>Ga0208121_100002_pt1 | contig 718489 bp, 664 predicted proteins | sample LakWasMet62_LOW9_2_FD_183894 | JGI IMG/M metagenome (GOLD analysis project Ga0208121, IMG submission 183894) | Freshwater sediment methanotrophic microbial communities from Lake Washington under simulated oxygen tension - Sediment Metagenome... | ecosystem: Environmental > Aquatic > Freshwater... | reverse complement strand
CACCCCTCCATGTATTTGGTGGGGTGTTTCTATTTGTACTCCTGCATATCCATCTCCTCAATAGCCAATCCAAGCCTTAAGTTCCGGCGGTTGAGGGCGTTAAAAAAGCCCACCTAGTGGCGGGCTTAATCTGGTAAATAGTTAATGAATTATTCTTCTAGAATCATTTTTAGCATTTCAATGCCAAACCCTACACCAAAACCATTGGTATCACTTTGAAGTGCGCCTAGTCCGCCTTTTCGGTTTGCGGATGATAAGTCGGTATGTAGCCATGGTGTGTCATTTTCGACAAATTTACCTAGAAAGCGTGCCGCGTGAATATGATCGCCGCCACCTTCAAGAGTGCATTGTTTAATATCGGCAATATCACTTTCAAGGTCACTGTCAAAGTCATCGTCATACGGAAACGCTACAATACGCTCACCAGATCTTGTGCCTGCACTTATTGCTTTGCAGGCAAGTTCTGGTTTGTTGGAAATGACTCCGCTCATACGGTCACCTAATGCCGTAATCATGCTGCCCGTTAGTGTAGCAAAGTCGATTATCAGGTCAGGTTTCTGGCGCGATGCGAGCGTTAATGTATCAGCCAGTACCATACGGCCTTCTGCATCTGTGTGAACTATTTCTATCGTCATGCCGTTCAGGGCTGTCACAATATCATTCTGTTTGTAGGCGGCTGGGCTGATATGGTTTTGAGCTATGGCCAGCCAGCAATCAATTTTAACCGGTAATTGCATTTTGCTTGCAGCCAGCAAGATGCCGGTTGCTACAGCGGAGCCATTCATGTCTTCGTGCATGCCGAGCATATATTTTGCCGGCTTGAGGTTGTGGCCACCTGTATCAAAACAAATGCCTTTGCCAACAATGGCGATGTGTTTGCGTGCATCGGCAGGCTGGTAGCTAAGATGAACAATGGCTGCATCCTGTGGTTCTGAACCCTGGCCTACTGCGTAGAACGCACCAGCACCCATCTTGTTAAGTGCGGACATATCAAACTCTTCATGCTGCCAGCCATTTTCATTAGCCAGGTCTGTCAGTCTTTTTCGGTAAATGGTGGGCGTTAATTCGTTGGGTGGCGTCATGGTAAGCTGCCTGCATAGCACGTTGCCTGCTACGCGTGCATTAACGTAGCTGTAATCATGTTCGGCTTGGAAGCCATAGATATAAACACTCTTGAGTTGGTTCGGTTTTGCATCTTTCTTTCGGTTAGGTAAGGCTGCGGCATTCACTGTGACAACATAATAGGCGGCACAGGCATGAGCTTCACGCGTGGCAGTATCGCCAAAAGTGCATAAAGCTATACTCTCTGGTTTTTCTTCGAGCAAAGGTTTTGCTGCTTTACGCAGTAAAGTATGGCGCTGAAATGTATTAAGGGAATCGTTTAAAACGACAAAGCTTGCGAGTCCACCAGAGGGTAAATCTATAGTGACGGGATTTGAACTCAGGTCTTTATATTCACTTTTAGTTCGTTGCAGCTTTGTATCTAAAATATGTTCAAAAGGGATGCTTTCTGTTTTATTTTCGGACAAAACAAAAAGTATGTGCTGGTGATTTTTTAGTGAATTTTCGTCGGCGTTAGCCGCATTTTGATATAACTTTATCGACATTTGGTATCCTTGAATCCTATACACAAAATGTACAGATTATGTACATAAGTGACATGCTAATTGCTTAAAAAACGTTAGTAAACTTGACCAAAACCAGTAAAAAAGCCACACTACGGTTTTATAAAAACTTTAAATTACAACATACTAAATGTGGGTTGTATTTCAGACACGCTGTATTTGATTTTGTTACTTCAAGTCTATCAATAATTATACCTAGCCGGGTATAAGTCATTGCGACTTATTATGTTTCACAAATACTGCTACACGGAGTCCTAACTGAATGTCATTGAATACAAATTTGAATAGTCCAGATATTGATAGTCAAGAAACGCAAGAGTGGCTTGACGCGCTAATGTCCGTTATTGAAAACGAAGGTCCGGAACGTGCGCACTTTTTGCTTGAGTCAATGATTGATAAGGCGCGCCGTACCGGTGCTAATTTGCCTTATAACGCTACTACTGCTTATTTGAATACCATTCCTACGCATTTGCAGGCTAAATTGCCGGGCGATCCGGAAATGGAACGTCGTATCCGTGCACTGGTGCGCTGGAATGCCATCATGACGGTATTGCGTGCGAACGAAAAATCTCCTGGTGTGGGTGGGCATATCGCAAGCTTCCAGTCTGCTGCCACACTTTATGATACTGGCTTTAATTATTTCTTCCGTGCGCCTAACGAGAACTTTGGCGGCGACTGTGTTTACTTCCAGGGCCATTCTTCACCAGGTGTTTACGCACGTGCATTTTTAGAGGGCCGTATTACCGAAGAGCAGATGGACAACTTCCGTCAGGAAACCGGTGGTAATGGATTGTCCAGCTACCCACATCCTTGGCTGATGCCTGAATTCTGGCAGTTCCCAACCGTTTCAATGGGTTTAGGACCTTTGGCAGGTATCTATCAGGCACGTTTCCTGAAGTATCTGCATGACCGTGGCATTGCAGACACCAGCGACCGTAAAGTATGGGTATTCTGTGGTGATGGTGAGATGGATGAACCTGAGTCATTGGGTGCTATTTCATTGGCGAGCCGTGAAAAGCTGGATAACCTGATTTTTGTCATCAACTGTAACTTGCAGCGCCTCGACGGTCCTGTGCGCGGTAACGGCAAGATCATTCAGGAGTTGGAATCTGACTTCAGGGGTTCAGGTTGGAATGTATTGAAAGTAATCTGGGGTTCTTACTGGGATCCGTTGTTGGCTATGGACAAGGACGGCTTGCTTAAAAAACGTATGGAAGAGTGCGTGGATGGCGAATACCAGAACTTCAAGCAAAAAGGTGGTGCTTACACGCGTGAGCACTTTTTTGGTAAATACCCTGAATTGAAAGCCATGGTTGCTGCCATGAGCGACCAGGATATCTGGCGCCTCAACCGTGGCGGTCATGATCCGCATAAAGTATTTGCGGCTTACAATGCGGCGGTAAATCACAAAGGCCAGCCAACAGTTATTTTGGCTAAAACCGTTAAAGGTTACGGTATGGGTGAAGCGGGCGAAGGCCAGAATACGACCCATCAGCAAAAGAGCATGGATCTTGATTCACTCAAGAAATTCCGTGACCGTTTTGACTTGCCATTGACTGATGAACAGGTCGAAAGCTTGAGTTTTTACAAACCGGCAGAAGACTCTCCGGAAATGAAATACATGGCAGAACGCCGTGCCGCGATGGGTGGATTTGTACCGCAGCGTCGCCGCAAAGGTAACGAACTGACCGTACCTGCATTGTCTGCTTTTGAGAATATGCTGGGCGCAACTGGTGACCGTGAGATTTCTACTACGATGGCGTTTGTGCGTATCCTGTCTACGCTGGTACGCGATAAAGAACTGGGTAAATATGTAGTGCCTATAGTGCCGGATGAGGCGCGTACTTTCGGTATGGAAGGTATGTTCCGCCAGCTTGGTATCTATGCAAGTCAAGGTCAGCTTTACGAGCCGCAAGACTCTGATCAGGTGATGTTCTATAAAGAATCTAAAAATGGCCAGATTCTGGAAGAGGGTATTAACGAGGCTGGTGCATTCTCCAGCTGGTTGGCAGCGGCAACGTCTTACTCCGTTACCGGCAAGCAGATGATTCCGTTCTACATCTATTACTCAATGTTCGGTTTCCAGCGTATCGGTGACCTAGCCTGGCTGGCTGGTGATTCACGTGCACGCGGTTTCCTGCTGGGTGCTACCGCTGGACGTACTACATTGAATGGTGAAGGTTTGCAGCATGAAGACGGCCATAGCCACCTAATGTCTGCAACGATTCCAAATTGCGTGTCATACGACCCGACTTTTGCCTATGAACTGGCAGTGATCATTCAGGATGGTTTGCGTCGTATGGTGCAGAATCAGGAAGATGTGTATTACTACATCACCTTGATGAACGAAAACTACAGTCATCCGGAAATGCCGAAAGGTTCTGAAGAAGGCATCCTCAAAGGCATGTACAGCTTCAGTAAATCAAAAGCCAAGGGCGATAAAGTACAGTTGATGGGTAGCGGTGTGATCCTGCGTGAAGTGATCGCTGCGGCCGATTTGTTGGAAAAAGACTGGGGTATTGCTGCAGATGTATGGAGTGCGCCAAGTTTTACAGAATTACGTCGCGAAGGTCTGGATTGTGAACGCTGGAACATGCTGAATCCTGAGAAACCACAACGAATCAGCTATGTAGCACAATGTCTGCAAGACGCCAAAGGCCCGGTCATCGCTTCTACAGATTATATGAAGAGCTTTGCAGAACAGATTCAGCGTTTTGTGCCAGGTAAGTTTGTGGCATTAGGTACTGATGGCTTTGGCCGCTCAGACAGCCGTGAAGCATTGCGCGATTTCTTTGAAGTGAACAGGTATTACGTTGTGGTTGCCGCACTAAAAGCCTTGAGTGATGAGGGTAAACTGCCAGCAGCTAAAGTCGCTGAAGCGGTTAAAAAATACAACTTAAATTCTAACAAGCCAAACCCAACGACAGTTTAAGGATAGACACAGATGGCAGTTCAAGAGATATTCGTCCCTGATATTGGCAATTTCGATAGCGTGGATGTCATTGAGGTATTAATAAAAGCGGGCGATACGGTTGCCAAGGATGACTCGTTGATTACCGTTGAGTCTGATAAAGCTTCTATGGATATTCCAGCGCCGTTTGCAGGTGTTGTGAAAGAAGTAAGGATCAAGGTGGGTGACAAAGCGGCGCAGGGTACGCTGATCATGACACTGGATGTAAGCGATGCCGCAGCTGTAGCACCTGAAGCTGCGGCTCCTGCCAAAGCTGAAGCGCCTGTAGAGGCACCTAAGGCTGTGATACCAGAGCCGACCAGACCAGCACCAGAGCCGCCAAAACCAATCGCGCCGGTTCATCAGCCAGCGCCTGTAGGTGAGAGCGCTGTAGTTGCCCCAGGCAAGCTTTCGCATGCCAGTCCTTCTATTCGTCGTTTCGCCAGAGAATTGGGCGTGAACCTGGCGCTGGTAAAAGGTACCGGCCCTAAAAACCGTATTCTGCAAAGTGACGTACAGGCTTATGTGAAGGGTGAGCTGGCCAAACCACGTACTGAAAACATGGGTGCGGGTTTGAGCAGTCTGGCTGCATTGCCGATGCCAGTGATTGATTTCAGCCAGTTTGGCGCGATCGAAACCAAACCTCTGTCACGTATCAAGAAACTGTCAGGTGCCAACCTGCACCGTAATTGGGTGACAGCACCGCACGTGACACAGTTTGATGATGCAGACATTACCGATCTGGAAGATTTTCGTAAATCCATGCAGGCCGAAGCCGAGAAGCGTGGCGTCAAGCTCACCATGCTGGCGTTTTTGATCAAAGCTTCGGTAAATGCGCTTAAAGCTTATCCGAATTTCAATGCATCATTGTCACCGGATGGCGATAGTTTGATTCTGAAAAACTATTTCAATATCGGTTTTGCCTGCGATACTCCTGATGGCTTGGTGGTGCCGGTGGTGCGTGATGTGCATCAGAAAGATGTGCTGGATATTGCGCGTGATCTGGGTGAGCTTTCAGCTAAAGCACGTGAGCGCAAATTGAAGGTTGAGGAGATGCAGGGTGGCTGTTTCACTATTTCCAGCCTGGGCGGTATTGGCGGCACGATGTTCACGCCGATTATTAACTGCCCGGAAGTGGCGATTCTGGGTGTATCACGATCATCGATGCAGCCAGTGTATGATGCAAAAACCAAGACGTTTGAGCCACGTTTGATTTTGCCGATGTCGTTGTCATACGACCATCGTGTGATTGATGGCGCAGATGGCGCAAGGTTCACCAGCCATATGCGTATGATGCTGAGCGATGTAAGAAGATTGCTGCTGTAATTTTTACCAGCAGCAGAAAAGGGTGCGAAATTCGCGCCCTTTTTACTTAATGAATTTACCGTTTTATTAGCTGCAAGTGGTATTGCAACTACGCCGCCAAAGGCGTGAATGGCAAGGTTTAATGATAAACTTGCGGCAAATAATCAAAGATTAAAGCAAGGGGTTGGCATGAGTAATTTAGTTGAAGTATTGGTACCTGATATCGGCAACTTTGATAGCGTTGATGTGATTGAAGTGCTGGTTAAAGCCGGTGATGTCATTGCGAAAGAAGATTCCCTGATTACGGTTGAGTCTGACAAAGCCTCTATGGATATTCCATCATCCCATGCCGGTACGGTAAAGGAAGTTAAGGTCAAGGTTGGCGATAAAGTCGCAAAAGATTCGCTTATTCTCTTGGTGGAAGCTCAGGCTGCTGTCGCAGCTGCGCCAGCTGAAACAGAAGCGCCAAGCCCTGCTCCAACCCCAACCGCACAGCCAGCCGCAACTCCAGCGCCAGCTGCTGCACCTGCTGTGGCTCCTGCCGGCAGCAGCGATATCAATACCCAAGTGGTTGTACTTGGCAGCGGCCCTGGCGGTTATACTGCTGCTTTCCGTGCTGCCGACTTAGGCAAGCAGGTCGTGCTGATAGAGCGTTATTCAACCCTAGGCGGTGTGTGCCTGAATGTAGGCTGCATCCCATCCAAAGCATTGCTGCATACGGCAAAAGTGATTACCGAGGCGGAAGAATCTGCACACCATGGTTTGAAATTCGGTGCGCCGCAGGTTGATTTGGAACAACTGCGCAACTGGAAAGCCAATGATGTGGTTGGCAAACTGACAGGCGGACTGGCACAGATGGCAAAACAGCGCGGCGTGACTGTAGTGCAGGGCGTCGCTAAATTCACTAGCCCTAACCAGATCGCGGTGACTGCGGCAGATGACAAAGTAACCACTGTTGGTTTTGAAAACGCCATCATTGCAGCCGGTTCACAGGCGACCAAGTTCCCGGGCGTTGCTGCCGATGAACGCATCATGGATTCTACTGGCGCACTGGCGCTGGCTGATGTGCCGAAACGCATGCTGGTTATTGGCGGCGGCATTATCGGCTTGGAAATGGGTACTGTTTATGATGCATTGGGTACCAAAGTAAGCGTGGTTGAATTTACCGACGGCCTGATTCAAGGCTGTGACCGTGATTTGGTGCGTCCATTACAGAAACGTATGGAAAAACGTTTTGAGGCGATTATGCTCAATACCAAAGTGGCGAGCATCGAACCGAAAGCAGACGGCATTCATGTGACGTTTGAGGGTGTAAATGGTAATGCCGATGCGCCGAAAGGTGTTGAAGTTTATGACCGCGTGTTGGTGTCTATTGGCCGTCGTCCTAACGGCAAGAATATCGGTGCCGAGAACGCAGGCGTAGCGATAGATGATTACGGCTTCATTAAAGTAGACAAGCAAATGCGTACCAACGTGCCGCATATTTTCGCAATCGGTGATATCGTCGGTCAGCCGATGCTGGCACACAAAGCCACACATGAAGGTAAAGTGGCTGCTGAAGTGATTGCCGGTGAAAAAGTTGAGTTTGTCGCTTCCGTAATTCCATCTGTTGCCTATACCGACCCTGAAGTGGCGTGGGTAGGTGTAACGGAGACAGAGGCCAAAGCCAAGGGTATCGCCATTGAAAAAGCCAGCTTCCCGTGGGCAGCCAGCGGACGTGCGCTTTCAATTGCACGTACCGAGGGTGCAACCAAGCTGATATTCGATAAAGAAACCCATCGCGTAATTGGTGCCGGTATAGTCGGTACTAATGCCGGTGAGCTGTTGGCTGAAGCCGTATTGGCAATAGAGATGGGGGCAGATGCACATGATCTGGGCCTGACCATCCATGCGCATCCAACCTTGTCAGAAACTGTGTGTTTTGCGGCTGAGATGAAAGAGGGTACGATTACTGACCTCTACATTAAAAAGCGTTAAGTCTATAGCATGGCAGTTGCTGAATTCATCGAGCACTGACGCAGCTGATGCCCCAAGACCGGGTTTATACCGATCCTGTCGACTGCTATGCCTATACTTACGATAATTCACGTAATTATCACTCACCGATTACAGTGGTGTTTCCGCTGATAGTAGAAGAAGTGCAAAGCGTTATTCAATTGTGCAATCAGCACAAAGTGAGGGAACGCTCTCTGGAGAGCATGGCGTACGTAGGCATGGCAAAGCGGTCGTTTGTGCCGCGTGAAATTGATGCAACAACCATGCAATTGATGAAGTCGTTAAAACTGACTTTTGATCCGAATAATGTGCTGAATCCGGGTAAACTGTTCCCCTGATTCTCAGCATCATTTTTCAGCATGCTTTCTTAATCGCGTTAGTTACAGCTCACTTCTTTAAGCTCTGCCGCAGGAAAGTTCGGTTTCAGCTTATTAAGTTCCGCCACATCTTTTTCTTCCAGCTTGCCAAGTAGCAGTGTGTGGTGACCTTTCCCGTTGCTGCGCACGGTTTTCTCAATATTCTTCACGCCCTTAGCCTGTAGTTCCTGCATTAATTTTATTGCCAGCTGCTCATCTTCAAAAATGCCGAAAGAAATAGCGTTTTTCCACTTTTCTTCCTGCACCACAAATAAGTCTTCAACGCCCAATGCTTTAAGTTCTGCGGCTTTTTTCTGCGCATCAGTTGTTGTTTTCAGAGGCGGCCTATATACCCAGTAGCGTTTTGGCCCTTCTGCTTCTTGTTGTTTTGCCGTGATTGGCAAGCTCATTCTTGTTAATACTTTTTGCGCATTGGCCAGGTTGCTGTCAGAAAAAGTGCCCCATTCAAAGCATGTGGCTTTGATTTCCGGTTCTAGCGTGGGGCTACTAATCAGCGGTAATCCTGATTGTTTTTTAGGTAGGGCATCAATCTCGCTTTGCGATAAGACTTTGATTTTATCCGGATTGATTTCAGCCAGTTTGATTTCCGGCTTGCCGGGCATGATGTAGCCGATATTGAAATAGGCCAGCAAGCCCAGATTGAGAAGTACCAGGAACCAGAAAAAACGTTTCATCGTGCGTCACTTTATATTTTTTATGATAGTAATTTTATCGTGATATTTAACTTTATTGCCTGAAGCAAGCCTTATTGTTTTGAACAATTCAGCAAATACAAGCCTGTTAAAATCAGATTATCAACGATTACCGTTTCATTTGTCACGGTTTCCGCCAGATCTTTGTTAATGATCGCTGCGTTGCCGCCGCTTAAAACGATCAACGGAGCTACACCGCATTTGTTTTTAAGCGCTTCTGACATGCGAGTGATAGCGCCTGAAACTGCATTCAATGCCCCAACATGGATGGCTTGCGCGGTGGATCTTGCAAAAATATCTGTAATTGTATCGGTGCTGAAATTTTGAATGGCATTGTGTTTCGGTAATTGTGCTGTAGCTATCCCCAGGCTTGCCTGCATTAAATTAAGCCCGGGTAGTATCATGCCACCTAAAAACTCGGCTTTGCCATCAGCTACCTGCGCAAGTGCATCAATTGTGACTGCGGTACCTGCATTAACCACTATGCAGGGTGCATGTTGCATATGCCATGCTGCTATCAGGGCAGCCCAGCGGTCTGTGCCTAAAGTCTCTGGCTCAATGTAGCTGTTAGTCACGTTGCATGCCTGTGCACTGGCTTTTACCCAATCAATCGGCAAATCATAAGGTGTTAGCCATTGCACAAGTTTATCGGCATGCGCAGAGCCGGCAACATTGGAAATGATCACGCGTTGATAGCCCAGCGCTTGCGGAGTGAGGTCGGCTTTAAGCAAGGCATCATTGAAGCATGAGCCTAGCTGGGTGATTTCACCATTAGCGCTGAAAACTGCCCATTTGGTTCTGGTATTTCCGGCATCAATTGTTAAAAGCATATCTGTTCAAAGGCCCGTCTGTATTGGGCTGCGGCAATTTGTCACATTCTCGACACGCGATGCAGCGGATAAAATGTCGATAAATACAACAAATATTAAGGTTTGCTCATGCAGCGATTCAAGTTTAAAAAACAAGCATTAATTAAGCGCATTCTATCATCAAGTGTTTTTGCCTCTAATGTTTTAACCCCTAGTGTTTTAATTCCTGGTGTTTTAACCCCTAGTGTTTTAATTCATAGTATTTTAACTTCAACTTTACTGGCAGGTTTTTCAGCGCCAGTTTTGGCAGATCATCTAACCCTGCGCAGCATTGATGTGCAGGCGGAACCGAGTTACGAAGAAAGTGCGCATGCACTGAATAGCGGTGATACTGCTGACTTATTGCAGGCGCATCCCAGTGTGGATCTGTATCAGGCCGGTGGCGTGTCTGCATTGCCATCGATTCGCGGCCTTAACGATGACCGGATTAAGTTCACTGTTGATGGTGCCAGCATTACTTCTGCTTGCGGCAATCATATGAACCCGGCACTTTCCTATATTGCCCCTGGCAATGTAAGCAGTATTGAGGTGTTCGCGGGTATTACCCCTGTGAGCATGGGCGGCGACAGCATTGCCGGTACCATTAATGTAAACTCTGCTGCGCCTAATTTTTCTCATGATGAAAATTTGTTAGTTGAAGGCAGCGCTTCTACTTTCTTTCGCAGTAACAATAATGGCCTGAGTGCCGATGTTAAAGCCAGCGCTGCAAATCAAAATATGAGCATCGGCTTCTCTGGTGGGGTAGACAGGGCGCAAAGCTATGAAGATGGTCACGGCAATAAAGTAAATTCGACCCAGTTTGACCGCAGGCATCAAACGATTAGCCTGGGTTTAAAAGGTGATGTGCAGTCACTTACTGTCAAACTTGGGCATCAGGACATTCTCTATCAGGGCTATGCCAATCAGCGCATGGATATGACCGGCAACAGTTCAGATTCAATCACTGCACAATACAAACATCAATTTGATTGGGGCAAGCTTGATGCGGGTATTTTCTGGCAGCAGGTTAAGCATGAAATGGGCTTTTTTTCATCAGAAAAGACCGGCAAGATGCCGATGAAAGCTGATGGCGAAGACTACGGGTATAACATCAAACTGGATTTGGCGTTAAATCAAACACATTTATTGCGGCTGGGTAATGATTACCATCGCCAGACGCTGGATGATTACTGGCCGCCTGTTGCCGGCAGTGCAATGATGTCGCCAAATACATTCAAGAACATTAATAACGGCGAGCGTAACCGTTTCGGCGTGTTTGCCGAGCTTGAATCCAAGTGGACGCCGCAGTGGCAGACCATGCTGGGTATCCGTGATGACTACATCACGATGGATACCGGTAATGTGCAGGCTTACGGCGGTGTTGGCATGATGGGCATAATGATGAATCAACCGGATATTAATGCGGCTAAAGCATTTAATGCGCGCAGCAGAGCAGAAAGCGATAATCACATTGATTTAACCACCAGTGCCAAATATGAAGCTAGCCCAAGCAACTCGATTGAGTTTGGCTATGCACGCAAAACGCGATCACCTAACTTGTATGAGCGTTACACCTGGGGCCGTGGTGATATGGCGATGGCCATGATAGGCTGGTTTGGTGATGTGAACGGGTATGTGGGCGATATTAATCTCAAGCCGGAAACGGCCAATACGCTGAGCGCCACTTTTAACTGGCACGATGCAAACAAGCAAGCGTGGGAACTGACGCTGACCCCACATTATTCCTACATTCAGGATTATATTGGTGTTAACAAGATTGGCACTATGGGCATGATGCTCAATTCACGTCCATCGTTCCAATTTAATAATCAGGATGCACAGATCTACGGTATTGAGGCTGCTTGGAAAGCTGCATTGTGGAATGGCGGTAGCTTTGGCCGGGGGCGCTTGGTTGGAAATCTGAGCTGGAGTCGTGGTGAGCGTGTTAGCGATGGCCAGGACTTATACCACATGATGCCGTTAAATATGCGATTGGCGCTTGAGCAGAGCAAAGGCGCATGGAGCAATGCTGTAGAGCTTGAACTGGTGAATAAAAAAACACGGGTGGATGACCTGCGTCTGGAGCCTAAAACCGCAGGCTACGGAGTGATGAATGTGCGCAGCAGCTACCAGTGGAAAAATGCGCGCCTGGATGTGGCGGCGAATAACCTGTTTGATAAATATTACGAACTGCCACTGGGCGGGGTGGCCTATGCAGACTGGAAAGCAGCAGGCAGCGCGGGGCCGATTGGCGCGCTGCCGGGCATGGGGCGTTCTATCAATGTTGGATTAACTTTGAATTACTAAGTGAACAGGTTTGCGTGGGGCCTAGGCTCCACGCAAACTGATCTCGCCGGATATAAAACGCTGCACGCCTTCTGTTGTTACCACAAGCAGGCTGCCGTCTTCTGTAATGCCATGCACCATGCCATGAATCTCGCGGCCATCCGGCATCAGCATGCGCACATCCTGTTCGTGGTAGGCGTGGTGCTGTGTCCATTCTTCGCGTAATGCTGCGAAACCGCCTTGCTCGAATGCCGTCAGCACCTCGGTAAGGTGTTTAAGCAGTGTGCCAAGTAAATGATTAGGGTCAATCGTGTCATCTGCAGCGCTGGCCAGATCGGTCACCGGCTGGTCGATTTGCTGTTTGAGGTTGGCGGGTAAATTCAGGTTGATGCCCAAGCCGATTACCGCGGTGCTTGGGCCTTCCATATCACCTTGTAATTCGATGAGAATGCCGGCCAGTTTTTCACGGTTAATCAGTACGTCATTCGGCCATTTAAGCCGGGCGCTGGTAACTCCCAACTCATGCAGGCTACGCATCAGCGCTACACCTATTGCCAGACTCAAGCCGGATAATGCCGATGCCCCACATTGAAAGCGCCAAAGCAGCGAGAATGTCAGGCTCGCGCCAAGCCCTGCGTGCCAGCTGCGGCCGCGTCTGCCGCGGCCACTGGTCTGCAAGTTGGCAGCCACACAGGTAGCATGTTTTGCAGAGTGTATATTCTGCATTAGATAGCTGTTGGTTGAGGGTAAGTGGTCATGTACTTCCAGTTGCAGTAATGCAGCCGGTTTGCCGAGTGCGCTTAAAGTCGCCTGTTCATCAAGCAGGGTTAGTGCCTGAGGCAGCTTGTAGCCGCGTCCGCGTACTGAAAAAACCTCGACCCCCAGCTGTTCGGCATGCTGCAATGCGTTCCATACAGATGCGCGGCTGATATTGAAATGTCGCGCAATATCCTCACCCGAGTGAAATTTTCCGTCTGAGAGCAGTCTTAAAATTGGGAAAGTAAGTGCATTCATGTTGCTGCCAAGTTTAGCATAGCCGCTACCGGCGTCTGGCAATCAATTTGCAGAGGCCAGCATGCAAGGCCGCAAGCTGGTGTAAAATAACGGCAACTTAAATCAAATCTTTTGCTATGTCATCTGAAAAAAATCCAAACAGCGCAGCAGCGCCAGCTTCCAACTTTATTCGCGCCATTATTGAAAAAGATCTGGGCCAAAATAAATACGCCGCTAAAAAATGGGCAGGCAGCCCCGGTGGTGCGCAGCACCAGGAAGCTGGTCAGGTAGACTTCGCTAAAATCCGCACGCGCTTCCCGCCGGAGCCTAACGGCTACCTGCACATCGGTCATGCCAAATCCATCTTCCTGAATTTTGGTCTGGCGCGTGATTTTGATGGCGTGTGCCACTTGCGCTTTGATGACACAAACCCGGAGAAAGAAAGCCAGGAGTACGTAGACAGCATTTCCGATAACGTGAAATGGCTAGGGTTCGGCTGGGAGAATCAAAGTCCAAATGGTAACGAGAGCAATCTTTACTTTGCCAGCAACTATTTTGACTTTATGTACCGCGCAGCTGAGAGTTTGATTGAAAACGGCTTTGCCTATGTGGATGAACAAAGCGCTGATGAAATGCGCATCAACCGCGGCACGCTGACTGAGGCTGGTAAAGATTCACCTTTCCGCAACCGCAGCGCGGCAGAAAACCTGGCACGCTTCCGCGAAATGCGCGATGGTCAGCACCCGGATGGCAGCATGGTGCTGCGTGCCAAAATTGACATGGCATCCCCCAACATCAATATGCGCGACCCGGCCATTTACCGTGTGCGCCGCGCCCATCACCATAACACCGGTGACAAATGGTGCATCTACCCGATGTATACCTTTGCGCACCCGATTGAAGACGCGCTGGAACGCATTACACATTCCATCTGCACGCTGGAGTTTGAAGACCAGCGCCCATTCTATGACTGGTTGCTAGAACATCTTGCCCAGACTGGATTATTGGCGCACCCATTGCCGAAACAATACGAGTTTGCGCGCCTGAATCTTACTTACGTGGTGCTTTCAAAACGTAAATTGATTCAGTTGGTAGAAGAAAAACACGTGTCAAGTTGGGATGACCCACGCCTGCCGACACTGGCCGGTGCGCGCCGCCGTGGCTATACTGCCGCCGGCTTTAAATTGTTTACCGACCGTATCGGTGTAAGCAAGGCAGATTCATGGATTGAATACACGATTCTGGAAGACTGCATGCGTGAAGTGCTGAATATCGATGCAGAGCGCCGCATTGCCGTACTGGACCCGATCAAGCTGGTGATTGATAATTACCCGCTGGATTCTAATGGTAAGTCCCAGAGTGAAGACTGTTTTGCACCTAACCACCCATTGAAGCCGGAACTCGGCAAACGTACCGTTCAGCTCTCAAAAGAATTGTGGATCGAGCGTGAAGATTTCATGGAAGAGCCGAGCAAAGGCTATTTCCGTCTGTTCCCTGGCAACATGGTGCGCCTGCGCTACGGTTATGTAGTGAAATGCACCTGCTGTGAAAAAGATGCCAACGGCAAAGTGACCGTGGTGCACTGCGAATACCTGCCGGAAACCAAATCCGGCACGCCGGGCTCAGACAGCGTGAAAGTTAAAGGTAACATTCACTGGGTATCTGCCGCACACGCTTACGAATGCGAAGTGCGCCTCTACGACCGCCTGTTTAAAGAGGCTAACCCAGGCAGCGGTGACCGTGACTTTCTGGAGGATATCAACCAGAATTCCGTGCAGCTGATTACCGCCCAGCTGGAACAAAGCCTCAAAAACGCAAAACCAGAAGAAAGCTTCCAGTTCGAGCGTCACGGTTACTTTGTTGCTGACAGAAGAGACAGCGTTGCCGGCAAACCGGTGTTTAACCGCACGGTGACTTTGCGGGATGCCTGGCAGAAGTAATGCTATGGTAGACGTCGATTTAGCCAAAGCCTATCGTCTGCTGAATCATGGGCCGACTATTCTGGTGACTTCGCGTCATGCCGGCAGATAGAACATAATGGCGGCGGCATGGAATGTGCCGCTGGATTTTGATCCGCCCAAGATCATTGTGGTGATTGATAAAAACACCTATACCCGTGAGCTGATTGAAGCTGCCGGTACTTTTGCCATTAATATTCCGTGCATCGCGCAGATTGATACGGTGCAGAAGGTAGGCACCAGCTCCGGGCGCGATTTGAAAGACACGGACAAATTCGCGCTGTACGGGGTGGAGACTTTTCCTGCCAAACAAATCGATGTGCCGCTTGTGAAGGATTGCGTGGGCTGGCTGGAATGCAAAATCATCCCCGAGCCGCATAATCAGAATGCTTACGATTTGTTTATTGTCGAAGTGGTTGCGGCTTATGCTGATAAGCGTGTATTTTCGGATGGACGTTGGCATTTTGAGGGGCATGATGACCTGCGCACGATTCATCATGTAGCGGGCGGCAGTTTCTTTGCGACCGGCGAAGTGCATCAGGCCGGAGTGTATCAAGCCGGAGTGCATCAGGCCCAAGTTCAGATTTAGCTGCATCAGTCTGGTCATTCCGGCTAAATTTTGTTACGGTAGTCGTAATCTCTACCGAGTGTAACTTTCATGAAAAAACCTCGTTTGCATAGCCGTAAAAAACACCATGCCAAAAAAGCCGGTTTGCCGCCAGGCTCATTAATTTATGTAGGGCAGGGCGATGATGACGTCAGTAAACTGGCACCATCCAGGTTGACTTTGATCAGCTACGATGCTGCGGGCTTGCAGGAGAAAACAATCACTGCGGGCGAGCTGGCAGCGCTTAATCTGGATGTTGCCAATCCCTCAAAAAAGCTGTGGCTGAATGTGCATGGTATTCATGATGTTGAATTGATTAAAGTGATTGGTCAGGTATTCGGGCTACATCCGTTGGTGCTGGAAGACATTCTGAACACTGAGCAGCGCCCTAAAGTGGATGAGTACAGTGATTATGTGTTTCTGGAAACGCGACACTTTTATTATGAAAAAGAAACCTTGTCGGTCAGTTCCGAACAGATCAGCATGGTGCTTGGGCACCATTTTGTATTGACGCTGCAAGAGCGCTCGACGGGTGCTTTTGCGCCGGTGCGTGAGCGCTTACGTGCCGCGCATTCGCCGATGCGCTCACTCGGTGTTGATTACCTGGCTTACGCGCTGCTGGATAGTATTGTTGATAAATACTTTCATGTGCTGGAAGAAATGGGTGATGACAGCGAAGCGTTAGAAGATGCGCTGCTAGCCAAGCCTAACATAGCGCAGCTACACAGCATTCACCAGTTAAAGCGCGCCAGTATCGAGCTGCGGCGCGTGGTATGGCCGCTGCGCGAAGTGGTTAATCACCTTACTCGCAACGAAAGTGGCTTTTTCAGTGCCGCTACCATTCCTTATCTGCGCGATATTTACGATCACACTGTTAATTTTATCGAATCACTGGAGTCTATTCGCGATAGCCTGGGCGGCCTGATGGATATTTACATGACCAGCGTCAGTAACCGCGTGAATCTTGAGGTGCGCGCACTGACTGTGGTCGCCATGCTGTTTATGCCAGCTACGCTGATTGCCGGTATCTTCGGCATGAATTTTCATTACATGCCGTGGATTGCGGAGCACAACGGATTCTGGTGGGCAATGGCGGTGATGGGGGGCATTGCGCTATTTATGCTGATGATTTTCTGGCGTCGGCAGTGGTTGAGCAGCAAGACTTAATGTTCTATTAAACGGGTATGATTGATTTTCAGACAAGACTTACTAGAAAGTGTTGCTATGGATAAGCCGGTTAAATATGTGTACCAGATTCGCAGCCGTAATGGGGTGGTTGTGAATCATTTGCAAATTTATGGGCATACCGAGGCTGAAGCGAGAGAGAAGTTAATGCAGATGTACCGTAATTGCGAAATATTGGAGTTTGGCGTTGCCGTAACCGAGCATTCCGGTAACTCCAGTTACGAAGAAATTCTCGATATAATTTCCAAAGATTAGTGCTGGGTTTGACCAGGCGTTATGGTCAGGCGCTATGGTTCGGCATTTAAGATGCTAGTGTTTGAATTTGATCAAGCTCTGCGCTTATCAGGTTTTGATAAAGCAGTTCGTCCAGCAATGAGTTGTAATTAGCTGCGCCAACGCTATGTGCATTAAAGCTGAATATATCCTGCTTTTGGTTAGGGCTTTCTGCGGTGGCAACATTCTCATAAATAATAGTTTCAAGCACATTGCCAGCAAAGGCTTGTATGGCTTGCTCGTGCACTTCAGATGACATATTGCGTCTTTTGTCATAGCGCGTAAGCAGATAACGGCGATTGATATGCCTTTTGAGAAAAGGCTCAATCGCAGCCAATGTTTTTTCAACTTTCATTGCCCCCTGTAACGATAGAAAATCTGAGGCAATCGGAACAATTACCAGATCAGCTGTAAACAGTGCGCTGAGCGACAGCACGCCCAGATAAGGGCAGCAGTCAATCAGTACATTACTGTATAAATTTTCTTTTTGCAGCGCGGCTAATCCTGCACCTAGCCGGTTGAGAATAGCGGGGCCTCTGCCAAAAATTGAATCCACTTTTACCAGCTGCCGATGCGCAGGGATGAGGTGTCCAAGATTGTCCCATTCCATGATCAGTTCGCTTAAATGTTTATTGTCCTGATAAAAGCCGAATAGGCTTTTAGCTACATCATTGGTGGGGTGTGGATGAATCTGGCTTAGATGACCCTGCGGGTCCATGTCGATCAGCAGAGCCGGGTTGCTTTTGCGATATAAGGCACCGGCCAGGTTAAGTACACTGGTGGTTTTGCCAACCCCGCCTTTTTGATTGAAGATTGCGACTTTGGTCATAGTGTCATTACGCCCCGATAATGCTTCAATTAATTCTTGTTGAATTTTATTGTTATATTGCAATGCAGAAATCGCTTGAAAATAGTATGACACTTTGCGAAGTTAGTTACTGCTTTGCAGCGTCAAATAATATTTTCTGGCTTTATGTTACCAAAGTTTGAATGCAGATGTGAAAAAGCTCAATTTAAATTGAGCTGGGGCGGTTGCTGATAAGCTGGGGTTGGAAATTGCTGTTGATTAAATTATTCGTTTTTAATCAGCTGCGCATATTTTGCTCTTATCTTGGCAGCCTTGGGCGCAGCTACTGCCATGCAATATGGTTGGTTTGGGTTGTTGGCAAAATAATACTGGTGGTAATCTTCAGCCGGGTAAAATGTATCAGCACCATTTACTTGGGTGACGATAGGGTTAGGCCAAATACCTTCAGCGTTTAATTTGTTGATCATGTTAACGGTAGCCGTTTTTTGCGCCTCGTTTTGGCAGAACACCGCAGAACGGTACTGCGTGCCGATGTCATTGCCTTGGCGATTTGGCGTGGTGGGGTCATGCGATACAAAAAAGACCTCAAGTAGTGTCTCAAAATCAATTACCGATGGATCAAATGTGATCTGAATTGCCTCGGCATGGCCAGTATCACCGTTGCAAATGAGTTTGTAGGTGGGGTTAGGTGTGTGACCGCCAATGTAGCCAGACACCACTTTGCTGACACCTTTTAGCTGACTGAATACTGGTTCTGTGCACCAGAAGCAACCGCCGGCAAAAACTGCAATTTTTTCGTTACTCATTTTCAACCCCATAATGATTTAACTTCAAAGTGCATTGTGCATGAATTTTTTGGATTTTAGGGTGCAGTTTGAAAAGGTAAGTATTATTTTACTTTTAGATTAGGCATAGCACAGCAGACTAGGCATAGCACAGCAGACTAGGCATAGCACAGCAGACTAGGCATAGCACAGCACGTCTTTATAACGGCTGTTATTAATAACTTAGGCCTCTGCCGTGCAACCAGTTCCCACTATGCCGCCTTCTGCAATGCTGCCTTCTGTAATTTGGTTGGTATACATCTTATGGGTCTCCTATCTGACTAATTGCGAATATTGCTTGCGTATTTGATCGGCTTTAGGCATTGCAACTGACATGCAATAGTCTTCATTAGGGTTTGCGGCAAAATAGTTATCTGCTGGGTAAAAAGTTGTTGCTGGAATGACTTGAGTAATAATGTCGCTTGGCAAAGTGCCTTTGGCGTTTAATTCATTTATCATCTCGTCAGCGGCAATTTTTTGTGCCTCATTTTGAAAAAACACCGCAGAAAGATATTGGTTGGTAAAGGTGTTGCCTTTGCGATCGATTCTAATAGTTGGGTTGTGTGAAGAGAAAAAGACTTTAAGTAAAGCTTCAAATGTAATGGTTGCCGGATCGAAAGCGATTTTCACTGCTTCTACATGACCGGTCTCCCCACTGGAGATTTGCTGGAAACTAGGGTTGTTTATGTAGCCGCCGGTGTGGCCGGATGTTACGGTCTTTACGCCTTTTAGCTGGCTGAATACCGGTTCGATACACCAAAAACAGCCGCCTGCAAATACCGCAACTTGTAAGTTAATCATAATCAAATCACCTTTGGTCATTAGTTTTTAAGAATAATTGTTAAGCTTTAGTCGGGTTAATTAGATAGTCCTTATAGAAAATATGGATTTAAATGCGCTTTATGTTGATTTCAATTCCTACTTTGCTTCTGTAGAGCAGCAGTTGGTGCCTGAGCTACGCGGCAAGCCGGTTGGTGTGCTGGCAGTCATGGCGGAAACCACCTGTTGTATTGCCGCGAGTTATGAGGCGAAAGCGTTTGGTGTGAAAACCGGCACCATTGTCAGTGATGCGCGTAAGCTATGCCCGAATATTGTTTTTGTAGAGGCGCGCCCGCCGCTTTATGTGGCGTACCACCATAAGCTGATTGAGATTGTGGAAAGCTGTACGCATGTAGAAAAAGTGCTGTCCATTGATGAGATGGTTTGTAAACTGACCGGCAGCCAGCAGCAGCCGGAGAATGCCTTGAAACTTGCTGCCAGGATCAAGCAGGCAATTGCTAAAAATGCGGGTGATTACATCAAGTGTTCAATCGGTATTGCGCCAAATACCTATCTGGCTAAAGTGGCTTCCAATCTACAGAAACCGGATGGCTGTGTGTTGATTGAGCCGCATGAATTGCCGCAGCGATTGTTCGGGCTGAAATTGCGCGATTTAAACGGTATTGGCAAGCAGATGGAAGCACGGCTTAACCGCTACAAGATTACTACCGTCGAGCAGTTGTATGCAGCAAATCGCCAGCAGCTGCAAACAGCGTGGGGCAGCATTGAAGGCGAGCGTATGTATGACAAGCTACGCGGGCTGGAGCCGTATTATGTGAAAAACGCGCGCAGCAGCCTTGGGCATTCGCATGTGCTGCCGCCGGAGCAGCGTAACGAAAAGGGTGTCAAGGCGGTGCTGCATCGATTGCTGCAAAAAGCCAGTATGCGTATGCGCAGTTATGAGCTGCTGGCCTCGCGTATCAGCGTAAAAGTAAAGTTCAGGAACATGCCGAGCTGGAATATGGAAAGCGCTATTTCGCCAACAGATAATACTTTACGTTTGATTGATGCGCTGGAGACTTTTTTGCAGCACTACCCGCAAACCAGACATGAGCCGTACGCTGTCGGTGTTTCTTTTTCCGGTCTAGTGACAGCAGAGGAGGTGGCGCGTGATTTATTCCAGATAGAGCCGCTGGAAAATGAAAAGAAATTGAATAAAGCGATTGATACGCTTAATTTGAAATTTGGTAAAAATACAATCTACTTCGGCGGTGCGCATGAAGCCTTGAAAGATGCGCCCATGCGTATCGCCTTTAACCATATCCCTGACCTGGTAGTTGAGGGTGATGGTGATGATTAGCGCATTTATTTACCGGCTCATGAAAATCATTAGTTACAAATCATTAACAATATCCCTGTAAGCCAATTTTAATTAAGCCTCGTTGTATCAGCATCTGCATCTGGTTATTGATCAGAAATGCAGTAATCAAACAGTCAGGTTTAATTTTAAGTGTGCAAATGGCTTGATAACAACAAGCAATAAAGGAGAGGTTAAATGCGTAATTTCAGGTTGAACGTTGTAAATGGTTTGCGAGTAACAGTACTTGCGCCAGCTTTTGTAGCAGCTGCGTTTGCAACGCCGGCATTGGCAGATGACCAATATACCGATAGAGCCAGAGTGCTTTCAGTAACACCACAAGCCGAGCGTGTGAATATGCCGCGTCAGGAGTGCCGTACTGAATATCAGCAGCAGAGTTACAGGAATGGTAATGATTCAGTTGCCGGAGCGGTGATTGGCGGTATCGCTGGCGGCTTGTTGGGCAGCACCATCGGCCGTGGCAATGGCCGTGTTGCGGCAGCAGCAGTTGGCGCCGGTGTAGGTGCGATTGCGGGCAATAGTATTGGCAATAATAGAAATAGCTATAACCGCAGCGTGCCAGTGCAAAGTTGCTATCAGGTAGATAACTGGCAGACCGTGAATTCCGGTTATCTGGTGACTTATGAGTATAACGGCAGAACCTACACTACCGTTACTGGCTCAGATCCGGGTAATTATATTGATGTAAATGTAGCGATAGCACCTAACAGCCGTGAAGTGTCACAGATCAGTTATGTAGAGCCGGCGGTTTACGGTAATCAACCATGGAATAATGGACGCGGTTTTGGCCCACGCGGTCAAGGCAAACAACGTGATTGGGATGATAGAGAATATCGCGGTGAGCGTCGCTATTACTAAAGTATCTAAGCGAATTTTAAAAACTAATTCTAAAAACGAATTAAGCTACAGTGAAGTTTATGGCTTGAAATTAGGTTTTAACTGTTATTAATAAAACCTGGCAACTGCTAATAGTTGCCGGGTTTTTTATTGCTTTTTAAGCAGATTTGTCCCTTAGTTTGTCACTTACAAGTAAAATAATTGCTGATTAAAATTTTATAAATTAGCCTTGTGAAACTTACTGTAGATTGTGCCTTAAGCAATGCGTTACTTAACTTGCCTGAGGGTGGTGCTTTGGCGCGCCTGTTATCCAGAACCAGCGTCAGGCGACTGGATATGCCATTGGAAGCCGTCGTTTGCACCCAATATGGCTTAGCGCCTAAGCCGGACTATCCAATAGCGCCAATTGCCGCAGCCGCAGACGGCTTGGATGTTGGTGACGCCTACTGGTTAAGGGCAGATCCAGTGCATTTGCTGCTACAGCGCGACAGCTTTAGTCTGAGCGAACCCATGCCTTTGCATGTGCAGCATGAACACGCAGCATTGATTATTGCCAGCTTGAATGAACATTTCAGCCGTGATGGCATGACATTTATGCTTGGTAACTCAGAGGCCTGGTATCTGCGCATGGCGATTCAGCCTGAAATTCAAACAACATTGCCCGGTGTGGCGTTAGGCCGGAATATTTTTCAACATATGCCGCAGGGTACCGCAACGTCAACCTGGATTTCATACCTGAATGAAGTGCAGATGTTGTTGCATGAGCATCCGGTGAATGCTGAGCGTGAATCTAGTCATGGTGCTGCCATTAACAGTGTCTGGTTTTCTGGCGGTGGCGTGATGCCATCAAGTTTTTTTAAACAGAAAGATACGGATCTGATGCTAGGAAACAGCCCTTTGTATCATGGCTTGGCAAAATGGTCAGGTTTGGCTATTCGTCCGGCTGATCAGGATTTGTCCCAGACGTTGCAGTCTTTAGATGCCAATCTTCATGTGCGTATAGAGCTGTCCGGGCAACATTTGTCTGATGATAATAATTTCAATATATTGTGGGATGCGCTTCGGGCGCGGAAAATTGAACAATTAACGTTAAATCTGGGGTGTTATGAAAAAACGCTGGTGGCGACAATTAAGCCTGCCAATACTTACAGATTCTGGCGTAGCAGCAAACCTGTAAGTAGCTATTTAATATGACAGTAATCAAACAACGCTCTGTATCACAAGAAAACGTCGCGGCTTTGCAGGCATCAGGCTTGCCGCCATTGATGTCACGCTTGTTTGCTGCGCGTGGGATTTCAGATATCACCCAGGTTAAAAGCAACCTAAGTGGCTTGCTGGCGCCGCAAAGCCTGACTAATAATCAGGCAATGGCTAAATTACTGGCCGATGCGATAGGGGCAAATAAAAAGCTTCTGGTGATTGGCGATTATGACGCCGATGGCGCTACCGCTACTGCTGTTGCAGTTAAAGGCTTGCGGATATTCGGCGCCGATGTGGGTTTTCTGGTACCTAACCGCTTTGAGTACGGTTACGGCTTAACGCCGGAGATAGTGGCTTTGGCCGCTACGCAAAACCCGGATGTAATTATCACCGTTGATAATGGCATTGCCAGTGTGGATGGCGTAAGTGCAGCCAATGCGCTTGGCATACAGGTATTGATTACCGACCATCACTTGCCTGGGCGGGAAACGCCGCAGGCAGCTTGTATTATCAATCCGAATCAGCACGGCTGCACATTTGCCAGTAAAAACCTGGCGGGTGTAGGAGTGATGTTCTACGCTTTGCTGGCACTGCGTGCCGAGATGCGCGAGCGCGGCGTTTATGCAAACGCAGCTGAACCAAACCTGACCGAGTTGCTGGATTTGGTGGCGCTGGGGACGGTGGCCGATTTGGTAAAACTTGATGAAAATAACCGTATTCTGGTTGAGCAAGGCTTGCGCAGAATACGTGCCGGCGCTTGCAGCCATGGTATTACTGCCTTGTTAAGGGTTGCCGGCCGTGAGCCGTCAAAAGCTAGCGCGCAGGACTTGGGTTTTTATGTAGGTCCGCGTCTGAATGCAGCAGGCCGGCTCGATGATATGACTTTGGGCATACAGTGTCTGTTAGCCGGTTCGGAGGTGGAGGCTACAGTCATTGCGCAGCAGCTGCATACTTTAAACCTGCAGCGGCGCAGCATTGAGGCGGATATGCAGGATAGTGCCAATATCTCGCTGGATGATATGCAGGTAGAGAATCAATATTCAATCAGTATGTATCAGCCGGATTGGCATCAGGGTGTAATCGGCATTCTGGCTTCACGTATTAAAGAACGACACCATCGGCCAGTGATTGCATTTGCTGATGCCAAGGAGACGATTAACGGGCATGGCTTGATAAAAGGTTCGGGACGTTCGATCCCGGGTTTGCATTTGCGCGATGCGCTTGATCTGCTCAGTAAGCATCAGCCGAATCTGATAGTGAAGTTCGGCGGCCATGCCATGGCGGCTGGCCTTACAATAAAAGGTGATGACTTTGAGTTGTTCAAGCACGGTTTTGAAGCTGTAGTCAGAAGTCTGATTACAGAAGCCGACCTGGAGTCGGTGCTGGAAGTGGATGGCAGCCTGAATAGCGAAGAGATGACTTTTCAAACTGCGCAAATTTTAGAAAATCAGGTTTGGGGGCAGGGCTTTGCTCCGCCTTTATTTTATGATGAGTTTGAAGTGTTAAACCAGCGCCTGCTGGGTGAAAAGCATTTAAAGTTGACTTTAAAGCCGGTGGCTGCACAGGCATCGCCGATGCGTTCTGGCATAGGGGCGATAGATGCTATTTATTTCAACCAGGCGGACTTTTTAAATGAGCGCATTCAGGCTATTTACCAGTTGCAAACCAATAGCTATAACGGAGCACAAAAAGTGCAGTTGAATTTGCGATATGTGACTCCGTAATTTTGAGGGAGTGGCCAATATGAAGACTGAAAAAAATAATGCTCACCAGCTAGTGCCTGCCATGTTTAAGTCTGTGTTGCCTCAACGTAATAAAGATGCGCACAAAGGTTCGTGCGGCAGTGTTGCGATTGTTGGCGGTGATGATGGCATGATCGGCGCGGTATTGCTCGCAGCGCGCGCAGCGTTGTTTAGTGGTGCGGGCCGAGTCTATGCTGCGATGTTAAGCAAGAGTGCCTTTGCCGTAGATGTATGCCATCCGGAAATCATGCTGCGTTCTCCTTTGACTTTGGCGCAGTTGTCTCAACTTGATAGCATTGTAATTGGCCCCGGTCTTGGACAGTCAATTGGCGCGGTTGAGTTGCTGGTTTTCTGGTTAACGCAGCCGGCTGGCCAGCATATACCAATGCTGCTGGATGCCGATGCGCTTAACCTGGTAGCACAGCATGCACATTTGGCTGATTTGGTGAAAGCCCGTCATGCCGAAACGGTAATTACGCCGCATGCGGGTGAGGCTGCACGACTGTTGGCTACAAATGCCGAGTCTATTCAGAGCAATCGTATTGATGCAGCATTGCAGTTGGCTACAACGTTCAAGGTTACTTGCGTGCTGAAAGGCGCCGGTACTGTATGTGCATATCATAATGGCAGTTACGTTGTGAATACTAGCGGCAATCCTGCGCTGGCAACTGGTGGTACCGGCGATGTGCTAAGCGGCTTGATTGCCAGTCTTGTTGCGCAGGGAGTAAAACCGCTGGATGCTGCAAAGCTGGGCGTTTATGCGCATGGGCTGGCTGCTGATAATCTATTGAAAAAAGGCATTGGTCCGATAGGGCTGACAGCATCAGAGGTTGTGCTGGAAGCGCGCAATGTGATCAATCAATTATATGAAGCCGCTTAGCGGTTCATAGCAGCGTGTTTATTTGAGCTGCCAGCGTAGCCAGGTAAACAGAATGTTACCGTTGCCCTCACCGCCAAAAATATAGGTGGACTGCACCGCTAATTGCTTGTATTCGACCGATGCAATAGGCGCTATTACCGGTAGCGGTACATAGTTGAAGTCTTCGCGCAGTGTCAGCCCGACGGTATAACCAGCTCCCACTCGAATGTCGTCACTGGGGTGCCACATTTTCTGAAATCCATAACCGGCAACCGGCTCTATTTTTTTGTGCGAGTCTGAAAACGCCATTACATAAAGGCTGTGCCAGTCACCTTCGTTATCAAATCTATATTTTCCTACGCCTAAACCACAGGGGTTTTCATTGTATTCGTGAATTTTTTCCGAGCTGTAATAACTGCGGTTATGCCAAGTGTTAACCGGGATATACAGTTCATAATCATCAGCTGCCCACGTTTGCGCTAGTGAGTCTTTAATATCAGACCAGGTGCTGGTGGGCACAGCTTCGTCAGCCAGAGCGTTTGATGACGATAGCAGTGTAAATAGCAGTGTACGTAGTGCAATTGCTGATAAAAATTGTTTCATAACGGAATTTTACTCCTGATAGGTGTTATGAGTGGTTATTTAGTCGTATTTGTAATGCGTGGAGCTGATATCTGTTATGCGATGTTCAAGCGTAAATCTGCTTCGACAACGTATAACTTAAGCTACAATTACGCAATATTGAATTTGCGTTGTAAGTGGACTGTGATTAATGAATCGCAGCGCATAAAACTTTGACTGAAATTACCATTTCAAATCTTGATGAATTTTAGGGATAGCATGCGTCGAAAACTAGTGGTCGCCAATTGGAAAATGCATGGCAACCTGGCTTCAAACCAGCAGCTTTTGGAGGAATATATTCAGGGTCTTAAAGATTTGCGCAATGTTGATGTTGTTGTTTGCGTGCCCTATCCTTACCTGGCACAAGTGCAGTCATTATTGCAGGCAACACCTATTGCATGGGGCGCGCAAAATCTGAGTAAAGATCTGGTTGGTGCATTTACCGGCGAAGTCAGTGCTGCAATGCTTAAAGATTTTGGCGCAACGCACGTGATTATCGGGCACTCTGAACGTGCCACGGCTTATTGCGAGTCTGATGAAAATATTGCAACTAAATTTATGCAGGCGAAGTCACATGGGCTTACGCCAATTCTGTGCGTTGGTGAAACGCTGATTGAGCGTGAGGCTGGGGTGATGGAAATGGTAGTGGCCAAGCAAATTGACACTATTATTGGCATGTATGGCGCATCTTTGTTTGCCGACGCCATTGTTTCTTACGAGCCTATATGGGCGATTGGCACCGGTTTGGCAGCAAGCCCGGATCAGGCGCAGAGTATGCACGAGTTTATTCGCAATAGAATAGCTGGCTATGATAAAGATGCTGCAAATCGCTTGAAAATCCTCTACGGGGGGAGCGTAAACCCGCAAAATGCGGTACAATTATTCGTTATGCAGGATATTGATGGCGGTTTGATTGGCAGATGCTCATTAAACGCTGAAGAATTTGAAGGAATATGTCGCGCGGCTAACTAGATTAAGGCTTTGAAAGCCTTCTGCTACAGATAAGGCTTTCTTGTTGGGTCATTCGGTATTAGAGGTTGAAAATGGAAAAAATAGTTTTAGTTATTCATGTGCTGGCAGCTATCGGTGTGATTGGGTTGGTGTTGTTGCAGCATGGTAAAGGTGCCGATATGGGCGCGTCATTCGGCAGCGGCGCTTCAGGTAGCTTGTTCGGTGTTTCTGGTTCGTCAAATTTCATGAGTCGTGCGACTGCTGGTTTTGTGGCGATATTTTTTGCAACCAGTCTTACTCTTGCCTACATGGCAAGCAACAAGGCGGGTGATGCCAGTGTTGTGAAAGCGCATGCAGCTAAAGTGGTTGGTACACAAACGGCGGCGCCGGTTGTTGATGCGAAAAAAGCCGAAACTCCGGCTGAGGTTGTTCCTAAGTAATTGTTGTATCGGGCTTTGCCCGCAATGCCGTCGTGGTGGAATTGGTAGACACGCTATCTTGAGGGGGTAGTGACGAAAGTCGTGAGAGTTCGAGTCTCTCCGTCGGCACCAAATGTTAGTAATGCTGTCAATCGTGTTGGCAGTGATGTGTTTGAGTTGTTGTTGGTCATGTTTGTCATAAATGTGTGACAAATTCAAGTGAAAATGATGTATTCCTGTCTTGTTGAAATTATTTATTGCTTTAGTGTGATTCAGTCTGGGGCTGTCCGGTGCTAGAAAATTATTACCCGATATTGTTATTCATTCTTGTGGGTTTGGCTGTGGGCGTCGGCCCTCTGGTTCTGTCCAGGCTGGTTTCACCGAGCAAGCCGGATTTTCAGAAAAACTCTCCTTATGAATGCGGCTTTGAGGCGTTTGAAGATGCGCGTATGAAATTTGACGTGCGCTACTATCTGGTTGCCATTCTGTTTATTCTCTTCGATTTAGAAATTGCGTTTTTATTCCCGTGGGCTGTTGTGCTTCAGGAAATCGGCTTGTTCGGATTTATTGCCATGATGATATTTTTGGGTGTGCTGGTGATTGGCTTTATCTACGAGTGGATGAAGGGAGCCCTGGAGTGGGATTGATTTCATTTGAAAATCAAAACTTACAGCGTCAGTTTCAGCTTGCTGTGCTCGCTGTACTATCTGCGCTTCACTTCCTTGTCATTTTTGATTTTGAAATGAAATTAGACGTATGAGTATCGAAGGTATTTTAGAAAAAGGCTTTGTCACCACTACGCTGGATACGGTGATTAATTACACACGTACCGGTTCGTTATGGCCGATGACTTTTGGTTTGGCCTGCTGTGCAGTTGAGATGATGCATGCGGGTGCGTCGCGTTACGATCTGGACCGTTTCGGTATCGTGTTCCGTCCAAGTCCGCGCCAGTCTGATGTGATGATCGTTGCGGGTACGCTGGTGAATAAGATGGCGCCGGCGCTGCGTAAAGTTTACGACCAGATGGCTGAGCCGCGCTGGGTGATCTCGATGGGGTCGTGTGCAAATGGCGGCGGTTATTACCATTACTCATACGCTGTGGTGCGCGGTTGCGACCGTATTGTTCCGGTAGATGTATATGTGCCGGGTTGTCCGCCCACTGCTGAAGCTCTGCTGTACGGCATTATCCAGTTGCAGAACAAGATCAAGCGTACTAATACCATTGCCCGGTAATCATTGTCAGATCGCGATAGCCATTGTCAGATATAGATACGAAATCAAGAGAATATGTCAGCTAAATTAGATCAGTTATCGGCCAGTTTGAAAGCCGTGTTGGGTGAAAAGATTACCAAGCAGATTATTGCTTTGGATGAAGTCACCGTCGAATGCAAGTCCTCAGATTATCTGCAGGTTTGTCAGTTGTTGCGTGATGATGCCAGTTTGAAATTTGAGCAATTGATTGATTTGTGTGGTGTGGATTATCAGGACTATGGTGATGGCGCTTACGATGGTCTGCGTTACGCTGTGGTGATCCATTTACTTTCAGTCTCATTGAATCAGCGTCTGCGCTTGCGTGTATTCGCTACCGATGAAGATTTCCCGATTTTGCCAACTTTGGTCAACGTATGGCCGGTAGCTAACTGGTTTGAGCGCGAGGCGTTTGACTTGTACGGTATTATGTTTGAAAGCCATCCCGACCTGCGTCGTCTGCTCACAGACTACGGCTTTGTCGGTCATCCATTCCGTAAAGATTTCCCAATGATAGGTAACGTTGAAATGCGTTATGACCCGGAGCAGCAGCGCGTGATTTATCAGCCTGTTTCAATTGAATTGCGTAACAATGTGCCACGCGTAATCCGTAACGAAGGAGCGCATCATGGCTGAGATTCGTAATTACACCATGAACTTTGGTCCGCAGCACCCGGCTGCGCACGGCGTGCTGCGTCTGGTGCTGGAGCTGGATGGTGAAGTGATTCAGCGTGCTGATCCACACATCGGCCTGCTGCACCGCGGTACTGAAAAGCTGGCTGAAAACCGTACCTATCTGCAAAGTGTGCCATACATGGACAGGCTGGATTATGTATCCATGATGTCCAATGAGCATGCCTATGTGATGGCGATTGAAAAAATGCTGGGATTGGAAGTGCCAATTCGAGCACAATACATCCGCGTCATGTTCGATGAGATTACTCGCGTATTGAACCACTTGCTGTGGCTGGGTGCGCATGCGCTGGACGTGGGCGCGATGACGGTGTTCCTGTATGCGTTCCGCGAACGTGAAGACCTGTTCGATGTGTACGAGGCGGTTTCCGGTGCGCGTATGCACGCAGCTTACTACCGTCCGGGTGGTGTTTATCGTGACCTGCCTGACCGCATGCCGCAGTACGAGGTTTCCCAATTCCGCAATGCTAAAACCGTAAAGGCGCAGAACGAAAACCGTCAGGGTTCACTGCTGGACTTTATTGAAGACTTTACCAACCGTTTCCCGAAATATGTCGATGAATACGAAACCCTTCTGACGGATAACCGTATCTGGAAACAGCGTACCGTCGGTATCGGTGTGGTGACGCCTGAGCGCGCATTAGCTTTGGGTATGACTGGCCCGATGCTACGTGGTTCTGGTATAGAGTGGGATCTTCGCAAGAAACAGCCTTATGAAGTTTACGCAAATCTGGATTTTGATATCCCAGTAGGCGTGAATGGTGACTGTTACGATCGTTACCTGGTACGTATGGAAGAGTTTAGACAGTCAAACCGTATCATCAAACAGTGTGTGGATTGGCTGCGTAAGAATCCTGGCCCGGTCATTAGTTCTGATAATAAAGTGGCGCCACCCGACCGTGAAGGTATGAAAACCAACATGGAAGACCTGATTCATCATTTCAAATTGTTTACTGAAGGTTTCCATGTGCCTGCTGGTGAAGCTTATGCGGCAGTGGAGCATCCGAAGGGTGAATTCGGCATTTACATGGTTTCAGACGGTGCGAACAAACCTTACCGCCTGAAAATCCGCGCCCCGGGCTTCCCGCATCTGGCAGCGTTGGATGAGATGACGAAAGGCCATATGATTGCCGACTTGGTGGCGATTATTGGTACCCAGGATATCGTGTTTGGTGAAATTGACCGATGATGTATTTTTTGTTCCGTTGTATCGGCGTGCATCTGCGTTAAGCGGCGGTTTTAAAGAATTTAGATTTGAATAGATCATAAATGTTAAGTCCAGAAGCTATTGAAAAAATTGATTACGAGCTGACTAAATACCCAGCTGACCAGCGTCAGGCAGCGGTTATGAGCTCATTGCGCATCGTACAGACCGAACGCGGCTGGTTATCGAAAGAAAGCATTACCGAAGTTGCGCAGTATTTAGGCATGCCGGAAATTGCCGCGATGGAAGTGGCGACTTTCTACAATATGTATGATTTGAGTCCAGTTGGTAAATATAAGATTACCGTCTGCACCAATATCTCATGCATGCTGCGTGGCTCAGATGAAATTGTGAATCACCTCCAACAGAAATTAGGTGTTGGCTTTAACGAAATCACGCCGGATGGAAAATTCTGTCTTAAAGAAGGAGAGTGCATGGGTTGTTGCGGTGGTGCGCCACTCATGCATGTGAACAACACACAAATGCATGAATTCTTAACCACTGACAAAGTGGATGCTATTCTAGAAGAAATTAATCAAGAGGAGCTGAAGTAATGGTCACCTCTGCCAAACCCGTAGTAAAGACAGATTTAACCGGCCAAACGCTGGTTACACTGCGTACTCTGACTGAAGAAAATCCGGCATCGTTAGAAACATATTTAAAGCTTGGTGGTTATGCTGCGTTGAAGCGTATCGTGACCGAGAAAGTAAAAGCTACCGACATTATCACTGAAGTTAAAAATTCAGGTTTGCGTGGCCGCGGCGGTGCAGGTTTCCCTACCGGCCTTAAATGGAGCTTCATGCCGCGTTATTTCGATGGCGTGAAATATCTGGTTTGTAACACCGATGAAGGTGAGCCAGGCACATTTAAAGACCGTGACATTATTCGCTATAACCCGCATCAATTGATTGAAGGCATGGCGATTGCCGCCTACACTTTGGGCGCGCGCGTTGGTTACAACTATATCCACGGTGAAATCTGGCAGGATTATGAAACCTTTGAGGCTGCCTTGCATGAAGCAAGAGCTGCTGGTTACTTAGGTGAAAACCTGTTCGGTACCAATTTCAGCTTTGATTTGTATGCAGTACATGGCTATGGTGCTTATATCTGCGGTGAAGAAACCGCATTGATTGAATCGATTGAAGGTAAAAAAGGCCAGCCACGCTTCAAGCCGCCATTTCCAGCCAGTTTTGGTGTTTTCGGTAAACCAACCAATGTGAATAATACGGAAAGCTACACCAGTATTCCATGGATCATGCAGCATGGCGGTAAAGCTTTTGCCGATTTAGGCGTGCCGAACTCAGGCGGTACCAAGCTGTTCTCAATTTCCGGGCATGTTGGCAAACCAGGCAACTATGAAGTGAAAATGGGTACGCCATTCACTGAATTGTTAGCCATGGCCGGTGGTGTCTGGAAAGGTCGCCAACTAAAAGCGGTTATTCCTGGCGGCCCTTCTACTGCGGTGATTCCAGCTGCTGTAATGCTTGAAACAACCATGGATTATGATGGTTTGAGTAAGGCCAGGTCCAGTATTGGTGCAGGCTCGATGATAGTCATGGATGATACAACCTGCATGGTGAAAACCCTGCATCGCTTATCTTACTTTTTCTACGAAGAAAGCTGCGGCCAATGCACGCCATGCCGTGAAGGTACTGGCTGGGTTTATCGTGTACTGGATCGTATTGTTAAAGGCCAGGGCAAGATGGAAGACCTCGATCTGCTGACATCTGTCAGCAACAATATCTCCGGTCGCACAATCTGTGCTTTGGGTGAGGCTGCTGCTACACCGGTTTTAAGCTTTATCAAACATTTTAGGCCAGAGTTTGAATATTATATTCAGCATGGCAAGAGCATGGTTGACGGTAAATAATAAATCTATTTAGTTTGTAATTGCGCTAAATAAATTTTAGAGATTAATTAAATGTTAAATATTGAAATTGATGGCAAAGCGGTAGAAGTCGAACACGGTAGCACCATTATTGATGCTGCTGACAAGATAGGCGTGCCTATTCCGCGTTTTTGCTACCATCCAAAATTATCCGTAGCGGCCAACTGCCGTATGTGTCTGGTGCAGGTTGAGAAATTCAATAAGCCATTACCAGCCTGCGCAACACCAGTAGCGGATGGTATGAAGATTTTTACACGCTCCAAGGCTGCAATTGAGGCACAGCAGAGTGTGATGGAATTTCTGCTGATCAATCACCCATTGGATTGCCCAATCTGTGATCAGGGTGGCGAGTGCGATTTGCAGGATATTGCAGTGGCTTATGGCACCAGCGGCTCTCGCTATACCGAAGAAAAACGTGTGGTATTTAACAAGAATATCGGTCCTCTGGTTAGCACCGATATGACACGCTGCATTCAATGTACGCGTTGCGTGCGTTTCCTTAAAGAAGTAGGTGGCATGCAGGAACTTGGCCTGGTTGGTCGTGGCGAGCATGCTGAAATTACTGCTTATGTAGATAAAAGCGTTAACTCTGAATTGTCCGGCAATATCATTGATTTGTGCCCGGTCGGCGCATTGACCAGCAAGCCATTCAGGTATTCGGCACGCAGCTGGGAGCTAACACGCCGTCCTAGTATTGCGCCGCATGATGGCTTGGGCTCGCACATTGAGGTACAGGTTAAAGACAATAAAGTGATGCGTGTAGTGCCACGCGAAAAAGAGAGTATCAACGAGTGCTGGTTGTCTGACCGTGACCGTTTCTCTTACGAAGGCCTGAATAGCCCGGATCGCCTGAAAGTGCCAATGATTAAACATAATGGCAATTGGGTCGAGACCGATTGGAAAACTGCACTGGAATTTGCAGCCGGCCAATTAAAAGATATAACCAATGAATATGGCAGTGAAGCTTTGGGCGTGCTGGTGTCACCAAACAGCACTATGGAAGAAGGCTATTTAGCCAAAAAGCTGGCTAACGGTTTAAATTGCGGCAATGTGGATTACCGCTTGCGTCAGACCGATTTCAGGCTGGATGGCAAGCGCCAGGGCACTCCATGGATGGGCTGCAACATTCAGGAAATTGAAGAATTAGACCGTATTCTGGTCATCGGCTCCAACCTGCGTAACGAGCATCCGTTACTGGCGCAGCGCTTCCGTAAGGCAGTGGCTAACGGTGCCGAACTGTCAGTTGTAAGTCCGCTGGATAATAATCCGCTGATGGATATTGCGCACAAGGTAATTGTGCGTCCTAATGACATGGTCAACGTGCTGGGGCAGATATTGAAAGCCATGTCTGGCTTGCAGCGCCTGTCACTGTGCCTGCCGCCGTCACTGACTGCGTTGCTGGAAGACATCAAGGTGCGTCCGAACACACAAGCGATTGCCGAGAGCTTGGCTGGTCACGGTAAGGACTATGACTTGGTTGCGCCTAGAGTGGGTTTATTCCTGGGCAATATGGCATTGAGCGACCCGCGTTTCACCGAGATGTACAGCATGATGGAAGCCATCGGCGGTATCTGTGGCGCCAAAGGCGGTATCCTGCCTGCTGCTGCAAACAGTACCGGCATGCACCTGATGGGCGTTATGCCATCAAGCACCGGCATGCATGCACGAGCAATGCTGGAAGTGCCGCGCAAGGCTTACCTGCTGTTGAACGTAGAGCCTGAGCTGGATTGCCAGCATGCTGCATTAGCAAAGGCCGCGATGGAAAAAGCAGAGTGCGTGATTGCGCTTACGGCTTATAAATCTGAAGCCTTGGAAAATGCAGACATTCTGTTGCCAATTGCTCCATTTACAGAAACATCTGGTACTTTCATGAGCATGGAAGGTCGCGTACAGAGCTTTGCTGCTGCGGTTAGACCGTTGGGCGAATGTCGTCCAGCCTGGAAGGTATTACGCGTACTGGCGAATACTTTAGGCCTGCAAGGTTTTGATTATGAATCAAGCGAGCAGGTTAAAGATGCAATTTTCGCAGGCGAGAAACCTTCAGCCGTAGTTTGGCGCAGCCTGAACAATAACCTGAAAGAGCTGGTTGAGATTCAGGTGAACATTAAACACGATGGTCTGCAGCGTATCGGTGAAGTGCCGCAATATCAATCTGATCCTATTGTACGTCGCTCTTTACCGTTGCAGAAAACCAAGTACAACATCAAGCCTATGGCGCGTATGTGTGCTGCTCAGCTTGAGGCCTTAGGCCTGGCCGAGGGTGATCAGGTGCTGGTGAAGCAGGATAAAGGTAGTGCGGTATTGACTGTGCGCCTGGATAACCACGTGGCGATGGGTTGTGTGCGTGTAGCTGCTGCACATGAAGACACCATTGGCCTGGGTGACCTGATGGGTGATATCACAGTTGAAAAAATTGCATCATTACAATCTGATAAAACAACAATGACAGAAGAGCGTGCCTAATGGAATGGTTGGCAAATCTATTTGGTAGTTACTGGCCTGGTGTAGAACTCACCGGCTGGACTTTGATTAAAATCGTCGCAATCGTTGCGCCGCTGATGGGTGCCGTTGCTTACCTGACTTTGGCTGAGCGTAAGGTGATCGGCTATATGCAGGTACGTATCGGCCCTAATCGCGTTGGTTATTTTGGTCTGTTGCAGCCATTGGCTGACGGCATCAAATTGCTGTTCAAAGAAGTGGTGCTGCCTACCGCTGCCAACAAGGCTTTGTTCCTGTTAGGCCCGGTGCTGGCAATTGCCCCGGCTTTTGCTGCATGGGCGGTGGTGCCGTTTGATATGAACATGGTGCTGGCAGATGTTGATGCCGGGCTGCTGTATATTCTAGCCATGACTTCTGTTGCGGTTTACGGCGTGATTATTGCCGGTTGGGCGTCCAACTCCAAGTATGCGTTTTTGGGTGCAATGCGTTCAGCGGCACAAATCGTTTCTTATGAAATTGCGATGGGTTTTGCACTGGTGGGCGTTCTGATGTGTGCCAACAGCCTGAATCTGGGCAAGATCGTGATGGGTCAGTCTGGCGGTTTGCTGCATTGGTACTTCCTGCCGCTGTTCCCGTTGTTCGTGGTTTATTTTATCAGTGCGGTGGCTGAAACCAACCGTGCACCGTTCGACGTGGCTGAAGGTGAGTCCGAGATCGTTGCCGGTTTCCACGTAGAATACTCAGGTATGGCTTTCGCCGTGTTCTTCCTGGCTGAGTACGCAAACATGATTCTGGTATCCATGCTGGCTGCCTTGATGTTCCTGGGTGGCTGGTTGTCACCAGTGCCGTTTATCCCGGACAGTTTCCTGTGGCTGCTGGCCAAGGTCGGTTTCCTGTTGTTCCTGTTCCTGTGGTTCAGGGCTACGTTCCCGCGTTACCGCTATGACCAGATTATGCGTCTGGGCTGGAAAGTTTTCATCCCGATTACCATCGTGTGGATCGTATTCGTGGGCGGCATGATGCAAACCCCTTGGGCATACCTGTTCCATTAGGCCTTGGCTAGAACACTGTGATTAAGCTATAGATTATTAAAATATGATTAAATCGATTAAACAGACACTTGGCAGCTTGATGCTGTGGGAACTGCTGAAAGGCATGGCGCTCACCGGACGCTATTTCTTTGCACGCAAAATTACCGTGCAGTATCCGGAAGAAAGCACACCACAATCAAACCGTTTCCGCGGCTTACACGCATTACGTCGTTATCCTAACGGTGAAGAGCGTTGTATTGCCTGCAAATTGTGCGAGGCTGTTTGTCCAGCCATGGCCATCACCATTGAGTCAGAGCAGCGTGAAGACAACACACGCCGTACTACGCGCTACGATATCGACTTAACCAAATGCATTTTCTGCGGCATGTGCGAAGAGTCCTGCCCGGTAGATTCAATAGTGGAAACTCGTGTGTTTGATTACCACGGCGAGCAGCGCGGTGATTTAATCTATACCAAGGAAATGCTACTGGCTGTAGGTGATAAGCATGAGAAACAGATTGCCGCTGACCGTGAGCAAGATAGAAAATTTAGATAGTTAATTTAGATAAGCGCTTATTGTTATGACATTTTTTGGCTTGCATTTTCAAGACGTTGTTTTTTATACGTTATCGGCAATACTGTTGTTTGCCGGTTTGCGTGTAATTACAACGCGTAACCCTGTTTACGCAGCACTGCATCTAGTGCTGGCGTTCTTTACCGCTGCCGGCATCTGGCTGCTACTTGAAGCCGAGTTTCTGGCTATCGTGCTGGTTCTGGTCTATGTAGGCGCGGTGATGGTGCTGTTCCTGTTTGTGGTGATGATGCTGGACATCAACCTGGACAGGCTGCGTGAAGGTTTCTGGAGTGCATTGCCAGTGGCGTTGCCTGTAGGCGGTTTGATGGCTGTCGAGATGGTGATGATTGTGGGTGTACGTAATTTCGGTGTTGATAAAGTTGCTGCGCCAGCCCCGCACCCTGCTGATTACAGCAATACTGCCGAGCTGGGCCGCGTGCTTTACACCGATTACCTGCTGCCATTTGAACTGGCTTCTGTAGTACTACTGGTGGCTATTGTGGCGGCGATTGCACTGACACTGCGTGACCGCAAGGACAGTAAATCCATGGATCCTGCCAAGCAGGTTCTGGTCAAGAAAGCAGATCGTATCCGCATTGTAAAAATGCAGGCTGAAGTTGAAGCACCAGCAGCAGCTGACAGTGCAGAGGAGGCTAAATAATGGTTGGTTTATCACATTACCTGGTGCTGGGGTCACTGCTGTTTGCTATCAGCGTTATCGGCATTTTCCTTAACCGCAAGAACGTCATTATTCTGCTGATGGCAATTGAGCTGATGCTGTTGGCAGTTAACCTCAATTTCGTTGCCTTCTCACATTACCTCAATGATGTTGCAGGTCAGGTTTTCGTATTTTTCATTTTAACTGTGGCGGCCGCTGAGTCTGCTATCGGTTTGGCGATTTTGGTCGTACTGTTCAGAAACCTACGCACCATTAACGTTGACGATTTAGATAGTTTGAAAGGCTAAGTGTTTAGCATGACCATGCAACAAATTTATCTGGCAATTCCTCTGTTACCGTTACTGGCTGCTATTATTATCGGCCTGTTTGGTAAATTTCTGCCGCGTGCCGCAGCGCATGTTGTCACTATCGCCGGCGTGGCAATTTCTTTTGCCTTGTCAGTGTATGTGCTGAAAGATGCGCTGGTAAGCATGCCTTACAATGAAACTGTTTACTCATGGCTGAAAAGCGGTAACTTCTCGTTTGAAATAGGTTTCCTGATTGACCGCCTGTCAGCGATGATGATGGTTGTGGTGACGTTCGTATCGCTGATGGTGCATGTGTACACCATAGGTTACATGGCTGAAGATAAAGGTTATGCGCGTTTCTTCAGCTATATCTCATTGTTTACCTTCTCGATGCTGATGCTGGTGATGAGCAATAACTTCATGCAGTTGTTCTTCGGCTGGGAAGCAGTAGGTCTGGTGTCTTATCTGCTGATTGGTTTCTGGTATACACGCCCGACAGCGATTTACGCAAACCTGAAAGCGTTTCTGGTTAACCGCGTTGGTGACTTTGGTTTCCTGCTGGGCATTGGTCTGGTGCTGTTCTATTTCGGCAGTCTGGATTATGCGGCGGTATTCTCGGTTGCACCGCAGATGGCCGACATCAAGATCAACCTGATTGGCAATGCTTCATGGTCATTGATGACCGTAACCTGCATCCTGCTGTTTATCGGCGCGATGGGTAAGTCAGCACAGGTGCCGTTGCACGTGTGGCTGCCAGACTCAATGGAAGGCCCAACCCCGATTTCTGCACTGATTCACGCGGCAACCATGGTGACTGCCGGTATCTTCATGGTGGCGCGTATGTCACCATTGTTTGAGCTATCAACCACCGCACTGTCATTTGTGTTGGTGATCGGCAGCATCACTGCATTGTTTATGGGCTTTCTGGGCATTATCCAGAACGACATCAAACGCGTGGTGGCTTATTCAACCTTGTCACAATTAGGTTATATGACGGTGGCTTTGGGCGCATCAGCATATTCAGTGGCAATTTTCCACCTGATGACCCATGCGTTCTTTAAAGCACTGCTGTTCCTCGGCGCAGGTTCAGTCATCATGGGTATGCACCACGATCAGGATATCCGCAACATGGGTAACCTGAAGAAATACATGCCTGTGACCTGGATCACATCTTTAATTGGTTCACTGGCGCTGATTGGCACACCGTTCTTTGCTGGATTTTATTCTAAAGACAGTATTATTGAAGCTGCCAAGTTCTCTACCATTCCGGGTAGCGGCTTTGCCTACTTTGCGGTGCTGGCCGGTGTATTTGTGACAGCGTTCTACAGCTTCCGCATGTACTTTCTGGTGTTTCATGGCAAGGAAAAATGGCGTGAAGCGAAACATGACCATGGGCACGATGCACATGACGACCACGACCATCACCATGGCTTGAATCCAACGGATGATCCGCACGAGCCGGGCTGGGTAGTCAAGTTGCCTCTGATCTTGCTGGCTATTCCTTCATTATTGATTGGTTATGTGGCAATCGAGCCCATGCTGTATGGCGAGTTCTTTAAAGGCGTGATATTCGTTAATTCCGAAGCTCATCCTGCGATGCATGAGCTCACACACCACTGGCATGGCATCTTCCATTCAGCAGCAGGTATGGCGATTCATGGTTTGACGAGTGTGCCCTTTGCCTTGGCTGCTTCAGGTGTAGTGGTGGCATGGTTCTTCTACATGAAGCGTCCTGATATTCCGGCTGCAATCCAGAAACGTTTTGCTGTGATTAATACTATCCTTGAAAATAAATACGGCTTTGATAGTTTCAACGACCGCTTCTTTGCAGCAGGTTCACGTTTTATTGGTAATAAATTATGGCAGATTGGTGATGTGAAAATCATTGATGGTGCCATGGTAAACGGCACTGCCAATTTAATCGGCAAACTGTCTACGGTTGTGCGTAAGCTGCAAACCGGTTTGATTTACCACTATGCATTCGCCATGATTATTGGCGTATTTTTAATGCTCACGTTTTTCTCTAAAGTGTAAAAAATGCTTGAATACTTTTTGCAACATATTTTAAGTTTTTCCATCTGGTTGCCTATCGCTTTTGGCGTGGCAGTGCTATTTACAGCCAATGACAACAGACCAAATCCAACAAGGTGGCTGGCGCTTATCGGCAGTATTGCCAGCTTTGCTGTAACAATCCCGCTCTATACGCACTTTAATTTTGCTGATGGCGGCTTTCAGTTTCAGGAACGTTTCCTGTGGATTGCCTCATTTAATATCCACTATCATTTAGGTGCAGACGGCCTGGCAGTACCCTTGATCTTGCTGACCAGCTTTACTACCGTGATTGTGGTGATGTCAGCATGGGAAGTGATCGAAAAGCGTGTTGCCCAGTACATGGCATCATTCCTGATCATGAGTGGCCTGATGATTGGTGTATTCAGCGCGCTTGATGCGATTTTCTACTACGTGTTCTGGGAGGCGATGCTGATCCCGATGTTCCTGGTGATTGGTATCTGGGGCGGTCCAAACCGCGTCTACGCGACCATCAAGTTCTTCTTGTATACCTTGCTCGGTTCATTGCTGATGCTGGTGGCGTTCATTTATATGTACCATCAGACCGGCAGCTTTGCGATTACTGATTACTATCAGATGCCAATGCCGCTGAACGTACAGATTCTGATCTTTCTCGCGTTCTTTGCTGCCTTTGCGGTGAAGATTCCAATGTGGCCGGTGCATACCTGGCTGCCAGACGCCCACGTTGAAGCGCCTACCGGCGGTTCAGTTGTGTTGGCGGCGATTGCCTTGAAACTGGGTGGCTATAGCTTCCTACGCTTTGCTATGCCAATCGCACCTGATGCGGCACATTACCTGTCGCATTTCATGATTGCACTGTCATTGATCGCCATTGTGTATATCGCGCTGGTTGCACTGGTGCAGAAAGACATGAAAAAACTCATTGCCTATTCATCAATCTCGCACATGGGCTTTGTGACTTTAGGCTTCTTTATTTTTAACAATCTCGGCTTGGAAGGCGCGATTGTGCAGATGATTTCACACGGTTTCATTTCTGCGGCGATGTTCCTGTGCGTAGGTGTGCTGTATGACCGTGTACATAGCCGCCAGATTGAGGCATACGGCGGTGTAGCCAATACCATGCCGGCATTTGCAGCGTTTGCGGTACTGTTTGCCATGTCTAACAGCGGATTACCAGGCACATCAGGCTTTGTGGGGGAATTCATGGTGATATTGGGCGCAATCCAGGTGAATTTCTGGTATGCCTTCCTGGCGTCATTTACCCTGATTTTTGGTGCTGCCTATACCCTATGGATGGTTAAGCGCGTGTTCTACGGCGAAGTCGCCAACGACAACGTGGCTGCATTGAAAGATTTAAACAAACGTGAGTTTTTAATTCTGGCGATTTTGGCGTTGCTGGTATTGGCGCTGGGTATCTACCCTCAGCCTTTAACAGAAATGACCAATGCTACGGTTAACCAACTTCTTTCACATTTATCTCACAGCAAGTTGCCGGCAGGCTTTTAATTCATGGAAAATATTCGTTACGACCTTATCACTGCTTTACCTGAAATGATACTTTTGGGTATGGCGATGCTTGTTTTAATCGCTGATTTGTTTTTAAAACAATCGAACCGTATTGCTATTTACGGCCTGTCACAATTGGCATTGCTCATAGCGGCTTACTTTACCTTCACTACACATGCAACGGGTGTTGGCTATGCATTTAGCGGTGCTTTTGTTGATGATGCGATGTCTGATGTGTTGAAACTGATGATCTATCTGGGTACATCGCTGATTTTTGTATACACCAGACAGTATATTCAGCAGCGTGATATGTTCCGCGGTGAATTTTACGCACTGGTGCTGTTCTCGGTCGTTGGCATGATGATCATGGTTTCCGGCCAGAACATGCTCACGCTCTATGTGGGCCTGGAGTTATTGTCATTAAGCCTGTATGCGCTGGTAGCTCTGGATCGCGACAATGCGCGTGCCACAGAAGCAGCAATGAAGTACTTTGTGCTGGGTGCGCTGGCATCGGGCATGTTGCTGTATGGCATGAGCATGATCTACGGCATGACCGGCAGCCTGAATATTGCCGACATTCACCATGTGCTGATTAATAGCGAGAAAACACATTCCGTATTGATTCTCGGCTTGGTGTTTATTGTAGCTGGCCTGGCATTTAAACTGGGTGCAGTGCCATTTCAGATGTGGGTGCCGGATGTCTATGAAGGTTCGCCTACAGCGATTACTATGCTGATCAGCTCCGTGCCTAAACTTGCAGCATTTGCGTTTGTGATCAGAATGCTGGCACAAGGCCTGCAAACCATGGCTGTTGACTGGCAGCAAATGCTGCTGGTGATGGCAGTGCTGTCAATTATTATCGGTAACATTACCGCGATTGCCCAAACCAACCTGAAACGCATGCTGGCTTACTCAACAATCTCGCACATTGGTTTTGTGCTGTTGGGCCTGATGAGCGCAAGCATTAACGGCTTTGCTTCTGCAATGTTTTATATTGTCAGTTATGTACTGATGACTTTGGCTGGTTTTGGCATCATTCTGCTGCTGTCACGCAAAGGTTTCGAGGCTGATAAGTTGGATGATCTTAAAGGCTTGAATCAACGTAGCCCATGGATTGCATTCCTGATGCTGATCGTGATGTTCAGCATGGCGGGGGTGCCGCCAACATTAGGTTTCTATGCAAAACTTACCGTGTTGCAGGCTGCATTGCAGGCTGGTTTCCTGTGGCTGGTTGTGTTCGCGGTGCTGATGGCGGTCATTGGTGCATTCTATTACCTGCGCGTCATCAAGTTAATGTACTTTGATGAGCCACTGGATCATCATCCGATTCAGGCGTCGGCAGATATGCGTGCAGTATTGAGCGTAAATGCATTTGCGCTACTGGTGATAGGCTTGATGCCACAAGGGCTATTGAGTTTGTGTGCTTACGCCATTGTTAAGAGCCTGAGCTAAGGGTTCTGAATGACAAATTGGGCGCTATTAGGACTGATATTTTTCACCGCGAACTTACCCTGGTTTTCGGATAAGCTGTTTTATACGATTAACCTGAATCGTACCAATCAGGCTGGCTATAGCAAAAATATAGCATGGTGCCTGCTGGAGCTACTGGTATTGTATTTCCTGACAGGTGCTTTTATCTGTTACGCTGAACGCGCAACTTTTGGCCAGGTGGCTCCGCAGGGCTGGGAATTCTATGCGGTTACCGCCTGTCTATTTCTGGTATTTGCTTTTCCGGGCTTTGTTTATAAAGTTCTTTGGAAAAGAACCAACTAAATTCAATTTATCTCCCTGCTGAGTTAGCCTCTATCGCTTACTGCAAGATGCTAACTCAGATATCACCAAGCCGATATCGATAGCTCACCGCAATTCCTTGCGATTTCTGACGCAATATGCATTATTTCCAAATTAGACTTTGCTCGGACTAGTGCTACACTTTACCTATCACCGTTATGTGGATCTTGTATGGATTTAACTGAACATTGCATTAGCTCGGAAACGTTAGCGCAGGGTGGTTTGCTGACAGTCAAGAAGGATGTTGTGCGTCTGGCCAACGGTAACATCAGTCAGCGTGAATATGTAATGCATCCAGGCGCTGTGGTGATTGTACCGTTATTGCCTAACGGTAATGTGCTGCTGGAGCGCCAGTTCAGATACCCGTTACATCAGGTATTTGTTGAGCTTCCTGCCGGTAAAATTGACCCTGATGAAGATGTCTTGAAAACCGGCCAGCGTGAACTATTGGAAGAAACTGGCTATACAGCACAGAACTGGATCAAGCTAGGCGTGCAGCACCCGTGTATCGGTTATTCTAATGAAGTGATACACATCTATCTGGCGAGCAATCTTAGCGCTGGAGAGCATCAGCGTGATGAGGATGAGATGCTGGAAGTGTTTGATGTGAAGCTGGAACAGTGTCTGGAAATGATCAGCAACCAGGAAATCACTGACAGTAAAACCATAGTGGCGTTGTTTCTAGCGGATAAATATTTACAGAAAAATGGTCAATAGCACATCGCCCAAAGTATTAATCGTCGGCTATGGTGACCTAGGCCGCGAGCTGGGTCGTCAGCTTGCACAGAATGGCATCGAGGCTATCGGCGTTCGGCGTAGTGTTCATTCCACTGCAGATGGTTCAAATCGTCAGGACGTGACAGTGATCTCGGCAGATGTAACACAGCCTTTTTCTGTAGCAACACTAGCCAGTATTGATCCGGAAATTATTGTCTATTGTGTAGCCGCTAGTGATCAAAGCGATGCCGAATATAAGGCTGCTTATGTCGATGGCTTGCGTAACGTGCTGGCAACGCAACAGCATAATCAGCAACTTCAACATGTGTTGTTTGTATCAAGTACCCGAGTTTACGGACAAGATACAGATGAATTGCTGGATGAGTCTATTCCTGCCGTGCCGGCTGACTTTGGCGGCGAACGCCTGCTAGAAGCAGAACGCTTATTAAAGACATTAGCTTGCGGCACTACGGTGTTGCGGTTATCCGGCATCTACGGGCCCGGCAGGCTGCGTATGCTGAACTTGGCTAAATCGCCAGACAATTGGCCCAGGCAGAATATCTGGAGCAACCGTATTCACAGGGATGATGCGGCAGCATTTATCGCGTTCCTGATCAAGCAGATACTGGCCGGGAATGATGTGCAGGATTGTTATATCGTGACCGATTGCAAGCCGGTTCCGCAGTATGAAGTACTTGAGTGGCTGGCTCTGCATTTGCACGCAGAAAAGGCCAAACCACTGCCGGCAAGCGGTGGTAAACGTTTAAATAATAAAGCGCTGCTGGCAAGCGGATTTAAATTGCAGTATCCTGATTATCAGGTGGGCTATAAAACATTGTTGTAGCTATTGCCTGTTTGGTAGAGTGTTGATGAATTACTTATGCAGATTATCCAAGTTTCAAATGGCGCTTTTTCTAGTGCTGTGGCCTGCTATTTCTCTTGCTCAGGATGAGTTCTCTGACTGGCTGCAAGAATTACGTATCGAGGCCATGGTGTCAGGCATCTCGGATGCAACCGCTAATGATGCCGTCAGCCGTATCGAATTTCTTCCCGATGTCATTGCTTTAGACCGTTCCCAGCCTGAGTTCGTCAGCCCATTTCTGGAGTATTACCAAAAACGGGTTGATGTGCAGAAAGTACAAAGAGGGCGCCAGTTGCTGGTAGAGCACGAGGCTATGCTTAACCGAATTGAGGCCGAGTATGGTGTGCCCAAATATACGCTGCTTGCATTCTGGGGCATGGAAACGCAGTATGGCCGCAGCCAGGGGAAATTGGATGTTTTATCGTCGCTGGCAACCTTGGCTTATGATAGCAGGCGTACCGAATTTTTCCGTGGCCAACTGCTGGATGCCATACGCATGATTGATGTTGGTCATGCACAGGCTGATTCGCTGACCGGCTCATGGGCAGGCGCTTTTGGTAATATGCAGTTTATGCCGACAACCTTTATGTTGTATGCAGTAGACGGTGACGGAGATGGCAGGATTGATGTTGTACATTCACTGCCAGATGCGTTTGCCTCAGCCGCAAATTATCTGTCGCAGGTGGGATGGCGTGCCAATGAGCCAGCCATGCTGGAAGTGAGCTTACCTGAGAATTTTGATTGGAAGAGTGCGCAGCTGGCGGTAAAAAAACCGCTCGCGGAATGGTCGCGCTTGGGGGTACGAGCCATGCATGTCGATGTCGGAGCGCCCGGTTTTGCTTCAAAAGCCGTATCTAGAAATAATTTGCGTGGCAAGTATGCGCAAGCACGCCTGAGCGGAAAAAATCAAAAGTCGGTCTTACATAAGCCTTTTAAACAACAGCAGCACAATACTGTTCACACGTCGGTGAGTACGGTCGCCCTTGATATGTTGGGGCTGGAAGTGCAAGGGCAGGCAGCAATTCTGCTACCGCAAGGTTACCGTGGTCCGGCATTCATGGTTTTTGATAATTTTGATGTCATCATGGACTGGAACCGTTCGGTGAATTATGCGCTTTCAGTGGCGCAGCTGGCAGAGCAGTTGCGGCATGAATCACGTATTGTAGGCGGGCAATCTGCGGAGAGCGGGGCGCTAAGTTTTGAAGAAATGCTGGATCTGCAAAGCAACTTAAATGCCCGGGGTTTTGATGCCGGCGAGCCGGATGGCTTGCCGGGCTTTAAGACACAGCAGGCCGTGCGTGAATATCAGCTGGTAAACCAGCTGCCTGCTGATGGCTATGCCAGTCGTAGTATCTATCAGAAGTTATATTCCGAATCGCCACAATAGATTTTACATTGCTCAGCTTAGCTGGATATTAGCCACCTTAACTTAGCTGGCGTGTGAAAAACCAACCGGTCAGGCTGATTCTTTCTCTATTGGCAGTCAGCACTTCGTGATAAAAAGTGTCAGAGAGAAAAATAACAGCCCTGCCAGCAATCGGTGAAATATCCATGAATTTTTCAGTGCCATCATCCGATGTTTCATTGAGATAAAGCCGCAACTGCCCGCCATCTTCATTGCGCCAGTCTTGGTTCAGATACACAATGCAGCTGATTTTACGCTGTGGTTTGTTGGGGTCTGCAGAGGCAAAGCAATCCAGGTGCCTTTTGTAGAATGTGCCGGCTGGGTAGGCTGTGAGATGGCTTTCAAGGCCGAATAATCCCAGATACAGATGCTGATTTAGACTTAACCTCAAGTGCTCCATTTGCCGCAGATAGCTTTGCTGGGCATTTGTGGCATCAGTCTCGTTAAGCCAGTAAATACTGTCGCCGCGAATGGTCTTATTAATGGCCAGATGCTCGCGGCCAACACCAGCTTCAGTCATGGCGTCAGCCTGCCTCAGGGCCTTGGCTTCTGCAGCCAGTGTGCTGGTGATAGCGTCATCAAGAAAATGATCAATAATGCAAAAGCCGCGATTAGCGATATGGTCAACCAGTTGTTCAAAGTTGATGTCGGGAGATGAAAGTTGCATAGCCGATATTATATGTGATTGCCGGTTTGCGTGCGGAGCCACAATAAGCTAAAATCGCGTTCTGTTTGAAATTGCAGGTTCTGACGAGCCGCGTTTTAAAGCAATAGGCGGTTAGCTCAGTTGGTTAGAGCGCTTGGTCGACATCCAAGAGGTCAGCAGTTCGAATCTGCTACTGCCTACCACAAGATTTTAGTGAGTTTTTATATTCGACATTTAAGCCAAAGCCGTTAAATCAAACGGCTTTAATTATTTTTACGGGATACAGTTATGCCTATCATACGCTTGCCAGATGGTTCACAACGTCAATTTGATGCGCCGGTTACGGTAGCTGATGTTGCAATGAATATCGGTGCCGGCTTGGCTAAAGCGGCACTGGCTGGCAAAGTGAACGACAAGATCGTGGATACCAGCTATCTGATCGAGACTGATAGTGATCTGGCAATTATCACCGATAAAAATCCTGAAGGTCTGGAAGTCATCCGTCACTCCACAGCGCACTTGCTAGCTTATGCGGTTAAGGAGCTATTCCCGGACGCGCAAGTAACTATCGGCCCAGTGATCGAGAATGGCTTCTATTACGACTTTTCATACAAGCGCCCATTTACGCCTGAAGATCTGGTTGCCATTGAAAAGAAAATGGCCGAGCTCGCTAAAAAAGACGAGCTGGTAACCCGTAAAGTGCTGCCGCGTGACGAAGCGATTGCCTACTTCACAAGCGTCGGTGAAAAATACAAAGCTGAATTGATTGCGTCTATCCCGGCAGGTGAAGATGTCTCACTGTATACCGAAGGTAGCTTTACTGACTTGTGCCGCGGCCCGCACGTGCCTAATACTGGCAAGCTGAAAGCCTTTAAATTAATGAAGCTTGCTGGCGCTTACTGGCGCGGCGACAGCAACAATGAGATGCTGCAGCGTGTTTATGGCACTGCTTGGCGCAACAAGGAAGAGCTGGATGCCTACCTGTTCCAGCTGGAAGAGGCCGAAAAGCGCGACCACCGCAAACTGGGCAAGCAGCTGGATTATTTCCACATGCAGGATGATGCGCCGGGAATGGTGTTCTGGCATCCGCGTGGTTGGAGTATCTGGCAGGAAGTCGAGCAGTACATGCGCCAGATGTTCCGTGAGCATAACTATCAGGAAGTGCGCACACCAACAGTGATGGATAAAACCCTGTGGGAAAAATCTGGCCACTGGCAGAATTACCGCGACAACATGTTCGTGACGGCTTCTGAAAACCGCGATTATGCAGTGAAGCCGATGAACTGCCCTGGTCATGTACAGATTTTCAACAATAGCCTGCACAGCTATCGCGACCTGCCTTTACGCTTAGCCGAGTTTGGTTCGTGTCACCGTAACGAGCCATCCGGTTCGCTGCATGGTCTGATGCGTGTGCGTGGTTTTACGCAGGATGATGCGCACATTTTCTGTACCGAAGAGCAGATTGAGGCCGAAGTGGCGGATTTCATCAAGATGCTTTACAAAGTGTATGGCAACTTTGGTTTTAATGATGTGCTAGTGAAATTGTCGACTCGCCCTGAAAAACGCGTGGGTGCAGATGAAACCTGGGATAAGGCCGAGGCCGCGTTGGCCAACGCGCTGAACCAGAATAACCTAGCGTTTGATTTGCAGCCGGGTGAGGGTGCCTTCTATGGCCCGAAAATTGAATTTACGTTAAAAGACAGTCTTGGTCGTATGTGGCAGTGCGGCACGATTCAATTGGATTTTAATTTGCCAGAGCGTCTGGGTGCAGAGTACGTGGCAGAAGATAATTCACGCCAGCGCCCGGTGATGCTGCACCGTGCGATTGTGGGTTCCATGGAGCGTTTCATTGGTATCTTGATCGAGCATTATGCTGGTGCGATGCCATTGTGGCTGGCGCCAGTGCAGGTGATGGTGCTGAATATCTCTGAAAGTCAGGCAGATTATGTACGCCAAGTAGTTGAAACTTTGAAGAAAAATGGCATTCGCTGCGAATTTGACTTGAGAAATGAGAAGATTACCTATAAAATACGCGAACATAGCATGCAGAAAATGCCTTATTTGCTAGTTGCAGGTGAGCGTGAAATGCAAGCCGGACATTTGGCCGTGCGTACCAGAAAAGGTGAAGACCTAGGTTCTATGCCGATTGATGCCTTGATTGAGCGTCTGAAAGCAGAGATAGAGTCCAAGGTTTAACCCTTAGGTGCACGGCTTAACTATTTGGAGAATTTGATATAGCACAGGATAAAGAAACCCGGATTAATGGCGATATTACAGCGCAACAAGTCCGTTTGGTGGGTATAGAGGGTGAGCCCTTAGGCATTGTGTCGCTGGCTGAAGCATTTGCGAAAGCTGAAGAGGCAGATATTGATCTTGTAGAGATTGCACCGAATGCGGCTCCGCCTGTGTGCAGGTTGATGGATTACGGCAAATTTAAATATGCCGAAAGTAAGAGGCAGCACGAAGTTAAGCTTAAGCAAAAACAGGTTGTTGTTAAAGAGATTAAATTCCGCCCGGGTACGGATGATGGTGATTATGCGATTAAGGTGCGTAATATCATTCGTTTTATTCAGGATGGCGATAAAGCAAAAATCACGCTCCGTTTCAGAGGTCGCGAAATTACACACCAAGAGTTTGGTATGGCTTTGCTGAAACGTGTTGAGGCAGATTTAAAAGAATACGCAATGGTTGAGCAGTATCCTAAAATGGAAGGCCGTCAGATGGTGATGGTGTTAGGGCCAATCAAAAAAGCAAAATAATCTGGTCTGTGACCGGGTTTGCGTAAAGAAGTAGTACCCCTGAGTGATACGGCTAAACGGCATGCCTAAGCACTCTTAACCTAAGTTCAAGGAGAACAAAATGCCAAAAATGAAAACCAAGAGTGGCGCTAAAAAGCGCTTCAAATTCTTGGGTAATGGTAAAGTGAAGCGTACCCACTCTCACTTACGCCATATCCTCACTAAAAAGACCACCAAGCAAAAGCGTAAATTACGCGGCACGGCGATCATTTCTTCAACCGATGTCAAGCGCGTCCGCGCTATGATGCCAACACAATAGGAGTAGAACATGCCTAGAGTAAAACGTGGTGTCATTGCTCGCGCTAGACACAAAAAAGTATTAAAAGCTGCTAAAGGCTACCGTGGTCGTCGTAAAAACGTTTACCGCGTTGCCAAACAGGCGGTAATGAAAGCTGGTCAATACGCTTACCGTGACCGTCGTCAGAAAAAACGTCAATTCCGCACCTTGTGGATTGCACGTATTAACGCTGCTGCACGTGAGTGTGGTCTGACTTACAGCCGTTTCATGAATGGTTTGAAGAAATCATCAGTGGAAGTGGATCGTAAAGTATTGGCTGACGTGGCTGTGTTTGATAAAGCAGCATTTGCAAAATTCGTAGAATTGGCAAAAGCTGGTTTGGCTGCATAACTTGTCAAGCTAAAAATTTCATACTTAGCAATAAGTTTGAGTAAAAAAAGAGGCTTCGGCCTCTTTTTTTTGCGGTAAAATTCCTGTTTTGATTTTGTGCGCAAAATCAAAGCATTATGAAGAAAATCTGGCAATTTCCAGAGGCCTCTTTCGGTTAATTGATAACAACTAAAGATAACTATTCACATGGCAGACTTAACGCATTTAATTGCAGAAGCAGCAGCTGATTTTGCAAACAGCGCTTCTATGAACGACTTGGAAAATGCCAAGGCAAAATATCTGGGTAAATCAGGTTTACTTACTGATGCTTTAAAAGGGCTTGGTAAGCTAAGCGCAGAAGAGCGTCCGGCAGCAGGTGCAGCCATTAATGTGGTTAAGCAGGCGGTTGAGGCATCGCTAACTGCACGGCGTGAAGCAATTCTGAATGCAGAACAGGCCAAGCAGCTTGCGCAGGAGTCTATCGATGTGACCTTGCCGGCACGTGCGCAGTCACAGGGTGGTTTGCATCCGGTAACACTTACCTTGAAGCGCGTTGAGGAATTATTTCATTCGATTGGTTTTGAAGTAGCCACCGGCCCTGAAATCGAGACGGATTTCTATAATTTCACTGCGCTGAATATTCCCGAAGACCATCCGGCGCGTGCCATGCACGATACGTTTTATATTGATGAAGCTAATGTGCTGAGAACACATACCTCTCCAGTACAGGCGCGCTATATGGAAAATGCCTTAAAGAACAACCAGACCCCACCTTTCAAAATTATCGCTCCTGGTCGTGTGTACCGCGTGGACTCAGATGCAACGCATTCACCGATGTTCCATCAGGTGGAAGGTCTATGGGTTGATCAAGATATCAGCTTTGCAAATTTGAAAGGCGTGGTGCAGGACTTTCTGCAAAAATTCTTTGAACGTGATGATTTAACCGTACGTTTCAGACCTTCATTTTTCCCGTTTACCGAGCCTTCAGCAGAAATGGATATGAGCTGGAATGGTGGCTGGCTTGAAATCGGTGGCTGCGGTATGGTACATCCGGAAGTGTTCAAGCATGTGAATATCGATAGCGAAAAGTATCGCGGTTTTGCGTTTGGCTTGGGTATCGAGCGTTTAACCATGCTGCGTTACGGCGTGAATGATTTACGCCACTTTTTCAATAACGATTTGCGCTTTTTGAGCCAATTTAAATAATCGTTTATACAGTATTAATCCTTAATTTTAGGTCGCGAAGGCATTATGCAATTTTCAGAAAATTGGTTACGTAGTTTGGTGAACACTGACCTGGATAGTCAGGCTTTGAGTCATGCTTTGACAATGGCAGGGTTAGAGGTAGAAGAAATGCAGCCGGTTGCTGCACCTTTCAGCAAGGTGGTTGTGGCAAAGATACTGTCTGCTGAAAAACACCCCGATGCTGATCGCCTGCAAGTGTGCAAAGTTGACGTGGGTCTAGCTGAACCATTGCAGATTGTATGCGGGGCTGCCAATGCACGTGCCGGTTTGCTGGCACCATGTGCAATGGTGGGTGCGGAGTTGCCCGGTTTTTCAATCAAGCAGGCCAAGGTGCGCGGTATAGAATCGTTTGGCATGATGTGTTCATCTAAAGAGCTGGGCATCACTGCTGAAGCTACGGGTTTGCTGGAGCTGGATGATAATGCGCTAGTTGGCCAGGATATTCGTGAACACCTGGATTTGAATGATCATCTGTTTACCCTGAAATTGACGCCGAATCGTAGTGACTGCCTGAGCATCACCGGTATTGCGCGTGATGTGGGTGCTATCACCGGAGCAGCGACAAAGTTTGAAGATATCAGTCCGGCAGCTGTTGAATTGCAGCAAACTAAAAATGTCGCTGTAGCCGAGCAGGCAGCCTGCCCACGCTATGCCGGCCGCCTGGTGACAGGTATCAACGCAAAAGCTGCAACGCCTGCCTGGATGGTCAAGCGCCTTGAGCGCAGTGGTTTGCGCAGCATTAGTGCTGTTGTGGATATTACCAATTATGTGCTGCTGGCATTAGGTCAGCCTATGCATGCGTTTGATGCTGCCAAGTTGAATGGTGACATCAATGTGCGTTTTGCCAAAGCTGGCGAATCATTGGAACTCCTGAATGATTCAACGATTGAGCTGAAAGCTGATGATCTGGTGATTGCCGATGCCAAAGGTGCTGTAGCTTTGGCTGGTATCATGGGTGGCAAGCCAACATCCGTGACTGATGACACTACAGATGTGTTTCTGGAGAGCGCATTCTTTGTACCGGCAGTGATTGCAGGCAAAGCGCGCCGCTTAGGCTTGAGCACAGACTCATCGTATCGTTTTGAACGCGGTGTTGATTTTGGCAACACACGTAATGCGCTAGAGTTCGCTACAACATTGATCTTGCAGATTTGCGGCGGTAAAGCCGGTGCTGTGACTGAAGTGCTTGGCGCATTGCCTGTGCGCCAGCCGGTAGCGCTGAGAATGTCACGTTTGGTTTCTGTGCTTGGTATTCCTTTCGCGCAGGATAAAGTTGCGCAGTTACTTACTCAACTTGGTTTTTCATATACAGTCGCTGGCGATATATTTACGGTAACGCCACCCAGCTATCGTTTTGATATTGCGATTGAAGAGGATTTGATCGAAGAAGTAGCCCGTTTGCACGGTTACGATCACATACCAGCAACGCCGCCTGTTGCAACATTAACGATGTTGGCAGCTCCGGAGAGCCGACTGCATTTGAACCAAGTGCGCGACACTTTGGTTGCGGCGGGCTATCAGGAGGTTGTGACTTACAGCTTTGTGGATGAAAGCTGGGAACGCGACTTATTAGGAAACAGTTCACCTATCAGGCTTAAAAACCCGATTGCAAGTAACCTGAGCGTGATGCGTACCAGTTTATGGGGTGGTTTGCTGGATACGCTAGGCTATAACCTGAATCGTAAACAGGATCGTGCGTTCCTGTTCGAAATCGGGGCGGTGTTCCATCAGGCTGGTGGCACGTACCAAGAGACAGCTCGCGTTTCTGGCCTGGCTTATGGTAGCGCAAAACCTGAGCAGTGGGCTGCTACTAATGCCGATATCGATTTCTTTGATGTTAAAGCCAATGTTGACGCTTTGATTGGTAAGGCATGCAGTTATGAAAAGGCCGAACATAGCGCTTTACATCCTGGTCAATGTGCGCGGATTTTACTGCAAGGTAAAGCGATAGGCTGGCTGGGTAAGTTGCACCCTAAATGGCAGCAGCATTACGATTTACCGAAAAGTACTTATTTATTTGAACTTGACGCAGATGCGGTACTAAACAGAGAGCTGCCTGTTTATAACGAAGTTTCAAAACTGCTACCGGTTCGCCGCGATTTAGCGGTTGTGCTTGATGAGAATATTGCTGTAGAAACGGTGCTGACAGCAATCAGAAAAGCGAACATTCCGCTGGTTATGGATGTTGCTTTATTTGATTTGTACCAAGGCAAAGGTATTGCAGATAACAAAAAAAGCCTTGCATTATCAGTACTTATGCACGATACTCAAAAAACTTTGACGGATAATGATGCTGATACAGTCATTGCCAATTTGCTGCAGTTGCTTGCAAATGATTTTGATGCGGCACTAAGAAATTAATAAAGAAATTAATAAAAAAACTTAGCAATTAATAAAAATAATCCTGTCAGATTTGTTTGAATGATCCTATAGGTTTGTAATTAAAAACTTTGAATGAAATTTGAACATACAAAATCGTTTATTGCTTTAAAAAATGGGAGTGTAGTATGACTTTAACAAAAGCTGAACTTGCTGATTTACTCTATGAGCAAGTTGGGTTGAATAAACGTGAAGCCAAAGATATGGTGGAAGCATTTTTTGAGGAAGTGCGTATCGCGTTAGAAGCCGGGGATAGCGTAAAACTATCAGGTTTTGGTAATTTTGAATTACGCAAAAAATCTGAACGTCCAGGCCGTAATCCAAAAACTGGCGAAGAAATACCAATTACCGCACGCCGGGTTGTAACCTTCCACGCGAGTCAAAAGCTAAAAAGCAAAGTGGATGCAAATTACGCCAGCTAGGCGTCAAGCGCATTCAGTCATTGGTATTAAAGTTGTTTTGAAGTTCTCCTAATTCAGTCGTAAAACATGTGAGAAAGTTGTAAGTATGATTGATCCGGCCGTTAAGGTGCAATTACCGCCCATCCCAGCAAAGCGTTACTTTACAATTGGTGAAGTTAGCGAGCTTTGTGGCGTTAAACCACACGTGCTCAGATACTGGGAACAGGAATTTACTCAGCTTAAACCCGTGAAGCGTCGCGGCAATCGTCGTTATTATCAGCATCACGAAGTGTTATTGATTCGCCGTATACGCGAGTTGTTGTATGAGCAGGGCTTTACTATCAGCGGTGCACGGCATCGCCTTGAGGATGGTGATTTTAAAGATACCAATCATCAAGTGGATAAAAGCGCTAATGCTAAGCATGCAAGCGATTCATCAGAACAAACCAATCTGGAATTACCGTTGATTTCAGCTGAAATTAACGCTTTTGATTTTGCACCAATAAAAGCTGAATTACGTTCTGTTTTAAATTTATTGCGTTCAGGGTTAAGCGCAACTTAAAAAATGGCATTAAAGTATCTGGCATTTATTTATTGCGCCATTTATAGGGTTAGGGCTTTTGCGTTATAATGCAGCCTTGTTGCATTCGTGTGACAGCGGTTCGGGGCGTAGCGCAGCCTGGTAGCGTACTTGCATGGGGTGCAAGGGGTCGTGTGTTCGAATCACACCGTCCCGACCAAATAGATGTTTAAAGAAGTCCAGCCAAGTCCATGAAGCCTAGCATTTGCAACGTGTTAGGCTTTTTTTACGTCTATAGCAGTCCTATTTTATCCGTTGACATCCAATAATTTTACGGGTAACTTTGCGGGTAACTCGTGTTACCCATATTGGAGTTACCCATAATGCCATTAACCGATACCGAAATTAGAGGGTTAAAGCCACAAGCCAAGCCATACAAGAAGGCAGACGGCGGCGGTTTAACGTTATCTATACAACCCACAGGTGCAAAGTGGTGGCGCTTGCGTTATTACTATATGGGTAACGAGCGCATGCTCTCACTTGGCACTTACCCGGATGTTTCACTATCTGCTGCCAGGCAAAAGCGTGACGAAGCAAAAAAACTATTGGCCGAAGGCGTAGACCCTAGCCTGCATAAGCAGCGCACTAAATATGAAAATGCGGCGGCGGCTGACCTGACCTTTGAAAAGGTAGCCAATGACTGGTTAGAGATTAAGGCGCGTACATTAGCACCTAATACGCTTAAGAAAATGCAGGGGGCACTTAAAACCAACATTTTTAACCGTGTAGGTAAGCAGTCCATTAAAGATTTGCGCTATAAAGATATACAGGCTTGTTTGTTTGTTATGCAAGCCCGTGGGGCGCTGCGTATCATGCACGAAACAAGGCGCATGATTAAAAGCATATTTGATTTTGCCGTGAATGATGGCCTGATTGAATTAAACCCGATTACCCAAAGAGATGACAGGCTACACGAACACCAGGCGCAAAACATGCCACATCTGCAAAGCATGGCGGATGCCGGGAAACTATTACGCAACCTTGCCGAATATGGAGGTAATTTTGAAGTGCAGGCCTGTACTTACCTTACGCTGCATATAGCGCAACGCCCAAGCGAGTTACGTAATGCCAAGTGGTGCGAGTTTGATTTAGATAATGCTTTGTGGACATTGCCGCTAGAGCGATCAAAAACCCGCAAATACATGACCAAGCCTCACACCGTGCCACTATCAAAACAAGCCCTGCAAACGCTTAATACATTAAAGCAATACACAGGGCATAGTGAATATCTGTTTATATCATCGAGAACCAACAAACCATTAAGCGAGGCAACCATACGCCAAGCACTACGCACTACGTTTACGAATTATCACATCGTGCCGCATGGATGCAGACACTTTTTTAGTACACAGGCCAATGAAAGCGGCTTGTTTCGTAAAGAAGCCATAGACGCATTTTTGCAACACAAAGACAGCAACGAAATAAGCGCAACCTATAACAAAGCACAATACAGTAAAGAGCGTGCGGACATAGCGCAATGGTGGAGTGATCAGCTTGACCGGGCACAGGCGGGTGCAAAAGTTATACCTATTAAGGGCGCCGCTTAAAGAGCAATACCGTTACTCATGCGGATCATGAGTAAAGCGGGGCTGTAAGTGCTGTAACACTTGCAACCCCTAACCACAATGAAAACTATTAAGGAGTTTTACACCATGGCTAACGCCGATTTTACACTAGCTAACCTAGCTACTTCTAAAGCTTTTGATTTTGTTACCATTTCATCTTACCTCTCTAGCGCGGTGCCTAAACAGTTTTCCGCATATATTCCAGTCATCCTAATGGATGGTGAATATGATGATGAGCTTGATATGAATGTAGGAAAAAGCATTAGCTTAGAACCATTACCAAGCAAGGAAGCCGCGCTTGAAGCCGCACGAGTAGCTTGTTTATTAACGATAGGCGCTATTGGTTATACAGCCAAAGTGGTTGAGCATGAATAACATTGAGCAATCAGAAAACAATCACAATGGCTTTAACCTAAGCCTGGGTAACATTCTATTCAGCGATCCACAGCGTGACAGGCACAATGCTGTTGTTGTGGCAAACCATCAGGACGTTGAGGCCGGTATAAATGCTTGTGACCTTGTGCGAGTGGATTTTACAAAAAATCATATTGATAGAGATGGGCTGTACATCATCACACTAAATGATGAATGGATAGGATATAGGCGCTTTCATTTTTCACATGTAGAGCCTAGATTAAGAATTATAGGCAGCCATCATGATGAAGCTGTGACGCAGGAAATGTTAGATAAAATCAAAGTTGTAGGGCGTGTTATAGACATTTACCGATCAACAAGTAAGGAGTAAGGGCGGAAATAAACCTACTCCCAAGCAGGCGCTATTCGTAGAAGAATACTTGATAGATTTAAACGAAACTCAGGCGGCTATTCGTGCTGGGTATAGTGAAAAGACAGCATATTCAATTGGGGAAGAAAACCTGAAAAAACCTGTAATAGCTGATGCTATTGCAGAACGAATGAAGGAGCGATACGAATGCTTCAAAAATACTACAATTAAAGCCGCTATTGAAAAAAAATCAACGAAAACCAAAGGTGGTGCGCGCGAGGACTAGTCCGACAAATTAGCCGATGAAAACCTTACAAAACCTAACATTACTGCGGCCGTGACAGTTAAGAGGTAAACATAATTGTAATAAAGTATATGTTTTTCGCAATGTATAACATCAAGAATTTAATGATCGCACTATTCAGACAAGGGTAAGGATGACCATGAAAAACAAAATCGGCTTAATTGGATTGATGATAATTGCTCTAGCTATTACAGCCTGGATGAATAGATACAATTACATTGCAGACAGCCATCACGGCATTTATCGAATCAACAGACTAACTCACGAGGTTGATACCACATACATTGGAGAGGAGTATTGGAGTAAATTAAAAGAAGCCAATGATAGGCCGGTAGAGCCAGCTCCACCAGCAGAGCCTGCATCAGTACAAGATAGAAAGTTATATGAAGACGCTATTAAAGATATGAAGCGAGAGCAATAGAATATTATTCTACGTTAATTATCATCAGTTAATGAATTAACCGCCTATTGGCGGTTTTTTTATCTTTTAGAAAAATGATGTAACCAATATCCCATGGGTATTTTAAATATGTGAATAATAGGTATCGCAATGTGTTCACTTGGACGCAGGCAACTTTATAAAAGGAGCTTTAGCGATATGTTAAATCAATTACCACAAACAGGATTTGTTAAATTACCTACAATCCTATCTGCAATTCCAGTTTCAAAATCTACATGGTGGGCTGGCGTAAAATCCGGCAAATACCCAAGATCAATTAAACACGGCAGCTCTACATTTTGGAAAGCTGAGGATATTCACGCTCTGATTGAATCTATCTCAAAAGGAGCTTAGTAATGGCTAACAATGCGAACCCAAAAACGCAGGGCAAGTTTTCTAGGCGGTTGTTACCTTCATCAATCATATACTATGAACAGCAAGGCATAAAGCTAAAAGGCGGCGGTTCCTGGCGTGACGCTATATGTCCATTTCATACTGACACAAAACCTAGTTTACGTATCAATGTAGAGCGTGGCGCATATCGCTGTATGGTTTGCGGCGCTCATGGGGGTGATGTGCTGGCCTTTCACATGCACAAATACGGAATTAACTTTGTAAGCGCCTGCAAGCAATTAGGCGCATGGGTAGGTGGTTGATATGACAATGACCAACGAAACCCCAAAACAAGCTGCACGCCGTTTAATGTTAGGCTATTTAAGCAAAGGCTACGAAGCTGATGCGTTACACATTTATTCAGACAGCGAGGGCAAGCCCCTACACTGGCGCATACGTTTAAAGCATAAGACGCTTGATAAGGTAATAAGGCCAATGGCCTTAATCAATGGCGCGTATGAGCTTAAAGAGCCGCCATACCCTGACGGAAAGCCCCTATACAACCAATACAAGATTGCAAGCGACCAAGATACCACCGTGTGGATTGTTGAGGGTGAAAAATGCGCCGATGAACTCAACAAGCTAGGTTTGATTGCAACCACTAGCGGCGGTGCTGACAGCGCCAAAACTACTCAATGGCACCAGCTAGCCGGGCGCAATGTGATTATATGGCGCGACAACGACAGCGCCGGGCTTAAGTATCAAACCGACATTGCCGAGATATTGCACCCGCTTAACTGCAAAATTAAGTTTGTTGATATTGAGGCGCTAGACCTTACACCAAAGGACGATTGTGTAGATTGGCTGGCAGACTTTGAAACGCAGAACGGTCGCAAAGCCGAAGCTGGCGACTTGTACGCCTTGCCGCTAATTGAGCACGTCACAGAAGCGCCCACAAGCGATTATTTAAACGCGGGTGAGGTAACCACGCCAACGGGAAACCAAACACAGCCCAGCGACAGTGAAACAAAGCCCGGCACCCGCAAAGATGATGAGGTAATTGCTGAACTGGCAACACTCAGCCCGATTAATTATGATCGGGTTAGATCAAGCACAGCTAAAGCATTGAACGTGCGCCCAGGTACGCTCGATATGATGGTGAAGCAAGCAAGGGCAGACAATCAGGAAAGTGAAACCCCTTTTGCAGATGTTGAGCCATGGCACGATGAAATAGACCCAGCGCAACTACTGGACAACATAACAGCAACTATTCAACGCTTTATCGTGTTTGATAAGCATCAGGCACAAGCTGCAGCCTTATGGGTAAGTGCTTGCTGGTTTATTGATGTTATTCAATGCGCCCCGATTGCCCTAATTAATGCACCAGAGCGTGCATGTGGTAAGACGCAGCTATTAACTGTATTAGCGAAGCTGGCACCTCGCACAGTACAAGCAAGTGGCATCAGCCCAAGTGTATTGTTTCGGATGATTGAAACATACCGCCCAACCTTATTTATTGATGAAGTTGAAACAATCCTGAAAGACAACGAGGACTTACGCGGCCTTATCAATGCTGGCCACACCCGCGACAGTGCAAAAGTTTGGCGAAGCGTGGCAAAGGGTGACGACTTCGAGCCTAAGTGCTTTAGTGTATGGGGTATGAAAGCCGTTGCAGGTATTAACGCTATCAAGCTGGCAGAAACAGTTACAAGCCGATCAATCGTATTTGAATTAAGGCGAAAGAGAGCCGAGGAAAACGTAACGAGGCTAAGACATGCTGAGGCCGGGATATTTGATGAGCTAGCGGCCAAGCTTGCAAGGTTTGCGGATGACTACGCAATGGAAGTGCAACAAGCCCGCCCACACCTACCGGATGAGCTAGGCGACCGCGACCAAGACAACTGGGAGCCGTTGCTACAAGTTGCAATCGTTGCGGGTGGACACTGGCCGGACACAGCCGTTAAAGCGGCCTTAAAACTATCAGGCGCATCTAACAGCACCCCATCAGTGGGAAATGAGTTACTAGCCGACATTAGAGCAATATTTGAAGCTAAGGGAACTACAAAGATTAGCTCAACCAATTTAATTGAGGCGTTATGTGAGGACACCGAGGCACCGTGGGCAACATACAACCACGGCAAGCAGCTAACACCGCGACAACTTTCGACCAGATTGTCAACCTATGGGATTGCATCAAAAGATATGCGCTTTGCTTATGACGGAGTAAAAAAAGGTTATGAGTTGGAGCAATTCACAGACGCATTTATACGTTATCTCGCGCACCCCCCTGAAAATGGCGATTTAAGCGCAACACCGCTACAAAGCAGTAACGGCGTGGCTTTTGGTGTTGCTGATAAATCCGCTACACCCGCAACGCGCAACATATCCGCAACGCTGAACCCCGCGCCAAATAAGGCTTGTAGCGGTGTTGCGGATAAAACACTGATTTTGGGGGATGCAGAGAACACAAGCAGTAATGATGATGTGATGGTGTTTTGATGATGACCGCCGCCGAACTTTTACGAAGAATGAGAAACGCTGATTTTGAGGTGACTATAGCGGGTGACGCTTTGCAAGTTTTGCCCGCTCGATGGATTGATGACGAGCTGGCCGCCTTAATCAGAACCCACAAACATGACTTAATAATTTTATTGAAAGGTGAGTTAAATAATAGCGGTTAAATATAAATCAAAAGTTAAGTTTTATTGCATGGGTAGTCTCATGAAAGATTACCCTAAGATTACTAGAAAATAAGTTATTGGAGCGGGATATGTGTACAGGAACACCAATTGATGGGGTCATTATTCCTTCTGTATTGAGTGTGGGTGGAGCGTTACTACAAGCAAACGCTGCAAATGATGCCGCTGAACGCCAGCAAAAAATTATTAATAATGCGGCAGAAGAAACCGCGCGATTAAATACCAAAAAAGCCGACACAATTAATAATTTTGCAGAAGATACTTTTAATCCGCAGACACGAGACCAGAGATATGAGAATGCTGCCACTAAGAACGAATCAAGTTTAGCTGATGCGTTATTAAGTGCAAATGGCGGTAAAGAAGGGCAGATAACCGATGCTGCGGACGGAAGATTATCTAATGACTATACAAGAGCAAAAGCAAGCTCTACTGCAAGCGCCACCGAGGATATTCTAAAGAGAGCTAGATTAATGGCGCGTAGCAATGCAGGCAACCTTATGTATAACGATGAATCGCTGAAAGGCGGCCAGTTAGCTAGTGATGTTGGGTTAATCAATGGCAGTATTCAGCGTACGAATAATGCTGCAAAAACTGATTTAGGAGGCGTTAGAAATAATGGATCATTGGTAGGTGGGCTACTTACAGGGTTCTCTAGCGCAGTGCCTTCAGTATTTCAGACTAAAGCAGATTTTTCACCATCGTCCTCATACGGTGGCATTTTAGGGATGAAGACATAATGCCTGTTAGTAAATGTTAGTTTTAGTTAAAGGATAGGTTATGTGTACAGGAACACCAATTGATGAAAAATTACTAGGTTCATATTTGCCAGCTAACGCCCGTATGCTGTTAAGGAGTGTTTCAAGCAAAACTCCAAAAAATGATTTAGTAAAAGAAGATGCCTTTAGAGCAGATGAAATAAATGCTCTTAGAATAGCAGTAACTAATTCACAAAAGCGTGTTCATTCTTTATCAGATGAACAAAAGAGAAATCTAAATGAAATGCTTGCCCAACTTAAAAATATGCCACCAAAACAACCATTAATTTTAGGAACGGCTGAATGGCACAAAAAGCGCATTGGGGAAATTATTTCCCCAACAATTCAATACGGCGATTATCAGTCTGTGGGTAAAGATTTTTATACCAAGTCACCATTATTAGAATTTAATAATCCAAATTATTCGATGGCAACAACAATTGGCCGGGCTAAATATCAGCCTGATGACAATGGTAATTTACACGTACAAGATACTTATGATTTTAATGGATCAGATGAATTTAAACGTAAAAGCCTTGTAGATAAGCTTTCTTCCACATTGAAGCCGGTTTTTGAACTAGATGCCAGCTTGCCTTATATGGTGGCACGTAAGGCTGCGGCTCAGTTCGCTAATCCAATGCAAATGGATATTCAATTGCAGCATGGGGCTAACGGCGAATGGTAAAAGGAGTGTAAGCTTTAAGACTTATAAGCAGTTACATTATTAATGTTAATTTGTAGGTAGGTTCTTTCATATGACTAATTCAGAATCGCTGGAAATGCGGAAAGAGAAACTAATGCGGAGGCTAAACAGTTTATCGCCACAAGCGAGGATGGCAATACTAGAAGCGGCATTGGAAATAAAGCAGGAAACCAAGCAGCAAGACAACCAGCAAACTCGACTGTCACAAGCCAAAGTAGCGAAAATAACCAAGATAACACGACCTCACAAAACCTAACTTAATAGGTGAAGTACCCCCCAGATTACCCCAATGTTTATAAGTACCGATGCTAAGAAATGTTAAGGTTAAAGATGCGATGTGTTACCAGGCTGGTAACGCTTTTGCAACATAGCACCACTCATTTTCTTGAAACTGTTACCCTCCCGTTACTCCTGAAAAAATCCTTAAGGGTAACGGGGTGAAAAATCATAAGTGTTATTTTGACACTTTATAAGTGTTTACATTTTTGTTAATGGTTGGGTATCTGCTTACACCACCAACCAAAACAGCTAAATTAATATAATGTAATTGCAAGCCTGATTTTTAGGGGTCACTTTTTGTTTTATGGGTAACTTTACGGGTAACTTTTAAAACGTAAGATGTAATGTCTATGATTGGTGGGGGTTGCGAGGCGAAGTTCTATTAGCACCGTCAAATAAAATATTAAGTAACAAATAAACGAGTCAGCCATGTGCTGGCTTTTTTGTTATTCGTTTCCTGTATCTGTCTGTAACCAATACGGCATGGCAACAATCAATACCACTAAAAACTGTACATCACGGTTAACCAGATTTTTTCTGTATCCCTGATGCGACTTGTAGTTGCGATGTACTGATCGCGTTCTGAATATTTTCCGTATTCCACTTTGGTTAAAATATTTTTGCTGTAGTTATAAGTTGCTGCCGCGTTCCATTCCGTGCCGTATTGATCACCACTGCCGCCGCCAATCTGATTAAAGTTTTTATCGGAATTAAGCCAGTGGTAATCAGCAAAAAAGGCAAAATCACTGAATTTGTATGTAGCCGTTATAAATGTATCCTGGATGCCTTCTTTGGGCGTGGTCAGGAATCTATCCACCCAGCCCTGAAACAGGTGGTTGGTGCCGAACGGGGTTTGAAACGCATACTTGCCATTATTGCTGCTCAATAGCTCCTGGTCGGCACGCAGGGAGAAGTTGCCGTAAGCGGCACCGCCACCTACCTTGTAGTAATGCGCGTCAATGCGGCTATCCCCGCCAGAGTAATCCTGTTGCTTTGCATATTCGGTCGTGTACAGCAGTTTCCAGTCATCGTTGAGCTTATGCGCGCCATCCAGCCTCAAGCCCAGCACCTTGTTGGATTGGTCTTTGCTATCATTGCCGGCACCGAACCAGGCCTTGCCGAAACCAAGGTCTTCAAAGCTTGAAAAGTAGCCATAACCTGTTATTGACTCGGTAGGTGACAGACGGTATTTGATATTGGCGATTTCCAGCGCGCCATCAGTACGCAGTTTGGTGTTGATCTGGCGCACAGACTCAATGTGGGCAAGGTAGACTTCGCTATCCGCTATGGATTTATTCAGCACGGATACCCCGTCATATACCTGCATCAGCTGGCGGAAACCAATATCGCCGATGAACCTGACATTATCTAGGTTGATCTGCTGCCGCCCCAGCCTGATTCTGGTTTTGTCGATAGCGTTTGATTCAATATAGAGCTGGTTGATGCCGGTGTAATCGGGGTCCACTATTTTTGCATAGCTGGCTTTACCTGGCTGGTTCGAGCCTGAATATATCGGGCCGCTGTATGGCACACCATCATTAAAGTTGTCCTGAAACTGTGCAACATTGATGAGCTGAGCGGCAATGCTTACATCATGAAAGGGTGCGGTCTGCCAGCCAATCAGGCTGCGCAGTGTCAAGCCGTTTGCCGCTGTCAAGCCATCCTGGTCTACGTGCTCATAGCGCAGGCGAAAACTGGTCATGGGTTTACCGTTACTGATTGCTTCGGTAACACTCGTCGGCGCTGTCGGGGCTTCGCCTTCGGCGGCTGCCGTTGCTGCATAAAGGCATGTCGATATGGCGGCTGCGGCAAGGTAGCTCATCTTGCGGCAGAAAGTTTTGCTCAATCTGTTGGCTGGTTTCATAGTCACCTCCATTGATGTCTGTTTTAATTTGAGACCATCATATGCCCGGCAGTAAAACCATGTAATTGACCTTGGTCAAGTTATGGGAATTATTGATTTTTAAGTGATTTTTTATTTTTTGCGTCGCTATTTATACAGCTAATTTTCAAAATTGACCAAAATCAAGGAAGTGCCATTTTCTATCCTGTAAATTCTGCTCGTCATTCAACATTAATCGGGAGGTCGCAATGGCTACGAGATTTACCAAATCCATGGCGCGTAATATTTTCTTCGGCGGGTCGCTGTTCTTTTTCCTGCTGTTTCTGGCGTTGACGTTTGATACGACGCAGAAACTGCCCAAGCGGGACAATAGTCAGAACCTGACGGCTTCGGTGATACATGGCAAGAAGTTATGGGAGACCAATAACTGTATCGGCTGCCATACCTTGCTGGGTGAGGGTGCTTATTTCGCACCGGAGCTTGGCAATGTGTACAAGCGCCGCGGGCCTGACTTTATCAAGGCTTGGATCAAATCTCAGCCTACAGGCGCACCTGGCAGAAGGCAGATGCCGCAATTCAATTTCACGGAACAGGAGTTGGATGATCTGGTTGATTTCCTGAAATACAGCTCAGAGATCAACACCAACAACTGGCCTCCGAACATCGAAGGTTAACCGTCACAATCACCAGGAGGCATTATGCAATATCAATCTCAGGCCGTGGCGAAGCCTTATTTCATCGCCGCAATTGCCCTGTTCGTAGGCCAGATTATCTTTGGCCTCATCATGGGCTTGCAATATGTAGTGGGAGACTTCCTGTTCCCTGCTATTCCGTTCAACGTAGCGCGTATGGTGCATACCAACCTGCTCATCGTTTGGCTGCTGTTCGGTTTTATGGGGGCAACCTATTACCTCATTCCTGAAGAGACCGAGACCGAGCTGTTCAGCCCCAAGCTGGCAATCACCATGTTCTGGGTGTTTCTGGTGGCGGGTGCCCTGACCATTGTCGGTTACCTGGCCGTGCCTTATGCCACGCTGGCAAAACTTACCGGCAATGATATTCTGGCCACCATGGGGCGCGAGTTCTTGGAGCAGCCGTTGCCTACCAAGATAGGTATTGTGGTCGTTGCGCTCGCGTTCCTGTTCAATGTGGTTATGACCATGCTGAAAGGCCGCAAAACTGCAATCAGCCTGGTGCTAACACTGGGCCTGCTGGGCTTGGCAGTGTTCTTCCTGTTCTCTTTCTACAACCCGCATAATCTGGTGAAAGACAAATACTACTGGTGGTGGGTGGTGCATCTGTGGGTTGAGGGTGTGTGGGAACTGATTCTTGGTGCTATCCTTGCCTTCGTATTGATCAAGGTGACAGGCGTAGACCGTGAAGTTGTAGAGAAATGGCTCTACGTGATCATCACCATGACCCTGATAACCGGCATTATCGGTACCGGTCACCACTATTACTGGATAGGTGCGCCAGCGTACTGGCAGGTTTGGGGCAGCGTATTCTCAGCCCTGGAGCCAATACCGTTTTTCATGCTAACGATCTTTGCTTTCAATATGGTGAACAAGCGCCGTCGTGAACATCCAAACAAAGCGGCTACACTGTGGGCGCTGGGTACTGGTGTGATGGCGTTCCTTGGCGCCGGTGTATGGGGTTTCCTGCACACGCTGGCACCGGTTAACTACTACACACACGGTACGCAGTTAACGGCAGCACATGGTCACATGGCGTTCTACGGTGCTTATGCAATGGTCGTGCTCACCATCATTTCATACGCAATGCCTATCCTGCGTGGCCGCGCCGCCAACAGCAACAAGGCGCAAGTGGTTGAGATGTGGTCATTCTGGCTGATGACGGTGGCAATGGTGTTCATCACATTGTTCCTGACTGCGGCTGGGGTTCTGCAAACATGGCTGCAACGTATCTCTACAACGCCGATGAGCTTTATGGCAACGCAGGATTCAGTATCGATTTTCTACTGGATGCGCGAAGGTGCCGGTGTGATATTTCTGATCGGCCTGATCACTTACATCACCAGTTTCTTTATTAAAGGCGAAACCAAAACCAGTTAATCTTTTGCAGTAGTGCATGCAGGGCAAAAGAAGGAGGCTTGCCTCCTTCTTTTGGTTAAAGCCGGTGAGACCGGCACTTTAGGTAATAATATGAATACGAATACAGCATTAGTGAATGAAGCAGAAGATCTGCCGGGTGATTTTGCGATCTGGATATTTATTCTGGCTGAAATGCTGGTGTTTGGCGTGATGTTTATTGTCTACGCCTTTACACGTGCACATCAGCTTGAAGTGTTCAATGCATCGCAGCTCACATTGAGTCGTGGCCTGGGTACGCTGAATACGATTATTCTGATTACCAGCAGTTATTTTGTGGTTCGTGCGGTGTCTGCCATCAAGTTAGATAATCCCAGACAATCAGCACTTTGGTTAATCGGGACTATCCTGTTAGGCGGTATGTTCGTAGCGGTGAAGTTATGGGAGTTCAACCAGAAATTTTCAGCCGGTATCACGCTCGAGACCAACGATTTCTACATGTTCTACCTGACGCTGACATTTTTTCACCTGATGCATGTGCTGATGGGGATGATCATTCTCGCTTGTATCGTGTACAAATTAAAAAATGGCGACTACAGCGCACAAGAGTATTTCGGCGTCGAAACCGGTGCATCGTTCTGGCACATGGTAGACCTGCTGTGGATTGTGCTGTTCCCGTTAATTTATATTATTAGATAACCATGAATACACCATTAAACCGTTTTGCTACACTGATCTGGCTAGCGCTGGTAATACTCACCATTGTGACCTTTTGCATAGGCGAGCGTATCGCAGCCGGCAGCATGGTGATGATGAGCGTGCTGGTGATTTCCCTGATCAAAGGGCAGCTGATTGCAAATTATTTCATGGGGCTGCGGCATGTAAGCTGGGTATGGCGCGGCATTATCCTTGGTTATTTTGTGATTGTTGGTGGTATGGTTGCTGTTGCCTACCTGATTTAATAAGACCTGCATCCGGGCAGAATTGAAAGAACTCAAATGGATACACAAGCAAGCAATACCCCGATTTATACCCCACCATTTTATAAACCCAGTGGCGACGAGTGCGAGCTGTTCGAGCGCGCATGGAAGAATCGTCTGCCGCTGCTGATCAAAGGCCCTACCGGCTGCGGCAAGACACGTTTCGTCTCCCACATGGCGGCACGCCTGAATCTGCCGCTGTATACCGTAGCTTGCCACGACGACCTAACTGCGGCCGACCTGGTTGGGCGTCATTTGATCGGCGATGGTGAAACCGTGTGGAATGACGGCCCGCTCACCAGAGCTGTTCGCGAAGGCGGCATCTGCTATCTGGATGAAGTGGTGGAAGCACGCAAGGATACGACCGTGGTGCTGCACCCGCTGGCAGATGACAGGCGCATGCTGCCGATAGACCGCACTGGCGAGATTTTGCAGGCACCACCGTCATTCATGCTGGTGGTTTCCTATAACCCCGGTTACCAGAATTTTCTCAAGGGCATGAAGCCTTCAACCCGGCAGCGTTTCGTTTCGCTGACCTTTGATTTCCCCACCGCCGCACAGGAAGAAGCGGTGCTGATAGGCGAAACCGGCATTGATGCAATGACAGCCAAGCGTCTGGTTTCCATCGCCGGTGCGTTCCGCTCCCTGCGCGACCATGACCTTGAAGAAGTGGCCAGTACGCGTCTGCTGGTGTATGCAGCCACCCTGATCAAAGACGGCTATGACCCAGTGCGTGCCTGTCGTGCGGCACTGGTCGAAACACTCACGGATGATCCGGAAACGGCAGTAGCCTTGAGCGAGGTGGTAAACGCCACCTTTGGCTGCTGATGGAAGAGTACGTCGGCGCGCTGTGGGACCGTCTCATCACCGGTGCGGCAGAAAAACGCCATGCCGCGGTTGGCGTTCAGCTTGATGAGATCGCCAAGCCGGCTGCAATCTTTTTCCGTGCTTTGGGCGGCGACCCGGGGCTGGGCATTTCAGCTGCGCCAGCTGTGCGCCACGGTGCACGCAGGCGTTTGCTGCAGCGTGTGGCGGGCAGCGGTGAAAAGGTAGAGCTGTCATGGCGCGATGGTGAAGTGCTGAGGCTGCCGTCGCAGATAGACTTATTTGCTGAAAAGGCGCTCAACCGCGACCTGTATTTCTGGCTGGTAGCACTGGCGGCCGTGGAAACAGACCACACTCTGCCGTGGATCATCAGGAACCAGCAGGCCACCCTTGCCACCCTGAAGCGTTTTCCGGGCTTGCAAAGCCGCTATGACAGGCTGGTGGCGGCCACGCTCGCTATCCGCATTCCGCCTGGGAAACTGCCCGCAGATGAAGCCGCGCAGGAAAACGCCATCCGCCAGGCATTGCAGCAGCCCGGCACAGTAGATGAAATCCTGCTCGCAAAGCGCCCATTTCAGCCTGTACCGCTGTGGCCGCATCCGCAGCCCCCTGCCAGTGCTTCTGCTACAGGCGCGAGTGGCTCAGGCTCGCCAGAGCAGGGCGCAAGTGCACCCGGCAAGAAAAGCCGCCGCAAACATCTGGCTGAATGTACCGATGCCACCGAGGATAAAAACGGTTTTCTCATGATGTTTCGTGCCGAGAGCCTGTTTTCCTGGTCCGAGTTCGTTAAGGTCAATCGTCCGCAGGATGATGAAGATGATGCAGAAACCGCACAGCTGGCGGCAGAAGATATGGATAGCCTTACCATTGCCCGTGATGGCAAAACCAGCGCGGCCTCTGTAAGGTTTGATCTTGACCTGCCTGCGGGTGCTGAGGATGATACGCCGCTGGGCGAGGGAGTTCTGTTGCCGGAGTGGAACTGGAAAAAGCAGGTCATGCAGCCGGATTGCTGCAGCCTGCAGCAGTTGATAGCAGCGGATGCAAAGCCCTGCGAACTGCCACATGCGCTTAAAAATGTCGCTAATCGCCTGCGGCGCCAGTTTCAGGCGCTTACGCCCACCCGGCATTGGCTTAAAGGTCAGCAGGATGGCGAAGAGCTGGATATGGATGCATGGGTGCAGCTGGTTTCCGAAAAGAACAGCAGCATGCCCACCTCTGAACATGGGCTTTACCGGGCACAGGTGAATCAGGAGCGTGATCTGGCCTGTCTGCTGCTGGCCGATCTTTCCTTGTCTACCGATGCCTATGTCTCGAACCATTCGCGTGTCATCGATGTGATCCGTGATAGCCTGCTGCTGTTTTCAGAGGCGCTCACCGCAACCGGCGATAGTTTTGCGCTGTACGGATTTTCATCGCTCAAGCGCAGCCAGGTGCGGTTTCATTACATCAAGGGTTTTGAAGAGAAATACAGCGGCCAGGTGCGCGGCAGAATCACGGCCATCAAGCCCGGTTATTACACCCGCATGGGCGCGGCTATCAGGCAGGCATCAAGCTTATTGGTACAGCAGAAAAAACGTCAGCGTCTGCTGCTGATACTGACCGATGGCAAGCCTAATGACCTTGACCAGTATGAAGGCAGGTATGGCATTGAAGATACGCGTGTTGCTCTGATTGAAGCGAGAAAACTTGGCTTGCGGCCTTTCTGTGTCACGATTGATACAGAAGCCAGTGATTATCTACCGCATTTGTTTGGTGCCGGCGGTTATGTGGTGATACGCAATCCGGAAGAACTGCCTAAAGAACTGCCGCTGCTTTATGCGCAGATGACCCGTTAGGTGCCCAGTCACCAAGTCACAAAGTCACCAAGTATTAATTTCGCTAAGCACTTAGATCATAGCGGCGCAGTTTTTTCACATCGGTGATTGATACGTCTTTGCCGTTTACCTCAATCAGTTCCATCTGCTGTAGTTTTGCCAGCGTACGTGACAGTGTTTCCGGGGTCAGGTTGAGTAGGGAGGCAATCGTGGTTTTGCTGGTAGGCAGGGTAATTTTGCTGCCGTCAGGTGCATCGGCACTGATCTGCAGCAGGTAGCCTATGAAGCGCTGTGTGCAAGACTGCAGCGACAGCATTTCAATGTCCTGCACCAGCTGGTGCATCCTGATGGAAAGCCCCGCCAGCATCTTGCGTGCAAACAGGTGGTCATTATCCAGCATTGAAAATATCAGGCTTTTCGGTACCAGCAGCACCTGCGAGTCGAGAATTGCCTGAGCGTATACCGGGAACTGGCGTTCCAAGAATAGAATGGCCTCGCCGAAACTTTCACCGGGTGTAATGATGCTGATAATTTTTTCCGCCCCTTGCGGAGAAGTGACACCCAGCTTCAACTGACCTTCCAGCAGGATATAAAGCCCGACCGCGGCATCGCCACGGTTGAATATCGAAGTGCCTTTGGGAAAATCAATCAGCTGGGAGTGTTCTGCGATTCTTGCGATTTGCTCAGAGCTTAACTCTCTGAACATGAAAAATTCTGACAATGTTTGGGAAATGAATAGTTTATTCATCTGCGAGCCTTGTGATAATTTTTATGTCTGAATTATGCCGTTAATTTGTAGATACACCTATTCTTTTATTGATTAATACTGACCTGGCTAAAGTCAGTATAAAAACTGCAATAGTAATTGCCTGTAAAGCGCCACCGGTCTTGCGCAGGTCTGCCAGATATAACAAATCACCGCTTATTCTAAGCATTAATGACAGGTGCAATAAGGCGAGTGGCAAATAGAATGCTGGCTGATAGGAGATTTTAATTTTAGCAATCGCCGGAAAAATAATTGGCGCATGGCCGAATATCATGGAAAAAACAAAACCTATGAATATGGCATGGGTGTAAGCATCATAGCTGGAACCGTAACTTAGATAGGGCACTGTCAGCCCGATGACGGCACCGGCTAATAGCCACAGGTAGCCGGATGCCAAGGCTACGGCAATAAAGCGGGTAAGTCCTTGCTGTTTGATGGTGTGGCGCACAATGTCGTTAAAAATCAGCCATAGTGTCATAACTGCAAGTGCAGCAGATAGAAATTGAAAGTCAGGCACTGTGTTAAAGGATGCTATGCTAGCACCTATAAAAAACAGGCATAGTGCAATTGAAAACATGGCTTTGCTACCGCGCGAAGTTTTTAAAAACCTCGATAGCTCAAGTCGCTCTCCAAAAATAGTTAGAGTTAAAAATCCCATCCACCACGGCATGACTTGAAGCATATTAAAGCCAAGTAGCCACAGAATGCAGCCAGAAAGCCACGACAGGCTACCTAGCAATAATGTGAATGTGAATAGCTCGCGCTGCTTAATAAAGATCAGGCCGGATGCCATGCTGAGTATAGAGCTCGCAATGACCATTAACATGGAACCTAGCCACCATGGTTGTCCGGCAATCAACAGCAGTGCGCCAATTGCTGCGCCCAGAGGTGCGCTATACGCCCAGCGCTGGCCGATTGCCACAGCACGCTCCAGAGAAATTACCGTGCCTAAAAAACCGCATACCATCAGTGGCGCATGCAGCGAAAGTTGTGCTGTGGTTTGTAAAGGCAGGTTCCAGCCCATGCGTGCCAGGCCTATGTAGATGCCGATTATCAGGCTGATAAAACCTGCGATGAGCATGGGAATGCGGTACCTGACGGCAATATTGCTATTTATGGGCATATGGTTGTAGTTATTTTCTTAAACAATCTGATGATGTAACTAATTCCGGCTATTCGTTCCCAGGTTACTTACTTTTGCTTAGTTCTAGTTCTTGCCTGGTTCTGGCTCTTTCCTGATTGTGGCAATGCATCTTGTCATGCCAGCATACCAGTTCTTGGCATCACCGCTTCACTAAAGGGCTGAAGCCCTAAGTGAAAGCGCAAAAGGTTAGCATCCGGACCACGTGAACACTAACGTTGTCCTGATAAACGTATTCGTGATTGCAACCCTGCCTAAACTCCGGCCTCTGCCGGAATGATGGTTTATATAGTGGAAGAGCTATATTAGCTAAGTTTTGGGTGGCGCCTGTTTCAAAACTGCAATTATTAAAACAGCAATTATTAATCCCATCCCAGACGTTTTTTTGCTTCTGCGTTGATCATGTCAGGCTCCCATGCTGGCTTCCATACCAGATGCAGGTCCGGCGTTATGCCATCGTTGAGGACCTTGCTGACAGCAGCGTGAATACTGTCTATGACAATTCCAGACATCGGGCAAGCGTATGAAGTCATGGTAAAGGTTACTGTGGCGATGTGATTCTGTATGGTAATGCGGTAGATAAGGCCTAGATCTATCAGATTCTCGCCGATTTCCGGGTCAATCACAGACTGCAGCGCTTTGTAGATGCGCTGCTCTTCTGTCGTCAGTTGGTTAAAAATGAGGTTCATCAGTAATTAATGCAGCAGTTCTTTCAATGCGTTGGATGCGCCATCAATGTTTTTATTCATGGCATCCGCCTGAAATTTGATGACGCCATTGCTATCCAGCACCGAGATGGTCGCATCGTGTTCATAATCACCGGATTTCACTTTTTTATACTTGATGCCCAATGCCACGGCAAGCTTGCGTACTGCGCCTGCATTACCCTGGGCCATTACCCATGATGGTGAAGTGATGGAGTGTGTTTTTGCAAACTCAGTCAGTTTTGCCGGCGTGTCGCGTTCCGGGTCAAATGAGAACACGGCGAAATTCACCTTGCCTGCCTGATCGGCCGGTACCGCGCGCTCGATCCTTTTCATGTTCTGCACCGTCAGCGGGCATACGAACTGGCACGAAGTGTAGATCATCGCGATGACAGTCGGCTTGCCGCCAAGGCTGTTGAGTTGAAAAGTCTTGCCATCAGCGGCAGTCCAGCTGTCATTGATGTTGAATATAGAATCCGTGCCCGGCGTTGAAAGCACGGTTTCCTGCTGGTGGTGATGGTGCTCATGGACTTCGTGGTTTTCTGCCATCACCGGAAAGCTGCATGCCAGAACCAGTGATAACAGCAATTTACTTTTGAAGTTGTTTTTCATTTTGCATCCTTTGCACAACGGAATCCTAAATTTTTACCTGTAAAGTTGCCTTTCAGGCTCTCTCTGTATGAGTACCTCATAAAAGCGGCGTAGTCGCCAAGATTGCTGGCATTGAGGCTGCCGCTGCCGCAGAACAGCGTTTTATCGCCGGAATTGCGTGAATCAGGTGGCGCCATATAGCTGTTGAAGTCCTCGGTCCATTCCCATACCAGACCGATCAAGTCATGCACGCCAAAGCCATTGGCAGGCTTGGTTTTTACTGCCGGCAGTTCTTTGTTGGGTACGGAATACCAGTTTATTGTCTGTTTCTGGATGTTCTCTTTATCTCTATCGTTGTCGGTTAATACGAACTCCCATTCATCCGTAGACGGCATGCGTTTGCCTTGTGCCTCGCAATAAGCCGCGGCAGCAAACCAGGAAACATTCACTACAGGTTTATTAAGCTCTGTTGAGTTTTTTATAGCTTGCTTTTCTATACCTTGGTCACTATGCCAATGATCAAGGTAATGTGAATCCGCGAATATCTTTTTAACTGAGGATTTGCGCCAGTCCGGGTTTTTTGCCACAAACTGCTGAAACTGTTCATTGGTAACCGGGGCAACATCTATAAAAAACGCAGCTACCGTTGTTACCGGGCTTGTGTTTGTCAGGGCTGCGGTTGTTGATGCGGAGGATGTAGAGCTGTTGATTGCAGTATCTTTCTTCAGGAAGAAAGGTGTGAAAACACCTTCCGGTATCAGCACCATATCTTCTGCCGATACTGCCGCTGCCGAGAATAGGCAGCTAGACAGTATCAGCATGGGTATGAAGGTTGATCGTTTACTCGTCATGTTTTGCGGGGGCTACGCGATGTTGTTTAACTTCGTCTGGTGTTACTTCATCGCCACCGTTATCCCAGCTGTTGTAGATGTAGGTCAACACGTTTGCGACTTCCTCTTCGCTCAGGCTCCATGAAGGCATTACACCATTGTATTCATTGCCATTTACAATCAGTTTGCCTTGCAGGCCGCCGGTAACTGCTTTGATAGCTGCCACTTTACCGCCTTTCAGGTAATCAGATTTGGCAAGTGGCGGGAATGCCTGCGGTACGCCAACACCTGTCGTTTGGTGGCAGGCGGCACAGTTGGTGTTGTAGATGCCTTCTCCCAGTTTTACGCGATCAGCTTTGGTTTGGGCTGTCGGCGCCTGTGCCTGAGACCGTTCGGTGTTTCTCATGCTGCTGCCTTCTGGCAGGTAGACTTCGTCGGTGATTTTTCCTGAATAAATCGTTTTATCTTCATCACCGGATACTTTAAGCATGCCCAGCGCACCCTTGTTGAATGCCCGGGTCAGCGAGTGATCCACCATGATGTAGGTGCCGGGAACGTTCACTTTGAATTCCATATAAGCGGCACCGCCGGCAGGAATCAATGTGGTTTGGATGTTCTTGGCAGGGCGGTCGGTATTGCCTTCAGCGTATAGTTTGTCAAAGATTTCGCCAATCACGTGAAATGATGACGTCAGGTTAGGGCCACCAACACCCACGAACAGCCTGACGGTTTCACCTTTTTTGACCTTGAGTGCGTTATCGCCAGTTAATGAACCGGCTGCGCCGTTAAACACGACATATTCAGGTTCTTCTTCAATCGCTTTGCTCATGCTGAATGCCTGTAAGCCTTGTTCGCCGTTTTTGCCTTGGGTGTAAAAGTCGCCCTGCATCACATAGAACTCATGGTCGACTTTAGACATGCCTTCTTTAGGTTCTACCAGAATCAGGCCATACATGCCATTTGCTACGTGCATCGCCACCGGCGCTGTAGCGCAGTGATAAACGTATAGGCCGGGGTTAAGCGCCTTGAATGAAAATACGGAGCTATGGCCAGGCGCTGTCAATGAAGATGCCGCACCGCCGCCCGGACCGGTGACTGCATGCAGATCAATGTTATGCGGCATTTTGTTATCAGGGTGATTGTTCAGGTGGAACTCGACCTGATCGCCTTCTCGGATGCGAATGAATTTACCGGGAACTTTGCCGCCAAAGGTCCAAAAGGTATAGCTTACGCCGTCGGCGAGGCGGCCTTCCAGTTCTTTTACTTCCAGATTAACCACTACCTTTGTCGCATGTTTTCTAGTGATGCGAGGCGGTACAACCGGGGCATCGGTTAGTATTGCTGTTTCCTGACCGATAATTTTGTCGGTTTTTTTTGGGACAGGTGCTGCGTTAGCTAAAGTTGCCAAACTCAGTAAGCCGCCAAGGATAATGACTCGAATGGTTTTCATGACTTCCTCTCTCTCTTTATTTATTGCATCCAAATAAAAGAATTATGAACGGAATAAATTTTTATTTATGTTAACTACTGTACGCCATGTTAGTGAGGATGCACTAAATAAAAATTGACGCGCGTCAATTTTTAAAAATATTAATTTCTACGCCAGTTTGAGAGCAGGGTACTGTTTATAGAACAGTTGTTCAGATCGGTAACATCATTTATATTGTCTTTAATGATGTTGATAACGAGCTGATGCGATGAGAATTAACTTAATCCCCACCCAACCTTTTAATGATCAAAAACCCGGCACTTCGGGATTGCGTAAAAAAGTTAAGGTTTTTCAACAGCCTAACTACCTGGAAAATTTTGTACAGAGTTTTTTTGATACTTTGACGGTGCCGGCTGAGGCAACGCTGGTTTTGGGTGGTGACGGGCGCTACCACAACCGCCAGGCTATTCAGACTATTATCCAGATGGCGGCAGCCAATGGTTTTTCTCGTGTGCTGGTTGGTCAGGCCGGTATTTTATCTACCCCCGCAGCCTCGCATGTGATTCGTAAATATAAAACCTTCGGCGGCATGGTGTTGTCGGCAAGTCATAACCAGGGCGGTATCAGCGGTGATTTTGGCATTAAGTACAACATAGGCAATGGCGGCCCTGCGCCGGAAAAAATTACCGACGAAGTGTTTGCAAAAAGCAAGGTTATTACCCAATACAAAATCGTGGATTTGCCGGATATAAATATCGATACCATTGGCAGTACCGAGTTTGCAGGTGTTAATGCCGGTGAAACCTTTACCGTGCAGGTGCTTGATGCAGTGCAGGATTATGCCGACCTGATGCAAAGTTTGTTTGATTTTGCAGCCATCAAGCAATTGCTGGCCAGCGGCTTTGAGATGAAGTTTGACGCCATGCATGCAGTTACCGGGCCTTATGCCAAAGAAATTTTGGTGAACAGGCTGGGGGCACCTATTGAAAGCCTGATGAACTGCGTGCCATCCGAAGATTTCGGTGGCGGCCACCCGGACCCGAATCTGACCTATGCGGAGGATTTGGTAAAAATCATGTTTGCGGGTGAGAATGCGCTGGATTTTGGCGCGGCCTCCGATGGTGACGGTGACCGCAATATGATTCTGGGGCAGAACTTTTTTGTCACGCCTTCAGATAGCCTGGCGGTATTGGCAGCCAATGCAACGCTGGTGCCAGCATATGCAAAAGGCATTGCCGGAGTGGCGCGTTCCATGCCTACCAGCGGTGCAGTAGATAGGGTGGCGGCTAAACTCAATATTCCATGTTTTGAAACCCCTACCGGCTGGAAGTTTTTTGGCAACCTGATGGATGCCGGTAAGGTAACATTGTGCGGTGAGGAAAGTTTTGGCACTAGTTCCAGCCATGTGCGCGAAAAGGACGGGCTATGGGCAGTGCTGTTCTGGCTGAATATCATTGCTGTTAAAAAACAGGGAGTTGAAGCTATTATGCTGGCGCACTGGCGCGAATTCGGCCGTAACGTGTATTCACGCCATGATTACGAGTCGATTCCTACTGATGCGGCCAACAGCGTAATCACGCATATCAAATCGCAGTTCACAGCTTTGCCAGGCCAGAATTTTGGCCGTTACACTGTTAGTACCTGTGATGATTTCAGCTATCTTGACCCGATCGATGGTTCGGTGAGCAATAATCAGGGTATTCGTATCTTGTTTACGGATGGTTCGCGAATAGTATTCAGGCTTTCCGGTACGGGTACTGAAGGCGCAACCTTGCGCATCTATCTGGAGGCATTTGAGCCCGATGCCAGCAAGCATTATTTGGATGCGCAGATTGCACTGGCGGAAATGATTCAGATTGCCCTGCAAATATCGCAGCTGGTAGAACGCACCGGGCGTGTTGCACCAACTGTTATCACTTAAATTTAAGCGTAATGACTAAAGCGTGATTTTTTTGGACTGAGCATTATTTTCTGAAAATCATTCATAGACCTGGCTGATAGTCATTTCACCCTTAAACAGCCTTACGTCCATACGCCCCAGGAATGACATGCCGAGCAGTACGTCACCATCCAGGCCGGGGGCGATCATCGCAGAAACATTATGGGCAGTTACGCCGCCGATTTTGACTGATTCCAGGCGCACCATGTAACCGATGCTGTCGCCATTGGCAGTATTGGTGCGTACGGCGTTAATACTTTTGAGGTTCAGTTGGTCTGCTACCTGCTGCGAGATCGCTACGCCGGTAGCGCCTGTGTCAACCAGTACTTGCACCTTTTTACCATTAATCAGCGCTTCGCTGCGGTAATGGCCATCCGGACCGCGCTTTAACACTACTGAATCTGCATTACCTAAGCGATAAAGCTTATTCGGGTTCTGGATGTTGTCAGCAAAGTAATAAATGACTCCTGCCAGAGTTAACCAGATGATTAATGAGAACAGCGTGTTTTTAGTCATGATTGAAAAATATCTGGAATATTAAAAAAGCTTATATTTAGGGAAACACGGAATAAGTCGCCGAGCGAGATAAAGTGCCAAGCGCACGAAACGCAGGAACCGAGATAGTATGCGTTATACAGCGAGGTTGCGAGTACCGCGCAACGCAGCAATTTGCTCGCGTAGGCACTTATTCCGTGTTTCCTTAGCTTAATGACCGTATGCAATCCAGATAATTGCAAAGTAGGTCAGATGGTGTAAAAGTTGATCAAAACCCAGCAAGATCCAAAACCATTCACTGTTGCCGGGTTCAAGCTTGAATTTATTATTCGTATTCATTTTTGCCCAGTCGATATGGTAATGCATCACCATATCAGCCAGCGCAAAAATCCATGCTGTATTGATCTGAAAAGCAGCCAGCACCATAAATGTACCTAGCGCATGAATGGCAGCATGCGCTAAACCGCCAGGATGACCGTAACGGCCTTTGTTGAGGTACATCCAGGGGCATGCCTGTAATGGAAAATCACAGATAAAGTGTTTGATAAATAGCCATAATAGCGCTTCAAACATGATGTTGTTTATGCGGCTTCGTCAATCCACGCAAGTTGTATGGCTTCCAGAATGCGCTCGCCACATCTATCTTCGGTATCACTGAAATCATCCAAGGCCAGCACCCATTCCATTAAATCAGTGAAGCGAATCATTTTAGGGTCAATATCAGGGTGCTTGTCATACAGCGCCTCAGCGATAGCTTGACTATCAGTCCATTTCATATTGCAGTCTCCTCTATTTAGTCAGGTTCATTATAGCCTTGTATTGGTAGGCTACAAAAGTGCGCGGCTACAAAGTGCATTTCTAAATAAGGTGTGAATGGTAAATAACCGTATTTATTTTAAGTGTATTGATTTAACATCATCGATATGACAGCATAATGAAGCGGCAAATAACTTTATTAACCAACTATCTTGTAGTTAGATATTACTTATAATTGAGTTTGTCATTTCGCAATCTATTAGCAAGAAAGCTGACTTAATAACAAGAAAGTTGACTTACAAGATGCGTGTGCGATTTTTTCAGATGTAAGTGCGAATAAGGCCAAACATTCATGCAGAGTGGAAAAATGAATTATTCAACCAACTACGTCTCTAACGTCAGCTGCCTGAATGTATTACTCATGACAGTCTTGTTACTGGTAATCGTAGCTTGCGGAAAATCCGGTGGCAGTCCTTATCAGCCTACTTTGAGTGATAAAGATGCACAGCAGACAGATGAATACGTGGTTGGCATCCATCCATTGCACAATCCACAGCGTTTGATGGAGCTTTACGGGCCAATTGCAGATTACATGAATCGCACAATTCCTGAAGTGCATTTCAGGCTGGAGGCGTCACGTAATTATGAGGAGTTCGAGAAAAAACTCTATTCCGGGCATTTTGCCTTTGCCATGCCTAACCCCTATCAGACATTGCAGTCAATTAAACATGGTTATCGCATCTTCGGCAAGATGTGTGATGATGAAGTTTTTCGCGGCATTATTCTGGTGCGCAGAGACAGCGACATACACGAAGTGGCCGACCTGAAAGGTAAAATCGTGGCCTATCCTTCGGCGACGGCGCTGGCTGCGACCATGATGCCGCAGTATTACCTGCATACTCATGGCTTGGATGTTAATCGGGATATAGAAAACCGTTATGTCGGATCGCAGGAATCCTCTATTGAAAATGTGTTACGTGGACATGTTGCTGCTGCAGCTACCTGGCCTGTGCCCTGGAAAAATTTTTTAACAGAGCGCCCGAAAATGGCTGCTCAGCTTGAGGTGAAGTGGGAAACCGAGCCGTTACTCAATAATGGCTGGGTAGCGCGCATGGATGTGCCTGCGCCACTTGTTGATAAATTTTCGCAGGCGTTATTTAACATGCAGAATAGCAATGAGGGTAGGGCGATGCTAGCTCGTTTGCCTATTTCCTGTTTTGAGCCGGCCATTAATGAAACATATAACCCGGTACGAGACTTTCTTGACGTGTTCTCCAAAACCGTGCGTAAAGTTGAGCATTAGATGGTAAAAGCTTCAATGAATCTGATCCAAACCTTTTTTGCCCAACTACGCATGAAGTGGGGCAGTTCTATCTATCGCCAGTTGGCGTGGTCGTTTTCTTTTGTTTCTTTGCTCATCATTTTAGGTTTAGGCTCAATGCTGTATTTTTATGAGCGAGATGCCCAGTATGAGCTGGGTAATCAGAATGCTTTTGACTTGGCGCACAGTTTTACCTATAGCACTACTTCCTGGGTACTGGCGAATGATCTGGCCGGTTTGCAGGAGGTTTTGCAAGGCATTTCGGAAGCCAAGGATATCAAGTTTGCTGCTGTGCTGACGCCACAAGGTGAAGTGCTGGCTTCTACCAAGCCGGAATACGTAGGCCATTTTTTTTCTGATGCCGTGAGCCAGCGCTTGCTACAGGCATCAATAGAGCCGCAGACTCTAGTAAATGAAAAAAATCTGATCGATGTTGCCGTGCCGATAAAGGCAGGTAACCGTCATATTGGCTGGGTGCGGATTGAAATGACACGCGACACGGTTAATGCCAACTTGCGTGAGATTACCGTTGCCGGTCTTGGTATAGCGATATTGCTGGTGCTGGCAAAAATCACTATTGCTGCCAAATTGGCACGCAATCTGACCAGTGGCCTGGATCGGCTGGTTGCCGTTGCCAACGACATCGAGCATGGTAAAGGCTATCAGCGTGAGAAAATTCGCCGCAATGATGAAATTGGCAAGCTCGAAGGCCATTTGCATCGTATGCTGGATGCTCTGGAGCAGGAAAAAAATATACGCTTAGAAAAAGAAGCGCGTTTTAGAAAACTGGTTAAAGCGGCACCTGTTCCCATGTGCTATGTTTTAAAAAACAATACTATTGAAAGTATTAACGACCGCTTTATCCAGACTTTTGGCTATGCACATGCAGACATTCCGACCCTTGCTGCATGGTGGCTAGCGGCCTATCCGGATGAAGCTTATCGCAATGAGGTGTTGTCTACATGGAATACCGCTGTGCAAGTTGCTATGGATACCGGGCAGGATATATTGCCGCAGGAGTATCGGGTTACCTGCAAGAACGGCGATGTGCGTATTGTAGAAATTTCCGGTGTAACCCTGGATGACGATTTTCTGGCGACGTTTATTGACCTGACTGTACGCAAGCAAGCGGAAAAAGAGCTTATAAAATATAAAGATCATTTAGAAGATGAGGTGCAGCAGCGTACTGTGGCGCTGGTGCTAGCGCGTGAAGCTGCCGAAATGGCTAATCGTGCCAAGAGTACATTTCTGGCCAGTATGAGCCATGAGTTGCGCACGCCGCTTAACGCAATATTGGGTTTTTCTAATCTGATGCGTAAGGAACCCATGTTAACTGACGCGCAGCGTGAGAGCCTGAGCATCATTAACCGCAGTGGCGAGCATTTGCTGAATCTGATTAATGATGTATTGGATATGGCAAAAATCGAAGCCGGTAATGTCGAAGTGGAATATACGCCAATCGATCTTGGTGCACTGGTTCGTGATATTACGGATTTGATGCGTGTGCGCGCCCAAGAGAAAGGCTTGCTGTTACAGATTGATCAATCTTCAAAATTCCCACGCTATATCAAAGGCGATGAGACGCGCTTGCGCCAAGTGCTGCTGAATTTGGTGGGGAATGCGATCAAGTTTACCGAGCAAGGTAGCGTTACTGTGCACTTGACTACGCAAGAGAATGAAACCAGGTCTCTGTTGATTGAAATTAAAGATACCGGCATCGGAATAAAACCGCAGGATCAACAAAGAATCTTTGAGCCATTTGTACAAGTAGGTGATGCTAGTTTACACAAAGGCACCGGATTGGGCTTAACCATCACCCGGCAATATGTGCAGCTGATGGGTGGTAACATCAGTGTTGAAAGTGCGTTAGGTAAAGGCTCGATATTCCGGGTCCAAATTCCGCTGCAAGTCGCAGCAGAGAATGAAGTGGTCAAGCTAACCGGAGCCGCAAATGGTGAGGTCGTCGGTTTGGCCGCAGGCCAGCCGGAATATCGCATTCTGATTGTGGAGGATCAGAAAGAGAATCAGATATTGCTTAAACAGTTGATGGAGAATGTCGGTTTTGCAGTCAGGCTGGCAGATGACGGTGAGCAAGGTGTCAAGCTTTATCAAAGCTGGCATCCGCATCTGATATGGATGGATAGGCGTATGCCGGTGATGGATGGCATAGAGGCTACACATCGCATTCGTGAGCTGCCTGGAGGCAAAGACGTAAAAATCATAGCGGTAACGGCATCGGCTTTGCTGGAGCAGCGCGGCGAAATGCTCAGTACCGGGATGGATGATTTTGTACTTAAACCTTATCGCTTTAATGAGCTATATGAATGTCTAGTCAAGCATTTGGGAGTGCAGTTTATATACCAGGGTGCCCACGAAGAAAAAGTGGTAACTGAAACAATATTGAGCAAACAAGCCCTGGCAGTATTGCCTCCATCGATACGTGAGGAGCTTCGCGGCGCATTAACAAGTCTCGACAGCGAAATAATCATGGTTGCAATAAAACAAGTAGCCTCCTATGATGAGGCCTTATATAAAACCTTGTTGCATTATGTAGAGGACTTTAACTATCCTGCTATTTTGAAAGCTTTGGAAAGTGACTGATCGGTAGCCTTTATGACAGATATAACAATAAAAAATACAGCTAAAATCCTGGTGGTGGATGACACTTCGGCTTCTTTAAAGTTACTGACTGACATTATGAAAGCCGAGGGCTACGAGGTGCGCTCGGCCATTAGTGGTGACTTGGCATTAAATGCGGCAATGAGTAATCCGCCAGATTTGATATTGCTGGATATTCGCATGCCGGAAATTGACGGTTTTGAAGTCTGCCGACGTCTTAAAGCTACCCCCGCAACGCAGGATGTGCCAGTGATTTTTGTAAGCGCAGCCTCTGAGACCGATGAGAAAGTTCAGGGCTTTCAATTGGGCGCGGTGGATTATGTTACCAAGCCTTATCAGCGAGATGAGCTGTTATCACGCGTGCGTGCCCATTTGGAGTTGCATCAGTTGCGCCATCATTTAACTGATGTTGTAAATGAGCGAACCGCACAGCTTATGGAAAGCGAGAAAAAGCTTAAAGATATTCTGTTGGATTCAGTGGCATTGCTGGCGGCTATAGTCGAAATGCGTGACCCTTATACGGCCGGTCATCAGCATCGGGTTGCGGAAATTGCAGTGGCTATCGCGAAGATATTGCAACTTAGCGAGGTGCAAATAGAGGGTATCCAGTTGGCCGGGGTTGTGCATGATGTCGGTAAAATTCAAATTCCGGCTGAAATTCTCTCTAAAACGGGAGGTCTGACTGATATTGAATACATGCTTGTTAAAGAGCATGCTAAAAATGGTTACGATCTGCTTAAAACTGTTGATTATCCTTGGCCGATTGCGCAAATCGTGTTGCAGCATCATGAAAGATTAGATGGTTCGGGTTATCCGCAAGCGCTGAAAGGAGATGATATTCTATTTGAAGCGAAGATTATCGCTGTAGCCGATGTGGTGGAATCCATGACCTCGCACCGTCCATACCGTCCGGGTTTAGGTATAGATGCAGCGCTAGAGGAGATCGAGCGCAATCGAGGTGTGCTCTATGACCCCGTGGTGGTTGATGCCTGCTGCAAGCTATTTCGTGAGCTTGGGTATACCTTGCCAATTGATAATCCTATACCAAATCGCTGATAAAAAAGCCCGCATTACAATAAGCAGCAATGCGGGCCGGAAGGGCGCTTTTTTGGAGATACGCATATTAATTAAAGCAAAAGTGGTGCCAGTAATAAGTGCTATACAATTCAAACGCTTATGTTTTTTTCACTGGTGATTGGTGCACCATAATCAACCAGATCGGTTTAATTTAGCCGGATTTTATTTTTAGCCGGCCGTCAATTGAGCAACACTGAGGCTTTAATCTTGCAGTGTTGACGTGGTAAAATGCAACAGCTTCTTTTTATTCAAATATTTGGAAAACTAATTACCATGTCATCTGCTTCACCAAATCAGGCACCATTTAACTACGCAAATACCTTAAACAAAGCTGATCCTGCCTTGTGGGGCATGATTGAGCAGGAGGTCGTGCGTCAGCATGAGCATATCGAGTTGATTGCTTCTGAAAACTACACCAGCCCGGCAGTCATGCAGGCACAGGGTTCTCAGCTCACCAACAAATATGCTGAAGGTTATCCGGGTAAGCGTTTTTACGGCGGCTGTGAATTTGTGGATCAGGTTGAGCAATTAGCTATCGACCGTTTGAAGGCGCTTTACGGTGCTGAGTACGCAAACGTGCAGCCACACTCTGGCTCACAAGCGAATCAGGCAGTTTATTTTTCCATCTTAAAACCAGGTGATACCGTAATGGGTATGAACCTTGGTCACGGCGGCCATTTAACCCATGGTTCACCGGCTAATCTTTCCGGTAAATTGTTCAATATCGTGCCTTATGGCTTGAATGATAAAGAAGAGATTGATTACGATGAGATGGAGCGTATCGCAGTTGAGTGCAAGCCTAAACTTCTGATTGGTGGTGCTTCAGCCTATGCATTGCGTTTCGACTGGGCACGTATGGCTGAAATCGCTAAAAAGGTGGGTGCTTATTTCATGGTGGATATGGCGCACTACTCAGGCTTGATTGCTGCCGGTGTGTATCCAAACCCAGTACCGCATGCGGATTTTGTAACGTCAACCACACACAAAACCTTGCGCGGCCCACGCGGCGGCATCATTCTTGCTAAAGCGGAATTTGAAAAGTCACTAAATTCAAACGTGTTCCCAAGCCTGCAAGGTGGTCCTTTGATGCACGTGATTGCAGCGAAAGCGACCGCATTCCTTGAGGCGTCACAACCTGAATTCAAGACTTATCAGGCGCAAGTGCTGAAGAACGCGCAAGCAATGGCTGAAACACTGGCAAGCCGTGGTTTGCGCATTATTTCAGGCCGTACCGAGTCACATATGTTTATGGTAGACCTGCGTCCAAAAGGTTTGACCGGCAAAGCGGCTGATGCAGCTTTAGGTCTGGCACATATTACCGTGAACAAGAATGCGATCCCGAATGACCCGGAAAGCCCATTCGTGACTTCTGGCATCCGTATTGGTGCACCGGCAATTACTACGCGTGGTTTCAAGGAAGAAGAAGCCAAGTTGGTAGCCAACCTGATTGCTGACGTGCTGGATAATCCGACTGATGAGGCAGTGATTGCAGCGACAAAAGCCAAAGTGCATGCTTTAACTGCCAGATTCCCGGTTTACCAAGGCTAATTTGTGAAGTGTCCGTTCTGCGGTGCTGACGATACCCAGGTCATCGACTCCCGTGTCAATGACGAGGGTGACTCTATCCGCCGCAGACGTAAGTGCGTAGTCTGTGACAAGCGTTTTACCACTTACGAAACCGCAGATCTGCATCTGCCGCAGGTAGTCAAGCAAAACGGCACGCGTGAAGAATTCAAGCGTGACAAATTGCGACTTTCATTCACCCGGGCGTTGCACAAGCGCCCGGTTCCTACCGAGTATGTCGACAAAGCGCTGGACCATATCACACAGAAAATTCTGGCACGTGGTGACCGTGAAGTGCCGGCGCGCGATTTGGGTGAAATGGTGATGCACGAGCTAAAAATGATGGACAAGGTTGCTTACATTCGCTTTGCATCTGTATATCGCAGTTTCTCCGATGTAGATGATTTTAATGATGTCATTCGTGATTTAGACTAATTGCTTGATCAATAACGTTGAGCTTAAGGAAACTGCATGAAATTTATTAAAATATCTTCCATTGCTTTCGCGATATTTACCTTGATTCTCACGCTGGTGTTTTTTACCTGGTGGGCATTCAAGGATAATTTCGTTTTCAATGGCGAGAAGTTTGATCGCGTTAAGTGGGCACAGCTGGCTGCAACTACAAAAAACGAATGCAAACGCGGTGACATGGCTTACGACCTGCAGCAGAATATCTTAACCAGAGGCGTTCAGCGTGAAGCGATTACTGCCTTGCTGGGTCGTCCGGCATTTGAAGATGAAAATGCCATTGAATATGATCTGGGTAAATGCATGCATGTATACCATGGCCTGCTTATTTTCTTTGATCAGAATAATCGTTTAATCAATAGCCGCATTTCTTCACACTAAATTCTATTATGGCCTTGCCTACCAGTCAGGATTTTCAATGGATGGCACAGGCGTTACGCCTTGCTGAGCAGGGTTTGTACACTACCAGCCCCAATCCGCGTGTGGGCTGCGTCATTGTTAAAAATAATCAAATTATAGGTCAGGGCGCACACCTTAAAGCCGGTGAGCCGCATGCCGAGGTGTTTGCCTTGCGTCAGGCTGCTGAACTGGCAGAAGGCTCGGATGTTTACGTGACGCTGGAGCCCTGCAGCCACTATGGCAGAACGCCTCCATGTGTTGAAGCTTTGATCGCAGCCAAACCCAGGCGCGTCATCATTGCGATGCAAGATCCTAACCCGCTAGTTGCCGGGCGCGGCGTTGCAGCTTTGCAGCGTCATGGAATCGAGGTTGTTGTAGGGGTGATGCAGAATGAAGCGCAGGCATTGAACCTTGGGTTCGTTTCCCGAATGACGCGCGGCCTGCCTTATGTACGCACTAAAATCGCTGCCAGCCTGGATGGACGTACTGCGCTTAACAATGGCAAAAGCCAGTGGATAACCGGTGAGCAGGCGAGGCTCGACGTCCAGCATTGGCGAGCACAGTCTTGTGTGATTATCACGGGCATAGGCACGGTATTGGCTGATAACCCAAGTATGACTGTGCGTCTGCAAAATACTGTGCGTCAGCCGCTGCGGGTGATTGTGGATAGCCGTTTGCAGACTCCGGCTGACAGTAAAATGCTGGATGCTGAAATCTTGAAATACAGCCCGGTGCTGATTGCCTATGCAGAGGACCAGGGTGAGCGTGCCGAAATCCTTAGGCAGGCAGGCGCAGAGCTGGTGTGTCTGGCCGGTACTACAAACAAGGTTGATTTAAAGGCACTGTTGCAGTTTCTGGCACAGCGTGGTGTCAATGAGGTGCTGATTGAGGCAGGGCAAGGGCTTAACGGCGCGTTTCTGCATGCTGGTTTGATTGACGAGTTCATTTTTTATTACGCGCCAAAACTGATGGGTGATGCTGCAAAAGCGATGTTTGCCATGCCCGAACTGACCGAAATGCAGCAAGTCACAGATTTACAGGTGGTTGATATCCGTTTGGTTGGCAGTGATGTAAGGCTGCGCGCTAATCCAGTAAAAGCCGTAACCTAGCCTGACCTAACCTAACTTCTCTTTGAATCATGAATGTCATGCTCATAGACACCCATTGTCATCTTGATGCAGCAGAATTTGATGCAGATCGAAACTCGATTGCCGAGCAGGCTTTGCAAAAAGGTCTTTGCGCTATCGTTTTGCCCGCTGTGGCGCGTAATAACTTTGACGGTGTTATCGATGTATGCGCCCGGCATCAACATTGCGCTTACGCGCTTGGCATACACCCTATGTATGTTGATTCATCTTCATTGCAGGATCTGGAAGTTCTTGAGCAATATGTCGGTAAATATCAGCCGGTAGCTATCGGTGAGATTGGCCTGGATTATTTTTTGACTAATCCCCGCAATAATCCTGACAATATCGCCCGGCAAGCTACATTTTTTGTGGCGCAGCTAAAAATAGCCAGACAATACCAGTTGCCGGTGATATTGCATGTACGCAATGCGATTGATGATGTTTTGAAGCAGTTACGCAAATATCAGGTTGCGGGTGGTATTGCGCATGCTTTTAACGGTAGCTTTCAGCAGGCGCAGCAGTTTATTGATTTGGGTTTCAAGTTGGGATTCGGTGGCGCAATGACTTATGATCGTGCGCTGAAAATCCGTGAGCTGGCTACCAAGTTGCCTTTAGAGGCTATAGTGTTGGAAACTGACGCCCCGGATATACCCCCTGAATGGGTAGGCAGGGGTGCTAGAAATAGCCCCTTGGAATTGCCAAAAATTGCACAGGTTTTAGCGGATTTAAAGCAAGCAAATGTGTCGCAAGTGATTGATATTACTAGTGCCAATGCGATACAAGTTTTGCCGAAAATGGCTGACTTATGCACACGAGTTAAAGTAGCACTTTAAGGTGTAGGTAAAAACCCTTACTAATCAAGGGTTGCTTTTTAAGTCGTTGATTTTTAATGGTTTAATAATAGATTAAAAATTAAGCGATTTGAAAAAACCCTTATAAATTGGTATGTTACATTTCTGAGTCACAATTATTCACAAAGTTATCCACAGATAATGTGGAGAGTATTTTTAATATGCGGGAAGTTTATTAAAAGTCAAATTATTTAATTAATTATTTTTAATAAAACAGTATAAAAAGTTAATATTTTTATGTTAGTAAACAATCAGCACTATCGCACTATTTGGCCAAATTTAAATAGTGCGTTTCCATTTGTGGAAATCATCGATCAAACCAAATTGCCGCATGAGTTTAAAGTGCAGAAAATTTCCAGTTTGCAGCAAATGATTGCCGCGATTAAAACCATGCAAGTGCGTGGGGCGCCCTTGATAGGTGCTGCTGCGGCTTACGGCATGGCGCTGGCAATGTTGGAAGGTAGTAGTGATGCGCATATGCATGCTGCAGCGACACAGCTGATTGCAAGTCGGCCAACTGCGGTTAATTTGAAATGGGCGGTTGAACGCATGCTGGCTTATTTGCTTGTTCTGCCTCCTCAAGAGCGATTGCAGGCGGCATGGAGTGAAGCTGCTTTGATTTGTGAAGAAGACGTGCTGCTGAATAAGGCGATTGGCGCGCATGGGCTGGCGTTGATAGATCAGATACGTAGCAAAAAATCAGGTACGATCAATATATTGACCCATTGCAATGCCGGCTGGCTGGCAACGGTTGATTTTGGCACGGCGCTGGCGCCTGTCTATGCCGCACATAATGCCGGAATTGATGTGCATGTGTGGGTAGATGAAACTAGGCCGCGTAACCAAGGGGCTAGCCTGACGGCTTGGGAGCTGGCTCAGCACGGAGTGCCGCATACAGTTATTAGCGATAACGCTGGTGGGCACCTGCTGCAGCAAGGCCAAGTGGATATGGTGATTGTAGGTGCGGACCGTGTGACCAGTAACGGTGATGTCTGCAATAAGATCGGCACTTATCTTAAAGCCCTGGCGGCTTTTGATTGTGCAGCATTCGGACATCACATACCGTTTTATGCAGCAGTGCCATCGCCGACCATTGATTGGGCGTTGCATGATGGCGTTAAGCAGATTGAGATCGAAGAGCGCCATGCGGATGAACTTGCCTGGATGAGCGGCAGGTTAGTCAGCGGTGAAATTGCCAGTGTGAATATACTGCCAGAGGGCAGCAGGGTTGCCAACCCGGCTTTTGATGTGACACCTGCTCGCCTGGTGACGGGTATCATTACTGAGCAGGGTGTGTTTGCCCCTGGTGAATTGAATAAAATGCAAAGAACGCATTCTTGAAGATTCTGGAAGGTTAATTATGCAAGAGCAGCGTCAGCAGTTATTAGAGATCAGCAGGCAGTTATGTCAGCGTGGGCTTAATCGTGGAACATCCGGCAATGTGAGCGTGCGGGTGAATGATGATAGCAGTCAGCCTGGTTTTTTGATTACGCCATCAGGCATGGCTGTCGACGAGATGATGCCTGAGGATATGGTATGGATGGATTTTTCCGCCAACTGGTCAGGCCGTCGCCAGCCCTCAAGCGAGTGGCGGTTTCATCTGGATATCCTGCAGCACAAGCCCGAAGTTAATGCAGTGATTCATACGCACAGCATGTTTGCCACTACGCTCAGTACATTGCGGCGCGACATCCCACCATTCCATTACATGATTGCATTGGCAGGCGGCGACAACATACGCTGTGCGCCTTATGCGCTGTTTGGTAGTCAGACGTTATCAGACCATGCGCTGGCGGCGCTGTATGACCGCAAAGCCTGCTTGCTGGCGAATCACGGCATGATTGCGATTGGTGAAAACCTAGATAAGGCGTTACGCATAACCGAAGAAGTAGAAACGCTGTGTGAGCAGTATCTGCGGGCTTTGCAGATAGGGGAGCCGCATCTCCTGACGCATGAAGAGATGCAGGAAGTACATGAAAGATTCAAAGGCTATGGCGATTGGGCTGCCAGACCATAAATATAGAACCTAGCTCACTTATGCTCAGCTTATTTTTGTTCATCCTGCGGTTTTGCCGACATAAACAGGCGAATAAAAAATGCTGCCATCAATAACACGAATACGATTACGCCCAGACTCAGCAAACCGGTGAATGAACTGAATAAGTCTTTATACATAATTTAGTCTCCAGATAAAATCCATAAAAAATATAAGGTTAATTTTATTAGTATAAATGGGCGGCTGCTTGATTTATATCAACCGGAGCTTAATCATCTGCCTATTGCATCTGAGCTGTATCAGGCCAAATTAAAATAATCGAGATTTAAGAGTTTTTGTTTGTAGGCGTAAGGGCTTTAAAGTAAAATAGACTCCCGTCTGCAACAAATAACTTAAGTGCCTTTCCCATGACCAAATATGTATTCGTAACCGGCGGTGTTGTTTCCTCTCTTGGTAAAGGTATCGCCGCCGCCAGCCTTGGCGCAATCCTTGAATCACGTGGTATCAAAGTAACCATGCTGAAGCTGGATCCCTATATCAACGTTGACCCGGGCACCATGAGCCCGTTCCAGCATGGTGAAGTGTTTGTGACCGATGACGGCGCAGAAACTGACCTAGACTTGGGCCACTATGAGCGTTTTATCAGCCAGCGCATGGGTAAACGCAACAACTTCACTACCGGCCAGATTTACGAAACTGTGATTAAAAAAGAACGCCGTGGTGAATATCTGGGCAAGACCGTACAGGTTATCCCGCACATTACCGATGAAATCAAGGCGCATGTAAAACGTGGCGCAGAAGGCGCCGATGTGGCGATTGTTGAAGTTGGTGGTACGGTGGGCGATATCGAGTCACTGCCGTTTCTTGAGGCGATTCGTCAGATGGGTTTTGAAGAGGGTAGAAACAATACCTGTTATATCCATCTCACATTGCTGCCGTGGATTCCAACCGCGGGTGAGCTTAAAACCAAGCCTACCCAGCACTCAGTGAAAGAACTGCGCGAGATCGGTATCCAGCCGGACATTCTGCTGTGCCGCGCTGACCGCAATATTCCGGAAGATGAACGCAGGAAAATCGCCCTGTTTACCAATGTCGCATCTGAGGCCGTTATCAGCGCGATTGATGCTGATTCAATCTACAAGATTCCCGGGTTGCTGCATGATCAGAATCTGGATGGCATTGTTTGTGACAAATTGGCGATTACCGCCAAGCCGGCTGATCTGGCCGAGTGGGAGAAAATCGCTACGGCATTGGCTAACCCTAAATATTTAGTGAATGTAGCTTTTGTCGGTAAATATGTTGATCTGACCGAGTCTTACAAATCATTGACTGAGGCTTTGATACACGCCGGTATTCATACCGAATCCAAGGTCAAGATTCATTACATTGATTCTGAAGATATTGAGCAGCACGGTACTGGCGCATTGGTTGGTATGGATGCGATTCTGGTACCCGGTGGTTTTGGTGTGCGTGGTACCGAAGGCAAGATTGCCGCGATTCAGTATGCGCGTGAAAATAAAGTGCCTTATCTGGGTATCTGTTTAGGTATGCAACTGGCGGTGATTGAGTTTGCCCGTCACGTAGCTGGCCTCAAAGATGCCAACAGTACTGAATTTAATCAGAATGCAACGCATAAGCTGATTGGCCTGATTGATGAATGGCAGGACGCTTCTGGCAATATCGAGAAGCGTGATGAGAATTCTGATCTGGGCGGCACCATGCGTCTGGGTGCGCAAAGCTGTCCAATTGTGCCAAACACGCTGGCTGCCAGCATTTATGGTGCACAGGTGAATGAGCGTCATCGCCATCGCTATGAAGTGAACAACCATTATGTAGAGCAATTGAAAGCAGCTGGCCTGGTGGTTTCAGCCAGAACGCCAACTGAAGACCTGTGCGAGATGGTAGAACTGCCACAGAATGTACACCCATGGTTTGTTGCCTGCCAGTTCCATCCAGAATTCACTTCAAATCCAAGAAGCGGTCACCCATTGTTTACTGCCTATGTAAAAGCGGCATTAGCGAACAAAAAATAATCTATTAACTGAATGCCGGCAAATCAAATGTTTGCCGGTTTCTCCGGGTATAAAGGTTGAGCATGAAACTATGTAACTTTGATGTCGGTATTGAGCATCCGCTGTTTTTAATTGCTGGTCCATGTGTGATCGAATCACAGCAGATGGCAATTGATACCGCTGGTCAGCTCAAGGAAATCGCTGCGGCGCTGAATATTCCGTTTATTTACAAATCCTCATACGATAAAGCTAACCGCAGTTCCAATAAGACCTTTCGTGGATTTGGTATGGAACAGGGTTTGAAAATCCTGGATGAAGTGCGCCGCCAGATCGGCGTGCCTATTTTGACTGACGTGCACACCGAAGAGCAGGTGCCGCATGTGGCTGCGGTGGTGGATGTGCTGCAGACCCCGGCATTTTTATGCCGCCAGACTGACTTCATTATGGCCTGTGCCAAATCAGGCAAGCCGGTCAATATCAAAAAAGGCCAGTTCATGGCGCCAGGCGACATGAAAAATGTGGTGGAAAAAGCCAAAGAGGCTAACGGCGGTGCGGATAACATCATGGTGTGTGAGCGCGGCGTTTCTTTCGGTTACAACACCTTGGTTTCTGATATGCGCGGCTTGGCTATTATGCGCAATACCAATTGCCCGGTAGTGTTTGACGCAACACACTCAGTACAGCAGCCAGGCGGTCAGGGCGACAAGAGTGGTGGCCAGCGTGAACATGTGCCTGTTCTGGCACGCGCTGCAGTGGCAAGTGGTATCGCCGGTATCTTTATGGAAACGCATCCTGATCCTGCCAAGGCGTTGTCAGATGGCCCGAATGCTTGGCCGCTGGGCAAGATGAAAGATTTGCTGGAAGTGTTGGTAGATTTAGATAGGGTAGTAAAAAAAGCTGGTTTTATTGAAAGTACTTTATAAAAATTAATGCAGCATGATTTTTATTGGCTGCTGAAAAGATTTTAGTTTTTCATTGAGGAGAAAATAATGAGCGCGATTGTAGATATTATTGCCCGCGAGATTCTGGATTCACGTGGTAACCCAACAGTTGAAGCTGATGTGTTGCTGGAAAGCGGCGTAATCGGGCGCGCAGCAGTGCCATCAGGCGCTTCTACCGGTGCCAAGGAAGCCATGGAGTTACGTGATGGCGACAAGGGCCGTTACTTGGGTAAGGGTGTGTTGCAGGCAGTTGAGAATGTAAATACAGAAATCACCGAAGCTATCATTGGTCTGGATGCAGAAGAGCAAAGTTTCATTGATAAAACCTTGATTGAACTGGACGGTACTGAAAACAAAGACCGTTTGGGCGCAAATGCGATTCTGGCTGTTTCCATGGCTTGTGCTCGTGCTGCGGCAGAAGAATCAGGCTTGCCTTTATACCGCTATTTGGGCGGCTCAGGTGCGATGCAATTGCCAACTCCTATGATGAACATCATCAACGGCGGCGCACACGCAGACAACAGCGTGGATATGCAGGAATTCATGATCATTCCAGCTGGCTTGCCTACATTCCGCGAAGCGATTCGTTGTGGTGCTGAAGTGTTCCACGCGTTGAAGAAAACCTTACACAAAAAAGGTCTGGCAACAACAGTGGGCGACGAAGGTGGTTTTGCACCTAACTTGCCTTCTAATGAAGCAGCGATTCAATATATTCTGGAAGCGATTTCAGATGCCGGTTACGAGCCTGGCCGCGATGTGTATCTGGGCCTGGACTGCGCAAGTACCGAGTTCTACAAGGATGGTCGTTACCACCTGGAATCAGAAGGTCTGGCACTGACATCAGCGCAATTCACAGACTACCTCGCAGCATGGTGTGACAAATACCCGATCATCAGCATTGAAGACGGCATGGGCGAGTTTGACTGGGAAGGCTGGGACATCCTAACCAAGCGTTTGGGCAAAACCACGCAATTGGTGGGTGATGACCTGTTCGTAACCAACAGCAAAATCCTGCGTGAAGGTATCCAACGTGGCGTGGCAAACTCTGTGTTGATCAAAGTGAACCAGATCGGTACTTTGACCGAGACGTTCCAAACTATTGAAATGGCGAAACGTGCAGGTTACACCGCTGTGGTTTCACACCGCTCCGGTGAAACAGAAGACAGTACTATTGCCGATATTTCAGTAGCGACTAACGCACTGCAGATCAAGACTGGTTCACTGTGCCGCTCAGAGCGCATTGCCAAGTACAACCAATTGCTGCGTATTGAAGAAGAGTTGGGTGATGCAACCAGCTATGCCGGTAAGTCAGCTTTTTACCAACTATTCAAATAATTCCATCTTGCATTTGAATCGATACGTTGTTGCATTCGCTTGCCGTGCTAATTGCACGGTCTTCGCGCATGCGCCTGGTCTCGTTTCAAATACAATTGGAATGAGTATTAAGAGTTAAAGTTGAAAGCCCTCACGCTGATCTTCGTTATCCTGATTGCCTTGCTACAGTATCCGCTATGGCTGGGCAAGGGTAGCTGGTTACGCGTGTGGGAACTAAACCGCAAGGTCAGTGAACAGCAGGAAAAAAACACCGCGCTTAAAGCGCGCAACGACATGCTGGACGCCGAAGTTCGTGATTTGAAAAGCGGTAAAGCTGCAATTGAAGAACGTGCCCGCAGTGAGCTGGGCATGATAAAGCAGGACGAAGTATTTTTTCAGGTGATTGAGTCTCAACCACCGCAATAACTGGTTATTAAACGGTTAGGTAGGAACCGTTTAATAACCGTTAAAGTTTATAGGGTAATTGTCTGATAGTCAGCGCATGGCTGCCAACCATTAACTGCTCAGCTTCTACACTTTCCAGCCTGGCCTCCACCAGTGAGTCATAGCCGCCGTTAGGTGCGGCAGCCCATCTTACAACTTTACCCACAATTTCCTGATTGCCGTTAATCACATCATCACCGACATTAGCTTGAGTTGATGTATCAATATGCGCGAGTTGGGTGCGACGCTTCACTGTGCCCAGATAATGGGTGCGTGCCACGATTTCCTGGCCGGTATAGCAGCCTTTCTTGAAATTGATGCCGCCCAGCAAGTCCAGATTCAGCATTTGCGGTACAAACGCTTCTTGTGTTGTTGGGTACACTTCAGGAATACCAGCCTGAATTTCCAGCCACTCCCAGTAATCTGCGGATACAGTTTTGGTTTGCTTGGATAAGCTTTGCCAGATATTTTTTGCATTCTCTATATCAGTAAAAATTTCAAAACGGGCTATCTCACCCGGCAGCTTTATCAGCGCAGCATTTTCGTGTGTGATCAGGTCAAAGGCATTTTGCGGTAATGAGTCAAACAGCGTGTTAAGCAACGCTGAGGCATTTGGCCCTTGCAGGCCGATTTTGATAATCGATTCACTCACATCCTTGATGTTAACCTTGCTGCGCATCACGTACATTCTGAGGCGTTTTGCAATAGGTTCGATCAACGCGCTCGGCATTTGCAAGTGCAGGTGGTCGCGGTGTGCAAATGCCAGAAATAATGCCAGCAAACGGCCTTTAGGGTTACAGTAGCCGCTGTAATGGGCTTGTGCGCCATTGAGCTGTTTTACATCATTGGTAACTTGTCCTTGCAGGAAGGTGAATGCATCGACACCGTCAATCTCCAGCAAACCCAAGTGGGAGAGGTCGCATATTACGTTGTCATGTTCTGACACTTCTGTAATATTTGAGCACGGATTGTGCTGGGTGGATTCCTGAACAAATTGCTGCCATTGCTGTGAGCTCATGCTAACCTTTATCTAAGTTACTAATTACAATTATTCTTGATTAAACCATTGTTTCAGATAACAACTGTTTCAAATAACAACATGAAGCCGATACTCATCAATTTCAAGCCTTCCATTACATTATCTGCCTTGATAATTTTAATGAGTTTTATCATGGGCTGTATTTTAATACCGCTTGATCTTTATTGGCAGATTAAATTGGCAATAGTGGCTGCCATAGGGTTTTCTGCCGTTTACGCTGTAAGTTGCTATGGCCTGTTGCTGCTGCCATGGTCGTGTGTCGGATTAGCGGTGAATACAAAAAATGAGCTGTTAATTACCCGCAAGGATGGCGTGTAGATGGTTGGCGTTTCAGTGACTTCTGACAGTGTGGTCACGCCTTATTTAACCGTGGTGCGTTTTTACCAGAAAAACGCGGCTATTTTAAGCCGCGTTTTCTCATTCAAGATGATTATATTGCCGGATAGCCTGGATGCAGAAAGCTACCGGCTGTTGAGGGTTTGGCTACGCTGGGGTAGACCGCATGGTAGCAGGCCGAGTTAGGCGTTTTTAGCCTGCCTGCGGCGGCTCATAAATACCTGCCATTGGTTTCTCAGCTCTCTAACCGGATGTTTGGGTGTGTAGGCCAGAATAAACAGTACGCCGGCGAGTGCTGCAAGAATCCAGCGAATTTCAAAGTTAGCCTTGTCTCTGCGTGCCGGTTTTTGTTTTTTCATGGCACCCAATACATCATGCACACTGTTACCGCGTACATACAAGCCATTCACTTCCTTGGATAAGTCTTTAAGGTATTCTTCATCGAGTTTGGATAAATAGCGGTCACTGGTGCCACCAGCAACGTTGTCATCCCGCACACCAAGATTGGATTCTGAAATCTGGGCAATCCCCGGCTGCATGGCAAAACTGTCACCTGACCAGTAGCCGATCAACTGGTTATGTTCGTCAAATTTGGGAATAGGCGTACCGACATCTGAACCTATGCCTACAAACAGCCAGTCTTCACCGCCCTGAAATGCAGTCAGGTCGGCCCGGTTAAATACGTGCAATTTAGGTGCTTCTTCACCATCGGTGAAATAAACCACTTGTGCTGGCTCCGGGAAAGAACGTATAGTTTTTGCCAGTGTGGTCATGCTGGCGCGAACACGGCTATTACCGGACCATGCGGTACGCCAGTCAAGGTGGTCAATGGTGTCATTGATGGCATCGAAGTTCTCGCACACCTCAATCGGCGTATATAGTGCGGCAACGCTTACGCCAGCAAATACGCTCATGCTGACGTTGGTGCCGCAAGGTAGTTCACCAACCAGTCTGTGCATTAAATCCTGCATGAATACCATGCGTGAAACCGGCTTGCCGTTAAGGCTTTTATCTACGGTATTCATGCTTTGTGAGATATCAGCTACCAGCATGTAGCTGTAAATATCACGCTTGATAGGAACCCTCGGGTTAAACAAGGCAACGATCAGCAACAGCAGGGCGACTAGCAGTAGTGTTACATCACGACGATGGCGAAAGTAGTTATATAAATTATGCATGGCTGGCTATCCTTTACGGCAATCCTACTGGGATGTTGCCCATGATCAAACCTGGGGTGTCGCTTTCACCCACGCCCGGCGTTGGCGTAGCCGGCAGCATCGTAAGCAGACGATCCAGATTGTGGCGTGCGCCCCAATTCGAGTTATCAAGCTTTAATGATTGTACATAAGCCGTTTTAGCCTGGCGCAGCAGATACTCCGCCTCATCGCGCACAGTCATGCTGGTGCCGTTGATGATCAGGCCGCGTAGAAAGAAGATGTTACCTAGATTGTAGTGAATAGCGGCTTTCTGTTCTGCGGTAGCGCGATTAAGTGCTTTGTTGAAAAGCAGGGTAGCTTCTTTATAGCGCTCATTTTTAGCAAGCCAATAGGCAGTTGAGTATCTGGCCTCAAAACTTTGCAAATCGGTTTTGGGTGGCTTACCTTCACTGATCGCCTGATTGAAAGCGGCAATTTGCTGAATACGGGTGAAATTATATATAGCAGAGGCCGCAGCCGTTATTATTATCAATGCAAATAACCAGGTGAGTTTCTTCGCAGTGAAAAAATGCGAGAGTTTTGCCAAGGATAGTTTTTTCGAATTTAGTGCCATGTTTTAACCTCTAAGTGTTTCACGCCCAATAACAACGCAATCATCAGCGCTGCAATAATAAAGCAGACATTTGAATAGTCGTGGCCGGGTATTTTTTCTAAATATTTAATCGGTTTTTTTTCGCGATTATTAATATCGTTCATTGCCAGTTGTAAGGACTTTGGATCTTCAGCTTCATAGGCCTTAAAAGGGGTTTTCAGCGTCTTGAAGAACTCATTGAGCTCAATTTCTGGCGGTAGCGGTTGATCTTCTACTGGTTTGAAGTTCGGGTCAAAAATACTCAAGCCGCCGGGCTGGCGCAGTACAATCCAATACAGGCTAATATGCAGGCGATCAAACCAGTCTTTGATTTTTTGCTGCGTATTGGCATCCACGCGACCGGCACCGTCAGACAGCAGGATCACTGCACGTGAGCCGGAGTCGGGGATCTTGTCGAACAGTGCGGCGCTGCTGGTTAAACCGCTGCCGATATTGGTTTGAAATAATGCATTGCCAGCTGTTGCCTGCACTGCGGCAATCACGGCTTTTTTATTCTCGCTAAGAGGCAGTACATACATGGCCGAATTGCTGAAAGTGATCATGCCGAACATGTCTTGCTGGCGCGATTTTACAAAGTCGGTAATCAATCTTGCCGCAGCTACCGATTTGGTTTCACCCACGGTGGTATTGCCATCGGAATTGGTTGTTCCGGAGAACGGATCATCCATACTTGCGCTGCGGTCCAGCACCAGCGCAATTTGTGCACCAACACCGATACGCTCTACTTTGGTTTCAGTGGTATGTGGTGCCGCCAGACCTAAAATAATAAATACCAGTGTCAGTACCGCTAGAACTTTCAGTATCAAGCCCAGCAGGTCTGATAGCGGGTCTTTTGGCAGCATGTCTACCCAGGAGTAATGCTTGACGTGGGCGCGTTGCAGTAGCAGAGGTAGTGCTGCCAGAGGAAGTAGCCATAACAGCCATGGGTGGGAAAAAACCATGACTTAAACTCCCGCCTGCATTACATCTGGAATCAGGCCACGTTCGCAATCGCGGCAGTGACGTGCGAACTGAACCAGCCACTGATGCGCATTGTGGTCGATGCTGCGTGGTTTAAATGATGGTTCGAAATACACATGGCGTGATAAATTCAGGAACTCTTGAATCTCAGGTTTTACCGGATGAAAGTTAGGATGCTGATGCAGGAATGCATCCAGGTTGTCATTGAAGATACTCATACCCGCCGTAGTGTTTAATGCCAGATGAAGTGCAGATACAGCCTGTTTTAGTCCTTCTGCATTGTCAGGTGTTTTACGCACGGCTCTGAAGCTTTTTGCGAAAGCTCCGCCCATGCGTGGCAACCAGGCATGCTTACCTAAAATATAGAGCAGGCCAATCAAGCTCAAGGCAATCGCAGCCAGCGAGATTTTTAATGCCTGCCTTTCCTTGCTGTCACTTAATAACAGCGGCCCCAGGAACGGGCTCATGTTGTTTTCAATTTTCACCTGACCAAAGATCGCAATAGGAGACACAGCAATACTCAGGCTGGGTACGCGGTATTTGACCAGTTCTTTTGGGTTGGAAGTGTTGATCAGATTCAGGTATTCAGGTCCAAGTGAAGCGGGTTTTGCAACCACATTGTTGGTAAAAACCTGATAAGCCAGTTTTATATGGTGAACAGTTTTCTGTTTTGATTCTTTTTTTACATGCGATATGCTTTTCAGTTCAATGCCGACCAGCTGACCTTTGTAGCGCTTCTCATAGCCAGTAATCGGCAATGAGGTGTCGATTAATTTATAAGGCGCTTTGATTGTTAAAATCACTTCGCGCTCAATAATGTCACCGACTGTGTAGCCAACTAGTTTTACCGGGTCTTTGGTTTCAATGCTGACGATGCCTTCTTTAACATCCGGCAGGTCCTGGCTATCCATGGCAAAAACGGTTAATGGTGCCATGCACAGTAAAAACATCAGTGCGCAATTACGTATAAATTTTGTCATATTGGTATTTACTTAAATTAAGCTGCTACAAATTGGTGAAAATATTCTGTGAGTGAATCTGCATCGAATTCGCCTTCTACATAGAACGGCGGCATATCAAAGCGCATGAATAATTCGTAGATTTCTTCACGACGATTCTCAAAAGACTGCACAATTTTTTCACGCAATTCTTTACGTATGAATAGTGTGCGTTTCTCGCCTGTTTCTGCGTCGGTAACATTAGCCAGCCCGAATTCCGGCAGGTTTCTGTATTCTGCTGCATCCCACAGCACGATAGGCACGATATGGTGGCGCAGCAGGTTGGATAAACCTTCTTCCAGCACTTCGTTCGGCATGTGAAAGTCGGAGATCAAAAACACCAGCGAGCGCTCACGCGGCAGGTAACGGTAAACCTCGGTAATGCCTTTGCAGTCGACAGGTGCGGGGTGAAAGTCTTTTAGAGATTCCGCCATTGCAATTGCGTGATGCGACTTGAATGAAGTAGTGCTGATCCAGTCTTCACGTACTTTTTCATCAAAACCGATAAAACCGAACGGGTCATGATGTTCGCTTGCCGATTGTGCAACTGATTCGGCAATCTCCGCCGCCAGTTTGATTTTGCGTTTTTTGGCGCCGAAATTCATACTGCCGGATAAGTCGCAGATCACAAATACCGGTGTGGTGCTTTTCTGGTTGAACAAGCGTACATAAACCTGCTCCAGTGGGTCGCGTATCGTCTGGCGAATATCAATGCGCCGTGGGTCAGGGTAAGAAAGCAGGGTGGTATGCCCGCGAAACTCCATACCCATGCCGCGCTGCGTACTGGCATGGCGGCCTGGGTTGCGCCCACGCGAACGCCAGCCTATGTGGTAATCAAAAGATTTAATATGCTCAATCATGAATGATCCATTTTATGGACAAATTGCGTCGTCGTTTTAGTTGATTCCGGCTGTTTAGCTTAAGGTGCAGAAACTGCATTAATGATGCCGGTCAACATTTCGCGTGCAATCTCGGTACGGCGCATTTCATATACCGGGCTGAACACCAGTCTATGAGCAATCGTTGCATGGAATACTGCATGGATATCGTCCGGCAATACTGCGCTACGGTTGTTTAACCATGCGTTTACACGTGCCGCACGCAGCATCATGCTCATACCGCGTGGGCTGGCGCCTGAAAGTACCAAGCGGTTCATGTCCACACCGGAAACTTTTACACCGTAGTCCAGTGGTGCTTTAGTTGCTTTCCACAAATTGAGGGCATACTTTTTCAAGGTCTCGCTCGCTTCAACACTAGCTTGCAACACGCCTGAGAATGTATTCAACTCATCAAATTGCAGAATATCTGGTTTAACGGTATCTACCAGTGCATCCACGTTGTGGAACTTGGTATCAAACACCAGTGCTTGCATGATGTCATCATCGTTCGGTACAACAATAGGAATTTCCATCATGAAACGGTCACGTGCCGCTGACGGAATTTCGAAGGTTTCTTCTTTTTCAACCTGGTTACGGTCCGCAAACACGATCATGTGCGGGAAGTAGTGTTCTGCGTTGAATGCAGACAGGCTGCGCTCTGCCATTACACGCAGTAACAGTGAGTGCACTTGCGGACGTGCACGGTTAATCTCGTTGAAGAAGAATACGGACAGGTTTTCGCCTGACATCAGCAATGGGCCGGCACTTACGTGCGGTTTGCCGTCTTCACCAAGATAAGTATGGTAAACCAGGTCATTAGGCATTAAGTCGATAGTGCCTTCAATACGTTGGTAGCCGCCGCCGATGCCGCGTGTAAATGCGCGAAGCAATGTAGTTTTACCTACACCTACGTCCCCTTCAAGCAATACGTGACCACGTGCGAAAATTGAAGTGGTGATCAAGCGCACAGGCGTATGTTGACCAACGACTACTTTGTTTACTTCTGTTTCTAAGGTAAGCGCATGATCGCGCCAATCGGCTAGTTGAGCGTCACTCATTGAAAATTCCCGTGTCTTTATTAAATAATTAAAATTAAACAGATTGCATAGTAAACGTTTTTTGAATGGGGGTAAACAGATCTGTATACCCCTGATGCAAATTTATTTCAATTTGTAACAAAAAATGATAAAAACGCACAAGTGTTGTTAATAATGCTTTCGTAAAAATGGTTTTCCAGCGAAAATAGCATAAGTTGGGTTAATTTACAGTTTGAATCAAATTCATGGATTATTTGCAGTAATTAATAAAAGCAAAAATCTGTTCAGAAATCGATTGAAGAAATAAAAATCATGCAAAGACAAAATAGTTTTACAAAAGAAGAATTACTTAAATGTGGCCGTGGCGAGATGTTCGGTGAAGGAAACGCCCAATTACCATTGCCGCCGATGCTGATGTTTGATCGTATTATTTCTATTACTGAAGAAGGCGGCAAATATGGCAATGGCCAGATTGTTGCCGAGCTCGATATCAAGCCGGACTTATGGTTCTTTGACTGTCACTTTACCGGAGACCCGGTAATGCCTGGCTGTTTGGGACTGGATGCTATGTGGCAACTGGTTGGTTTTTATCTGGGCTGGATGGGTGGTCCTGGCCGTGGCCGTGCGCTTGGTGCCGGTGAGGTTAAATTTACCGGGCAAGTATTACCAACTGCAAAGCTTGCAACTTATACCATAGACTTGAAACGTGTGATTATGCGTAAATTGGTGATGGGTATTGCTGATGCAACGATGCAGATTGATGGTCGCGAGATTTATGTAGCAAATGATTTGCGTGTAGGTTTGTTTACACGTACAGATAACTTTTAACTCAAACACACAATAAGTTTAAAATTACTTTAAGTTAAAATTCAGTTATTAATTTATTTATAGGAGTGCACGATTATGCGTCGTGTCGTTATTACCGGGATGGGTATTGTTTCCAGCCTGGGAAACAATAAAACCGAAGTTTTAGATAGCCTGCGTCATGGCCGATCAGGCATTACTTATCAGCCTGAGTATGAACAGATGGGCTTGCGCTCGCATGTGGCAGGTTCAATCAAGAATCTGAATGTTGAAGAGTTGATTGACCGTAAGCTCATGCGTTTTATGGCCAAGGGACATGCTTATGCGTGGCTGGCGATGCAGGAGGCGATTGCTGATTCCAGTCTGCCAGAAGAGCAAGTCTCTAATGTGCGCACAGGCTTGATTGTAGGTGCCGGCGGGGCATCTCATGAGAGCATACTGGAGGGTGTCGATACCCTGCGTGAAAAAGGTGTGCGCCGCGTAGGCCCGTATATGGTCACAAAAGCGATGGCGAGTGGCGTATCGGCATGTTTAGCTACCGGTGCAAAAATTAAAGGTATCAATTACGGTATCAGTTCCGCCTGTTCTACCAGTGCGCACTGTATCGGTGCCGGTGTCGAGCAGATTCAGCTTGGCAAACAGGACATTATTTTTGCCGGTGGTGCAGAAGAAGAGCATTGGACATTGTCTTTTATGTTTGATGCCATGGGTGCATTAAGCAGCAAATACAATGAAACTCCGGACAAAGCCTCACGTACATATGACGCAAACCGTGATGGTTTCGTGATTTCTGGTGGTGGCGGCATTGTGGTGCTGGAAGAATACGAACATGCCAAAGCGCGCGGCGCAAAAATTTACGCGGAAGTGATAGGTTATGGCGCGACTTCTGACGGTTATGACATGGTGGCGCCAAGCGGTGAAGGTGCTGTGCGCTGTATGAAACTGGCTCTGGAAGGCGTTGATAGTAAGATCGATTACATCAATACGCACGGTACCAGCACACCGGTGGGTGATGTGAAAGAGCTGGAGGCGATTCGTGAAGTGTTCGGCGAGAACGGTCTGAAACAAAATCCGGCGATTGCCTCAACCAAATCTCTGTCTGGCCATGCCTTGGGTGCGGCTGGTGTGAATGAGGCGATTTATACCTTGCTGATGATGGAAAACAATTTTATCGCGGCTTCGGCTAACATCGAGACCTTGGATCCGGCAGCTGAAGGTTTGAATATCGTGCGCACTGCGATTGAGAATGTGAAAATTGAAACGGCGTTATCCAACAGTTTCGGTTTTGGCGGTACTAATGCCACGCTGACTTTGTCTACTAAGAACTTGTAATTCGGGTTGATATTTGAAAACGGGCACTCAATTTGAGTGCCCGTTTTTTTATGTGTATGTCTGGTTTTACGGCTTATTATAGTATTAGTGCTGCTGCAACTGCGCGGCCTTCGCTCATCAGGATGTTATAAGTGCGGCAGGCTGCTGCTGTGGTCATGCATTCCAGCGCGATGCCGTTATCGGTTAAATGCTGGTGATGTTTGGGGTGCAAAAATAAATGTGTAGTGCCGGTGCCGAGTAATACTACTTCTGGTTTCAGCTCTGCTATTTGCTTGAAGTGTTTGTTGGTCAGCTCTGCAAAGTTGGTCACCTGCCAGTCAAGAATCAATGTCTGCGGCATGATAATCAGGTTTTGTGTGTAACGCTGTTTGTTGATCTCGATATAGTCCTCGCCGTAAGCGGTAATCAGGTTGTTGTTTTCGGCGGTGGTTAAGTGTAGTTTCATCGGAGATTTTAAGCTGTGTTGACTAGGGTTTAATTGAACGAATACAGCATTCTAATGTAAACTAGCACCTTTAACTATTATGCTTTTTAAGCGCTAATTTACGCCATTATGCAGCCTATACTCAAATCTAATAAACTCAATAATGTCTGCTACGACATTCGTGGTCCCGTGCTGCAGCGTGCGCGCGAAATGGAAGAAGACGGCCAGCGCATCATCAAGCTCAATATCGGCAATCCGGCGGCGTTTGGTTTTGAGGTGCCTGAAGAGATTCAGCAGGACGTGATCCGCAATATGTCCAAGGCTGGTGGCTATACCGACAGCAAAGGTCTGTTTGAGCCGCGTAAAGCTATTATGCATTACACACAGAGCAAACATATTCAGGGCGTTACGGTAGATGACATCATTATCGGCAACGGTGTGTCAGAGCTGATCGTGATGGCAATGCAGGGCTTGCTTAACAATGGTGACGAGATTCTGGTGCCAATGCCGGACTATCCTTTATGGACAGCGGCCGTGAATCTGGCGAGTGGCACTGCGCGCCACTACCTGTGCGATGAAGCTACCGGCTGGATGCCAGATTTGAAAGATATCGAATCCAAAATCACCGCCAATACACGCGGCATCGTAGTGATTAACCCGAATAATCCAACCGGTGCGTTGTATTCGCGCGAGATTCTGGAAGGCATTATTGAAATTGCCCGCCGTCACGGCCTGGTGATTTTTGCCGATGAAATCTATGACAAAGTGCTATACGACGGCAATGTGCATACTTCAATCGCATCGCTGGCAGATGACGTGTTGTTTGTGACGTTCAACGGTTTATCCAAAAATTATCGCACCTGCGGTTACCGTGCCGGCTGGCTGATTTTGAGCGGCGATAAAAAACACGCCAAAGATTATATTGAAGGCCTGAACATGCTGGCCTCCATGCGTTTGTGTGCCAATGTGCCGGGGCAGCTTGCGATTCAAACTGCACTAGGCGGCTACCAGAGCATTGATGACCTGGTAGCGCCGGAAGGCCGCTTGTGCAAGCAGCGCGACATTGCTTATGAGATGCTGAATGCGATTCCCGGTGTGAGCTGCACCAAGCCGCAGGCTGCCATGTATCTGTTCCCGCGTCTTGATCCCGAAATCTACCCAATCAAGGATGACCAGCAGTTCATTCTGGATCTGCTGCTGGAAGAAAAAGTGCTGCTGGTGCAGGGTACAGGCTTCAACTGGAAAACACCGGATCATTTCCGTGTGGTATTTTTACCGAATGTTGATGACCTTGCCGAAGCGATTCGACGTATATCCAGATTCCTTGAGAATTACAGAAAAAAACATAACACGAACAATATTGGAGCAAAAGCTTGAAAGAGTTGAATGTAGGTATATTAGGCTTAGGCACAGTAGGAGGCGGCACCTATAAGGTGCTGACACGCAATGCAGCAGAGATTACCCGCCGCAGCGGTGTGGCAATAAAAGTGGTGCAAGTGGCAGATCGCAACATCGAACATGCCAAAGCAGCAGTGGCTGCCGGTGTGGAAGTGACCGATGATGCATTTGCCGTGGTTAACAACCCGAATGTTGATGTGGTGGTAGAGCTGATTGGTGGTTATACACTAAGTAAGGAGCTGGTGCTTAAAGCGATTGCCAATAAAAAACATGTTGTCACTGCCAATAAGGCGCTGATTGCCTTGCATGGCAACGAGATTTTTGCAGCGGCCAAAGCCAATAATGTGATTGTGGCGTACGAAGCCGCAGTTGCCGGCGGCATCCCTATCATTAAAGCCCTGCGTGAAGGTTTGGCGGCTAACCGTATTGAATGGGTGGCCGGCATTATAAACGGTACTACCAATTTTATTCTTACCGAAATGCGTGAAAAAGGCCTGAATTTCGCCGATGTATTGGGCGAAGCGCAGCGCTTGGGCTATGCAGAAGCTGATCCTACGTTTGATGTGGAAGGCATTGATGCTGCTCATAAATTGACCATCATGTCTGCCATTGCATTTGGCATGCCGATGAAGTTTGAGCAAGCCTACACTGAAGGCATTACCAAACTGCAGCAAGTTGATATCAAATATGCGGAAGAACTGGGTTACCGTGTGAAACTGCTGGGCATTACCAAACGCACTGATGATGGTGTTGAGTTGCGCGTACACCCAACGCTGATTCCGGAAAAACGTCTGGTAGCTAATGTGAACGGTGCGATGAACGCTGTGGTGGTGAAGGGCGATGCAGTAGGCCCTACGCTATACTACGGTGCAGGTGCTGGTTCAGAGCCCACCGCCAGCGCGGTAGTAGCTGATTTGATTGATGTTGCACGCCTGATGGATGCAGACAGTGCACAGCGCGTGCCTTACCTTGCCTTCCAGCCTGATCAGGTGCTAGATTTGCCGATTCTACCGATTGATAAAGTACAGAGCGCTTATTACCTGCGTTTACGTGCCAGCGATAAACCTGGTGTGCTGGCTGATGTCACCAAGGTGCTTGGCGACCGCAGCATTTCTATTGATGCCATGATGCAGAAAGAGCCGGATGAAAATGAGACCGAAGCGGACATTATCATCCTTACCCATATCACGGTTGAAGAAAATATGAACGCGGCAATTGCAGCGATTGAAGCCTTGCCTGCGATTGCCGGCAAAGTAGTGCGTATCCGTATGGAAGAGTTGGCAAAATAAGTCTCAAGAAATTAAATTTTAAGAAATAAGTATTCACAATATGAAATATATCAGCACACGCGGGCAATCACCTGCACAAAGTTTTAGCCAGATCCTGTTGGGAGGCCTGGCGCCGGATGGTGGTTTATACCTGCCGGAGACTTATCCGCAATTTACCGATGCGGATTTGACGGCGATGCGTGGTATGTCATATTCCGAGCTGGCGTTTGCAATCCTGTCACGCTTTGTGGATGACATCCCGGCAGCTGACCTGAAAGCGATTATTGATAAAACGTACCGTGCTGATGTGTATGCTTTTACGCGTAAAGGCCAGAATGCTTCGGATATCACACCGACCCTGAAGCTGGAAGATAATCTTTATCTCCTGAGCCTATCTAATGGCCCTACGCTTGCTTTTAAAGACATGGCGATGCAGCTGCTGGGTAACCTGTTTGAATACGTGCTGACCAAAGAGGGCAAGACCACCAATATCCTTGGCGCGACTTCTGGTGATACCGGCTCAGCTGCAGAATATGCGATGCGCGGTAAAAAAGGCATCCGTGTATTCATGCTGTCACCGCACAAGAAAATGAGCCGTTTCCAGACTGCGCAGATGTTTAGCCTGCAGGATGACAATATCTATAACATTGCCGTTAACGGCGTTTTTGATGACTGCCAGGATATGGTGAAAGCCGTTTCCAACGATGCGGCATTCAAGGCGCAGTACAAGATCGGTGCCGTGAATTCGATTAACTGGGGCCGTATTGTGGCGCAGGTGGTCTACTACTTTAAAGGCTATTTTGCGGTGACGCAGAATAATGCACAAAGAGTCAGTTTTTCTGTGCCGTCAGGTAATTTCGGCAACGTTTGCGCCGGACACATTGCACGCATGATGGGTCTGCCTGTTGATAAATTGATTGTGGCTACTAATGAGAATGATGTGCTGGATGAGTTCTTCAAAACCGGTGTGTACAGCCCGCGCGGCTCTGCCAAGACTTACCATACCTCAAGCCCGTCCATGGACATCAGCAAGGCATCGAACTTTGAACGCTTTGTGTTTGACCTGGTAGGCCGCGATAGTGATAAAACTCGCGCCCTATGGAGCAAGGTAGACAGTGGTAGCAGCTTTGATCTGAAGGCTGACGGATATTTTGCCAAGATTGCCGATTATGGCTTTGTTTCTGGCAGCAGCAATCATACAAACCGCATGCAGACGATACGTGCGACTAAAGAGAAATATGATGTAGTGATTGATACGCACACGGCGGACGGCCTGAAAGTGGCGCTGGAATTTTTTGATAAACAGACACCGATGTTAGTGCTGGAAACAGCATTGCCCGCCAAGTTTGAAGATTCAATCGTAGAGGCATTGGCACAGAAACCCGAGCGTCCAGCGGCATTGAATCATATTGAGGACTTACCGCAGCGCTTTACCGTGATGGATGCAGATGCTGTGGCAATTAAACAGTTTATTGTCGAGAAAACGAGCTAAATACGATGCAGGTTTACCATGAGCTACTGAACCATGTGTTGCAGCATGGTAACAAAAAAGAAGACCGCACCGGTACGGGTACTATCTCGGTATTCGGTTACCAGATGCGGTTTAACCTGGCTGATGGTTTTCCTTTGCTCACGACTAAAAAGCTGCATTTAAAATCCATCATTCACGAGTTGCTGTGGTTCCTTCAGGGCAGTACCAATATCGCTTATCTGAAAGAAAACGGCGTGCGCATCTGGGATGAATGGGCGGATGAGAATGGCAATCTGGGGCCGGTCTACGGCTATCAGTGGCGCAATTGGCCGAAGCCGGATGGCACGCATATTGACCAGATTGCACAGGTGGTAGAGGCCATTAAAAAGAACCCTGATTCGCGTCGCCTGATTGTTTCTGCCTGGAATGTGGCCGATGTTGATCAGATGAAATTGCCGCCTTGCCATGCGTTCTTTCAGTTCTACGTGGCGGATGGCAAGTTGAGCTGCCAGCTGTACCAGCGCAGTGCGGATATATTCCTTGGTGTGCCGTTTAATATTGCTTCGTATGCCTTGCTCACCATGATGGTGGCGCAGGTGTGTAATCTTAAATTGGGTGATTTTGTGCATACACTCGGTGATGCACACATTTACTCTAACCATATGGAACAAGTGCATGAGCAGCTTAGCCGTACGCCGCGCGCTTTGCCTACCATGCATATTAACCCTGATGTAGATGACATCTTCAGCTTTAAATTTGAAGATTTTACTTTGGAAAATTACGATCCGTATCCTGCTATTAAGGCATTGGTGGCAGTTTAGATCGGCAGTAATTATTAAAAAAATGGTTGCCCTGTTACCAGGGCAACCCAAAGCTTGTGATCACAGAGGGGAGATATATCACAAGTAATTAGCAGCTGCTGTGAGCAGCGTTAGTTCGATACGGAGGCTTTCTCGACGTTCTCCTTGATCATGCTGGATAAGGTTGCAGCGTAGTTATCATATTCGTCTGTAGATATCATGCCGTCATGGTCAATATCTGTCGCATCAAATACATTGACTAAAGTCTTATCCTTTACCGCTTCCTTCAGCGATATGTTTTTGTCTCCATTAGTATCTAGTTGTTTGAATCCAGTACCGGTTTCAGCACCAATTACCTTGATTGCCGCCTGATCAGATTTTTTCTGATCTGCAAGTTTGCTTTCTGCAAATGCCGGAGTGGCAAATCCGCTGGTAAATAATAATGCAACAGAGCCAGCCACCATTAGTCGCATTGAATTGTTTGGTAAATTAGATTTCATTAACGAACTCCTAAATGTACAAACTATATTTAATAGAACAGCAATTAATATATAGCTAATATCGTGCCATGTTTTTTTGTTAATAATAATCAATGACTTAGATAATTTGTGAGATTTTTGCTGTTGGTTAATTTGTCGCTAAATTACGACGAAAACTTAATGGGTAGCTCTAACTTCATGATTCGTATAAATTAAAACTGTCTGCCATTAGCGACAATATAATCAGTTTTTACATATATCCAGTTACTGTCGTGTACAGGAGATCAATAACAGAAATAGCTGCAATACCAATGCACACCTTGCTGTTGGCCGGTTTATATATTTTGTAAGTTCTAATTTAATGACTTATTTATTACTGGCACGGATTATGCTCAATGCTATTCACCATTAACTTTGGTAATTAGGAGGTAAAAAAATGAAAAGTACATTTAAACGTACAACCTACTTGGTAGGTGCAGTATTGGTAGCAGGAGCACTCACCGTGTTTGCCAAGTCCAGTCCAACGTTTGACATTCACACCAATGTGATCACCAAGGCTGCGCAAAGTGAAAAAGGAGTCATTATGGTTCTGACCGAGCGTGGTAATGTCGCCGCTGAAGCAGCTTACCTGTTATTAGCACAAATCAAGCAAAACGAGGGTTATGCACCTTTGTTGTTGGCTGTAGAAAAGGACAAAATCAATGGCTATCGTGCAGCATTGGGATTACCCAATACTGCATTGCCTGCGGTAATCTTTTTTAATAAATCCGGGAAGGAGCTTGTGCGCGTGGTAGCAGCTAAATCTGCAATGACTAAATACGCACAATTACAATATCCCGTTACATAATAATCCGTTACATAGGATGCGCGATTTATAGGATCCGAGATTTAACTTAATTTATTATGTAGTAAATAAGGCAGTAACCTAATTGCGTATAAAGTGCTTAGATTACTGCCTTTGTGTTAATGCCATTATGTTAATGCAATTGTGTTAATGATAGATGTGTAGCCTAAGGCTGAGCTTAGTTTTTAAAAGTATTGGCTTGTATATGATGTCGTTCAAGCAGTCGGTAAAATTCAGTCCGGTTCCGCTGGGCAAGTTTGGCGGCTTGTGTAACATTGCCTTGGGTTAGTTTTAATAGGTTAATCAGATAAGTTTGTTCAAAATTTCTACGGGCGGCATCTAGCGGGATAATTGCATTTGATTCATCCTGTAAAGCTTTTTGTACCAGGCTTGCCGGAATAATTTGCGTGGTAGCCAATACCACAGTCTGTTCAACCATATTCTGTAGCTGGCGTACATTTCCCGGCCATGGCGCTGCAATCAGTATTTCCAAAGCCTCTGGTGCAAAGCTATGCACCTTCTTTTTGTATTTTTTATTGTAGATGCTAATAAAATGGTTAGCCAGTAAGCTGATATCCTCACGGCGATTTGCCAGAGATGGGATCTCCAGGCTAACTACATTAATCCGGTAAAATAAATCTTCGCGGAAGCGCTCATTTTGCATCTCAATTGCCAAGTTACGATGCGTGGCAGAAATCAGTCTTACATCAATACTCACATTAGAAGTGGTACCTACCGGGCGAATAGATCTTTCCTGTAAAGCCCTTAAAACCTTAACCTGTAATGCAAGCGGCATATCACCGATTTCATCTAAAAACAGGGTACCGCCATCCGCGCTTTGAAAAAGACCGACATGCGATTTTGTGGCTCCGGTGAATGCACCTTTGCTATGTCCAAACAACTCTGATTCGAGCAGGCTTTCAGGAATCGCACCGCAATTAATTGCCACAAATGGCTTCGAATGGCGTGGGCTTGCCTGATGAATAGCGCGGGCTAATAATTCTTTCCCGGTGCCACTTTCGCCTTGTATAAAAACACTGGCATCAGTTGCCGCAACAAGTTTAGCCTGGCCCAGTAAATTTTCCATTTGCGGACTGCGAGTGATTATTTTCTCGCGCCAGTCGTTATTTTCTTCTGTGTCAGTTGCTGTATGTATGCCATTTAAACGTAGCGCAGCAGCCACTTGATGGAGCAGCTCCTGACTGTCGAAGGGTTTTGCTAAAAAGCCGAATACACCACGCTGGGTCGCTCGCACTGCATCTGGAATGGAGCCGTGGGCGGTTAATATGATGACAGGAAGAGTGGGGTGTGTACTATGTACCGCCTCAAGCAGCGCCATGCCATCCATGGCCGGCATGCGCAGATCGGTAATGACAATGTCGGGCCGCTGTAGCGAAATGGCCGACATCGCCTCTGCACCGTCGCTAGCTACGGCTGTGTCATAACCAGCTGCACGCAGACGTATGCTGATCAGCTTTAGTATGTCCTGGTCATCATCTACAACGAGTATGTATGGTTTTTGCATGGCTTATACCTATTTACCGGGTTTGGTATCACGTTCGTTCATGGTTTTTTCAATATTTTTCAACTCATTTAACTTTTGTTCCAGAGCCCGGCTCTTTAGTTCCGAAGCCTCATATTTTTGTTGTATAGCTTCAACTTTTTTTATCTCTTCCCGGCTTTTCTGAGACTGTTTTGTATAGTCTGTCGTATATTCATATAGCAGGCTGACTAAAGCGGAATCAGAAGAGCTAAGCACATTTTCCTGAAGTATATCCTGCAGTAGATTCTGCGCTTTGGTATTGTCGCGCATGCGGCTGGTGGGCAGTGCTAGCATGGATGCCAGTTTGAGGCGATATAACAAATTGTTTTTATTTTCTGCCAATACTTGTGTAGTCTCTGCAAACGCCTTTTTTTGTACTTCCGGTGTAAGGTTTGAATACTCATCAATAAAAGCAAGTAGCTCTATAGCGTAATTCTGTTTGGAGATTATTGCTTTAAGTGAGTTTGTCTTGCTAACTTTACTGTTGCCGGCAGTGTTGTTTATGAAAGGATTGTTGCTACAGGCGCAGGTAAATATAAGACTGCAAAGCAGTATTGTAAAATTTTTATTGTTCATTTATGTTTTAACTTTCTGATCTTGCATATCTTGCTGATCTGGTATTTTTTGAGTTGGTATTTTCTGATCCGGCATTTTAGGCAAGACGACGACAAAATGCGCGCCTTTAACCGAAGGCGCAAGTTTAATACTACCTCCATGCGCTGCAACCAGATCTTTTGTAATGGCTAAGCCAAGGCCGCTGCCGCTTATTAGGCTCTTGCGTAACGTAGTGCCCCTGTAAAATGGGTCAAATAGTTTTTCCTGATCAGCCTTTTCCAGTCCCGGACCATTGTCAATTACGTCAATAATGAATTGATTTTTATCTTCACTGGAGCAAATTTTAATGTGCCCATGGTCAGGGCTGTATTGCACGGCGTTTGCAATAAGGTTGTCCATGATAATAGTTAGCTTTTCCTGGTCGGCAATTATCTTAAGCAGATTGAAAGCGGTTTCGATGCCTAATTGTTTGTTACGGATACTTAGTGCGTGGGCGTGGATAACTTTATCGATTAAACCCGGTAGGTTTACCTGCTGCAAATCAAGTTTGGGCTGTATCGATTCAAGCTTGGTGTAATTAAGTAGGTTTTCAATCATGCGCTGCAAGCGGATAGTATTGTCTTTCAATATATGTGTGATTTCTGCCTGCTGTGCGGATAATGTGCCGCCAATGCCATCATTTAACAATTCAGTCGCTTCCCTGATTGCCGTCAGTGGCGTTTTTAGCTCATGTGAAACATGCCGTAAAAACTGCTGCTTTTGTTCGTTAAGTTCTTTAAGTTCAGTACGTAACCAATCCAGCCGTTGCCCTAAAATACGTAAGTTGCCAGGGCCATCAATAGAAATTTCCTGCTCATAAGATCCTTCACCCAATTCCTTAATGGCTTTATCCATGCGGCGAATCGGGCGGGCAAGCATAACGGCAATGCCTCCTGCTATTAATAATGCCAAGGGAATCAATACCAAACTTTGTATAAGTAGATTTCTTTGTGTCTTTTTTGCAGCCAATGTTAACTGGGATGATGTGTTATCAATAGCTTGATTATTTTCTTCAATAATTACTTCAATCTGCTGAGTAATTTTGCCAAAGGCATCAAGAATCTCTGGCTGAGTAGTTCTTGTGTCTGTGGAATTCAGTATCAATTGTTGCAGTTGTTGAGTTTGCTGATGCAGGATGTTGATTTTTTCGAGTAACGGTTGATAGGTAGTTAGATTCTGCAATTGCATAGTGGCTGAATCGAAGCTGCCGGCAGCCTGTTTGTAGTTATTGAGGAGCACATCATCTTGCAGCACATAATATTGCCGGATGCTGCGTTCCATCAGGTGTATCTGTTCCTGCAAGATACGCACGGCACGTGTGGTTTCGACTGCATTGTAAATAGTAATCTCGCTTTGTTGCGCGAGTTTATCAAATGCAATATTGGCATTTGCAAAAGCCAGTAATAACGGAAAAATGGCGAAAGCAAAGCCAATTAACAGTAACTTTAAAAACGAGCTAGGATAGTGAATGCTCATAATTTTGCCTGAAATTAATCTTCGCAAACATCCAGTATAATGCACTGATGACTAAATTATCTACAATTGTGGCAATTGCCAACCATCGTGTGATTGGTATTAATAACACTTTACCCTGGCATCTGCCTGAAGATCTTAAACGCTTCAGGGCGTTGACGATGGGGCATCATATTATTATGGGCCGAAAAACCTATGATTCGCTTGGGCGCTTGCTGCCAGGCCGTACTACAGTAATTGTGACGCGCAACCCGGATTACAAGGTAGAAGGCGCACTTATTGCCAATTCGCTACAAGCTGCTATTGCGCTGTGTAAAAATGATAATGAGGCATTCCTGATAGGCGGCGCCGAGTTGTATCAGGATGGGCTTAAGCATTCAGAAAAACTATACATTACCGAAATTGACCTGGATGTAGCCGGTGATGCGCATTTTCCGGATTTCGACAGTAGCCATTGGCAGGAAACAGCGCGCGAGGCGCATATTTCTGAAAAAGGGCTCAAATTCAATTACGTTACTTACCAGCGCAAATAATTATCAGCACAAATAATTGATTGGCAAGTAACGTAATTTTTCGGCAGGTTTACTGCTCTACGCAATCCACATAGTAGATCGCTTTGCCATCCTCCATCTGTTTCACCAGGCCGTGCACATCGGTTTCAAAGCCAGGGAAACGTTCATTGAATTCACGTGCAAACTTCAGGTAGTTAACAATGATCTTGTTAAAGCGCTCACCTGGAATCAGCAGGGGAATGCCGGGCGGGTAGGGCGTCAGCAATACTGCGGTGATACGGCCTTCCAACTCATCAATCGCCACGCGGTCAATCTTGCGATGTGCCATCTTGGCAAAAGCGTCAGTAGGTTTCATGGCAGGTACCATGTCTGACAGGTACATTTCAGTCGTCAGGCGTGCAACGTCATTGGCTTTGTACACTTCATGAATCTGTGTACACAGGTCACGCAAGCCCATACGCTCGTAACGAGGCTGTTTCTGTACGAATTCAGGCAGCACCTTCCATAGCGGCTGGTTCTTGTCGTAATCATCTTTAAACTGTTGCAATGCGGCTACCATGGTGTTCCAGCGGCCTTTGGTAATGCCGATGGTGAACATGATAAAGAACGAATAGAGGCCGGTTTTTTCAACAATCACGCCATGTTCGGCCAAGTATTTGGTCACAATTGCGGCCGGAATACCAAACTCATCAGAAAAGTCACCGTCAATATCCAACCCTGGAGTGATGATGGTGGCCTTGATCGGATCCAGCATGTTAAAACCTTCAGCCAGATTGCCGAAGCCATGCCAGCTTTCATTGGCTTTCAGCATCCAGGCTTCACGTTCTTCGATGCCTTCTTCTGAAAGGTCGTTCGGACCCCAGACCTTGAACCACCAGTCGGTACCCCATTCTTCATCTACCTTGCGCATGGCACGGCGGAAGTCGAGTGCTTCCATGATGGACTCTTCCACCAGAGCGGTGCCGCCTGGGGCTTCCATCATGGCTGCTGCCACGTCACAGCTGGCAATAATCGAGTATTGCGGGCTGGTAGAGGTGTGCATCAGGTAAGCTTCGTTGAATACGTCACGATCAAGTTCAATGTCTTCTGCATTCTGAACCAGAATCTGCGAAGCCTGGCTTAAGCCGGCAAGTAGTTTATGGGTGGACTGGGTCGAGAACACCATACTTTCTTTACAACGCGGGCGGTCAGCGCCGATGGCATGGTAATCACCGTAGAAATCGTGGAAAGTTGCATGTGGCAGCCACGCTTCGTCAAAGTGCAGGGTGTCGATCTTGCCATCGAGCATTTCCTTGATTTCTTCAACGTTGTATAAAACGCCATCATAGGTGGATTGCGTGATGGTCAGTACGCGTGGCTTGGCATTTTTGTCAGTCGCAAACGGGTTGCGTTGAATTTTTTTCTGAATGTTCTCCCAAGCGAATTCGCTTTTCGGGATAGGCCCAATAATACCGAAATGGTTGCGGGTCGGCATCAGGAATACCGGAATCGCGCCGGTCATGATGATGGAATGCAATACTGATTTATGGCAGTTGCGGTCAACCACCACAACGTCACCTGGCGCTACGGTGCTGTTCCACACAATTTTGTTCGAAGTTGAAGTACCGTTGGTGACAAAGTACAGGTGGTCACAATTGTAGATGCGAGCAGCATTGCGCTCGGAAGCCGCCACTGGGCCGGTGTGGTCCAATAGCTGACCTAATTCATCTACCGCGTTACACACGTCGGCACGCAGCATGTTTTCGCCAAAAAACTGGTGGAACATCTGGCCAACTGGGGATTTCAGGAATGCCACGCCACCAGAGTGGCCAGGGCAGTGCCATGAGTAAGAGCCATCTGCCGCGTAGTGCGTCAGTGCCTTGAAGAATGGTGGTGGCAGGCTATCCAGATAGGCTTTGGCCTCGCGGATAATCAGGCGTGCTACAAACTCCGGTGTGTCTTCATTCATGTGGATGAAGCCATGCAGTTCACGCAGCACATCATTTGGAATATGGCGCGAAGTACGTGTTTCGCCATGCAGGAAAATCGGTATTTCCTCATTGCGGTGGCGGATTTCAGTCACAAAGTTACGCAGTTGCTCAATGGCTTCCGGTTTTTCTTCGATGAACTCTTCGTCGTCGATAGAAAGGATGAACGCTGATGCGCGGCTTTGCTGCTGTGCAAAAGAGGTCAGGTCACCGTAGCTGGTGACACCCAGCACTTCGGTGCCTTCTTCTTCAATGGCTCTTGCCAGTACGCGGATGCCCAAGCCTGAAGAGTTTTCAGAGCGGAAGTCTTCGTCGATGATGACAACGGGGAAACGGAATTTCATTCAAATACCTTCATTTATTCATTTTGAGGGCAAGTCATAGTTTGCTCACTCATTGTCTGTCCATATGAGATGCCTGCATCGACATGCTGGAGGCTCTCGCGCTTTATCCCTCAAAAATAAATTTCTGATAGGCCTAGTTTGTTTTTAGATCTTGGGTAACGTAACGCCAACCTGACCTTGGTATTTGCCGCCGCGGTCTTTGTAACTGGTTTCGCATACATCATCTTCATCCGCTTCAAAGAACAGCACTTGCGCGCAGCCTTCATTGGCATAGATTTTTGCCGGCAGCGGAGTAGTGTTGCTGAATTCCAGTGTGACATAGCCTTCCCACTCTGGTTCAAACGGCGTCACGTTAACGATAATGCCACAGCGTGCATAGGTTGATTTACCCAGACATACTGTCAGTACGTTGCGCGGTATACGGAAGTATTCAACGGTACGGGCCAGCGCAAATGAATTTGGCGGGATAATGCAGTAATCTGCGTTTACTTCAACAAATGAGTTCGGATCAAAATTTTTCGGGTCAACGATGGTGCTGTTGAGGTTGGTGAACAACTTAAATTCTCTTGAGCAGCGGATATCGTAACCATAACTGGAGGTACCATAAGATACTAGGCGCTGACCGTCTGCATTGACTTTTACCTGGTTTGGCTCGAACGGTTCGATCATGCCATGTTGTTCTGCCATGCGGCGTATCCATTTGTCAGATTTAATGCTCATAAGTATTTAAATTTACAGAGTTAAAATTGAAACGCATTATAAAGCTTTAATATGCATATATGCATAATTTTTTGCATAAAAAAACCTCACAAACCAAGGCGGGATGTGAGGTTTCTTTACAAGCTGGATTTGCAGCGGAGATTAGTGCTTGTCGCCGCCCAGTTCGATACTGTAACGCCAGAATTGGTCTTCTGATTCGAAGATGACGCCGGACTCTCTAGGGTCGCGATTGCCAGCCGTGTATTGGTGCAATGGTGTCTTGTCTGCAGCCCAGGTTTTTACAATCGGGTCTACCAGTTTCCATTGTGCTTCCACTTCGCTGATGTGCAGGTATTGTGAAGGATCGCCCTCCATCAGGTTCAGCATCAGGGTTTCGTATGAGTCGATGGTTTCATCGCCTGATTGGCGTTGCGGTGCATCAATGCTCAATGTGCGTGTTGCGATATCTAGGCCTGGAATCTTGGATTCGATTTCCATCTTGATGCATTCGCGCGGCTGAATGTTGATGGTGAGCCAGTTCTGGTGCTGACCTTCAGTCAGTTCAATCGGCGCCTTCTTGAAACGGATCGAGATGGCGGTGTTGCCTTCATGCAGGCGTTTTGCCGTACGTACATAGAACGGCACGCCTTTCCAGCGTGAATTGTCGATAAACAGTTTTACCGCTGCGTAAGTTTCGGTGTGGCTTGATTCAACGCCGTCACGTTTCAGTTCTTCTAGGTAACCGGCGACGTTTTCACCGTGACCGTCACCCACACATACGCGGCCTGCAGTGTACTGTGCACGGAATGCCTGTTTGTTCAGGTTGTTTACATCAACCGGACGTATTGATTGCAGCAGTTTGATTTTCTCTGCGCGGATGCTGTCTGGTGTCAAATCTTTTGGTTTTTCCATCGCTACCAAAGCCAGTGTCTGTAGTAGGTGGCTCTGGAACATGTCGCGTAGCGCGCCGGTTGCATCGTAGAACGTGGTGCGGTCACCTACACCCAGTGTTTCGTTGTTGGTGATCTGAACGTGGTCGATGTGCTCATTGTTCCATAATGGCTCGAACATTGCGTTGGCAAAGCGCGTGAGCATAATGTTCTGCACTGCTGATTTACCCAGGTAGTGGTCGATGCGATAGATCTGGCTTTCCTTGAGGTATTTGGTCAGCTCAGCCTGTAGTGCTTGTGCGCTTGGCAGGTCGGTACCGAATGGTTTTTCAATCAGCACACGGCGCCAGTACTTGCTTTCATCTACCAAACCTACGCCAGCCAGTTGCTCTACGATGGTAGCGAAATCGGTTGGGCGGACAGACAGAAAATAAGCCAGGTTTTGTGGGAATACGGATGCTTCGCCCAATTTTGCCGCCATTTTCTGGAATGCGTCCGGGTCAGTTGGCGGGTTTGAATGGTAGTGGTTACGGGCAATGAAACGCTCGAATACTTTCTGGTCGTAGCCATCCTTGAATTTTTTATCAAGCATGCCTTTTACTTCGGCTTGCCAGTCTTCGCGAGACAGTTCGCCACGGCCTACGGAAAGAATTTTCATGTCATCAGCAAGGCGACCTGCCGCATCCAGACGGAACAAGCCAGGCATCAGTTTAATACGTGATAAATTACCGCTCGCGCCAAAAAGAACAAGGGTACAGGGGTCGATTTGTTTAGCCATTATTTCAAATTCTCTCGATAGGTTTTTACAGATGCCTGCGCTACTTTGCGTTAAAATAGCGAGTTATTAATTAATCCGTAATTATACCGAAAAAGGCTTCACTGTTTTATGCAAACATCACAAACAAATCAAGTTAAATCATTGAAATTGGCGAATAATCAAACTTCGCGCTGGCATCAGTTCAACTCGCAGGATGAAATCAATCAGGCGACCGTGAGCCGCATTTTGCAGGCAGCAAAAGAAGCGATTGCCAAACATGGCAGTTTTTTGGTGGTGTTGGCGGGTGGCAGTACGCCTAAAAGCGTGTATCAGTTATTAGCCAAGGAGCAGGCTGATTGGGGCAACTGGCATGTGTTTCATAATGATGACCGCTGTTTGCCGGTTGACCATGCGGAGCGTAACAGCAAGATGGCTCGCGAAGCATGGCTGAACCATGTAGCGATTCCGCAAAACCAGATTCATGATATTCCGGCTGAGTTGGGCAATGTCGAAGGCGCCAAGGCTTATGCTGCTTCGCTGGCTGGTGTACGCAGTTTTGATCTGGTGATTCTGGGTTTGGGTGAAGACGGGCATACCGCTTCATTATTCCCTGGCCATGCAGTCGATAATAGTGCAGATGTGGTGCCGGTGTTCAATTCACCTAAACCACCGGCTGACCGTGTGACTATGAGCCAGAACCGTTTGAATAATACGAATGAAGTACTGTTTCTGGTAACCGGTGCAGGCAAACAGGAAGCGGTAGACAACTGGCTAAATGGCCAAGCGATTCCGGCGACACTCATAGCTCCGGAATGCGGTGTGGATGTCTATTGTTTTGGCGTCAAGGTCGCTGCTTAGCCTGGGTAATTTAAAAAAAAATTAGCCGCAGATAAACGCAGATACACACAGATAAAATCCTTCCAGTCATCGCGAGGGCTAGGCCCGTGGCGATCCAGTTGCGCTAGCTCGGTACGTAAAACCTCTAGATTGCTTCACTATGTTCGCAATGACTGAGCTTGGTTTTATCTGTGGCCAGTAGAAGTTTTTAAGTATTCTGAATCACGATATTTGGGAACTTGCTGCTGTAATCGAGGCTGGCATTGGCGATCTTGATGGCAGCCTTGCGAGCGATCTCTTTGTAGATACCGGCGATTCTGCTATCCGGTTCTGCAATCACGGTAGGGTTGCCGCTGTCGGCCTGCGTGCGTATGCCAATATCCAGTGGCAGAGAGCCCAGTAAATCCACATTGTAGTCTTTAGCCATCAGTGCACCGCCGCCTGCACCGAAGATGTGTTCTTCATGGCCGCAGTTGCTGCAGATATGCGTGCTCATGTTTTCTACGATACCCAAAATCGGGATGCTGACTTTTTCAAACATTTTCAGGCCTTTGCGCGCGTCCAGCAGGGCGATGTCCTGCGGAGTGGTCACGATAATCGCGCCGGTAACCGGTATCTTCTGCGCCAGTGTCAATTGAATGTCGCCAGTGCCCGGTGGCAGGTCGATAACGAGGTAATCCAGGTCATGCCAGTTGGTTTCGCGCAATAGCTGCTCAAGTGCGCCGGTAACCATTGGGCCGCGCCATACCATAGGGGTGTCGTTGTCGATCAAAAAGCCAATCGACATGGCTTGTATGCCATGCGCCTGCATAGGTTCCATGCTTTTGCCGTCCGCACTTTCCGGGCGGCCGCTAATGCCCAGCATCTGTGGCTGGCTGGGGCCGTAGATATCGGCATCCAGCAGGCCTACTGTCGCTCCTTCAGCAGCCAGCGCTAATGCCAGATTGACCGAGGTGGTGGATTTGCCAACGCCACCTTTACCGGAGGCGACTGCAATAATGTTTTTTACGTTAGGCAATAAGTTCACACCTTGCTGCGCCTTGTGCGCAACGATCTTGCTGCTGACATTAACTGTTACCCGTCCCACGCCATCAAGTGCGAGCAATGCTTCTGCCACGAGTTTCTGTATGTCTGGCATGACAGACTTTGCAGGATAACCCAGCACGATATCTACACTGATGTCGTTGCCGATGATTTTGATGTTTCTTGCGGATTTACCACTCACAAAGTCTTTGCCGGTATTGGGGTCTATACATACTTTTAGGGTGCTTTGTACGAGTAATTCTGTAATTGCCATTGGGTAAATTCCTGATGAAATCGTAAGTTAATTAACTTGAGTAAAAAGATAAGGTATTTTAACCGATTGTCTGGTTGATTGCATGAGCCGTCTTGGTTTTTTTGCAAGAAGGCTAGTTTTTTTGCAAGAAAGTACCGAACAATATGCTTATTTTTCTTGATCCAAAATCATTGCTGGGTGAACCATGCGGCATTTGTTAGAATAGCGTTTTAGCTTAAAAGATCCATTTATCTCATGGCAACTGCAAATACCTCACGCAAAATCCTTGTAACTTCAGCACTTCCTTACGCCAACGGCAGCATTCATTTAGGCCATCTGGTCGAATACATTCAGACCGATATCTGGGTACGTTTCCAGAAAATGCAGGGGCATAGCGTGCATTACGTTTGTGCCGACGACACGCATGGCACGCCTATCATGTTGCGTGCCGAAAAAGAGGGCATTACCCCTGAAACACTGATTGGCAATGTGCATAAAGAGCACAGTGCAGATTTTTCCGAGTTTATGGTAGGGTTCGATAATTACTACTCAACCAATGCGCCGGAGAATAAAGAGCTGTCGCAAGGTATCTATAAGAAACTGAAAGCGGCCGACAAGATTGCTACCAAAACCATTGAGCAGTTCTACGATCCGGTCAAGAACATGTTTCTGCCAGATCGTTTCATCAAGGGCGAGTGCCCTAAATGCCACGCCAAAGACCAGTATGGCGATAGCTGCGAAGTGTGTGGTGCAACTTACAACCCTACAGAACTGATCAATGCCTACTCTGCTGTATCAGGCGCAGCGCCGGTGCGTAAGGAGACTGAACATTACTTCTTTAAACTCTCCGAGTGCGAGCAGTTCTTGAAAGAGTGGACGCGTTCCGGCACATTGCAGGGAGAGGCTGCAAATAAAATGGGCGAGTGGTTCGAGAACGGTTTGAACGACTGGGATATTTCGCGTGATGCGCCATATTTCGGTTTTGAGATTCCCGATGCCCCGGGCAAGTATTTTTACGTGTGGCTGGATGCGCCAATCGGCTATATGGCGAGCTTTAAAAAACTGTGTGCTGATAAAGGGATAGATTTTGATGAATACTGGAAACAGGATTCATCCACCGAGCTGTATCATTTCATAGGCAAGGATATTCTGTATTTCCACGCACTGTTCTGGCCGGCAACGTTGGAGTTTTCAGGGCACCGCAAACCAACGCAGATTTTTGCACACGGCTTTTTGACCGTGAATGGCGAAAAAATGAGCAAGTCACGCGGCACGTTCATCACTGCGCGTAGCTATCTGGATCATATCAAGAACCCTGAGTATCTGCGTTATTACTATGCAGCCAAACTGAACAGCACGATGGAAGATATCGACCTTAATCTGGAAGACTTTGTAGCGCGTGTGAACAGTGACTTGGTGGGCAAATATATCAATATTGCAAGCCGTACCGCGGGTTTTATCAACAAGCGTTTTGACGGCAAATTAATTCCATCGGCCAACAATCAGGTGATTGGTGAGATGAAGGCTGCGTGTACAACAATCGCCGAGGCTTATGCTGCGCGTGAATATAGCAAGGCGTTACGTGAAATTATGCGTTTGGCTGATGTGGCAAATGGCTTTGTTGCTGACAAGGCGCCTTGGGTGATGGCCAAGCAGGAAGGGCAGGATGCTGCCTTGCAGGAAGTTTGCTCCGATGCGTTGGAGATGTTCCGTCTGTTAACTCTGTATTTGAAACCGGTATTGCCAAAACTTGCGGCTGAAATTGAGCAGTTTTTGAATATTGCTCCATTGTCTTATGCCGCCTTGGACTCTGCATTATCTTCTCAGCACCAAATCAATATCTATACACATTTGATTACGCGTATCGAGCCTAAGTTTATTGATGCGATGGTAGAGGCCAATAAAGAAAACCTGCAAGCCACTGTTGCTGCCGCTCCTGCGCCGCACTCAGAGCAGCGCCATGCGGAGCACCAGCAAAAAGAGGCTAATGCAGACGCTACTGAGGCTGAATATATCAGCATAGATGATTTCACCAAGGTAGATTTACGCATCGCCAGAATCGCGAATGCCGAACATGTAGAAGGTGCGGAAAAGTTACTGAAACTCACACTGGATATAGGTGAAGAAAAACCGCGCCAGGTGTTTGCCGGCATCAAGTCTGCTTATGACCCAGCTGCCTTGGTCGGGCGCTTGACCGTGATGGTCGCTAATCTGGCACCGCGCAAAATGAAATTTGGCATGAGTGAAGGTATGGTGTTAGCTGCCAGCGATGAACGTGGTGGTCCATTTATTCTTAGTCCGGATGCAGGTGCAGAGTTAGGTATGCGCGTGAAATAGTGTTATTATGTGCACAAGCTCAATGTGTGGGAAAATATCACACGCATAGGCCATATGGCGGTCTTGAGTTTTATTTCTTATAGATGTGCACTAAATAGAAAACACAATTTTTGTGTAAGGAAAGGAAGTTGTAATGAAACTTTTACATGCGCCATTGCTTGCAGTTTTGCTTATTTCAGGCCAAGCGATAGCAGATGACAGTAATCTTAAAACCGTATTAGGCGGTGGTATAGGTGCCGCAGCAGGTACTGCAATTGGCAGTGTGGTTGGCGGAAGAACTGGTGAAGTAGTAGGTGGTGCTGTGGGTGGTGGCTTGGGTGGTGCAGTGACTACTAAAGGTGAGGGGCAGGCAGGTGCCGTGATTGGAGGTGCTGCCGGTGGTGCAGGTGGTGCTTATGTTGGCCGCAAGGCCGGCGGTGGTAAAACCGGTGCAATTGTCGGTGCTGGCCTGGGTGGCGCGGGCGGTGCAATGGTTGGCAAAGTGATTGCTGAGCCAGATAGATCGTATGGTGGTAACTATGATCGTCGACACTATAAACATAGACATAAGCATGGTCGAGATTATGGTCATGAACATCATGGCGATGATTAATTAAAAAATACTTAGGTTTTCCAACAAAAAGCCCCGATAATCGGGGCTTTTTGATGGATACGCATTGTGCGTATGGGCAGATTGACTGCTTTAATAAGCTCTAGCGGCTTATTTCTTTGCTTTTTCCTTGATTACTTTGGCATCTGCAGGTTTACTGCTGGTGGCGATTTTTGCCGGTTTGGCAACATTCACGGCTTTATTTTCCTTGGGTGTGACAATGCTGGTTTGACCTGTAATAGATATATCTTTGCGCAGTTTTTCTAATGTGGCATCACCAATACCGCCTACGTTTTTTAGATCATCAACCGATTTAAATCCGCCATTTTTTTGCGGTAATCAATAATGGCTTGTGCCTTTACCGGGCCAACCCCTTGCAAGCTTTCAAGCTCAGCTTGAGTTGCAGTGTTGATGTTTACAGCCGCGATGGCACTTATGCTAAAGCTTAAGAAAGCGACTAACGTGAGTATGATTTTTTTCATTTGTATTTTCCTCAGATTTTAGATTGATTTTAAGCACAGCAATTGTTGGTAATACTCAACAATTACAAATGATCATAACTTAAACGGGAAAATTTCCCTAATATTATTAGGGGTATACTGCTAAATCAAGTTCTGCAACATTCTGCATTTATAGCCTCTAATGCAGCTAGTGGGTTATCTGCCTGTGTGATAGGTCTGCCGATAACCAGGTAGCTTGACCCTAATGTCAGAGCATCAGCAGGTGTGACGATGCGTGATTGATCATCTTTTTTCGAGTTGGCGGGACGTATCCCTGGCGTTACCAGACAGAATTCACTGCCTATGTTTGAACGTAACATTTGCGCTTCAAGTGCTGAACATACAACGCCGTCAAGACCAGCTTGCTGGGTCAGTTTTGCAAGGTTTAAAACGTGTGTTGCCAGATCGGTATGTATGCCGATCTGATTCAAGGTTTGCTGATTCATGCTGGTTAATACCGTTACAGCTATAAGTAGCGGTTTTGTAGCACTATCATCGACTGCCTGCTTGGCTGCCTGCATCATTTCCAGGCCACCACTAGCATGCACATTCAGCATCCATATACCTAAATTACTGGCTGCACTGCACGCTTTGGCAACGGTATTGGGAATGTCATGAAATTTCAGGTCAAGAAATACTCCAAAATTGGAATGTGCTAATTTTTCAACGAATTGCGGACCGGCGGCAGTAAATAGTTCTTTGCCGACTTTTAGGCGGCACAGCGCAGGGTCTAGTTGATTGACTAACTTTAGTGCGCTGGCGGCATCTGCGTAATCAAGGGCAACGATAATTTTAGGGTCGTGATTGTTGCTGCTGAAGTTGGAATGCATAGTCTAAGTCCGTTGTTAATTGTCGTTGTGGCAGTATTAAACAGTAGTAGGTTCGGCGGGAAGTGCTTCCCAGGCGTTACAGGCTGGGCACTGCCAGTGATGATATTTGGCTTTAAAACCGCACTGTTCGCAGTGATAAGCCGTTTTGTTACCAATGGCATGGCGAACAGCCTGTTGCATGAGTTGTGTATCTTGCAGGTTGCCATTTTGTGGATGGCTGGTTTCAAGAATCGCACGTGCCTGTAATAGTAGGTCCAGCGTATTCAAGCTTGGCATTTTGATCAGTTCATTGCGGGCAAGTTTTGCTGCATTTTCCGCATTTTCTTCAACCAGTATTGCTTCATATAATACGTTGAGTAATGAGCTGAGTTGGTAGGTTTGCAGGTAGGTTTGTAATAAAGCCAAGCCATCACTGGTTTGATTTAAAGCTCGATAGCTAGCCAGTAATTTCGGTGCAATCAAGCCCAGGTATTCCGGTTTTTGGAATTCAATACGCTTCCAGGTTGAAATGGCAACCATGTGGTTACCTGACTCAGCTTCCAGATCACCTAGTAAAACATTGGCTCGGACACAGTTTTTATTGGCATTGAGCGCCTGATCCAACTCGAATCTTGCCGTATGGGTGTCATTGGCCAGTTTTGATTTTACGGCCATTTCGCAGTAATAGTGTGCGATCTCTACGCGGAATGGCACGCCGGAAATTCTCTCCAGTTCGGTAGCGGCTTTAATTGCACGTTCCCATTCACGCTCACGCACGTAGATTTCAAGTAATGCACGCAATGCTGGCTGGCGATATCTATCGTCATCCAGTGATTTAAATAGTTCTTCAGCTCGGTCAAATAAGCCGGCTTTCAGGTAGTCTTGTGCAAGCTCTGCGGTAACAGCTAGTTTCTGCTGTGGTTCCAGTTCTTTCTTTTCCAGTAGATGTAAATGCAAATGGATTGCACGGTCAACTTCACCGCGTTTTCTGAACAGGCTGCCTAATGCGAAATGCAGCTCAAGGGAGTCTGTATTGGCTTGTACCGCCTCGGTAAAAGCTTCAATCGCTTTATCCTGCTGATTGGTGATGAGGAAATTCAGGCCTTTGAAATAGGCGGCAGGAAGCGCAGTCGATTCAGCCAGTAGTTGTTTAAGGTCAACGCGAGCAGCCAGCCAGCCTAAACTGAAAAATAAGGGTAGGGCTAATAGCCACCAGAACTCGAATTCCATATTGCATCACTTTTATTACGTTATATGACGGTATTTTACCTGAATAGTGAGTCTCGACATAAAAAAACGGCAGCTCGAAAGCTGCCGTTTCAAATGGAACTAATACAATGATTAGCCTAAATCAACTCGTTCGCGTAACTCTTTGCCAGCTTTAAAGTGCGGTACATGTTTTTCAGGTACTTGCACTTTGCTGCCAGTTTTAGGGTTACGGCCTAAACGCGGCGGACGATAATTCAAGCTAAAGCTTCCAAAGCCTCTAATTTCAATGCGTTCACCAGTAGCAAGGTTATCTGACATTGCGTCCAGAATAGCCTTAACCGATAGTTCTGCATCTTTCATCACTAATTGCGGAAAACGCTCCGCTAGTAGCGTGATTAGCTCAGATTTTGTCATTATTATCTGCCTTTATTAACTGCTTATTATTTTTTACTGTCTAACTTGGCTTTTAATAATGCGCCAAGGTTAGTTGTACCAGCGGTTGCACCGTCGTCTGGTAATTGAGCAGCTTCTTTAGTTTTAGCAGATTTAGCTTTTGGTTTTGCTTCTGATTTATCTTCAGAACTAGCACCTGAAGGATCAGCAGTCAGTTGTTTAACGCCTAATGAAATGCGTTCTTTTTCAACATCAATTGCCAGGATAACAGCTTGCAACTCGTCACCTTTTTTGAAGTTGCGGATTGCTTCTTCGCCAGTTTGTGTCCATGACAGATCTGACAAGTGAACTAAACCGTCGATGCCGCCTGGCAAGCCGATGAACACACCGAAGTCAGTGATTGATTTGATTTGGCCTGAAACTTTGTCGCCTTTAGCGTGAGTTGCAGAGAAATCATCCCAAGGGTTAGCTTGGCATTGTTTCATGCCCAATGATAAACGACGACGAGCTTCGTCGATTTCAAGAATCATTACTTCGACTTCGTCACCTAATTGCGCAATTTTGCCTGGGTGAATGTTTTTGTTTGTCCAGTCCATTTCTGAAACGTGAACCAAACCTTCGATACCTGGTTCGATTTCAACGAATGCACCGTAGTCAGTTAGGTTAGAAACTTTACCGAACAAGCGTGTGCTTACTGGGTAACGACGAGCTAAGTTAACCCATGGGTCATCGCCTAATTGTTTGATACCCAATGAAACGCGGTTTTTCTCTTGATCGAATTTCAGGATTTTGGCTTCAACTTCTTCACCCACTGTCAGAACTTCTGATGGGTGTTTTACGCGGCGCCATGCCAAGTCGGTGATGTGCAGCAAGCCATCGATACCGCCCAGGTCAACGAACGCACCGTAGTCGGTGATGTTTTTAACAATACCTTTAACCACTGCGCCTTCGGTCAATGTGCCGATCAGTGCTTCGCGGTCAGCGCCAGCGCTAACTTCCATTACAGCACGGCGTGAAACAACGATGTTGTTACGTTTACGGTCAAGTTTGATCACTTTCAGATCACATTCTTTGTTTTCGAATGGAGTGGTGTCTTTAACTGGACGTACGTCAACCAGTGAACCTGGCAGGAATGCCATGATGCCGTTTACAGATACGCGTAAACCGCCTTTAACTTTACCGCTTACGAAGCCTTTGATGATGCGGCCTTCGTTCATTGCGTCTTCCAAGTCCAACCATGTTTCCATGCGTTTAGCTTTTTCGCGTGAAAGAACAGTAGAACCGAAGCCGTCTTCGAGTTTTTCAATGGCTACTTTTACAAAGTCACCCACTTGAACCTCAAGTTCGCCTTGAGCGTTACGGAATTCAGCAGCGTCGATAACGCTTTCAGATTTAAGACCAGCGTTAACAATCACGTGATCGTTATCAACTGAGGTTACTTCAGCAGTGATTACTTCGCCAGAGCGCATTTCCTGACGAGCCAAGCTTTCTTCAAAAAGCGCGGCAAAAGATTCCATTGGTGAAGCAGAAGATTTAGAAGTAGAAGCCATTAAAAAAATTACCTAAAAAGTTAATCCCACCTAGCAGTGGGGTAGTTAAAAAACTGCTTATCTGTGTGATATAGCAGGCCTTACAAGTTTATATTAAAACTTTGAACCAATAATTATAACTAAAACATTGAAAAATAAAAGACTATTTACACTTTTTATTGTGTTTTTTTATGCTTGAAATTTTCTAAAACCACATTCACAGCTGCGGTGATGGCTAAATTGTCAGTTTCCAGCAATATAGCGTCCTCTGCCATTATCAGCGGAGCGCTGGCCCGGCCTTTATCTCTGGCGTCACGTTCCTGTAAGTCGAGCAGGATGTTATCGTAATTAGCTGGCAGACCTTTGCCGATAAGTTGTTTGTAACGGCGTTCAGCACGTGTTTCTGTTGATGCAGTTAGAAATATTTTTAACGCTGCATCCGGAAATATAACCGTACCCATGTCGCGACCATCGGCTACAAGGCCCGGGGCTTTGCGGAAGTGATGCTGTAAATTAACGAGCGCCGCTCTTAATGGTGCATGTACCGCAACCTGAGATGCACCCTTGCCCATTTCTTCAGTGCGGATTTGTTCTGAAATATCGTTTCCGTTCAAATAGACCCGGTCATTTTTAAACTGAATATCCAGAGTTTTTGCGCACGCGGCAATTGCCTCGGCATCGCTCCAGGCGATATTGTTTTGCTTCGCTGCAAAGGCTACTACGCGATAAAGCGCGCCTGAATCCAGATAGCCGAAACCAAGCGCTTCTGCCACTAATTGGGCAACTGTACCTTTGCCGGATGCAGAGGGGCCGTCTACGGCAATGATGGGAATATTGCTATTGATCATCTGCTATGCCTATTCATTTGCAGCAACTTAAGAAACCAGTTTTTTAAATTCTGTGAAGTAATTCGGGAACGTTTTAGCTACACAGTTCGGGTCGTTAATGACAACGGGTACATTCCCCAAAGCAACCAGAGAGAAGCACATCGCCATGCGGTGGTCATCGTAAGTATCAATCACCGCATTCGGTGACAGCTGTGCCGGAGGTGTGATCTTGATGTAGTCTGCACCTTCTTCTACGTTAGCACCCACTTTGCGCAATTCTGTTGCCATGGCGGCGATGCGGTCAGTTTCCTTGACGCGCCAGCTGGCGATGTTACGCAGGGTAGTCGTGCGCTCTTGTTCGGTTGCTCCTTGGGCAAACAGGGCGAGAATCGCCAAGGTCATTGCTGCATCCGGAATATGGTTGCAATCTAGATCAATAGCGTTGATTTTTTCAGCTCTGTCGGCCGTGATATGATTTTCACCATAGTTGATTTTGCCTCCCATGAGTGCCAAGGCTTCGGCAAAGCGCACATCGCCCTGAATGCTGTGTTCACCTAAACCCTCTACCGTCACATTGCCTGCGATTGCCCCTGCGGCCAGGAAGTAAGAGGCGCTGGAAGCATCGCCCTCAACAAAAATCTGTTGGGGAGATGTGTAGCGGCTATTGGCCGGGATGGTGAAACTTTGCCAGCCATTGCGTTCAACCTGCACCCCGAATTTAGCCATCAGGTTAAGTGTAATTTCAATGTATGGTTTCGAGATCAGTTCGCCAACCACTTCAATGGTGGCTTTCTGTTTTGTCAGCGGCAGCGCCATCAGCAGCGCAGTCAGGAACTGGCTGGAAACATCACCGCGGATTTTAATAGTGCTATCCAGCTTTAAAGTGGCTGGGGATATTTTTAATGGCGGATAGCCTTTGTTGCCAAGGTATTCAACTGCTGCACCAGCTTGCGCTAATGCATCGATGAGGTCGCCAATCGGGCGTTCGTGCATGCGCGGTACGCCTGAGAGCTGGTAATTGCCATTGGCAAAAGCCAGCGCGGCAGTCAGCGGGCGAAATGCTGTGCCGGCGTTGCCTAAAAACAGGTCGGCATTTTTGTTCGGAAAGTTGCCGCCGCAGCCGGTCACGCGCCAGGCATTTTCGGCGAAGTTTTCCAGTTTTACGCCCAGTGCCTGCAGCGCTTCCAGCATACGTGATGTGTCGTCTGAGGCTAATAAATCGCGTATTTCTGTAACACCTTCGGCCAATGCCGCCAATAATAATGTGCGGTTGGAAATGCTTTTGGAACCGGGAAGTGTAATTGCGCCTTGTGCATTGGTGCAGGCAGGTAGGGTGAGTTGTTCCATTTTACTGTTTGCGCTTAATTTGGTAATTCATTTAAATGAAGAGTTATTACTGTTATTTTCTGGATTCGCCCCAGTTATTGCGTGCAATGCTGGCACGTTCAAACAGGGCTTGCAGACCATTGCCGTCTTCGCGTTCTAGCAAATCATGCAATCTGGCAAGCTCGGCTTGATACGCGTTAAGTTCACTCAATAGGGCAGTTCTGTTAGCCAGGCTGATATCGCGCCACATTTCCGGGTGGCTGCCGGCAATGCGTGTAAAGTCTCTAAAGCCGCTGGCAGCAAAGCCAAATAGCTGTTCAGCATTTGGTCTGGCTGCGATGTCGTCTACCAAAGCAAATGCCAGTAGATGCGGCAGATGGCTCACGGCAGCAAATATGCCATCATGGGTTGCGGCTGACATTTCGCTGACATTGGCACCACATGCCTGCCAAAGCGCTGTAACTTGCCGAGTTGCCGCAGTGTTGGTTGCAGTGGTTGGGGTAAGTACAACATTTTTATTGGTATATAAATCTGCCATGGCCGCAGTAACACCGCTTTTTTCTGCACCGGCTATTGGGTGACCGCCCACAAACTGACTGAATTGCGTACCTAAAATTTCCTGTGCACATTGCAGAACGTCGCTTTTGGTGCTGCCTGCATCGGTGATGACGGTTGATGCTGTTAAATACGGTTTGATGGCGTTCAGTATGGAGGAAGTCTGCGCAACGGGGGCTGCGATCAATATAATGTCTGCATCTGTAACCGCTGTCGCAATGTCGCTGGTGGCTGTGTCGATAACGCCTAAATCAAGCGCTGCTTGCAGGCTTTCTGAAGAGCGGCCGACACCGACGATTTGTGCTGTAGAGCCGGCTTTTTTTAAGGCGAGTGCTACGGAGCCACCGATCAGTCCAACACCGAAGATAACTATTTTTTTCAAAATTCAGATTTGGTTTTAATTGAAATTAGGCTGAATTGTAGCATTGAACAGGGGCATTTACTTTTCAACTATTCACCTTTAACCCATTCACCATGGACGAGTTTTTCCAGCGGCTGATAGTTTTCCTTGTAAGCCATTTTTTGGCTGTCTTTAATCCAGTAGCCCAAGTACAGATAAGGCAGCCCAAGGCTTTTTGCCCACGCTGCTTGCCACATTACATTATAAGTGCCGTAGCTGGGGCGTTTGCCAGTGGCGCTGCCATTGTGGTTCGCATCGCTGGTATCATAGAAAGTATAGACTGCAGAGATGCCATCACGCACGATATCAATTACGCTCACCATTTTAAGCACATCATTGTCTCTGAACTCTACCAGCACGCTTTCAACGTTGGTCTGGCATAAAAAATTTTGATACTGTTCAACTTCATTTTCTTCTGAGGTGCCGTTTTTTGCTGTATCGGCATGGCGGGAGCGCTGATACTCCGCATATAAAGCGTAATGCTCTTCGTAAAAATCCACTGGCAGTATCTTGGCTTCAAGATTTTGATGTTGTTTAACAGCACGTTTCTGACTGCGGTTGGGAGTGAATTCGCTGACAATTATGCGCACGGGCACGCATTCCTGACAGTTTTCGCAGTGCGGCCGGTAAGCAAATTTACCGCTGCGCCTAAAGCCCTGCTGAATCAGGCTGCTGTATATCTCGGCATTGATTAAGTGCTGAGGTGCCGCGATCAGGCTTTGGGCAAGCTTGTTGGGCAGGTAACCGCAGCTGTAGCCAGTGGTGACATAGAATTGCAGTTTTTGCAGAGGTTGGTCGCTAGGTAAGCTCATGTTGAAAGTATAAACTTAAAATGTTCAGTAGGTCACTGCTCAAGGCTAGGCAAGCGTTGCGTAGCGGTTGGATTATAAACACCGTCATTACAAAGTTCGTTCAAAATTCTAATGAAAAGTTCACGGCTTATTTCGCGAGCGCCAAAGCTGGCAAGGTGCGCAGTTTTCATCTGGCAATCTATCATGCCTACACCTTGCTTTTTGAGATGCTCAACCAGGCTCACAAATGCGACTTTTGATGCATCAGTGGCATGATGAAACATGCTTTCTCCATAAAACATGTTGCCGATTTTTACACCGTAGCAACCGCCGACCAGCTTGTCGTTGAGCCAGGTTTCGGCTGAGAGCGCAAAACCGGCAGAATGCAGGGCGCAATAGGCATCAATAATGTCCTGGGTAATCCAGGTGCCGTCTTGTCCGCAGCGCAGGGTATTGCTGCACGCTGTAATTACTTCGCGAAAAGCGCTATTGAAACGCACCTCAAATTTCTGCTTTTTTAATGTTTTTGTGAGTGATGCGGAAACTTTCAATTCATCCGGAAACAGCACCATGCGCGGATCCGGGCTCCACCACAAAATTGGTTCGCCATCGCTAAACCAGAGAAATATGCCTTGCCGGTATGCTGCCAGTAAGCGTGGTAAAGACAGATCGCCTCCAATTGCTATCAGGCCGTTAGGATCAGTCAGCGCATCGCATAGTGATGGAAAATCGCAGCTGCCATCGATGCTGGCAACGCGTCCATTTGGTAATTGATAATAGCCGTGGCTCATAAACTTAATCTTGATTTGCTGGTCTAGTATGTAATATGCTTTATGTACAAGCATTCAATTGTAACCATAGAAATGGTAACTACAGGAATTGTAATCATAGTTACCATAAAATAGGACGCATGAGTTTTTTAAGCCACAATTTACTACGCGGTTTTATATTTCTGCTGCTGACGGCATTCATTGCGAATACTGTTTATGCGAGTGGAATGATGACGGCTGAGCAATTGCATGCGCTTGCTGACAATAAAATCGTAGAGCGCCATGTTGCCAGTGCATCTGCAGTTGAAGATCATTGCCACCAGCAGTCTGTCAGTGATGGAGCATTGTCTCACCAGCAATGTCAGCAGCAAAAGCACCAACATAAGAATAGCTGCAATGACTGTAATCATTGTTTTGCATGTTTTACAGTAGTTATGCCAAACAAGCTCAACCATATATCCAATTCTCCTCAGTTGATCTCAGCGATTCCGTTCGCTGAGATCTACCTGTCGCCCACAAGCGCACAGCCGCAAAAACCACCCATCGTTTAACGCCTTAGCTTAGCAGTTTGCGTAAGCAGCGCTCAGGCATTGCTTAACGCATTGTATCAATTGCATGTTGGGGGTAATGTGACTTTTACATTTATCCTCATCTGTATCAAGCGGAGGTTTTATGAGTATCAATAACACAGGATTTGGCCGCAGGCCTTGGTTTGCTGGTTCATGGCTGCTGGCAAGCAGTATTGCACTTGGCGGATGTGCCACTTTTAGCAAGGATGGCGGTCTCGATGGCGTTAAATCATTAGCGCAGCAGCATATCAGGCAGGAAGTCGCCTGGCCAAAAACAGAGTCTGAGCAAAAAATAATCGCAGGCCGTGTAGATGAACTGCTGCAAAAAGAGCTGGATGTTGAAAGTGCAGTACAGGTTGCGCTGTTCAATAATAAAGGCCTGCAAGCTTCTTTGTATGAACTGGGGATATCCGAAGCGGATGTGGTGCAGGCTGGGCGCTTACCCAACCCGAAATTTTCCATGCTGTACGCCAGAAACAACGGTGATTACAAAATCGAGCAGGCGCTCACTTTCAATATTTTTTCATTGCTCACTATGCCGAAAATGCTGGAAATCGAGCGCTTGAATTTTGAAAAAACCAAGCAGGAGGTCGCGCTGGATGTGTTGCGCTTAGCCTATCAGACGCGCTTGGTCTATTTCAATGCAGTAGCTGCCAATGAGCAGTTGGCTTATAGCCAGCAGGTGAAAGAATCCGCGCGGGCGAGTGCCGAAATGGCGAAACGCATGGTAAAAGCTGGTAATTGGAATCAGCTGGAGTTGGCCAGGGAACAGGGGTTTTATGCCGATGCTATGCTGGATGAGCTTGCAGCAAAGCAAAAGCAGTCAGCTGCGCATGAAGTGTTGTCTCGTCTGCTGGGTATTTCCGTGAATCAGTTGCAATTACAGAAGCGCTTGCCAGATCTTCCCAAGATGCTGGCAGATACTGCGCAGTTTGAGAAGGAAGCTTTTGAGCAGCGGTTGGATTTACAGGCAGCGCGCTTGCAGGTGCAGAACCTGGCAAAACAACTGGGGCTAACTAAAACTACCAGCGTGATTAATACATTGGAGCTAGGTCCTGCCCGAGTGTTGGAAGGTCGACGCGGTGATGCCTACAAAAAAGGCGTTGATATCTCATTTGAGCTGCCATTATTTGACTGGGGTGGTGCAAAAGTGGCACGTGCCGAGGCTATCTACATGCAGGGTGTAAATCGCGCGGCAAATGTTGCCATCAACGCGCAGTCAGAAATACGTGAAGCCCATAGCCGCTACCTGACAAGTTACGACATAGCCAGACAATATCACGATGAAATTGTACCGTTGCGCAAGAAGGTTTTGGATGAAAAGCTGCTGCGTTACAACGGCATGCTGGTCAGCCCGTTTGAATTGTTTGCAGATGCGCGTGCGCAAGTTGCCAGCGTAAAAACTTATATAGAAAAACTTAACGAATTCTGGCTGGCGGATACCGCTTTGCAGATGACGCGTATTGGCGATTTGGATTCGCTGGAAGGAAAAAAATAATGGGCGTTTCAAAATTAAACAGACGCGATTTCTTTAAGCTTGCAAGTGCCGCAGGTGCTGGTATTGCTTTAAGCTCGGTGAGTAAGGTGGCATTGGCGGCTTTGCCAGAAATTGTTACTGCTGAAACTGCTAATACACAGCTGCCACTGTATCCTGATACTGGCAGGCCTTATAACCCGGTGGTGACGCTGAATGGCTGGAGCCTGCCTTGGCGTATGAAAAATGGTGTTAAAGAGTTTCACCTGGTGGCAGAACCGGTGCTGCGCGAAATTGCACCTGGTATGAAAGCGCACTTGTGGGGCTATAACGGGCAAAGCCCGGGGCCTACCATTGAGGTGGTGGAAGGTGACCGGGTACGTGTTTTTGTGACCAACCGGCTGCCGGAAAAAACCAGCGTGCACTGGCATGGCCAGCGTTTGCCCAATGGCATGGATGGCGTTAGCGGCCTGACCCAGCCGGCCATTATGCCCGGCAAGACTTTTGTGTATGAGTTTGTGGCAAAGCGCCCCGGCACGTTTATGTATCATCCACATGCCGATGAGATGACGCAGATGGCAATGGGGCTGATGGGCAGCTGGATCACGCATTTTAAAGACCAGAAATTCATGCCGGTAGATAGAGATTTTGTGTTCCTGCTTAATGCCTATGATATTGAACCGGGCAGCTACAAGCCCAAGACAAATACTATGTTGAACTTTAATTTATGGACTTTTAATAGCCGGGTTTTTCCGGGGATAGATCCATTGGTTGTGCGCAGGAATGACCGGGTGCGTGTTCGCGTAGGTAACCTGACGATGACCAATCACCCGATTCACCTGCATGGTCATGAATTTCAGGTGACAGGTACCGATGGTGGCTGGGTGCCGCCAAGTGCCAGATGGCCGGAAGTGACTACAGATATTGCAGTGGGGCAGATGCGTGCGATTGAGTTTGTTGCGGATGAGCCAGGAGATTGGGCTTTACATTGCCATAAGAGCCATCACACCATGAATGCCATGGGGCACGAAGTGCCAACCCTGCTAGGTGTTAATCAGGATGACCTGGTTGAAAAAGTCAGAAACCTGGTGCCGGATTATATGGCCATGGGCGAAACCGGCATGTCGGAAATGAGTGACATGGCCGCCATGATGGATATGCCTTTGCCGGAAAACACCTTGCCGATGATGACTGGTACCGGCCAATATGGTGCGATTGAAATGGGCGGTATGTTTACTACGCTAAAAGTGCGCGAGGGGCTAGCTCATAACGATTACAAAGACCCCGGCCAGTATCAGCACCCTAAAGGCACTGTGGCTAAAGAGTACGATGGTGCTGATAAAGTGCCGGAAGTCAAAAGGCCAGTTATGAAAGACGAGGCACCTGCTATGGAAGTTCAGGTGCGCAAGCCGAGTGGTCATGGGGAACACAGTGGGCATTGAAATTAGTTTTGGAAACACGGAATAAGTACCTGCGCGAGCAAATTGCTGCGTTGCACGGTACTCGCAACCTCGCTGTATACTGCATACTATCTCGGTTTTTGCGTTCCGTGCGCCTTGCACTTTATCTCGCTCGGTGGCTTATTACGTGTTTCCTTTGAATAGTGAATAGGAATAGCCATGCAATATCTGATCGTTAAATATCTCGTTACTGCGGGTGTTGTGGTGCTGGTATCCGAGTTTGCAAAGCGCAGTGACAGGCTGGGCGGTCTGGTTGCCGCACTGCCGCTAGTCACCGTGCTTACGCTGATATGGCTCTATATCGAGCAGCAGCCGGTAAGTAAAATCGCCAACCATGCCTATTACACATTCTGGTACGTGTTGCCCACACTGCCGATGTTTCTGCTTTTTCCGCATTTATTGCAGCGGTGGGGGTTTGTCTGGGCCTTGGCAGCATGCGTGATATTCACCATGCTGGTTTTTCTGGGTTTTGCCTACGTGATGAAGCAATTTGGTATAGCCTTGTTATAAAAGAGGTTTATTTAATGTAAAGATTTGGTAAAAAAGCTTTTTAATCATGCAATTAGTGCGTAAAATGCGCGCTCTTCTATAGATTGCCGTACATACCTTGGAACAATATTCAACAATGCTAGCAAAACCCATCCAAAGCTATCGCCCTTACTGGGCGAAGCGGTTTGGACCTGCGCCGGTGCTGCCGATGTCGCGTGCCGAGATGGATGCGCTGGGTTGGGATAGCTGCGACGTTATTCTGGTAACCGGTGATGCGTATATTGATCACCCCAGTTTTGGTGTGGCATTGATTGGCCGCCTGCTGGAAGCGCAGGGCTTCCGTGTTGGCATCATCGCCCAGCCGGACTGGCAGAATGCCGATGCATTCAAGGTATTAGGAAAGCCTAATCTGTATTTTGGCGTAACCGCCGGTAATATGGATAGTATGGTCAACCGTTATACGGCAGACAGAAAAATTCGCAGTGATGATGCCTACACGCCGGATGCAGCGCCGAACAAGCGCCCGGACCGTGCGGTGCTGGTGTATAGCCAGCGCTGCCGCGAAGCCTATTCAGACGTGCCGTTGGTGATCGGCAGTATCGAGGCCAGCCTGCGCCGTATTGCGCATTATGATTACTGGTCGGATAAAGTGCGCCGCAGCATTCTGGTGGATTCTAAAGCTGATATTCTGCTGTATGGCAACGCAGAGCGTGCACTGGTTGAACTCACGCATCGTATCGCCAAAGGCGAAAAAATAGCCGACATTCAGGATATCCGCGGTACCGCATTTCTGCGTAAGCGTATTCCCGAAGGCTGGAGCGAGATAGAGAGCACCAAGCTGGATCGCCCTGGCGTAGTAGATAAACACATTGACCCGTATGAAATGAAGATGGGCAAGGCTGACGCCAGCTGCGCGACGGATGGCAGCACAAAAACAGATTTGCCTGAAGGCGTCAAAGCTGTAGAAATCGTACGCAAACCTAAAGCTGACAGGGCTAAACAGGTTGTGCGCCTGCCTTCTTTTGAAGAGGTGGCCAACAACCCAATACTGTATGCACATGCTTCACGCGTGCTGCACCTTGAAGCTAACCCGGGCAATGCGCGTGCGCTGGCACAGCGTCATGGCGACCGTGAGGTGTGGTTGAACCCGCCGCCGATACCGCTTACTACCAAAGAGATGGATTACGTGTACGACATGCCGTATGCACGTAAACCGCACCCGGCGTATAAGGATGCCAAGATCCCGGCTTGGGAGATGATCCGTTTCAGCGTCAACATCATGCGCGGCTGTTTTGGCGGCTGTACGTTCTGCAGCATTACCGAACACGAAGGCCGCATTATTCAGAGCCGTTCCGAAGGCTCGATTCTGAAAGAGATTGAAGAAATCCGCGATAAGGTAGATGGCTTTACCGGCGTGATTTCCGACCTGGGCGGCCCAACTGCCAATATGTACCGTATTGCCTGCAAGAGCGAGTCGATTGAAAAGAACTGCCGCAAACTAAGCTGCGTTTACCCGGGCATTTGCGAAAATCTGCAAACCGACCATAGCGCGTTGATTCAGCTTTATCGCAAGGCGCGCGCAATCAAAGGCGTGAAAAAGATCCTCATTGGCAGCGGCGTACGTTACGACCTGGCCGTGAAATCACCGGAATACGTCAAAGAGCTGGTGCAGCATCATGTAGGCGGCTATTTGAAAATCGCCCCTGAACATAGCGAAGAAAACGTGCTGAGCAAAATGATGAAGCCGGGCATGGATGCGTATGATGAGTTCAAGGCCATGTTCGAGAAATTCAGTGCCGAGGCCGGCAAGAAACAGTACCTGATTCCGTATTTTATTGCGGCACACCCAGGCACGACAGATGAGGATATGCTGAACCTGGCGTTGTGGCTGAAAAAATACGACTTCAAGTTGGATCAGGTGCAGACCTTCACGCCAACGCCAATGGCGATGGCAACAGCCATGTACCACTCCGGCAAGAACCCGCTGCGTAAAGTCACGGCAGACTCCGAAAATGTGCCTATACCTAAGGCCGGCAACGTGCGCAAGCTGCATAAGGCGTTTATCCGTTACCACGACCCTAACAATTGGCCGATGCTGCGCGAGGCTTTGGTCCGTATGGGGCGCCCTGACCTGATCGGCAATGGCAAGCATTGCTTGATTCCTGCATGGCAGCCGCTTTCAGGCAAGCCAATCACCACTGTGCGCGGCGAGCAGCTGGAACGTACGGTAAGGCCAAGACGTACCACAGAAAAAAAACGCAAGTACTCGTAAACTTTTCTTTTTGCAGATGGGTCTTGAAGAAGGTAACGTAGTTACTTATCTAAAACTGCCAATTCTCAGGGATCCATCATGTACTTCTCTCTAAAAGCCATAGCAAGGCGATTCATCCTGTTTGGCTTGCTGGCCATGTTCAGCGCCAGTGTCTGCGCAGCCCCCGGCCTGTTCTGGAAAGCAGAATCTCCCGCCAATAATACGGTTTATGTTTTTGGCACGATTCATACCGATGATAACCGCGTGACTGACTTCTCGCCGGCCGTCATCAGCGCGCTCAAATCAGTGGACGTATTCATGATGGAAACGCTGGCGCAGCAAAACAATTCGGTGCTGATGATGCCGCAAGGCAATCTTAAAGATATGCTCAGTGATGACGAGCTGGAAAAGATTTATGAATTAGCCGATTTTCACGTCATGCACCGCAGTGCGGTACTGCGCATGAAACCATGGCTGCTGGCGGCGATATTTGATTCTCCCAGGCCGCTTACACCTTTTGCACAGGATAACCTGCTGATGACGCAGGCAGAAGATTTCGGCAAGCAGGTGGTCGGTATTGAATCTGCGGCTGCACATTTCGGCACCATGGATGCCTTCAGTCGCGATGAACAGCTCTTGATGCTGCGCGCGGTATTAAAGCGCACGCCGGAAGAAAAGCAGCGTGATTACGAAGAGCTAGTGCAGGCATATCTGAAAGGCAATGCTGAAACACTGGCGGCGCTGGATGAAAAGATTACCGGAAGCATGCTACCACCTGAGCTGTGGGGGCGCATGCGCTCCAAATTGCTGGATGAGCGCAATGTACTGATGGCTGAACGCGTAATTGCAGAGGCAGCAGGCAAAAACATATTTGTAGGTATCGGCGCTTCACATTTGGCCGGAAAAGACGGCTTGCTTGCCAGATTAAAGCAGGCAGGCTTTAAACTCAGCCCGCTAAAGTAATCAGTGCCTGACGTGTCGCCCCGCGTCGTAATCTGCGGCTTCGGCTGATTGTGTCACATAGATCAGTTTGTCAGTGGCAAAACCCAGTTCTTTGGCTTTGGCAATCAGGTGCTGTTTGATCGGGTAAGGCAGCTGCGGCGTGCGTGACAATATCCAGAAGTAGGATTTATCAGGCCCGCACAGCATGACATAGTTGTAGTACGGTTTATCCAGCTCAATGATATTGTAGGCACCGTAAAATGGCCCAAAGAATGACACTTTTAGTTTGCCGCTGTAGGTGCCATCCGCATTTTTCGGGTCTACAAAATACGCTTTTCCTTCGGCTTCTTTCCATTTTTTCGTTTCAGGATTAAAGCCGCGGTTCAGCACCTTGATGCCGCCATCCTCACGCAGCGAGTAGGTTGCAGATACATTAATCAGGCCGCGCTCGAAACTGTGGTCTAGCCTGGCAATTTCATACCAGGTCCCCAAGTATTCATTTGCGTTGATGCTGTCGACTACTTTGACGTTATCTGGCACCCCCATGCAGGATGTCAGCATTAACATGATTAGAATTATCAGCGGGTTTCGTATTGTCATTGTTATTTAGTCTGCTTGCGTAGTTGTCTGGATTCACTCTAGGACTATGGCTGGCAGCGTCTAGTTCTCGACAGGCTTCAGATTCTCTAAATCAGCCGCAGATAGCCAGCGCCATTCACCTACTTTCAAATCATCCGGCAGTTTCAGTTGCCCGATCTGGATACGTTTCAAGCCCTCAACCCGGTTGCTAATGGCGGCCACCATGCGTTTTACCTGATGGTACTTGCCTTCGGCCAGCGTCATGTGGATGACATGGTCGCTGATTTTTTCGCAGGATAGTGCCGCAATCGGTGCATCTTCATCAATCAGCTGTACGCCTTTCAGGATATGGGCGATCTGCTCGTCACTCACCGGATGTTTGCAGGTGACTTCGTATATCTTGGGCACTTTCCATTTCGGCGAGCTCATTTTGTGGATGAACTGCCCATCATCAGAAATTAAAATCAGCCCCGTGGTGTCTTCATCCAGCCGGCCTATGCATTGTACGCCGCGCTCTACCAGCGGGTGCGGCAGCAGGCTGTAAATGGTAGGGTGATGCTGGGTTTTGTGCGAGCATTCATAATTAGCCGGCTTATGCAGCATCAGGTAGGATTTTTCATGATAATCCCACGCCTCGCCCTTAATCGTGTAATGCAGCTTTTCGGTGTCAAATGTAGCGTCTGGGTCGTCACAAAGCTCGCCATTCACGGTAACTTCTTCATTAATGATTAAAATGCGGCATAGCTTGCGTGAGCCAAAGCCCTGATTGTGCAAAATACGTTCTATAGATAGTTTTTTAGCCATGTGCGTATTATATCTGCATCAAGCAAAACGCCCACAATTCATGGGCGTTTTGCTTGATACTTGTTTTTGCTTGATACTTGTTTTGTTTGAAGCTTGTTTTTGCTTAATACTTAGTGAAATGCAGAATTAGTCTTGTGCTGCAATAAAGTTATAGATCAAAGCGCCTATCACCGCGCCGATAATAGGCGCCACCCAGAATAGCCAAAGCTGGTCGATATAAGCGCTGCCTGCGAATAAGGCCTGACTGGTGCTGCGGGCAGGGTTAACTGATGTGTTGGTGACCGGAATGCTGATCATGTGTATCAGTGCAAGCGTCAAGCCAATTGCAAGAGGTGCCAAGCCAGCGGGAGCACGTTTGTCTGTTGCCCCCATAATGATAAACAGAAATACCGCAGTCATAACTACTTCACAAGCAAAAGCGGCATGCAATGCATATTTGTGCGGGGATAGTTCACCATAACCATTGGCGGCGAAACCTCCCGGTGCATAGCCTGCCTGCCCGCTGGCAATACAGTAGAGGACTGCAGCAGCAAGAATAGCACCTGCTAGCTGCGCGACAATGTAGTAAGGAAGCTCTTTGGCGCTAAAACGACCGCCTGCAGCCAAGCCGATTGAAACGGCCGGATTTAAGTGACAGCCAGAGATGTGACCAATCGCGTAAGCCATGGTTACTACTGTTAAACCAAATGCAAGTGACACGCCTAAATAGCCTAAACCTAATTCCGGTATGCCGGCAGCAAGTACTGCGCTGCCGCAGCCGCCCAATACCAGCCAGAACGTACCGATTAACTCTGCCAATGACCGCTTTGTAAGTGACATATACCCTCCACGAAATAATGATTTTTAAAAGGTTTCCTGTACAACAAACACAATAATCAGAATGCCAATTTACTGCAATCTTGATGCGCTCACAAGCTAGTTTCGGTTAAACTAGCCGTTTAGATTGTAAACAATAGTGATATGTCTTTTAAACACATTACCTCGCGCGACAACCCGATTTTCAAACAGCTGAAAAAGTTCGCGGATAACGCCCGCGAGCGGCGCAGCGAGGGCAAGACTTTACTGGATGGCGTGCATTTGATCGAGTCTTACATGGCAACTTTTGGCTTGCCGGATGTAGTGATTATTCCCGAAGGAAAAAGTACCGTGGAAGCTACCGGCCTGATTCAGGAGCTGGCTGATGTTTCTACCGTCATGCTGCCAACGCTGATGTTTGCAGAGCTGACGCCGGTGGCCAGCTCAACCGGCATACTTGCCTTGGTCAAGCTGCCGCAGCTGCCTGTGCCTGAATCCCCGGATTTTGTACTGATGCTGGAAGATATCCAGGATCCGGGCAATCTTGGCAGTATGTTGAGAACGGCAGCAGCAGCGGGTGTACAGGTGGCATATTTGAGTACCAGCTGCACCGATGCTTGGTCACCCAAAGCGTTGCGTGGCGGGCAGGGCGCGCAGTTTGTGCTGCCGATAGTGGAACGTGCGGATTTGATTAACGAGTTACAAAACTTTCAAGGCAGCAGCTACGCAACAGCAATGCACGGTGAATCTCTGTATGCGCAGGATTTAAGCCAGCCAACCGCTTTTGTCATTGGTAACGAAGGTGCCGGTTTGCGTAAGCAAACCATTGCAGCCGCTACCAAAGCGATTACTATTCCGATGGCGGAATTGTCAGTAGAGTCGCTTAATGCAGGTGCAGCCGCAGCAGTTTGTTTGTTTGAGCGCATGCGTCAGACTTGCTAAATCAAATGCATCTTTCACATTTTTCACATTATTTATAGTGAGATTTAAGTTTTAATTATGAGTAATCGATTAAAGCCACATTACATTCCATTTAATAAAAATATAAGTGGATTTACGGCCGTAGAAATGATGGTTGTAGTTACGATTCTCGCTATCTTGGCCATGGTTGCGATACCATCCAGCTTGGGACGCATAGTCAAGGAGCAGGTCGTAACGGCGATGCCGCTAGCTGATATTGCAAAAACGCCTATTGCTGCCAATTGGACGCTCTCTAAAACTCTGTTGGCAGATAACGCGGCGGCAGGCCTGCCTAGTCACGATAAGATTGTCAGTAATTTTGTGAGTGATGTTGAAGTGCAGGATGGCGCTATTCATATGACATTTGGCAATAAAGCGCATCCGCAAATCAAGGGGAAAATTCTGACCATGCGCCCGGCGGTGATTGAAGAGTCTCAGATTGTGCCGGTGACCTGGGTTTGCGGTAACGCTAAAGCCCCTGAGAAAATGACAGTCATGGGCGTTAATAAAACTAATGTTGCGCCTGAGTATCTGCCTCAGCTTTGTAGATAGAATAATCGTTAAGAGTTTTAGTGTATTTTCTTGCTGACTTGTGTAGATAGGTCACTAGCCATCAATTGCGCCGCATCTACCTTATCAAACTGGTAGTGCGTATTGCAGAAATCGCAGTTAACATCAATTTTTCCTTGTTCTTCAAGGATGCTGTTGATTTCATCTTCACCCAGCATGCGTAGCATGTTGGCAACGCTAGTTCTGGTGCAACTGCAAAAGAATTTAGTATTGCTGGCCTCAAACAGGCGCACGTCTTCTTCATGAAATAAGCGATGAATCAGGGTTTCTGTTGGCAAATACAGCAATTCGTCATCGGTAATAGTGTCTGCCAGATGGCCTACGCGGTTCCATGCGTCCACATCGTGCTCGATTGATTCTTCGCTCTGTGTTACCTGGTTCATGGTTTCAGGCAGCTTTTGTAGCAACATGCCCGCTGCGGAGTTGCCATCGCAGCATAGCCAGATTTTAGTGTCGATTTGCTCGGACCGCAGCATGTAGTTTTCAAGTATGGTGCTGATATCATCGCCTTCAATCGGCACAATGCCTTGGTAAGTTTGGCCGCCGTCTTTTGGATCCAGAGTGATTACAAACTGGCCGTGTTCGATCAGGTCAAACAAGGTTTGTTCATCATCAACGTCACCTTTCCATTTGGCTGTGGCTCGAATTCTAAACTCGGATGTGCATTCTACGACGAGTAGCTTAAGTATGCCTTTTCCCTGAATCTGTAATACCAAAGAACCATTCATCTTCAGTGTTGCGGTCAGCAGGGCGCTTGCTGCCATTAATTCGCCAAGTGCGCGTTTCAGGCCGGCAGGCAAGTGCTGCTTGTTAAGTGCGAGATTAAATGTGCTGGTCAGATTGACGAGATTGCCGCGAACCGGGGTGTTCTCAAACAAAAAGCGTTGTAGGGTGTCCGGGTTGGTAGATATTTTTTCCATAAAGCAATTTTAACATTTAGTACCCGAATTTTTTAAGTAAATAATTTTAGTTGCATTATTAAATAGGAATCATTATCATTTGCATTATTGAAATTTAAAGATGATCATTTTGCAAATGGTCAATGGAGATTAAATCTATGTGTAAAAGAATTATTGGCTTGGCGGTAATGGCAACATTGCTATCAGGAAATGCAATGGCAGCTACAAGTATCGAAGACAAGATTGAGATCCTGCAGCAGGAAATCGAAGCATTAAAAGACCAGATTGCCAAATCTGATACCGGCAATAAAGCTAAAGGTATTCAATCTATAGCTGAAAAAACAACAATAGGCGGCTATGGCGAGCTACATTACAACAACTTTATGGGTGATGTGCCTGTAGGTACAAATCGTAAAAAAGATGAAATTGACGTTCATCGTTTTGTTTTGTTTTTTGGACATCGTTTTAATGATTGGATTAGCTTGAAATCCGAGTTGGAACTAGAGCATTCAAATACCGAAACGGGCGGGGCGGTCGAGCTTGAGCAAATGTATTTGGATTTTAATTTTAGTCAAAAAGTAAATGCAAAAGCAGGTGTATTTCTAATTCCACTAGGTTTCATTAACGAAACCCATGAGCCGACAACCTTCTACGGTGTGGAGCGTAATAATATTGAAACACGTATTATTCCAACTACCTGGTGGGAAGCTGGTGCAAGCATGTATGGTGAAGTTGCACCGGGTTGGAAATATCAGGCAGGTGTAACATCAAGTCTGTCTGCGGCGGATTTTGCCAATTTTTCAACCAGGGGTGTACGTGATGGACGCCGCAATGTATCGACGGCACCAGCAGAAAATTTTGGCGTGCATGGCCGCCTTGATTACAGCGGAATGCCAGGTCTAACCGTTGGCGCAAGCGTGTTTTCAGGTAACACCGGGCAGGATGATGTGAAGCTGAATGGTGCAGATGCAAGGTTAACGTTATGGGATGTGCATGCTCGCTACAATGTTGATAAGCTGGATTTAAAAGCACTATATGCACAAGGTCACTTGAATGACGCTGCAAAAATCAATAGTGCATTTGGTTTTAATGATGTTGCCAGCCGTTTCTATGGCTGGTACGCGGAAGCGGCTTATCATGTGTGGAAAAACGGCGATCATGATCTGGCACCATTTGTGCGTTATGAAAAATGGGATACACAGGCAGATTTAGCAAGTAATACAATTCGCAATACACTGAGCAGCAATGATGTATGGACGGTAGGTGCAAATTACTGGCCGCATTCGCAAGTGGTATTGAAAGCTGATTTTCAGAAGTTTGATAAACCTGACGGTACCAGTGGTGACAAACGTGTGAATCTTGGTTTGGGTTACATGTTCTAAATTGATTTGTTTCTGTAAGGCAATCGCTTGTAGAATATAACCTTAAGCCCATATTCTACAGGCTGACAACTTCATCCATCCAGGTTGATATTTTCCAGGCAGTATTTGCAAATCCAACATGATAAAAAAACGTGTGAAGGTAATTTTGTTCTTATTGGCAGCTGTGGCTGTCAGTAGCGCTCAGGCGATTGAGCAATATTTAAAACCCGAGCAATTCCTGGCTGAAGTTTTCGCTGATAACGTGCCTAAACCACAGGTGCTGTGGGTGAATAAGGACGTTGCCAAACAGGTAGAAAAAATTCTTGGGCACGCGCCCAGCCAACTCCGTCAGCGCTACTGGAGCAGCAATGGTAAAACCGCCTGGATTCTAGATGAAGTCGGTAAAGAAGAGCCTATTACTGCGGGTTTTGTTGTTTCGGAAGGCAAGATTTCTCAGGTGCGTGTACTTACCTACCGCGAAAGCCGTGGCTGGGAGGTACGTTATCCTGCGTTTTTGAAGCAATACCAAGGCGTTGAGCTGCAAACCGATCAACATTTAAATCGTAATATTGATGGCATTTCGGGTGCCACGCTTTCCGTGAATGCTATGAATCGTATGGCAAGATTGGCGCTGTATTTTGATCGCGCCAGCCGTTCGGAAAGCGCTGAATAATTAATGAAAAGCTTGCGTGCCAGAGTAATGCATTTTATTCGCCGCTGGCATGCCAGAATCGGCGTGCTTGCGGCAATATTTTTTGTGCTCTTATCTATCAGCGGCGTTGCTCTAAATCATACAGATGCGTTGCATCTAGCTAAAACCCCGGTACAGACAGCCTGGTTAATGCGCTGGTATGGTTTAAAACCTCAAATTCCAACTCGCGGCTACGTGTTTAAAAGCGCTTATTTCGCAGCATCAGATGAACGTTGGGTAATCAATGGCCATGACATAGCTTTAAAAGAACAAACTCCTGTTGGAGCTGTTGCCTGGGGTGATGTATATGCAGTTGCTACTGAAGATAATTTGTATTTGTATCTTGCTGATGGGCAATTGGTAGATCATGTTACTGCTGCGATGCTCCCTGGCACGCCAATTAAAGCCTTGGGACTTGTCGATGCAGATAGTAATTCGAGATTAGTGTTAAAAACGGCTACTGGTAATTTTGCCAGCGCGGATGGTCTGGATTGGCAAGCTTTAAATGCGGCTAAAAATGTAAGCTGGGCTAAACAGCAGCAGCTGCCCGTGCATTTATATGGCAGTCTTGTTAAAGTATTCAGTCCATCATTGCCGCTGGAGCGTATTGTTCTGGATATACATAGTGGGCGTTTTTTTGGTAGTTATGGGCCGTTAGTCATGGACGCTGCGGCAATGCTGCTACTGATCTTATCTTTTTCCGGTGTGTGGATTTACTTGCGCAGTGCGCGCAAACGGCCTAAGCCTTAATTCCTAAAGCTAGGTATTCAGTACCGCTATTGCGCGTTGTCTTGGTATTTTCTTTATATCCCAATTGCTAAATGCCCATTGCCATAGCTCGTTTAGCGAGCTGTCTTTGAGTATGCTGTCAGGCTGCTGTCCTAAAAAGTGTAATGCATCAAAAATCAAGCGGTTGGCGTGATGTTCTGTAATTGGCTTAGCCAAAGTCTGTTTACTCAGTTTTTCACCTGCGGCATTGCTCGCGACCGGTACATGGGCGTATTGCGGTGTGCTATAACCTAGCCTGTGCTGCAAGTAAATCTGGCGCGGGGTAGAGTCCAGAAGGTCTGCGCCGCGCACTATATGGGTTACACCTTGGTTTGCATCATCGACTACCACAGCCAACTGGTAGGCAAATAAGCCATCGGCACGTTTTAAAATAAAATCCCCGATATCAGTATTCAGGATTTGGCTGATTTCACCTTGAATTGCATCTTGAAAGCTGATCTTGCTGTAATTGGTTTTAATACGCCAGGCTATAGGAGCGTTGGGTTTGGTTGGGTGCTGCAAACAGGTTCCCGCATATATCACTCCTTCGATGCCGAAGTTGCTGCTGGAGTCGGCAATTTCCTTGCGGGTGCAGGTGCATGGGTAGACTAGCTGTTTTGTTTTTAATGTTTCGAGCGCTTCATTATAAAAAGTGTCGCGTTCGCTTTGATAAAGTACAGTGCCATCCCACTCAAAACCAAATGCTTCGAGTTGACGCAGAATAGTGGTTGCGGCGCCTTTGATCTCGCGCGGCTTATCCAGGTCCTCCATGCGTACCAGCCATTTACCCTTATTTCTTCTGGCCTCACAGTAGCTGGCAACAGCAGCAACGAGCGAGCCAAAGTGCAGCGGGCCGGTAGGTGAGGGGGCAAAGCGACCGATATACATGTGTAAAGGTGTTAATTTACGGCCTGCAGATAAGGTGGAATATGCCAGGAAGCAAGATGATTTCCGAGCAGCAGCAAGTGGCAGTGCAGGCGATCATCTCCGCTGGCGCTAACGTCAAACTCGTAGGTGCGCAGCAGCTGCACATGACCTTTGCGATTGCGGCCTAGCCAGATGCGACTACACACAACGGATTCATCAAGCAGTTGCAGGTTGAGTCTGGCTGCGAGTTCGCTACCCAGAAAGATAGCTCTTTCGCGCTTATCCAGACTATCTATCCAGAACCATGCAAGTGCAAGTAGTATGACGATTAAGGCAATTTCCATAAATTAAGTTTCCAGTTGCGACTCTTTTAATTGTAATAGCAGGCGTGAAATTTAAAGCAAGTCATTAAGAATATTTGTTGTGTAATTAATAAACAGTCATATTATTAAGTGTAAATTTAAACTTAACATTTATAAAAAAAACGGGTAGTTTTTTATATATAATAAGTAGTGAAAAATAAAAAATCAGTAATTAAAACTGGTGACGCAAAATTCATAATAAAAATAAATTTTTATAATAAATAGTAAGTCTAGCCCGTATCTTTCAGACGAGACTTAACTGATTTCTTGAATCGAATAATAATTAATGAATATGACCCGCGAAAAAGAAGCTATCAATGCTTATTTGAAATTATTACAGGCAAAGGGTGCGACCAGTTCTTTATTACATAGACGCTCATCGTTTTTAGATAAGTTAAGCGTAAGTCTGGCAGGTTTAAGACTGGATGGAAATGAATATCGCATTGCTGTTGAAAATATCATAGAGGCCGCGGCCCCGGATGATTGGCATGAGAACCTGACCGCCGCCCGCGAGTTTTATCCGTTTTGGGTTAAGGACATTAAGGCAATTGCCACGCTAAGCCTGAATTCAGGATTTGAAATCACCCCTACAGAGTGGAAGCCAGATCTGGTTTCATTAAAATCTCTTACCGATAGCCTGGTGACCGAGAAGTTTGACACTTCCGAAAACTGGCCTTTAAAAGCCTACACGCAAGCCCTGCGTCAGGAAGGTGCCGATTTGGCGCTGGTTGATACGCGCGTTAAGTTAGCCAAAATTATCTTGATTCGATTAAGAAGTGCGCCGGAAAAAAATGGCACCACATACAGAACTGCTGTTGATCTTACCTTGCCATTGTTTACCATCAAGCAAAACAGAAGATTATTTTTGGTGGTGGTAAGAGAGTTTTATCAATTTTGGTGCGGTAATCCGGACGCTGCAAGCATGGTCCTGCAAGACGGCTCTGGCAGCATGTTGCTGTAGGTTTTAAATTTTAAACTTTAATGGTTTAATTTATTGACTTTGGGTATGCGAGATTAATTTAATAAAAATCTCTTAATTACTTTTTTAACTCTAGCCAATTGCACAAATTAAGTGCATCCTAATTGACGTCGCACTTTTTCGGTGCGCTTTATTATTCTACAGTTTGTTAATATCCATATAAAACAGAAGGTTAATCTTCTGGCGCGGTCTTTGCTTATATTTACCAGCTTAAATTTTAAGAGGCGACATATATATGAATGGATTGGTAACAGCAAATGATGTGCTGTTTGTGTTGTTAGGTGCCATTATGGTGCTGGCAATGCATGCTGGTTTTGCATTTTTGGAAGTTGGTACTGTACGCAAAAAAAACCAGACTAACGCACTCGTAAAGATCATGGTGGATTTTTCAGTTTCTACCATCGCATATTTTTTTATTGGCTACTCTATCGCGCACGGCATCAGCTTTTTTAACGGGGCTGAAGTATTGGCTGCCAAGAACGGCCTGGAATTAGTTAAGTTTTTCTTTTTACTCACCTTTGCCGCAGCAATTCCCGCAATCATTTCTGGCGGCATTGCCGAGCGCGCCAAATTTAATCCGCAAATGGCAGCGACTTTTTTACTGGTCGGTTTTGTTTATCCATTTTTTGAGGGCATTGCCTGGAGTGGTCATTACGGGATTCAGGACTGGTTGAAATTGACTTTTGGTGCGCCGTTTAGAGATTTTGCTGGTTCAGTCGTGGTACACGCCATGGGCGGGTGGATCGCGATTGTTGCCGTAATATTGCTTGGCGCACGTCGTGGCCGTTATGGCAAGGATGGCCGTCTGCATGCTTATCCGCCATCAAACATCCCATTTCTGGCCCTAGGCGCCTGGATACTGACAGTGGGCTGGTTTGGCTTTAATGTAATGTCTGCACAGTCTATACAGGCTGTTTCAGGGCTAGTGGCTGTTAATTCATTGATGGCCTTGGTAGGCGGCACTTTGGCAGCATTGTTATTAGGGAAAAATGACCCTGGTTTTGTACATAATGGTCCGCTGGCTGGTCTGGTTGCTGTCTGTGCCGGGTCGGATATTATGCATCCACTAGGTGCTTTGGCGACCGGAGTTGTAGCCGGCACGATATTCGTTCTCACCTTTACCTTGACGCAAAACCGCTGGAAAATAGATGATGTGCTAGGTGTGTGGCCGCTGCATGGGCTATGTGGCGCATGGGGAGGTATTGCTGCCGGTATCTTTGGTAGTAAAGTTTTGGGCGGTTTAGGCGGGGTAAGCTTTATGTCTCAACTCATTGGTACCGGCTTGGGAGTTATCATCGCAGTGGTTGGTAGTTTTGTGGTATATGGCACACTTAAAAAATTAGTAGGTATTCGCTTGGGTGCAGAAGAAGAGTTTGATGGCGCTGATTTGAGTATTCATAAAATAAATTCTACGGCCGATGATTGAACTGATTAAATTTTGTGCAGTGCTGGCAGCTTCAGGAGTCAGGAACGTTGGGCTCGAGCTAGAGTAGATTTTTTAGTTATCCTATAGACTATCGCAGTATATCGCGGTCATCGCAGTGCGCCATGTTAGAATCTGAGCATTGTTTAATTTGTTCAGATTTCTAATATGGCGCGTTTTCACATCATTATCCCGGCAGCAGGTGCCGGTAACCGCATGGCCACCGCCATTCCCAAGCAGTATCTGCCCTTATGCGGCAAACCAATCATTTCACATAGTGTCCAGACTTTTTTTGCCTGCCCTCGTATTGCTACCATTAACCTGGCATTAAGTGCCGAAGATTTTTTCTGGCGCAGCCTGCAGCTGGATCACAATAGTCGACTTAATTTGCATTACACCGGAGGTGAAACCCGTGCGCAGACGGTACTCAATACATTGTCGGCTATGCAGCCAAACGTTGCGGATGATGACTGGATACTGGTGCACGATGCCGCCCGCCCCGGGTTGACAGCTACATTGCTAAACCAGTTGTTGGATGCGCTGGAGCACGATGATGTGGGTGGCTTGCTAGCATTGCCCTTAGCTGATACCTTGAAATTATCAAATGCAGATGCGCGCGTGGAAAAGACTATTCCACGTGAAGGTTTGTGGCAGGCACAGACCCCGCAAATGTTTCGTTTTAATTTGTTGTACAAAGCACTAGCCAGCTTTGAAGGCTCGCCCACAGACGAGGCGCAGGCGGTTGAGGCGTTAGGTTTGCAACCCAAGTTGATAGTAGGTTCATTGCGCAATATGAAGGTTACCTATCCGCAAGATTTGGCATTGATGGAACTGCTGATGCAAAAGGAGATGACATGATGAGAATAGGTCATGGTTTTGATGTGCACGCATTGGTTGCCGGGCGCAAATGCATTATTGGCGGCGTGGATATTCCGCATGACAAAGGCCTGGACGGGCACTCTGATGCGGATGTGCTGTTGCATGCAATCTGCGATGCATTGCTGGGTGCTGCTGCGCTGGGAGATATCGGCAAGCACTTTCCGCCAAGTGACATGCGCTATAAAGGCATTGATTCGCGTCATTTGTTAAGGCATGTAGTTGAGTTGCTTAAAGATAACGATTGGATAGTTGGCAATATTGATGCCACTGTAATCTGCGAGGCACCAAAATTAAGCCTGCATACAGTCCAGATGTGCGCCAATATTGCCAGTGACTGTGAAGTGGCTGTGTCGCAGATTAATGTTAAGGCCACCACTACCGAGAAGCTCGGCTTCACTGGGCGTGGCGAAGGCATTGCCGCTGAAGCTGTGTGTACGATTAAACCATTCTGATTATTTAACTTATGTTTAACTGGTTTGAAAATCTGGTCAATCCGTTCCCGGACAAGGCAATCAAGGCTGCTCCTAAAAAATTCTGGGCGTTTGCCTGGGAATGCACACAGGGCTTGCGGCCTTATATCCTGGCAATGACTTTATTGACCGGCGTTATCGGTGCATTCGAGGCGTTGCTGTTTGCCATGATGGGCAAAGTTGTAGATTGGCTCAGCAAGATACCACAGGGGCAGCTGTGGGCGCAGGAGAAAAATCATCTATTGATACTTGCTGGCGTGCTGCTGTTCAGCACGGTATTTATCGCCTTGCAGACCTTATTCAAGCACCAGACGCTGGCGGGTAACTTTCCGATGCGCCTGCGCTGGAATTTCCATCGGCTGATGCTCAACCAGAGCATGAGTTTCTATCAGGATGAGTTTGCTGGACGCGTGTCTGCCAAAGTGATGCAGACCGCACTGGCTGTGCGTGATGTGTGGTTTATCGTGGCGGATATCCTAGTGTTCGTGATTATTTACTTTGCGACCATGGTGGCCGTCGTCGGCAGCTTCAACGCGCTGATTATCTGGCCGTTTCTCGGCTGGCTGCTGCTGTATGCCAGCGCCTTGATTTACTTTGTGCCTAAACTTAGTCAGGTTTCGCAGCAGCAGGCAGACGCCCGTTCGCTGATGACCGGCCGCATCACTGATGCCTACACCAATATCAGCACGGTAAAGCTGTTCTCTCACGCAGGGCGCGAGGCTGGCTATGCGCAATCTGCGATGCATGAGTTTTTAGGCACCGTACACCGGCAGATGCGCATGGTGAGCGGGGTGGAGACCATCAACCACATGCTCAACATGCTGTTGATTCTAAGTTGCGGCGGCATGGCGCTATGGTTATGGAATCAGGGGCAGGTCGGCGTGGGCGGTGTAGCCGCCGTTACCGCAATGGCTTTGCGCCTGAATGGGATCTCGCACTGGGTGATGTGGGAGATGACCTCACTGTATGAGCAGGTGGGCACCGTGCAGGATGGCATCAATACACTGTCATTGCCGCACCATGTGGTGGATATGCCTGATGCAGAGCCGCTGCAGGTGATAAATGGCCAGGTACATTTCAGCAAAGTCGGTTTTGCTTACGGCACCCAGAATCCGCTGCTGAATCAATTTGAGCTCAACATCAAACCCGGCGAGAAAGTCGGGCTGGTTGGCCGTTCCGGTGCAGGTAAATCAACGATCGTGAACCTGCTGCTGCGCTTCTACGAAATTGAATCCGGCCGCATTATGATCGACGGGCAGGATATCAAAACCGTGACGCAGAATAGCCTGCGCGCGCATATCGGCATGGTGACGCAGGATACTTCGCTGCTGCACCGCAGCGTGCGCGACAATATTCTGTATGGTCGCCCGGATGCTAGCGAGACTGAAATGATAGCTGCGGCCAAACGCGCGGAAGCGCATGATTTTATTCTAAACCTGCGTGATGCCAAGGGGCGCACCGGTTATGACGCGCATGTAGGCGAGCGTGGCGTGAAACTCTCCGGCGGCCAGCGCCAGCGTATCGCTATTGCACGTGTGATGCTGAAAGATGCGCCGATTCTGGTGCTGGATGAAGCCACCAGTGCGCTGGATTCCGAAGTGGAAGCGGTGATTCAAAGCAGCCTGTATGAATTGATGCAGGGCAAAACCGTGATCGCGATTGCGCACCGTTTATCTACCATTGCTGCGATGGACAGGTTGATTGTGCTGGATAATGGCGCCATCATTGAAGATGGCGACCATAAGACCCTGCTGGTGAAAGGCGGGCTGTATTCACAGTTGTGGAAACACCAGAGCGGCGGTTTTCTGGGTGAAGAATAAGGTTTGTCCTGTTTTATCTGTTTGATGCTTAAATATAAGGAGTCAGCAATGAATGTTAATCCGGAAACACGTCCTCCCTTGCCGCCATTTACCCGTGAAACAGCAGCACAAAAAGTCCGCTTGGCAGAAGACGGCTGGAATAGCCGTGACCCGCAGCGGGTGTCGCTGGTGTACACCGAGGATAGTCAATGGCGTAACCGTGCCGAGTTTCCTTGTGGCAGGGAGCAGATTGTTGAGTTCTTGACCCGTAAATGGGCTAAAGAGCTGGAGTACCGGCTGATAAAAGAATTGTGGGCGTTTGATCATAATCGCATCGCAGTGCGCTTTGCCTATGAGTGGCATGACGATTCAGGCCAATGGTACCGTTCATACGGCAATGAAAACTGGCAGTTTGATGCCAATGGCTTGATGGAACTGCGTTACGCCAGCATTAATGACTTGCCGATCAAGGAAGCTGAGCGCAAGTTCTTCTGGCCTTTGGGGCGTAGGCCGGATGATCATCCAGGATTGAGTGATTTGGGGTTGTAATTAATTCACTGGGCTTTAAGCAGCACTGTTTTTTATTATGCTTTTAGAAGCACAATCACTGCACCACTGCCGCCATCGGTTTTGCGTGCCTGTGCATAAGCAATGACTTCATCGCGCTGCACCAGCCAGTTACGGAGCTTATGTTTCAGCACAGGCTCTTTGTTGCGAGAGCCCAGGCCCTTGCCGTGCACGATGCGTACACAACGCAGGCCACGCTTTTTGCAATCGTTGAGGAAAGTGGCGACATAGACTCTGGCTTCATCTGAAATCAGCCCATGCAGGTCGATGGCAGCCTGTACCACCCAGTGGCCGCGGCGTAGCTTGCTCAAAATGTCCGGTGAGTGTCCATCACGCAGATAAAGTAGTTCTTCACCGGTTTCCAGTTCGTGTGACGGGATGTAATGGTCTGACAGCGAATCAGCTAATGCCTGCTGTTCGTCACGAATGAATTGTTTGGGGATGGGCTTGGGTTTTTTTGGCTGATGATGCAACCGCGCGTGCTTAATCTTATCTGGCAACGGGCGCGCATCTTTAACCGCCTGCTGGAACAAATCCTCTGCTATTGGTTCTGCGATTGTTGCTGCTGGTTTGACAGGCTCGGCCTTCTTGATCTGGGATTTGACTTGCTTGATTTGTTCGCCCAGCGTTTTCATCACTTAAGTCTTTGGTATGGTCTTGATGCCGTTCCGGCTTTGTTAAACCCGGAACGGCAGATTGATATTATTTCAAATGATCCAGATAACGCTCTGCATCAAGCGCAGCCATACAGCCGGTACCGGCACTTGTCACTGCTTGGCGGTAGATGTGGTCCTGCACATCACCTGCTGCAAATACGCCAGGCACGCTGGTTGCAGTGGCGTTGCCGCCACGACCCATCTGCGTAACGATGTAGCCGCCTTCCATTTCCAGCTGGCCTTCAAAGATGTCGGTGTTCGGTTTGTGGCCGATGGCAATGAATACGCCTTGCAGTTTGATATCCTTGGTGCTGCCGTCATTGACGTTTTTGATGCGCATGCCGGTTACACCTGAGTTGTCACCTAATACTTCGTCCAGTGTAGAGAATGTTTCCAGTACGATTTTGCCTTCAGCAACGCGTGCCATCAGCTTGTCTACCAGAATCGCCTCTGCCTTGAATTTGTCGCGGCGGTGTACCAGTGTCACCTTGCTGGCGATGTTAGCCAGGTACAGCGCTTCTTCAACGGCAGTATTGCCTCCGCCGATCACGGCCACTTCCTGATTGCGGTAGAAGAAACCGTCACAGGTGGCACAGGCAGAAACACCTTTGCCGCTGAATTTTTCTTCACTGGGAATACCCAGGTACTTGGCAGATGCGCCGGTGGCAATGATTAGTGCGTCGCAGGTGTATTCACCGCTGTCACCTACCAGGCGGATCGGTTTTTCCTTGAGATGCGTGGTGTGGATATGGTCAAAAATCATTTCCGTGTTGAAGCGCTCGGCGTGTTTTTGAAAACGCGCCATTAATTCCGGACCTTGCACGCCATCAGCATCTGCCGGCCAGTTGTCTACTTCGGTGGTGGTCATGAGCTGGCCGCCTTGGGAGATGCCGGTAATGAGTACAGGTTTAAGGTTGGCGCGTGCTGCGTAAACGGCGGCTGAATAACCAGCTGGGCCAGAGCCTAAAATGAGTAATTTGGCGTGACGTGTTGCCATAATAAATTGCTTTCTAAATTAATATTGATACTAAAAAAACCGGTCTTATTTTTCGAGCAGGCTGCGCAGCATCCAGGCTGTCTTCTCATGCACTTGCAGACGTTGCGTGAGCAGGTCGGCAGTTGCTTCATCCGAAGCGGCGTCTGCACTCGGGAATACGCTGCGCGCAGTACGGCAGACCGCCTCGTGGCCTGCCACCAGCTCTGCAATCATGTCCTGTGCTTTGGGTACTGATTCTGATTCCTTGATTGAGCTCAGCTTTGCAAAATCCCTGTAAGTGCCTGGAGCGTAGACATCCAGCGCGCGGATACGTTCTGCCACCAGATCCACAGCCAGTGCCAGCTCGTTATATTGTGTTTCAAACATCAGGTGCAGAGTATTAAACATCGGTCCTGTGACATTCCAATGAAAATAATGTGTTTTCAGATAAAGGGTATATGTGTCTGCCAGAAGGTGAGAGAGACCCTGTGCGATATGTTTTCTATCCTGTTCTTTTATACCGATATCCATAGCGTTACTCCATGATATTTACAGTTCAAATCAGATTGATATTCTAATACCTACGCACCGACTTTGATACTGCTATAATTCAATCCAACAGTAAATAAGCTAAGGTTTTACTATCTTGTTTTTCAAAAAATCCAAACCAGTTAATGCAAGACGCGAGGCCGAAGTCAGCAAGTCAAACGCACTAGCCACAACGCTCATCAAGGAGGCATGGTGGCTGGGTTTGGTGCTGGTTGGCCTTTATATCACCGTCATTCTTTTTACTTATAATCCAGAAGACTCATCGTGGTCGCATATGGCGCCAGATAATGCGGCTATTCATAACAGCGGCGGCAGTGTGGGTGCCTGGATGTCTGATCTGCTGTTGTATTTATTTGGTTTCTCTGCATGGTGGTGGGCGGTGCTGGCGTTTTATGCGATGTGGTTCGTGTATTTGGCGCTGGAAGCAGTCGATCAAAGTGAAAAGCCATTTTTACTGTTTAATTTCATCGGGTTTGCGTTGTTGCTAGTTGCGTCCAGTGCGCTTGAAGCAGGGCATCTGGTTAGCCTGCCCACGAGCTTGCCGTTGGCACCTGGCGGTATGCTTGGCGCTGCAGTAGATGCCGGCTTGCGCAGTTTGTTTGGCTATATTGGCTCCAGTATGTTGCTGTTACTGATGTTTGTAGTTGGCTTTAGCTTGTTCACTGGCTGGTCATGGATCATGATCACAGAAAAATTCGGTGCCGGATTAATTGCCAGCTATGAGTTTATCAAGCTGAAATGGCATGATTGGCAGGATAGAAAAGCCGGAGAGGCTGTCAAGCAGGAGCGTACCGAGTTTGTTGAGAACGAACGTGCGCGTATCTTAGACCGGGAGCCGGTGCAGATCGAAGCGCCGGTATTGGAAATTGCCAAGAGTGTGCGAGTGCAAAAAGAGAAGCAGGTTCCCTTGTTTGAAACGCACCCGGATTCACCGTTGCCACCGATACATTTACTGGATGAGCCTAGCAGTAATGTTGAGCTGCCATCGGCAGAAACGCTGGACTTTACCTCACGCCTGATCGAACGCAAACTGATGGATTTTGGTATTGAAGTTAAAGTACTGACGGCACTGCCTGGCCCTGTGATTACACGTTACGAACTGGAGCCCGCCGCAGGCGTTAAAGGCAGCCAAGTGACCAATTTGGTAAAAGATCTGGCGCGTGCGTTGTCTGTGGTCAGCGTGCGTCTGGTAGAGACTATTCCGGGTAAAACCTGCATGGGTTTGGAGATTCCAAATTCCAAGCGCCAGATCGTACATTTGTCTGAAATCATGGGCAGCCAGGCTTATGCTGACGTAAATTCGCCAATTGCCATATCCTTGGGTAAGGATATTTCCGGCAAGCCGGCAGTGGCTGATTTGGCCAAAATGCCGCATGTACTGGTTGCGGGTACCACCGGCTCCGGTAAATCGGTAGCGGTTAATGCGCTGATTTTAAGCATGCTGTATAAGTCAGACGCGAGCCAGGTACGCATGATTCTGATTGACCCGAAAATGCTGGAGCTTTCCGTGTACGAAGGCATCCCGCATCTGTTGGCTCCTGTGGTGACTGATATGCGTCAGGCCGGCAATGCGTTGAACTGGTGTGTTGCCGAGATGGAACGCCGTTACAAGCTGATGTCCATGCTGGGTGTGCGTAACCTGGCCGGCTATAACCAGAAAATCAAGGAAGCAAAAAAAGAGGGCACTTCAATTCCGCATCCGTTCAGCCTGACGCCGGATAATCCGGAACCGCTGGAGGAAATGCCGTTGATCGTGGTGGTTATTGATGAGTTTGCCGACCTGATGATGGTGGTGGGTAAGAAAGTTGAAGAGTTGATTGCGCGTCTGGCGCAGAAGGCGCGCGCATCGGGTATTCATCTGGTGCTGGCAACGCAGCGTCCGTCTGTGGATGTGATTACTGGCTTGATTAAGGCCAATATCCCGACCCGTATCGCATTCCAGGTTTCGAGCAAAATCGATTCGCGCACGATATTGGACCAGATGGGTGCAGAGGCTTTGCTGGGGCAGGGCGATATGCTCTACTTGCCACCGGGTACGGGTTACCCGGTTCGTATCCATGGCGCGTTTGTGTCCGATCAGGAAGTGCATAAGGTGGTGAACTACCTCAAAGCGCAGGGTGAGCCGAATTATATTGAAGGCATTCTAACCAACGAAGCAGAAGAAGGCGGTGCCGATTTTGCCAGTGGTAGTGGCGGTGAAGGCGGCGCTGAAGTAGACCCATTGTATGATGAAGCTGTTGGCATTGTGCTGAAAACACGTCGTGCCAGCATTTCATCGGTGCAGCGTCAGCTGCGCATTGGTTACAACCGTGCTGCCAGACTGATTGAAGACATGGAGCGCGCCGGTCTGGTGTCAGCAATGCAAAGTAATGGCAATCGTGAGGTGCTGGCACCACATCATGAAGCCTAAATTATAAAAATATGACCTGCATTAAATTTTAGGAATTAAATGATACGAATTAAAAAACTACTCCCTTGTTTGTTGCTACCTTTATTGCTGGCAGTGCAGACGGCCAGTGCCGACGGCATGTCCAGCGTGAAGGTTTTTTACGAGCAAACCAAGTCTGTACGTGCCAAATTTCATCAAGTGGTGACAGATATACAGGGGCGCAAAGTGCAGGAGGTTGACGGTGAAATGCAACTGATGCGACCCAATAAGTTCAGGTGGGATTACCAAAAACCTTATGAGCAGCAGATTATTAGCGACGGTAGCCAAGTGTGGTTGTATGACATGGAATTAGCTCAAGTTACGGTGCGCACTCTGGATAAATCCATAGGTTCAAGTCCTGCTGCCTTGTTGGCAGGTGGTGCCTCTATTGATAAAAGTTTCAAGCTTATCAACGCTGTGCGTAAGGATAGTTTGGAATGGGTAAGTGCGATTCCTAAAGACAAAGAATCTGGTTTTAGCAAAATTCTTATGGGATTTAAGGACAATAAAATTCAGGAGATGTCATTGATCGATAGCTTCGGACACACTACCAAAATTATTTTTAGCCAGGTAGAAGTGAACCCGTCACTGGAAGAAAAGAGTTTCTTGTTCAAGCCGCCCCAAGGCGTAGATGTGGTTGGTGAGTAATTCTATATTCGCATGTGTATAGATATGTTTTTACTTTTAATGCTAAATCTTGAAGAGATAATCCGCAATTTTGAATAGTCTGTTTGCCACCAATACGCCGGAAGCGCCACTTGCCGAGCGCCTGCGACCTAAAACGCTGGATGAGGTCGTCGGGCAGTCGCATCTGCTGGGTGCCGGCAAGCCGCTGCGCCTGGCATTTCAATCCGGCAAGCTGCCATCCATGATACTTTGGGGGCCGCCCGGTGTAGGCAAGACCACACTGGCACGGCTGATCGCCAATACGGCCGATGCCGAGTTTATCCCTATTTCAGCCGTGCTGTCGGGCATCAAGGATATTCGTGAGGCAGTAGAGCGCGCCGAGCTTACCTTGCAGCAACATGGCCGTAAGACCATTCTGTTTGTAGATGAAGTACACCGCTTTAACAAGGGCCAGCAGGATGCTTTTCTGCCATTTGTTGAAAGCGGCCTCATCACTTTCATCGGCGCAACGACTGAGAACCCTTCGTTTGAAGTGAATAGCGCGCTGCTCTCCCGTGCTCAGGTGTTTGTGCTCAATGCGCTCTCCGAGGCGGAGCTCTCTTTGCTGCTGGATCGAGCCCAGCAGCTGGTGGCGGCCGAAATCAAACTGACTGATGAAGTGCGCGAGCAGGTGCTGGCGTATGCCGATGGTGATGCAAGGCGTCTGCTCAATTTTGCCGAGGGCTTGTTCAATGCAGCGCAGGGCGCAGGCGTGGCCGAAATGGATGAAGCCTTTTTGCAAACTACCATGGCGAGCAAGCTGCGTCGTTTTGATAAAGGCGGGGAAGCATTCTATGACCAGATATCCGCACTGCATAAATCGGTGCGCGGCTCCAACCCCGATGCGGCGCTCTATTGGTTTTTGCGCATGATTGATGGTGGGGCTGACCCGCTATATCTGGGCAGGCGCATCGTGCGCATGGCGGTTGAAGATATCGGCATAGCCGACCCGCGCGCTCAGACCATGGCGCTGGAAGCCTGCCAGATCTACGAACGGCTGGGCTCGCCAGAAGGTGAGCTGGCGTTATCGAATACAGTGATTTACCTGGCAGTGGCGCCCAAGAGCAATGCTGCCTACATGGCCTACAACCAGGCCAAGGCGTTTGTTGCGCAGGATAAATCCAGACCTGTGCCTTTGCATTTAAGAAATGCGCCAACCAAACTGATGAAGGCGCTCGATTACGGCAAGGAATACCGCTACGCTCATAACGAGCCGGAAGCTTACGCCGCGGGCGAGAATTATTTCCCCGATGAATTGCCGCCACAGCACTTTTATGTGCCCACGCCGCGTGGCTTAGAAGGTAAAATAGCGGAAAAATTGGCGCATCTGCGTGAGCTGGATGCCAAAGCCAAGAACAAAAAATAGTTCAAGCGCAAAAAAGCGATTGAAAAGCAATCAAGAATAAAAGGTTATTAGGGAAATCCATGTTAGATATTCAAGCCTTACGAAACGATTTAGATGGCGTTGTTGCCCAGTTGAAAAGACGCGGCTTTGAGTTCGATTCAGCCAGATTCACTGCGCTGGAGCAAGAGCGCAAAACCGTGCAGACACGCACGCAGGAATTACAGGCCAAGCGTAATAATGCTTCCAAGCAGATTGGCATGGCCAAAGCCAAAGGTGAAGACGTTTCTGCAATCATGGCAGAAGTAGCTGGCTTGGGTGATCAGCTGAAAGCGGATGAAGCGCGCCTTGGCGAATTGCAGGCGGAACTGCAGAACCTGCTGCTGAACGTGCCTAACTTACCTCATGACAGTGTACCGCAAGGCAAGTCAGAGGAAGATAACGTTGAAGTGCGCCGTGTCGGTAAGCCACGCACCTTTGATTTCGAGATTAAAGACCATGCCGATGTAGGCGCGCCGCTAGGGCTAGATTTTGATACCGGTGCTAAATTATCCGGTTCGCGTTTTACGCTGATGCGCGGCCAGATCGCCAAGCTGCACCGTGCGCTGGCGCAGTTCATGCTGGATACGCAGACTGAGCATCATGGCTACACCGAATGCTATACACCTTACATGGTCAATGCAGAATCCCTGATTGGTACCGGCCAGCTGCCCAAGTTTGAAGAAGATCTGTTCTCGCTAAGCCACAACGATAGCAAACTGTACCTGATTCCCACCTCCGAGGTAACGTTGACCAATACTGTACGTGGTGAAATCGTGCCGATGGAGTCATTGCCGATTAAGCTGACCGCACATACGCCATGCTTCCGTTCTGAGGCAGGTTCATACGGCCGTGATACCAAGGGCATGATACGCCAGCACCAGTTTGATAAGGTTGAAATGGTCCAGATCGTGCATCCTGAAAAAAGCTATGAAGCACTGGAACAGATGGTCGGCCATGCCGAAAATATTCTGCGTGCGCTTGAACTGCCGTATCGTGTGGTTTCACTTTGCACCGGTGACATGGGTTTTGGTGCGGCCAAGACTTATGATCTGGAAGTATGGCTGCCGGCACAGAACACCTATCGTGAAATCTCTTCTGTTTCCAACTGTGAGGCATTCCAGGCGCGCCGCCTGCAGGCACGTTTCAGAAACGAGAGCGGCAAACCAGAGCTGGTACATACCCTGAATGGTTCTGGCCTGGCAGTGGGCCGCACGCTGGTGGCTGTGCTGGAAAACTACCAGCAGGCTGATGGCAGCGTGAAGGTGCCGCAGGTGTTGAGGGCGTATATGAATAATCTGGAATATATCAAAGCCTGATTACCTGTCAGTTTGAACAAAGTGCAAGATCAGGCTTCTAATTTAGAGGTGTGCTCTTGTGCTGATTTTGCAATAGCTATTGCTTTAGCTAACCTGATATTGAAGGGTAGGTTAATATGAATACGCTATCGTCACTTAAAGGTATTCTGTTTGATCTGGATGGCGTGCTCTATGTGGGTTCAAAGCCCATAGAGGGCGCCATAGAAGCGGTTGCCAGAATCCGTGCCGGCGGCATCCCTTGCCGCTTTGTGACGAACACCAGCACTTTGTCGCTGGTGTCGTTGCAGAACAAGATCAATGCCCTTGGTTTTTCTATTCCTGCCAATGAAATCATCAGCGCGCCGCAGGCGACCCTGTTTTACCTGCAGCGCCAGCATGACCCTGTGTGCCGCCTGCTGCTTGCCGATGACATCAAAAAAGATTTTGCACAGTTCCGTCAATCAGATACAGATGTTGATTACATTGTAGTGGGCGATATTGGTACCGCCTGGACTTACCCACTGCTGAACGAGGTGTTTAACCACCTGATGCAGGGCGCCAGGCTGATTGCCATTCATAAGAACCGTTTCTGGCAGACCGAGCAGGGCTTGCAGATGGATATAGGCGCGTTCATTCACGGTCTGGAGTATGCGAGTGGCACGCAGGCCATGATTATCGGCAAACCCTCGGCTGATTTTTTTCGGATCGCGCTGGACGACATGGGCTTGCAGGCTGGTGAGGTCGCAATTATCGGCGATGATATCGATGTGGATGTTGCCGGCGGCCAGAACGTGGGCCTCAAAGGCATATTGGTCAAAACCGGCAAGTATCGGCAGGCCTATGCCGATGCCTCAGCCGTTAAGCCGGATCTGGTGGTTGATTCGGTGGCAGATTTGCCGGCAATGTTGAATCTATAAATTAAACAGCTTTAAGCAACAGCCATGGCTACAGCACCGGTTTTTTCGTGGTGTTTGTGCATGGAATCCGCCAAGTGATTTACCTTGGCCGCCATGATAAAGTCATTCTCATGCAGGCCGTTGATTTTGTGGGTCTGGAACTCTACCCTGCAGTAACCCCAGCCAATGGTGATATCCGGGTGATGGTTTTCTGCCTCGCATAGCTCGCCAACTTTCTGTGCCAGTGTCATGGCATCTGCAAAGTTCGTGAATTTAAAAGTGCGCTTCAGCCTAGTTGCATTGTCACGCAATTCCCATTCGGGCGCTTCATGCAGGTATTTCTCTGCGACATCCTTGGTCATAGGGAGTACGCCACCCTGGCATGGCGTGCACTTTTTGGCGGTCAGGTTCATCTTGTTCATGATGTTTCTCCTTGCTTTTTTGTTACGGCTTATGCCGTTTTTACATGAAGTTGAGACAATCAAGCGCCGCTAAGGTTTGGCTTTTTCGGCACTTTACAAAATAGGAACTAATAGTATACTAAATTAGTCAACTTAATTGGATGGGTTAGCTGGAAGCTGAAATAAGTAAACGGCATGAGACCCGCCAGATGAGATTGAGGAGGCAGAATGACCGCTGCAACCAAACCGTTGAATGAACTGATAGGCCGCGAATACCGGCATGGCTTCTATACCGCGATAGAAAGCGAAAGTGTGCCGTGCGGGCTCAGTGAAGATACGATACGTATGATCTCCGCGATAAAGAACGAGCCGGAGTTCATGCTGGAGTGGCGGCTGCAAGCCTATCGCCATTGGTTGACCATGACCGAGCCGCACTGGCCGAATGTGCGTTATGCGCCTATTGATTATCAGAGCATTTTCTATTATTCAGCACCTAAGTCAGAAAAATCTGGGCCACACAGCCTGTCGGAAATCGACCCTGAGTTGCTGCGTACTTATGAAAAGCTGGGCATCCCTCTAAAAGAGCAGGAAATGCTGGCAGGCGTGGCTGTAGACGCGGTGTTTGACAGCGTATCGGTTGCCACTACTTTCAAGGTAAAACTGGCAGAGCTTGGCATCATCTTCTGCCCGTTCTCCGAGGCGGTGCAGTTGCATTCTGAGCTGGTTCAGCAGTATCTCGGCACGGTGGTGCCATATACCGATAATTTTTTCGCGAGCCTTAATTCTGCCGTGTTCAGTGACGGCTCATTCTGCTATATCCCGCCCGGGGTACTTTGCCCGATGGAGCTTTCGACTTATTTCCGCATCAATGCCAAAAATACTGGCCAGTTCGAGCGCACCTTGATTATTGCTGATGAAGACGCTTATGTCAGTTATCTGGAAGGCTGCACAGCACCAATGCGTGACGAAAACCAGCTGCATGCGGCAGTGGTGGAGTTGATTGCGCTTAAAGGTGCACGTATCAAATATGCTACGGTGCAGAACTGGTACCCTGGCGACAAGGAAGGCAAGGGCGGCATTTACAATTTTGTGACCAAGCGCGGTGATTGCCGCGGCGATCGCTCACACATTTCCTGGATACAGGTTGAGACCGGCTCGGCCATAACCTGGAAATACCCGAGCGTGATACTGCGCGGCGATGATTCCAGAGGCGAGTTCTATTCCGTGGCACTGACCAACCATTTTCAGCAGGCAGATACCGGCACCAAGATGATACATATCGGCCGCAACACCAGCAGTACGGTTCTATCCAAGGGCATTTCCGCCGGGCACGGGCAGAATTCGTATCGTGGACTGATCAAGGTGCTGCCGGGTGCAGAAAACGCCCGCAATTACACGCAATGTGATTCTCTGCTACTGGGTGACCAATGCGGTGCCCATACCTTTCCGTACATCGAGGTGAAGAACCCTACTGCAAAAGTGGAGCATGAGGCTTCAACCTCGCGTATTGGTGAAGATCAGCTGTTTTACTGCACGCAGCGCGGCATAACGCCGGAAGATGCAGTTTCCATGATAGTCAGCGGATTTTGCAAGGCGGTGTTTCAGGAGCTGCCGATGGAGTTTGCCGTTGAAGCGCAGAAATTACTGGGTGTCAGCCTTGAAGGCGGTACCGGCTAGGAAGGGGAAGCACCATGCTTGCTGTAAAAAACCTGCACGTGGCGATTAATGACAAAGAGATTTTAAGCGGGCTTGACCTCAACATCAGGGCGGGGCAGGTGCACGCCATCATGGGGCCTAACGGTTCCGGCAAGAGCACTCTGGCACAGGCGCTGGCAGGCCGTGAGGGATATGTGGTTACTGAAGGCAGCGTGCGTTATATGAAACAGGATTTGCTTGCGATGACGGCAGAACAGCGTGCGCGTGCAGGTGTGTTTCTGGCGTTTCAATATCCGGTAGAGATTCCGGGTGTCAGCATTGCACTGTTTCTCAGGACCGCGTTTAACGCAATACGCAGACAGCAGGGCCTGCCGGAACTGGATGCCATAGATTTTCTGGGGCTGGTGCGTGCCAGAATGCGCCAGCTGGATATGGATGAATCTTTTTTAACCCGTGCAGTTAATGAAGGATTTTCCGGCGGCGAAAAAAAACGCAACGAGATTTTACAGATGCTGATTCTGGAACCGAAGCTGATCATTCTGGACGAACCGGATTCAGGCCTGGATATCGATGCGCTCAGGTTTGTGGCGGACAGCATCAATAAAATGCGAGACCCGGAACGGGCAATAGTGCTGGTGACGCACTATCAGCGTCTTTTGGATTACATCGTTCCGGATGCGGTGCATGTGCTATCGCAGGGCCGTATCGTGAAATCCGGCGGTGCAGCATTGGCACGCGAACTGGAAAAACACGGTTACGGGCTGTTGGAGGCTGAAGCCACTGCAAAGCAGTTGCCAAAGCAGGCATCAAGGTATGAGTCAGGGCAAGTAGCGTAGGAGATAATCATGAGCGCGCAGCTTGAGTCATGGCGTCATATGGATTTGGAACAAGTACCGCATATGCTGGCTGGCCATGATGTGCCTTGGGTACTGGCTGCGCGGCAGTCTGCATATGAGCGGTTTGCGCTGCATGGCTTTCCGGCACGGCGTGACGAAGAATGGAAGTACACCGATGTTTCGCCGATTGGCAGGCGTGCCTCGCTGGCACCGGATAATATTCCGCCGGAACCATCGTCAGATGCTAAGCTGCTGGCATGGACACTGGTGGGTGAAGGTGTGCACCTCATGGTGTTTGTGAACGGCCACTATGATGCCATGCTGTCTAGCATTGGTGATCTGCCATCCGGAGTACGGCTGGAGAGCTTGGCTAACCATCTTGACCGTGCAAGTCATTTGCCGGAAAAGTATTTTGACCAGAGCCATGAGCATACCGCTTTTTCTGCATTGAACAATGCATTTACCACCGGCGGGGCAGTGCTGGTGCTGCCGGCCAATGTGGCGCTGGATGTACCGGTTTACCTGCTGTTCATCGCCAGCGGACATGGTGTTGCGATTTATCCGCGCAATATCATTATTGCCGGAGAAAACAGCCGAGCCACTGTCATTGAGCATTACATGGGCACGCTGGATGTGCACAACTTCACCAATGCCGTGACGCAGCTTGATCTTTCTGCCGGTGCCAGTATCGAGCATTGCAAGCTGCTGCAGGAAGGCCCGGCGGCAACGCATATTGGCGGCATTCATGCAGAGCAGTCTGCCGCAAGCAAATTTATTTCCCATTCCTTCGCGCTAGGCTGCCACCTCGGGCGCAATGATATTACCGCCAATTTGCAGGGCAAGGGCAGTCAATGCATTCTAAATGGCCTTTATGTGCTGAATGAACGGCAGCATGTGGATCACCATACACGCATAGACCATCTGGCGGCAGGCACTGTCAGCCGAGAATATTACCGCGGCGTGTTGGATGGCGCTTCGCATGGCGTGTTTAACGGCAAAGTGGTGGTGCACCAGGGGGCATATGGCACCGACGCCCACCAGGCCAACCATAACCTGCTGCTGTCGCGGCAGGCGGAGGTGGATACCAAACCGCAGCTGGAAATCTTTGCCGATGATGTCAAATGCACGCATGGTGCAACGGTGGGGCAGCTGGATGAAGACCAGTTGTTCTATCTGCGCTCACGCGGCATTGATGCCGAGCTGGCGCGTTCGGTCATGATCTACGGCTTTGCCAATGACATCATTGACCGTGTCGGCGAGGCATCCATGCGTACGCATGTCGAACATATGCTGCTAGACCGGCTGCCGCAGGGTGAAATGGTGAAAAGCCTGTTATGAACATCTTCGGTATAAACCCAGAACCCAGAAAAGCGCAGCTAGAAGCGCTGAGCGCAGATGCGTTGCAGGTTCAGCAATGGCGCAATGGCTTTCCTGTCCTGCAAACCAGTGTGTATGGAAAACCGCTGGTGTATCTGGATAACGCGGCTACAACACAAAAACCTCTAAGCGTGATCGAGGCCGAGGATCACTATTACCGTAATGATAACGCCAATGTGCATCGTGGCATCCATGCCCTGAGCCAGCGCGCAACCGATGCGTTTGAGGCGGCGCGCGTAAAAGTGCAGCAGTTTATCAATGCGGCTAGTCCTAATGAAATCATCTTTGTGCGCGGCACGACCGAGGCTATTAATCTGGTGGCACAAAGCTATGGCCGCAGCCGATTCAAGGCGGGGGATGAAATTATCCTGAGTCAGATGGAGCACCATTCCAATATCGTCCCCTGGCAGATTCTGTGCGAGCAGACTGGTGCGAAACTGCGTGTTATCCCTGTTAATTATAATGGTGAACTGGAGTTCGAATCATATAACCAGCTGCTTGATTCGCGCACCAGACTTGTTGCGGTGGGGCATGTTTCCAACGCGCTGGGCACAATCAATCCGGTCCGGGCCATGATTGATCTGGCGCATACCCGCGGCGTACCGGTACTGCTGGATGGCGCCCAGGCCATTGCCCATTTGCCGGTAGATGTTCAGGCGCTGGACTGCGATTTCTATGCATTTTCCGGGCATAAGCTATATGGTCCTACTGGTATCGGTGTGCTTTATGCCAAGGCAGCATTGCTGGAATCCATGCCGCCTTACCAGGGCGGTGGTGACATGATTATCTCTGTCAGCTTTAATGGCACTATTTACAATACGTTTCCGCACAAATTTGAGGCCGGTACCCCCAATATTGCCGGCGTTATCGGGCTGGGGACTGCGGTAGATTATGTGGCCGGTATCGGTTTTGATGCACTCTTAAGGCATGAGCGGGCACTATTAGATCATGCAACACAGTCAGTTACCGGCATTCCCGGGTTGCGTATTATCGGCAATGCGCTGGAAAAAACCGGCATCCTGTCATTTGTACTGGAAGGCGTGCATCCGCATGACATCGGCACCATACTTGACCGTGATGGCATAGCGATTCGCACCGGCCACCACTGCGCCATGCCGCTGATGGAATATTTTGGTATACCAGCTACGGCGCGTGCATCGTTTGCACTGTATAACACCAGAGACGAGGTCGACCAATTGGTGACTGCGATTTACCATGTGAAGGAGCTGTTCGGGCGATGAATGAACTGCGAGACCTGTATCAGGAAGTAATTTTTGACCATTGCCGCCAGCCGCGCAACTATGGGCAGCTCGGGCATGCGAACCGTAAGGCTGAGGGCTATAACCCCTTGTGTGGGGATAAGGTTAAGGTGTATTTGCAGGTGGAAAACGGTGTGATTATTGATGCGAGGTTTGAAGGTTCCGGCTGTGCCATATCCACCGCATCCGCCTCACTGATGACGGAGGTAGTCAAAGGCAAAACCAAGCAGCAGGCACTGGATTTACTTAACAGGTTTCATGATTTGGTCACCGGGGCTGCAACCGCTACAGATCTGGGCAAGCTCGCCGCATTGGCCGGGGTGCGCGAGTTTCCGCAGCGTGTGAAATGCGCCACATTGGCCTGGCACACCATGAAGGCGGCATTGGAGAATGTAACAGAGGCTGTTACTACCGAATAGAGTGTTTACAGAAGAACCGTGATGTTTGACTGGAAGAAATTTAGCGAGCAGCAGCAGGAGCAGCAGCCGCCAAAACAAGGCGAGCTGGAAACGCGCGTGATTGAGATGCTGCGAACGATTTATGACCCGGAAATGCCGGTGAATATTTATGACCTTGGCCTTATTTATGAGCTGGAGGTAGCACCCAATGGGAATGTGAATATCCGCATGACATTGACCGCGCCCAACTGCCCGGTTGCGCAGAGCTTCCCGCGGAATGTGCAGGAAACTCTGGCGTGCGTACCCGGCGTGGGTGACGTGGATGTAGAGCTGGTGTGGGAGCCAGCCTGGAGCCGTGAGCGGATGACAGAGGCGGCGAAGTTGGAGCTTGGTATGTTGTAGGAAATTATCGATGATGGAGGTGCAACATGAGCGAATGGGTTGATGTGGCAGCGGTAGGCGATTTTCCGTCAGGCAGTTTTCGCCTGGTTATGGCAAATGATATTCCGATTCTGGTATGCAATCTGAATGGGCGTTATTACGCGGTGGAGAACATATGCACCCATGAATACGCCCAACTCTCTGAAGGCAAGCTGGAAGGCGAGCATATCATCTGCCCGCTACATGCGGCCCACTTCTCGGTCGTGACCGGGGAGGCGCTTACTGCGCCGGCCTATGAAAATCTGCGTACTTTTCCGGTCAGGGTGAATAACGGCTGGGTCGAGGTAGACGCAGAAGCCGAGTGGGATATTGCCTGAACCAGCAAACGGCAACTGCTGGTTGGGCAGTTGCCGTTATGATTTCCATCATATTTTAAGGAAATATGACATGCTCGGTAGGCCAGATGCCACTATAGGCAGCTTCAGGGTGTTTATCAGCCACTAGTTTGCGAATCTCCTGCACGCGGTGAAATGGCGCTAGCACAATCATTAATACTTGCCCCTTGGCAATTTGCCCCTCAAACTTTTTGAGCTGCTTGTTTGGAATGCTGGTAGCTACTAAGGCCATCCACATTCCCCCAGCTACAAAACCTACTGCAGTACAGATCAGGATAGTGGCTACAAAAGGTATGGGCTTGGTATACCACCAGGTTGGAATCATGATGGCCACAAATCCCAAAATCAGGCCAGCCAGTGCACCTAAACCCATGCCCATCTCCCAACCTTCAATCAGGTCGGTACGTTCGGAGATAGTGGCTTCCGGCAGGTCTTGCATGGGCGTGCCCGGTTTTGCCATAAAGTGAATATGGTTAGCGTTAACACGAGCTAGCAGCAGATCATCCTGCATAGTGTGCGCACTTTTTACATCAGGTAGCATGAAATACAGTCTGCGGTTCATTTTAATCTCCTTTGCTGAGTTGATTGACTGGCATTTTCTTCATGGCGAAATACCAGTCAGCTACCTGATATTCCAGATTTGTGGCTCTTGCTTCGGCGTCTTCCAGTGTCACTGGCGCAGGCACAATCACATCCTGCCCGCTGGTCCAGTTGGCTGGGCATGCGACCTTGTTGGCTCTGCGGTTTGCAATGCATCGACCACGCGCATGATTTCAGTGAAGTTGCGGCCTACGTTCATGGGGTAGTAAATCATGGTGCGCAGGACACGTTTTGGATCGATGAAAAATACGCAGCGTACGGTGGAAGTGTTGCTGCTGAGTTCGTGAATCATGCCGTATAGCCTTGATGCTTTCTGGTCAAGGTCGGCAATGATGGGAAATCTGATACTGACGCCGAATTTATCCTGAATGTTGCGCACCCAGGCTATATGGCTGTATATGCTGTCTACCGAGCAACCCAGCAGGGCGACATTTTTACGCTTGAACTCATCCTGCTGCGTGGCGAAGGCCATCAGTTCGGTGGTGCATACCGGAGTGAAGTCTGCGGGGTGGGAGAACAGGATGACCCATTTGCCTTTCTCCCATTCCGAGAGGCGAATCAGGCCATCAGTCGTCTGCGCCTCGAAGTCAGGCACAGGGGCATTCAATTCCAGCCTGGCTGCTATGGATTCGGTTGAGATCGTGTTCATAGGATACCTCCTTGCACATCCTTACTTACCAAGCTTTAGATTAATAACCATAGATATTAATAACCATAAGCATTAACGGTTATAGATATTCAGGCTAAAGCAGACGGATATGCTAAATGAAACAAATACTCACAGCTTAAGTACGACAGCCTCAGGTAAAAAAAGTTTTCAGGTTATTTGTCAGCTAAATTAAATTCAGTATTAAATTTAGTTAGGTACGCAGTGTCTATAAAGGTTGATTCATGATTGGGTAAGCCTCCCAGCCAGTGTAGTCAAAGTGCCACCATTCATTTTGATACACAGTGTAGCCTTCAGCTTCCATGGCTGATCGCAATAGATCCCGAGCTTCACGCTGCTCCAAGCTGCCGCCTTTATAATCCGGGTGGGCGCGCTCTGTAAACTCATCGTAAGTGCTGGGCATGGTTACTTCTTTACCAGTAGCCAGGTTTAACAGCGTTACATCTACTGCGCAACCGCGATTATGCCTGGAGCCTTTTAGCGGGTCTGATAAATAAACTCTATGCTGCGCATGTTTATCCCACATTTCGCGCGTCACTTGCCAAGGCCGGTAAGCATCCAGTACGACTAAACCATATCCAGCTGCACGCAGTCTGTTATGGGCTCTTTTTAAAGCTTCAGCAGCGGGCCTTTGTAGCATGGGTCGTGCAGAAGTGTACAAGGGTTTGGACATGAAGTTATTGGATGTGGCATAGCGGATGTCAATGGTTAGGCGGTTATCAAGTTTTGCCAAATCTACCAGATCAACCGTAGCGCTGGCATTGGGTGTAGCTGGTGGTGTGCTGGGGCTGTTAACCAGCTGTGTGAATTCGGTTTTGCCATCGCCTAAAAATGCTACGAATAATTGCGCCGGTATTGTGCCTAAGTTAGAGCCGATATGGGCAACTGCCATTGCCTCCATTAACGCCTGGCCGGTTTTGAATTGCACACGCTTACCGTTGGCGTATTCCATTTCCAGTTCACCGCTTAACAGGTATGCAACTAGCGGCACTTTGTGCTGATGCCAGCCGGTTGATGTGCCAGGTGGAATGTTAATAATGACAGCGGTAACTTTGGCCTGCCCGGATTGCGGATATTGCAGTGTTTCACCGGCGATAGTTTTATCCGTTTCGAGCAGGATCTGCGATTGCGGATAATCATCAGCTGCCGCTACATTCATCCATAACATCAGTACAGTGGTGAATATGCGCAGGGCGTGCTGATGACTCATGTTTGGTGACCTTGATATCTGGATGGCGGTGAGTATGTTAAGCCAGGATTAATTACGTGCTATTCTGAATTTATAAATATCCGGGTTATGCTGGTCTTGATATTTTTCTAAAATGCGTTGATAACTGCGTACTGATTCTACAAAAATGACAGGTGCTCCGCCGCTTGCATAGCCGTATTTCAGTGTGCTGTAGTATTCCGGGTTTTTGAGCAGTACCAGTGTTTTCTTGACGTCAGCCCAACTGTCCGGGTTAAGGCCCAGTCGTTTTGCCAGCACGCGCGCATCTTCTACATGGGCATAGCCGATATTGTAAGCGGCTAATGCCATATAGGTTCTGTCAGGTTCAGGGATGCGTTCCGGCACTGTTTCTATCAGTTTCGATATATATTTAGCACCGGCAGGTATGCTTTGTTTTGGATCCAGCCTGTCAGTAACGCCCATCCGGTCGGCGGTTTCCTCGGTGAGCATCATTAGTCCGCGTACATTGGTGGGTGAGGTATTGAAAGTGTCCCAGTGTGATTCACGATAGCTTACCGCGGCAAGCAGGCGCCAATCCAGCCCGGTAATGTCCTGGGCTTGTTTGAATAGATGAATATACTGAGGCAGTATAGTGCTGCTGCGCTTTAAAAAAGTGGTCACGTCCAGCGTATTCAGTCGCTCGGAGTGTCCATAATAGCGATCTAACAGATTGTGTAACGAGCCATCATTTTTGATCTTGGTAAAAAAAGCGTTGATGTTAGCGACCATTTTAGGTTCTAAAGTTTTAGGCATGGCCCATGCAATCTTGTCTGGTGGCCCTATAGGCATTGCCACTTCCAGATTTGGATAATAGTTTTGCATCAGTGACACCAGATGGCTGTCGGCAACAGTGTAATCGAGTACACCATCGGCAACTTCTTCCAATAGGGATTCTGTGTTGGTGCGTTTTTCAGCATGCCAATGTAGAAAGTGATTTTTTTTCTGTAGTTCGCTTAAGCGCTCTGCATAGCTGGTACCCGCAGGTACCGCTATTTTTTTATCATTAATTTCATCCAGGTTTTTTGGTTTTTTGTTTACTTCGTTATTAAAGATAAGCTGTTGTTGCGTGTCCTGATAAGGAGTGGCAAACTGCACCAGATGTTCGCGTAAGTGTGTTTTGGTTAAGTTTGCCGCAGCAATATGTGCCTTGTTTTTCAACAGGCTGGGGATTACATCGCTGATGCTGTTTACCAGCACGAATTTTAACGAGTATTCCGGGTAATATTGCTTTACGAACATCGCAGCCAGATCGTATTCAATGCCGGCTGGCTGGTTATCGCTATTGAGGTAGTAGGTAGTAGGTCCGTTGTGCGTAACAAAAACAATTTCTTTTTTGTTATCGTCTATGGCTGGCAGGCTGCCAATATCGTCAGCAGGTTTGCAGCCTGAAAAAAAAATCATGGCAAATATCAACAGCGGCTGTATAAAAAACAAACGCACCATTGATACTTCTTGGGATATTTTTTGGCGCCTATTTTGATCTTGAATTGAAAAAATCAATTCTGTTACTCGCCTGTTTGATATTCGCGGACGATGCCGTTATCGGCAATTAATACCAGATCGGTTAACCCCAGAAAAATACCATGTTCAACTACGCCGGGGGTGTTGTTGATAAGCGCATTTAAAGCGGCGGCATCCAGACTTTTATCAAACTTCATGTCCAGTACGTAGCTACCGTGGGATGTTACCCAGAACCCATCTTTGGCTGCATTGGGGCGTAAGTCACCTTGCCCTCCAATGTCTTCGAGATTCTTTTTAGCAAGCTGCCATGCAAAAGGAATCACTTCAATGGGAATCACAAAATTTTGACCGATATAATCAACCAGTTTGCTGGCATCGGCTACTGCAATAAATTTGCTGGCGGCTTTAGCTAGCAGTTTTTCTTTTACCAGGTCACTGCCACGGCCTTTGAGCAGGGTTTTGTCAGGGTTGATCTCATCTGCACCATCGACATACAGGTCAATCTGGCTGATATGTTCCAGTGCGACGATAGGCAAGTTAAGTGACTGCGCCTTTTGTGCACTAATGGTAGAACTGGCGACAGTGGTTATTTTTAAGCCCTGTTCGCGGGATAAGCGTGCTAATTCATCAATAAAATAATTGGCAGTAGAACCGGTACCAAGCCCGACCAGCATGCCATTTTCGACGTATTTTGCAGCTTGCAATGCGACTAATTGTTTGTCGTTCATTGGTGTTTTCCCAGCTATTTTGTTTTTAACATTGCGCTATCTTAACGCGATTTCAACATCGTTAGGCATAAAAAAAGGGAGCTAGTTGCTCCCTTTCTGAAATTATTTACTGTTTTAAATGCAGTAGATAATTAATTTAAACCTATTTCAAAATTTATTTCATTACGCGGTTTTTGTATTCACCGGTACGGGTATCGATCTCGATTTTGTCGCCTTGGCTAACGAACAACGGTACAGATACTTCAAAGCCGGTAGCGATTTTAGCTGGCTTCAGTACTTTGCCTGATGTGTCGCCTTTAACTGCTGGCTCTGTGTAAGTGATCTCACGCACAACTGAGTTTGCAATTTCAACTGAGATTGCTTTGTCGTTGTAGAAACGTAAGTCAGCAGCCAAGCCATCTTCCAGGTATGGTAAAACGTCTGTCATGTATTCGCCGTCAACATCGTATTGGTTGTAGTCAGCGTCCATGAACACGTAAGCTGGATCAGCGAAGTATGAGTAAGTCACTTCTTTTTTGTCCAGAATCACAACTTCAAACTTGTCACCTGCGTTGTATACGTTTTCGCTTGGTGTATCTGTCAGCAGATTTTTGAATTTCATTTTAACTACGGCAGAGTTACGGCCAGATTTGTTGTACTCTGTTTTAACAACAACGAGTGGGTCGTTGCCTACCATAATCACGTTACCAACGCGGAGTTCTTGAGCTGTTTTCATAGGTTGCCTTACAAATTATGCCTTACAAATTAAAGGGGAATTACATAAAACCGGGCATTATATATGATTGTGATGTAATTTTTCAATATAAATCACCAAGTTAGTTGCAAGGTCAGTTTGTGCAGCCAGCGTCCTAGTTTCCAGTGTTGTAAATGTTTTTAATGTGTTGATATTGTTTAGGTAATGCTGCCATGTTTGCACAGCCAATTGCTCAGATGACCATGCCTGATGCAGTGCAATGGCGGCCTGTTTGGCGGCTGCTTCGCAATCAGCATAGAATAAATCCAGAAAGGCATTTAGTTTGGTAAGGTGCGTGTCTTCTGTCTGCAGGTAGGGCTGCCAGACAAAGGGCTTTTCAGCCCAGATGGCGCGTATCCAGCTATCTTCGCCGCGTACAAAATTAATGTCGCAGATTGATAGTAGTTTGTCGTAATCGGCCTGGCTCAAAAACGGCAGCGCATGCAGGCCGAGGTTGTTACTCACGAGATGGTCGCCAGCTGCGACTGTGTCTTTACCAAAAAACTCGGCGATATTGGGCAAAATGCTGGTTGCTGGTACATAACAAATAATCTGTTTGCCGGAGTTGGCCATTGCAGCCAGCAACTGGCTGATAGGTGCATGCGGATAGCAGAATAACGATACTTTCAACGATGCTGTCAAAGAGGCGTTATCGTGGTCGGGGGGCAGGTTCAGCTGCTGTAAAAAATCTGTTTGCAACTGTCGACTGGCGGCGATGTTCTGGTTTTTCTCGACAATATCATGCTCACGTAGCAGGCCACCGGTCGCTTGAGTAAAACCTGGAAAGAAAAAGTGGCGTGTCAGCTTGCCGCGTTTTGAATGCTGGGCATGAAAGCCTTCTACCCAAGGTTCGGCTGACAGGTATTCAAGGTTGATCCAGACAGTGTCCGGCTGCATGAGTGAGAGATATTGCTGCGGCAGCTCACAGCCAAAAGTTTCAATGACAGTATCTCCGGCCTGCTCAAAGTGGGTGTTTTCATCCCATGCTGCGATGGTGATGCTGTCTATCTGCTGGGTTCTTTGAGTGACATCCAGTGTGGGAATCAGCTGTCTGGCTATGTTCAGGTCATCAATTAATAGGCGGATATTGATGCCATGTTCGGCATTAAGCTGTTTAGCCAGTCGCCAGCACACGCCGATGTCGCCAAAATTGTCGACGATTTTGCAGAAAATATCCCAGCGTTTCATACTGCCGCTGTTGGGTCCAGATAACTGACATCAATCACTTCAAACTCTTCTTCGCCCATGGGCGTTGTCAGCCGCACGATGTCACCAATGGATTTTCCCAGCATCGCCTTGCCTAGTGGTGATATCCAGCTGATGTAGCCTTTGGATGGCGCCAGTTCATCCTTGCCGACAATGCGGTATAAGTGTTCGCTATCATCTTCCAGATTGTATAAAGTGACCCAGGCGCCGAAGAAGATTTTTTCCAGATGTTGCTGCTGGCTTGAATCTACGATTTCCGCAAGATCCATGCGTCGCATCAGGTGGCGACAGCGGCTGTCGATCTGGCGCAGGCGTCTTTTGCCGTAAATGTAATCACCATTTTCGCTGCGGTCGCCATTGCTGGCTGCCCATGCCACGGTACGCACCACTTCAGGCCGTTCGATTTTGTAGAGTTGGTCGAACTCAGTTTTGAGTGCAGCAAAGCCTTCAGGCGTGATGTAATTCTTTTCGTCGGTTGCGGCCATTACTGTACTTTATCTAACGGTTGATCCAACTTTTGATCCAGTTTTTGATCAAGTGGCTGCACATCGGTGACGAAATAAGCCGTATCGCCAAAGCAGGTCGTCGGCAGGCCTTTATGTTCTTCGTAAATCAGGCGTACACGCTGGCCTATAGTTGCGTTGATCTTATTGGCAACTGCTTTGCTTCTGACGGTAAACGGAAACTTTTCTGCTTGTGTACCTGGCATTGAGACCAGAATCAGCTCACCTTCATAGGTTTTGCATACCCAGCCTTTTTGCGAGAGTTTCTGCACGTAGCCAGCGCGTTCACCAGAAGAATATGTCCAGGTCAGTGCTGCCCAGAGGTAAGCGGCAAAGAGCAGCACCGGAATTAACAATAGAACGATGAAATATTTAATAAATTTTTTAATTTGAGGGAGCATATGATGCCTCTGGCCTTTGCAATTCTTGATATCTGTATTTTATTTGCCTAATGCCAATTATCCAATAGAATTGTGCAATGTCAGCTAACTCAATCATTTTATGTCCATCTGCGCGACTTGCGCGAAGCATCCGCAACGATATAGCACAACAGCAGATTCAGGCAGGCAAGGCACAGTGGCATAGCCCTGACGTTCAGACATTGGGGCAATGGCTGGCAGGCATCACTGAAGAAGGATTGTTGACGGGAGCTATAAATAGCGCAGCTATTGATGAAGAATCGCCGCCGTATGCGCTGAGTGCTTTCAATGAACAGCTGCTATGGGAAGAAGTGATCTCCCAGTTACTGAAAAAGAATGCCTTTGGCGAGCTGTTTGATATATCCGGCTTGGCCAGTGCAGCGCTAGAAGCTAATCGTTATATGATTGCCTGGAACCTGCACGTGCCACGTGAGCATCAGGCCGAAGAGACCCGACAATTCCTGCATTGGCAGCGGGCATTCCAGCAGCGCTGCCGTGAGCTGGGCGTCTTGGAAAGCGTGCGATATATGGACTGGCAGCTGATGCAGTTGGCACAAGGTGCAGGCGAGCTGCCGGCACGTATTGAATTTGGCGGCTTTGACCAGACCGCACCGCAGGAGCAGCGTCTGCGCGATATTCTGATTAAGCGCGGTGTTGATGTCGCTGAATACGCCTCTACTACAGATGCGCCGGCACAGACGCAGCACGCTCCGTTAAGCAATCAGGAGGCGGAGTGCAGGGCGGCTGTAGCATGGGCGCGGCAGCGACTGGACGAAAACCCGGCTACCAGACTTGCGATTGTGACGCCACGGCTGAGTGAAGTAAGAAATCTGCTGGCAGATCTGCTGGATGATGTGTTCTATCCGTTAAGCAGTCGCCCCGACCTAGCCGATGTACAACGTCACTATAACTTTTCCCTAGGTACTCCGTTATCTCAGCAGCCGTTGATTCAGTCGGGTCTTAATCTGCTGCGGCTATTAGCAACGCACCAGTTGCAGCAGTCCGATGTGTCCATGCTGTTGCTTTCGCCGTTCTGGTCTGCAAGCCATTACGAGGCAGATGCACGCGCGCTGCTCGATGCGAGCATGCGCGAAAAACTGCCGGTGCAGTTTACGCTGTCGCGTTTCATCGAGTTCATACAACAGCAGCAAGCAGAAGGCCTGCGTCTTGAGTCGCTATTGGCAAATATTCAGGCCGCAGCGGAGATCCCCGGCGGCAGAAAGCAAGCGGCAGCGCAGTGGGCACAAACCTTTGATGCAATTCTGCAAGCGTTGGGCTGGCCGGGGCAGCGCACTATTAACAGTCTGGAATACCAGGCTATGAATGCATGGCAAAAAGCCTTGCAGCAACTGGCACAGATGGATGTGCTGGATAAAAAACTATCGGCTAGCGAAGCTGTGCATTATTTACAGCAGATATGTACTGCCCAAGTGTTTCAGGCGGAAACCGAATTGGAGCCTGCGATACAGATTCTGGGCATTATGGAAGGGCTAAGTGCGCCGGTAGATGCGCTATGGTGCATGCACATGAATGACCACATCTGGCCTCCGCCGGCACGCCCTAATCCCTTGCTGCCCGGATTCGTACAGCGTGCGGCTGGGCTGCCCAATGCAGACAACCATGTACAGGCGGTGTTTGCGGCTACGATTCAGCAGCGGCTTCTGCATTCCGCGCAACACATTGTTTTTTCCAGCAGCAAAATGGATGGGGAAAGCCAATTGCGGCCATCGCCGCTGATGCAGGATATTACTGTAATGGATGCGGCAGTACCTTTGGCGGCTACACTGGCTGAGCAGTTAAGCTATGCAGGCCATGACGCGCTTGAACATGTGGATGACCATATAGCGCCTAAAGTTCAGGATGGCGAACATGTTTCAGGCGGCACCGGGCTGTTGAAAGCGCAGGCAGTTTGCCCGGCCTGGGCGTTTTACCAGTATCGACTGGGCGCTAAAGCACTTAAAACACCTGTGACTGGCCTGGATAATATGACACGCGGTTCACTGGTGCATGGTGTGCTTGAAGAATTCTGGCGCAAACGCCACTTTGCCGATTTGCGTGACATGAGCGCCGATAACTTGATGCAGGCGTTGAACAAGGCCGTACGCAATACCATACAGGCTTTCGCTACAGAGAGCAGCGTTGCTTCACCTGCTGTGCTGGAGTTGGAATCCGAGCGCTTATTGAAATTGGTTGGTGATTGGCTCGCTTATGAAAAAGCGCGCGGGGTGTCATTTCGTATTGTGGATTGTGAAGTCGGCAAGCAGGTGCAGATATGCGGTATAGAAGTCACATTGAAAATTGATCGAGTGCACCAGCTTGAGAACGGTGGGTTGGAGTTTATCGACTATAAAACCGGGCAGATGCCCAAGATAAAAAGCTGGGGTGAAGACCGCATCACCGAGCCACAGTTGCCAATTTACGCGACTTTTTATGCTGATGAAACTACGCAGGTGGCAGGCATACATTTCGGAATGGTGAAAACTGCCGAGCATGTTTTTGCCGGGGTTTCAGAAGACAGTTTTGAAGCAGAGCAAAACAAACGCAAACCTGCGTTTACGCAGAATTTCACTGACTGGCAGCATTTGCTGAACCATTGGAAAACTGCGATTGAAACCATCGCGACAGAGTTGCGTGAGGGAGAGGCCGCCGTGCGCTTCAGCGATGAGAACGAGCTGATTTATTGCGAAGTGAAATCTTTGCTGCGCCTGCCTGAGCGCAAATTGCAGTTTGAACGTTTTCAGGAGACAGTGGGGTGAGTACCGCGCATAGCTTTAATCTGGAAGCGGACGCTCTGAATCGTCAACGTGCACTGGAGTTCACTTCATTTATTGTAGAGGCACCGGCTGGCGCGGGTAAAACCGAACTGCTTACGCAGCGTTACCTGAAACTGCTGCAAACCGTGAATGAGCCTGAAGAGATCATTGCGATTACCTTCACCAACAAGGCTGCGGCCGAGATGCGCCTGCGTATTCTGGATAGCCTGATGAAGGCTGCCGCGCAGGATAAACCGGCGCAGGCACACAAGCAAATCACCTATGAGTTGAGTATTAGAGCCTTGCAACGCGGACAGCAGTTAAACTGGCAGTTGCTTGAAAATCCGTCGCGTCTGCGTATTTATACGATTGATAGCCTGTGTGCGCATCTGGCAAGGCAGATGCCGCTGATGAGCCGTTTTGGCTCGCAGCCGCGGGTGGCTCTGGATGCAGAGGCCCTGTATGCACAGGCCGCCGAGCAGACACTTACGCTGCTGGAGCTGCCCTCACTTGGTGAGGTGGTGAAAGTAGCGTTGCGCTATGTGGATAACGATGCCGGCCAGCTCAAGAACCTGCTGATCAGGATGCTGGAAAAACGTGACCAGTGGCTGCATCATGCCCAGTTTGAGGTCGATGCAGTTGGTTTGCAGCAGACTTTACGATTTATGGTAGAGCAGGAACTGGAGGCGGTTTTACGCGTTGTTACGACGCCATTGCAGCATTTGCTGATGCCTGTAGCGCGCTTTGCCGCGTCTAATCTGCCGGATGACAGCGCGATAGCATGCCTGAAGGATTGGAATGCGCCTGTTACCCAAAAACATGAAATGTTAACGGTATGGGTCGCGATTGCTGACTTGATGCTGACTGCCGGCGGCGAGCCGCGCAAAGAGGGGGGCTTGAATGTGAAATTCGGCTTCCCTGCCACTGATGACGGACGTGCACAGAAGGCTGAGTTGGTGCGGATTATTTTAGCCGTTGAAGATTTTAATGCGCTGCATCGGGTACGCGCCTTGCCGCATGTCGGCGATGAAAACTCTGGTTGGCAGATTATTGCCACACTTTCACAGCTACTCAATCTGGCGGTGGCGCAGCTGTGGCTGGTGTTCCAGCGTGCGGGGGAAGTGGATTTTGTAGAGATTGCGCACCGTGCTACGCGGGCGCTGGGCGATGATTTTGGCGAGCCGACCGAACTGGCGCTAAAGCTGGATTACCAGATAAAACATTTGCTGGTAGACGAGTTTCAGGATACCAGCCCTGGCCAGGTTAAGCTGCTTGAGCAGCTGACTCAGGGATGGCAGATGGATGATGGACGTACCCTGTTTGCGGTGGGCGATCCCATGCAGTCCATTTACCGTTTCCGTAAGGCAAATGTTGGCTTGTTTATTGATGCCGCTGAGCATGGCATTGGCGATATTCACCTGGAACGTTTGCAGCTGTACCGCAACAACCGTTCATATCCCGCGATTGTTGATTGGATTAACCAGACCTTTGCGCCGGTTTTTCCTTGGTGCGACGAGGTGGTTCAAGGAGCAATTCAATATCGCCCGTTCATTGCCACCAAGATTGCTACCAAGGATGACTTACCTCAGGCCGGAGTAGAGGTGCATCCCGTGATTAAGCAGGCAGATGAAAGCGCAGAACTGGCGCAGCAGCGCGAGGCCGAAGCAATAGTACGCGTGATCCAGATGGAGCGCAGCATTAATCCTGATGTGAAAATTGCGGTGCTGGTGCGCTCTAAAAAGCATTTATCGCAATTAGTCAGTAAGCTGCGTCGTGATCATCGGGACATCGCTTTTCAGGCAGTGGAGATCGAGGCGCTTGAAGGTCGGCAGGTGGTGCAGGATTTACTGTCATTGACGCATGCGCTGCATCATCGCGCTGACCGTGTGCATTGGCTGGCAATGCTGCGCGCGCCCTGGTGCGGATTGAATCTGCATGACCTGCATGCGCTGGCAGGTGAAGACCATAACAGCACTATCTGGACACTGATGCAGGATGAGCGTGTAGTCAGCGGTTTATCTGCAGACGGACAGGCCAGACTGCTGAATGTGCGTGGGATTCTGAGCGAAGCCTACGCTAATCAGGGGCGCATCAATACCAGTCGTTGGATTAGAAGTGTCTGGCTGATGCTGAACGGTACATCCTGCCTGTGGGAGCCGACAGATATCGTGGACGTGCAGGCATTCTTTGCCTGTCTGGACGCACTTGACCGCAGCAACCAGTTTTCGCCCGAGCGCGTGGTATTTGAGATCACCAAGCTGTTTGCGGCACTGGATAGCAGCGGTGAGAACCTGCAGATGATGACGATACATAAATCCAAGGGGCTGGAGTTCGATACCGTGATATTGCCCGGTTTGGGTGCAAGCATAGGCGGCAATAATGGTGACAAGCCGCTGGTGCTGTGGGAAGAGGTTAAGGTCGGTCATGAGCGGGAGCTGCTGGCAGCGCCGTACATCCCCAAAGGTGCGCGTGATAAGGATAAAGTCAGCCCGTATGATTATCTGGAAGCTCGCGAAAAAGAACGTGATGCGAATGAATCGGTGCGTGTGTTGTATGTGGCGGCAACACGGGTAGAGCGTAAGCTGCATCTGGTGGGTATTGCCAGCCAGAATGCAAAAGGCGAGATTAGCCCCACCAAAAATACTTATCTTGATTTACTCTGGAACACAGTAGGGCAGACATTTGAGGAAGCTGCTCTGGTTGAAGTGGTTGCAGAAGAAGGCGCAGATATTGCAGACTTTACGCCTTGTCTGGTGCGTTTGAAACAGCCGCAACTGCCGGCCATACTGCAAACTGAGTTGCCGGTTTTTAATAGTAATCGGCAAAATAACAAGCCTGGCAGCAGCAGTGCAAGCATAGAGGCTGATATTGGCACGCTGGCACATCGCTATATGGAAATTATTGCCAAACAAGGGCTAATGGCGTGGCCTTTGTCTCGTATTGGTTCTTTATTGCCTGCCATTCGCCACTGGCTGCGGCAGCAGGGGCATGCGGCGCGCGTTGTGCATGACGCAGCCGCACAGGTTGAGCAGTTGCTGACGGTGGCCTTGAACAGTGCTGATGGGCAGTGGGTGCTAGGAATGCGGGAGAGTGCGGATGCCGAGCTTGCGCTGAGTAGGCTCGCCGATGATGAAGTTAAAAATTACATAGTTGACCGCACGTTTGTAGATGATGGTGTGCGCTGGATCATCGATTACAAGACTACTGAGCTGCCAGCAGATGCCTCAACAGAGGCTTTGCAATTGGCTGCAGAGGCTTATCGCAAGCAGCTGGAGGGCTACGCAGCATTGTTTGTAGCTGAAACTTTGCCGGTCAAATGCGCGATATTCTTTATGCGTATTGGCAAGCTGTTTCAGTTTACTTAGGTGTGAATTTAAAGCGGCAGACATTGCCGCCGGATGCCATGCATTCTTCATGATTGATGGTGCTGTCGGTGAAAGTTGACATTAGCGCTATGTCAAACTGGCATATTTCCGGGTTTTTAATCGCCAGATTGTGAAAAATGCAATTGTTGGCTTCGATAACAGGTGCGCCGTTTACTATTTTTGCGTTCTCGGTGTCATATCCAAGCTGTTTCATTATCGTGGCAAGTTTTTCAACTTTCTGCTGCTGGCTTTCGAGTGCAGCTTGCTGTTGCCTCAAATCCTTTGCGACCAGCTCGCCCATCGCCGCCATTCGCTGTTTCAAACCTTCCTCGCCTGCTTCCTGCTTGATGGATTCGACGATCAATTGTGCAAACCATGTGTAATGGCGCGGAAAAAGCTCTCGGCCGGCTTCTGTCAGTATATACAGTTGTTCAGGCCGCCCGCCGGTGGGGCGCGATGCTCCCAAGGTCACGAAACCGTCTTTTTCCAATACAGCCAGATGCTGACGGATGGCATTGCGGGTTATTTCCAGCTTTTTAGCTAGCTCATCTACAGTGGCGCCGCTTTTGTTTTTTAACAACTGGTTAAGCAACTCCTGTTGACGTAATCCTAAAATTTCCAGCATGACGGCTTCTTTCTCTGTACAAACTTGTGAATTGCTACAGATTTATTATTGCATAATATCTCATATTATACACATTAAACACTTAAAACATATTTTACTTGACAAAGTATTTTAATGAGATTTAAATAGTCCATACCTACTCCCTATAAATGTTTGAACGGTAGGCAGTAATTAGCAGATGCATTCAAAACATAACTAATGGAGAAATATCATGGACAAGATAAACGTACAAAATTCTGAAAATAGCGCAGTTGATGTAGCTGTAAGTTCCAGAAGAGAGTTCTTTAGCCAAACCGGCATGTTTGCCTTAGGTACAATGGCAGCAATCACTTTGGGCCATTCAATTCCTGGCTGGGCGACAACGAAATCAACATCAACAGTTGATGATTTAAATATTTTGAACGCGGCTCTGGGCCACGAGTATCAGGCGATAGCAGCCTATCAGGCCGGGGCTGAATCAGGCCTTCTGCAAAAAGCTACGCTGGATGTCGCTGTCAAGTTTCAGTCACATCATAAAGCCCATGCACAGGCGCTTTCAGCAACGATTGAAAAGCTTGGCGGAAAGGCAGTGATGGCCAAGACTATACCTGAGTATGATTTTCCACTCAGCAAGTTAAAAACCCAGGCAGATGTGCTGGAATTTGCAGCAGGTCTTGAGAGCGGTGCAGCCAGTGCTTACTTGGGAGCGCTGCCTAAATTCCATAATAAAGATTTAATTTCAGCTGCGGGCAGTATTCTCGGTGACGAAACCATGCACTGGGCAATTCTGCTCAATGCATTGGGGCATGACCCGGTACCTGCAGCATTTATCGGCTAGTTTACATGGTTGCAACAGCATATTTGGCTATGGTTTAAAAAGCCATAGCCATTTTATTGCCCAGAACTGTTACAGTGAACTTTTAATGAACAATTAAAATCTTACCTATAACAACTGGTCAGCTGAGGTAATAATATGCAAATACGTACAATTCATATTTTGGGAGTGTTACTGTTGATCGCAGGCTGCGCAAGCAATCCGCAAGAAGAGCAGCGCAAAGCGTCAAAGCTGATGGAGTATAAAATGCAGGTGTATGGGCCGGCATGTGTAAAACTCGGTTTTGCAAAAGATACAGATCCTTGGCGCGATTGCGTACAACGCGAGTATGAGCATACACTTATTTTGCGCCAGCCATACAACTATTGGGATTACCCATACATGAGTCCATATTATGGCAGGCCTTATTATTACCGTTGACATTTCATGTGTTAAACAAACTCTTTCAGTATCGACTTAACAAAATCGGCACGCAAGCTGATAGCCTCCAGCCCTACGGTAACTCTTAACTTATCCGGCCCGTTCATGCGACATCTTCTGTCGCGCTGCAGCAGGTTGATCAATTTTAATGGGTCAATGTCGGCTTTTGGGTTGAACTGTAATTGAATCGCATCGGCACTGGCGTCAATTTTAATTACGCCTATGTTTTTTGCTGCAATACGCAATCTATGGCACGCCATCAGCGCCTCCCCCTGTTCCGGCAGCAGGCCAAAACGGTCGATCAATTCTTCCTGCAGGCTATCCAACTCGTCATCATCGTTGCAGTTGGCGAGGCGTTTGTATATCACCAGCCGTTCATGCACATCGGGGCAATATTGATTAGTGAGCAGGGCCGGTGTGTGCAGGTTGATTTCTGTCGTTACGCCTAGCGGAGCATTCAGGTCTGGCTCCTTGCCGGCCTTGAGCTGTTTCACCGCGTGGTTCAACATGTCCGAATACAGGTGGAAGCCGATTTCCTGCATTTCGCCGCTTTGGCTGTCACCCAGCAGTTCACCAGCACCGCGGATTTCCAGGTCATGCATTGCCAGGTGGAAGCCTGCGCCCAGGTCTTCCATGAGCTGAATCGCATCTAGCCGTTTTTGCGCCTGCGGCGTGATTTTGCGGTCAGCATCGGTGAGCAGGTAAGCGTAAGCTTGGTGGTGTGAGCGACCGACGCGGCCACGCAACTGGTGCATCTGCGCCAGACCGAACATGTCGGCCTTGTTCATGATGATGGTGTTAGCGGTAGGTACGTCAATTCCGGTTTCAATAATGGTGGTGCACAGTAGCAGGTTGTAACGCTGATGGTAGAAATCACGCATCACGTGCTCCAGCTCGCGTTCGCGCAGTTGGCCGTGCGCCACGCCAATGCGCGCATCGGGCAGAATGCGCTCCAGTTTTTCGCGCATGGAGTGAATCGTGTCCACTTCGTTATGTAGGAAGTAAACCTGGCCGCCGCGTTTGAATTCACGCATGGCGGCCTCGCGGATAATACCTTCGGAATATTCGGCATGGAAGGTTTTGATGCTCAGACGCTTCTGCGGCGGGGTAGTAATCACGCTGAATTCACGCAGCCCTTCCATCGCCATGCTTAAGGTGCGCGGAATCGGCGTAGCGGTCAGCGTCAGTACGTCCACCTCTGCGCGCAGGGCTTTGAGCTGCTCTTTCTGGCGCACGCCAAAGCGGTGCTCTTCGTCAAGAATCACCAGACCGAGATTCTTGAATCTGACATCTTTCTGAATTAAACGGTGGGTACCGATGATAATGTCTATCTCGCCGGTCTCCAGCCCATGTAAAGCTGCGGCTTGTTCCTTGGCGGTGCGGAAGCGTGAAATCTCAGCCACTTTGATTGGCCACTCGGCAAAACGGTCGCTAAAATTATTGTAATGCTGTTCTGCCAGCAGCGTGGTTGGAACCAGCACGGCTACCTGCCTACCGCCCATCACAGCCACGAAAGCCGCGCGCAGGGCAACTTCGGTCTTGCCAAAGCCCACATCACCGCATACCAATCTGTCCATAGGGCGGCCAGACTGCATGTCCTTGATGACGTTCTCAATCGCTTCCAACTGGTCTGGCGTTTCTTCAAACGGAAAGCCTTCGCAGAAAGCTTCGTAATCGTGCAGACTGAGCGTGAAGGCATGGCCGCGGCGCGCGGCGCGCTGAGCGTATAGGTTGAGTAGCTCGGCGGCAGTATCGCGAATCTGTTTAAGTGCTTTCTTCTTGGCTTTTTCCCAATTACCGCTGCCTAAACGGTGCAACGGTGCAGATTCCGATGGGCCGCCTGAATAGCGGGAAATCAGGAATAGCTGCGAGACCGGCACATAGAGCTTGTCGTCACCATAGTATTCCAGCAGAAGGAACTCAGTTTCGCCCTCGCCAAAGTCAAGATTCACCAAGCCTTTGTAACGGCCTACGCCATGCTGTTCATGCACCACGGGGTCGTTGATGCGCAGCTCGGATAAATCCTTGAGCATGCCTTCGGTGCTGCGCGCCTTTTCCTTTTCGCGGCGGCGCTGCTGGCGCACCGTGGCGGCGTACAGTTCGGCTTCGGTGATAATGGCAAAGGTGAATTTATCCTGCGTGCCTACAAACCCACTGTGCAGGGTGCTTACGCCCAGCATGACTTTGGCTTTGTTAGTTAAAAAGTCACTCCAGGTTTCGCAAACCGTTATTTCAAGGCCATGCTCGGCAAACAGCTGCGCCATGGTTTCGCGACGGCCCAGGCTTTCGGCAACAATGAAAATATGGCCGTTGAACTGGCTGATAAAATCTTTAAGCTTATGTAGCGGTTGCTCTGCACGGCGTTCAATATCCAGTGCCAGCAGGCCATTGCTTGTTTTTTCAATGGTCAGTGCCAGTCTGGCGAATACGTGAGTAGAGGCGAAAAAGTCTTCTGTCTTGATCAGCAGCGTTTCCGGCGTCAGCAGCGGGCGCTCGGCATCATGTGCCAGCGTGCGGTAGCGTGACTGCGCCTCGCGCCAGAACTGCTGCGCGCTCAGGTCTAAATCGCCGTGCAGGCACAGCAGGCTGTTTTTAGGCAGGTAATCCAGCAGGTTGGCGGTCTGCTCGAAAAACAGTGGCAGATACCACTCAATACCGCCGGAGGCGATGCCCTTGCTGACATCCTTGTAAATCTTGGCACGCTGCGGGTCACCCTCAAAAGCTTCCCTGAACTGGCTTCTGAAAGTCGCAATGCCGGCTTCATCCAGCGGGAATTCGCGCGCCGGCAGTAGTCTGATTTCCGGCACCGGGTATAGGCTGCGTTGCGTATCCACATCAAAAGTGCGGATGGTTTCGATTTCGTCATCAAACAGGTCAAGGCGGTAGGGCAGGGCAGACCCCATGGGGAACAAATCCACCAGTCCGCCGCGCACGCTGAACTCACCGTGGCTGATTACTTGGGTGACATGATGGTAGCCCGCCTCTGCACATTGCTTGCGCAGCGCTTCAAGATCGAGCTTCTGGCCTTTTTTTAGCATGAAGGTATTGGCGCTTAAATAGGCTTTCGGGCTAAGGCGAATCAGTGCGGTAGAAAGCGGCACAATCACAACATCGCAGGCATTGCGCGAAATATGGTAAAGCGTGGTCAGGCGGTCTGAAATGAGGTCAGGGTGGGGTGAAAACTGGTCATAAGGCAGCGTTTCCCAATCTGGCAGCAAATGCACGCTTAACTCGGGTGCAAAGTAGGGAATTTCTTCCAGCAGGCGCTGTGCGTCAAACGCATTGGCCGTGATAATGACGAGCGGCTGTGTATTTTGGCTTTTTTTGAGTGTAGCGGCCAGGTTAGCCAGGGCAAGGCTGTCTTCCCCTGTGGTGTTGATGCTAAAGCGTGTCACTTGGCCCGGTTTTGGAACAGGCAGGGTAGTCTGCGTCATGAATGAGAGTTTAATGCGATTCTTGAGAGTGAGATTATAACGGTTGTAAGTATTAAAACCTAAAAAACACTGATTTTAGAGTTTGATAAATTTATATAGGGCTTATGTGGGATGACATGATTCAGATTATGATAAAAACATGAGGCGCGACACGAGTTGGGTGTCGCGCTAGGTTTATAGTGAGTATTCTGGCTTAGTAAAAAACATTTAATTTGGCCCAAGCTGCATCCCTTGATCGATACGTATACCAACTTGCTGATGAATTTTATAATCAATGGGGTCAGACTCGATTGAAACATTATCAAACGTTTAACTTTGCCCCATATAATTCAAACTGGCGCATTCTTAGTAAAACACACAATTACCGTTCACACTGAACAAGTCGAAGTGTGAACGGTAATTGTGTGTTTTAATTGTGCCGTGTAGTTTGATCTACGCGTTACTTGCCGATTTGTAGTTCTGCGGCAATCCAGTAATCAACCGGGCTGCCAGCAAAGCCATCTTTTTCTGCGATGTAATAGGCGGCGACTTCAACCATTCTGTAGCGCTGCTCAAGATCAGAGGTAGCTGCTTTGGTTTTTTTAACAGCAGGTTTTTTTGCTGTGGATGTCTTTGCCGTGCTGGTTTTTTTAGTGGCTGTAGTAGCTTTAGGTTTGGCTGTAGCTTTTGTTGCTGTTGCCTTTTTGGTCTTAACTTCTTTTTTCTCAGTATTCTCGGCCATTTTGATCCCTTTCAAAATATAGTTGTAATGCTGTTGTAATTCAAACATGAATCTATAACAGTTTTATTACGTGCCCGTACCGCCTACAGTAAGTCCATCAATTCTAAGTGTTGGCTGGCCAACACCCACAGGCACACTTTGCCCTTCTTTACCACAAGTACCCACGCCGCTATCCAGCGACATATCATTACCTATCATTGAAACACGTTTCAGCACTTCCGGTCCATTGCCGATGAGTGTTGCGCCTTTGACCGGGTAAGTGATTTTGCCATCTTCAATCATATAAGCTTCAGCCGCGCTGAATACGAATTTGCCGCTGGTGATATCTACCTGGCCACCGCCAAAGTTAGCTGCGTACAGGCCTTTTTTTACGGATTTAATGATTTCTTCCGGCGCTGTGGTGCCGTTCAGCATATAGGTGTTGGTCATGCGCGGCATAGGGATATGCGCATAACTTTCACGGCGTGCATTGCCAGTGAGAGGCATATTCATCAGACGTGCATTGAGCGTGTCCTGAATGTAGCCACGCAGTATGCCATCTTCAATCAACACTGTTTTGTTAGTCGGGTTGCCTTCATCATCTACACTTAGTGAACCACGGCGATTTTCAATCGTACCGTCATCCACAATGGTAATACCTTTAGCTGTAACCTGATGGCCTATCATGTTGCTGAATGCAGAGCTGCCCTTGCGGTTGAAGTCACCTTCCAGACCGTGGCCAATCGCTTCATGTAATAAAATTCCAGGCCAGCCAGCACCCAGTACTACAGTCATGCTGCCGGCCGGGGCAGGGCGCGCGTCCAGGTTCACAATTGCCTGATGCACGGCTTTTCTGGCGTAGTCGTGCAGTACTTCATCGGTGAAATAAGTGTAATCAAAACGTCCGCCGCCACCTGCTGAGCCTTGCTCACGGCGACCATTGCTTTCTGCGATGACATTGATGCCTACGCGCACCAATGGACGGACATCTGCAGCCATGACGCCATCGTGGCGTGCCACCATGACCACTTCATATTCACCGGCGATGGAAGCGGTAACCTGAGTGATGCGTGGGTCGAGTTTTCTGGCGATAGATTCCAGATGTTCCAGTAGTTTTACCTTGGCATCGGCAGATAGTGAGGCAATCGGGTCTTGCGGCAGGTAGAGTTGCGGCGCCTGAGCCGTGATGATGGATTTTGCCGTTTGTTCATTGCCTAAGGCGGCGATGGATTTTGTGGCAATGGCGGCTTGCTGCAATGCCTCCAGGCTAATGTCATCCGAGTAAGCAAAGGCGGTTTTTTCGCCGCTGACGGCACGCACACCAACGCCCTGGTCAATAGAGAAGTTGCCGGATTTTACCTGACCTTCTTCCAGCCCCCAACTTTCGCTGCGGCTGTACTGGAAGTACAGGTCTGCATAATCAATTTTGTGCGACATCATGTCGCTAAGCACGTTCTGCAATTTGGCAATGTCCAGACTTGCCGGTGCGAGCAGCGCCTGCGTTGCTTCATCAAAGTGAGATCCCTTGATTGGACTGGAACTACTCGGTATTTCCTGATTTTTCATTATGTATGTTTTAACTTTATAAATAGCTGATCACGTTGGATTGACCACATTAATAGTGCGATGTTGCAACGCCGGTAAACTTTTCCTCAGGCTATCCTGATATTTTAGGTTCATGGTTGCCATTACAACCCCTGAGCCGCGCGGCAGCCTGTCCAATACTACACCCCACGGGTCAACGATCATACTGTTGCCATGCGTTTCGCGGCCTGAAATATGGTAGCCGCCTTGTGCCGGTGCAACCACGTAGCACAGGTTTTCAATCGCGCGTGCGCGTACCAGCGTTTCCCAATGGGCTTTGCCGGTGGTGTCGGTAAATGCGGAAGGCACCACAATGATATTTACTTCACCCATGGCACGATAAAGCTCCGGGAAGCGCAAGTCGTAACAAATAGATAAGCCGATTTTGCCGAAGGGCGTATCAACTACCTGAATAGCACTGCCGGGTTCAATCGTTGTTTCTTCGTGGTAATGCTCGTTGCCAAGATCCAGTCCGAACAGATGGATCTTGTCATAGCGTGCCACTTGTTTGCCTTTGTCGTCATAGACCAGACAACTGTTACGCACCTTGCTGGGAGATTTGCTGATAAGCGGTATGGAACCTCCGATCAGCCAGATTTTATGTTTTTTTGCAGTCTTGCTTAAAAAGTCCTGGATAGGTCCCTGGCCTTCTGCTTCTCGTACTTTGATCTTGTCGGTGTCTTTTAAACCCATGATGGCAAAGTATTCAGGTAATACGACTAATTTGGCTCCCTGATTGACTGCGATTTCAATTAGCCTTTCCGCCTCACTCAGGTTCGCGCTTACGTGAGGGCCTGATGCCATTTGGATCGCCGCCATTTTAATAATGTCGCTGCCATTTTTTTGGCTAAGTTTCGATTTTGTTGTTTTTACGCGGGAAGTAATTGCCATGTCTAGTCCGGTTTTAACTAAATAATTGGTAAAGGTTTATTGCATTGTATTTATTTTGCAGGTGAAAGCATATTGCTACCCTGGTCTTTATTGCCATCTTCAGCAGATTTAACTTCCTGTGGGTTATCCCATGTGCCTATGATTTCGTACTCAGTTGAGACAATTTTATTGAGAGGATCTTTGAGTACTTTTTGCGCTAGAAATGCAACGGCACCTACCAATGGTCCTCCTGCAAGTGCGGCTAGCGATACACTGTCACTGATACGGGGTAGTACTTTAACAAACAGATGCTGGGTTTCTTTTTGCAAATTGGTTTCACCTTTCATTTGCACGTCAGCCGCAGGGCCGGACATGGCAAAGTTGTCACTACGCAGCAAGCCCTGGTTAATTCTAACCGTTGCGGTGATTTTGTCAAAAGCGAAGCCATTGCTGAACAGATCTCTGAAATCCAGCGTTAGCCTGCGCGGCAGGCTTTGCAAGCTTAGCAGACCCAATAAGCGGCCGACGCCGGGTTTTACCTGCAGAATCTGGCCTTGATGCACTTCAAATTCCAGCTCACCATTGAGGCGTGTAGTGTCAAACTGTGAAGGACTGCCTGGCCAGCCAAGCTTGCCTTTTAGTTCACCGGCACCGTCTTTAACAGTATCGGGGTAGCCAAATCTTTTCAAGGTTTTACCTAAATCCTTGATATCCCAATTTACATTAAGCAAGGTATTCGGATTTCTGATCCAGTTGTTCCACTGCCCCTCGGCACTGATGATGCCCTCCGGGCTGCTCAGGCTAAGCTTCTGGATATTCCAGTTCTCGTCTTGCGGATAGGCAATGACTTCCAGTTTGCCAAAATTTTTCTTGTTGAACTCGAAATTATCCGCACTGATATCCAGCGCCGGATAGTCCTGCTGCAATTGCTTAAATTCTTTTGTAGCAATGCTGCTGTTTTCAACATTGCTGTCTTTCACTGAGGATAGTCTGTCGGGCGCATTATCTGGAATGGTGAGGTTACTTAGACGTGCGATCAGTTTGCCGTTATTTTGGGCAATCCAATGCAGGTCACCGGTAATTTCGCGACTTTGAATATTTGCTTGCAAACCCTCTTTGTTGGCAATGTTGCTTATTTTCAGGTTGTTGATACGGCGATTAAAAATATCCAGAGCATTGATTTTCAGTGAGGTTTTTTTAATTGATAGCGGCGTTTGCTGATTACCCTTCTCGGTAATATTCTTGATCGCGTAAAGCCATGCGTCTGCGTCCAGATAATCCAGGCTGCCGCTCAGGGAAATGCCTTTGTTTTTACTAAAGCTGCGATCTGTTTCTATATTATCTGTTGTAGCTGTATTGAAGCTGATGTCAGCCTGCTGGAATTGCAGCTTACCGTTTTCAAGGGAGCGTGTTATTTTTGCAGCCAGCCTGCTGTCCAGGTTGATTAGGATGTTATCAGTATTGGTGTCCTGCTTCTTTTCAACGCGAAGCGCCAGTTGCTGGCTAGCCATTTTATCCAGCGGTGCAGGAAAGCGTGAAGTGATGCCTGTCAGGTCGGAGCGTATGCTGATGTTTACGCGCGGTTTTTGAATCAGTATATTGCCGATCCAATCTGCGTTGCCGCTAATGTAGTTTGAGATTTTAGCCAGGTTTTGATCTTTAAGCAGCTGTTTCAGGCTGTCGCTGCTCAGCTTGCCGCGTGCTGCTACACGAATAGCCTTATCCTTGCCTGAGCTTAAATTAAAAGCCAAAGGCGAGCCAAATGCATTAGCCTTGATGTTTTTAGCGGTGAGGCTGCTTTCGGTAAACTCCAGTGCGCCATTAATCTGGCTCAATGCAGGAATGTCGGAACTCTCCATGCGGCCATTACTGATTTGGTATAAGCCTTTATATTTAGCAGCATCCAGATTCTGCATGGGAATCATTAAACTGAGATTCAGTTTGCCGTTACCGCTGGTCTTTAAATCCTCGGTAAAGCCCTGAGTTACTTCGAGCACCGGGCTTTTGTTAACAAAATTAACCCCCTCGCTGACCGGGCCACTTACTTCAGAATCAACGTTGAGTATTGGATTATCGGCATCAAGTTGAGCAATAGTGGTTTTACTGGTGATAATTTTATTGCCAAGTACATTGCCGGTATTGGCGATTAGCTCCATGCGTTTGCCTTCAAACAGCAGGTTCAGGCCGAGATTGCTTATCGCAGGCCAGCCCGTGCCGTATTCCAAGAGCACATCACTCAGTTTTGCGGTAACCCTGAATAGGCCAAGTTTAGGATCTGGATGGTTTTTATTATCTACGAACGGAAAATCAGCCAAGCGGCCTTTAACCGTCAGGTTGATGTCGTTGGCACGCCCAGCCAGAATAGAAGTGTCCAGCCAGTGTAGAGTCGCTTCACCCAGCATGATCGGGTAGTAATTCAGCGCGTATTTTGCATTGCCATTATCAAATTTCCCGGTCAGGTCCAGATAACCACCCTTGATGCCATCCAGTATGTATTTGGCATCCAGCGTGCCAGACAAATGCGGATTACTGATATTCAAATCGCTGACGTTGATTTCAGTTGCCTTGTCTTGAGTATTCCAGCTGATTTTTCCGTTCAGGCGATCGACAGGTATCGGCCAGCGCAGAAGGCCTTTGAAGTCCAGCTTGCTGTTGAGCGAGTCGAGTAGCAGTTGGCCGTTTTTCTGGTTGGCTTTTAACTCACCGCTTAAATTGTTAAAACCCGGAATTTTTTCTTGGGCCTGAATGCTTAACTGATTGAATTTTGAGTTAATGCGGTAAGCAGTGGTGGCATTGTTAAGCGCCTGCCAGTTTATGACTAGATTCTCAAGTACGCCGTGAGGGGCCGCGGCGGCAATTTGCTGTTGTAGCTTAGCAGGCAGGGGTAACAGTGCTAAATACTCATGCGCATCAGCCAGGTTAAAGCTCGCCAGTTGCAGGTTGAACTCTTGCTTGCCGGCAGTCATCTTGGAATAATCAGCTTTAAGATTTTTTAGATTAAGCCCGTTGTCGGCGCTGGCAGATAAGTTGTCAACGCTGATGCTATAGCCTGCTGGCGTTGCCGCTGTGCCAATAAGATGAAATTCACTTAGGTTTTCCCAGTTGAGGCTGCCGGTTAATTGGCGTAATTTGACTGGTGCCAAGTCAGCTCTGGTTTGGAGTTGCAGGTTTTGAATCTCGACTTGACTGCTGACAGATTGCAACTCAAGATTTGTGAATTTAACCTTTACATTGGTAGTGGCAATGCCGCTATGTATATCGATTGGGTAATCAGCCCAAGTTTTAAACGCGGCTATATCGGTGTTTTTTAACTGCAGGTTGATGTGTCCGTCCCATTCCTGAGTTTTGCTGACATCGTTACCAAAAAAACTGCCCTCTACAAATATCGGGTTCTTGCTTCCTGCGGATGGCGTTGTGCTCAGCGTGAACTTGTGGTTTTTAATCAGTCCGCGCCACAAAGGGCTGGAAATCTCAAGATTGAAGTTGTCCAAGCTAAGGGCTGGCGCATTGCGCTTTTCATCAAGCCAGATGATTTTTGCCTGATTGACTTCAACCCGGTTCTGCCTTAACAGCCAGTTGGGTAAGCCAGGTTTCGACTCGCCACCCATGTTGATACCGGCCAAAAAAATCTCGCCGGAGGCGGTGCGTCGGATAGTGAGCTCCGGCGTGTGAATCGCCAGTTCGGTTAAATGTGGCTCCAACAATGGCAGGCTAAGCCAGGAGATTAAAATGTCGGTTTTTTTGAGTTGCAGGGCCGGGCGATTTTCTGCATCAAAAATATCAATGTTGCTTAGGGTCAGGTGTGGATTAAAGCCTTGCCAGTCTGCAGTGATATTGCCAATGGCTATCTTCTGTCTGGCAGCCTCAGTGGCATAGGCTGCGATATCATTTTTGTAGCGGCCGATATTGGGCATTACCCAGAACTGGATGGTCAATGCCGCAATCAGGATAATGGTAAGCATTGTTACCATGAGCCATAGTATTGAGCGGTAAACCCAGAGTAGAGTTTTTCTAAGCATTATTGAATGGCTTTTATTTGAATTATTTAATTAGCCTGCATTTTACTGCAATATCAGGTATGCAGTGCGTTTTGCAAGGTGCGTCAGTTGTAAATACTATGTAATTTTGGTGATAAATTCAGGTAAGAAGTTAAGCATGGTTTATACACATGGTTTATACGGTAGAAATGAAAGATTTATGAGAACTTGCACCTGAATCATTTAGAATAGCGCCTTTGGTCAAAATTGGTTGACTAACGTTTTGAACCAGTTTGGTTTAGGAATAACCTGGTTTAGAAACAACTTGGTTTTGAAACAGCTTGCTATACATTAGAGCGTAATTACTTGATTCAATTTAAACAACTTACTTTAACGCGCGGCACAAAAATCCTAATTCAGGGCGCTTCCTTGCAATTGCATCCGGGACACAAAGTTGGCCTGACAGGTGCCAATGGTGCGGGTAAATCTTCGCTGTTTGCTATGTTGCGCGGTGAGATTCACCCGGAGACCGGCGATTTCGAGATGCCTGCCAGCTGGGTGGTGGCACATGTGGCGCAGGAGACACCGGCATTGCCTATGCCAGCGATAGAGTTTGTGCTCGATGGTGATGCTGAATTGCGCGAAATCGAAGCCGCTTTGGCAGCGGCTGAGACAAACCATCAGGGTGAGCTGATTGCGGAACTGCATCAGCGCCTGACCGATGTGGATGGCTATAGTGCCAAGGCGCGCGCTGCCGAGTTGTTAAGCGGCTTGGGTTTTAGCCAGGCGGCATTGCAGCAGCCAGTTGCAACGTTTTCTGGCGGCTGGCGTGTGCGTTTGAATCTAGCGCGCGCACTGATGTGCCGCTCTGATTTACTACTGCTGGATGAGCCAACCAACCACCTGGATCTGGATGCCGTGATCTGGCTGGAAGGCTGGCTACAAAGCTATCGCGGAACATTGTTCCTGATTTCGCATGACCGAGATTTTCTGGATGCGATTGTGAACCACATCGCGCATATTGAGCAGCAAACGCTTACGTTGTATCGCGGCGGATACTCTGACTTTGAGCGTCAGCGTGCAGAAAAGCTGGCGCTACAGCAAGCCATGTTCGAGAAACAGCAGCGCAAGGTAGCGCATCTGCAAAGTTATATTGACCGTTTCCGCGTGCAGGCCACCAAGGCACGTCAGGCGCAAAGCCGTATCAAGGCTTTGGAACGCATGGAGATGATCTCTGCTGCGCATGTCGATTCACAATTCAGCTTTGAATTTAGAGCACCGATAGCAACCCCGGATCCGTTATTGGTTCTGGACGGTATGAGTGTAGGTTACGGCACGCAGCCGCTGATCAGTAATATTGAGTTGGCAGTCAGGCCTGGCGAACGTATTGGCTTGCTAGGTAAAAACGGCGCCGGCAAAACTACGCTGATTAAATTGCTGGCACATGAATTAGAGCCGCTATCAGGCAAACGGGTTGAAGGTAAAGATCTGAAAATCGGTTATTTTGCACAGCATCAGCTGGAGCAACTGCGCCCCGATGAGTCTCCGTTACAGCATATGATCAAGCTGGACCCGCAGACGCGTGAGCAGGAACATTTAAATTACCTTGGTGGATTTGATTTCAGGGGCGACATGGCATTGTCACCCTGTGCCAATTTCTCCGGCGGTGAAAAATCACGCTTAGCCCTAGCGCTGTTGATCTGGACGCGCCCGAACCTGTTGCTGCTTGATGAGCCGACTAACCATCTGGATCTGGAAATGCGTCACGCTTTGACACTGGCATTGCAGGACTTTGCAGGTGGCGTGATACTTGTTTCGCATGATAGAGCTTTGCTGCGAGCAAGCTGTGACCAGTTTATTCTGGTGGCGGATGGTAAAGCGCAGGCGTTTGATGGTGATCTCGAAGATTATAGCCAGTGGCTAAATGAGCAGCGCTTAAAAGAGAAACAGGCAGCGCAATCGCAAGTAGCTGACAAGCCGAGCAAAAATGACAGGGCGCAAAGCAAGGCGGAGCGGCAGGCTAGAATTCTCGAACGCCGCCCGTTGTTAAAAGAGCTGGAACAGATTGAGCGTAATATGGCGCAAATGCAGGCAGATAAAAAATCCTGTGATGAACGCTTGAATGATCCCGAGCTTTACAGTGCTGCGGATAAAACAGAGCTACAGCAGTTATTGAAAACACAGGCTGAATTGGCAAGTAAGCTGGAAGCAGCCGAGGAGCGCTGGCTGGAATTGCACGAGCAGCTGGAAGCGATTCCGGCAATTGATTAACTATGGATTTAAATTCAATTAAACAGGACCTAAATATGGAAATTCAATATTCACAACGTTTAAAACTGATGCACGCTTTAAGTCTGGCGGCTTCACTGCGTGATGACGAAACTCCAAACACCAATCTGGATGAGTATGATGCGCTCAATGCGGCGGATTACCTGAGCTGCTACGTTACTTTCAAGGCAATACAGTCTGCAGGCCGTTCTCCTCTGGAAGAGCGTACCGAGAATTTTGACATGCTGGGCGTGTATCAGGCTTTTGCGCTATTGGCTTATGCTTTCTTTACCACGCCGTTAGCGCGTGAAGAGATCAGCCCGGAGTTTCCAACGGCACAGATCACCATCGCCAAGACCTTGTTCGCAGGTTTGCCAGATGAAGAACTGATTGAAATTATTGAATCAGGCTTTAATAAATTCCAGCTGATTGCGGAGGCAGAAGCTGAGCATTGGGTCGAGTTTAGAGAGAACCTTGATAAACTGGTGGTTGCATTTGTGATTGCAGGTACCGATGATGACAGTCCACATGGTATTGAAGAAGTGCTGCCGATTTTTGGCCAGTTATTAAGCCAGTTCTGCGAGGCGTTTGAGAGCGCTTAAGTAATTAACTGCAGCTGGAAGCACAGTTATTTTAGTACTAGGGCAATAGTACTAGGGTAATCATAGGCAATTTTCTATTCCATTCAGAAGAGGATTGATTTTGAGAAGGCGCAAGAAAACTTTGTATGAGGTGCTGGAGGTACAGCCGGATGCGTCATCCGATGCTATAAAGTCTGCATACCAAAAAGCCTGTGAACAACTCAAGTTAAAGCAACAAGTGCTGAGCGCAGAGGAAATAGCTTTTCAGCAGAAAGTAATTGATTTGGCATACGATACGCTTTCAGTCAGCACTAGTCGTGACGCTTACGATGCCAAATTAACCACAAAAGATACGCCCGCCATTACCGATAAGGCAATCAAGCTTAATGTTGCGATTGAAGAGAATAAACACTCCCCATTAAGACGTGTTTTGGTTGTGATTGCAGGTGTTATGGTGGTGTGGCTATCGATGCAGCTTATTTACATGTTCATGGTTTATCGTGCCAACCATGGTGTGATCATTCCAGCGGCAGATATTGCAAATCAGGCTGAAGAAAAAGTAAGAATGCAGGAATATTATCAGGAGCATGGTGTCCGCGCCGGAAGTATGATAGAAGCAGATTTACTTGATGCCGAGCAACGAAAAAAAGACGCCGAGCAACGCGCCAAAGAATACGAAGAAAAAGAACGGGAAAGAAAGTATCAGGAATTTTTACAGGAATCACACCGCGTCGGCGATCAGGTTTCTCAAGATTTGATGCAGGCCGAAGAAGCTGCTCGCCGCCAAGCGGAGAGAGAGCGGGAGTTGCAGGAGCAGGAAAAACGTAGAAACGCGGAGCTTGAGCAGCAGCGCATAGAGAACGAGCGTAATAAGTGGAGACTTAATTAATCTGGTTTTTGGATTGAGTGATGGAATTTCTGGTTAAAAATTACAAATTGCTGCTAATTGCACTGGCGGTGTTTTTGATCTTCGTTTTTTCGGGAGAAAAAGTGACCGAAAAAAGCTTTGTAGGTAAATGGCGATCAACAAAACTTGCAACGCCAATTCATCTCTATGCCAATGGTGAGTGGGAAATCAAGAAAGAAGATGGCGCCGTATTGCAATATGGTGTTTGGCAATATAAAAACCAGAAATTAATCTGGAGTTATAAAATGGATGGCAGCGTAGGGCATGACCCGGACCCCGTAGTTTCTGCAAATTCAAAAGAGTTCAAAGTTAAAGAAGTCGATGGCAGCATTACTACTTTTTATAGGCTCGAATGATAATGGTCATGCACTTGTAAATAAACCCTGGTCGGCATCAGCAAGCAAATTAAGTAAATCAACCGCTTTTAGTGATAAAGCAAATCCCAAAACACCACTGCCGATCACAACGGTTTCATAGTCTTTTACACTGTTATCAACCAGAATTTTAATGTCTTCTGGCAGCGCTATGGGAGGGACGGCACCTACAACATATCCTGTAGCTTCAGCTACTTCATCAAACTCGGCCATACGACATTTACGTTCATCCAAATGTTTACGTAACACGCCCCAGTCTGCACGACCGCCGCCTGCAATAGCTAATAAAACATACTTATCCGAGGCTGTTTTAAACAGCACGCTTCTTACAACAGATTGTGGATTTATTCCTTGTTTTAAAAGCAACTCTTCCAGATTTCTAACCGGTTTTTTATCTTCGGATAACGGAATTTCTATAACGCCATAAGAAATGCCTTGCCGTTGTAACAGCTCGGTGACAGGTGAGGTAATGGATTTATGCATTATTAATCACTCTAAATTTTTGTAATGAACATGTTTAACATTCTAATGTTAAAAGTAACCAGTAAAAACCATGTGCAATATGATGCTCGGCGCGGTCTATGAAGTGCAAACAATGGCTGCTAAATAAAGTCTGCACTTGGCCTAAGAATATCTTTCCCCGGTAGTGCATATACTTTTAGTAGCTAACGCTGGCAGGTGTGGATGTGAGGCGTTCGTGTGCCTTGGAGATGTGGCATAGCCCTGATGTTGCTATTGCAATAAAGCTGCAATGAAGTTAAGTACTATTTTTTGTCGCAGTTTATGCCGTAGTTTATTTAGTGCTGTGGCTGCCTGATATTCTCGGTGCTTATTATGTTGCCTTCCAGTATCTGGTGAATCTGTTCCATTAAAAAGCTGGCAGACTCTCGCCCCAGTTTGGATTCTCGCATGGCCATGTGCCAGCTTGAGATTGATTGCCTTAAACTCTCTTCATTGTCACAGGTTTCAATTTTGGCTTTGATGCTACGCCCCATAATGCCCAGATAGTCATCAGCAGCTTCTACCAGTATGGTTTTCACTGATGCCAGTTTGACCGGGCAGATTGGTTCCGCTGCATCTTGTTTCTGTGGTTCCAGAAACGAAAGCGTAGTGTGGAAAGGATTTGCAACTTCAGTCGCCTGCTGTTGTTTTTGTTCGCCTATAGGCAACTGAATATAACCTTCAGACTCCAGTTTTCTGATGGTGTCCATCAGCAAGTCTTTTTTAAAGAACTTTTCCAGATCATCCAGTTTGCGTACGCCATTTACCAGTAATAATACTTGGCGTTCACGCACACCCAAGGTACGTTTGTCGGTAGTAAACTCATTAAAACCGAGCGCGGATTTTTCATACACCATGATGGTCATCTCATGTGAGCTCAACTATTTTTAAACTTTTGTTTAAATCTTTGTTTTAAATTTTTGCGTGAGCGTTACGAAACGGATGTTACTTGCTGGGTATGAATTTGCGATGAAGGTTTTATGGCGGATTTGTGATGGAATTGTGAATTAGTGTTGCTAACTATGAGGCGGCTACTTATAGTCGCCGTCTACATAGTACCAGCGATTGTCAATACGCAGGAAGCGGCTGGTTTCATGTAGTCGTTCTGCTTTGCCGCCCAGGTTGCCTGCATGTTTGTAGCGGGCAATGAACTCGACGAAGGCATGTTCCGCGTCGATATTCTGGTGATGCCTGATTTGTAGCCCCAGCCATTTGCATGCATTTTCACCATCCAGGTCGAGGCTTTGCGGCCTGGTTTTCGGGTGCCAGGTTTGCAGCAGGTATTCACTCAGTATCGGGTTTTGTGTGGCAAGTGCATAAGCGCTGTAGCGCGAACGCATCAGTGCTTCAGCTCTCGGGGCAGGGGAGCCCAGATGGTAAGGTTCACAGCATTTGCTGTAGGGTTTACCGCTCTCGCACGGGCAGTTCATCATATTAACTAATCATTCCGGCGCAGGCCGGAATGACAAACTTAAGCGATTTCACGGGTTTCCAGAAACTGAATATCCGGGTAGCGCTCCTGAGCCATTTGCAGGTTTACACGGTTAGGTGCCAGATACACATAATCATCGGCACCATCCAATGCCACGTTAAAGCCATATTTATCTGCAATAGCTTTTAAATCGGCGTCAGAGCCACGTAACCAGCGTGCGGTGTAGCAGTCATAAGGCTCAAACACCATATCTACGCTGTACTCATGTTCCAAACGATGTGCTACTACTTCAAATTGCAGCATGCCGACAGCACCTAGAATCAAATCGTTAGAGAGTAGTGGACGGAACAATTGCGCCGCGCCTTCTTCTGCCAATTGCTTGAGGCCGATTTGCAGTTGCTTCATCTTCATTGGGTTTTTGATGCGTGCACGGCGGAAAAACTCCGGCGCAAATGACGGAATACCGGTAAATTTCAGGTTCTCACCTTCGGTAAACGTGTCGCCAAGTTTTACCGTACCGTGGTTGGGAATGCCGATAATGTCGCCGGAGTAGGCTTCATCCATGGTGGTGCGGTCCTGCGCCATGAAGGTGATGGCGTTATTCACGCTTAAGGTTTTGCCGGAGGCGACTTGCTTGATTTTCATGCCGCGCTCAAAACGGCCGGAGCAGACGCGCAAAAACGCGATGCGGTCACGGTGTTTTGGATCCATATTGGCCTGAATTTTGAACACAAAACCAGAGAATTTATTTTCATCCGGCGCGACTGGGCGGCTTGCCGTATTGCGTGGCTGCGGTGGTGGTGATAGATCAACTACTGCATCCAGTAAAGATTGCACGCCAAAGTTGTTGATCGCGGAACCGAAAAATACCGGCGTTTGTTTGCCGCTTAAATAACGTGCTTTATCAAAGCTGTGTGATGCACCACGCACCAGTTCAATATCAATACGCAGGTCTTCAACTTGGCGGCCTAACACTTCATCCAGACGTGGGTTATCCAAGCCCTTGATGACTTCAGAAGTGCCCTTTTCTGCACGTGGGTCAAAGAATGAAATTTCGTCGTTATACAGGTGATAAACACCGCGGAAGCTCTTACCCATGCCGATAGGCCAGGTCATAGGGGCGCATTCCATGCCGAGTGTGGTTTCGATCTCGTCCAGCAGTTCAATCGGTGGACGGCTTTCACGGTCAAGTTTATTAATGAAGGTGATAATTGGTGTATCACGCATACGGCAAACGTTTAATAGTTTGATAGTCTGCGCTTCTACGCCGTTTACAGAGTCAATCACCATCACTGCTGAGTCTACTGCGGTCAGCGTTCTATAAGTATCTTCAGAAAAGTCATCATGGCCCGGGGTATCCAGCAGGTTGATCATATGACTGCGATAGGGAAACTGCATTACGGATGAGGTCACTGAAATGCCGCGTTGTTTCTCCAGTTCCATCCAGTCAGACGTAGCATGACGTGCCGCTTTACGACCGCGCACCTCACCGGCAACTTGAATGGCGCCGCCGAACCAGAGCAGTTTTTCAGTTAGCGTGGTTTTACCCGCATCCGGGTGCGAAATAATGGCAAAGGTACGGCGATTGGAGATTTCATCTTGCAGTGACATAAGGTAATTGGTGCAGCTAAAAATACAAAGGCTGCATTTTACCCGAAATAGTCATATCACCGTTATTTCAAAATGTTTAGCGTGAGGCGATTTGCGATAAGCAATATTATCGGTGCGTACACTCTTCAGTACCATAATTGCCGCCTTTGAATTCCGGCTCGTAGTAATACTTGCTGAAGCTCCATTTGCCGGCCTTGTTCTTTTTAAAGCTGGAGATGCCGGTGCCGTAATCCTTGGTGCCCTGGTCGGTAAGGGCGAAGTGCATGGCTGCCTGCGTTCCGTTTGCCGCCGCCTGTCCCAGATAGCTGCCATACCCGGGCACTTCAAGCTTGAATTTGTAGGCGCCGAATTGTTTCAGGCTTTGTGACGGCACGAGTTCCAGTGTGACGGTGCCGGTGTATTTGCCTTCATGGCTATCATCTCCGGTGCAGTCGTAGCTGCCGCTTAAATCAGGGCCTGTGAAGGCAGGCTTGGCTATTGCCGCGGGGGTAATGGCCAGAAAACACAGGGAAACGAGAAATCTATTAAAAAGTCTATTGAAATGAATCATTTTTAATCTTTAAATCTAAAAAATCAGCGTTTTATCGCCAGCAGGATTACGCCGCCAGCCACCATGGCGATGCCTAGCCATTCTCTTGGTGCCGGGCGCTCGCCGAGAAAAGTGAATGCGAAAGTTGCCACAAGCACCAGGCTGAGCTTGTCTACCGGTGCCACTTTTGAGGCATCACCGATCTGTAGGGCACGAAAATAGCAGATCCATGATGCGCCGGTAGCCAGAGCAGATAATCCAAGGAAGATCCATGTTTTGGAAGCAAGCTGGAACGGGTTGCTCCACTTGCCTGTGAACCAGACAAAAAACACGAGCACCACGCTGATGATGAAAGTTCGAATCAGCGTGGCAAAGTCAGAATTAACACCCTGGATGCCGATTTTGGCAAAAATAGCCGTCAGCGCCGCAAATACGGCTGACATTATTGCCCAGTAAAACCAGCTGTTGGGTGCCGTCATTCCTGTTGTGCTATTACTTCACCACTTCCTTGAGCTGCTCAAGGATTGCCGGATTATCGAGGGTAGAGATATCTGACGTGATTTCTTCACCCTTGGCCAGTGTGCGTAACAGCCTGCGCATGATTTTGCCAGAGCGTGTTTTGGGTAGGTTGTCACCAAAGCGGATCTCGTCCGGCTTGGCAATCGGGCCGATCTCATGGCCTACCCAGTCGCGCAGCTGTGCCACGATTTTCTTGGCTTCATCGCCTTCAGGGCGTGCGCCTTTCAGCACCACATAGGCTACGACTGATTCACCTTTCACATCGTGTGGTTTGCCTACGACGGCAGCCTCGGCTACCAGCGGGTTGGCCACCAGTGCGGATTCAATTTCCATGGTACCCAAGCGGTGGCCGGATACGTTCAGAACGTCATCGATACGGCCCATGATGGTGAAGTTGCCGGTGACGGCATCGCGTACGGCGCCATCGCCAGCCAGATAGGTTTTGCCGCCCAAGTCTACCGGATAGTAGCTGGCTTTATAGCGCTCCGGGTCATTCCAGATAGTGCGTATCATAGATGGCCATGGTTTTTTAATGACTAATAACCCACCAGTACCCCAAGGCACGTCTTTGCCGGTTTCATCTACAACATCAATGTCAATGCCAGGGAATGGCAGTGTGCATGAGCCTGGAATTAATGGCGTTACACCTGGTAGTGGAGTAATTACGTGGCCGCCAGTCTCGGTCTGCCAGAATGTGTCTGCAACCGGACAGCGGCTGCCGCCTACGTTTTCGTAATACCACATCCAGGCTTCCGGGTTGATAGGCTCGCCTACAGACCCCAGTAAGCGCAAGCTTGATAGATCGTAATTTCTCGGATGGACTTCCGGATGTGTTTCGGAAGCTTTAATTAGTGAGCGAATAGCTGTTGGTGCAGTATAGAAAATTGATACCTTATGTTTAGCAATCATTTCCCAGAAGCGTCCGGCATTCGGGTAGGTTGGTATACCTTCAAATACCACCTGCGTTGCACCAACTGCCAGCGGGCCATAAGCTACATAACTGTGGCCGGTAATCCAGCCCACGTCTGCGGTACACCAGAATACGTCATTGTCCTTGATGTCAAAAGTCCAGCGCATGGTGTTCATGGCATGCAGTAGATAGCCCGCAGAGCTGTGCTGCACGCCTTTTGGTTTGCCGGTTGAGCCTGAGGTGTAAAGCAGGAACAATGGGTGTTCTGCGTTCACCATCACTGGTTCGCAGGTGTCGGCAGCGCCTGCAATCAGGTCATGCCACCAGATGTTATTGCTGTTCCATTCGATTTCCAGGCCGGTTTTCTTGAGCACGACCACTTTTTCAATCGTGTCGCAGCCGCCCATGGCGATACCTTCATCTACAGCTGCTTTCAGTGGCATGGTTTTGCCACCACGGAACTGGCCGTCAGAAGTAATAATGGCTTTGGCGCTGGCATCAATAATGCGTTCGTTCAGGCTTTTTGCAGAAAAGCCGCCGAATACTACAGAGTGGATCAGGCCGATGCGTGCACAGGCCTGCATCGCCACAACCGCTTCAATGCCCATTGGTAAATAAATAATGACACGGTCGCCCACGCTGAGATTGAGCTTTTTGAGGCCATTTGCAAACTGACAAACCTGGTGGTAAAGCTCTTTGTAGGTGACGTTTTTGGTGCTGCCATCATCGGCTTCAAAAATTATCGCAACCTTATTAGGAATGGTGTTGAGGTGCTTATCCAGGCAATTGGCTGAAACGTTAAGCTCGCCATCTTCAAACCATTTGTAAAACGGGGCATTATCCTGATTGAGTGTTTTTGTGAAGGGTTTGTGCCAAATCAATAATTCGCGGGCCAATTTAGCCCAAAATCCCTCATAGTCATCTGCTGCTTCCTTGCACAGCGCGTTGTATGCTGCCATGCCAGAGACGTTTGCAGATTTAACAAACTCTGCATTAGGCTCAAAAACGCGGCTTTCATGAATAACTGACTCAATTGACATGCTTAAAACCCCTCTAAATACATTTACACATTTATAATCAAAGCTGCGAAATTGCTAAAACTGAAAATGTTACATATTTGTAACTTACGTAATATTACCTTAAAAAAACTATGCTAACACACGATAATTTGTTCTCTGATACCCGCACTCCTTCTAAGGATGAGGCTTATGTGCTGCATGCAGTTTCGTGCAGTCCGTTTTTAGCAAGAATGTTGGGAAAAGACGCCATCCTAGTGCAGGATTTGCTACAAAATTTACATGTAAGATATAAGATAGAAGACATGCAAAATTTTTTGGGCAACCAGAATATTTTTGATGAATCCAGCCTGAAAAAAGCATTAAGGTTGCTGCGTAGCAGCGTAATGGCCCGTTTGATCGTGCGAGATTTGAATAATCTTGCTGACCTGCAGGAGGTCATGCAGACCACTTCACAGCTTGCAGAATGTGCAATCAACACCGCAATTCATTACCTGAATACCTGGCAGGCTGAAGTGTATGGTCAGCCAATGAGCGCCCAAGGCGAGCCGCAGAACCTGATCGTGATCGGCATGGGCAAGCTCGGTGGCGGTGAATTAAATGTGTCATCGGATATCGACCTGATCTTTGCCTACGAGGCTGAAGGTGAAACGCAGGGCGCAAAAGCTATCAGCAACCAGGATTTTTTCACGCGCTTGGCTAAAAAATTAATCGCTGCCATTGATGAAATCACCGAAGATGGTTTTGTATTCCGCGTGGATATGCGCCTGCGCCCATTCGGTTCAGAAGGCGCTCTGGTAAGCAATCTTGATGCGCTGGAAGACTACTACCAGAACAACGGCCGTGAGTGGGAGCGTTACGCCTGGATCAAAGGCCGCGAGGTGACCGGTGGTAATCAAGTTTCACGTTTGCTCAAACCTTTCGTATTCCGCAAATATCTGGACTTTGGCGCATTCAGCAGCATGCGTGATTTGAAGATACAGATTCAGCGTGATGTGAACTGCAAAGGCATGCACGACAACATCAAGCTCGGCCGCGGCGGTATTCGCGAAATCGAATTCATTGCGCAGGTGTTTCAGCTGATACGCGGCGGACGCGATAGCAGCCTGCAGATCAAGCCAACCTTATCCGTATTGCAAGTGTTGCAGAATAAAGGCCTGCTGCCGGAAAAAACGGTTGCAGAATTAACTGAGGCTTATATATTCCTGCGCAATCTGGAGCACCGCCTGATGTACCTGGAAGATGCGCAGACACAGGAACTGCCAAAGTCGGATGAAGCCAAAGCGCGTATCGCCAAGGCCATGAACTTTGACAAACAGGAGAACTATGGCTGGCCTGAATTTATGGCACAGCTGGATGGTTACCGCCGTCATGTACAGCAGTATTTTGACGAGACCTTTGAAGAGGATGATGCAGGCAAGGATGCGCTGGAAACAGAAAAATCAGTGTGGAACGGTGCGGTAGCTGAGCCGGAGGCTACAGCGATTTTGCAGGGCACAGGCTTTGCTGAAGCGCAGGAAACTCTGCGCCGATTGAACACGCTACACCAGAGTAGCCGCTACCTGCAGCTGCCTGAACTCAGCCGCCAGCGTTTCGATGCGGTTATGCCGCACGCCATTGAGCAATCAGGAAAGATGCCGAATGCGGACGTGACCCTGACCCGTGTGATCGACCTGATGGAAAGTATCTGCCGCCGCGCCAGTTACCTGGCACTGCTGGCCGAACACTCAAATGCCATGCAATTGCTGGTCAAGCTGTGTAGTAGCAGCCCGTGGCTGGCAAATTATCTGGCGCAGCACCCAATATTGCTGGATGAGCTGCTTGATACGCGCACCCTGTATGCAGTGCCGGATTTTTCAGCATTACGTGTGGACTTGATGGGACGTCTGGCTGAGGCAGAGGGAGATATTGAGCGGCAGATGGATATCATGCGCCACTTCAAGCATGCCAATGTATTTCGCTTTGCGGTACAGGATATTAATGGCGAGCTGGCGCTGGAAACCCTGTCCGACTATCTGAGCGACTTGGCCTGTTTGATATTGAATGTGGCGCTGGAAACCATCTGGCCCAATGTGCGGGGCAAACATCGCGATACGCCAAAGTTTGCAGTCATCGGCTATGGCAAGCTGGGCGGCAAGGAGCTTGGCTACGCTTCTGACCTCGATATTATTTTCCTCTACGATGACGATGCGCCTGAGGCTGGCGAAGTCTATGCGCGGTTTGCCCAGCGTATCAATAACTGGTTCAACAGCCTCACGTCAGCTGGCCTGCTGTATGAAACTGATCTGCAACTGCGCCCGGATGGCAACAGCGGGCTGCTGGTAAGCACGGTGGCCGCATTCAAGGAATACCAGTTGAACAAAGCCTGGGTGTGGGAGCATCAGGCCCTTACCCGCGCGCGCTTTGTGGCGGGTGATAGCAGTATCGGTGATGCATTCGAGCGCATCCGTATTGAGGTGATGACGCAGCCTCGCAACGCGGCCACCCTGGAAACCGAAGTGCTCAACATGCGAGAGAGAATGCGCAAGGCGCAGCATGCCCATGACGGCCTGTTTGACCTGAAGCAGGGCGTGGGCGGCATTATCGATGTGGAATTTCTGGTGCAGTATCTGGTGCTGCTGCATGCGCCAAATTATCCGCAGCTCACCGGCAACATCGGCAATATCGGTCTGCTTAAACTGATGGGGGAGTTGCAGCTTGTAGATGCCGCTCTGGCGGAAAGCGTATCAGCTGCATATCGTGAATACCGTCATACGCAGCACATGCTTAAATTGCAGGGCGCCTCTCATCTTGGGGTTGAGCAGCAAGGTATTGCCCATCACATAGAAAAAGTCACGGCGTTATGGTCGCAGGTTTTTGCTTGAGGCTATTTCACCTTAAAGGCTAGACTGATTCCAGTCCGGCCATACCATGCAGAGATCTTGCGCGTTGGCAGTCCTCGCTGCCAGCCTCAAACTCGCGGCAAGTGCTGGAGCGCAGCTCGTAGATATTGCAGCTCACTTCACGGCCCACTTCCCCTGCAAGCGCAATGCAGTGTACGGGCTTTTGCTCGGTGCCTTTCATGCACACATGGTGCGGGCTGATAGCGGTGGTAAGCTCGGCAGGTACTGTACCGTGTTCATGGGCACTGGTTTCTCCCCAATAAAAAGAGACACGAAAAGAAGCACAGCAGGCTCCGCACTTTACACATTCTTGCGACATAAAGCTCTTAATAATCTAAAAATTGCAGCTCAGACACGTATTGAGCATATGTGTCATTTTACCCAATACCAGCTATGTGAGCCACGGATTCCTGCTGTAAACAGGATATTGGGAGTAACCGAGTAGCGGGCTGTTTATCAATGATTCAGTCATAGGTAATGTGCATACGCTTTCGTCACTTTACCATCTTGGTCGAAATGAAATACTTCCGCAGCCGGGCCGCTAACCCCTTTGTAGTAGAGGGTGATACTGTTTACGCCGACAAGGGTGGTGACTAACTCAAAGTGAAGATTTGGCACCAGTTGAAGAGCTTTAGCCCAATAAGAACCAACGGCACTCTTGCCTTTTAAAGTTCTTGACGCTTCACCGGTAACTTTGATGATCATCGGTGAGGACATTTCAAAATCGTCAGTGTAGTGTGACAGAATGCGATCAAGGTCATGCTTGTTCCATGAGTCTATCCAGTCAGCGGCAAAATGTTCAGCGAATTCTTTATTGATCATGATTTGATAAAACCTAACGTAGAATTGGGCGGCGCTTTCATTTGACGAAGAATTCTTCGGCCTCAGATAGAAAGCGCGCGTAGAACTGCGCCCCAGCTTCAGCAATAACAATGACGTTCGATGGATCGACTGGCTTGCCAAGATGAGCAGTCGGCACAGAGTAAGTGCGTCCGCGGTTGACCACCGGAAGTAACGTTGTGCGTGAGGGAAGAAAGTTGACTCTGATCTTTTGCGGGGACTTGATATGGATATTCCCACTGTTGATTGTCATGTGCTCAATGTAGAGACTGTTTCCTTCGGCCGCGTTGATTCCGATTCCGTCCGGTTCTCTTCCAACAATTTCATTCACGGTATGTTCGTCAGCACCCCGCGCATTTACGAGATATGACAGAAGCGGGTCTGATCTTCTGAGTGGCTCGAACTTTCCTTGCCAGCCGCTCCATTTCGGACTCTTGCCGAAGTGATTAACTCCCTTTGTCCAAACTCGCTCCAAGCGGCCGAGAAATTCCTTCCAGCTTTCCTCAAATTCATCGAGCGTCTTTGCGCTACGCATAGCGTCGATTGCCGCTCGCGCTTTCGTAAGTTCAAGTAAAGGTTGATCAGAGTGCTGCATGGCTACGATACTCAACGTGAGACATAAGGGGCTCGCTTTAGCTCGTTCCGCTTGATGGATGGGTTGGGCATGGTTATTTAAACTCGCTATTTACGACGTTGCGGTATGCGTAGTTAAAAACATTGGAGGCAGTGTCTTTGAGAGCTACAGTGGCCTTGGAAATAACAGGTTTTGCATTTTCTTTAGCCTTGGTGATTTTGTCTGATGCGGTGTCTAAATGCATTTTTGACCTACGGACAAACTCCTCCGAAGCCTCTACTGCCTTAGCCGTGAATTCAGGGTGATTTTTTGGAGTGCAAAGTAGTTCGACGGTTCCTGCAGTAGTGCCTACAACAATGCTAACGCCAATAATTACAGGAGCAGTGGCAGCACCTCCAAGAGTGCCAGCAACATAACCACTTGAGCCGGTAAATATGTATGCGCCACTGCTATGAGCGACAGCAGTTAGCCCCGTAGCCTGTGTAATGGCGAGTGCTGTTGCTCCTGCTCCACCAGCTGACGCAGATATATTTTTTACCACCTCGCTTTGGCTTGGCGCATATGAACACACAATATCGGCTTTTGATTCGGCTTGAGTAAAAGTGGAAGCCAAAGATAACAAAGCAGAAACAATTATTTTTTTCATGTAGTTATCTTTTAATTTAGTTAAGTTTAAATGCCTAGGGTAATGGATTTTAATCACGCCTGAGGCTCTCTGAAATACAATATCCAATACACTTGGTAAATTTAACAATATCGGCCAATCTACCATTCCTATATAAATTGCGCCAAAATTTCTGGGTGTTTAGTTTAGGCTCCCCACCTTAATGCTGCCGTGTGTACCGGACTATCCCAGTGCTGTCTGATTTCATCATCCAGCAGGCATAGGGAGATAGAGGCGCCCGCCATATCCAGAGCCGTGGTGTAGTTGCCTACCAGTGAACGGGTGATATGAATGCCATGCTCGGTAAATAATCTGGCTGCAGTGTTGTAGATGAGATATAGCTCCATTAAGGGTGTTGCGCCTAGCCCATTTACCAGCAATAGCGCTTCGGCATTTTTTGTTGCGATGTTTCTTGCTGCAAAATCTTCCAGAATCGCCTGTACCATATCTTGCACAATCGCGTCGGCTTCGCGCATAGTTTCGCGTCTGCGGCCGGGTTCACCGTGGATGCCGATACCCATTTCCAGCTCGGTTTCGCTGATGTCGAAAGTAGGGCGGCCAGCGGCGGGTACCGTACAGCTGGTGAGAGCCACGCCTATGCTGGAAGTACGGCTATTGACCTTGTCACCCAGTGCTTTGCAGGCTTGTAGGTCGGCACCGGTTTCGGCCAGGCTACCCACGCATTTTTCTACAATCACTGTTCCGGCCACGCCACGGCGGCCGGTGGTGTAGGTGCTGTTAATCACGGCGCAGTCATCGCTGGTGAGTACTGTGGCTGATTCAAACGGTAGCATTTCGGCGGCCATTTCAAAGTTCATAACGTCACCGGCATAGTTTTTTACAATGAACAGAATGCCTTTGTCTGCATGCACGGCTTCCGCTGCTGCCAGCATCTGGTCTGGCGTGGGCGAGGTGAACACATGGCCGGGGCAGGCCGCATCGAGCATGCCTTTGCCGATGTAGCCGGCATGCAGGGGCTCATGGCCGGAGCCACCGCCTGAAATGATGGCAACCTTGTTGGATGCTTTTTGTTTGCGGGTGAGAAAGTTCGGGTCGAGGTGCAGGCGCACCAGATCATGGTGGGCAAGGGCAAAGCCGTTCAGGCTTTCGGTAAGAATATCGTCGGTTTTGTTGATGAATTTTTTCATTTTTCTGTCCTATTTTGTCATTCCCGCGTAGGCGGGAATGACGGTGTCAGGTTTTTAGTAAGTTACAAACCGCTTCTATCATGAGCTGGCAGCTCTTGGCGCCGGGGTCGATGTGGCCGATGGCTCGCTCGCCCAACCCTGCGGCTCTGCCCTTGGTAGCAATCAGATCTTTGGTGGAAAGCATGCCTTGTTCGGCGGTCTGTGTAAGTGCATTGCTGATTTCTTTGGCACTGGCACCTTGTGTAGCTAGTGCGGTGAATTGATTGGCGACCGGGATCAGAACATCCAGCATGGTTTTTTCACCCAGGTCGGCTTTACCGCGCTGGCGTGTCATGTCAACGCCTGCTGCAAATGCGCTGGCATAAGTTGTCGGGGATGCATCACCTTTTTCCTTGATGGTTTTAGCCATGCCCATGAAAAAGCTGGCTAGCAGCGGACCAGACGCACCGCCAATCGTGCTGAGCAGCTTCATGCCGATTTTATTCAGCGCGGCATCGGGTGCAAGTGTTGCCAGTTCCTGCTGCATATCTACAATTGTCTGTGCGCCGCGCTTCATGTTGATGTAATGGTCGCCGTCGCCAATGGCGCGGTCCAGCGATTCCAGTTCGGATTCGTGTTCGAGAATGGTTTGCTGGATTGCAGAGGCGGCAGAGTTGATGAATAAGGAATTTATACTCATGAATAACACTATATTGATTATTGGTTAAAGTTGTTAAACTCTACACATGTCACATTTCTATTTCAACATATGAGTTTACGTTTCCGTCTAAATCTGCTGATTACCTTGCTGTCGCTGGCCTTTGTGCTGGTGGTGGGCACCATACTGGTCAACGATACCCGCGTTTCCATTCGTGAACGGGTAGAGGCGGCCAGTCGCGTGACGGTGCAGTTGCTGGATACGGTGATCATCAGCTCTGCGCTTAATCCTGAAATGGGGCCTACGCACCTGGTACTGCAGAGTTTTTTAAGGTCATTGGGTTATGTGCGTAGCAGCCATATCGAGCTTTATGATTACGAAGGACATGAGCTTTATCGCTCACCAGAATCAACCTTTAAAAGTGATGTGGTGCCTCCACAGTGGTTTATAAAACTGGTACAGCCGAAAGTAGAAATCGTAGAGCGTAGAGTTCGTTACGGTACTTTGGTGATTAGCTCGAGTGCTGCCGGTTCTATTCGTGAAGCCTGGTCTGGATTTCGTCAGTTAATGTGGGTTGGGTTGGGTTTTTTTATACTGCTTAATACTATGGTCTACCTGTTGTTGAGTCATTCACTTAGGCCTATCAATCGTATTTTGGCTGCCATTAACAGCATTGAGCGCGGAGACCTGACTACACGCCTGCCAGAGCTGGCATTGCCCGAGTTCGACCGTATTGGCCATAGCCTGAACCGCATGGCAGAGTCACTTACCGCAGAGCGACAGCTTGAAGAAAACCGTCAGCTCACCTTTTTAATTCAGAAGCACATTGAAGATGAACGCAGAAGTCTGGCGCGTGAGCTGCATGATGAGCTGGGCCAATATGTAACCGCTATCAAGACTTTTGCTGTAGGCATCGCTAATAAAGCCAAGTCCAATAGCGCTGGCGCCGGCATGCCGGAAATTGCCTCCAGTGCTCAGGTTATTGTGTCTGCTGCCAATCAAATCTATGATGGTATGCATAATATTGTTCGTCAGTTACGTCCGGGAGCATTGGATAATCTTGGTTTGGCTGAAACATTAAAGGATGCTGTCAGCAATTATCAGGCGCAATATCCTGATATTAAAATTCAATTGCACTTGTCCAAAAATTTGGAATCCGGGAATCTGGAATCGGGAAATCTGGCCTCGCTTGGTGAAACTGTTAGCATCAATTTGTATCGAATTGTGCAGGAATCATTAAATAATGCATTCAAGTATGCAAAGGCTACCGAGATTAATATCGGACTTACCAAGTCGGCCACGGGCGAGTTACAGCTGACTATTCAGGATAACGGGATCGGCATGGATGTGGATAGCGTGGATCAGGCCACGCATTTTGGTCTGCTCGGCATGCGTGAACGTGCACAAGCCTTGAATGGAACCTTTAATATTATTTCCGCACCAACTCAGGGTACGGTAATCAATATTACCGTGCCATACAGCACTTCAAATTAAATAACAAACTGCATATATTAAGATTTAATTATTCAGTTTTAACAAGAGAAAGTTAAGTTACATGAGCCAAATCAATGTCATGCTAGTCGATGATCACGCCGTAGTGCGAATGGGATTCAAGATGCTGCTGGAATCTGATGCCGACATGAAAGTGATAGCCGAGGCAGAAAGTGGTGAGCAGTCGATCCAGCGTTATGTAGAGCATAAGCCGGATGTGGTGGTGATGGACATCACCATGCCTGGCATTGGCGGTTTGGAGGCTATTGAACGCATTCTGGCCAAAGACAGCTCCGCAAAAATTCTGGTGCTTTCGGCACATGAGGATTCAGTACACCCGAAGCGCGTACTCAATGCTGGGGCAATGGGATATTTAACCAAGCGCAGTGCAGCAGAAGAGTTAATTAAGGCGATTCGTACAGTAGCTTCAGGCAAGAAGTATCTGGAAGCCAGTGTTGCCCAGCAAATGGCGATTCAACAGCTTTCCGGTGATCAGAATCCGGTAGACGTACTGTCGCCACGCGAGTTTGAAGTATTCATGGCGCTGGCAAAGGGAAAAACTACCAATGAAATTGCCGAAACGCTGTTCCTAAGCCCGCGTACTGTGGGTACGCATTTATACAACATCAAGCAGAAACTGAATGCCAACAATTCAGCCGAAATCGCGTTGATTGCAATGCGCAGTGGCCTGTTGGATGCTTAACTAGCTGATTGGTTGTGTGGCGGTTTTCTTTTTGGGTTTTGGTTGCGGCAGCGCGTCTGCCGTAGCTTGAATAAGCTGATTAAGCCATTCGCTGTCTTCCCATAAATCTGCGGTAATGAGTAAATAAAGCTTGGCACCGGGGTAGGGATAGCCTTCTGTTACTACAGTAATCAAATTTCGACCCGCCGCTGTTGGCTTCAGAAATAGCTGGTCATCACATACAAAGCCTACCGGCTTGCCTGCCAGATATAAGCAATATTCCCCAAACATCCTTTTGGTTGTTGCATGACTATCCGTGGAAAGTTGATCCAGAAGAAATTCAATGGTGCTTTGGGAGGTTGCCATGTATTCAATACCCAAGGAGGCTAGCTGATTAACGAAATTTAAAACTACAGTTGATTAAACGCCAGCTGAGTTAACGACAGCTGATTTTTTTAAATACTAATTCAGCGCGTAGCGGGCAATGCTTAACTCGCCGCCTAATTTACTATTGTTGGGCAACTCTACCAGTGCTCGGGCACCAGTGTGCATCTTGCCCAAGTCTGGCGGGATCAAAAACGTGATGGCTTGGGCAGATTTTCCGCTATTGCTGCCTTCAGTCGAGCCAACTGCCACGTACCATTGAGACCATTCCTCACGCGGTGGAATTAGCAGTGAGCCTTGTAGACTGGCAGTTTCAAGCAGGTGCTGTTTTTCATCACCTATCAACAGGCTCCAAACCTCTACGTTAACCAGTTTGCTTTCCTGTATCAGTTTGGTATTGGATTCCGGTTGTGCTGCAGCCTGCGGCAGCTCTTCTATCTGTGCTTGAATTGGCTCAAAGCCGGAACGTAAGAAAGCGATCTGGTAATCATCAAGTTTGGTGTTGTTCGGTACCATGTACTGAGCAGACTTTTTATTATTAAGCTCGTGTGCATCGATTGCGGCAGCGGTGGCTTTGTCTGCACCCTGCATCAAAATCGAGCGCGCTAGCTGCTGAGCAACGGTGCCGCCAAAGCAGCCGGGTAATGCAAAGGCGATCAATGCCAGCAGCAATAATTTTGGCTGGCATTTTGGTTGAAACCGATGATTTAATCGCAGCAGGTTCATACAGGTTTATTTGATTTTTATTTGCACAGCATGGTTAACGCGGGAGGGTTAGATTACCGCTGAATAAAACGATTGTCCAGTATCAGTTGGAATTTAAGTCTTTGACCTATATGAGGCTTTTGGTTATGCGTGCCCTATTTTTGGGTTGCTGATGCTGCTTGTGAGCTGCGGATGCTGATGATGCCACTGAGAATGATCAGGCAGATGGCAATCCATGCATCCAGACTTAAATGCTCGTTCCACCACACAATTCCAAATAAGCTGGCCAATAAAACTGTGACATAAGCCAGGCTGGCGACTACCAATGTGTCGCCGGTGCGGTAGGCGCGTGTCAGTGCCAGTTGCGCAATAGTGGCTGATAAGCCCAGGGCGCCTAATAGAAGTAAATCCTGCCAGTGCAGCCGATGAAACGTGTCGATCAGCATCCAGAATCCGGCACCTATGGTAGATAGTAATGTGAAGTAATACACGGTGCGCCAGTCAGGCTCATTAAGTTGCGCCAACTGTTTAACGTGTACATAGGCTAAAGCGGCACCGATGCCGGATAGTAGCCCCAATAAGCCTGCAAACCAGCTATCCTGATTAATGGTGGGTTTGAGTAATACGCTTACCCCGACAAAACCGATGACTAGGGCAATGAGTAATATTTTTTTCGGTTTTTCGTGTAGTAATAACGGCATAAATACCGCTAAAAATAGCGGTGAAGTGTAGTTGAGTGTGATGGCAGTAGCCAAAGGTAGATGGGCGATAGCGTAGAAAAACAAAACCAGCGAAGCAAAGCCAATTAATGAGCGCGATAGATGCTTGCTGATGTGGGGCGTATTTAGCGGTAGTTTTTCAACAGCTATAAATAGCCAGATTGCAATCAGGCCAAATAGTGAGCGGTAAAACACCAACTCAGCAGCGCTGAATCTCTGCGCGCCGATTTTGACCAGTGCGCCCATGATGGCAAATCCAAGTGCGGCTACCAACATCCATAAACTACCCAGATTGGGTAATTTAGCACCTAGCGCGCTGAATGAGGGTAGTTTCACAGAATTGGGGAAATGGTTTGAATTTATTACAAATTTTTAAGCTCGGTACCTAGCGCGTGACTAATTACGCTGCATCTCAGCGCTTGCCGAGGTGCTGTTCCAACTGAGTACGATACCATTGATGAAAGTGCTCCATGCCGGTCTCCATCGGATGCTGGTAGGGGCCGCGTTCGTCAATACCTTGTGCATGCAAAGCACGGCGGCCATCATGCATGCGCTGGCAGATGTCGTTGTCTTCTACTGCCGTTTCTTCGTAAGCAGCCTGTTGTGCTGTTACATATTCACGCTCAAACAGTGCGATATCTTCCGGGTAGTAAAATTCAACCACATTGGTGCAGGCATCTACGCCGCGTGGAATGATGTGGGAAACCACCAGCACGTTCGGGTACCATTCGATCATCAGGAATGGGTAATACACCATCCAGATAGCGCCGTATTTTGGCTGCTTGTCGCCTTGGTATCTGGCAACCTGCTCTTGCCATTGCTGGTAAATGGGTGAACCGGCGCGGGTCAGTGACTGCTTGAAACCTACCGTCTGTACGCTATAGTCAGCGCCGAATTCCCAGTTGAGTGCATCACAGTTCACAAACTGGTTAAGCCCCGGGTGATATGGCCCGACATGGTAGTCTTCCAGATAAACCTCGATAAAGGTTTTCCAGTTAAAGCTGTATTCTTCAACGGCAACGCGATCCAGCATATAGCCAGTGAAATCAAAATCCTGTTTACAACCCAGATTAGCGAGTGTTTTTGCAATGTCGCGCTTGCTGTCAAACAAGAGTCCTTGCCAGTTCTGTAGAGGCTTTTTATCCAGGTGCAGGCATGGGTTCTGGTCAAAATGCGGTGCGCCCAGTAACTTGCCTTGTAGATCATAGGTCCAGCGGTGCAGCGGGCAGACGATGTTTTTGGCCTGACCGCGGCCTTTAAGCATAACGGCTTGTCTGTGGCGGCAAACATTGCTGATAGCATTGATGCCGTCCTGACCGTGAACGAGCGCTTTAGCTTCACCGGTCCAATCCAGCACGTGGTAGTCGCCTGAGTCGGGTACCATCAGTTCATGCCCAAGGTAGTGCGGCGCCTGAGCGAACATATGCTGTTGCTCTAATGCGTATATTTCAGGGTCGACATACCAAGCCACTGGCAGTTGTGGCTGATTATCATGCTGGGAGATCAAATTTAAAGATGCCATAAAAATATTGATTGGCAGTTAAAATTACAAAGACCGCGATTTTTGCCCAAATTGCTATTTTTATCAAGTGATTATTCATGAATTATCAGCCTGGACGATGCTGTAAAACTTGCCAATATCGAGGTTTTGAGCTACTCTCACGAGATTAGTATACCCTTCAAATTTTAACCGTAAATGCAACTTCAATCATGGTTGTTTTTAAGGTTGTCTTTAAGTAAGCAGTACTACCAAATCGTTTGGTTTAGCAGAACGATTAATTTACAGAATGATTAATTTAAGTATTGAGTAAATAAAAATGTCAGCACATTTGATGAATACCTATATGCGTCAGCCCGTTACCTTTACCAAAGGTGAAGGCGTATGGCTATGGGATGATAAAGGTGAAAAATATCTGGATGCCTTGGCTGGTGTTGCCGTGAATGGCTTGGGACATGCGCATCCTAAGCTGGTGAAGGTGATCAGTGAACAGGCTGGCCGCCTGATCCACGTTTCCAATATCTACCATATTGCCGAGCAAGCTGCGCTGGCAGACATGATTTGTGAAATCTCCGGCATGGATAAGGTGTTCTTCTGTAACTCCGGCTGTGAAGCGAATGAGGCTGCAATCAAGCTGGCACGTTTGTATGGTCACAACAAGGGTATCGAGAACCCGGAAATCATCGTGATGGAGCAATCGTTCCACGGCCGTACTCTGGCAACATTATCAGCCACCGGCAATTACAAGGTGCAGGCCGGCTTTGAGCCATTGGTCGGCGGTTTTATCCGCGTGCCGTATGATGATGTCGAGGCGGTAAAACATGTGGCCGAGCATCACCCGAATATCGTGGCGATTCTGGTAGAGCCGGTGCAGGGCGAGGGCGGTATCAATATTCCGAAAGAAGCCAGTGCTTACCTTGAAGCCTTGCGTCAGCTCTGTGATGCCCATGGCTGGCTGCTGATGCTGGATGAAGTGCAGACCGGCATTGCGCGTACCGGTACCTGGTTTGCTTTCCAGCACACCGCTATCAAGCCTGATGTGATGACCCTTGCCAAGGGCCTGGGTTCCGGCGTGCCGGTTGGTGCCTGCGTTGCCAGCGGCCAGGCTGCCGATGTGTTCACTTACGGCAAGCACGGCTCAACTTTTGGCGGTAATCCATTGGCAACTGCTGCCGGTTTGGCAACGCTGAATATTATCGAAGAAGAAGGCATACGCGAGAATGCCGAGAAAATTGGTAACCTGATTCGTGAAGGTTTTGCTGCAGAGCTTAAAAATACAGCAGGTGTGGTTACCGTGCGCAATGCCGGCATGATGATCGGTATTGAACTTGATCGCCCATGTGCTGAGCTGGTGAAAATGGCCTTGGCCGACAAGCTGCTGATTAACGTGACAGCAGATAAAGTGGTGCGTCTGCTACCGCCGCTGGTTATGAACGAGGCTGAAGCCCATGAGCTGGTCAAGCGCTTGTCAGCAGTAATAAAAGCTTTTCTGGCAAAATAAAACAATCTATAACTAATTAATTTAATAACGAAACAACTAACTGAAATTAACTGAACGAGGCCCGTTTCAATAAAACTCTGGCCTCCTAACCATTATGGCAATAAAACATTTTCTGCAATTCAATGATTTAAATCGTGACGAGTTTGAACACGTGTTTCAGCGTGCGCACTGGATTAAAAATCAATTCAAAACCTACCAGCAGTACTGGCCGTTACAGGACCGCACACTGGTGATGATTTTTGAAAAAGCCAGCACACGCACACGCCTGTCATTTGAGGCAGGCATGCAGCAATTGGGCGGTTCGGCGATTTACTTGAATACGCGTGATTCACAACTGGGTCGCGGTGAGCCGGTGGAGGATGCGGCGCAGGTGATTTCGCGCATGAGCGACATCGTCATGATCCGCACTTTTGAGCAGGAAATCATTGAGCGCTTTGCTGCCAATTCACGCGTGCCGGTGATTAACGGTTTGACCAATGAATATCACCCATGCCAGATCATGGCCGATATCTTCACCTATATCGAGCATCGCGGTTCTATCAAGGGCAAGACCGTGGCCTGGATCGGTGACAGCAATAATGTGTGCAATACCTGGCTGCAAGCGGCAGAAGTGTTGGATTTCAATATCCATGTATCGACTCCACCTGGTTATGAAGTTGAGCCTGAGCGCGCCAATTTGTACGGCAATGACCATTTTGAAGTATTTGCTGACCCAATGGATGCCGCTAAAGGCGCTGACCTGGTGACAACCGACGTATGGACCAGTATGGGTTTTGAAGCAGAAAACGAAGAGCGCATGCGTGACTTTGCCGATTGGCAGGTAGACGCAGATATGATGCGTGTGGCCGCCAAGGATGCATTGTTCATGCACTGCCTGCCAGCGCACCGCGGTGAAGAGGTTTCTGCAGAAGTGATCGATGGCGCGCAAAGCGTGGTGTGGGATGAGGCGGAAAACCGTCTGCATACACAAAAAGCATTGATGGAATATTTGCTGCTAGGCAAGGTTTAACGAAGCTGGTTTTAGTGGCTGGTATTCGTAAATACAAGATTTAATTAGGGAAAATTAAGTAATGAGCAAAATTAATAAAGTGGTTCTAGCCTATTCAGGCGGTCTGGATACATCAGTTATTTTGAAATGGCTGCAAGATGAATATAAATGTGAAGTGGTGACCTATACCGCTGATTTGGGTCAGGGTGAAGAGTTGGAACCTGCACGCGCCAAAGCCCAAGCGGCCGGCGTGAAAGAGATTTTTATCGATGACGTGCGTGAAGAGTTTGTGCGCGATTTCGTGTTCCCGATGTTCCGCGCCAATACCGTGTATGAAGGCGAATACCTGTTGGGTACTTCGATTGCGCGTCCTTTGATTGCAAAACGCCTGATTGAAGTGGCACGCGAGACCAATGCCGATGCAATTTCACACGGCGCTACCGGCAAGGGTAACGACCAGGTGCGTTTTGAGCTGGGCGCTTATGCATTGAACCCGAACATCCATATCATCGCCCCATGGCGCGAGTGGGATTTGTTGAGCCGTGAAAAACTGATGGCGTATGCAGAAAAACACGGTATTCCGGTTGATATGAAACACAAGCAGGGTGGCAGCCCATACAGCATGGATGCCAATTTGCTGCACATTTCTTATGAAGGCCGTCACCTTGAGAACCCTGCGGCTGAAGCTGAAGAGTCGATGTGGCGCTGGAGCGTGAGCCCAGAAAAAGCGCCGGATGCACCAGAGTATCTGGATATCGAATATGTAAATGGCGACCCGGTCAGCCTCAACGGCGAAAAAATGAAAGCACATGAGCTGCTGGCGCATTTGAATGCAATCGGTGGCAAACACGGCATTGGCCGTTTGGATCTGGTTGAAAACCGCTATGTGGGCATGAAATCACGTGGCTGCTATGAAACTCCGGGCGGCACCATCATGCTTAAAGCGCACCGTGCGATTGAATCCATCACGCTGGACCGTGAAGTGGCACACCTGAAAGACGACCTGATGCCGCGTTATGCCAGCATGATCTACAACGGCTACTGGTGGAGCCCTGAGCGTATTGCGTTGCAGACCTTGATTGACCATACTCAGCAAACAGTTAATGGCTGGGTGCGCGTGAAACTATACAAAGGTAATGTCATCATAACCGGACGTGACAGCAAAACCAATTCACTGTTCGACCCGACTATCGCCACCTTTGAGGATGACAAAGGCGCTTACGACCAGAAAGACGCGGGTGGTTTTATCAAGCTGAACGCGCTGAGAATGCGTATTGCCGCAAACCTGAAAAACAGAAAATAATGCTGTTTCCAGTATAAGTTTAAAAATGCACCTGATTCAGGTGCATTTTTTTTGCATATTAGGTTTGCTTTAGTTTGTTATTAGCCGTTTATATCGATTGTAAAACCCTAAATGTGTGATTGAATGTTTTATAATCCAGCTATATAAAAACGATGAATGAGATGTAATTTTTCATGACGAAAATAGATTCAACCCTGCACCGTACCGTTGAGATTTATGCGGACGGTGCCTGCAAAGGCAACCCAGGCCCAGGCGGCTGGGGGGCATGGATACATTATGATGGCCATGAAAAAGAACTGTTTGGCGGTGAGATGAATACGACCAACAACCGCATGGAGTTGACTGCCGTCATCCGCGCGCTGGAGGCCTTGAAGCGGTCATGCCATGCACGTGTATTTACCGATTCTGTCTACGTGCAGAAAGGCATGTCGGAATGGCTGGTTGGCTGGAAAGCCCGTAACTGGCGCACGGCCGATAAAAAGCCGGTCAAGAACGATGATTTGTGGCGAGTGCTGGATACGTTGGCGCAGCAGCACACAGTGGAATGGGTATGGGTAAAAGGGCATGCAGGCAACGCTGGTAACGAGCGTGCCGATATGCTGGCTAACCGAGGTGTTGAACATGTCATGCATGGAGGTGCAGCAGCATGAGGCAGATTTTTCTGGATACTGAAACCACCGGTTTATATCCGGCGCAGGGGCATCGCGTGATTGAGGTGGCTGCGGTCGAGGTGGTTAACCGCCGCCTTACCAAGAATCATTTTCACTATTACATCAATCCTGACCGTGAAATCGACCAGGGCGCGCAGGAAGTGCACGGCATTTCGTTGGAGTTTTTGCAGGATAAACCGCGCTTCGCCGATATTGCCGATGACCTGATTGCTTTCATTGCTGATTCAGAGCTTATCATGCATAACGCGCCGTTCGATGTCGGCTTTCTCAATAGCGAATTTGGCATGCTGGGGCTGAAAACCGTTGAAGAAATCACGGCAAAAGTGACCGATACGCTCAAGATTGCCAAGGAAATGCGCCCCGGGCAGCGTAACAATTTGGATGCCTTGTGTAAGCATTTTGGTATTGATAACTCAAGACGTACCCTGCACGGCGCGCTGCTGGATGCCGAGTTGTTGGCGGATGTCTATATGGCGATGACGCGTGGCCAGGAAAGCCTGATGATGGCGTTGGACAAGCCTGAACAGACTGGCGTGGAAATCGTTCAAAATAGTAATGCGCCTATTTTGGTAAAACTTGCGAGCGCAGATGAACTTGCTGCGCATGAGGAATATTTGGCTGGCTTGTCTAAATCAGGCAATTGCCTGTGGAATAGCTAGGGATATAGTGCTGTATTTAAGTTATACACTTTAAGAAAGTATAAAAGATGAATAAAACAATTCTAGTCACTGGCGGTGCCGGGTTTATCGGCTCCAACTTTGTGCTGGCATGGGTTAAGCAAGGCTTGGGTACGGTGGTCAATCTTGATAAACTGACCTATGCAGGCAATCTGGAAAATTTGGCATCGCTGGGTAGTGATGGCTACCATGTGTTTGTGCATGGCGATATCGGTGACCGTCACTTGCTGGATAAACTGCTGGCTGAACATAAACCTTGTGCGGTGGTCAATTTTGCGGCGGAAAGTCATGTCGACCGCTCCATTCACGGGCCGGAAGATTTTATCCATACTAATGTGGTCGGTACCTTCCATTTACTTGAAGCAGTGCGCGGTTACTGGGGCGGATTGGATAGCGAACATAAGAAAAACTTCCGCTTCCTGCATGTGTCAACTGATGAAGTTTATGGCTCACTGGCTAAGGACGATCCTGCATTCACCGAGACTACTCCGTATGCGCCTAATAGTCCGTACTCAGCCTCTAAGGCCGCTTCTGATCATCTGGTGCGGGCTTATCACCACACCTATGGCTTGCCGACGTTGACTACAAACTGTTCTAATAACTACGGCCCACATCACTTCCCTGAAAAATTGATCCCGCTGGTGATTCATAATGCATTAACCGGCAAACCGCTACCGATCTACGGTAACGGCCAGCAGATTCGCGACTGGCTGTATGTGGAAGACCATTGTGCTGCGATTCGTCGTGTGCTGGTAGCAGGCCGGGTGGGTGAGGTATACAACATTGGCGGCTGGAACGAAAAACCGAATATCGAGGTAGTGCGTACCTTGTGCCGCATACTGGATAAGAAAAAGCCACGAGCGGATGGCCATTCCTATGCGGAGCAGATCACCTTTGTTGACGATCGCCTGGGGCATGATCAGCGCTACGCGATTGACGCAACAAAGATCAGCAAAGAGTTAGGCTGGAAACCTGTAGAGACCTTCGATACCGGTATTGAAAAAACCGTGGACTGGTTCCTGCAGAATCAGGATTGGGTGAATAACGTTACCAGTGGCGAGTACCGCAATTGGGTGGAAACGCATTATGCAGAACGTGGAGAAGAGTTAGCATGAAAGGCATCATTTTAGCCGGAGGTTCCGGCACACGTCTGCATCCGGTAACGCAGGTAGTTTCCAAGCAATTACTGCCGGTTTACGATAAACCAATGATTTATTATCCGCTTACTACCTTAATGCTAGCCGGTATACGTGAAATTCTGGTGATTTCCACGCCTGAAGATACACCGCGTTTTCAGCAGTTGCTGGGTGATGGCAGCCAATGGGGAATTTCAATTCAATATGCGGTGCAGCCATCACCGGATGGGCTTGCGCAAGCTTTTATTATTGGCAAAGAGTTTATTGGGCAGGATAGCTGCGCATTGGTGTTGGGCGATAATATTTTCTACGGCCAAGACCTTGCGATTAAAACGCAGGCTGCGGCTACCTTGACGCAAGGTGCCACCGTATTCGCTTACCCGGTCAGTGATCCGGAGCGCTATGGTGTGGTTGAATTTAATGCACAAGGCCAGGCTGTAAGCCTTGAAGAAAAACCGAAGGCACCAAAGTCCAGATATGCAGTGACCGGATTATATTTCTACGATAACCGCGTGGTAGATATTGCCGCGCAACTTAAGCCATCACCACGTGGCGAACTGGAAATCACCGATGTGAACCGAATCTATCTGGAAAGCGGCGATTTACAGGTGGAAGTGATGGGGCGCGGTATTGCCTGGCTGGATACCGGCACGCATGATTCGCTGCTTGAGGCTTCAATGTTTATTGAAACCATAGAAAAGCGCCAGGGCTTAAAGATCGCCTGTCCTGAAGAAGTTGCCTATCGTATGCAGTATATTGATGCAGCTCAGCTGGATAATCTGGCGAATAAGTATATTAAAAATGGCTACGGCCAATATCTGAAACAAGTTTTGACAGAACAGGTGTACTGATGCAAGTTGTGCAGACCGCAATCCCGGAAGTATTGATTTTAGAGCCACAAGTATTTGGCGACGAGCGCGGCTTCTTTTTTGAGAGCTTCAATCAACAGAAATTTGAGAGCTTGACTGGTGTAAAAGCCAACTTTGTACAGGATAACCATTCAAAGTCGGCGGTTAATGTTTTACGCGGTTTGCATTACCAGATACAGCAACCGCAGGGTAAGCTGGTGCGCGTAGTTGCCGGCGAAGTGTTTGATGTTGCGGTTGACCTGCGCCGTCAGTCAAAAACTTTTGGCAAATGGGTCGGTGTTGTCCTGTCTGGCGAGAATAAACGCCAGCTTTGGGTACCGCCCGGCTTTGCGCATGGTTTTGTTGTGTTGAAAGATGGCACGGAGTTTTTATATAAAACCACCGATTACTACGCGCCGCAGCATGAGCGCTGTATACGCTGGAATGACCCGAAAATCGGCATTGAATGGCCGCTGGCTGGCGAGCCGGTGTTGTCAGGCAAAGATCAGCTGGGGCTGGATCTTTCTAAAGCAGAAATTTTTGAAGAATAGTCACCGTGTATAAAAAAATATTGCTTACCGGCGTGAATGGGCAGGTGGGGCATGCTCTGCTAAGCGCTTTTTCAGAACAGAATGTACATTGCATCAGTCTGGATAGAACGCAGCTGGATTTGACCGATACTGACGCAATTCGCCGCGCCGTACTGACAATCAAGCCGGATCTGATCATCAACCCGGCTGCTTATACGGCAGTGGATAAGGCCGAATCCGAGCCGGAACTGGCCTATGCAATCAATGCTGCTGCACCGCAAGTTCTGGCAGAAGAGGCAGCAAAAATTGGCGCCAGACTCATCCACTTTTCTACCGATTATGTATATTCCGGCACCAAGTCGAGTGCATACGTTGAGGATGATCCAACTCAGCCGTTAAGTGTATATGGCAAAAGCAAGCTGGCGGGTGAGGATGCCATCCGCGCCGTGGGTGTGGCGCACCTGATCTTTCGCACCTCCTGGGTATATGGTGCTTACGGCAAGAATTTCATGAAAACTATTATGCGCCTGGCGGCTGAGCGTGATGAGCTGCGTATCGTGGCGGACCAGTTTGGTGCACCTACCAGCAGCTCAAGTATTGCTGATGCGGTGCTGACTGTTATGGGGCTATGGAATAATGAGCTTGCCGGCACTTACCATCTGGTGAACGCGGGCCGTACTTCCTGGCACGGTTTTGCTCTGGCCATCGTGCAAGAATACAACCGCATTCAATTGGCTGGTAATCTGCCGCCGCTTAAAGTTAAGCCGGAAAATATACACGCCATCACTACCCAGGAGTATCCGACACCTGCCGTCCGCCCGGCCAATTCATGTTTGGATTGCAGCAAGCTGGCAAGGGATTTTTCAGTGCAGCTGCCGGATTGGCGTCAAGCCTTGATTGGCGAGCTTTCGCAGTTAGTCTAAAGAATTGAATCTGGAGAGTTGAATCCGGAGCAATGAATCTGGAGAAATTAACCTAGCGCATCCGCCCAGCTATTGGGTGTTTCATACAGGCGCACTTTTTCCAGTTTCAGGTGGTTACCATAGCTATCGTGGTATTTTGATTTCAGTATCCTGAAAGCTTCCAACGCCATATTTTCGGCAGTCGGCACGGTAGGGAATACCACGGTTTTGTGGTCTGGCAGTGAGTTCAGGAAATTCAGCACTTCCGTATCATTGCGGTATACCAGAAACGCGTGATCCCACACATTCACCACCGATTCCTTGGCAATTGCCTTCACGTCGGAGAAATCCATCACCATGCCGTTTTCAGAGGCGTTTTCCTGCTTGATGATGTCACCGGACAATGTTATTTCCAGCACATAACGGTGCCCGTGCAGGTTTCTGCATTGGCTTTTATGGTTGGGGATACGATGTCCGGAATCAAACTCAAGGCGGGTGGTAATTTGCATGAGTGCAGTCGCTTCAAATACTAAAATTGGAATGTGTGCATTATACGCCTACTAGGCTGGCTTTTTAATCCGCCATTTTCAACACGGTAGTCAAACCATCAGTTCCCTGATGTGGCTGCAAGCCGCATCAGCCAGCGTGCTGAGATTGTAACCACCTTCCAGAGATGAAATGATGTGGTCTTGCGCATGCTGGGCGGCAATCTTTTTGATGAATTGCGTCATCCATGCGTAATCGGTATCCGTCAGCTTCATGCCTGCCAGTGGGTCGTCAGCATGGGCGTCAAAACCGGCGGAGACGTAAATGATTTCCGGCTTGAACTGGTTTAAGGCAGGCAAAAACTCCTGTTCAAAAGCCTGCTGGAATTCCTTGCGTCCTGATTGTGCTGGCAGCGTAATGTTCAACATTCTATCGCTGCGCGTATCAGCGCCGCGATGTGGGTAGAACGGGTGCTGAAAGGTTGAGCACAGCATCACGCGCGGGTCGTTCCTGAAAATATCCTCGGTACCGTCACCGTGATGCACGTCAAAATCGATAATCGCGGCACGCTTGATGCCATATTTTTCAAATGCATGCGCCACGCCGACTGCAACATGGTTGAAGATACAGAAACCGGCGCTGTTGGCACGACCGGCATGATGCCCCGGTGGCCTGATACAGCAAAAAGCATTATCAGCCATGTTGCGCATGACCAGGTCGGTGGCAAATACCGATGCACCGCTGGCATGCAGCGCTGCCGAGAGACTCATTGGCCCCATTGCAGTGTCTGCGTCCAGTCTGACCAATCCAGCCTGTGGCGATAACGAGCGAATCTTGCGGATATAGTCAGCACTATGTACGCGCTCAAGTTCTCGGTCTGTGGCTAATGGTGCTTCGTAAATGTCCAGCTTCTGGTAAATGCCTTGTTTGATGAGGGCATTCTTGATGGTGGTAATGCGGGCAGGGGATTCCGGATGGGTGCCATCCATGATGTGCAGCAGCGTATCCGGGTGCGAAATGAATGTAGTTTTCATTAGGGTACCTCTATAAATACATTTTTTGGGCGGATTGCTTCGTTGCGCGGTACTCGTAACTTCGCTGTATATCTCATACTATCTCAGTTCCTGTGTTCCGTGCGCCTTGCACTGCATCCCAAATAACGCATTTCTAGATGTGCCCATAATATTTTGCTAACGTGAAATTTCAGTACGCAGCATTTTGTAAATTGCCAGCCTTTCTGCGGATATCTTGTTGGCTGCTGCGGCTTCAGTAATAGCACAATCGGGTTCCTGCAAATGCTTGCAGTTATTAAATCTGCACTTGCCTAAAAATGGCCTGAATTCTATGAATGCATGTTCAAGTTCGTCTGTGCTGAGGTGATGCAAGCCAAACTCTTGCAGGCCAGGCGAATCAATCAGTATGCTATTCTCGTTAAGGTGATATAAATGTGCGGCAGTGGTGGTATGTTTACCGCTATCCAGCACGGTGCTGACTTCCTGCGTGCGAACAGCCTCATTTGGCAGCAGTGCATTGATCATAGTGGATTTACCCATGCCGGATTGGCCTACCAGTATGCTTACCTCACCTTGTAAATACGGCCTGAGTGTAGAGATGTCTTCTTTGGCTGATAGTGGCAGTACCTGATAACCCAGTGCAGTGTAAAGCTCCAGTTTTTGTTTTGCATGGTCGTTATCGGCTAAATCGCATTTATTCAGTACGATTAATGCCTTGATTCCTGCGGCTTCTGATGCAATCAGGCAGCGGTTGAGCAGGGCTTCGTAAAAGCTCGGTTGTGTGGCCAACACGATAATGATTTGTGTGACATTGGCAGCCAGTGTTTTGCTTTTAAAAGCATTGCTGCGGTACAGCAAAGTCGTGCGTGGCACGATATTTTCGATAACGCCTTCGCGATTGTCAGTGAGTTTTACAATGACATTATCACCACAGGCAACATCGGTTTTTTTACCGCGTGTTACACAGCTGATGCGATGTTTGGTGTCAGTCAGCTCGACTTTGTAGCGTTTGCCGTAAGCTGCCACTACGGTGCCTTGCAAGTCGCTATGCACTTGCGCGTTTTCAGATGATTGCACTAGTTAATTTATTCTTTAATTATTCTGTAAATTTGTAGTAGTTCTGGTTGAGATATTTGGCAACATTGAGTTCTTCATCTTCAAACCATTTAAGACCCAACATGGTATTGCAGTTTCGAACTTGTGCAACCAGGCCTTTTGTTGATTTAACCTTGCGGTATTCACGAGTATAAATGGCCGAGCCGTCACCACCAAAGCTGGAGGCATGGCAACTGATACAGTTTTTTTCAACCAGCGCTTTACCAGCATTTGCATCGGCTGTCTTGAAAGGTTCTGCCTGTGCGTAGCCGTTGATTAATAACAATCCGGCAATTAAGTATAATGATTTCATATACAACACCTCCAAACCATAATGCTACCAAACCAGTAGTCTAGCTAGTATACGCCGCTAATTTCGAAATCCTGATACTAGCTGGTGGATGCGAGTCATAAAATGCGGAATGCAATGGATCAGGCGTTAACGTTGACGCATTATCGCGGTAAAGTTTCACTAATGCCTCGACCAGATATTTTGCGCTTGCATACTTGGCTGCATAGTCATCAGCTTCAAATTCATTCTTGCGTGAGTAGCTCGCCATCAGCGGACGCAGCAGGAACAGGAATACAGGAGACACCATTAAGAATAATAGCAAGGCCATGTACTTGCTGGCCTGTGTCACACCCAAGCCTGTATAAAACCAATCCTGATTCATCAGCCAGCCCAATAATGCCAAGCCGACAAAGCTGACAAAGAACATCAGCGCGATACGCTTGATGACGTGGTGATGACGGAAATGACCGAGCTCGTGCGCCAGTACTGCTTCAATTTCATCGTCGTTCAATCTTTCCAATAGCGTATCAAAAAACACTACGCGTTTGGATGAGCCAAAGCCGGTGAAATAAGCATTGCCATGGCTGCTGCGGGCTGAACCATCCATCACGAACAGGCCTTGAGACTTAAAGCCACACTTATTGAGCAGGGCTTCAATGCGTTGTTTGAGTCCTTCATCGGCAAGCGGTGTGAATTTGTTGAAAAAAGGAGCAATAAATGTTGGGTAAACTGCGAGCATCAATAGATTGAACACGCTCCATACGACCCACAGGTACAACCACCAGTAAGCGCCTGCGCCCTGCATTAACCATAAGGCTGCAAACAGGATGGGTGCGCCAAGAATCACGCCAACGATGCTGTGTTTGATCAGGTCGCTGTAGAACATGCCGCGCGTCATTTTGTTAAAGCCGAATTTCTCGTCTATGGTGAATGTTTTGTAATAATCAAAAGGGATGTCGATGACACTGCTGACGATCATCGCGCTACAGATCACCAGTGCACCGCGAGCGATTTCCTGACTGGGCAGAATATTGCGCCAGATGTCATCAATCCATTGCAAACCACCGCCAACGGTCAATAATGCAAGCAGAACGGCCTGAGCAGTAGCTTCGATAAGCACCAGTCTGGTTTTGGCATTTGAATAGTCAGCGGCCTTTTGGTGTGCCTCCAGTGAAATGTTGCCACTGAATGCTGCCGGTACCTCACTACGATGAATCTGTATATGTGTAATATGGCGTTTGCCAAGCCAGATGCGAATGCCAGTAGTAAGCAGCAGCAAGGTGATGAAAGTGAGAGTCAATGTATAAGCCATCTTTATGTATTTCGCAAAATTGATTTCGGTTAATATTATGTATTGTGAAGCATTTTAGATACGATGGTTCACGCAGTTTGCTTTACAACGCTAATTTTAATGGAAATCATGATGACAGCATCAAACAACGGAACGAATCAGAATAATTTAATTTGGCTGGATATGGAAATGAGTGGTTTATTGCCTGATTCTGACCGTATTTTAGAACTGGCCGCAGTGGTCACCGATGCCGAGCTTAACGTATTGGGTGAATCGCCGGTTTTTGTAGTTCATCAAAGTGATGCGGTGCTGGATGGTATGGATGCCTGGAACAAAGGTGCGCATGGTCGCTCCGGCCTGATCGAGAAAGTGAAAGCTTCAACCTTAACCGAGGAAGAAGCCTCCGCACAGATGATTGAGTTTTTAAAACAATATGTGCCGGCTGGCAAATCACCGATGTGCGGTAACTCTATCTGCCAGGACAGGCGTTTTATGGCGCGCTATATGCCGCAGCTGGAAAGTTATTTCCATTATCGCAATCTGGATGTGAGTGTGTTTAAAGAACTGGCGCGTCGCTGGAAGCCTGAAATCTACTCAGGCTTTAAAAAAGCCAGCAAACATGAGGCCTTGGCTGATATTTATGAATCAATCGACGAACTTAAATATTACCGTGAGCATTTCATAATCAAGTAACTAATACCCGAATAATTTATATCCAGGTAATCGATGCAAAAAAGAGGGCGTCTGGAAAGACGCCCTAAAGGGAGAAAGCAACAACCTGGAGAAGCACGTATGCTTGAATTATTAAAAGCATTTACCGTGCCAGTTGTTATCGCTGGCAAATCAATAGCGGTTTGAATTGCCTAATCCCCTTTTTTGTTAGCAGTAAATTAAAGCAGCGTTTGGTATAAGGAATAGTATTCCTGCGCACTTTTATCCCAGCTTAAATTCTGCGACATGCCTGTTTGCTGGATCTGCAACCAGGTGTTCTTGTCATGGCGGAACATATCCACAGCACGTGTAATTGATGCCAGTAGACCTTCTGCACTGGCTTCGACCATCACAAAGCCGTTAGCGGTTTTATTGGCAAGGTGAGTTGTGTTGCTGTCAATCACCGAGTCGGCAAGCCCCCCCGTGGCGTTTACGATAGGTGGTGAACCGTAAGCCAGGCCGTAAAGCTGGTTTAAACCGCACGGCTCAAAACGTGATGGCATGATGAACATATCACAGCCCGCCATGATCTGGTGCGATAGCGGCTCGTTATAGCCTATGGTTACGCTGACGCGGCCAGGGTTATGTATGGCGATGTTCTGGAATGAGGCTTCCAATCCCATTTCTCCACCACCAAGTAACGCAAACTGGCACCCTTGGTCGATTAAAGCCTGTAAATGTGGTGTCAGCATATCCAGCCCTTTCTGGTGAGTCAGTCGACTGACTACGCCCAATAACGGTGCATCTGCATCAATATTGAGCCCAAGATCTTGTTGCAATGCTGCCTTTACTTGCTGCTTGCCGGTCAAATCTTTATGGCTGTAATTCTTAACCAGATATTTATCAGTTTGCGGATTCCACTCATCAGTTTCAATACCGTTGAGTATGCCTTTGATCTCATTGCCGCGAATTGAAAGCAGGCCTTCAAGGCCAAAGCCAAATGCGGCTGTCTGAATCTCTTTTGCATAGCGTGGACTTACGGTGGTAATAGCATCTGCATAAAATATCCCGGCTTTTAAAAATGACAACTGGCCGTGGTATTCAAAGCCTTCAATACTGAAGCCGCTGCTGGGCAAACCCAGCGATTCTACCCAGTGCGGAGCGTAGCAGCCCTGGAAAGCCATATTGTGCAGACTGATGATGGATTTGGCTTTACTGTGTTCGGTAAGCTGCATGTAGGCCGGTGCCAGACCTGTTTGCCAGTCATTGCAGTGCACAATATCCGGCCGCCAGTCAGCAATAGGGGAGTGGTCACTTGCCAAAATGGCAGCAGCCTTTGACAGTACACCAAAACGTATCGGGTTATCTTGCCATTCCAGTCCGTTTGGGTCTGCATACGGACCACCATCGCGCTCATATAAAGCCGCAGCCTTAATAACAATCACTTTTACCCGCGTTTCCTTGATGGTGCCGAGCAGCAATTCCGCATGGTCGATATGTGGCAGGTGATGCAAGGCGCCTATCGTTTGCAGGTCTGTCAGCTCTTTGAGTACCGCTGGGTAGCCGGGCATCAGGATGCGTATATCCACGCCCAGGCTTTGCAATGCATTTGGGAGAGAACCGCTGACGTCAGCTAGCCCTCCGGTTTTAATCAGTGGGAAAACTTCTGAGCTGACAAATAATACTTTCATTGGTGTGGTTTTCTCGTTAAAGTTCTGTGAAGACTGTTCAACGTGCGGTTGGCTTTAAAACAATAGGTTGATTTCAAACAATTTTACTATACGAACACGATGGTGCGGGTTTAACAATATGAATTCTGTCATAAATTTTACGAATACTTTTGCTGTAGGTGCGGGCGCTGCATTAGGTGCCTGGTGCAGATGGGGTGTGGGTGTTGCCTTTAATGCAATACTGCCAAATTTCCCTTTGGGCACTTTGCTTGCTAATTTAGGCGGTGGCTTGTTGATGGGGGCCGCGATAGGGCTGATCGGTTTGGGCAGCCTGGATAACCCCAGCATGCGCCTGTTTATTACCACCGGTTTTTTAGGTGGCTTGACTACTTTTTCAGCTTTTACCGGTGAAAGCTTGTCTTTGCTATATAAACAAGAGTATTTTCTGGCGGCGGTTCATGCCTGCACGCATGTATTTGGTGCCTTGCTGATGGCGGCTATTGGTCTGGCTCTTGTACAGTATTTCAAACATTAGATTTATGTACTTAAGATTTATGTGCTTAGATTTATGTTAAGTAGGCATGCTCAGGAATTTTATTGCATATGCACAGTCTAGTGGAGGTATGCAATTAATATAGAGAGCCAATATGAGTAGTTTTTCAAACCAATTCAAGTTAAGTCAGCAATTAGTGTTGTTACAAAAGTTAGTTTTATCAACGATTCTATTAACGGTGACACATATGGCAAATGCAGCATGTTTAGAACTTTACAATCATCAATTCACAACTCTGCAGGGTGAAAAAATTAATCTATGCGATTATCAGGATAAGCCGATTCTGGTGGTAAATACGGCGAGTAAATGCGGTTTTACTCCACAGTTTGAATCTTTGGAAGGGCTTTACAGTAAATATAAAGATAAAGGCTTGCTTGTGATCGGATTTCCATCCAATGACTTCAGACAAGAGTTAGGTAACGATAAACAGATCGGCGACTTTTGCAAACAGACCTATGCCGTAAAATTTCCGATGATCAGCAAAACATCAGTGAGCGGAGCTGCTGCGAATCCTTTTTATAAACAACTGGCTGCGAAAACAGGCCAGTCACCATCCTGGAATTTCTTTAAATACGTGGTGTTGCCGGGTGGTAAAGAGGTCTATGCATTTAGCAGCGATGTGAAACCTGATGCAGCAGAAATTTTGAGTAAAATTAAACCCGCGCTGAAATAGGTTTAAAACTCAACGGACGTGTTGGCCGCTGAGATTATTTAACCGGATGCCGGATTTTCTCGATAATAATCGCAGATAACTCTTCAACCGAGCGGCTGGTTGAATCAGCCCATGGTATACCCGCATTACGCATCAGGTTTTCTGCGGTCGCTATCTCTTTGCGGCAGTTGTCCAATGACGCATAAAAGCTGCCTGAGCGACGTTCGTTACGCACTGCATGCAGGCGTTCCGGCTTAATGGTTAAGCCAAAAATTTTATCAATGTGCTTGCTAAGTACTTCCGGCAGGTGACCGCGCTCGAAATCCTCTGGAATCAGCGGATAATTTGCAGCCTTGACCCCAAATTGCATCGCCAGATAAACGCTGGTTGGTGTTTTTCCGCAGCGCGACACACCAATCAGAATCACTTCAGCTTGCTCCAGGCCATTGTTGGTCATGCCGTCATCGTGATTAAGAGTGAAGTTCACGGCCTCCATGCGCTCGTTATAGCTGCTGCCCATTACGCTATGGGCAATACCTGCACCGGTAAGCGGAGGCTGCCCCAGTTCCAAACCAAGCGGGTCGATGAATGTAGTGAACAGGTCAATGAAATAAGCGTTGGATTGCTTGAGCGTGTTTCTCAGTGTCATGTCGCCTAGAGACATAATGACTACCGGGCGGCCACCATCAACCTCTGTGGCATGGGCGATTGCCTGCTGAGCTTCTTTGATTTTTTCCAGGGTGTTGGTAAATGGCAGACGCTCCTGGGTGAAATGTGTGCTTGGAAAGTGTTCCAGCAATTTACCCAAAGAGCCTGCTGTAATGCCGGTACCGTCAGAAATAAAGAAAGCCGTGCGGTTGATCATGTTTTAATCCAAGCGTAAGTATTTGCGTGAAGGCTGCGGCAAGTATAAACGACTATGTCAGTAACTCTTTTAGCTCCCCATCCTTCTCCCGCTTGCGAGAGAAGGTGCACTACAGTGCAGGAGAGGGGTATTTATTTTTTAGTTAAACGCTGCCATGTAGCTACTACAGTGTCTGGATTAAGCGATACTGATTGAATGCCTTCAGCCACTAACCACTCTGCAAAGTCCGGGTGGTCTGATGGGCCTTGGCCGCAGATACCAACGTATTTACCCAAACGGTTACAGGTGCTGATCGCCATTTTCAGCAATACTTTCACCGCATCGTTACGCTCATCAAAGCCATCAGCCAGAATGCCTGAGTCACGGTCCATACCTAATGTCAGTTGCGTCAAGTCGTTTGAACCGATTGAGAAGCCATCAAAGTACTCAAGGAATTGTTCAGCCAATAATGCGTTAGATGGAATTTCGCACATCATGATCAGGCGCAGGCCATTTTCACCGCGTTTCAGGCCATTAGCTGCCATGATTTCAGTGACCGCTTTAGCTTCATCTAAAGTGCGTACAAAAGGCAACATCAACTCAACGTTAACCAAGCCCATTTCATCACGTACTTTTTTCATGGCTGCACATTCCATGGCAAAGCACTCTTTAAAGTCTTCCGCCATGTAACGCGCCGCGCCACGGAAACCGATCATCGGGTTTTCTTCATCTGGCTCATAGATCTCGCCGCCAACCAGTTTTTTGTACTCGTTAGACTTGAAGTCTGAAGTACGCACGATTACCGGTTTTGGATAGAACGCAGCAGCAATAGTCGCAACGCCTTCAGCGACTTTATCAATGTAGAATTGTTTAGGGCTTGCATAGCCACGGGCGCGGTTTTTAACAATGGTTTGAACCGCAGTTGGCATTGCATCGACGTTCAAAATTGCTTTCGGGTGAATGCCGACCATATTGTTAATCACGAATTCCAGACGGGCCAAGCCAACGCCGTCGTTCGGTGTTTGTGCAAAACTGAACGCCATGTCCGGATTGCCTACGTTCATCATGATTTTGCATGGTGGTTTGCTTAGAGCTGCTGTTGCCTGGGTGCTGACATCATATTCAATTGCACCGTGGTAAACAAAACCTGATTCACCTTCAGCGCAAGATACTGTGACGATTTCGCCTTCGCGCAATACGTCAGTAGCGTTTACCGCACCCACGATGGCTGGTATACCCAGTTCACGCGCAATAATTGCAGCGTGGCAGGTACGGCCGCCGCGGTTGGTTACCAAAGCACTGGCGCGTTTCATGACCGGTTCCCAGTTCGGGTCTGTCATATCGGCTACCAACACGTCACCCGGTTGCACCAAATGCATTTCAGCCGGATCCAGCACGATACGCACTGGGCCCACGCCAACTTTTTGTGTTACTGCACGGCCAACAACCAGTGGTTTCTCACTGTGTTTGTTGAGCTTGAAGGTTTCAGTAATATTGTTTGCTGCCTGCTGTGATTTAACAGTTTCAGGACGTGCCTGCAAAATGTAGAGTTTGTTATCAATACCGTTTTTTCCCCACTCGATATCCATAGGACAGCCGTAGTGCGCTTCAATGGTCATAGCGTAACGTGCCAATTCCAAAACATCTTCATTTGAAAGTGAGTAACGGTCGCTATCAGTTGGGTCAACTTCTACGGTGTGGGTACTCTTACCCGCGCGTGTTGCATCGCTGAACACCATTTTGATGAGCTTGGAACCCATGGTGCGGCGCACGATAGAAGGTTTGCCTTGAGCCAGAGTTGGTTTGTGCACGTAGAATTCGTCAGGGTTTACTGCACCTTGCACCACGGTTTCGCCCAAGCCGTATGATGAGGTGATAAACACTACATCTTTAAAACCTGATTCTGTGTCGATGGTGAACATTACACCGGCACAGCCAATGTCACTGCGCACCATTTGCTGTACGCCAGCTGAAAGTGCTACGTCTGCGTGTACAAAGCCCTTATGTACACGGTATGAAATAGCGCGGTCGTTGTATAAAGAAGCAAACACTTCTTTAATCGCATGCAGAATGTTGTCTAAACCGTGAATGTTCAGGAAAGACTCTTGCTGGCCGGCGAATGATGCATCTGGCAAGTCTTCAGCTGTTGCTGATGAACGCACTGCGAATGTGGCATCTTTACCTGATTTTTCGATCAGGATTTCGTAGTTTTCCTTAATGGCTTTTTCCAGAGCAGCTGGGAACGGTGCTTCCATGATCCATTCACGTACTTTTTTACCGCAGATTGCTAGTGCCTGTGTGTCATCTACGTTCAGTTTTTCCAGTTCAGCATTGATTTTTACATCCAGGCCATTTTGAGCCAGAAACTCACGATAAGCATCTGCGGTTGTCGCAAAGCCAGTTGGCACACGCACGCCTTTAGCGCTTAGTTGTGAAATCATTTCGCCTAAGGAAGCATTTTTACCTCCGACTGAAGGTACATCTATATTGCGTAGGTTTTCAAATGGAATAACGTGGGCTGACATGATCGTTCCTTAGATGTTCAAACAAGTAATTAATTTTTTAAATTCTTTAAGATATGCTTTCGAAACCATATTGCAGCAAAATGTGGAACATGAAATCGGAAAGGGATGAATAAATATCTAGTTATTATTAGTTAGACCTTATTTTGCCTAATTATGCCGTTGTTGTCACCTGATAATGCTCAGATTAAATAAAATCTTTTTGTTTCAGTTTGTCGAAATGGCTTTTGTAAACAGCTTTTACGGTAAGCAGTTACGATATATGAAAATACCCGGCTGTCAGCTAAAATGCCTATGCTTAACACAAAACAATATTCATCAAATGCAACACTCTCATCACGAAAAATGTCGTATCTGCCAAACCAGCTATTGGGTGCATAATGACTGCTAGCGTTCAGGTGCGCAGCAGTGGCCGTTTGCACATGGGTTTTTTTGACCTGCATGGCGGATTGGGGCGTAAATTCGGCAGCATAGGCTTAAGTCTGGCTGAGCCGGCTTTGCTGATTAATGCCAGTGGCGCTGAAAAATTAACCATTACTGGCGAGCCGTCAGTACCTGCCACCGTGCAGGCTAAAGCTTATGCTATTGCCCAGCAATTGATTACAAAACTGAATTTAAATGCAGCTATTGCGCTGCATATCAGTGAATATATACCCGAGCATGCAGGGCTGGGATCCGGCACACAGATCGCATTGGCGGTGGGTAAGGCCATCAGCCATGTGTACCAGCTTGATTTAAGCACCAGGCAAATTGCCGAACTTGCCGACCGCGGCAGACGCTCCGGTATTGGCGTTGCTGCCTTTGATCATGGTGGATTGCTGATTGATGGCGGTCGTGTTGTTGCAGGTGCATCTGATGCCGTGCCGCCTATGCTGGCCAGATATGATTTTCCGGATGAATGGTCAATTTTATTGATTTTTGATAAAACCCAGCCGGGAATACATGGTGTGCAGGAAAAGCTCGGCTTTAATCAGCTACCGGTTTTTTCTGAAAATCTTGCTGCGCATTTGTGCCGACACGTGCTGATGCAGGCGATGCCCGCTATAGTTGAGCGTGATCTGACAGCATTTGGACTATCCATACAAGTATTACAGCAGCATGTGGGCGATTATTTTGCCCCGGTACAGGGTGGGCGTTATGCCAGTAAGCTGGTAGAAGGTGTGCTGAACCATTTGCAGCAAACCGGCGTTGCCTGTTTCGGGCAAAGTTCTTGGGGGCCAACCGGTTTTGCCATATTTGAAAACAGCAACGTGGCAGAAAATCACTTGCAGCAATTGAAAACAAGATTCAACAATCAAGCCTTGTCGTGGAAAATCTGCAAAGCCAGTAATCAGGGTGCGCAAGTTTTATTTGCGCACTGATATATATGAGTCTTTGATATACATGGGCTTTTTGAAAAATATTAGGGGTATGACCATGGAAAAAGCCAGTATTCTGCATCTGTTCACGGCAGCTAAAAATGCCAGTCCGTTCGATATCAATATGGCCTATGACGCAGGCTTTGACAAAATCGTGCCTTACACAAATGTTGAGTTGGCCGAAGTGGCAGGGCTGACGCAGGATGCTATCTTCTCGCGCAGCCCTTCGGGCGTGAAGCGCGAAGGCATTTTTATTGGCGGCCGTGATATAGACCTTGCCATGCAGATGCTGCATGCTGCCAAAAAGTCCATGTTTGCTCCATTCGCCTGCTCGGTGTTTGCTGACCCTTCAGGCGCATTCACAACGGCTGCGGCAATGATCGCTAAAGTTGAAGCGCATTTAAAGACAAAATTTGCTGAGGATTTGCACGGTAAAACACTGAGTATCTTTGGTGCAACAGGCCCGGTAGGCGGTTGTGCCGCGATTATTGCGGCAAAGCAGGGTGCCAATGTGCAATTGGTAGCGCATAACTCAGTTGCCAGAGTTGAAGCCAAAGCTGCTCACTGGAACAGTGAGTACCAAATCAATTTGCAGGTGGTAGATGGCAGCACGGATGCGAAAAAAGCCGATATTCTGGCGCAGACTGAAATCGTTATCAGCGCCGCCGCAGCCGGAGTGCAGGTTATTACTCAGGATCAACTCGCCACGGCAAAACGCCTGAAAATAGTCGCAGATGTGAATGCGGTTGCCCCCAACGGAGTGCAGGGCGTTGATGTGGGTTACGACGGGGTGATGCTGGCTGGCACACAAATTTACGGCATTGGTGCTATGGCCATCGGCCAGCTCAAATATGCAACCCAGCATCAGTTATTAAAACAGATGCTGCCAAATGACAAGCAGCAGCAGGATAAGCCAAGCTACCTGGAATTTATGGCAGCATACAACCTGGCGCGCGAACTATCAAAAAATCCATCCTGATCATTGCGCTGTCGGCACGGCCGTTTGTTGCAGCCGCCGTTAACGCCGGTTATGCCGTTACGGCAATTGATGCGTTTGCCGATGCGCAAACCGTTCACTTATCCGATAAAGCCTTGGTGGTTGATTATGGCCCGCAAGGGTTCAATGCCGATGCGTTATTGGCAGCGATTAACACCTTGGATTTAAGCCGTTTTGCTGGCTTTGTGTACGGTAGTGGCTTTGAGGCCCAGCCCGAGTTGTTACGCAAAATTTCCACTTTGCTGCCATTACTGGGTAATACAGCTGAAACTGTTGTGGCAGTAAAAACACCGGCAATATTTTTTGCCAAATTACAGCAGTTGAAAATTAATCACCCTCGAGTATTTAACACATTACCTGATAGCGATGTTGATGGTTTTCTGATTAAGCATGCTGGCGGTAGCGGCGGGGCGCATATCAGGTCAATTGATGTTGGCAGTCATGCATTGCCTGATCACTATTATTGCCAGCAAAAACTTACCGGCCGCCCGGTGTCCTTATTGTTTATCGCCAATGGCTTTGATATTGAAGTGGTTGGATTTAATGAACAGTGGCTTAACCCCACCCATGCATCGCCTTACCGCTATGGTGGTGCGGTATCTAATGCAGATATCTCAGTTAGTGTTCAGCAGCAGTTGATTACGGCTTCAAAAAACCTCACCCGTGCGTTTGGTTTGCTGGGTTTGAATAGCCTTGATGCCCTGGTGCAGACATCTGAAGTACAGACATCCGATTTGTTGGCTGACAGTGAGCTGGTGGCTGTTCTGGAAATCAACCCGCGCCTAAGCGCAACAGTTGATTTATATGCACGGCAGAACCTGTTTGAAAGACATGTACAGGCCTGTTTACCGCCACATACTTTGCACCACGCTGCTGCTGATCTCCATGATTCTGATATGCCACATAAGGCGCATGCCATTGTTTATGCTGACATTGATGTTGAAGTTACCATGCCCATGATCTGGCCGGATTGGGTGTTGGATAATCCGTTACAACCGTCTGCAAAACTGACAGGCAGGCTGAAAATTAAAACTGGTGAGCCGGTGTGCACGGTGATTGCCCATGCCGCAGATGCTGCAACAGCAAAAAATATGGCGCAAGCCAGAGTAAAAATAATTCATAATTTATTACAATCACACAATAATGGTAATGCGTAGCAATACGTGGTTACCAAAGACAACAATATACAGAATTTTGAAATAGGTTAAATACAGGGGAGTCACTCATATTGAATAAGCAACTAAGCGTTAACCAGCTTGCGCAGCCCTTGCTGCAAAAATTATTGCAGCAGGCCGATGTGTTGCAGCTTGGCGTTTTCATGCATGAAACCGGCTGTACTATTGTTGATGCCGGTATTCAACATGCAGGCAGTGCAGAGGCGGGCAGGCTGATAGCTGAAATATGCATGGGCGGCCTTGGTGCGGTTACGTTGCAGGCTGATGATCGTTTTGCGGGCTGGTCTGACGCAATTGCCGTGACTTCTACCGAGCCGGTGCTGGCTTGTCTGGCAAGTCAATATGCAGGTTGGGCATTGAGTCATGAAAAATTCTTTTCATTAGGTTCTGGCCCGGCGCGGGCATTGGCACAGCGTGAAGATTTATTTAAAGAGCTGGCTTATGTGGATAGTGCTGGTAGCACCTGTATCGTTCTGGAAACCGACAAGGTGCCGCCGCTAGCGGTGATTGAGAAAATTGTACGTGATACCAAAGTTGCCGCAGAGAATTTGACGATTATTTTAACGCCAACTACCAGCATTGCTGGCGTGGTACAGATTGTAGGCCGAGTGCTGGAAGTTGCGCTGCATAAAGCGCATGCCTTGCATTTTCCGCTGGAGAACATCGTCAGCGGCTCCGGCCTTGCAGTGCTGCCGCCGGTTGCCAAAGATTTTATGACCGCCATGGGGCGTACCAATGACGCAATTCTGTTCGGCGGACATGTTAATCTGCAAGTACGCGGTGACGATGCCGCAGCCGCCAAATTGGCTGAAGATCTGCCTAGCTGTGCTTCCAAGGATTACGGTAAAACCTTTGCCGAAGTGTTCAAGTTTTATGAGATGGACTTTTATAAAATTGACCCGATGTTGTTCAGCCCTGCTCAAGTGACCGTGACCAATGTAGATACCGGCAAAGTGTTTACTGCTGGTTATTTGAATGCGGATTTAATCAATCTGTCATTTTCATAATCTGCATTAGGCGAGTTGCGTGCGCATTCCAATTTTTACTGACGACGCAGGCTGGCAGGGCGCACAGCTTAAGCAGGCTTTTGCCAAACGTGGCGTTGAAGCAGTGTTTGTTTCGCTGCAAGACTGCGTGATCGACCTGTCAAAACCACAGTCACTGATTCATATTCCGCACTTCAATACATTGCCGCCAGCAGCCTTTGTGCGTGGTGTAGCAGGCGGCACTTTGCAGCAGGTGATTACACGCCTCAACGTGCTGCATATGCTCACGCGGCAGGGCGTGCGCATCTACAACCAGGTGCAGGCCATAGAGCGCACTGTAGATAAAGCCATGACCAGTTTTTTGCTGCGCATGCATGGTGTGGCAACTCCGGTTACCTGGGTGTGTGAATCCAGAGCGCAGGCGGAGCTTATTCGCAGCAATGCTGCACAAAATAACCGGCAGCTGGTGTTGAAGCCATTATTTGGCTCGCAGGGGCAGGGCGTACGTAAATTAATGAGCCATGAATCATTACCAGTACCGATGCAGCAATATGTGGATGGTGTTTATTATCTACAAGAATTTATAGAAAGTGCGCATAAACCGCATGATTACCGGGTATTTGTGGTTGGCGGCAAGGCTGTTGCCGCCATGAAGCGCCTAGGCGAGAGCTGGGTTAATAACGTGGCGTCAGGTGGTCGCTGTGAGGCAGTTGTGCCCGATGAGCAGATGGTAGTCTTGGCGCTAAAGGCGGCACAGGCGGTAGATATCGATTATTGCGGCGTGGATATTATTCAGGCGGCAAGCGGAGATTACTATGTGCTGGAAGTAAACAGCATACCGGCCTGGAAAGGCTTGCAGAGCGTGACAGATTTTAATATTGCAGAAGTGCTGGCAGATGATTTCTTGGCAAAACTGGCAGCTGTACGCTAAACAAATGTATTAAATAAATGTATTAAATAGATTAAATAATCGGGTTAACTCATGAGCCAGCAGAAATTTACACCGGAACAGTTATCCAAAGCCTATAAAACCGCCTGCATGGCAGAGCTGCAGGCAATAAAGCCCGGCAATGTACATGTATTTGCTGATGGTCATGGCATGACTATTGATGACTTTATTCAAAGCGCTGACGTTACGGCAGATATTATTACTCGTGCTGACTTAAGCCTGGGTGAGCGTATATTTTATGCGGTAGAAGCTACGCAAAATACAGTCGGCCAAAACACCAATTTAGGCGTGCTGCTGCTATGTGCGCCTATCATTGATGCAGCTTTATCCCTGGCTGACAAGCAATCGTTACAGCAAAGTTTGAATAACACTCTGGCAAAACTTACCATAAGCGATGCCCAATTCGTAGCAAAAGCTATCGTGCTGGCAAACCCCGGCGGGTTGGGCGAAGCAGCGCAATACGATGTGCATGAAGCGCCGCAGGTAAGCCTGCTGGAGATGATGCGCGCCGCACAGCATAAAGACCGTATTGCCTGGCAATATGCCAATGGTTTTGAAGATATTATGGGTTTTGGCATTACGCGTTTCAGTGATGCCATGATCAGATGGGAAAACCCGGCCTGGTCTGCCGCTGCGGTATATCTGGGTTTTTTAACCCATGTGCCGGATACGCATGTTGTCCGCAAACACGGTAACACCGTAGCACAAGCATTAATGCAGGAGGCCTCTGATATTGAACAAATCTATTGGCAGACTGATAACCCCAAGCTGGTGCAAAAGCAACTGTTGAGTTGGGATGCATCACTCAAGCAGCGCGGTATCAACCCAGGCACGAGTGCCGATTTCACGGTTGCTACACTATTAGCCAGCTATTTATCAACTATTGCTAAAAATACTGACTAAGGGCAGCTATTGATATTTGGCTCGCGCAAAGCTTAACTGCTGCGCGTGAGTGAGTTCAGGTTTACAGCAATCCTTTGTGTCTTGTTAAGTAGCTCTATCAGCACAACCGCGCGGCTGTCGCCGTCCTGCATTTCAAACACCACTTCAAGGTTTTGAAATGGGCCATCAGTTACGCGCAGTGTTTCTCCACTGTTAAACAGCGCCTGCGGTGTTGTTTCAAACTGCATTAACCGTTCAATAATTCCTGTCGGCACACGTGCTAATTGGCCGCCCATTCTCACCAGATCAGAAACACCAAATGTGTTGCGTATAACATGCCAAGGGCTGCGCTCCGGGTCAAAGCACACAAACAGGTAGCGCTTAAAAAGCGGCTCTTCTATTGTTACAAGTTTACCGCGCTGTATTTTTTCTGAATGAATTAAGGGTAGGTACACTTCAAACGACTGTTGTTGCAAGTTCTCAAGCGCACGGCGCTCCTGGCGTGATTTGGTATGAATAACGTACCAATGCCGGTTTTCAGCGCTAACGTCTTCAGTACCTACCGTAACATTCTGTCGGTTTTTTACACGGGTTGGAGGAGTGGTAGGAAGGTTTGTGCTCATAAGGCTATTTTACCTTAATCCGTGTGGTTTTTAGCCCAAGGCACTAACTTTGCAATGTCTATAGTAATTTGATATATCTAAGCAATTTTAATGTTCAAGCCTTGAACATAAGGTCTGAGCATTGTATAGTCGACCCTGCGCGCATGCTGATCGTTGAACAGTAGGGCGGTAGCGTGCCCAGATGTCAGTAAATTGATGCAATGGTAGATTGTGGTATTGGTTGATATCAGTTATTCAACTTAAATCGATATTTTCAGGGTGCCTTATGCCGGTTGAACAAGCCAAGTTACAAATTCTCAAGCAGTTAGCCATCAAGCCGGACAGCTCGCAACGTGAGTTGGCTCAAGCCTTGGGCATCAGTTTGGGCAGCGTAAATTTCTGCCTAAAGGCACTGGTTGAAAAAGGCTGCATTAAAATACAAAACTTCAGCAATAGCGGCAATAAATTAACCTATGTCTACCTGCTAACCCGTAAAGGCCTAAAAGAGAAAATGCAACTTACCGCACATTTTCTTGAACGCAAAATACAAGAATATGAAGCGCTGCGGGCTGAGATTGAGACGTTACGGCAGGATGTGGAGGCCAGTAATGTTGCTGGCACTGCTTTGGATTGAGTTAGGTGGATCTGGAATCGGACGTTAGCAGGATAATCTTCTAAAACAATCTAAATGCGCTTAGGCGATATCTATCACTTTAATGGAATACTAAATTTATTATGGACTTCAATAATCTTCGTGTCGGTATTATTGGTTTAGGCTACGTTGGTCTGCCTTTGGCTGTTGAGTTTGGCAAGTATTTTGATACCGTAGGTTTTGATATTAATCAGCAGCGTGTAAATGAGCTCTGTGCCGGTGAAGATCGCACAGAAGAAACTACACCACAAGAACTGGCTGCTGCAACAAGACTCAAGATGACGACCGATATCACAGTGCTTAAAGGCTGTAATGTTTATATTGTTACAGTGCCTACCCCGGTAGATGAAGCCAACCGCCCTGATTTGTCCCCTTTGGAAAAAGCAAGTGCTACGATTGGTAAAGTGCTTAATCGTGGAGATATTGTAGTTTATGAGTCTACGGTCTACCCCGGAACTACAGAAGAAGTTTGCGTTCCAGTCTTGGAAAAACATTCCGGTCTGAAATTCAATCAAGATTTTTATTGCGGCTATAGTCCAGAGCGAATTAATCCTGGAGATAAGCAACATCGTTTACCTACCATTCTAAAAGTTACTTCTGGATCAACGCCCGAGGTGGCAGATTTTATTGATGCACTATATAAAAAGATCATAACGGCCGGAACACACAAAGCACCAAGCATTCGTGTTGCTGAAGCCGCCAAGGTTATTGAAAATACTCAGCGAGATGTCAATATCGCACTTATCAATGAATTGGCAATGATTTTTAACACGATGGGTATCGATACTGGTGACGTACTCGCTGCTGCGGGGACAAAGTGGAATTTCTTGCCATTCAAACCTGGTTTGGTTGGTGGGCATTGTATTGGGGTAGATCCATATTATCTTACTCATAAGGCGACAGTTCTCGGTTATCACCCGGAACTGATTTTAGCTGCTCGCCGTATAAACAGCCGCATGGGTCTTCATGTAGCACACCAAGTGATTCGTCTTATGGCGTATAAACGCATAAACGTGGTTGATTCCCGTATTCTGGTGCTTGGCCTAACGTTTAAAGAAGATTGCCCTGATTTACGCAATACAAGAGTGGTCGATATTATTCGTGAGCTGGAAGCGACAAATGCAAAAGTTGATGTTTATGATCCTTGGGCAGATCAGATTGAAGCAAAGCATGAGTATGGAATTGACTTGCTAACCGAAATGCCGTCAGCGGGAACTTACGACGCCATCATTGTTGCTGTTGCTCATTATCAATTCAAGGCACTCGGTATCGACGGTTTGCGTCGTTTAGCTAACGACGGAGCAGTGATTTATGATATCAAGGGGTTGTTTCCAGAAAATGAAGTCGATGGTCGCCTGTGAAAGTTGTTCTAATCTATCGTAAGCAGCAAAAAGATGCTTATAGTATCGAAGAGCTTTTTCACGCAATTGCGTCTGAGTTAGCTAAGAATATTGATGTGGTCGAGTATGAAGCTGGCACGCGTTGGAATATATTAAGAGATGCTTGGCGGCTTCGTAAGTTAAATGCAGACATATACCATGTAACAGGAGATATTAATTACCTTGTTCATCTGCTACCAGCAAAAAAAACAGTACTGACTGTGCATGATATTGGCCACTTTCTGTTCGGGTTAAGCGGAATTAAACGCTGGCTATATAAATGGCTTTGGTTGATCATGCCGATTCGCCATGCAGGGATGGTGACCTCGGTATCAATTGAAACACGTGACAATATCATTAATCATCTTGATGTAAATGGCAAATATATCGAGGTAATACAAAACTGCTATAGTTCAATTTTTAAGCCAGTGCAGAAGCCATTTGCATCTAACTCGCCTGTAATTCTTCAAGTCGGGACAAAATCTTATAAAAATGTTCCACGCCTTGTAGAGGCGCTACAAGGTTTGAGTTGCCATTTGGTTTTAATCGGAAAGCTTAATGAGGAAATTAAGCATAGACTTGCCAACTGCGCTATAGATTATGAAAATCATGTTGGGCTTACGCATGAGGAAATATATAAGCAATATGTTAATTGTGACATTGTTTCTTTTGCATCAATTGGAGAAGGCTTTGGCGTACCAATTATTGAAGCGCAAGCAGTAGGGCGCCCACTTCTAACTTCTGATGTTTCACCAATGCGTGAAGTTGCTGGTAACGGAGCTTGTTTGGTTAACCCATTGGATGTGTCGAGTATCCGTGAGGGTATTCTCAAAATAATTAACAATGCTGAATACCGTAACCAGATTGTAGAGCAGGGATTACAGAATGCAACTCGTTATTCCCCGGCTAGTATTGCGAATCAGTATCTGGATTTATATAGGCGCTTGAAACGATAATGAATAAAAAACCGATCACTGTAACTCAACCTCATCTTCCACCTCTCGAAGACTTTATTCCGTATCTCGAAAAGATTTGGGAAAATAAGTGGTTGACTAACAATGGCCCTTTTCATCAAGAGCTTGAGCGAGCGCTTTGCGAGTACTTGGGTGTTGAGCACTTGGCTCTGTTTACTAATGGAACCATTGCCCTGGTTACCGCGCTGCAAACGCTGAGAATTACTGGTGAAGTTATTACTACACCATATTCATTTGTGGCTACAACTCATTCACTACTTTGGAATAATATACGCCCTGTTTTTGTCGATATTGACCCTGTCACCATGAATATCGATCCAAACAAAATCGAGGCTGCAATTACTCCTCAAACTTCAGCGATTATGCCGGTCCATTGTTACGGAAATCCATGTGATGTTGAACGTATTCAAAAGATTGCCGATAACTATGGTTTGAAAGTGATCTACGACGCTGCTCATGCTTTTGGAGTTCAATATAAAGGTGAAAGCTTGTTGAAGCATGGTGATCTGTCCGTGCTGAGTTTTCATGCTACCAAGGTTTTCAATACTTTCGAGGGTGGGGCAATTATTTGTCCGGATGCCAAGACTAAACAACGTATCGACCACCTGAAAAATTTCGGTATTGCTGATGAAGTGACTGTTGTCGCGCCCGGGATTAACGGCAAAATGAATGAAGTTCAGGCAGCCTTTGGAATACTTCAGCTTAAACATGTTGATCATGCCATAGAACAACGCAGACTTGTCGATCAACGCTACAGAGAGATGCTCAGTGATGTTACGGGAATTACAATCTTGTCTCTACCTGACAATAGTAAGCAGAATTTTGGTTACTTCCCAATATTAATTGAGTCCGATTATCCCTTGAAGCGTGATGAGCTTTATCAAAAATTGCGTGAAGAGGGTATTTTTGCACGTCGTTATTTCTACCCTCTCATCAGCGATATGCCTATGTATCGGGGCATGCCCTCAGCAGCAGCATCTAACTTACCAATTGCGAAGCAAATAGCAGAGCAGATTCTGTGTCTGCCGATTTATCCAGATTTTTCTCAAGAAGATCAACAAAGAGTGATACAAATTATTCTAGGAAAGCTCTGATGTCCTATTACTCAGTGGAGGAGCTTGGAAGCCTAGGTCTGGCGAAGTTTGGCGAGAATGTTAAGATTTCCAGAAAAGCGTCTTTATATAACCCTAGTCAAATTTCAATCGGTAGCCATGTACGCATTGATGATTTCTGCGTACTTTCGGCCGGTGAGCGGGGGATTGAAATTGGTGACTATATTCATATTGCAGTATACAGCTCACTTATTGGTGCCGGTAAGATAACCCTTGGTGATTTCTGTAACTTGTCATCTCGGGTGTCAATCTATTCAAGTAATGATGATTACAGTGGTGAGTATCTAACTAACCCAACAGTCCCCGATATTTTTACTAATGTAACGCACGCCGATGTACTACTTGGTCGACATGTAATTATTGGATCTGGAAGCATTGTTTTGCCTGGAGTTATTCTTGAAAATGGAGTGGCGATTGGCGCGTTGAGTTTGGTTTCTACAAATTGTCAGGAGTTTGGGGTGTATGCTGGTGTTCCTGCTCGGCGTATAAGAGAACGTAAGCGTGATTTACTTGATTTGGAAATTCAGCTGCGTAAAGAAATGACTTTTGGTTTAAATATTGAAAAATGAAACACCGTAAGAAGCTCGTTTATATCAGTTCAGTTGCAGTTCCACACCAGGTCGGATTTTGTAATGCGCTTCAAGATTATTTTGAGGCGGAGTTTTGGTTTTATGAATATCCTGATCGTACTCGCGGAGAGTGGTGGAGGGTGGATCTTGGGCATTATTGTAAAGTTCTGGAGAGTGTCTTTTTTTTCAAGAAAGGTCCTTTTCAAGCTCGCTACTTTTCTCCTGAAGTTACCAATCAGTTAAATCGATTTGATCCAGATGTGGTTATGCTCGGTGGCTTTTCGATACCCAGCAATTATTTGGCTTACCGCTGGGCACGGCGCAATAATAAAAAAACCATCGTATTTACCGAACGTTCACGTGATGCCAGCGGAGTGCTGCGTAAACGTAATTTGGTTTGGCGGGCGTTACGCTGGCTCTATCGAGATCTAGATATGGTAATGGTTAGTGCAGACGATACTGTAGTGCAATTCCGGGATGAATTTGGTTTTGGTGATAAGGTCATTGCAGGACGTTATGCTTCCGACCTTGATGCTTACTTTGATCATCCTGTTCGAACAGAAAAATCGGCATTCACGTATCTTTTTGCTAACCGAATGACTGAAATTTATAACCCACTGGGTGCTATAGATATTTTTGCGACTGTTCTGGGTAAATATCCTCAATCTAAACTTGTAATGAACGCTGCGGGTGAAATGGGCGAGAAATGTCGCTCTCGTATCGCTGAATTGGGCATTGATGAAGCAGTTGAGTTTCTCACCGACATAAAATCATGGAGCGATCTGAACAAGGTCTATGCTCGATGTGACATTCTTATCCTGCCAGCTAACTTTAGTAATGGTAACTTTACAATTTTAGAGGCGATGGCTTCTGGCATGGGGGTTGTTGTTAGTGATCGAGTGTTGGGTATTGGCAAGATGGTACAGGATGGTAAGAATGGGTTTAATTGTGAACCAACGAATGAAGCATTTCTTAATCGTATTGAGCGTTATATTCAGCAACCGGAATTATTCAAGACACATGCTGAACTCAACCGTCCATTAGTTGAACCGCTATCAGCAAAAGGGACAGCTAAGTTTTTTACAGAGATATTGCATGAGAGGCTGTAGAATTTGTCGCAAGAAGAAATACTTTACTACCACTTGATAAAGTTTATTTAAGACTAAAGTAATTCCTTATTGTTTGCTTTTATTCATTACAAACTTAGTATATTGGAATAAATAGAAATTTAATGTTATCTAATAAATATTCTCTACTATTAATATTTTTATTTTCCTCTCTATTTTTAAAAAAAAGTGGGCCTTTGAATAAAAAAAGTATTTATGCCAGATTTTATGGTCATGGTCATATATCGCTTGGGTCCAGGAATAAATTCTCAGCTTATTCTGTTGTACAGGCAGGTGATTCCCACGACGCAATAATAATTGGAAGCAATAATATTTTTGAAGAGTTTTCTTGTGTTAGTTCGCAACAAGGTCAGATTAAGATAGGTGATAACAATTTTGTCGGCCCAGCTGTACGTATACAAGGATTTGGCGGTGTTGTTTTAGGTAATCACTGCATGATAGCTGCTAATACATTTATATCCTCATCGAATCATAATATAACAAATCCTTGTGCAACTGATTATTTACATGGAGAAATTGGTCAGGAGGTTGTAATCGAAGATTACGTTTGGATAGGTGCGAATTGTGTGGTTACCCGTGGAGTAACAATTGGGCATCATTCTGTAATAGGTGCTGGCTCTGTAGTAACAAAGAGTATTCCGTGTTACACAATGGTTGCAGGATCTCCTGCTAAAGTAATAAAGAAATATTGTTTCGATAAGAGATTGTGGATTAAATATGAATGAAGACGAAATTAATAATTTAGGTCAAAAAATTTCCGTCTGCTTACTTACTTACAATCATGTTGAAGTCATTGAGTCAACACTGAAGTCCATACTCGATCAGACTATCACTGGCTATGAAGTCATTGTCAGTGATGATTGTTCAAATGACGGCACTTGGGAGAGAGTTCTTGAACTTGCCGCAATGGATAAACGGATCAAGCCGGTTAGCACTCCCCATAACATGGGCATGGCTGGTAACGCTAACTTTGCTGTAGCTCAATCTGACCGAGCTTACGTTGCGCTGTTGCATCACGATGATATTTATCGCAGGGACTTACTGGAGAAGTGGGCCGGTGTACTTGATCGACATTCAAGCGTGGCGTTTGTCTTTAATCCATATGGGGTCTACGAGAGTGATTTTATCTACCAGGAGTCCATGCCAGGCGAATGTATTAATGGTAACTGGTTTTTAGAAAAATATCTGTTTGCCAGATGGGGCTGCATCGTACGGGGTACAGCCATGATTCGAAGGCAGGCATGGAATCAGTTAGATGGCATGCGTGAGCATTTTGGCCTGCTGGCGGATATTGATATGTGGATGCGTCTTGCAATGCTTTGGTCAGTGGGGTATGTGTCTGAACCTGTCATAGCAGTGAGACATCAGCGACCAGATTACTACCCTGATATTTATAAAGGTACCTCTTGGTCTTGGCGGCGCCAACGTTTTCTTTATGAAATACACATATCAAACAGGCTGAATTATTTGAATTTGAATACCTTATCAGGAAGGTTAGAGTGGTGGGGGTTCAGACTGAGGTTAAGCTACGAAACAGCTAAATGGCTTATTTACGCCGTAGTTAGAAAAAAACCTGAAATGATTGCATCCAGTCATGAATCAACGACTAAATATGACTTGTGGCCGTTACGTGTATTGCGACGCATGCTTCAGTGGACTTTTTTATCTAGACTAAATCCGCTGAAATGAAAGTGGCTTTCAATCTGAGTGATATGCCTTGCTTTAGACCCTCCGTGGTGCGCGAGTGAGTAGGGATAGAATTGAGCATCGGGCGGCTAGGGTTTCCTTTGTCACTGGACTTTCTACCCTTTTGTCTGTTGGCTTTCAGCTAATATCGGTACCTATCTGCCTGAAATATTGGGGTAATGATACTTATGGTAGCTGGTTAGCACTATTCGCTGCCTTCATGTTGGTACGCTCGCTGGATGCCGGGTTTGTTTCCTACGTCGGCAATAAGCTCAATTACCTATATCACCATGATCAAAAAGCACTGCGTGCTCACCTGGCATCAGCCATATCAGGGATTGCCGTTATTGGCGCGCTTCAGTTATCGATTGGTGTGATAGCGATGTTCTACGATGGCATTGCTTTGTTGCTGGGGGTGACTTCAGACGCTACGAAAGATTATCAACCTAGTTTGGCATTACTGGTGTTGATTGGTACTTGGGCTTTGTCTGGGTCTTATCTGGGAATTGTGCATCGATTGCTGATTCCTACTGGAATGATGTATCAGGCGGCTTGGTGGTCGATGGGATTTCAGGTTTGTCAATTTGCCGGAGTTATTCTTGCAGCTATGCTGCATTATAATATTCTGCAAGCCAGCCTGCTGTTTGCTTTTGTCCAGTTTTCTATGTATTTGGCATCAGCCATTTATATTCGAAATAAACTGCCGGCTTATTATCCTTGGTGGAAGAACGGATGTTCGAGCATAGGTATTAGGGATTTGGGTAGTTCAATGTGGTTGACAGCAAGTAACATTATTCAACAATGGTCGTCCAATGGCGTTGTCATATTGGTTTCCGTGCTTTCTGGCCCAATGTCGGTGCCTGTTTTTACTACGGTACGCACTTTGGCTAATCTTTGGACTAACGTCACTAACGTCCTTACCACACCATTGCTACCTGAAGTTGTCCGTTATCATGCCAAAGGCGATGGGCAGAGTATTTTAGCTGTCAGTGAAGCTTATTGGGTACTGGTCGGCACCGCAGTGAATCTTGGGGTTCTAATCACTTATCCATTAATTGAACCTATGTATGGTTATTGGACTGCTCACGCTGTTGTTCTTGATAAATCACTGCTTTGTATGCTTATTGCTAGTGTTGTGGTGGCTAATGTGGGTGGTTTGATAGTGTTGTACCTTAATGGTATCAATAGTCTCCGCATCGTGCTGACTGCTTCTGTAATACGAGGTGTTATGAGCTTGGGTGTAGGAGGCTCTCTTTTTTATCATTTCGGGCTAGTTGGCTTTGCAGTTGGTATTTTGTTAGGCGAGATTTTGGTGCTGTTCGTGATGGGGCTATTTTTTGCGAAAAGAGAATTGTTCCGACATGGTGTAAGTTTGCCGCTTAAGTCGTTTGCTCCGATTGCCGTGAGCACTAGTTCGGTGCTCCTGTTCCTTATTTATGAAGGCTTTAGCTTTGAGTTTGTAAAATTTATCTACCCGGCCGCTTTGCTAATGGTTACATTTAGTGCTGTTTGGGGGTGGAGGCAACTTGAGATTGACGTGCGGGCTAGGCTTGAACGCATAATTGTTAAAATTTTTATCAGAAATAATATTACATGAACTTGCCTCTTATCTGTCCGCATGACCGTCATTATCTTACGGAAACACCTTCTGCTTTATCTTGTGCAAGCTGTGGGCGGCAATATTCAATTCAAGATGGTGTGATATGCACGCTAGACCGCCCTGATGACTTCTATGAAGGGGCATACGAAAATCAAACGCGTTTTCTGCCACGTAGCGAGAAACCATGGCATACGTGGCCATTATGGTTAATCAACAGTGGTTATTTGTGGGTGGTTCGTAGATTTATCCCGCAAGGTGCAACAGTTGTGGAGCTAGGTTGTGCAAGTGGAGTGCGGTATTTTGGCCAACGCTATCGCATGGTGGGTTGTGATCTTTCATTAGCATCACTAAAAAAATTGGAGTTCTATGATCAAAGAATACAAGCTGATGCGGCACTATGTATTCCACTACCTGATAACTCTGTGGATGCTGTGCTAAGTTCGTACTTCTGGGAACATATACCGCCTTCGGTGAAGTCATGTATTTTGCAGGAGTGCCATAGAATACTTAGACCTGGTGGAAAAATTATTTTTTTGTATGACGTCGAAACAGATAATTCTTTGATTCGACGCTATAAAAACAACAACCGTTCTCTTTATAACAAGCTCTTCATTGAAGGAGATGGACATGTTGGGTATCAACGTCCGCTAGAAAACTTGGCAATATTTAAAGAAGCTGGGTTCAGTGTGGTTGAGCATCATGGCATGGAAAAGACTTGGCTACAGTCTGCTTCGGCTTATACCAAGTTAGCGCAGTTCGGTACCGTTGGAAGCCGCTTTCTCAAATGGGCATCGCGGCTGGGACAACAGCCTTTTTTCTACCCTTATACTGTTTTTATGCGGCTAGTCGATACTCTAATTTGTCCATGGCTACCTGCTGACTGGGCGAGGATTGATTTGGTTGTTTGCCAGAAAAAAAGTCTAGCAGCATCACATACTAGAGAAGCAGGAATGGTCAGTGAAAATTAAGCACATCATTGCAATTGATGTCATCAGGGCACTTGCGGAGTCTTTGGGTAAGTGTATTTTAGAGTATGGGGTTGTGTCGCTGACTTTAGTGTTGGCGGCAGTGGGATACAAAGCTTTAGGTGCTCCACTTATCAATTTGTATAATCTCAGGGCAATAACTACATGAATATTCTAATCATTGGCAAGTTCTATACTGAGGGATTTGCATTACATATTGCTGAGACCCTTGCCACAATGGGTCATAGTGTGCGTCGTTTTGAACCAGGTTTCCATTCCGGTCGGATTGGTGGCAGGCTTTGGCATCGGCTTGACCAAGTGCGAGGTGTAATTTACTCTTCGACAGATAGTCTACCGGCAGTACGAGCTCAACGGATGAAGGCACTTTGGCAGGTAGTTGAGCAAGGACCGCTCGATATGGTGATAGTTTGCCATGATTTTCTTTGGCCAGAAGAAGTTGTTGAACTGAAAAAAAGATCAGGTGCATTAGTTGCAATGTGGTTTCCTGATGCTATGGTGAATTTTGGCAGAGCTTTCTTTATGAATGCTGCTTATGATGGATTGTTCTTTAAAGACCCATTTATTGTAAAGACTTTGTCTGGAGTGCTAGCTAGTCCAGTATATTACCTTCCAGAATGTTTTAATCCTGAAAAACACTTTTTGCCTGAAGGTGAGTTACCAGGCGCAAAGTATCAGTGTGATATTACTACCGCAGGCAATCAGCATTCTTGGAGAGTTGCATTTTATAAACATTTAGCCTCTTACGATGTAAAGTTATGGGGGCAGCCAGCACCGCTTTGGATGCCTACAGGACCAGTAGCCAAAATGCATCAGAAGCAATTGGTTCTTAATCAAGACAAAGCACGTGCATTTCTTGGTGCAAAAGTCGTTCTTAATAACCTTCACTACGGAGAAATTGGCGGTTTAAATGTTCGCGCATTTGAGGCTGCGGGTATTGGTGCTTTCCAAATGGTAGATTGGCGACCAGGCTTGAGTCAGCTTTTTGAGGATGGGAAAGAAATTATCAGTTTTAGAGGTGTAAATGACCTTAAAGAAAAATTGGATTATTGGTTGATTCGGTCGGATGAGAGAAATGAGATTGCGAAAGAAGGTAAAGCCCGAGCTTATGCAGAGCATACATATCAATTACGTTTATCATTATTAATTGAAACTTTATATGGCAAATCTAATGGATTTCCAATGCCTAAAGATATTAATTAAGGTTATTAATGCAACATCAGCAATCTTATAGTACTTTGTTTACCGCCATTTTTACTGGCGTGACAGGAACTCTCATTTACTTACTATCTTTAGCTGACCTTATTACGTTTAGAGTGAGTTTTGTTTTATTGACTCTTGTGATGTTGAGTTATTTAGGTGTGGAGATTAAAAGGGTGAAAAATACACACCCTTTGAGATGGATGATAAACCCTGCAGTAGTATGTTCATTAATGACATTTACTTTAAGCTTCGGTCTAACTAATCTTTTATATTTTTTGCCTGAAAGTCAGCTTTCTTACATCGGGGTATTACCTGAAGTAACAGTTTCTATGAATAAGCTTATGTGGCTTGTGCTTATAGGAGCATTAGCTATGTGGCTTGGCTATTGGTCTTCATTATCAACGAGACTTGTAAAAAAGTGTGTAGCTAAATTCCAGCCTCAAGTTTTAAAATATAGTGCGCAGCCAAAAGCTATGGTGCTGCCAGCATTAGTGCTGATAAGCCTGGCAAGTCGGTTGCTACAAATTAAACTTGGGATTTTTGGCTATTCGAGCACTTACGATAATCTTATAGGTGCTGCTTCCTATTCACAATACCTTAGTATGGCTGCGTCACTAGGCAAGATGGCGTTGGTAATTGTTTCACTAAGGTACTTTTCAGAAAATCCAACACCCAAGAGTAAGCTTTCTTTTTTTGTTATATTTGCTTATGAGTTGTTTTTTGGATTTATGTCAGGCATGAAAAGCGCTGTAGTATTACCTTTCATTATTGTTTTGATTTGTAGATATTTAAGGGTCGGTTTTATATCTAAAGGCTGGCTTATATCTATTTTAGTTGCAATAGTTTTTGCGTATGCAGTAATTGAACCTTTTAGGGAATTGAGAAATCAAGATACGCAATTTAAAGGGACATCTTTGACGGGTATTGTAAGCACTCTTATTACTTCTACAGCTACAAAAAAAAGTAGCAGTGGGGTAGGAAGCGACGACCCTTCTCTATTGGTGACTGTTTTAGGTAGAACGAATCTTTCTTACATAGGATCGTTAGGAATTGATTTTGTTGATTACTACGGAGCTTTACCAAGTGGCAGTCCAGATTTTTTACCAGATATTTTTTTGGCACCTATCCATGCTTGGGTGCCTCGTTTTATTTGGCAAGAAAAGTCACTTGGAAATGCAGGGCTATGGTATACGCAAACAATAATCGGTCGCGAATCGAACTCATCAACAGCAATGGGGATATTTACCAATTTATATTTTGCTGGTGGTGTAATTATGGTTTTTTTAGGTATGTTTTTTATGGGTGTGATTAATAGGATACTTTTCTTTTTTACCCAATCTTGGGTGTCTGATGCCGGTGCAGTAGTGTTTTTAAGTATGCTTGCAATATGTGCTGTATTCGCTGAGGTTACTTTCAATGCTATTCTCATCTCATTATGTCGAGACTTACCTATTGCATTAATTCTCATAACATTAATTTTTAAAATTACGTCTAGAAAACCTTTGAAATGAATAAAAAAATACTTATCCATGCTCTAGGTGCCAATATGGGTGGCGCTATGCGCCACTTGACTAATTTTTTACCTGAACTTGGAAAGCAAGATGCTAATACTCAATATACTGTATTAGTAAGAGAGTCATTTCCTGAAATGGTTTTTACAAAAAATATTCAGTTAAAACGCATACCTGATAAAGACTGTTCATCATGGATAAGACGTATTTTAAGTGATGTTATTATGTTGCCATTTAGGCTTAAAAGAGAAAACTTCTCTGCAATCGTGTCCCTAACTAATTTTGGACCTATTTGGACTCCTATTCCGCATGTTTTTTTTCAGCGGAACGCTCTTTATTATTGCCCATATTACTTAAATAAAATAAGCAGACTACTAAAGATCGAGACTTTATTGCGGAGAAGCCTTTCACTAGCTTCTATGAAAAGAGCTACTTTGATCGTTACTCCAAGCGATGCTATGGGTGGAATGATTTGTAATGCACTTCCACAAATAAGTGAGCGTAATTTTCATACGCTTTATCATGGTTTCGATAATAATTCCTTAGCAGAACCTTTAGATGACAAATTTTTAAAAATGCTGGCATCGAAAAAAGGGGTGAAATTTCTTTTTCCAACGCATCCAGGTGTTCATAAAGGTTTCGATATCTTATTTCATATATTGACTCACTTGAAAACTGATGGGGTTGAATTTTCTCTATTTACTACTATAGAACGAAATGACTGGCCAGATGGTGTGCGCATGCTTGAGTGTTTGGTAAGAGATTTAGGCTTAATAAATAATGTGGTTTTTATGGGTAGAGTTCCTCAGCGCCAAATGGGTGGGCTATACGAGCAATGTGACTTAATGATCTATCCATCCTTATGTGAGTCTTTTGGGTTTTCAATGATAGAGGCAATGGGTTATGGTCTGCCAATAGTTGCGGCAGAAACAGCAATCAATAAGGAAATGTGCGGCGATTGCGCGCTTTATTATCCACCGTTTGACTCAAGAGCTGGTGCCTCTGTCATAAATGAGGCTTTGCTGCCTGAAGTTTCGTTACGTTTGCGCGAAAGAGCAGCAAAACGTATTGCATCTTTTGATTGGAGTTGGAAGCGTTACGCCAAAGAATTTATTGAGATGTTAGAGAATGTTAAATAACTAATAAGCTTTACGGTAGTTTTGCTCTTTAGATTTATATTGTTTTGAAGGCTTTTAGAATGGGTCGTAATTTCAAGTTTATTCCCTGTGGTCTTGTCATGGGCATAGGTGCAGGGCGCGCAGAGCAATTTATTAAATTAACAATTTATGAGTTTTGGTAAGGCTTAAAGCTAATGCATACTAGGCAGATAGTTCCAGATGCTATCAAAGGATTGGCAATAGTTTTAATGGTCTATGGACACATTACACATGTGGGTTCTTTCTCGATCTATCAAAAAGAACTTGTTGGTATCATATATACATTTCATATGCCTATTTTTTTAATTGTTTCTGGTTTTTTTTATAATCATAGAAATGACCCTCTAGTTACAGTTAAAAAAATTACTAGTCGTATTCTTAGACCTTATTTAATATTTGCTCCATTATATTTAATAGGACTTTCTTGGATACAAAGTACAGGTATACAAACATCCACAATCCCCCCATCATCATTTTTAGATTTTTTCGAGATATTATTATTTTACCCAAGAGGCCCATACTGGTTCATACATTCACTTTTTTTAATACAACTGTCATTAATATTAGTAAAGACATTAACTAATAGATTGCAGATGAGAGAGTCTTTAACTCTCGTTATCGCTTTATTTGTACTGGCTTTATTATGCAGCGTCGGTCTTCTAAAGCCACGCACGGTGGTCTTCTTTCTAATGGGAATGGCTTTAGCATATTCTGGTCGAGTAGTGCCAGACTCTATTTGGGCAGGCTTTATTATGATGATAATTATTTTCGTAATAACAAGAGGTGAGCTGATGGAGTTTTCTTTGATGCAAGTTGCTTGGTGCTTATCTATTCTTGTGTTTATGTCAGGGATTTTTCATTCTTATGAGAGCCACTCAATTGTTAATATTTTTGGATGGTTGGGTCGTAATTCGCTGGTTATATTAGTACTTCATTCATTTTTTATTATTTTGTGTAAGCTATTTTCCTCTCTCTTATTGAAGTTAGATCAAACAGGTGGTTTTTATTCATTTACCGTGGTTTTTATAACAATTCTTGGCTGCATTTTAGCGGCGCAGTTCTTGGATAGGTTTCAAATATCACGTTTTATATTCGGCACTAATAAAATATATTCATCTCAGTATGCCGGGGAATCAAATGTACTAGGCAAATAGTATGTATTTCTTGTGATTAATATGCAGAATAATATATAGCAATTATTTTATATAACGAAGGCACTATGTCGACTTACAAAGATTATGGATGGGAGGATGGAGCAACTGATGCACATTCTTATCTTTACCCAACACTTTATGCAATGCTTGAGGCGTATAAGGGGAAGTGTATTTTGGATGTTGGATCTGGCAATGGTTTTATAGCTACCAGATTATTAGCGGATGGATTTAATGTGTACGGCATTGATGCATCTGAATCGGGTGTGACTATTGCCCGTAGAAGATACCCTGATCGTTTTTTTGTCCAAGATGTGTCGAGTGATAATTTGCCCGAGGCTTTATCTAAAGTTCATTTTGATGTTGTAATTTCTACGGAGGTAGTTGAGCATTTATATGCACCAAGAAGCTACATGCAATTAATTCGAAATGTCTTGCCAGATGGGGGTATTGTTATTATTTCTACCCCATATCATGGATATTTGAAAAATTTAGTAATGGCATTGACGAACAAAATGGACAGTCATTTTACTGCTCTTTGGGATGGGGGGCATATTAAATTTTGGTCAATACGTACATTGACTAATCTTTTAAATGAATTTGGCTTTGAAGTTCAAAAGTTTAAAGGGAGTGGGCGGGTTCCATTCTTATGGAAGAGTATGTTTATTTCTGCAAAATTATCAAAATGAATAATAATTTAACTAAAACAGTTACAGTTGGAGTAGGGGATGTAGCAATTGTAATATTAACTTTTAATGAAGAGGCTAATATTGCTCAAGCTCTAAATTCGGTTAAAGATTGGGCTAGTGAATTGTTCGTTTTAGATTCTTTTAGTCAAGATCGAACTGTTGATATTGCAAGGGCTTATGGCTGTCATGTTGTGCAGAATAAGTTTGAGAACTATGCGAAACAGCGAAATTTTTCTATTGATTACCTTCCGATTAAATCTGAGTGGGTTTTCTTTTTAGATGCTGATGAATGGTTATCGGATGAATTAAAAAATGAGATTTCTTCTGTAATTTCTAAATTTCCCATTGAGAATGGATATTACATTAAGCGTCGTCTAGTTTGGATGGGGCGCTGGATAAAACGAGGATATTATCCGTCATGGCAATTAAGGCTTTTCAGAAATGGAAAGGGCCGCTGTGAGGATCGTTCTGTTAATGAACATTTTAAAGTCGAAGGATTGGTCGGGCATTTGAAAAACGACTTTACAGATGAAAATAGAAAAGACATTTTTGACTGGATTGTTAAACATAATAATTATGCAATAGGTGAGGCGCATGAGCTATTTAAGAAAAAATATAAAAGTAATAGCCAGGAAATAGATTTAAATATTTTGGGAGGCCAAGCTCAGAGAAGAAGGTGGATTAGATACAAAATCTGGAATAATCTTCCTTTGTTTATAAGGCCTTTTATATATTTTTTTTACCGATATGTTTTACTCGGTGGGTTTTTAGATGGACGACAGGCTTTTGCATTTCATTTCCTACAAGCTTTATGGTATCCGATGCTTATTGATGTTATGTATTTTGAAATGCTTGTGAAAAATAAGAAGACTGAAATTAATGAAAACTGATGATTTAGGTTTAAATAAGATGACTAATAAATTACCTATTCAGTTACAGCTATCAGCAAGCCAAGTAGAAGCTTTTTATGATTACTATGGCAATGACTCTCAATCTGTAGATTTTTTGCAGTTAGTACCAAAGCATTTTTTGACTTCTAACAATGTTGTTGTGGATGTGGGAGGTGGATGTGGTTTTTTTGCATTAAATCTTCAAAAAATGATTGATGCAAAAGTTCGCGTGCTAGACATGGATCCCGTTTCAGTTGATGCATCTAGATCAAAAGGGCTGGAAGCTTATGTAGATGATGCATTGAAACCAACGTTTAGGGGTGATGAAACAATCATTGTTTTTAATCTTATATTGCATCATCTGATAGGGAGTGATGAAAAAAGTACTTTAATTTTACAAGGTAGGGCACTCAATTTCTGGTTGGATAAAGCAAAAATGATATTCGTGAATGAATATATTTATGACTCTTATTTCAGAAATATAAGTGGGCATTTGATTTATTTAATTACAAAAAACAAACTGTTATCTACACTTGCTTCTTTTGTAAGTCGATTCATTCCTTCTCTGAGAGCTAATACTTTTGGAGTTGGTGTTCGTTTTCGTGGACATTCTGAGTGGGTCAAGTTATTTGAGCATCAAGGTTTTCGTGTGGTTGCAAGCATTCCTGGACCTCAGTATTCCGTATCGTTACCAAGAAAACTGCTTCTAATTAGTGGATGTAGAACAGAAAGTTTTTTACTTGAACCGAAATAGTAAAACTATAAGATTGTTTAAGTAACCATTGGACAATTTAGTGGTGCATAACTGGATAATAGTATGTTTGCAAATAAAAAATTAATCATTACCGGTGGCACAGGTTCGTTTGGTAATGCGGTGTTAAATAGATTCCTTAATACCGACATTTCAGAAATCCGCATATTTAGTCGTGATGAAAAGAAGCAGGACGATATGCGTAAGCGCTATAACAACCCTAAGCTTAAGTTCTATATTGGTGATGTAAGAGATCAGCGCAGCCTTGCACAGGCTTTTCGTGGCGTGGATTATTGCTTTCATGCGGCGGCACTTAAGCAGGTGCCATCATGCGAGTTTTATCCTATGGAGGCAGTGCGTACCAATGTGATGGGCACGGAAAATGTGCTGGAGGCTGCTATAGCGAATGGTGTGCAGCGTGTTGTGTGTTTGAGCACAGATAAAGCAGTTTACCCGATTAATGCAATGGGTATTTCCAAGGCTATGATGGAAAAGGTGATGGTAGCTGCCTCTCGTAATCTGGATCGAAGTAATACGGTGATTTGTGGCACACGTTACGGCAACGTGATGGCTTCTCGCGGTTCAGTAATCCCGTTATTTGTTGAGCAGGTGCTGGCTGGTAAGCCGATTTCTATTACTGATCCAGCCATGACAAGGTTTATGATGACCTTGGAAGATGCAGTGGATTTGGTTTTGTACGCTTTTGAGCATGGTAATAATGGCGATATTTTTGTGCAGAAAGCACCGGCTGCTACTATCGAGGTTTTAACGCAGGCTTTGTTAGAGTTAATGGGTAAGCCGGATCACGAAATTAATGTGATTGGTACCCGCCACGGTGAGAAATTATATGAAGCTTTATTAAGTCGAGAAGAGCGTGTGGCGGCCGAGGATTTGGGCGGCTATTACCGTGTACCGCCTGATCTGCGTGACCTTAACTATGGCAAGTATATTGAGCAGGGTGAAGTGCGGATTTCCCAGGCTGAGGATTATAACTCTCACAACACTACGCGTTTGGATGTGGCAGGAATGAAAGCCTTACTCCTGAAGTTACCGTTTATGCAGGCAATTGCCCGTGGTGAAGTAGCGCAGGCGGAGCTTTAAATGCGTGTTCTTGTTACTGGTGCAAACGGCTTTGTAGGTAAAAACCTTTTAGTCCATTTGCGTGAAAACGAAATTGAGGCGGTGCTATTTACTCGTGAAATAGATCATTCATTATTGCCAAAGTTGCTTGATGGCGTTGATTTTGTTTTTCATCTGGCTGGTGTGAATCGACCAGAAAATCCAGATGAGTTTGTGACGGGCAACACTGGCTTAACGCAACAGATTTGTGCTGCAATTCGTACTAGCGGTCGCAGTATCCCCATTATTTACACCTCTTCTATACAGGCTGAAGTTGATAATGCTTATGGCTTGAGTAAAAAAGCCGCCGAACAGGCGCTGCTTGATTTGGAAAAAGATACAGGCTCTCCGGTTTATATCTACCGTCTGCAAAATGTATTCGGAAAGTGGAGTCGGCCTAATTACAATTCGGCAGTGGCTACTTTTTGCCATAACATCATTAACGATTTGCCAATCCAGATCAATGATGCATCTGCAATGGTGCGTCTGGTTTATATTGATGATGTGATCGTGGACTTTATCAAAATGCTTACTGACAGGCCTGCGGGTGTGGCGTGGCCGCAGATTGCAACTGTCTACTCAGTATCGGTTGGTGAGCTGGCAGAGCAGATCCGCTCATTTAAGGCGAGCCGTGACACTATGGTTGCCGAACGTGTCGGAACGGGTTTGGTTCGAGCGCTGTATGCAACTTATTTGAGCTTTTTAAAGCCGCACCAATTTGCTTATACGCTGTCCGAACATACTGACCCGCGCGGCCGTTTTGTGGAAATGCTAAAAACAAAAGATTCAGGACAGTTTTCGTTTTTTACAGCATACCCAGGTATCACGCGCGGTGGCCATTACCATCACAGCAAAAACGAGAAATTTCTGGTGATTCAGGGTAAAGCTCGTTTCGGTTTTCGCCATATTGTGAGTGGTGAAAGCTACGAGATATTTACCGACGGCGCAAAGCCGCAGGTGGTTGAAACTGTGCCCGGCTGGTCACACGACATTACCAATATTGGCGACAATGAAATGATTGTGATGCTGTGGGCGAACGAAATTTTTGATCGCCAGCATCCTGATACCGTCACGTATAAGGTTTAATAATGAAGAAATTAAAAGTGGTTTCTGTGGTGGGTACACGGCCCGAGATTATTCGCTTATCGCGAGTGTTGGCTCGCCTGGATGAATATTGCGAGCATGTGCTGGTACATACTGGTCAAAACTATGACTATGAACTGAATCAGGTGTTTTTTGATGATCTGGGCGTGCGTAAGCCGGATTATTTTTTGAATAGCGCAGCCAGCAGCACGGGTGCAGCGCATACCATTGGCAACCTTATTATTGCGGTAGACCAAGTATTGGCAGAGGTTCAGCCGGAAGCCATGTTAGTGCTAGGCGATACAAACAGTTGCCTATCGGTAATTCCGGCAAAGCGCAGAAAAATACCGATTTTTCATATGGAGGCAGGCAACCGCTGTTTTGACCAGCGCGTGCCCGAAGAGACCAACCGTAGAGTTGTCGATCATACCGCAGACGTTAACCTGACTTACAGTACTATTGCGCGAGATTATTTGCTGCGTGAAGGACTTTCGCCAGATCTGGTGATTAAAACCGGTAGCCCGATGTTTGAGGTGCTTAACTATTACCGTCCGCAAATCGAGGCTTCTGATGTTCTGTCACGATTAAGCCTTGAACAAGGGCAGTATTTTGTGGTGAGCGCACATCGTGAAGAAAATATTGAATCAGCTCAGGCATTTGCTAAGCTGGTTGACGTGTTAAATACAGTGGCAAATGATTACAAGCTACCTGTGATTGTCTCCACACATCCACGCACGCAGAACCGCATTGATGCTGCCGGTGCAAAATTTCATCCTAATGTCAGGTTGTTGAAGCCACTGGGTTTTCATGATTATGTGAAGCTGCAAATGTCTGCACGCGCGGTATTGTCTGATAGTGGCACAATTAATGAAGAGTCATCCATACTCAACTTTCCGGCACTGAACCTGCGTGAAGCGCATGAGCGGCCAGAGGGTATGGAAGAGGCCGCCGTGATGATGGTGGGGTTGGAAGTTGATCGAGTGCGGCAGGCGCTAACTATTTTGAATAGCCAGCCAAGAGGTGATGCAAGAAGTTTGCGTCAGGTGGCAGATTACAGCATGCCAAATGTTTCGGATAAGGTGGTGCGCATCATTCATAGCTACACTGATTACGTTAATCGAGTGGTCTGGAAGAAATATTAGGCGTCAGGTATTCAATGCGCATTGCAATTATTGCTGATACTTTCCCGCCCTTGCGTACTTCTGGCGCTGTGCAAATCAGGGATCTGTGTTTAGAGTTCGTCAGGCAAGGGCATGAGACGACGATGATGATTCCGTCTCCGGAGATACAGCAGCCGTGGCTGGTTGAAGATTACAACGGCGTGCAGGTGCTGCGGCTCAAGGCACCGCGCACCAAAGATATTGGTTACGTTAGACGCACGATCAACGAGTTCTTGATGCCGTTCGTCATGTTGTACAATCTGCGTAAAAGCCCGTTAGCCAAAGTACGCTGGGACGGTGTGGTGTGGTATTCGCCTACGATTTTTTTAGGGCCGATTGCTAAAGCGCTTAAAAAAACCAGTGCCTGCCGCAGTTATTTAATCGTTCGTGATATTTTCCCGGAATGGGCTGTAGATATGGGGCTGATGGGGCGTGGTTTACCATATCGATTCTTTAAAGCCATTGAGCGTTATCAATATTCCGCAGCGGATGTGATTGGTGTGCAGACTCCTGGTAATTTACCTTATATTGATGCATGTAATTTAAAACCTGGGCAGCGCGTTGAGGTACTGCATAATTGGCTTGCCGATGCACCAAGTGCAGGTTGCAGTATTTCATTATCCGACACAGACATCGCAGGAAGAACTTTGTTTGTGTACGCAGGCAACATGGGCGTGGCACAGGGGATGCAGATTTTGCTGGATGTGGCAGAGCGGTTGCTGCATCGCCAGGATGTTGGGTTTGTTTTTGTAGGTCGTGGCAGTGATGCAAAAATGTTGCGTGCTGAAGCCCAGGTTCGCAAGCTGGATAACGTTGTGTTTCATGACGAGATTGATCCATCCGAAATTCCTGGGCTTTATGAGCAATGTCATATCGGTGTTGTTGCACTAGATCCACGTCATAAAACGCATAATATTCCTGGCAAGTTTTTATCTTACATGCAAGCTGGGCTGCCGGTACTCGCTAACATTAACTCTGGCAATGATCTGGAGAGTCTGATTAAGCGCGAGAAGGTTGGCCGCGTATGTGTTGAGAACTCGGTGGAACAGTTGGTTGCTTTTGCTGAACAATTAGTCGATGAGTTAGTGGCAGATATTGAGTTTTCAGTTCGCTGTAAACGCCTTTCTGCAAATATGTTTTCTGCGGCAGCATGCGTGAAGCAGGTCAGCTTGGCTTTAAAAGCTTAGTGATTATGTGAGGTTTGTTTGTCATTCCTGTCTTGAACAGAGATCCAGTCATCAATTAATAGCAGCACGCTTTATGCCGGATTAATTTATGTGTTATAAGACATAGGCCCTGATGTTTGGGGTAAACTGCTCGTTGATAGAGAGATTAATCTTCCGCCAATAGCGCATAAATATGAGTTTTTAACAATGACTTCAAAGGCTTTAAATGCAGGTGGACGGAGAGTGCTAACTGCTAGTATTACTAAAATACCAATCCAATGTATAGGCTAATGCTTTATTGTAGCCACTTTTGCTTGAGGGTTGTTTGTAATAACATTTCATCATTAATATAATAGCCTCAATCATCGGTACCTAAATCATCGGTATAAGTTGAGAAGTGGTAAATTGCAGTATTGGGGATTTTATGATTTTTTTAATAGCATTTTTATTAGTGCTAGTGCTTGTCGTTACACTGCGTCCGCTCGGGCGTAAATTCGGCCTGTATGATATTCCAGCCGGGCGCAAAAACCACAAAAGTCCGGTACTGGTGATTGGCGGTATTGCCATGGTAGTAGCTTTTAAAATGGTATTGCCATCGCTAGGGCCTATTCCTGCACCCGTCGCATATCTCATGCTTGCGCTTGTTATTATTTGTATAGTTGGTCTAATTGATGATCTCTATCATCTTTCATCAAAAAAACTGTTTTTGGCACAGATCATTGCAGGTCTCCTGGTTATTTTTCTTGGTGGCACTTCAGTTCAAAGTCTCGGTAATCTGTTCGGATTCGGTGAGCTGCATACTGGCCCACTAGGAGCGTTGTTTACACTGATTTGTGTGTTGGGTGTCATTAATGCAATCAATATGTCTGATGGTGTGGATGGACTTGCAGGTTTTATGGTCCTCATTGTTGCAGGTTGGTTTGCAGTTCTTGCCTATTTATCTGGTCAGTTAATTATTTATAAAATGCTGCTGGCATTGGCTGGTGTGGTGCTGGGCTTTCTGGCTTTTAATATGCGAACACCCTGGCATAAGCAAGCCAGTATCTTTATGGGTAATGCCGGCAGTATGTCTTTAGGGTTGCTGGTTACCTGGTTCTCGGTTGAACTTTCCGGTAAGGTAAATAGCCCTGTTACCCCAATTACCGCAGTATGGGTTATAGCATTGCCGCTGCTGGATATGAGCCGTGTCATGTTTGGCCGAATCCGCCAGGGCAAGAGCCCATTTGTTGGCGATCATATGCATATACATCATATGCTATCAAGTGTGGGTTACAGCGTTAGTGAGGTGGTTGCCATTAAAGGTTTTATATCTTTTATTCTTGGAGGTATTGGGGTTGTTACCTGGTACCTCGGCGTGCCTGAATGGGTGATGTTTTATGCGTTTATGTTAGTATTAATGGCTTACTTTTATCTAAGCGGCAGAGGCTGGCCTCATGTTTGCCGTTTAATTGAGAAGCGCCACCAGGCAAAAATTCGTTAAATTTTGTCTGTAGTTTATGTATGAATTTATTTTGAATTGGAATTGCTTTGATCGATTTGCATTGTCATATTCTGCCGGGCATAGATGATGGGTCGACTAGCGTAGAAGTTTCGTTGGCAATGGCACGTATTGCCGCTAACGATGGTATTAAAACGCTCGCTTGCACACCGCATATTTATCCTGGTATGTATGAAAATACTGCTGAAGGGATTCGTGCAGCAACTGATGTGTTGCAAAAGGCAATTACTGCGGCAACTATCCCGCTCACGCTCACTTATGCGTCGGATACCCATGTTGTGCCTAATCTGTTGCAAAAATTGGCTGATGGCAGCGTGCCCACTTTTAATGGTGGGCGTTATTTTTTGTTGGAACCGCCACATCATGTTGCGCCACCAAATTTTGAGGAGTTTGTGTTTCAGGTAATGGCTGCGGGTTATGTGCCTATCGTCACGCACCCCGAGCGCCTAAGCTGGATTGAGCAGGACTATGCTGTATTTGGGCGCCTTGCTAAGCATGGTGCATGGATGCAGCTTACTGCCGGTAGCCTGACCGGGCGTTTTGGCAATAATGCGCGCTACTGGGGTGAGCGCATGCTGGATGAAGGCCTGGTGCACATTTTAGCTACTGATTCGCACGGGCCTGAGCGCAGGCCGCCTTTACTGCGTGAAGGGGTAGAGGCCGCAGCAAAGTGGGTGGGAAAAGAAGAAGCCGAGCATATGGTAACAACGCGGCCGGCAGCGGCACTTGCTAATACAGACCCCGGTCAAGTGTTATCTATTATTGCATGCCGGGAAAAAAAACCGGGGCAGGCTGGCTCAGTTTTTGGTAAAATCGCGCGCTGGATAGGGTTGTAATTAGCTCTTTACCATAGCAAGCATGCTGCTTGCAGCTTAGCAAGAATTTTAATGCAGACACTAAAATGGTGTTCGATGTCTGTGTTGCGTGAATAAGGAGTAATCAAATGCGACATTTTTCTCAAGCTTGTCTCAGTGTAGTTTTGTTGAGTTTATTTGCCATATCGAGCGGTGTTTGTGCTGATGCAGTTAAAACGCCTAAAAAGCCAGCTGCCGCAGCAAGCAAAAATCTCCCTAAAGAGCCGTTGGCTCCAAAAGAACCTTTGACTAAAGAACAATCAGCTAAATCAGATGCTACTGTCAAGCCGACACTAGAGCGTACTTTATCCAGCAGCAGTTCAGGTGATGCATATATGCCTGACCCTAATGAATATCGGATTGGCGCTTTGGATCTTCTGGAGATCAAGGTGCTTAACGCTGAAGAAATGGATCGTTCGGTGCGTGTGGATTCACGCGGTAATATCAATCTGCCATTAATCGGCCTGGTTCCGGCAGCAGGTCTAACCGGGTATGAGCTTGAGAAGAGTATTGCAGATAAACTGGCAGTTGATTATATGCAGAACCCACAGGTTAGCGTGTTTATCAAGGAATTTACCAGCCAGCGCGTGACAGTGCAGGGTGTAGTGAAAAAAGCCGGTATTTATGATTTTCAAGGTCGAGCTTCTTTGCTGCAAGCCATTTCTATAGGTGGCGGCTTGGATGTAAAAGCTAATGAAAATGCAGTTAAGGTGATACGCAAACTTAACGAGCAAGAGTCAGAGACCATGATATTTGATCTGGTCGCAATCCGAAATAACAAGGCACCTAACCCGTTTTTAAAAGGCGGCGATGTGGTGGTGGTTGAGGAACTAGACCCAATTACAGTAGAAGGCGCAGTGATGAGGGCTGGCGTATTTTATATGCCCGGTGAGCCAACCTTGGTGCAGGTGCTTTCACAGGCGGGAGGCTTGCATGATATTGCAGACCCTTCTAATATCAAGGTTATTTCTACCATTAATCAGAAAAAATCCACCTTGCAATTTGATTTGGAAAAAATCCGTACTGGCAAAATTAATGATCCGGTATTGCAGCAAGGGGATGTGGTGGTGGTGGAGAAATCTCCGGTGCGTTCTGTAATTAATAATATAACTGGTACGTTACGCGGTTTCATTGGTTTTGGTACCGTAAGGTATTAACTGGCATTTCTAATTCAAATATAAATATAAATATAAATAAATTATGGCATCAGCAGACATTCCACCAATTCCAAGTGACCGCGACGCAGAGCACCGCGCACTCATTGAACAAACAGTACATCGCATGCTAAGTACGCAAGTGCTCCAGCCTGCACCGGCTAGTGCTCGTGATGATGACGAAGATATTTTGGATTTACGAGAGTATTGGCGTGTTATCGTTAAACGCAAATGGACTGTCATCGGCTTTTTTATCATTGTGGTCATTGCAGTAGCTACCGCCACTATGCTGATGACGCCGATTTATCGTGCTACCAGTGTGTTGCAGATTGAGCGTGAGGCTGCAAAGGTGCTGGATTTTAAAGATGCGGCGCAAACCGAAGTGGCGGGAGATAGGGATTTTTACCAGACACAGTATGAGCTGCTGAAAAGCCGTACCCTGGCAGAGCGTGTGGTGCAGAAAATGCGCCCGGTGCTAGAGCGCGTATACGGCGCAGCAGACTCGGTAGTTGATACGCTGGCAGCTAAAGCCAAAAATGGCAAACAAGATGGTTTGAGTAATGAGCCGGCTGATCTGCGTAAGCAGGAAAACGATGCGACACGCAAACTGGTGGGTGTGGTCATGGGCAGTCTTAATGTTGAGCCGGTGCGTAACTCCAGACTGGTGAAGGTTAATTTTGATAGCCCAGACCCTAAGCTTGCCGCAGATATTACTAATGCCGTTGCAGATAATTTTATTGCCGTAAATCTTGAGCGCCGTTTTGATGCCAATTCTTATGCAAAAACCTTTCTGGAGCAGCGCCTCAAACAAGTTAAAGCCAAGCTTGAAGAAACTGAACGAGCCCAAGTGGAATTTGCACGAGACAAGGAAATTTTTAGTGTAGATAAAGACGGCGGTACTACCAGTGCGCAAAAGCTTACCGAATTCAATAATGCACTCTCCAAAGCACAGCAAGAACGTATTAAGGCAGAATCTGCATACAAGCAGATTCAGGCTAGTAAGTCCGGCCAGTTACCGCAAGGTTTGGAAACTGGTTTGCTCTCACAGTTGAAACAAAATCAGGCTAAATTAGAGGCTGATTATCAGAATAACCTCAAGCAGTTCAAACCGGGTTATCCAAAGATGCTGGAGCTTGCGGCACAGATTGAGGAGGTAAAAGATCAGGTTGCAAGAGAACAGGAAAGTACCAGACAGTCAATTACCGCAACCTATGAGGCTGCCAAATTACAAGAAAATCTGCTCAGTGAAATGCTAACCAGCAGTAAGAGTGAGATGCTTGATTTGCAAAGCCGCAGTATCCAGTACAACATTCTGAAACGCGAAGCCGATACTAACCGCCAGTTGTATGACGGATTGCTGCAACGCCTGAAGGAGGTAAGCGTTGCCGGCGGTGTGGGTACCAATAATATTTCAGTGGTTGATAAGGCTCAGGTGCCTACTGCTATGTTTAAGCCGGTGCTGAAGCTGAACATGGCTATTGCCATCATTCTGGGTCTGGTTGGCGGTATCGGCTTGGCACTGTTCTTTGAATATCTGGATGATACCTTCAAGCAAGCGTCTGATGTGGAACGTGCGTTAGGTATTCCGGTCATGGGGCTGATTCCTGAATCCAAAGAACTGGGCAGCAAAGTTAATGTGGTGCAGCTGCTCACGGAAGATACCAGATCGTCGCTGGCGGAAGCCTATCGTTCGGTGCGAACTGCATTGCAGTTCTCTACTGCGCATGGCGCACCTAAGCTGATGGGCGTTACCAGTACCAATATGGGCGAGGGTAAAAGTACCAGCTCACTCAGTATTGCTATCCAATTTGCACAGTCTGGCCTGCGCGTACTGTTAATTGATGCTGATTTGCGTAACCCTTCACTACACCGTGTGCTGGGGGCTGACAACAGCCATGGCCTGACCAATTACCTTACCGGTAATATGCAGCCAGCCGATGTGACGCTGAACACAACGGTTACCAACTTGTTTGCCATTACTACTGGCCCATTGCCACCAAACCCGGCTGAGTTGCTGGCAGGCAAAAATATGCAGGCATTGCTGGAGTTGGCTGCCGGCAGGTTCGATCACATTATTATTGATAGTCCGCCAATTCTGGGTTTAGCTGATGCCTTGGTAATAGCTAATCTGGTTGAAGGTATGTTGCTGGTTGTCGAGTCAGGTAAAACCAGACGTAGTGCTGCCCAAGATAGCTTGAAGCGATTAGTTGCAGTTAGGGCAAGGCCATTGGGTTGTTTGCTGACAAAAATGACTAGTCACACGCATGGATATGGCTATGAGTATTACTACGGAGAAGGTTACGGCGCAAAACCTGGTAATAAAGCAATAGCGACCTGATTATGCCGAGCGGGTCAGAAAAACACTTGGAAGCAAGTGCCAGAATAATTAAGCTTGCTTTAGCGTTCTATCGTAAGCAACCGATCCAGTTACCGGATGCTGAGCATGTAGAGTCGATGCTGAATCTGCTGCGCTTGGCAAATGGCGATGCTGAGCTGATGGCGTGGGCAACTCAGTTAACTGGAGCAGATGAAAATGAGTTGCACCTTGCATGCATCGCTTTTATTGAGCATGCGTTCTTTACTGTGGCGACTGATCATTTTGGTGTGCTGGGCTTAAACCCTTGGGCGAACGCTGCTGACGTTAAAGAGCATTACCGTTTGCTGATGCGCTTGTTTCACCCTGACCGTGGTTTGGTTAATTCAGCACGTGCGGATAAATATGCGGCAATGATTAATCAAGCTTACGCTGCTCTGAAGCAGGAGATGCCAGTTGCTGCAGAGATAGAGAATCATAAATCCGCGGTGCAGTTAAAGTATCAATCACAGTCAGCAAGTATGCGTGGTCGTATGATTCGTGCCGCATTGGCAGAGCGTGTGGATGCGAGTTTTTCAACATGGCTGACGCCCGCTAAGCTGTTGCTGACTTTTGCGTTGTTGGCAACTTTGGTAGTTTGGATGTTTTTTGAGCCGTATAAAAAACCTAAAACTTACAACTATGATGTTCTTGATGAGATTACTGCTGATGCAGCAATTGTTAATCATCACGGGGTAAATTACCTGAATAATCAGCTAGACGATAAATCTAACGCTACCATAGCGTTGGATAATGGTTCTACAGGCAGCGGTTCAGCAGGCGACCGTTTACTAGACGATGGCACGGATGCATTTGATGCACCCAAAGTACTGGCTGCAACTGAAACTGCAAAAGCGGACTTGGAAGTAAAACCAGCCGCAGATGAAATCAGGCAACCAGTTCAGTCCAAATTGCCTTTGGGGCAGCCTAACATTCTGCCGCAGGCAAAAGTCATAGCCCCGATCAAGGTTTTAGCACCACCTAAAGTTAAGCCCCAGTCCATGGTTGCAGCCCAGCCTGGCGTTGTCGCGCAACCTAAAAGCCGCGACAATAGTAATGTTTTACCATCTTCCAAGGCGCTGAAAAAGGATGCAGATGCTGTAGCCGTGAATTCTTCAGCAAAGCCCGTAGTTGATCCGCTTGCAGCCCCAAGTGCAAATGTAAACTCAGGCAATTTAAATACAAGCAATGCAAATGTAGCCAATATAGCTCGTTCAGATAATTTAGCGGAAACGATGCCTACTACCCGTGAGTTACGGGAGTTAATGATACAGTTTAACGATGGTTATGAGCGCGGCGATATAGAAGCTTTTATGCAAGTTTTTGCAGATGAGTTGGCGTCAGATGAAGCTGGGGGCCGGGCAGGGTTTAAGCAGGCATATTCAGCTTTGTTTGATACAACTACGTCTCGTGTGATGATGATTCAGAACCTGCATTGGTCAAAAAAAGAAAAATTGACTATAGGCGAGGCTGATTATCGCATCAAGACTAAAGCTTCCAATAAGTCGGAAATATATGATAGTCACGGCACATTCCGTTTTGAAGTGGTTAAAGCTAATAATAAAGTAAAAATTACTGGGTTTTATTATGTTGTTGCAAATGACTAAGAGCGACTGTTTATGCCGCCAAGACGGTAGTTTTCTGACTGTGTACTTTGAAAAAATATCAGAGAAAATGGGGATTTAGCCTGATGCAGATAAGAAAAATAAAGTGGTTGCTGTTTGGTGTTGTTGCGCTGTTTTTGTGCTGGCGCATCGTGTCAGTCAATACATCCAGGTATTTTGCTTGGAATGATGATATTGCTGCATTTCAATGGACGCATAACAATGCAGATGCGATTCTGATAAAAGCTGCGGAGTTAGCAAAAACGGACATGCATGCAGCGCGAATTTTAGTGCAGAAAGCCATATGGTATGAGCCTGTTAACGGTCGTACTTATATGACGTTAGCGCAACTCTGGGAGCAGGAAGGCAAGTTTTTGCTTGCAAAAAAATCTGCTGAAATTGCCAATCTACTCGCGCCGCGTGATGCTGATGTGCAGTTGCGCCTTGGTTATTTCTGGCTGCAACGAGGTTTGCCCATGCCTGCATTAAAACATTGGAGCGCAGCACTTGAAGCTACACCGAGTTTGTCTAAAGATTTGTTTCCTATTATGCTTGGCTATGCTGATACACCTGAATTGCGCAATGGTATTGCGCAGGCCATAAAGACAGCGTCTAAGTGGTGGGAGAGCTTTTTTGTATACACGTTAAAAAATGCTACACACGAAGATACAATAAAGGCTGTTTACCAGGCGCGTGGCGATAAGGTTGGGCATACCGCACGACAGGCCTATCTTGATCATCTGGTGGCTAAAGGGCTATACACGGATGCTTATTTTGTATGGCTAAATGGACTAAAAGGCAGCGAATTGTCCGCACTTGGTAATATTTATGATGGCGGATTTGAATATCCGGTGCTTGACGAGGGATTTGGCTGGAGAGTATTAAAAAGTAATGCATTTAAAGTGACTACTGAACCTACCTATGGACATAAGGGGACTAAGGCGTTACATGTAGCATTTCAGGATAACGTCGCGTCGAGTTTATTAGCTTATCAATATTTGATGCTGGATCACGGATCATATGTGCTTAGGGGCAAGTCTCGCGCAGATGGTTTGTCAGTAGGCAAGGGTTTGTTTTGGTCAATTAGATGTGTGGATTTAAGCGGCACTGCACAGTTGGAAAAGACGGGCTATTTTACCGGTACGGATATCTGGCAAGGATTTAATGTCACGTTTGATGTACCGAAAGAAAACTGCACCATCCAGCAGTTGCGGCTTGATGCTGATGGTAGCGTGAATGATGATTTTTCCAGTTATAGTGGCTCAGCTTGGTTCGACGAACTGGAAATCACAAAAAATGTTAATAATGTTAATAAATAGTAATGAAAGGTATTAACAAACGGTAATAAATATTGTAGTATTAGGGTAACATTTTAATAAATTAATTATTGAACGTAAAAAAAGGGGTATAAAAATGACCAAACGTACAGTAAGTGTTTTAGCGTTTTCAGTTCTATCAGCACTGTCTTTGACAGTTTCAGCTGAGCAGGCGCCTGTGGCAGTTAAATTGTCACAAGTGACTGGTAATGTCATGGTGAATGATGGTACGCGTTTTGTAAAAGCGGCTTCTGGAGTTCAGGTTAAACCTGGCACAAAAGTTATTGCAGCTAGTGATGCTACGCTTGATCTGGTTTACCAAAATGGTTGTGTGAAGCAAGTTAAAGCAAATACAATGATGACTGTAGGTACGCAGGCAGAATGCGTTGCTAAAATCAGCGACGAACGTATTTATGTTGCTGCAGTTGGAACTAATGGTGTTACTTATAGCAGGATCAATTATCTTGTTAGTAATCCGGTTGTGATTGCTGGTGTAGTTGCAACAGCTATTGCTGTTCCCGTTGCTATTCAAAATGGACACAGTGGTTCTCAGCTACCATTTAGTCCAGCATTCTAGTCAATTATTTAGTCTAGCAACACCTATAGATCGTATTGATTTAAGAGCATAGCAGGTGCAAGGTTTTTCGCTTTATATGCTGTTATTGCTTTTTGTGCCGTTGGTTTACGGTGGTAATGGTCCTATGCCGTTAATGTTTTTAGAGTTAATGGCAATAGGACTGTTGTACTTCTTGTTGAAAAACTCTAACGCATGGCAGCAAATCCCAAGAAAATATTTGGGGTTTGTGACATGCGTTTTTTTATTGCCGGTATTACAACTTATTCCAATCCCATTCTCTTTTTGGGATATTTTGCCTGGCCATTCACTTTATGCACATGCACTTTCTGATGTAGCTGGTTCCGAATTAAATCAGTTTCGTGCTTACTCAATGGTGCCGGCAGCTACAGAGTATGCCTGGCTGGCATTGCTGCCATCTATTCTTGTTTTCTTGTTCACTTTGACACTACCCAAAGAGCAAATCAAGTTCGTGGTCAGTGTTTTTTTAGGTATGGTGTTTTTTCAAGCAATTCTGGGATTAATGCAGTATGGCGGCGGTGCAGAAAGCATGCTGCGTTTTTATGGTAAAACACCTTCCACTTCTGCTGTTGGTACTTATGTCAATCGGGATCATTTGGCCGGTTTGCTGGAAATGGCGCTGCCTTTAGGTTTGGCTTTGCTGGCGGCATCGGTAGGTAGAAGTGATGTGTCACGGCGTCATGTACGTTCACTACGGCAAAAATTGGCCTTGTTAACCGCGACACATATTAATAAAGCTGTAGTGTATGCATTTGTCTGTATTGCTATCATGCTTGGCTTGATTTTCACCAACTCCAGAACTGGCAATGTACTTGCCATGGTGGTTATTTTTGTGTCTACCATTGCATATTCTACGCGTTTGGGTGGAAGAAACGTTTATGGTTTAATCGGCACGTTTACGGCGATTGCGATAGTCTTGGCGCTTGAAATAGGTATGGTGCCAATTTTGAACAGGTTTATCCAGCAGGATCCACTGGCGGATAGCCGCTGGATAATTTTTAACGATACCATCAAGGCAATCGGTGAGTTCTTTCCGTTCGGGAGTGGCTTCGGTACGTTTGTACCGGTTTACCCACGTTTTCAGGAAATGTACGCGGATAATCTGTATGTTAATAGTGCGCACAACGATTATCTGGAGTGGGTGATGGAAGGTGGCATTTTAGCTGCTATTCTGATTTTTGGATTTATGCTCATGTATTTCAGTCGTTGGACTAAAGTCTGGCTGCGCGGCAGCGAGTGGAAGACCTTGAATTTTATTCAAGTGGGTGCCGGTATAGGCATGTTGGCAATGATCTTGCATACATTTGTGGATTTCAACTTACACATCCCTGCTAATCAGGTATATTTTGCGTTCTTATCCGGATTGTTCTTTTACCAGTTAATGCCAGATAGAACTGCGGTGAAGAATGCCGAAGCAACAGAGCCAGAGTCAATCGAGGTAAAGCCCGTTCCGCAAGTTGCTTACGAAAAAAAATCTTTCATTACGCAGAGTGGTAACCCGTTTTCCGAGTAGATGCTCTGAGTAGATGTAATCAATCGAAGTAGTTGTAAGCTAATCCCAAGGTGTAGCCAATCCCTAGGTGTAAGCCATCCATAGCTGTAAGTCTGTATTGTAACGTCGCATCTTTTTGTGTTGATCCATTCTATTTGCTACGGTCTCACATTTTAAGTCACTGCCAGGTCTGGCATAAATTCCTCCATGATTGTTTTTGTCGTGTCTGTGCATTACAATCAAAACATAATCGTTTGTAAAATATTGTAATTGGCTAACTGGTGATCAGGTTGTTTGCAGCACTGTGCAGCACTGTGTAATGCGCTATTCCATGCGCGTGACTGATCAATTGCAAAACCTGCATATTCCCGAATGACCTCGGGTGCGTAACATGATTGCAAGTCACTTTCCCGCTAGGGGTGACGATAGCAGGCCATGTGAGCGTTGGTGAGAAAGAAAAATAAAAAATGAAAATAGCTTTATTGGAAGATGATGTGGTTTTTGGGGAAACCGTCATTGAGTGGTTACAGGAAGCTGGTTTTGAGGTCGACCACTTTAAAGCTGGTCTCGATTTTGTGCGCAAGTACCCGCACGAACATTACGATCTTTGCATATTTGACTGGGGCTTGCCTGACATGGCTGGGCCAGATGTCATGACGAGCATCAAGTTACGTGCGAACAAACTGCCCCCGGTAATTTTTTTTACGGGCCATGCTGAAGAGCAGGATGTTGTTCGCGTTATTGAAGCTGGCGCCGATGATTATGTAGTGAAGCCAGCCAGCCGCGCATTGTTATTAGCACGCATTAATGCATTGCTGCGTCGCGTTAATATGCAACACTCCAATGAATCATCCCTTGAATTTGGATCTCTCAAATTTGATACCAGGTTACGTCTGGCAAGTATGGGTGACGAAGAGTTTAAACTCACGGATAAAGAATTTGATCTTGCACTATACTTTATGAAGAATGAAGGGGTACTGTTGTCCAGGTCACATTTAATGCAGGTGGTGTGGGGCGCATCCCCGGATATCGAGACGCGTAAAGTTGATGTGCATGTCAGTCATTTACGTACAAAACTAAAGCTTACGCCTGAATACGGATGGAAGCTGACTTCTATTTATCAGCAGGGCTACAGGCTTGAGCGCAATAATTAGCGCATGCCGTGCTGGCTACCTGGTTGTTGCTGTCTGTGTAAATTAAATAGTGTAAATTTAAATAAGTGATGCAATTTAAAGACTATATTTACATAGCGATATGGCTTGCGCTTATCGCTGGCGTGACCGCTTTTGGCGCTGACTACAATGTCCGTACTATTACCGGTATGCTGGGTAGCGATGTGTTACGTATAGCGCAAGTTTGGCTGACTTGTTTATTGTCTGCACTTGCTGCGCTATTACCATTGTTATGGTTTTCCAGATTGTCTCCGATAAATTCCCTGATTAGCGTTTTTGTATATATCGGCATTGTTGTTTTTCTGGCAGTTGCAGCCGTTTATTTGTTGAATATATGGGTGCCGCCAGTTGGTGCCTTACTGACAATATTGATTGCCTACCCCTTATGGAGTTGCCGCAGGTTTAATGCTGCGCAAAATGCTCTGGATCAAGCGTTGCAAAACCTGCAAAGCGAATTGGCTCAACTGGGGATGGAGCAGGAAGATGAGCTGGATTTTGATGTTGAAGACCCACAGTACGCACGTGTGTCAAAGTTGGCCTTAGCGGCAAAGCATTTGCGTGCTATGCATAAATCCAGAACGGATACTCTGGCATTTATCTCACACGACATTCGGGCGCCATTGGGTGCCGCCATGCTGCTCTTGGATAACTTTGAAAGTAACAAATATACCGAGCGTATGCGGCATTTGCTGGAGCGAGCTCGTGTAATGTCGGAAGGTTTTTTGCAGGCATCTCGTGCAGAAATGGCGGATGTGAATAAATTTAAAGTGCTGGACATGGTGAGTTTGGTACAGCAGGTGATAGATGATGTTTATGAATTATTAATTGCTAAAAAAATCAGCTTGCAAGTTGATTTCCCGGATCAGAGCTTATGGGTGCGCGGGGACTTTGGCCTTTTGTTCAGGGCGCTATCAAATATTTTGCTGAATGCTGTGAATTATTCTCCGGAAAACTCCCGAATTTCAGTTTTCCTGCAGAGCGAAGGAGATGTGTTAAGTTTTAGAGTGGTGGATCAGGGGGTGGGTATTCCTGAGGGACAAATTAAGAATCTGTTTAAACGTTTCAGCCGTGTGGATGGGATATATCAGACTCAGGATGGAAGCGGTCTGGGTTTGTATTTTGTTGGTATTACCATTAACAAACATCGTGGCAGTGTTGCTGTAAAAAGCGATATTGGTCAAGGAGCTGACTTTATTGTCACATTGCCGCTGGAGCGTAGAAAAAACAATATTCCAGTTGATAATGACAGAAGAGTAGTCCCGCAACCCGCTTTTGACGACACTATATAATTTTTTAAGTTATAATGTTGCACTTGATTTTGTATAAGACTGTTGTATTCGAATAATTTTTAGGAGGCATGTAATGGCTACTTTATTAGAGCAATTAAAAACTATGACCACAATCGTGGCAGATACAGGTGATGTTGAGGCGATTAAAGCGGTTAAACCTTATGACGCGACAACTAACCCATCATTAGTGTTAAAAGCAAGCCAATTGCCACAATACGCACCATTGATCGATGCTGCTATTGCGTACGCCAAAGCACAAGGTGGTTCTAAAGAGCAACAAATTGACAATGCAGCTGACAAATTGGCTGTGTTGATTGGTCAGGAAATTGTTAAAGAGGTTCCAGGCCGTATTTCTACTGAAGTTGATGCGCGTTTGTCATTCAACACTGAAGCGATGGTACAAAAAGCTCGCAAAATCATGAAATTGTATAATGATGCCGGCATTTCTAAAGATCGCGTGTTGATTAAATTGGCCGCTACTTGGGAAGGCATCAAAGCTGGTGAAATTCTTGAAAAAGAAGGCATCAACTGTAACCTGACTCTGATTTTTGGTTTTGGCCAAGCGCGTGCATGTGCTGAAGCTGGCGTATTCCTGATTTCTCCATTTGTAGGCCGTATCCTTGACTGGTACAAAGCTAAAACTGGTGAAACATACACTTCAGAAACTGACCCAGGTGTGCTTTCAGTACGTAAAATCTACGCATTCTACAAAGAACATGGTTTTAAAACTGTTGTAATGGGCGCTTCATTCCGTAACATCGGTGAAGTAACCGCCTTGGCTGGTTGTGATCGTCTGACTATTGCTCCTAATCTGTTGCAAGAGTTGGAAGCTACACAAGGTGATTTGCCACGTTTGTTGGTGGATGGCGGCGCTAAATCTGCTGCTCCAGCTAAGCTGACAGAAGCAGAATTCCGTTTTGCATTGAACGAAGATCCAATGGCTACTGAAAAATTAGCTGAAGGTATCCGTGGTTTCGTAGTTGACCAAAACAAAATGGAAGCAGCCTTGGCTGCAAAACTATAAGCAATTCATTGCTTAAGGCTTAAATTATTAAACCGTAAATCGCTTTAATAATTGACATAAATCGGCTGGGCATTTACTATAAGTGTCCAGTTTTTTTAGGGCGCTGTTTTCATTAGAATATGGCGCTTCAAATTAGCAATATCTTAATATTAATAAACGGAGATACACCATGGCTTTAACCCAAATGGCATTAGATTCATTAGATTTCGACGCAACAGTTGCTTTAGCTACTACAGTTGCTCCACACGTAGACATCTTGGAAATCGGTACACCATGCATCAAGCACAACGGTATCAAATTGCTTGAAACATTGCGCGCTAAATTCCCAAACAACAAAATCTTGGTTGACTTGAAAACAGCTGACGCTGGTTTCTACGAAGCTGAGCCATTCTTCAAAGCTGGTGCTGACATCGTTACTGTATTGGGTATCTCTGATATCGGTACAATCAAAGGTGTAATCGACGCTGCTAACAAATACGGCAAAAAAGCACAAGTTGACTTGATCAACGTTGCTGACAAAGCTGCTGTTACTAAAGCAGTTGCTGCTGCTGGCGCACACATCATCGGCGTTCACACTGGTTTAGACCAACAAGCTGCTGGTCAAACACCATTCGCTGACTTGGCTTTAGTTGCTGGTTTGAATCTGGGTGTTGACATCTCAGTTGCTGGTGGCGTTAAAGCTGCTACAGCTAAACAAGTTAAAGATGCTGGCGCTACAATCATCGTTGCTGGTGCTGCTATCTACGGCGCTGCTGACCCAGCTGCTGCTGCTGCTGAAATCACAGCTATCGTTCACGGTTAATTTAACCTTCTTTCAATAAGTTATTATTGAAATGAACGAATAAAAAATCCTGACTCAGTAATGGGTCGGGATTTTTTTTATAATATTTTTGATTTAAAAATTAAAACTAAATTTTAGAGAAGGAAACATCATGAGCAGTCAAGAATTGATCTTGGGTAGACTAACCACAATTTTGTCAGAAACAGATAACAGCAAAGCAGCTGAGTTATTGAAATTGGTTGAGCAAGCTGGCCGTACGTTTATCGGTGGTGCTGGCCGTTCTTTGCTTGTGTCACGTTTCTTTGCAATGCGTTTGGTACACGCTGGTTACAATGTGAACATGGTTGGTGAAGTGGTTACTCCAGCAATCAAGGCTGGTGATTTGCTGATTCTGGTTTCAGGTTCAGGCGGTACAGAAACATTGCTGCCATTCGTTAAAAAAGCAAAATCCGTAGGTGCTAAACTGGTTGTGATTTCAATGAAGAAATCTTCACCAATGGCTGATGTTGCTGATTTGACTATTCAAATCGGTAATGACAACAGCTTCCCGCTGACAAAAGGCATGCCGATGGGTAGCCAGTTCGAGCTTTCAACCTTGATTTTCCTTGAAGCAGCTATTGCTGATTTGATTTTTGCTAAAGGTCTGACTGAAGAAGGCATGCGCGCAATTCACGCTAACCTTGAGTAGTTTTGAACAATTCTATTAAGAATAATTCAGCTAATGTTTTTTAGTAAATATTAGACCGTAAAAGAGCCCGATTCGTCGGGCTTTTTTATTGCATTAAGCTGTTAAGCTCATCTGTCCCAATTTGCCGTGTATGTAGCGCACTTGCAACCAGCGCACCTTGAATGCCGGCCTGTTTTAGCATGATTAAATCATCAAGATTGCGTATTCCACCTGCTGCATAAAGATTAAACTGTGTTGCGTGTTGTTTAAATTGTGTGAGCAGTTCTAGATTTACACCATGATTTGCGCCAACATGTGCGAGTGACATCAAGATTACATTTTCAGGCCAGTATTGTGTGTCGGTCAGCAGTTCTGACGGGCCACGATAGCCATCTGGCATAAAGTCCAGTGACAATATATAGTCCGAAGCCAATATGTGGCTCGATGCCAGCTGTGCTTTGATATTTAAAAAATTATCTAAATCAGAAAAGTTTTCACTGGCTAAAATCACGTTAAAATTGCGGTCATTCCAGTAGGCGAGGTCAGAAATATGACCTATGCCTGCATCAATCCAGAGTTTGAGATTAGGGTATTGCTGCGAAATGCGGTTTATTTCCGCAAAGTTGTTATTGCCGCTTTTTTGTATGGCATTGAGATCGGCGATATATAGCTGCTGAAAAGGATAAAGCTCAAGCAAAGCTGCAACAATATCAAGCGGTTTGCTGGATTTTGAGATTGATGACTGAATCGCCTGATAGTTTTTGCGGTCACCTTTTTTGGCATGTACGACCGTGCCGTTTAATAAATCAATTACCGGGATTGTTTGCATAAGCCTGTTATATCATCGAACATATTATGGAACAAAGAAAAAAAATATTAGTGTGCGAGTTTATCACCGCCGGCGGGCTTGCTGCCGAGGTTTTGCCTGAGTCTTTAGCTAGGGAGGGGGCTCTCATGCGTGATGCGCTGCTGAAAGACTTGGCTGAATTGAATCAGTACGAAATCACCACTATGCATGATGCCAGGCTGATAATACCTGCTTTAGCGGCGCACAGCGTTGCTGTCGAGCCAGCTATGTTCAAACAGCGCTTTAACGAGACCATTGCTCAAGTTGATATGGTGTGGTTAATTGCACCTGAGGCGAATGGTACGTTAATAGAGTTAAGCGAATTGTGTTTTGAAGCTGAAAAACTTGAAGGCGGTGCTGTGTTTCTGGGCTCAGGCTTTGACACAATGTTAACGGGAACCAGTAAGACGCTATGCTGTGAAGCATTGCAGGCGGCAAATATTTATACGCTGCCAGTACATGCCAGTGAGGATTTGCTGCAAGCTGCTTATTATGAGCAGTTGCAGAAATTGAATATCCGTCAGTGGGTTGCTAAGCCGGAAGATGGTGCCGGATGTGAAGGCGTTCAGTTGTTTGATTCACTTAACGACCTTAAAGAATGGATAATGCAGGACGACCGATACCTGCATTATTTAGCGCAGCCATATCAGCAGGGTATTGCTGCCAGTATCTCTATGCTGTGTCGCAATGGTAAGGCTTGGCTGTTAAGCTGTAACCAGCAGCATATCGAATGTGATAGCGGCCAGTTCAAACTTGGCGGGGTGACAGTGAATGGTATGCTGGCTTATTGGCAGCGCTTCGAGACGATTGCCAGAAAAATTGCCCAAATGCTGCCGGATGCCCTGGGTTACATCGGTGTGGATGTGATTGTTGATACAGTTAATAATAAAATTTACGTACTGGAAATTAATCCACGGTTAACTACGAGTTATGTAGGTTTGCATGAGGCGTTAAATGCTAACCCGGCTAAGCTGATTCTGGATTGCATTTTGAATGATAGGTTTGAAATGCCAAACTTTACCAGGAACAGTTTATTACAAAATCAGGTTGAAGTGAGATTATGAGCGAAACTTGCATTGGTTGGGACGTAGGCGGAGCGCATCTTAAAGCAGTTCTGCTGAATGATGATGGCAGTGTGATCGCAGCCACTCAGGTATATTGTCCGCTGTGGCGCGGGTTGCGCGAGCTGGAATTTGCTATTGATAATGTGCTGCTGGAGTTTAGTGCTGACCGGCATGTGGTAACGATGACCGGCGAACTTGCTGATATATTTGCCAGCAGACACGAAGGCGTACTGAGTATCGCCGCCACTTTGACTCACAAGCTTAGTGGTGAAGTGCGGTACTACGCTGGCAAGCGTGGGTTTGTCGGCATTGATGCAGTTGGCGAGCATTGGTCAGCTATTGCTTCCATGAATTGGTATGCCAGCGTGCATTGCGTTGCACAGCATCTACCGCAGGCATTGTTTGTTGATATCGGCAGTACCACTACTGATATTGCCCTGATTGAGCAGTCAATGCCGTGCAGCAAGGGGTTTACTGACGCATTGCGTATGCAGCACGATGAGCTGGTGTATACAGGTGTGGTACGCACACCGTTGATGGCTTTGGCACAAAAGATTCCATTTGGCGGTCATACCAGCAATGTTGCTGCGGAGCACTTTGCAACTACTGCGGATGTCTATACTTTAACAGGTGAATTGGCGATTGCTGAAAATGCGGCTGAAACTGCGGATGGTGCAGAAAAAACCATGCAAGCCAGTGCTCGCCGCATTGCGCGCATGGTAGGCTGCGATGTTGATGATGCACCTCTTGCATCCTGGATAGAGTTAGCCCGGTGTTTTAAAAATGCTCAGCTTGATCAAATCCGGCACGCACTGTTAAAACAGATTCCATTATTACAAGATAACACTGCTTTACAACTGATAGGCGCCGGTGCCGGCAGTTTTCTGGTGGCTGAGCTTGCCAAGCAGCTTGGCTTGGAGTATCACGCAGTCACGGAGTTTATCGCTGCCGACGATATTGAAACCAGGCACATGGCTGCGGTGTGCTTCCCTGCCTATGCAGTAGCTTATTTAGGTGTCACACAATCAGGAGTTGCTGAGTGAGTTTACTTAAACATGCTCTGACTTACCATCATGATAGTGCGCGCTTGTTTGCGCGCATCGCGCATAAGCCATGGGCGATGTTTCTTGATAGCGGTCAGGCGCTTGATGCGGTAACTGGTCAAGCTGGCAGCCAATATGGCCGCTATGATATTTTGGTGGCAGATCCTTTTATAACACTTACCAGCAATGCGTCTCATACCGAAGTGTGCAGCAATGAGCATTCTTATGTTTCAGATGAAGACCCGTTTCAACTCATTAAGAACACGCTTAAGCCTTATGTAGCGGCTAAGAGTAATTTGCCGTTTACCGGAGGTGCATTAGGCTATTTTGGTTACGATCTGGCACGACGTCTGGAAAAGTTGCCGGATATTGCTATAAATAGCGATGCTATTCCGGTTATGCAGATCGGCATATACGACTGGGCGGTAGTGGTTGATCATCGCAACAAAACCGCTTGCCTGGTTTCCAATGGCTTTGATGCTAAAACGCGCGAAAACTGGGATGCTTTATGTGCGATTTTTGATGCACCCTTTAATGAGGATGTGACTAATGCAGCAAGCTTCACTGTTGAGTCTCCGATTCAATCCAATATGGGTAAAGCTACCTATGCGCATGCTTTCAATGCAATCAAGCGTTACATTTACGAGGGCGACTGTTATCAGGTGAATCTGGCACAAAGATTCTCAGCCAAAGCTACAGGCAGTGGTTGGTTGGCGTATAAGAAGCTGCGCGAGATCAGCCCCGCGCCGTTTATGGCTTATATGAATCTAGGCCGGATGCAGGTGCTTTCTGGGTCACCGGAGCGATTCTTGCAGGTTGTGGATGGTCATGTTGAAACGCGGCCGATAAAAGGCACCAGGCCACGCTCTGCAGATGCCGATCTTGATGCGCAATATGCTGTCGCGCTGCAATCCAGCATTAAAGATAAAGCCGAGAACCTTATGATCGTTGATTTGCTGCGTAATGATATAGGCAAGAGTTGTGAGACGGGTTCGGTGAAAGCGGATAAGTTATTCCAGCTACAAAGTTTTGCCAATGTGCATCATCTGGTAAGTATTGTTATCGGCAAATTGCAGCCCGCAAAAACCGCGATTGATTTGCTGCGCGGCTGTTTCCCCGGTGGGTCTATTACCGGTGCGCCGAAGCTACGCGCAATGGAAATTATTGAAGAGCTGGAGCCGCACCGGCGTGGTGTATATTGTGGTGCAATCGGTTATATTGGGTTTGATGGCAATATGGATACCAATATTGCCATTCGCACAGCTGTTTATCTTGCAGAAAATAACAGCCAGGGTGAAATCAGTTTCTATGCTGGTGGCGGTATTGTGGCAGACTCTGATTTAGAAAAAGAATACACAGAAACGCTGGATAAAGCTGCCAGCATCTTGAAAGTAATGCAGCACTTCAGTCGTACATAAAAATTCTAATTTTTTGGGGCTACATGATGTGGGTGGTTAAAATCGGCGGTAGTTTACTCGGCTCACCAGAGCTTCCTCGCTGGCTGGATACTCTGGTTAAAATCAGTGACGGCAAGGTTTTGATCGTACCGGGAGGCAGTGTGTTTGCTGATGCCGTGCGTGAGGCTCAGGCTATATCGCAGGTTAACGATGCCGTTGCGCATCATCTTGCCCTGCTGGCGATGGACCAGTTTGGATTGTTGCTGGCTGGCATGAATCCTGGCTTGGTCACGGCAAGCAGTGAGCTTGAGATTGCTGAACGTGGCTGGCAGCATCGCGGCATAGTCTGGTTACCTAGCCGTATGGTGATGGCGGACGAAAATATACCTAAAATCTGGCAGGTTACTTCTGATAGCCTGAGTGCCTGGATTGCCAATAAAATCGGGTCTGAACATTTGGTACTGGTTAAATCCAAGGCGCTCGCTGCATATACTTCACCGGTAGCCATGCAAACACTGATTGCTGACGAGGTGATCGACAATGCGTTTACCGGGTTCAGTAAAGCGTCAGATTTTAATATCTGGGTGCTGAATAAATCCGATTATGACGTTTTTTCTCAAGGGCTAGATTTGATAAAGCTAAGGCAGTTGGCGGTGACTGTTAGCAAAACCTGAAATACATCTTGAAATCCACCCTGAAACACACCAATTTGAGTTATTGATGTATTTCAGGTTTTATTTAGCTAGATAATTTTCTTTCGTTCAAATCTGCCAAAATGCAACATAATAGTTGGCAAGATGAGTAGATTTAAAATCGTTGATGTAACCAGGCCGCCAACAATAATGGTGGCCATCGGGCCTTCAATCTCGCGTCCAGGTTGGCCGCTGCCGGCAGCTAGCGGCAGCAAGCCAAGTGCAGTCACCAATGCGGTCATCAGAATCGATGGTAATCGTTCAGAAGCACCGCGGATACAAGTGTCTATACCCCATACGCAGCTTTCTTCATCAATCAGGTGCTGATAGTGCGAGATCATCATGATCGAGTTGCGCAAGGTAATGCCGAACAAGGTAACAAAGCCTACCAGTGAGCCTAGCGAGATCCACCCGCCGGTAAACATTACGGCAAGTACGCCGCCAATCAGGGCAAAAGGCAAGTTGGCAAATGTCAGCAACAGGTTACGCAGCCGACCGAACGCGATGTACAGCATTAAAAACACGGTTACGCCAGCCAGTAATGATTGCAGAATTAAAGCTTCCCTTGATTTGGCATTGGCTTCTGCCGCACCGGTGAATTCAAGGTAGGCTCCCGGTGAAAGTACCAGATTTTCTTTCATTTTGTTTTTGAGTTCATCTGTAAACGAGCTTATATCTCGGTCTGTCACATTGGCGGTAACAGTTTGAATACGTTTTGCACCGGCATGCAGTATTTTTGATCTGCCACTTTCCTGCACAATATCAGCTACGTCACGCAATCGTATCAGTTTGCCATCGCTATTGAATAGCGGCAAATTGCCTGCCTCCTGCACATCGTCACGCGCTTCGGAAGCCAGCAATACGCTTACTCCGACAACGCGGTTGCCTTCATATACCTGTGCTACCGGAACGCCTTCATAACCGGCACGAATGCTATCCAGCACATCCGTAGGGTATAGACCTAGTTTTGCCATTTTTTCGGTGCGCAGGCGCATTACCAGTTGCGGGGTTCCAGGGGGCGATTGCACCAGCACATCCGTAGCGCCTTTTATGCTGCTTAAAATGCCGGCAATTGCATTGGCATCTCTGTCCAGCGCATCCAGGTCCTGACCGTAAATGTTGATGACAGTAGATGCGGCGTAGCCGGAGATAGTTTCTTCAATACGCTCCGTTAAAAAGGTATTGATGGCAAAGTTGACACCTACAAAACCTGCCTCAGTTTCGCCGCCTAATTTTTCGCGAATTTCATCCAGAATGCGACCTTGTTCCTGGCCGGATATCGCGCCGACTTCAATTTCAAATTCACTGTAGTGTGTGCCAAAGGTATCTGCGCCGTTTGGTGCGCGCCCAACCCATTGCGTTACAGATTTAACACCGTCTATGCTACGGATAACTGACGATACTCGTTTGCCGATACGCAATGACTCTTGTTCGGAAGTGCCCGGCACTGCCGTCATGTGCATAATGTAATGGCCTTCGTGCAGTGCAGGTATGAACTGGTTTTTGAATAACGGCAGGGTGCCCAGACCGATGGCTATTAACATGAAACTGGCGGCTAGAATATGCTTGTAATGTGTTTCAATTCTGAGCAGCATGCTGACGTACCATTTTTTGATGATACGTATCATCGGCGGGTCTTCTGACTCAAGCTTGGCGTTGCCTAGCAGCAAATAGCACAATGCAGGGGTTAGCGTTAGCGCCACCAGCAAAGAAGCGATAATGGCTGCGATGTAGGCGATGCCTAGTGGAGCAAATAGCTTGCCTGCAACCCCGCCCAGCGTAAGCAGCGGCATAAACACCAGTGCTACGATAATCGTGGCATAGACGACGGAGCTGCGCACTTCCATTGATGCGTTAAACACGACACGATAGGTTGGCAAAGGGGATGGCAGCATGCGGTTTTCACGCAGTCGCCGGAAGATGTTTTCAGTATCAATGATGGCATCGTCCACCACTTCGCCAAGCGCAATTGCCAGCCCGCCCAAGACCATGATGTTGAGTCCGATGTTAAAGTAACTCATTACCACAATTGCAGTAAGCAGGGAGAGTGGAATTGCTGTTGCTGAAATAAAGGCTGTGCGGACGTTGAACAGGAACAGGAACAGTACCGTAATCACCAGTACTGAGCCGATCAGAATGTCGGTGCGCACACCTTTGATCGCAACCTCGATAAAGTTAGCCGGCCTGAACAGCCCCTCCTGTAGTTTTACCTGTTCCGCCTCCAGCGTAGGTTTTAGCTCCTGTAGTGCTTTTTCAATGGCAAGGGTTACACCATGGGTATTGGCACCTAACTGACCTTGTACCGAGAGATAGACGCCGGTTTCTTCATTAATGGCTGCTGCACTGATGGAGGGAACGGAGCCTTCGACCACTTTGCCGATATCGCCCAAGCGGATGGTTTGGCCATTTTTATGCAGCAATGTAACGAGCGCCAGTTTTTCTGGCGTGGTAGATTGCCCTTCAGTATTGATAACGATGCGCTGGTTTTTATTTTCAATAAAACCGTTACCGCGCACACCGGTAGCTTTGCGAACGGCGTCTTCAACCTGCAATAGCGAGATGCCGTATTTGATCATTTTCTCAGGTTCAACCTGCACCTGTAACTGACGTATTTTTCCGCCAAATACATTGACATCTGCAACCCCGGGGATTGCCATCAAGTGCGGCACGATGGTCCAATCTACCAGCGTTCTTAATTCGGTAAGGCTACGCGAGGTTGATGTAACACCAAAGCCAAGTACGGTGCTGGCAGAGGAGGTTAGCGGCGTGATGTTCGGGGTGATGCCCTGTGGCAGTTTGTTGTTGAGCGTAGATAAACGTTCTGCAATCACCTGACGATTGCGGTAAATATCGGTTTTTTCATCAAAGATAATCGTAACAATTGATAAGCCAGGTATCGATTGCGAGCGCATGCTGGCAATGCCTACCGTGCCGGCAATGCTGGTTTCAATCCGCTGTGTTACCAGGCTTTCTACCAGTTCGGCAGATAGACCGGGTGATTCGGTTTGGATAATGATTTGTGTTGGCGCAAACTCTGGAAAAACGTCCAGATTGCTGCGGGTTAAACTGTAGAAGCCATATAAAACGACCAATGTAGCAAGGCCAATAATGACGCCACTGAACCGGATAGAAAAGCGAACTAAAGCCGACATCATGGCAAATTGGTCTCCACTGGAACGATAGTCTGATTATTCAATTTAATCATCGTTTTGGCTTCGACATAACACGACTTCGTCGCATAAGTCTGCACCGAAATGCTGATTAGGCTTTTAAAATTAATCGTCATTTTAGCTACGACATAACATAGCTTCGCTATGTGAGTCTCCACAGAAACTTCAATTAAATTTAGCAATTTAATCATCGTTTTCATTAGTGATTTGTGATTTGAATTCTTCGGATAGCAATAGCTGGGCGCCGCTGGTTACTACTTGATCACCAGCTTTTAACTTACCCTGATGAAACCAGCCGTTTCCAACTTCCGCGTCTGTAGTGACCGGGATTCGGCTAAATTTATCATCGGCGGTTTTTTTATAGACCCATGACTTACCTGCATACCAAATGATGGCGGTATTGGGAATGATGACGCCATCACTTACCTTGCTGGATGAAGTGCTAACTGCATTAACCTGCATTCCGGCGCGAAGTTCCTTGGTTTTAGCATGGTAAAAATAAGTTTTGCCTTGAATGGTGGCACTACTTGCAGGCGCACTGGAAATGTATAGCGCGCGAATAGATTTTGTCGGCATCGCGGTGGGCGTTACCATAATACTGCTTTTTTCTGCTGGTTCCGCAGCATCAAAGGGCAGGGTGATTTGTATCAGCACATCCTGATTGCTGATCAGGTTTTGTAATAATTCACTTTTTGTCGGGTTTGTAGCGTGTTGGGTAAGCGTTTCTCCCCAAGTTTGACGCATGCTGTCTGCAATGTTCTTGGCACTGGATTCAGCGGCCGCAATTTTTGCTTCGTCGGCTTTGATGTTGGATCTTGCTGTTGCAACTACTTTGTCAGAAATGTTTTTGTCATCCTGATTCAGTGCATTTAGGCGTGTGAATTCGTTCTTGTTATAGTTCAGGGCGGTGCGTAGTACTTCTATATCAGCCTTTGCGGCCAGGTAGCGGGTACGTAGGTCAATTAAGGTTTCAATGCTTAGTACGCTGCCGTAACTGCTTATGCTAGCCTGGTGCTTGCCGGGTTTTAATTGACTGCTGTTAATTTCGCTTTGTTTTTGGGTGGCGGGGCTAACTTTAATGACAGCTATGCCTTGTTCGCTGACAACACGATTAGGGGTCTCGATTTCTTCTCCGGCCTGTTGTGTTGCGGCTTCAAATTCATCTTTACCATAAAATACCAGCACCCAAAACAACACGACAATTAAAAATGCCTGTAAGCCAATGATAATGGCTAGTTTACGATTCATTTTTATTTTATCCCCATTAAACTTTGAAATTAACGCCTTTTAAATCAATGCTTTAAAAATCAACACTTTAGAAATCAATACTTTAGAAATCAATACTTTAGAAATCAATACTTAGGAAACTAATACTTTGGATATCAACATCTTTGAATTTAACACCAAGGTATTAATGGTTTATATTGCCTGCTGTGCAGATCGGGCCATTTTTTAACTGGCTATTTATTTAAATATAAGTTTTCGATTTTTTCATTTGTGATACTGCTGTCAGCAAGCGGCGCCTGTAATACATTCTCAAGGTCATTGATGCTGGAAGCCAGCTGAAAATTAGCTAATGAAAAACTCTTTTCTATGGCTAGTTCTTCCAGTTTGGCATAGGTTAATTCCAAACGGTCTATTTCTCCTGAACGAAGTCTGCGGTCCATACGCTGGGTGCTGGCTTGTTGTTGTTGGAAAAGATTTTTTTGATTATCCAGTAATTGTTTGGCCTGTATCAGTTTTGCATTGGCAACATTCACTTCTGATATGACGTTCGTCTGTAATGATTCAAATTGAGCTGCTTCAACTTCGCGCAGTTGGGTTGCTTCCGCAATTGCCAATTTGTTTTTGGTGAGTATGGTCATCAGGCTCGATAGACCTAGCGACCATATTTTATTGCCAAATTCATATGTATAGCCGGGGCTAATTGTTAGGTCTGGGTATTGTTTTGCAATTTCCAGCTTAAGTTTGGCTTCTGCTACAGCATAGCGTTCAAGTGCAAGACGAACATCCAGGCGATTAAGCAATGCGATTGATTGCATGTCTGCCGGAGCATTGTCAATCAGCGTATCGGCTTTGACAGTTTCGGCGAACTGCATTTGTTCTACTTGCGCCAGAGATAATCCTAAATTATTAGCTAATCTGGAGAGTAAAGTCAGATGGTTACGCTGGGTAGATTCCAACTCTGCAATGGTGGCTTGTAGCTGCAGTTTTGCCTTGCTTAATTCAATATTGGATGACTCACCGAGGCTGATGCGTTTTTCGTAAATGGAGACGATATCTTGTTTTTGGCTCTGTTCTTTAGTCAGCAGTTTGATTAACTGTTGATTAAACTGATAGTCGTAAAACGTTCTGGCGACTTCGTTGCGCAATTGCCATGCTGCCTGGGCTATTCTCAGTTTGGCTGCTTCAGCAAGGTGCTGGGCACTCTCAATTCGGATGTTGCGCTTGTTGGCAGTTTCAATTGGCAAGTCTATGCTCAGACTATAGGCATGCGGGCTGATTTCTTCACTGGCATTGTTGCTTTTTGCGTAATTGCCGCTCACTGTCGGTAGGCGCATTTCAGCTGCTGTGAGTTTTGCAGCTTCAGCACTGCGCCATTGTGCGCGTGCAACGTCAAGATTAGGATTGAAAAACAAGGCGCAGTAAATCAGGTCATTTAACGCCCATTGCTTTATGGGGAGCTGTTCGGCCGTATAGCCGTTATTGATCAGATATTGATGAAATTGCTTATCGTCAGCATGTCGGCTGGTAATCTTTTTATTTATTGCAGCTTTGTCTATGGGTTTTGCGACATATTCCTGAAATCCACATGAGGTTAAACCCAGGCAATACACCAGACAAAATAATAGCGTGACTGTGCCGGAAGTCTTTAGATTGGAAGGTGCAGTATTGATCAAGGCAGATAAAAGTTAAAAGTTTTAAAATCTGTAATGTTGCTAGCCTGGTTAGTGGTTACCCAACAATTTCAGCATTTACTGCAATCAATGCGTCTTGTAGTGTTTCCTCACTGAGTCCGTTGATTGATGTTGCCAGAAGATCCGCAGCCTCAACAGTTGGAATCGGTAATTCGTGGCTATCCAGTTCTGCAATCAGGCCAGCGGCAACGCCAGCTACTTTTAATAGCGCCTGTCTCTCACGCATCAGTAGTTCGAGTTCTGAGCGCAGCATGTTGATTTCATTTTGGTTGATAGTGTTTGGCATGATATTCAGCTTTTAATTTGGATCTGGTTCCTAAAGATTACATTATTCTCGCACAATCGTCGTTAGCACTGCTATATTTTCAGCAATTACGGTTTTGTTGATGAAATCGATACCGAATAATTCTTAAGCTTTTTTATTTTATGTCTTTTCCGAATATGAAAACTTGAGATACAATAGCGAATTATCTGAACGGCTGATGTTTTGTAAGCCGTACACTACCTGCGAAAGTGGCGGAATTGGTAGACGCACTGGATTTAGGTTCCAGCGCCGCAAGGCGTGAGAGTTCGAGTCTCTCCTTTCGCACCAACTTTACTTTAAATAGCATGTCATAAAGGTGGCTTATTTTAAGTGCATCTGCTCATGACGTGCGGTTAAAATTTTTAGGAATTACAGCATGGCTCTGAATGTTGAAACCCTCGGCAACCTAGAACGCAGAATCACTATCAGCGTTCCACTTCAGCCACTAGAGGCACAGATCAAACAACGATTAAACCAAATTTCACGCACAGCAAAGTTTGCTGGTTTCAGACCAGGTAAAGCGCCTATGGGTCTGGTGAATCAACATTACGGCAATCAGGTGCGTGATGAGGTTTACTCAGGTGCGGTTGAAAAAAGCTTTGGCGATGCAGTTGAGCAAAATAAATTACGTGTTGCAGGTTTTCCTAATATTGAACACAAGCCTTTCGACGCAGCTTCAGAAATTCTGGAGTACACAGCAACGTTCGAAGTTTTTCCTGAAATTGCTATCGGCGACTTGTCTAAAGTTAAAATTGAGCGTCCAGCCACAGAAATTTCTGATGCCGATGTGAAAAAGACTCTTGATGTGTTGGTAAAACAACGTGTTAGCTATGAGCCAGTTAAACGTGCATCTAAAAAAGGTGATCGCGTCAACGTAACGCTTAAAGCGTTTATTGATGGCCAGGAAGTTGAATCTACCGGTGATGCCGGTATTGATTTGGTTCTGGGTGAAGCAGGCCGAGTTGCAACATTCGATGATGAATTGATCGGCGGTAAAGCTGGCGTAACCAAGAAATTTGACATTACTTATCCTGAAGACCATAACCCGGCACAGCTGGCAGGTAAAACTGTAGGTTATGAAGTTACATTCAATACTGTTTCTCAACCAAAATATCCGGAAATTGATGCTGACTTCGCGAAAAGCTTAGGCATAGAAGACGGTGATGTTGAGAAAATGAAGGCTGAAATTGCCGAGAGCTTGAAACAGGAAGTTGCCAAGCGTGTAAGCGCAAAATTAAAAGAGCAAGTTTTCCAAGCGCTGGTAGATAGCTCAGAATTTGATATTCCACGTGCGATTCTGGAAGTTGAAATCAACCGCATGATGCAAACTACAGAACAAAACTTGAAACAACGCGGTGCTGACCTGTCTAATATCAGATTAGAGCCGTCAATGTTTGAAGATCAGGCAAAACGCAGCAGTAAATTGCGTTTGCTGTTGGGTGAGTTGATTAACAAAAACGGCTTGCATGCTAATGCTGATCAGGTGCGTGCAATGGTTGATGTGTTCTCACAAAGCTTTGAACGTCCAGCTGACGTGGTTACCTGGTACTACGCAGACCCAAAACGTCTGGATGAGCCAGCAGCTTTGGCAACCGAAGAAAATGCTGTTAGCTGGGTGCTTACACAGGCTAAGGTAACAGATAAGAAAGTTAAGTTTGACGATTTAATGGGAACTGTTTAAATGAATAAAACGCTGCAATCACAAGCTCAATTTGATTCAACGCCAACTGGATTGGGATATATCCCAATGGTGATTGAGCAAAGTGGTCGCGGCGAGCGTTCATTTGATATTTATTCACGCTTGCTGAAAGAGCGTGTAATTTTTCTGGTTGGTCCAGTTAATGACATGAGCGCAAATTTGGTTGTTGCGCAGCTGCTATTTCTGGAAGCCGAAAACCCAGATAAAGATATTTCTTTATACATTAACTCACCAGGTGGTTCTGTGACTGCAGGTATGTCGATTTATGACACGATGCAGTTCATTAAACCAGATGTCAGCACGCTCTGCATTGGTCAGGCTGCTAGCATGGGCGCTTTCTTGTTGGCCGCCGGTGCCAAAGGTAAGCGCTTTAGCCTGCCTAATTCACGCATCATGATTCATCAACCGTCTGGCGGCTTTCAAGGCCAGTCATCAGATATCGAGATTCACGCAAAAGAAATTCTCTATTTACGTTCCAAATTAAACGATATCCTTGCTCACCACACGGGCAGGACATCCGAAGAGATTGACCGTGATACCGAGCGTGATAATTTCATGAGTGCTGACCAATCAGTTGAGTACGGCATGATTGATAAGGTTATCGGCAATCGTAACGAAACTGCGTAATTGCATAATTCACTATATTGATAGTATAGTAATTACATCAAAATGTACTGGGTGTGGCTGCTTATGTTTAGCTGACCTTAGTCGAACACTTAAACTAGCCAAAACACTTAATAGGAATTAATCCATGGCCACTAAAGCCGACGACGATAAATTACTTTATTGCTCATTCTGTGGCAAAAGTCAGCACGAAGTTAAAAAGCTGATTGCAGGACCATCAGTTTTTATTTGTAATGAGTGTGTTGATTTATGCAACGATATCATTAAAGAAGAAGTGCAAAATTCAGATGGCTTGAAGTCGACCGAAGCCAACCTCCCTACACCGCAAGAAATCTGCAAAATTCTCGATCAATACGTGATCGGTCAAACTCAGGCCAAGAAAAATCTTGCTGTAGCGGTTTATAACCACTACAAACGCTTGGGTCATAACAACTTGTCTAATGGCGGCCAGAAAGATGAAGTCGAGATCGCTAAAAGTAATATCTTGCTGATCGGCCCAACGGGTTCAGGTAAGACATTACTGGCACAGACTTTGGCCAGATTGCTGGATGTACCTTTTGTGATGGCTGACGCAACTACGTTAACTGAAGCTGGTTACGTTGGCGAAGACGTCGAAAATATCATGCAGAAGTTATTGCAGAAGTGTGATTACGATACAGAAAAAGCCCAACGCGGCATTGTCTACATTGATGAAGTGGATAAGATTTCACGTAAATCAGACAACCCATCAATTACGCGCGATGTATCCGGCGAAGGCGTACAGCAGGCATTGCTTAAACTGATTGAGGGTACGGTTGCCTCAATCCCCCCACAGGGTGGACGTAAGCACCCTAATCAGGAGTTTGTGCAACTGGATACCACTAATATTCTGTTTATTTGTGGTGGTGCATTTGATGGTCTGGAAAAAGTCATTCGCCTGCGTTCAGAAAAAGGCGGTATCGGCTTTGGTGCCGAGGTTAAGAGCAAAGTTGATGTACGTGAAGTCGGCACGGTACTCAAGGATGTTGAGCCTGAAGACCTTATCAAGTTCGGGCTGATCCCTGAATTTATTGGCCGTCTGCCAGTAGTAGCTACGCTTGAGTCATTGGATGAAGCAGCGCTAATGACGATTCTTACCGAGCCTAAAAATGCCCTGACTAAACAATATATCAAGTTGTTCAAAATGGAAGGCGTGGAGCTTGAGTTTAGAGAATCAGCCTTATTATTGATTGCTAAAAAGGCATTGGAACGTAAAACCGGTGCCCGTGGTTTACGATCAATCATGGAACATGCCTTGCTTGAAATCATGTATGAACTGCCATCTTTGAAAAATTTGAGTAAAGTCGTTATTGATGAGGGTGTGATTCGCGGAGACACATCACCAATTTTGATTTATGAAGATAAACCGGCTGAAGAGGCTGCTGGCTAACCGCCATTATCAATACAAGTATCAATATGTAATCTCACATTAGCCTGACCAGATTAAAGATAATCTGGCCAGGCTAAGTTTTATCCAAGCTAAGTTTATTAAGTGCTGAGATGTTATAAATTTTTGGCATAACTTCCATAAATATCCAACTTTCCTTTATTTTTAACGGGTACCGTTAAATTTCTTATATATAATTAGATTTAACTTAACTAAATTAGTGATTAATTATCAACTAATACTTGAACTGTTAATAATTAACCCCATCAATACCTATATAAGCATTTATTGGCTTATTTCTTAGCTTAATTTGGAAGTCTACTCATGGCACAATTATTACCTTCATATAGCCCGGAAAGTGGTTTGTTACCACTGTTACCATTGCGTGATGTCGTTGTTTATCCGCATTTGGTGATCCCCCTTTTTGTCGGGCGTACAAAATCTGTTAAAGCATTAGAGTTGGCATCAGAAGGCAATAAGCAAATTCTATTGGTCGCGCAAAAGTCGGCTAGCAAGGATGACCCGGAAGCCAGTGATTTACATGAGGTTGGTACAATCGCGACAGTTTTACAAATGCTCAAGTTGCCAGATGGCACAGTTAAAGTGCTGGTGGAGGGTGTGCAGCGCGCAAAAATCAGTGAGTTTACCGAAACCGAAGAATGCTTTGCCGCACGTGCCGAACTCGTTGCTGAATCTGTTACCGATGTTGAAATTCAGGCCTTGATGCGCACCGTATTTGCTCAGTTTGATCAATACGTAAAGTTAAACAAAAAGATTCCTCCAGAGATACTCACTTCACTTGCCTCAATCGATGAAGCCGGTCGTTTGGCAGATACTATTGCCGCGCATTTGACATTGAAGCTTGAAGAAAAACAGAAAATCCTTGAGATGTTCGAGGTTGCCGAACGTTTGGAACATCTGCTGCGCTTGATGGAGGGCGAGATCGACATTCTTCAGGTTGAGAAGCGCATCCGCGGCCGCGTGAAGCGCCAGATGGAAAAAACCCAGCGTGAATATTACTTGAACGAACAGGTAAAAGCGATTCAGAAAGAGCTTGGCGAGCACGATGAAAACGCCGAGATGGATGAGCTTGAAAAACGTATTGAAGCTGCAAAATTGCCTAAAGACGCACAGGCTAAAGTGACTAGCGAACTGAAGAAATTAAAATTGATGTCACCGATGTCCGCAGAAGCTTCTGTAGTTCGCAATTTTATTGATACGCTGATCAGTCTGCCCTGGAACAAAAAAACCAGAATCAGCAAAAACCTCGTCGCTGCCGAGGCTGTGCTGGACGATGATCATTATGGTTTGGATAAAGTTAAGGAACGTATTGTTGAGTATCTTGCTGTACAGCAGCGCGTTGATAAAATCAAAGCGCCGATTTTATGTCTGGTAGGACCTCCTGGTGTGGGCAAAACGTCACTTGGGCAAAGCATTGCCAAGGCGGTTAACCGTAAGTTTGTACGTATGGCGCTGGGTGGTGTACGTGACGAGTCAGAGATTCGTGGCCATAGACGTACTTACATCGGATCGATGCCTGGCAAGATTTTGCAGAGCATGACTAAGGTTGGTGTTAAAAATCCTTTATTTCTGCTGGATGAAGTGGATAAACTTGGCCAGGACTTTAGAGGTGACCCTTCATCTGCGTTGCTGGAGGTGCTGGATCCTGAACAGAACCATACTTTCGTTGACCACTACGTTGAGGTTGAGTATGACCTGTCGGATGTAATGTTTGTAGCGACAGCTAACTCTATGAACATTCCTGCGCCATTGTTAGACCGTATGGAAATCATCAACTTGTCAGGCTACACCGAAGATGAAAAAGTAAATATTGCCATGCGCTATTTGTTGCCTAAACAGCTTAAATCACATGGTCTGAAAGACGATGAGCTGCATGTGTCTGAGGCTGCTGTGCGTGATATTGTGCGTTATTACACTCGAGAGGCCGGCGTACGCAGGTTGGAGCAGGAAGTTGCCAAGGTTTGCCGTAAAGTTGTAAAAGAACTGCTCACTACCAAAGTGAAGCAGGGCGCGAAAGTCGCTAAAAAAATCAATATCACGCCTAAAAACCTGGATAAATACTTGGGTGTGCAGCGTTATGATTTTGGTGTGGCTGCAAAAGAGAATCAGGTTGGTCAAGTAACCGGTCTAGCCTGGACTTCAGTTGGCGGTGAATTGTTAACCATTGAAGCAGTGCTCTTGCCAGGTAAAGGCAAAACGACAACAACCGGTAAGCTTGGCGATGTGATGAAGGAATCAACTCAGGCAGCTATGAGTGTAGTCCGGAGTCGTGCGCAACGTTTAGGTATAGCCAATAATTTTTATGAAGAGAATGATATTCATATTCACTTCCCGGAAGGTGCTACGCCAAAGGATGGCCCAAGCGCAGGTATTGCGATTACAACGGCTTTGGTTTCAATTCTGACGGGTATTCCGGTGCGTGCCGATGTGGCAATGACCGGCGAAATTACCTTAAGAGGAGAGGTGCTACCTATTGGCGGACTGAAAGAGAAGTTATTGGCAGCGCATCGTGGCGGTATCAAAACCGTGTTGATCCCTCAGCAGAATGTTAAAGATTTAACTGATGTGCCAGATAATATTAAAAACAATCTGGATATTCATCCTGTTAAATGGATTGATGATGTATTGGCACTGGCATTGGCATCAACACCTATCCCTTTGCCGGCTGATGTTAATGAGAATCCTGCAAAAGAGGTTCAACTTGCTGATAATCCTAAGGAAACTCAAGCAGTAACCTCGGATGCTATAAAACATTGAGAAAATAAGTGGTGATCTGCGTATATAAAGGCTTGACACGGCCTTTGTAGGCTTGATATAAAGGGAATACGGGGATGTTTTCCCCTTAGAAATTACCGTTGTTTTTCTTTAATAAACCTTAAGAGGGGATTACACGTGAATAAATCAGAACTAATTGATCAAGTTGCAAGCGCTGCTGGCATTTCTAAAGCGGCTGCAGGTCGCGCGTTGGATGCAACAACAGCTGCAGTTACAAAAGCATTAAAAAAAGGTGATTTAGTAACATTAATCGGCTTTGGTACTTTTTACGTAGGTAAACGTGAGGCTCGTAATGGTCGTAATCCTCGTACGGGCGCAACAATCAAGATTAAAGCAGCAAATTCTCCTAAATTTAGGGCTGGTAAAGCGCTTAAAGATGCTGTAAACTAGCGTTTTCGTTGGTTAGGCAGGGTGCTTAGCTCAGTTGGTAGAGCGTCGCCCTTACAAGGCGAATGTCAGCGGTTCGACCCCGTTAGCACCCACCAAAAAACCGACGATAATGTTTAGTGACTAAGCCGTTTCTAAGATTTATTAAATTTAGAGTGCTGGTAGTTTAAGCACTCTTTATTTTTGTAAAAATCTATCTAGATTTAGAAACGCAGATTTTATGGAGTGGTAGTTCAGTTGGTTAGAATACCGGCCTGTCACGCCGGGGGTCGCGGGTTCGAGTCCCGTCCACTCCGCCAAATAAAAAAAGCGAGTCTTAGGACTCGCTTTTTTTATTTCTACTTTGTGATTATTCAGCAATAAAAAAGAACTGGCCTGGCTTATGTTCTGTCATATGATGCTAGCTTCATATATCGGATATAACTTGTGATATATTAATGCGGTTTGAGTTTGTGGTTGTTATTTTATAAATTCGTAAACGTTTTACTTGCCAGTAAAAATTTATCAGTAAAAATTTAAAAAGAGAATTTTATGTTAGATAGTATCCGTTCTGTTGCACAAGGCTGGGTTGGTAAAGCTTTGTTAGCCTTAATCACCATTCCTTTTGCTTTATTTGGCATCGACTCTTATTTGAGCCAGGCCGGTAATAATGTCGCAGTAGCCAAAGTTGATGGTAGTGACATATCAATACAGGAATACTCGAACGCATTGCAAAATTTACGCAATCGTCTGCAATCAGAAGGTAAAGTTGATCAGGCTGAACTGGATAAACCGGAAGTGAAGTTTTTGGTGCTGGACCGCTTGATTAATCAGCAACTGCTGGAAAAAGAAATTAAAAACGCAAAATATGCGATTAGTGACGCTCAGCTGGCTACCTATATCACCGGCATGCCAACTTTTCAGAAAGATGGCAAGTTCTCGCAAGAGCTGTACGACGAGTTGTTACAGCAAAATAAGTTAACGCCAAAGAAATTCGAAGCTTCAATACGCTCTGATTTGTTGACCCAGCAGGCACAGGATGGCATTGCCAAATTGGGCTTTATTTCCAATGCGCGTGCGGATGACACATTAAAACTGCTTAAGCAAAAGCGTTTGGTTACAGTATCTGAAATTAAAACCAAGGATTTCATCGGTCAGGTGAAAATTGATCCGGCGGAGGTTAAGGCTTATTACGAGAAACATAAAGATAAGTTGCGTACTCCTGAGCAAGTCAAAATAGAGTTTCTGTTAATGTCTGCGAGTAGCTTGGTGCCTACTATTAAAGTGGATGATGATGAAGTTAAGAAGTTCTACACCGAGAATGCGTCAAAATTCCAGGGTAATGAGCAAAGACGTGCCAGCCATATCTTGATTGGCTTTGGTGTCAATGCGACTGCCGAGCAAAAGCAGGCAGCTAAAGCTAAAGCTGAAGGCTTGCTGGCTGCAGTTAAAAAGAATCCAAAATCATTTGAAGAGTTGGCAATCAAGAACTCACAAGATCCAGGTTCAGCAGCCAAAGGTGGTGATTTGGGCAGCTTTGGCCGTGGTGCGATGGTTAAGCCATTTGAAGACGCTGCATTCGCTATGAAAGTAGGTCAGGTGAGTGATTTGGTTGAATCTGAGTTTGGTTATCACATTATTAAACTTACAGAAATTACTGGTCAGAGTTCAGACTTTGAAAGCCTAAAACCGCAAATTAAAGGCGAGTTGATTTTCCAGAAAGCACAAGCTGCATTTACAGAGAAAGCTGAAAGCTTCAGTAATACAGTGTATGAGCAATCAGATAGCCTATTGCCAGCAGCAAAAGCAATTGGTGGTCAGGTGCAGACCTCTGATTGGTCTACACGTGAAGATGTAGCTAAATTCTTTAAGAATGACAAAATCGTTAATGCAATTTTTTCTGAGGAATCTATCAAAGATCGCCGCAATACAGAAGCGATTGAAATTTCACCGAATAATTTACTGTCTGCACGTGTAATTGATTATAAAGCTTCTGCACCTAAGACTTTTGATGAGGTGAAAGCTGGTATTGAAGACTTACTAAAACTCGAAGCCGCTGCCAAGCTTGCTGTAGCTAAGGGTGAAGCTGCACTGAAAAGCCTGCGTGATGGTAAGGATGTTGCCGATCTTGAATGGATTCCAGAAGTTACTGTGGACCGCAAGACCGCGGCAGGTTTAACGCAGCTGGCTATGACGCAGATATTTAAAACTGACATTAGCAAACTACCTGCTTATTCAGGCCTGGCTGACAGTAAGCAAGGTTATTTGCTGGTTAAAGTTATCAATGTAGATAACACTGCTGTTGGTGATGAAGAAGCCGTCAAAACTGCTAAAGCAGAACTTGGCTCAGCATTGGCAGAAGAGTATCTGGCCGCATATAAACAGTCATTGCGTGATAAAGCCAAGATCAAGGTCAATCAGAGGTTGCTGCTTGATAAGAACGCTGAGCAGTAAGAATGTATAAATAGAAATGCAAAAAGTCGGGTTTTCACCCGGCTTTTTGTTTTATCTTTCACTTTTATCCATCTTCTGAATAATCTATGTTCTGAATAATAAAAAAGGCACCAAACTTGGTGCCTTTTTTATGTGCAAGGTTTCTGGATTAATCAATTACGCCGGCCGCGGTGATGTTCATACCGCCATCTACGTAAGTGATTTCGCCGGTGATGCCTGAAGCTAGGTCGCTACAGAGGAAAGCTGCGGCGTTGCCGACTTCTTCAATCGTGACATTGCGACGCAAGGCAGCATGTTTTTCATTGAAGCCTATCATCTTGTCAAAGTCTGCAATGCCTGACGCTGCCAGTGTTTTAATCGGGCCTGCTGATACCGCATTAACGCGGATGCCTCGTGGGCCCAGGCTTTGTGCCAAGTAACGCACATTCGCCTCCAAACTGGCTTTTGCAACACCCATTACGTTGTAGTTAGGCATGGTGCGCTCTGCGCCCAGATAGCTCAATGTGAGCAGGCTGCCTTTGCGGCCTTCCATCATTGGGTAAGCGGCCTTGGCCAGTGCAGAAAAGCTGTAGGAGCTGATGTCATGCGCGATACGGAAATATTCGCGGTTGATGTTGTCCAGATAGTCGCCATCCAGCGCTACTTTAGGTACGAATGCCACTGAATGCACCAATGAGTCTAGGCCATCCCAGTGTTTGGCTAGAGCAGGGAACAATGCCTCGATTTGGGCATCTTCCGCAACATCGCACGGCAGTACGATTTTTGAATCAAAGTCGGCAGCCAGATCAGCTACTCGTTTTTCGTGTTTTTCCATTTGATAGGTAAATGCCAGCTCCGCACCTTCGCGCTTCATTGCTGCCGCAATACCGTAAGCGATAGAGCGGTTGCTTAATAAGCCCGCGATGAGTACTTTTTTGCCTGTTAAAAATCCCATAATGAATCCTGTAATGATTTATTAAATCTGTTGTTATTCTGATTGGCGAGACTATTTGTGGTGTCCGCTTCTCGGGTCTAGCGCATCGCGCAGACCTTCTCCGAGCAAATTATACCCTAACACCGTGATTAAAATCGCTAATCCTGGGAATAGCGACAGCCACCAGGCAAACTGTATATACTCTTTGCCATCAGTCAGTATGTTGCCCCATGATGCCTGCGGTGCCTGCACACCCAGCCCCAGAAAGCTTAGGCCGGACTCCATCAGCACCGCGCCAGCTACGCCGAGCACTGCACTGACAATGATAGGAGTGAGGCTGTTAGGCAGCAGGTGCGTAAAAATCAGGCGGTAATCCCTGGCACCCAGGGTGCGTGATGCCAGCACGTATTCACGTTCGCACAGGCTCAGAAATTCGGCACGCACCAGACGTGTAACGCCCATCCATGAGGTGAGGCCGATTACGATCATGATGTTGACGATGGATGGCGTTAAAAAAGCAATCACGGCCAGTATCAGGAAAAAACTGGGAATGGACAGCATGACGTCTACCAGGCGCATGATGAAAATATCCACCCAGCCGCGATAAAAGCCGGCGATGGCGCCCAGTAATATTCCAATCAGTGTGGAGATGCCGACTGCAACCAGACCGACCAGCAAGGAAATACGGCCGCCATGTAGCATGCGGCTTAATACGTCGCGCCCCAAGCCATCGGTACCCATCCAGTGCTGCATGGAAGGGCCGAGCAAGATCGCCTTTACATTGATCTCGTTGGGGTCATATGGGGCAATCACAGGTGCCAGCATCGCCAGCACGAATATAAGCAGTATGATGATAAAGCCGGTAAGTGCCAGCGGGTTGGATAAGGTTTTCTTGAACAGGAGCCAGTTCATGATTATCCTCTCACTACGCCGCGTCTTACGCGCGGGTCTGCCCAGGCATACATGACATCTGCCAGCAGGTTGCCGACCAGGGTCAGCGCAGAGCCTATGGTCAAGATGCCCATTACTACAGGAAAGTCACGCATCAGCACTGCATCGAAAAATAGCTTGCCCATGCCGGGGATGGCGAAAATGGTTTCGGCAATCACTGAGCCGCCAATCAGGCCAGGGATGGAGAGGCCGATAATCGTGATTAATGGTAGCAGGGCATTGCGCAGGGCATGTGTATAGACTACTTTGCGCTCGTTCAGGCCTTTGGCGCGGGCTGTGGTGATGTAGTCTTGGTGCAGAACATCCAGCATGCCATTTTTAATGAACAGAGTAATCCCTGCCAGGCCGGTAATGGAAGGGATGATGACCGGCAGGAATAAATGACTCAATGAATCCTTGATTTTGCCCCAGGTGTCCATAGCCTCGTAATTCAAGCTATGCAAGCCCGAAATCGGGAACCAGTTGTTCACTACGCCTAGCCAGTACATCAGCAGCAGGGATAACCAGAATCCGGGGATGGAAAAACCTATGAAATTAAACAGGGTGATGGATCTGTCCTGCCAGCCCAGATATCTGCGTGCAGCAATGATGCCTAACGGAATGGCCAGCAGCAGCGTGATTGCCAGTCCCAGTATATTGATCATTAGCGTGATTGGCAGTGCTTCTTGAATCAGGCCTTTGGTGACATTGCCGTCTTTATCCGTTGTCTGCCAGAACACCGGTTTCTGGTGGCTGGCGAATGATTTGCCGAAATCGAGTGTTGCCATGCGCTTGAGCCATAGGCCGTATTGCACGATGACGGGCTTATCCAGATTGTACATTTCACGTAGTTTCTGGCGCGATTCCTCGCTGGCTTTCGGATTGAAAGCAGATTCGTTATTGGTGATGTCACCCGGAGCCAGGTGCATGATGAAGAAAGAAACCAGACTGATGCCGATCAGCAGGGGAATCATCCAGAGAACGCGTTTCACAAGGTATTTAAGCATGGTTACTGACTTAATTCATTACGTCTGAGCGGTTGCGGAATATACCAGTCCTGCGAGTTATGGCCTATGCCGGCCGGCGGCGCTGGGTTATCTATGCCCTTGACGCGTTTGTTGATGGCAGTGAGCCCGTAGCCTGCCGACAAATATACGATAGGGCTGTCTTCCAGCAACACGCGCGCAAATTCATGGTAGATTTTCATACGTTTGTCCGGGTTAAGCTCTAAACGGCCTTGTTCCAGAAGCTTATCAACTACCGGGTTGCTGTAGCCGATGAAATTGAATTGCCCTGGAGCCTGCTGGCTGGAATGCCAGATGTTGTATTGATCCGGGTCAAGCCCCAAGCCCCAGCCCAGAACTACAACATCGAAATCACCGGTTTTGATGAAGCGGCTGATAAAGCTGGCCCATTCAATCGCGCGGATTTTCACATCGATGCCCACGTCTTTAAGTCTGCGCTGGATCAGCACTGCGGATTTTTCGCGTTCCTTGTTCTGGTTGGTCACGATTTCAAAGGCAAACGGCTTACCATCACGCTCCAGGATGCCATCGCCATTGCTGTCTGTAAAACCGGCTTCTTTAAGCAGCGCGCGTGCTTTTGCAGGGTCATAAGGGTAGGGCTGCAGTGCCGGGTTGCTCCAGCGCGTGCCGGGTTTGTAAGGGGATGCGATGTTGATGCCCAAGCCCAGATATACGCCGTCTATGATTTCCTGTTTATCAATCGCGTAATTGATGGCGCGGCGTACACGAACATCGTTAAAAGGTTTGTGTTTGAGGTTGAAACCCATGTAGGTGTAGCTGTTGCCAAGCTCTTTATAGAGTGACAGTTTCTGCTGCAGTTCTGGCCGCGCCGGGATGATGCGGGAATATTTGATGGGGTCCAGTCCCATGTAATCGATATGGTCAGCCATCAGCTCCAGGAACTGCGCCGAGTTGTCGGGGATGATGCGCGTGATTAGTTTATCAATCTTGGCTTGACCTAATACCGAGTTCGGGTTTCTTGATAGTTTCAGGTTTTCGCCATGCGCCCAGCTATCGAGCTTGTAATAGTGACTGCCGACAGGGTTGCGGGCAAATGATGTCGTGTGCAGGTCTTGCCCCTGTAACAGGTGTTTGGGCAGTATCTGCAGTCCTGCCCAGCTATCCAGTGCCGGTGCGTAGGCCTGCTCGTAGGTCACAATAAAAGTGAGCGGGTCCGGCACTTCGGCTTTTTTAACCAGCTGAAAATCTGATGCGTACGGACTCGCTGCTTTTTCATCGGTGACTGCTTGCCAGGTGAAGAGTACATCTGCACTTGTCAGGGCTTTGCCGTCAGCCCATTTTAAATCCGGTTTGAGCTTGAAAGTGATGGTTTTCTGGTCTGCTGAGATTTGCCAACTTTTTACCAGGTCACCTTCAAGTTCAAGATTTTTGTCATATTTGAGCAGGCCATTGAAAATATTGGAGGTGATTGCAGAAGAGGCTGATTCACCAGCAATCATGGAAATGAGACTGCTGGGTTCCGCGGTCATGGCGCTAATTAATCTGCCGCCAGATTCGCTGGGGAAACTCTTCGTGTAATTGATATTTTCTACAGGAGATTTGTCAGGAGAGTTACAGCCGGAAATGGATAAAATGGCGAGTGTAAATGCAATGACGAATGTAAATGAAGTGACAGGTGCAGCAGAAGCCGTTTTTATAAAGCTTGAATGTGGACGTGTCATTTGAGGTGCTTATTTATACTGCGTCTGACGCCATGATGGTGAGTTTGTTACCCGGCTGAATGTTGTTGCTGTTTTTTTTGTTCCAGCGCTTGAGGTCAGCGACTGCAACATCAAACTTCTCAGCAATGCTATGTAAGGTGTCACCACGTTTCACGATATAGGTTTGTTTCTTTTTAGAATTTTTTTCTACATTACTGGTTGGTTTTTTAACTGCTGCAGTTTTAATGTCGAGTAGTTGGCCAGCTTTCACACGGCTCGATTTCAGCGAGTTCGCAGTCATAATCTGCTTAACGCTTACACCATAGCGTTTTGCTATTGATGCCATCACCTCACCTTTTTTAACTTTGTGTGTGACGCTGCGCTGCGCTATTGGTTCACTTTCATCACTGCTTTCGGTGTTCGATAAGTCAAGCTTGTTGTTTGCAAAGTCAATATTAGCTGAAGCACGTTCGGTGCTGGATGTCGATGTTGTTTCATCAGCTAGTGAACTATCAGCATTGTTGGCTGAAGCTGTATTCTTGGCTGAAGCAATGTTGCCGGATTTGGTGTCCGTAACATTGTCATTTGGCACTAGTATCGTTGATGTCTTTTTCATTTTATTGTGCGCAGACAAATCATTTACATCACGTAATTTACTGACATGGATGCCAAATTTATCGGCAATTTTTTCCAGGCGTTCGCCGCGTTTGGCAAAATAGGTTTTCCAACTCACTAATGGCTTGTTGTAGTTGTCCAAGTTGGTTCTAAAGGTTTGAGCAGATAAGATAGGCAGTAACAGCTCAAGATTCTTATTTTCGGTGGTAATTACAGGGCGGTTGTAGCTCGGGTTTAAGGCAAGAAATTCTTCATCGCTGATTTCCGCAAGTTTTGCAGCCAGATGCGCATCCATTTGCGCCGGTGCGGTAACTTTAGCGAAATATGGTGTATTGGCAATGGTTTGAATGTTGAGGCCATAGTTTGCGGGATTGGTCATCAGGTTTTTAACCGCCTGAAGTTTTGGCACATAATTTCTGGTTTCAGGTGGCAGGTTCAGGCTTTCGTAATCTGTTGGTAAGCCAAGCTTTCTATTACGCTCAATTGCGCGCGAAATTGTACCTTCGCCAGCGTTGTAGGCAGCTAATGCCAGATCCCACGCACCAAACATGGCGTGTAGTTTTTGCAAATAATTTAGCGCGGCATCGGTAGCAAACGTGATGTTGCGGCGGTTATCAAACCACCAGTTTTGCTTGAGTCCAAAATATTTTCCGGTTGATGGTACGAATTGCCAGATACCGGAAGCGCGACTTGTGGAATAAGCGTTCGGATTGTAGGCACTTTCAATCATTGGCAGCAAAGCGATTTCAGTAGGCATGCCGCGTTTTTCAACTTCTTCAACTACGTGAAACAGGTATCTCTGACTGCGCTCAACCATGCGTTTCACGTAGTCTGGGCGAGAGCTGTACCATTGCTCATGTTTTTGTGTCAGGCTGGATGTGGATTCTGGCATGCCATAGCCATTTTTGATGCGCTGCCATAGGTCGTCCCTGTCAACAGCTGGGGCATTTTCGCTTATCTGTACGGCAGGCGTACTCAGATTGACGTCAAGAGAGTCACCAAGGCGACCGCCGCGGCTGCTTTTAGGCATCACGCCGTCACCGGTGTTATAAATGGGGCTGCTGCCGGCATTGTAAGTGGGGCTGGCGTTGTATGCAGGGCTTATATTTTTATTGCTGTCTTTTGCTGTCGTGTCAGTTATGGTGTTGTTAGTATTGGCGTTGTTATTGACGCTGCCTAAATCGCGTACTGCAGGTTTGAAGCTGTCGTCTGTGTAAATGATGATTTCATCACCACTGACATTTGATATGACATTAGATTCGGCGTGTGAAGTAGCGCTATGCAATGCATAGATCAGGCATGCACCCAGTAACAGGCCGGGGAATTTAATTCTGGAAGATATCATCGATTGTTACGCTGAGTGTTGGTATGGAATGAATACTGCGAAGAACGATGTGTAACTCAACGATATAAAACTCGTAGAACAGGTCAAACTCATAGATGCGCTCTTAATCATAATCTAGCAGCATAGTAACGAATAGCCGCTTGTAAAGTCAAGTAAATTAAAAGTATAAATTACATTAATCTTGTATTGCAAATATATGATTAATATGAGTTTCTGATATGTCTAATTTTGGTAAAAACTTCTAGTGGAGGCTGGTTTTCCAAATGAACGGCGGCCTGGATTTGCTTGGTGTCGCATCGTAAAAAAGGGTTGGTTGCAAGTTCCATGGCAATTGTTGATGGCAGGCTAGGCAGTTGCGCGTTGCGTAATGCCAGTGTATCCAGCCGTCGCTGAATGAGCGCTGCGTTGTCCGGTTCCAGGCTTAGTGCAAAGTTGATGTTGTGCAGGGTATATTCATGTGTGCAGTAAACTTGGGTGTTTGTGTCCAGCGCAGCCAGCTTCTGCAATGATGCCATCATCTGTGATGGCGTACCTTCAAATAAACGGCCACAGCCGGCACCAAACAAAGTGTCACCGCAAAACAGCCATTTTTGCTGCTGGTGCTCTATATAAAATGCAATGTGCCCTAGAGTGTGACCAGGCAGGTCAAGCACGCTGGCGTTTGCAAGCCAATCGGCGCAGTTGATGGTGTCGGGTTCGCTGACGGCTGTGTGGTTAAAATCAAATTGCTCCAGCCTGGGCGCGAAAACTTTAATGCCCGGCTGCTTTGTCAGCAGCTCATTGACCCCGCCAATATGGTCCTGATGATGGTGGGTAATTAATATGGTTTCCAGTTCAAGATTCAGTAACTTTAGCGTTGTAAGTACGGGAGATGCATCGCCGGGATCAACTACTATTGCTTTATGGCCGTTATGAATCAGCCAGATGTAATTATCCTGGAATGCCGGAATTGGAATAATTTGTACTTGATGTTGCATATCGTCTATTATTTGGCTAAGGTATTTGAACAGCGGCTTTAAATTTCACTCATTATAGACATATTGGTTACAGACATATTGGAACATTAATTTTCTAATGAATTCGCAGCCGAATCAACAGCAAATCAGCGGTGCCCAGTATCAGTGGTTTGAAACTGCGTTGGGGCATTATTTGCAGCACGAAGAACAGAATCTGTACGATCAGGCAGTTGTTGACCTGTTCGGGTTTAATGCCTTGCAAATGGGCTGCTTGCAAATGGATTTGTTACGTAATTCGCGTATTGCTCACCGTTACAGGTCTTCTGAATATGCTGATGCAACTCAAAAAACTGATTTGCAGTGCTGTGATGATTTCTTGCCATTTGCAGAAGCCAGTATAGATTTACTGTTGCTGCCGCATCGCCTGGAGTTCAGTGAGCGTCCGCACCAGACATTGCGAGAAGCCGAAAGGGTGATGATGCCGGAAGGCCATCTGCTGATTTCCGGTTTTAATCCGTTCAGCTTATGGGGATTGGCGTTAGGTTTCAAGAATCTATTGTCAGGAAAGTGCTGTGCCAGTACGTTTCCTAGAGCGTTTCCATGGAATGGTAAGTTTATCGGGCTTGCCCGCCTTAAAGACTGGCTCACGCTGCTGGGGTTTGAGGTGGTGTCGGTGCAAACCTGTTGCCATACCCCGCCGTTTGAGCAGGAAATGTGGCATCGACGCTTTAGTTTTATGGATAAACTCAGTGCGCGCTGCTTGCCTTTTATGGGCGGCGTATATTTCATTGTGGCTAAAAAACGCGTGGCGTGTATGACGCCATTGAAGCCTAACTGGAAAGCCTCGTCACTGCAATCCGGCCTGATTGCAAGACCTACACAGCGTAAGCGTGCTGCTAAGCCGCAGAATAAAACAGCATGTGAGCAGTAAGCTAGCTAACTATTAGGTTGATTAATGATTAGGTTGGCTAATGATTAAGTTAGTTGGTAATCAATACCTGATGCGGTTGGGATTGGCAGTGTAGTCATTGAGTACCTTTAACGCCTCTGTTTTAAGCATTTGAATCTCAGGTATTTGACGCTGTGTTGGCGGCTTGTTTAATTCTTCGAAAATGAATTGGTCATCAAAACATGCCTGGGCAGCATCCTGGATGCCAAAGCCGTAAAAGATGCGCTCCAGCCTTGCCCAGTAAATTGCACTGAGGCACATTGGGCAGGGTTGTCCGCTGGTATATATTTCACTGCCGGTCAGGTCATAACTGCTGATATGTTTGCACGCATCGCGAATCGCCATAATTTCGCCATGTGCGGTAGGGTCGTTTGATGAGATAACGCGGTTCCAGCCTTCACCTATAATTTCACCGTTCTTGACGATAAGTGCTCCGAATGGACCGCCGTTGCCGGCTTCCGTACCTTTGCGGCCTAGCTCAATGGCGCGCCGCATAAATTTTTCTGCCTGTTCCTGATCAAATGAGCTCATTGACATATCCCGTAGCGCTGCTGGTACAGAGTTAATTATTCTAACTTCAAATTATTGTCATTATGTTAATTTTTATTGTGTAAAGCTAAACCTGCATCAGTATCTTTCTGATTTCCAGCTCATCCAGCCCCTTACCAATGATTACGATACGTGACGTTGGATTGTCTTCGCTCCAGCCTTCCAGCAAGGTCGGCGGGTAGGGCGTGAAGTGCACGGCATGGATGGCTAACGGTGCCGCTTGATCATCTGCATGAATAATACCTTTTAAACGCAACAGGTTTTCACCATGTGTTTGGCATAGCTTCAGAATTACCGGTTTCAGGTCACGCCACTTAAGCGGCATAGGCATGGTCACAGTGAAGCTGGTGATGGCATCATCATGGGTGTTTGGCGGTAGAGTTCCTTTAATGAGCTTGCTTTTGCCAGGCTCCCGCAGCCAGCGTTGCGGTTGTGCCTGCTTGTTTGCTATGTCAAACAAACCTATGTCAATGATAAAGGCCGGGTCTAACTCACCATGTATCACTTTATGTTGCGTAGCGCCTTGATTGACTGCGGTTAGCTTTTGTTCCAGGGCACTGATCTGCTCGACGCTGGCCAAGTCGGTTTTAGTCAGCAGCAGCACATCTGCCACTGCTGCCTGTTTCAGCGCCTCTTTGTTGTTAGCTAACTGTTCTAAGCCATAGATGCTATCAATGGTCACTACGACTGCGTCTAGTCTATAGACAGATTCAATTACCGGTTCATTCATCAGGTTCGCCAATATCGGCCCTGGGTCTGCCATACCGGTGGTTTCGATTACCAAACGCTTAAATTCTGGAATGGCCTGCAGTGCACGCTTGAAAAACAAATCGCGCATGGTGTCTGCCAGCTCGTTCTTCAATGAGCAGCATAGGCAGCCGGAGCTTAACAGTACCGTATTGTCGGCAATGTGTTCGCTTTCGATATTCTGCGCTAGGTTGCTGTTAGCAAAAATCTGGTCCAGCCCTGCATCGCCAAGTTCATTGATGATGACCGCGGTATCGCGCATGGCAGGGTTGTGCAACAGCTTGTTAAGTAATGTGGTTTTGCCGCTGCCTAAAAAACCGGTAAGCAGGGTGACGGGTATGCGGTTATCCATGATGTTGTTTGCTTTTATTCAAAAGGAATCTGCCAAATACAAGGTAAAATGTCATAAATTTTATTAATGGCACAGTATGAACGTATTTTTTGAAGAAGACGGCAGTTTCAAGGTTGCCTCTATCATGACCGAAACGCAGGGTTCTATGCAAATAGAATCTGCAAGCGGCAAGCGCAGCAAAATCAAGTTAAACAACGTGCTGATGCGCTTTGATGTGCCTTTGGCCGGTTTCATGGAAGCTGCCAATGCCGAGGCTGAAACGCTGGATCTGGACTTCTTATGGGAATGCTGTAGCGAGCCGGAGTTCGGTTTCGAAGAATTTGCCGCCGAGTATTATGGCCGTAAGCCTTCACCTGTAGAAGCTGCCGCTATTGCCATCAAGCTGCACAGCGCCCCGGTATATTTCAATCGCAAAGGCAAGGGCCGTTACAAGGCTGCCCCAGCCGAGATATTAAAAGCTGCGCTGGCAGGGCTAGAGAAAAAACGCCTGCTGGCCGAGAAAATGGCAAGTTACGTTGAGCAGCTCAAGGCGCACATCATGCCTGAAGAGCTGATGCAGAAGCTAGACATGCTGTTGTATGAGCCTGATAAGAATGCATTTGAATACAAAACGCTGGATGCTGCCGCTGCCGCCCTGCATTTGAGTCATATCAAGCTGCTGCATACGTGCGGTGCGATTCCGTCTGTTCATGATTACCATCTGGGCGCGTTCCTGCGTGAGTATTTCCCTAAAGGGTCTAATTTCGGCACCGATGAGACCCCAACTGCGCCGGATGATTTGCCGCTGGCAGAAGTTGAAGCATTCAGTATTGATGACAGCACAACCACCGAGATTGATGATGCTTTGTCCGTGCAGCAGCTGGCCGATGGCGTTACCCGCGTAGGCATCCATATTTCTGCACCGGCACTGGGTATCGCGGTTGATAGCCCGCTGGATAAAGAAGCCATGCACCGCTTATCTACCGTGTATATGCCGGGGCACAAGATCACGATGCTGCCTGAGTCTTCAATCAGGCCTTTCAGTTTGGATGAAGGCGAGATCAAGCCCGTGCTTTCGTTGTATCTGGACGTTGCGCCGGATTTGACTGTGCTGCAGCGCAACAGCAAGGTAGAGCGCATCCGGATTGCACATAATCTGCGCCATGATACGCTGGAGCCATACTTCAATGAAGCGACACTGGAGGTCGACAGCGGTCATCCGTATTGGTCCAGGCTGCGCTTCCTGTTCGATCTTGCCGAGTCTCTGGAAAAGGCGCGCGGCAAATATGACCCGACCAAGCCGCCGCAGGTGGATTACAATTTTTACGTGACTGATGGCAAGGTGAGTATCGTCAGCCGTCACCGCGGGTCGCCGATGGACAAGGTCGTGGCGGAGCTGATGATAGAGGCGAATAGCCAGTGGGGTGCATTGCTGGCTGAGCATGGCGTGCCCGGGTTATACCGCGCACAGATGGGTGGCAAGGTGTACATGACAACCAAGGCCGAGCCGCATCAGGGCCTGGGTGTTGCCCAGTACAGCTGGAGCACATCTCCGCTGCGCCGCGCGGTGGATCTGATTAATCAGCGCCAGATTATCAGTGTGGTGCAGAATGCCGAACCTGCCTATCCGCAGAAGAGTGATGCCCTGACAACCCACATGCGTAATTTTGAACTCACTTACAAAGCCTATAGCGAGTTCCAGATTCGTATGGAGCGCTACTGGTGTTTGCAATACCTGATTCAGGAGAGCATTCATGAGATACATGCGACGGTTTGGCGTGAGAATCTGGTACGGCTGGATAATCTGCCTTATATGACCAAGGTGTATGGCATGCCTGAGATGAAGTCCGGCACGCGGGTCAGCCTACAAGTGCAGGATGTAGATACGCTGATGATGGAGCTGCGCACAAAGTTCCTCCGCGTGCTTGAAGAAGAGCCGATTCAGCCTTTACTGCTGGATGATGCAGAAGGTGAGGCTTTGGATGTTGAAGCTGCCGAGCCAGTTAAAACTGAAGTTGCGCAGGCAGATACGGCAGCTAGCGAAGTAAGCAATGATGATCAGGAAAGCAAGGTAGAGGTAGCATAGTGTTTCGAGTAGCTAAACATTTGATGCGTGGATTGGTACATTCATCCGCAGCAGATGAAATTGTCGATGTCAGTGAGTTGGATGGTGTGCGTGCGCTGCATTTGGGCTCGGCCACCATACAGAGTGCCATGCGTATTCGGGATCCATTTGCACTGGAACTGACCTACACGCGCGGCATGATGTGTTTTTTATTGTTTCATCACAATGTCAGGCATATGCTTACTATAGGTTTGGGTGGTGGTTCAATTGCCAAGTATGTGCATGCATACTGCCCGGAAATTGAGAGTAAGGTCATTGAAATCAACCCGAGGATCATTCAGGTCGCACGCAACCAGTTTTTTGTGCCCGAGAATGATGACCGGCTGCAAGTGATAGAAGCGGATGGCTTGCAGTATCTGGCCGAGCACAAGGATGCGACCGATGTGCTATTGATAGATGCTTTTGATAGCAACGGCATTCCGCCAAATTTCTGTAGTCAGGACTTTTTTGACCAGTGTGCTGACGCACTCAAATATGACGGTATGCTGGTAATTAATTTATGGGGTAGTGATAAAAACTTTGATGTTTACCTGAACAGAATCGAACAGAGTTTTTACGGCAAGGCATTGATATTGCCTACTGGTCGCCCCGGTAATATTGCCGTATTCGGCTTCAAGCGCGAGCCCGCTGATTTACGCATCAGCAGTTTGCGTGCACGTGCAAAAGAGCTGGAAAAAATGCACAAGATAGAGTTTCTGCAGTTTGTAGAAAAATTGGCAGAACATAATGAAAGTACCAGTAACCGAATTTTTATGAAAAGTGATAATTAATTTATGGCACAACTTGCCCCAAACAGATACTTTGCAACTTGCCCACGTGGGCTGGAACAGCTATTGGCAGATGAACTGCAGCAGATCGGTGCAAAATCAATCAAGTCAACCGATGGCGGTGTAAGTTTTGATGGCGATTGGGCTGTATGTTATGCCGCGAATCTGCATTCCCGCATTGCTACACGCATTATGTGGCAGGTTGGGCGTGGTAAGTACCTGAATGAAGAAGACTTGTTCAATGCCGCTTATAAGCTCAATTGGCCACAATGGTTTGAGGTTAAGCATGATTTTATGGTCAAGGTTACCGGCGTAAAATGCCCACTGAAAAGCCTGGAATTTGCTACCCTTAAAATTAAGGATGCAGTATGCGACAAGTTCAGATTGGCTGTCGGCAGCCGCCCATACATTGATACTAAAACACCGGCAGTGCGTATTCATGCTTATTTAACTACCGATGAATACCAGTTTTATGTTGATACATCAGGTGCCGCTCTATATCAGCGAGGCAACCGTGGTGCGAGTATTGAAGCGCCGTTGCGCGAGAATCTGGCTGCGGGTATTTTAAAACTATCTGGTTGGCAGCCTGGACAGGCATTTTTAGATCCAATGTGCGGCAGTGGCACCTTTCTGCTGGAAGCGGCAATGGTGGCATTGAATATTGCTCCTGGTTTAAAACGTGGTTTTGGTTTCGAAAAGCTGCGAACCTTTGAAGCTGATACCTGGAAAAAAATTAAAAATCAGGCGTTAAGCAAAGTTAAAAATGTATCGTTCCAAAAGATATATGGCTCTGATATGGACTTGCGCGCAGTGCGTGTGACCAAGCAAAATCTTGAAGCGGCCGGTTTGCTGGAGGCGGTGCAGGTATCACATGTGGATATGGTAAACGTGGTGCCGCCCGCTGATAGCGGCGTGCTTGTTGCAAATCCACCTTATGGCGTGCGTATCGGTGAAGATGAAGAACTGGCTTTGCTGTACCCGAAAATGGGCGAGGCGTTAAAGCGTAAATTCGCCGGCTGGAATACCTATTTCCTCACCAATGATTTGCGTATGCCTAAACTGATGCGTCTCACCCCAAGTAAACGCACCCCGTTATTTAATGGTCCGCTTGAATGTCGATTGTTTGAAATCAAAATGGTGGCTGGTTCTAACCGTAAGGAAAAGCAAGATGGCTGATTCAGTGCAGGAGTTAAGAGGGCGTATTAACGCATTTGTAGAAGAGCGCGATTGGGCGCAGTTTCATACGCCCAAGAATCTGGCGATGGCGATGATTGTAGAGGCTGCCGAGCTGGTGGAACAGTTTCAGTGGGATACGCCAGCAGAAAGTCAGCAATTGTCAGCTGAAAAACGTGAGGCAGTGAGCCATGAGCTGGCAGATACTTTTGTTTATCTGTTAAGGATTGCTGAAGTGCTGGATATTGATCTGATCGAAGCGGCTAACCGCAAAATAGACCTGAATGCCAGAAAATATCCTGCGGAGAAAGCCAGAGGCAGTAATGCCAAATATACGGCGTATTCAGAAGATTAAAACATTAAAAAGCCAGCTTGAAGCTGGCTTTTTTACGGGTTGAAACTTACAGCACTGCTAATGCCGCATCGTAATTTGGCTCTTCGGTAATCTCACCCACTAGCTCACTGTGTAATACTTTGTTGTTTTCATCCAGCACCACTACCGCACGGGCGGTTAAGCCTGCCAGGCTGCTGGTTTTAATCGCAACGCCATAGCTTTCAGCAAATGCTGCAGAGTTACGGAAGCTGGATAATGTCTGTACGTTTTCAATACCCTCTGCAGCGCAGAAGCGGTTTTGTGCAAATGGCAAATCTGCTGAAATGCACAGTACTACTGTGTTATTCAGTTTTGCAGCTTGCTGGTTAAATGTGCGTACTGAAGTTGCGCAGGTCGGGGTATCAATACTAGGGAAAATATTAAGCACTTTGCGTTTGCCGGCAAAGTTTGCCAGAGTAACGTCTGCTCTGCCTTTGTCTGCCAGGTTAAAGTCTGGTGCGGTTTGACCTTTTTGTAGAAAATTGCCGCCGATTTCTACTGGGCCGCCTTTTAGGTTAACTGTGCTTGTCATAATGTTTATCCTTTTTTATGAGTGACTATGAAATGCTAGAGACTTTTTAATTGATCTCTACCGTGGTTGAACATCGAGCTTGAAGCGCTGAATGCGAACATCATAAAACAAAAACGCTCAGTTTGCACTGAGCGTTATGAGGATTAATGCAAATATAAGCCCTTGTTTTAGTAGGGTCTTTTTGTGATTATGTGGCTAGATTAGATTCTCGCTCAGATAACCGATAGTCATGGTTTGGTTGTGCAGTACACTGTCGCTGGTATCCGGACGTGGAGCAAACTCGCCGTACGAGTAGAAACCGGTGATGGCGGTCTGGCTGCCCAAAATCTGCTGTACCAGTTTTACTTCATCGGCGACCAGTTCGGCCATCACACCTTTACGGCCAACACAGCTTACGCATACCGCCAGCCCGGTTTGATTGACATTGGTATTATCTTTAACCAGATGTGCTGCATCGCCGGCGCCTTCTACCAGCCTGTCATGCGTAGCCTGACAGAAGCGTACGGTTTCGCCTTCGTCCACGTTACCCGCGAAGGTTAAGCTATTGGTTTTAGGATCGATTGCCAGCAGTGTGCGGATTTTCTCAATATCCCGTTTGCCTTCTTCAATAATAGCAAATGGGAATTTCAAGCCACTGCCTGGTAAATCTTTTGCCGAGTGCGCACCAATGTAAAGGTTGTAAAGTGGTAGTGCTGGCTTGCCATCAAGCTCCAGTACAACGTTTTTCTCTGATTTTGTCACTTTGCGTGGCGGGCCGTAAGGTTTCCAGCCACGGCCTACGCCGGTGGCAGCAATTAAATGATTGCCATACAGACCAACGGCAATTACCAAGCCGTCACCTACGGTGTCGTTGAAAATCTGCACGGTTTTGCTGAAATTAAAACCATCGCCGGCCATACCGCCCATAATAGGCACTTCACCCAGCACGCTCTTAAAGCCTTCAAGCAGTTCAGAGCCGTTAACATTCAGGCCGTCTGAGTACACCAGTACGGCTTTAAGGCTGTCGGCTTTTAATTGCTTGGCCAGACCTGCTGCAGTTTCAAAAGAGTTCTGCATGCCGGACATTTTCGTGTGAGTGACACGCTGGACGGTTTTTTCCCACAGCACCGCAGTGATTTGCAGGCTGTCATCAAATACGCCTGAAGCCGTTATTTCACCGGAAGTGGAACAGCCGATAATTTGCGCCGTTGGATAACGTTCTTTAAGTGTGGTTTGAAATTTGGCTTCACCAAAACGCTTTACCGAACCAAACACCAATACCAGATTTGCTGTAGGCAGTGGAGATGTGGCTGGTAAATCTTTTAACGTCATCTTAGCCGTTAATGACTCTTGTCTTACTATCATGCTGACCCCTTGGATTTCTGCTTAAACACTCAGAATTTTTATAATATTTTTTATTACACTTTATGCCGTACAATTAAAATTGTAAATAAATGTTACACAAAATTGTAAATAAATGTAATATTTATTATAAATGACCCTTTCGAAGAAAAGGGAAAAAATATAAATTTTTTAATAAAATTTTATTTAGTATTGCACATTAGCCAAGACTGTATATAAAATGGCCTTGGAAGTAATGCAAAAACTAATATCTATAATAGTTGCATATAAATTATAAGGAGCTTACTGGTGACCCAGGAAAAGCCAAATCAAGAAAAATTGACGCCAGATCAATTATCTCAAATCAAGGTTATGGTCATTGATGACAGTAATACGATTCGTCGTAGTGCTGAGATATTTCTTAAGTCATCAGGCTGTCAGGTTATTCTCGCCGAGGATGGATTTGATGCTTTGGCAAAAATATCCAACGAACATCCGGATTTAATTTTCGTAGATATCATGATGCCGCGGCTAGACGGTTATCAGACCTGTTCACTTATCAAAAGAAACGCACGCTACAAAACAACGCCGGTCATTATGCTTTCAAGCAAAGACGGCCTGTTTGATCGTGCACGCGGGCGCATGGTCGGCTCCGATCAATATCTCACCAAGCCATTCACACAAGATACATTGATAGAAGCAGTGCAGGTTTATGCCGCTATCGCTAGAAATAACCAAGAAGAGGATTAAAACATGGCAATACAAAATATTTTAGTAGTAGATGACTCTGCAACAGACCGTTTCTTTTTAACTGAGCTACTGGAAACTTCTGGTTATACCGTGACAGGTGCTGAGAGTGGCGAGGAGTGTCTGGCTAAAGTCGGTGAAATTCGTCCTGATTTGATTTTGTGTGATGTCGTGATGCCTGGATTGACCGGTTTTCAAGTAACTCGCTCACTTACCAAAAACCCGGATACCGCAAATATTCCTGTGATTCTGTGTACAGGTAAATCACAGGCAACAGACCTGGCATGGGCGCTGAAAATGGGTGCGAAGGCCTGTGTAACCAAGCCTGTGGTTGGCTCTGAGTTGTTGGCTTTGATTAAAACTTTAGAGTAAGTAACGTTAATTTTGAAGCATCATCAACGGCGAATGGCTTTGGAATTAATATCTAGAGCAAAACTTTCTATGTTAACAACTGTATTTTTGATTGGCTAAAAATCGTGGCAAAAACTTCTAATTTACGTGAGTTTCAGGAAGCGATTCTTGCAAAACTAAAAGATGCTGCCAGCCAAGTGGGCGTAGAGTCTACATCGAGGTTAGGCGTGGTTGTAGGCGCTAAAAGATTTTTGATCAATCTGAGTGAAGTTAAAGAGGTGCTGCCGGTACCGCCGATACTGGCTGTACCGCTGACTCAACCCTGGTTTCTGGGTACTGCTAACGTTCGTGGTAATTTATACAATGTAACTGATCTGGCGCAGTTTCTGGAGATGCCACCCACAGTTAAGTCTGTGAATAATCGAATCTTGTTATTAAGCACTGAATCAACTACGCAAGTTGCTTTGCTGGTTGATGGCTTGGCAGGTTTGCGTAACGTGCAGAGCATGAAAGCCAAGTCAGGAGATGATGAATCTAAACAGCTGTTTAGCAAACAAATACTTGCTGATGATGATGGTAGTGAATGGCTGGAGTTGGATACTGAATTACTGGTGCAGGACAAGCGCTTTATTCAGCCTATATAGGTTTAAGTAGTAGTAGGTAATAGCAGTATAAAAACGATTTTTTGTATTGTTGGTTATTAAGTAGAAAAGTTACAGGGTAAGTATAATAATTTTTGGAATTGGGGTTCAAAATGGCATTAAATCTTGCAGCTTTAAAAAATCTGCCATCGCAGTTAGGAGCTACGGTAGGTGGTTTCTTTCAGAATATTAAAAATAAAATTCCCGGTAAGAAAAGCAGCTCTGATGCCAGTGCTTTGACGGCAGGCTATCGCCAGCTCACACTACAAATTGTGGCTTTTATCGTGTTTGCGCTGTTGAGTTTCTGGGTTATTAACCAGGTGCGGGTGAATGGGCCAATTTCCAATATTCTTAACGAATACCAGAAACTGACTGCGGATACCAATCCTCCGCCAATGTTCCCGTTGGACGCGTTTGCGTCATACAACGAAGCTTACGTTGCTTCTACCAACTTTAATAATGAAAAGCGCGACAGAGCCTTGGCAAACGCGGCAAAAAGCGAGGCCTTGTTTAAAGAGCGTTCAGAATACTGGCGTAAAAATCTTAATAATGAAAAGTTGCTGGCCTCATTGGAAAACGTGATTCAAGCTGGTTCCAACTTCTTTGAAGTGGCAAACAAGCGTTATATCCCGGCATTGCCACTAGGTACAGTGGCGGCATCTGCGCCACTGCTGGATTTGACGGCAGCGTTTGAGCAAAGTAAACAGGCCGGTAATACCTTTACGCAAGAGATTCAAAAAGAAAACAACGCGCTGATTGAAACACAAACGCGTTTTATCCAGTTTGTATTGGCTGGCTTGCTGTTATTGGGTTTGGTGTTAGTGTTCCTGATGTTCGTTTACGGTAAAAAACAAACGGCGCAATCTGTTGTATTGACCAACCAGTTGGCTAAAGAAGGCCAGGATAACCAGGAAGCGGTTCTGCAACTGCTGGATGAAATGGGTGACTTGGCGGACGGTGACTTGACCGTAAAAGCCGAAGTGCGCGACAACATTACCGGCGCGATTGCTGACTCTATTAACTATACGATTGATAGCTTGCGAGATTTGGTTACCGAGATTAACCATGCGACGGAGCAGGTGACTTCGGCAACTTCAGTTGCGCAGGATACATCAGAGCAGTTGTTGAGTGCGGCTGAAACACAATCCTCACAAATTATCCAGACTACCGATGCGGTAAATGACATGACGCGGTCTATCCTGCAGGTGTCCAGCAACGCGGCGCAGGCTGCACAGGTTGCGCAGCGCTCACTAGAGGCAGCTGTGCAAGGTTCACAAGCGGTACAGAATACGATCTCAGGGATGAATGAGATTCGTACCCAGATTCAGGAAACCTCAAAACGTATCAAACGTCTGGGTGAAAGCTCACAAGAAATTAGTGAAATCGTTGAGTTGATTTCAGACATTACCGAACAAACCAACATTCTGGCGTTGAACGCTGCGATTCAGGCGGCATCAGCCGGTGAAGCAGGCCGAGGCTTTACCGTAGTTGCGGAGGAGGTTCAGCGTCTTGCGGAACGTTCATCTGAAGCGACCAAACAGATTAGTGCGATTGTGAAGACGATTCAGACCGATACGCACGGCGCGGTTGCCGCGATGGAGAAGAGTACCGAGGGTGTGGTTGACGGGGCACGCGTTGCGGATGCTGCGGGTCAGGCGTTGAACGAGATTGAAACGGTTACTACCAATCTGGCGCAACTGATTCAATCGATTTCAGCTGCGACAAATGCGCAAACGGATTCAGCCAAAACGGTTGCTAACAACATGCAGATGATTCAGGAAATTACGACACAAACGACACAGGGTACCAAGTTGACAGCTGAGTCTGTGGGGCAGCTCACATCACTTGCTGAAGAGTTACGTGACTCAGTGGCGGGCTTTAAACTGTAAACCAGCACGATTGAATGATTAAATCGCTGGTACGTGTTTAATTTGTAACGTGAGAATAAGTAAAACTCCATGAAAAAATCGTATATAAAAATGGGAGTACGGAATGCCTGAAGCATTTGACACCGGCCCATTGTCCTGGGTTAAAGACGAGATTGACCAGTCGCTGAAAAAAGTCTTGGCCAGTTTTAATGAGGTAAGTCAGAACGTTAGTGAATTTGCATCATTAAGGCTTACCTTGGCACACCTTTATCAGGTAAATGGTGCGCTGGATATGGTGGGCCTGGAGGGATGCAAACGCTACTGCTCCGAGATAGAAAAACTCACCAATAAACTGGCGCAGGAGATTGTGCCGGTTAATCAGGAAGTAATGGCGCAACTGATACAGGCCGTAGAGACGTTGTCACAGTATCTGCAAGATCTGCTCAATGGCGCACCCGATACTCCAATCCGCTTATACCCGACCTTGAAACCACTGGTCGAAGCGCAGGGCGAGTCTATTGATGAAAGCGAATTATTCTTTCCGGATACAGATAACAGCGCACCTAAAGATTTGCCTGCCAACCCGATTGAAGAGTCTGCGATCCCTATTTTTGTTGCGGAACAAAGAGCGGTTTTTCAAAAGTCATTGTTAGATTGGCTGCTTACAAAAAGTGCCGATGCCTTGAATAATATGCGTGAAGCTATTGTTAAAGTGCAGCAGGTACAAGTGAAAAATGCACCGCGTACGCTATGGTGGACGGCTTCGGCATTTGCCGATGCGCTCACGCAGGCAAAAGTTGCCGATAACAACGGCGCCAAGAAGTTGTGTCGCAAGCTGGATCGTCAGTTAGGTAACTTGTCTTTAGGCGATGCCAAGGCACCATCGCAATTACTGCGTGAATTGCTATATTACGTTGCGATCAGTGATCGTGTTACCGATCTTATTTCACGTGTTAAGGATGTGTTTGAACTGGATGATGCTTTGCCGCAAGGTGACGCATCTGATAATGAAGGCATGCCGTCCAGTGCTACGGAACGTGCAGCTTTGGCGCAGTTGCTGGCTGATCTGCCTAGCCTTAAAGAGCTGTGGTCGAATATCAGCGTTAATAACGCCGAGGCTTCAACTGGTGATTTATTGGCTTTTATCAATAAACTGGAAACGATTTCTACTGCGGTTCAGCAAAATATCTCTAACCAAAGTGTCGTTAAATTGGTGAATGCTACTTATGCGGCCGTGCAGTCGATACAGGCAGATAAGCAAAAGTTAAATGAAGTTTCTTTTATTGAGATTGCCGCAGCGTTAAACCTGCTGGAGCAATGCAGTGCTGGTTACCAGCATCTGGATGCAGAGATAAAACAAAAAATCAGTACGCAAAATGCACGCTTGCATGCGGTTGCTGAAGGTGCAGATCTGGCGCCTGCGGTTGATGCGTTCGCCACCAGCAAACTTGATACCAGCGTAGTGCAAGCCGTTGCCAAACAGATTATTGATGCATTGGCTTTGGTGGAAAAAGCATTGGATACGTTTTTCAGAAACCCAGGTAACCCTGTGGTTCTGGATGAAGCGGCGAAACCCTTGAATCAGGTAGTGGCCGCATTTGATATGCTGGAAATGGCGACGCCTAAAGCGATAGCTGCATTAAGCGCCTTATTTGTTGATCTGTTTAAAAGCAATACGGCTAACGGTGAAGCTGGCAACGCATACAACAGCAGTTTTGAATTGGTGGCTGAGAGCTTAAGTATGCTGGGCCTGTATGCTGAAGAGTTGCCCAATGTGCGTGCTGAGTCTGATCATGCTTTAGCTGGTGCTTTACAGCGTTTGGAAGAAGGGGCGCGTGCACTTAATCTTAATGTTGAAGAGGTACTTGCTCCTGCCGAGACGGTGATTGAACTTACCGAGGCCGCGTCAGAGCCTGATGAGACAGCTTTGGAATGGATTCCGAATGTTGAGTCGATGGCGCCAGAAGCTGTAAGCCTCACTGCGACTTCAGAGCTAGCTGCGGATGTTGTTGTAGATAAAGCACTTGATCCTGAGTTGCAGGATATTTTCCTGACCGAAGCCGAGGAAGTGCTGGCAACCCTGGCACAAAATCTGCAAGCGCTACGCGTGAATGCCACAGACAGTGCAGCCTTGACGGAAGTGCGCCGCGCATACCATACACTTAAAGGCAGCGGTCGTACCGTTGGTTTGGTGGCATTGGGTGAAGTGGCATGGTCAGTTGAAGATCTGCTGAATGTGATGCTTGAGCGCAAGGCGTTTCCAACTGCGCCGATATTGGCATTTATTGAAAATGTGACTGCCGATTTTGCAACATGGGTTGCTGAGTTATTAAAAACTCAAAGTGTTAGTCTTAGCCCATCACCATTCCAGCAAAGAGCTAAACAGCTTGTTGCCGAGTTTGAACAAAAACTAGCCGAAAAATCAGTACCGCAGAAAGAGGAAGTGCTGATTGGCGGCACCCGTAAATTAAGTAAGGCATTCTTTGATATCTTTCTTGCCGAAGCACAGCAACATCTGAAAACGCTGCTGGATGCGCAAGACCTGATTATCATGGATTCCAGCGAAAGCTATCGTGCTGCCCATACCTTGGGAAGCAATGCCCTGACTGCCGGATTCAAACCGATTGGCGAGCTAGCGCGCGCTTTGGAAAACTGGCTAGGTGAGCATAACGGTAACTGGACAGAGCAGCATATTGAACTGTACGGCAACGTAGTAAAAGCGTTGGGTGAGGGGCTGGAAAGTGTTAAAGCGCTGAATGAGCCGAAAACTACCCGTGCATTGGTAGTTGCATTAGGCGAATCTACTGCTGCGATGCAGGCTGAGGCAACGCAGCAGGCTGAAGCTGCCGTGCTTAAGGCTGCTGTTACTGAGGCCGCAGAACAAGATCTGGAAGGCGCTGAGAAAACCGCTAAAAAAACCAAAGCTAAAGCCAAGGCAAAAACTGCTGAGCCTGCATCAGCTTCTGATGATGTTGCAGCGCCGCCACAAGCGCCAGCTGCTCAGGAAGCTGTGATTGCCGCTACAGCCGTGGTTGAACAGGCGCAGCAGCGTAAAGACAATGTTGTTAATGATGAGCTGTTAGCATTGTTCCTGGAAGAGGCGCGTGAACTGGTGCCCCAAATCGGTAAAGACCTGCGGGGCTGGCGTGCCAACCCACAAGAACATGAATATATTGATTCATTACAACGTGTGCTGCATACCCTCAAGGGTAGTGCGCGTATGGCCGGTCTGGCGTCTATCGGCGACAGCGTACATGGTATGGAAGACCATGTGATTCGTGCCTTGAATCATAAAATCACTACCGATGATTTTGACAGTATGTTTGTTGAGTTCGACCAGATCAGCTTGATGCTGGATCAGGTTGCAGGTGGCTCAAGTACCGCAACACCTGCCGATGCTGCTGGCACAGATGCAGCTGTGGAAGTGATCCCTGCACGCAGAAGAGAGCGTCAAACCCAGTTCTTGCGTATGCGTGCCGATGTTCTGGATAGACTCATCAATGAAGCCGGCGAAGTTTCCATTATGCGTTCTCGTATGGATCGAGAAATGCAGAATTTCAAGCAGTCTTCCATCGACCTGACTGATAGTATTACCAGGTTGCGTGCTTACTTGCGTGAGTTGGAAATTGAAGCTGAAACGCAATTGCAATCGCGGATGAGTTTGCTGCAAGAGACGAATGAAGAGTTTGACCCGCTGGAGTTTGACCGTTTTACACGTCTGCAAGAGCTAACCCGCATGATGGCGGAAAGTGTAAATGACGTTTCCACCATTCAGCATGGCCTGTTACTCAATCTGGATCAGACCGACGCTGCGTTGCAACAGCAAAACCGTATGAATCGTGAGTTGCAACAGGGCCTGATGCGCGTGCGTATGTTGCCGTTTGCAACGATTTCTGAGCGTTTGCAGCGTATCGTGCGTCAAACTGCACGCGAATTGAATAAACGCGTTGAAATGGTCATCGATGGAGAAAACACCGAGCTGGACCGTGGCGTGCTTGATAAGCTGGGCGCTCCACTGGAGCACTTGCTGCGTAATGCTGTAGCGCATGGTCTGGAAGCAACTGAAGACCGCATCAAGGCAGGTAAATCAGAAATCGGCCATGTGAGACTTAAAGTCAGCATGGAAAATGATGAAATTACCTTGGTGATTACGGACGATGGCGCCGGTGTTAACTTGGCTAAAGTTAAGCAAAAAGCGATAGACAAAGGCTTGTTTGCCGCCGGTCAGGAAGTGACCGAGCAGGCATTGATGGCGGTGATTTTTGAACCTGGTTTTTCAACTGCAGATTCCATTTCACAGATTGCCGGTCGTGGCGTAGGTCTGGATGCCGTGCGTAGTGATATTGCAGCCTTGGGCGGTCGTATTGACGTGAGCAATATTTCTGGATCCGGCGCCATGTTCAATATTTACCTGCCAGTGACATTGTCTGTTGCTCAGGTGGTGTTGGTGCGTGTTGCGCATCATGTGTTTGCTATTCCAACCGTGATGATTGAACAAGTACAGAAACTTAAAGCCAAGGATCTGGAAAATGCTTATCAGGCTAATCAGGTGGTATGGGCGGGGCGCGAATATCCTCTGCATTTCCTGTCCAAGCTGATTGGTGATAATGAGCATGAGGCACAGTTACATATCTACACTCCGATAATTCTGATGCGTAGTGGTACTTATCGTACCGCCCTGCATGTGGATGAGATTATCGGCAATCACGAGGTGGTGATGAAGCCTATGGGTACGCAGCTGTCGCACGTGCCTGGCATGATTGGGGCATCCGTGCTGGGTGATGGTGCAATTGTTCTGGTTATTAATGCTGTGCAGCTGGCAAACCGCGAGATATTTGCCGCAGGCGTGACCAAAGCAGCAGTAACAGCACCGGTAGTTGAGAATGCAAGCAAGGTCGCTTTGGTGGTTGATGACTCGCTCACCATGCGCAAGGTGCTCTCTCGCGTGCTTGAGCGTGAGGGGTTTGAGGTGGTGACAGCTAACGACGGTATGGATGGTATTGAGAAGTTACAGGAAGTAACGCCGGATATTATCCTGACGGATATTGAAATGCCGCGTATGGATGGTTTTGAGTTCTCACGCTATGTTCGAGATAATCCGTCGACCGCGAAAACGCCTCTGATAGTGATTAGCTCGCGTACTGCTGACAAGCACCGCAATGTTGCAACCGAAATCGGCGTTAATGCTTTCCTGGGTAAACCAGTGCAGGACGAGGAGTTGGTTGAGCAGGTAAATGCCTTGCTAGCACAGCCTGTTTCGTAAACAGCTAAAAATGAATATACGGCTTAAGTTCATGCTTTTGCCACTTCATTTAGTGACTTAAGCTTTAAGTGATTTAAATTATAGTGACTTAAAAAAAGGGGGTACGTCAACAAACGTACTCCCTTTGATTTTTTAGATCAATCTTTTCAGCTCAAAGTTTTAGCGGTGAAGTTTGCGCTGATAACGTTACTGCCCGAAAGTATAGGTGCCCGTAGCAAACGGCACGGATGCTAGCGCGGCGCAGATTTTCCACTGCTGATCTTCTTTCACCAGAGTAAAGGCATAGCGAAACAGCGTTTCAATATCTTTAGCCGTTTCCTGTTCGATTGCTGTGTAAGCAATGGAAAGTTCCAAAACGACACTGGCAAGGGTGGCTGTAGTTTCCACATGTAAATAGCGATGTGCTCCCCAGCGAATGTCGTCCATGCTGCTGAAATCACGAGTGAAGGCAGCGCGGATTTCTTCTGTAGACCTGAATACTTCATTGTCATTGGTGCCCAATAGCAGGATAGGCGTTGCGACAACAATCGCAGACATACAGTTTTCCAGATTTTTTCTAGCGTAATTGTCGAGGTAATTTGTCACGGTGTTGATTACCGCCTGTTTTTCATTAGACATTTTGCTGCTCCTTTGCCTGAAAGTTGAAGGGACCACCTTGCTTACTGTTTGTTACATGCTTGAATTAGCAGAAATTTTAGCTTTATCCATCTGCTTATCTTACTCCCAATCCAATGCCAGCTTGCAATTTGCAAGCACAATTAACCTTGCAAGGCGATGCAAATGATGAATTATTTCCATAGATATTCTCCGCTAAAGCGACGTCAATAAGGTAAAATTGCCCTATGCTAGAAACCGGTCAGACATCCTCAGTATCTCCTATTTTTGTTCACTTGCGTTGCCACAGTGAATACTCGATTGTGGATGGCATAGTGCGAATAGACGACTATGTGAAACAGGCCGTTAATGACCGTATGCCGGCATTGGCACTTACCGATTTAAACAATCTGTTCGGTGCTATCAAGTTTTATAAAGCTGCACGCGGCAAAGGCATTAAGCCTGTCATCGGCTGCGATATCTGGCTGGAAAACCCCGTTAATCGAGAGCAGCCTGCACGTGCGCTGCTGCTATGCCAGTCACACGCCGGTTACCTGCTGCTGTGCCAGTTGTTAAGCCGGGCTTATCTATCCAACCAGTACCGTGGTCGAGCTGAGTTCAAACGTGAGTGGTTTTCTGAAGCCGGTACGGATGGCTTGATTATGCTTTCCGGTGCAATGGCCGGCGATGTCGGTCAGGCCTGCGTTCAAGGTAACCTGGAAGCGGCGCTCAAGCTGGCAAATGACTGGAAAGATTTATTTCCCGAGCGTTTTTACCTGGAAGTGCAGCGCATCGCGGTAGGTGCGCAAAAAAATGCTGAAGAGCAGTATATCCAAAGTGTTCGCTCGATTGCTGCCCAGCTTCATTTGCCGGTAGTTGCAACGCACCCCATACAATTCACCACGCCGGATGATTATCGTGCCCATGAAGCGCGTACCTGTATTGCGGAAGGTTATGTGCTCGCAGATACGCGCCGTCCTAAAAATTTTACTACCGAACAGTATTTTAAAAATCAGGCTGATATTGCAGTGTTGTTTTCAGATATGCCCGAGGCTCTGGCCAATAGCGTAGAAATCGCCAAGCGCTGCAATTTGAGTTTAACGCTGGGTAAAAACTATCTGCCGCAGTTCCCAACACCGAATGGTGAAAGCCTTAATGAGTATTTAATAGCAGAGGCAAAGCGTGGCCTGGTTAAACGTTTGGAGGTGTTATATCCGGACGAAGCCATACGAGCCGGCAAACAGCCAGCTTATGACGCACGGCTCGATTTTGAAACCGGTGTGATCAATCAGATGGGTTTTGCCGGCTATTTCCTGATTGTGGCTGATTTTATCAACTGGGCAAAAAACAATGGTGTGCCGGTAGGGCCTGGTCGTGGTTCCGGTGCCGGTTCCGTTGTTGCTTATAGTCTAGGTATTACCGATCTGGATCCGCTGGAATACAACCTGCTGTTCGAGCGTTTTTTGAACCCGGATCGGGTTTCCATGCCTGACTTTGATATTGACTTTTGTCAGGAAGGCCGCGATCGCGTTATTGATTATGTGAAGCAGAAGTATGGTATTGATGCGGTTTCGCAAATTGCCACTTTCGGTACCATGGCGGCAAAGGCCGTGATTCGCGATGTGGGGCGTGTGCTCGACTTGCCGTTTAATTTTGTGGATGGTATTGCCAAACTGATTCCTCTGGAACTGGGCATCACCTTGTCTGATGCGCTGGAGAAAGAGCCGCAGCTGGCAGAGCGCCGTGAAAATGAAGAAGAAGTGCGCGAACTGCTGGAATTGGCGCTACGGCTTGAGGGCTTGACGCGAAACATCGGTATGCACGCCGGTGGCGTGCTGATTTCACCGGGTAAGATTTCGGACTTTTCTCCGGTGTATTGTCAGGCTGATGGCGCGAGTCTGGTAAGCCAGTACGATAAAGATGACGTGGAAGCGGTAGGTCTGGTCAAGTTTGACTTTTTGGGCCTGCGCACGCTTACTATTCTTGACATGGCTTTGGAGAATGCCAATAAACAGCGTGCCGAGAGAGACCTTCCGCCGCTGTCATTTGCAACTTTACCGATTGATGATAAACCGACTTTTCAACTGCTTAAAACTGCCAATACTACGGCGGTGTTCCAGTTAGAGTCACGCGGTATGAAAGATATGCTCAAGCAGGCAATGCCGGATTGCTTTGAGGATATTATCGCGCTGGTGGCGCTGTATCGACCAGGCCCAATGGATCTGATTCCGGACTTCTGCCGCCGCAAACACGGCAAGCAGCGCGTGGAATACCCGCATCCGCTCACCGAGCCTATTCTCAAGGAAACTTACGGTATCGCGGTATACCAAGAGCAGGTGATGCAGATTGCGCAGGTGGTGGCGGGTTATAGCCTGGGCGGTGCTGACTTGTTACGCCGTGCGATGGGTAAAAAGAAAAAAGAAGAGATGGACGACCAGCGTAAGATATTTACCGATGGCGCCACCAAAAATAACATGACCGAGAAGCAGGCCAGCGAGTTGTTTGACCTGCTTGAAAAGTTTGCCGGCTATGGCTTTAATAAATCGCACGCCGCCGCTTATGCGCTGGTCGCCTACCAAACCGCTTACCTGAAAACACATTATCCCGCAGCGTTCCTTGCGGCAACCATGTCGGCAGATATGAATAACACCGACAGTGTGCATATCTTCTACGATGATTGCGCGCCGAACCAGGTGGAGGTGCTGCCGCCGGATGTGAATGAAAGTGAGTTCAAGTTTAAGCCTATCAGCAAGAATCAGATTTTATATGGCTTGGGCGCGGTAAAAGGCACCGGTTGGGCAGCGATTGAAGTGATTTTGCAGGCGCGCAAGCAGGATGGGCCTTTTAAAGACTTGTTTGATTTCTGCTGCCGTTTGGACCTGCGTAAAGTGAATCGCCGCGTGATTGAGTCGTTAATCCGTGCCGGTGCTTTTGATAAACTGGAACCTAACCGCAATGCGCTTTTATCAGGTGTGGCTTTGGCAATCAGTGCGGCGGAGCAGACTAACGCCAATAGCAATCAAAACAGCCTGTTTGGTGACATTTCCGATCAATCGGTACATGTGCTGCCCGATGTGCCGCCATGGTCTGAACAGCAAAAGCTACAGGAAGAAAAAGCGGCATTAGGCTTTTATTTAAGCGGCCATCCCTATTGGTCTTACCAAAAAGATCTGAGCCAGTTTATCAGCACGACTTTGGCAAACCTGACACCCAGAGAGCAGCCGCAATTGCTGGCGGGTATCGTGTCTGGGATCCGTATCCGTATGACAGCGCGTGGCAAGATGGCGATTGTGGGTATTGATGACGGCACAACGCGAATAGAAGTGGTGGTTGGTAATGAGTTGCTGAATCAGTCGCAACAGTTATTAAAAGATGACCAACTGGTGATTGTTGAAGGGCGCGTCAGCAATGACGATTTTTCCGGCGGTATCCGCGTTAATGCCAGAAAGCTGCATGATTTATCCAGCTTGAGAAACGCCAGGGCGAGTTTTTTAAAGATTTCCTGTAATGGTCAGGCTGACGCCGTGAAATTGAGAGCCCTGTTAAAACCGTATTGCGTCAACGCAACTGAGGAACAACGTGGCTGCGCGGTAAAGGTTGAGTATCACAACCAGATCAGCAAGGTAGAGTTGATGCTCGGCAACGAGTGGCGAGTTGACTTGCATGATGAATTGATTGCTGGGTTAACTGCGTGGTTAAGCCGTGAAAACATAAAAATCCTATATAATTAGTTCTCGTTGCGAGATTCGAATTTATACTTTGTTGCAGCCTCTTGCCGTACTTGTTGTACTGTCTTCGAGTCTGCGCCTAGTCTAAATCCGAATCTCGCAACGAGAGGTTGAGATTTCAAAATTGCCTGTATTTTTTCATATGGACAGTTTTTTATCGTACCCAATCAATATTTTTGAGAACAAAGTGTTAATAACCGAGTTGAATGCATGAAAATTACCTATTTAGATTTTGAACAACCTATTGCCGAGTTAGAAGCCAAAATTGAAAGCTTGCGCACATCGCATGATGATCATGACAATTTGGATATTTCTAAAGAACTGGCTGCGCTGGAAAAGAAAAACCAGAAACTGTCTGAAGATATCTACGGTAATTTAAGCGCATGGCAAATTTCACAGCTGGCACGTCATCCGCAACGGCCGTACACGCTGGATTATATCAACGCATTATTTACTGACTTTGAAGAGTTGCATGGTGATCGTGCTTATGCAGATGACCCTGCGATTGTCGGTGGTTTGGCACGGTTTGAAGGTCAGCCGGTGATGGTGATTGGCCACCAAAAAGGTCGCGATATCAAAGAACGCCAGTATCGCAATTTCGGCATGCCACGTCCTGAGGGCTATCGTAAAGCGTTGCGTTTGTATCGCTTGGCAGAAAAATTCCATATTCCTGTTGTTACGCTGATTGATACACCGGGTGCTTACCCAGGCATTGGTGCTGAAGAGCGTGGTCAGTCAGAGGCCATCGCCCGCAATTTGTATGTGATGGCGGAACTGAAAACTCCAATCATCGGCGTCATCATCGGTGAGGGCGGCTCCGGCGGTGCGTTGGCATTGGGTGTTGTAGACCAGTTGCTGATGTTGCAGTATGGTACTTACTCAGTCATCTCGCCTGAAGGCTGTGCTTCTATCTTGTATAAGAGTGCTGATAAAGCGTCAGTAGCGGCTGAATCTCTGGCGATTACCGCTGATCGTCTCAAAGCCCTGGGCCTGGTAGACCGTATCGTAGCAGAGCCATTAGGGGGTGCACATCGTTCACCTGAAGTTATCATGGAAACTTTGCGTGGTGCACTAAAAGAAGAGCTGACACGTCTCAAGGCTAAATCAATCAAATCCTTATTAGTGACCCGTTACGAGCGTTTGATGAGCTATGGCAAGTTCAAAGAAGTCGCTGAAAAATAGCACTTTTTTGAGTCGGCAAGCTAGCAGCGACACCGTAGTAAGCTCACATCCATTAAGCACTCAGCTTAATCAGTTCCTGGTTGAAAATATACAGGTCAGCCACTTAACGCCAACATTGCTGCTGGCATTAAGTGGTGGTCTGGATTCTGTTGTTCTGCTGCATTTGCTGGCAGAAGCTAGGCTGGCTATTCCGTTTCAGTTGCATGCCATGCATGTGCATCATGGCTTAAGTGCCAATGCCGATAGCTGGGCTGATTTCTGCGCAACGCAATGCCATAAGTTCAATGTGCCCTTGCAAGTGGTACACGTCAATGTCGCCCAAAATCCTGATTATAAAAACAGTGAGCAGGGCATAGAGGCTGAAGCGCGTCAGTTACGCTATAACGCCTTGTTTACTTATACCGTTGCTGGAAAATCGCCTGAGTTTGTAGTGACCGCGCATCATCAGGATGATCAGGCGGAAACGCTGCTGTTGCAACTATTCAGGGGGGCGGGAGTTAAAGGCTTGGCCAGTATGGCGGCGCTGGATAAGGCGCGACGGCTGTTAAGGCCTTTACTGGATGTGTCGCGCCAGAATCTGCATGAGTATGCGCTACAGCATAAGCTTGTATGGTGTGATGACGAAAGTAACGACAATACCCAGTACGACCGTAACTTTGTGCGCCATGAAGTGCTGCCGGTTTTACAGACCCGTTTTAAAAGCGTGAAGGCGGTGCTGGCAAGAACTGCCGGACACATGGCTGAGGCAAGCGAACTGCTGGAAGTACTGGCAAGTCAGGATGCTGAACATTTGCTGCAAAACAATACGCTATGCCTGCAAGGCCTGAGCCAGTGGTCGGTTGTGCGTGCTAAAAATGTACTGCGCTGGTGGTTCTCAAAAAATGGTTTGGCCATGCCTGCCACCGAGCATTTAAACGAAATTGTCGATCAACTGCTGCATGCTAAAAAAGACAGTGATCTTAATATCAAGTTACAGCACTTGTATCTGCGCAAGTATCAGCAAAGGGCATATTTGTGCGAGGATAAATCTGCCGCGCCATTTGATCTGGTGTGGGATGGTGAGCCGGAGCTGATACTGCCTAGCGGTGGCAAGCTGCTGTTTAATCAGGTGATTGGATCAGGCTTGGCAATCAATTTAGGCATGACCAAACTGAGAATAACCAATCGCGATGGCGGTGAGCGTTTTAAACCAGATGCGCAGCGGCCAACCAGAACGCTGAAATATCTGTTGCAGGAAATTAACATGCCGCCCTGGCAGCGTTTATATTTGCCGCTGATATATTGGGAAGATAAGCTGGCTTTTGTACCTGGTGTCGGCATTGCCCACGGGCTGGCCGCGAAAAGTGACGAGCCCGGGTTGGAGATTGTTTGGCAGGACTCAGCAAACTAGTTTAATGGCGATTTTTCCAGGGTATTTTTTAAGGGTGCTTTTTTTAAGAGCGCTTTTACAAATTCACTTTTAAAGCAGTTTTTGCAATTCAGGCCAGATGTTTTCAAGAATGATAGGCTGCCCCAATGCGTTTGGGTGCAGGCCATCTGCCTGAATCAAGTCCGGCCTGGCCGCTACGTTTTCCAGCATAAACGGCAGCAGTGCCACTTTATGCTGCTTGCCAAGCTGCGCATAGGTCTGACTGAATTCCTTGGTATATTGCACGCCATAATTCGGCGGTATTTTCATGCCTAGCAGCAGTACTTTAATACCGGATTTTTTGCAGAGCTGTATCATGGCGCTCAGGTTGTTGCGCATATTTTTGATAGGTAAGCCGCGTAAGCCGTCATTTGCGCCGAGCTCCAATATGATAATCGTGGGCTTTACCTGCTTGATGGTGCTTGTAAGGCGCGTTAAACCGCTATCTGTTGTTTCACCGCTGATGCTGGCGTTAATCACTTCATAAGTCAATTTTTCTTGCGCCAGCTTTTTTTTCAATAAAGCAGCCCAGCCTTGCTGTTGTGGAATACCATAAGCGGCCGATAAACTGTCGCCATAAATTAAAATTTTTGGGTTTGTTGCAAATGCCGGCATAGACCATGCAACAAAACCCATAAAACTCAGACTAATAACTGAAACTTTTACCAGCAAAAATAAACGGAAAAACATTAATGCACCAGCTCCCAATCATTCAAGCGAACGATTTGTATTATGAAATTATTAACAATGATAACCAAATTCGCATTCTGCAAGGCTTAAATTTGAGTGTTGCTGCTGCCGAGCAGGTGGCGATTATAGGCAGCTCCGGTTCGGGTAAATCTACACTGCTTAGCTTGCTTGCCGGATTGGACGTGCCAACCCGAGGGGATGTAAAGATTCAGGGCAAAGCTTTTAGTCATCTGGATGAAGATGGCCGGGCAGCGGTGCGCTCTGAGAGTATGGGCTTTGTGTTCCAGTCGTTTCAGTTATTGCCTGCACTGACGGCACTGGAAAATGTAATGCTGCCGTTGCAGTTAAAGAATGTAGCCAATGCCAAGCAGCCAAGTCTGGAAGCGCTGCAAAAAGTAGGGTTGGGTGAGCGCACCAGGCATTATCCTAAACAATTATCCGGTGGCGAGCAGCAGCGCGTGGCGATTGCACGCGCGTTTGCCACGCAGCCGAGGATTCTGTTTGCAGATGAGCCTACAGGTAATCTGGACCATGCCACCGGGCAAATGATTATCGAATTGCTGTTCAGGTTGAATGCCGAAGCCGGTACGACACTGGTTTTGGTCACACATGATATTCAGTTGGCTAATCGCTGTCATCGCCAGTTGAAACTTGCGAATGGTGTTCTGGAAGAGTTGGTATGACTGACATATCCATGACGCTGAATTTTAAACTGGCCTGGTCGCAAACCTTGAGCCTGTGGCGAGCCGGCGCTCTGCGCGTACTGGTGTTTGCCTTGGTGCTGGCGGTAGCCGCCATTAGTGCTGTCGGATTTTTTACCGAGCGTGTCGAGTCCGCGTTAAGTCAGCAGGGTGCCCTGCTGCTGGGCGGTGATCTTGCCGTGCTGGCGGACCATGATATTCCACAGGCTTTTGTCGATAATGCCCATAGGCAGGGGCTGGTTGCGGTTAAGACCTATGAGTTTCCTAGCATGGTTGTCTCAGGTGACAACAGTCAGTTAGTGGAGATCAAGGCGGTTGGGAACAACTTTCCATTACGGGGTGACTTGACTTTAGGCACTTCCGCGCTTGATGCCGGCAAAGTGGTTAAAGCGACACCGGCCAAGGGGGAGACGTGGATAGAGCCTAGATTGGCAAACCTGCTTGGCCTGCGTGTTGGTGACCAGCTGGCTGTAGGTGAGCAAAGCCTGCGTGTAGCTGCAATATTACTGCGTGAGCCCTCACGCGGCGGCGATATGTTCAGCTTCGCACCGCGGCTGATGATGAATGCCGAAGACCTGGCTGCGACGAAATTGATCCAATACGGCAGTCGCGTTAAATACCAGTTATTGGTCGCTGGCGAGTCAGGAAAAGTGCAAGTTTTCCATACACAAATGCAAGCAAAACTGGCGCGTGGGGAAAGAATTGAGGATTTACGCAATGCCCGCCCGGAAATCAAATTGGCATTGGATAAAGCCGAACAGTTTCTGGGGTTGTCGGCCATGGTCAGCGTGATACTGGCGATGGTAGCCATGTTGTTATCCAGCATGCCTTATATCAAACAGAGCTTGGATATGTTTGCCCTGATGCGCTGTTTTGGGGCTATGCAAAAAACGGTGTTACAGCTACTGGCGATACAAACAATTTTAATTGCATGTTTCAGTGCCTTGTTAGGCATAGCGCTAGGCTACTTTGCCCAATCAGGGCTTGCCCAATTGGCAGGCAGCCTGTTTGTTGAGGCGCTGCCGCCAGCGTCATTTGCACCGGCTTTACGCGGTTTGGCAGCCAGCCTTGCCATGATGGTTGCTGTGGTACTGCCGCACGCTTGGCAAATGCGTAAGCTCACCGCCATAAACATCCTGCGCCGCGAGACTCCGCAGGCAATAGCCGCCCAGCCCTTATCGGCGCAAGCCAAATTTTTACCCGCCGCTTTGGTGATGGCCGCAATGATTTTCTGGCAGGCGCAGGATATTAAAATTGCGTCTGCAACGCTGCTGGCAATGTTGATGCTTTGTATAGTGGTATATGCTTTTGCCTACGCATTGATTAACTTGGCTAAATTGTTAACCAGTTTGCCGACACAAAACACAACAGTTTCCACCATCCGCGTCGGTATACAGGGTCTTAAAACCAGGCTGGCTTTGTCAACAGTGCAAATGATCGGTTTCAGTATGGGGCTAATGGTATTGCTGCTACTGGCTCTGATTCGTGGTGACCTGATTCGCAACTGGCAGGCCTCATTGCCGGCAGATGCGCCTAACCGCTTTGTCATTAATATTCAGCCTGCACAGATTGATGGCATGCAGCAGTTTTTTACGCAGCAGCATATTAAAGACACGACGATATTCCCTATGGTGAAAGGGCGCCTGGTCAGTAAAAACGGCAATATACTTAAAACTACACAATGGGAAGGTGAGCGCGCACGGCGTTTGGCCGAGCGTGAATTCAATCTGTCGTGGGCTGCAACTATGCAAAGCGATAATAGCCTGGTTGCCGGGCGCTGGTGGACAGCTGCTGAACATGGCAAGCCTTACTTATCCCTGGAGCAGGATTTGGCAAAAACCCTGGGCATCAAACTCGGCGATCAGTTGACTTTCGATATTGCAGGCAACCCGTTAACGCTCACTGTAACTAGCCTGCGCAAGGTTGATTGGGACACCATGCGCGCCAACTTTTTTGCGGTAACGCCCCCGGGCGTGCTTGATAACTTTTCCGCAAACTATATCAGTAGTTTTCACTTGCCTATTGGCGCTGATTTGCCGCTTAATCTGCTGGTTAAACAATTTCCTAACCTAACCGTGATTGATGTGGCTGCATTAATGCAGCAGGTGCGTGGCATCATGCAAAAAATGAGCAGCACTATCGAGTATGTGTTCGTATTCAGTTTAATTACCGGCGTTGCCGTGCTTTATGCAGCGCTGGTGGCCACCAGAGATGAGCGTGTTGCAGAGGCAACGTTGATGCGTGTGTTCGGTGCATCACGCCGTCAGGTAAGCATTGCTTACTTTACCGAGTTTGCCTGTATTGGCCTGATTGCAGCGCTAGTTGCTACAACGGCTGCCAACATTCTGGGTTTTTACATCAGTGTGCATGTTCTGGATATACCGTTCCAATTCAATTTCCGTCTGGCAGTTGTCGCTTTGGTAATTGCCACTAGCGCCATACCTTTTGCCGCATGGCTTGGTTTGCGCAGTTTTCTGAATATTCCTCCCCGGCAGCTGTTAAATAGCATATAAGTTTTCGGTGGTTGTTTGCAACCGTCGAGCTGGCTGTAAACAACCAATATTTCAGTTACAATTACACGCCAAGTTATATAAAAATTGTATTTAGTCTTTGATAAATATGAATTTTTATAATCTGGTAACAAAATGTAACTTCGGGAATGTTTTTTGCTGTTTATATAGCGGGAGAGAAACTCTTAAGTTTAAGAATAAAGGAACAACATGCAAAAAACATTACAACCGAAAATAATTTTGGCAGCCATATTGGCAGCTTATGCACTGCCTAATCAGGCGTATGCCGAAAATAGGGCAGAGGCCCTTGAGTTAGGTGTAGTTGAGGTGGTAGGTGCTACGCCACTTGGTGGATTAGGCGTGCCTATCGAACAGGTTCCTGCAAATGTGCAAACAGCCAAGGGTAAGGATATTGCAGACCAGCATGGTTTGAGTATTGCCGATTATTTAAATCAAAATATGGCAGGCGTTAACATCAACGAGGCGCAGAATAACCCTTATCAACCGGATGTTAATTTCCGGGGGTTTAAAGCCTCGCCTCTAGTTGGTTCACCACAAGGCCTGTCTGTGTATCAGGACGGTGTGCGCGTTAACGAAGCTTTTGGCGATACCGTGAATTGGGACCTTATTCCAACCAATGCTATTTCCAGTATCACATTAATGCCAGGTTCCAATCCTTTGTTCGGTTTGAATAGCTTGGGTGGGGCATTATCCGTGCAAACTAAAAGTGGTGAATCTCACCCTGGTGGCGGCATACAGGTTTTAGGAGGCTCATGGGGGCGCTGGGCTGTTGAAGGTGAATACGGCGGTAAGTTAAGCAATGGCGTGAGTTATTTCTTTGCCGGTAACCAATTTAAAGAGCAAGGCTGGCGCGATAGCTCTCCATCTGATGTGCTGCAAGGTTTTGGTAAACTAGGCTGGAGTGATGATAAAACCGATGTTGATATTAGCTTTACCGGTGCAGATACTGATTTAACCGGCAATGGCTATCAATCACAAAGTTTAATGAAAACTTTTGGTTATAACTCGATTTATACCAAGCCCGATAACACTAAAAACAAGCTGGCTTTTGTCAATGCTAAAGTTAGCCACTGGCTTTCCGATGAGTTTCTATTGACGACCAATGCCTACTATAGACGTAATCATACCAACACATTTAACGGTGACTTGAATGGTAACTGGGATGGTGTCGTAGACCTTAATGAAGGTGTGATTAACCGTACTAATGTAAAACAAAATAGCTATGGATTGGGCGCGCAATTAACATGGGCAACTGATAAAAATCAGATGATCGTTGGCACTAGTGTTGACTTTGCACGAATCAATTTTACTCAAAGCTCACAGTTGTTCAGTACGTTTAGCCCGTCTCGCGGTATCGGCGGTGTATTGGATGTTGAAAATACCGATACTTCACTTAACGGTCGCAGCCGTACCTGGAGCCTGTTTGCTACTGATACTTACAACGTAACACCTAAATTAGCACTTGTTGCATCAGGCCGTTACAACACGACTCACGTAGATAACAAAGATAAGCTGATTCCAGGCGGTGGCGCAGGGTCTGGGTCATTGACCGGTAATGATACATATAACCGTTTCAATCCAGCTGTAGGTCTGACATATAGCTTTGTACCGGAAGTAAATGCATTTGCCGGTTATAACGAAGGCAATCGTGCACCTTCTATAATTGAACTTGGCTGTGCCGATGCGTTGTCTCCTTGTAATTTACCTAACGCAATGGCAGGTGACCCGCCATTAAAACAAGTCGTGACAAAAACTTTTGAAGGCGGTTTGCGCGGCAAGATAGGCAACTCTACCAAATGGAATGTTTCTGTTTACAGAGCTACCAATTACGATGATTTGCAGTTTATAGCCTCCAATATTTCGGGTGCAGGTTACTTTGATAACGTCGGTAAAACACGCCGTCAGGGTCTGGATTTAAGTTTTAACGGTGAATCAGGTGATTTCCGCTGGTCTGCTGGCTATAGCTACATTAAGGCAACTTATGAGAGTACCTTTGATATCGTTAATGATGTTAACTCGTCAACTCACCTTGATGCTGCCGGTAATGATGTAATCACCGTAAAACCGGGTGATAACATTCCAGGCATACCTAAGCATCAGCTGAAATTCCGTGGCGAATGGCGTGCATTGCCAACCTGGAGTATCGGAGCCAGTGCGGTGGTGTTTGCTGACCAATATGCTCATGGTAATGAGAATAATCAGCACCGGGCTGATGGTGTGAACTTTATGGGTTCCGGCAAGGTTGCTGGTTACGGTGTAGTGAATCTGGATACGCGTTACACTTTGCCTAATACTGGCTGGCAATTGTTTGCTAAAGTGAACAATGTGTTTGATCGTAAGTACTACACCGGTGCCTTGCTTGGTCAAAATGGTTTTGATGCTGCAGGTGTATTTGCTGCCGGCGCAGGGGTTGATGAAACTTTCCTGGCTCCTGGCGCACCGCGTGCCGGCTGGGTTGGCTTGCGTTATGATTTTGGCAAGCCAAAAACAGCGGCAACTTTAGATAACGATTAGTTTAGGAGTTTTACTTGCAATTGGCGCATCTAGGTTTGGGTGAAAATTCCGCATCATTTAAGCAGCAATCAAAAATCTTGATTGTTGAAGATGAGACACTTTTCGCACGGGCGGTGATGCGCCGTTTGCAGAAATCCAACTATGAATGTGCGCATGTGGAAAGCATTCAGGATGCGCGCGACATAGTCAGGCAGTTTTCTCCGGATATCGTATTGCTGGATATGCGCCTGCCGGATGGTAATGGCCTGGATTTACTGCCATTTTTTGTTGCTAAAAACGCCATGGTGATTGTGATGACAGCCCATGGGGAAATTAGCGATGCTGTAAATGCAATGAAGCAGGGCGCGGTTGATTATCTTAAAAAACCTATCGACCTTGAAGAGTTGCTGCTATCTATTCAAAAAGCCGAGACTGCGGCTGTACAAAATAATAGTCTGGATTATTCCCGTCAGCGCAATGCACATGCGATTGAAGGGGTTGAGTTGTTGGGTGAAAGCCCGGCAATGCAGAGTGTTAAATCTCAAATAAAACGCATCGCACAGCTGGTTTCAACTGACAGTGTGCCGCCGACAGTGTTGATCGGTGGCGAAACTGGCACAGGTAAAGATGTTGCTGCGCGTTTAATGCATTTATCCGGCCAGGATAAGCATAAAGATAAACCGTTTATACACGTGGATTGTGCTTCACTGCCGGCTGAATTGATTGAAAGTGAATTGTTCGGACATGAGAAGGGTGCTTTTACCGGTGCAATTAATACCCGGCCAGGGTTGATTGAGGCTGCTGAAGACGGCACGCTTTTTTTGGATGAAATCGGTGAGTTGCCGCTGACTTTACAGGCCAAATTGTTAAATGTGCTGGAGCGTCGTGTCGTGCGGCGTATAGGTTCAACCAAAGAGCGTCCGGTTCCAGCGCGTTTTGTCGCTGCGACGAATCGTGATTTGCATGAAATGTCGTTACAGGGAAAATTCCGGCAGGATTTATACTATCGATTGAATGTGATGAGCATTGCCATGCCGCCGCTACGCGAACGGGCAGGTGATATGCTGTTGCTGGCTAGGCACTTTGCCGCACAGACGGCCAGACGTTATGGCTTGGCGATGCCTGTTTTTATGCCAGATGCTATCAACATGATTGAGAGTTATAGCTGGCCCGGTAATGTGCGCGAGTTAAAGCATCAGGTGAGTCGCGCAGTTTTGCTGTGTCATAACAGCCAGGTGACAGATGTAGATTTGGCACTACCAATTTATCGAACGCCAGAAACCAGTTTGAACATCGATACGCAACAATCTACGCTGGATGCCGCTGAAAAAGCTATTTTATTGCAAGTGCTGGCAGAAACCAGAAACAACGTATCTGAAGCCGCACGCAAGCTTGGCATTACCCGTATGACCATGCGCTACCGCATGGATAAACATCAGATCAAACATTAGACGCTATAAAAACCTTTTTCACAGTTTAGTTACATCTCCAAATTTCTTAAAAAATTGCCGCATGGTATTATTCGGCTAATCCAAAACTGAAAGAATCCTATGCAAATCGGTACCCCTCTAAGCCCCAACGCAACCCGAGTCATGCTGTTAGGCAGCGGTGAACTTGGCAAGGAAGTCATCATCGCATTGCAGCGTCTGGGCGTTGAAGTGATTGCGGTTGACCGCTATGAAAATGCGCCGGGGCACCAGGTTGCGCACCGTGCACACGTGATTGATATGACCAACGATAAGGTTCTGCGTGAGTTGATTGCGCAGGAAAAACCGCATCTGATCGTGCCGGAAATCGAAGCTTTGAATACTGCCACACTGGCGGATATTGAGTCTTCCGGCATAGCGACCGTGATTCCAACCGTTAAAGCTGTGCAGCTGACCATGAACCGTGAAGGCATTCGCAGACTTGCTGCAGAGGAGTTGAAGCTGCCAACATCGCCCTATGCGTTTGCCAAAAGCGAAGCTGAATTGCAGGCGGCGATTGATGCAGGTATCGGTTATCCATGTTTTATCAAGCCTACCATGTCGTCTTCCGGTAAAGGCCAGTCTCGCATCACCAATGCCAGCGAAGTGAAAACCGCCTGGGATTATGCGGCTTCAGCAGGACGCGTGAACCAGGGTGTGGTGATTGTAGAAGGCCAGATCGATTTTGATTATGAGATTACCTTGTTGACGGTGCGTGCGAAGAATGCACAGGGTGAAATCACCACTTATTTCTGCGAGCCTATCGGCCATGTGCAGAAGAGCGGTGACTATGTAGAAAGCTGGCAGCCACAGGTAATGACAGCAAAAGCGCTGGATGAATCCAAACGCATTGCCAAGGCAGTGACAGATAGCTTGGGTGGTTTAGGCCTGTTTGGCGTGGAGCTTTTCATCAAAGGCGATCATGTCTGGTTCAGCGAAGTCAGTCCACGCCCGCATGATACCGGCATGGTCACCATGGCCAGCCAGCGTTTCAGCGAGTTTGATCTGCATGCGCGTGCCATTTTAGGGCTGCCGGTAGATGTTGCCTTGCGTGATGCGGCGGCAAGTGCCGTGATTTACGGTGGGCACGAAACAAAACAATTGGCGTTTGACGGCGTGGAAAAGGCATTGGCTGTGCCAAGCGCGGATATACGTTTATTTGGTAAACCGGAATCGTTCATGAAGCGCCGCATGGGTGTGGCATTGGCGACCGGTAAGGATACCGATGAAGCCAGAGCCCGCGCCCAGTTGGCAGCTAGCCTGGTTAAACCTGTAGTGGTTTAGGTCATTATGATAGATAAGATTGAAGAAGCCGGCAGCGATAAAAGAACGTTTTTTGAACTGCTGGGCGGTGAAGCGGATGGTATCGAGAATATCCGCAAGCTGGTAGAAACTTTTTACGACATCATGGATAGCGACCCCAAAGTGAAGCCGCTGCGCGATATGCACCAGCCGGACTTGACCTCCGCGCGTGAAAAGCTGTTCATGTTTCTCACTGGGTGGACTGGTGGTCCTCAGCTATACATCGAGCGTTATGGCCACCCCATGCTGCGCGCGCGCCACATGCCGTTTGCAATTGACGAATCAGCACGTGACCAATGGATGTACTGCATGATTAAAGCCATGCATCAGTTGGGTTACGAGGATGAACTGATGAAAAAATTAGCCACGCAGTTGTACGGCGTGGCTGATTTTATGCGTAACCAGTAATAGCCGGTTTATTTGCTGCCTGGCAAGCCGCCAAGTAATGCAGCAACCGGTTTTTTCTTGGTGGCTACCGTTCTGCTAGCAACTGTCTGTGTTTTTTGTGTGGATGGTTCGTAAGGCTTGTCAAACCAAGGGTCACTGCTTTTCTGTCTGGCAGGGCGCCTGATAGGTGTTGCATCCTGATTGCTCTGCTGGCTGGTTCTTGTATGAGCGCCACGTGTTTTATGTACTGGCTTTTCAAGCTCAACGGTTTCTTTAGTAATCTGGCGTTTAATCAGCTTTTCGATTTCCAGCAGGTACTTTTCTTCATCATCACACACAAACGAGATCGCAACCCCCAAAGCGCCTGCTCGGCCAGTGCGGCCGATGCGGTGCACGTAATCTTCAGGTGCGCTTGGAATTTCATAGTTAATTACCATTGGCAATTCGCTGATATCCAGACCGCGTGCGGCTACATCCGTTGCAACCAGCGCGGTTACCGTGCCGGCTTTAAATGCATCTAAAGCCTTAATGCGTTCCTGCTGTGATTTGTCGCCATGAATCGCGTCAGCGGCAATGCCTTCTTTTACCAAGCTGCGGCTTAAGCGGCTGGCGGTGATTTTAGTTTTGGTGAATATAATCACCTGTTTCGCATCTGCCTGTTTCAGCAATTGTATTAACAATGCTTCTTTATCACTTTGCGCAACTTGATATACTTTTTGCGTTACGTTGTCGTTGGTGGCATTGCTGCGCGCCACTTCAATCAGTTGTGGTTTTGTTAAAAATTCATCTGCCAGCTTCTTGATCTCGTTGGAGAATGTGGCTGAAAACATCAGGTTCTGGCGTTGTTTAGGCAATAAAGCCAATATGCGACGCAGATCAGGCATAAAGCCCATGTCCAGCATTCTGTCTGCTTCATCCAGTACTAACATCTGTACCTGACCAAGCTGTAGCGTTTTTTGTTCAATATGATCTAACAAGCGACCAGGGGTTGCTACCAGCACTTCCACGCCGGTTTTAAGGTGTGGGGTCTGCGTTTTTATGTCTACACCGCCATACACCACTAAAGAGCGGAGTTGTGTATGCTTTGCATAGGCTTTGACGCTTTCCTCAACCTGTATCGCCAGCTCGCGTGTAGGCGTCAGGATCAACGCCCGTACCGGGTGTTTGGCAGGGGAGGTACTGCTATTGGCCAGCGGCAGTAATTTTTGCAATAAAGGCAGCGCAAACGCGGCGGTTTTGCCTGTGCCGGTTTGTGCGCCAGCCATTAAATCTCCGCCCGCCAAAGCTACAGGAATACCCTGTAATTGAATAGGGGTTGGCGTGGTGTAGCCGGAGTCGGCAAGTGCCTTAAGTAACTCTGGTGCTAAGCCTAAATTGTCAAAATTTACTGGTTCTGTCATTGATTTGGATATTTTCTAATTGATAAACTTTATTCTCGCCACCGATAAACACGGATTCACACAGATATTAAAAGACAATGTTACGAATTTCTATCTGTGCTTATCTGTGCTTATCTGTGTTAATCAGTGGCTAAAATGTTTTTAAGCAAAATTACGTGGACGGCGTGGTGCACCGCTACCTGCATTCGCGCTGGCAAAACCGCGTGCAGCATTGCTACGGCCTTCGTTGCGATTGCTATCACGACGTGCTGCTGGCGCTGCGCCACGGTCGGCACGACCTTCGCTGCGTTGACCGTCACGTGCATATGGTTTTTTACCAAATGCAGCACTATCACCGAAACTGCGGTTAGGAGTACCAGTATTAGAGTTACGACGGTCACCAGAGTTTCTGTCGAATGCGCTACGATCACCAAAGCTGCGTGCGCGGTCGCCAGCAGGTCTTTCTGAGCGGTTGAATTCAGGTTTTGGTGCGTAACCAGCAGAGTTGCCGTTTACTTCACGCGGCGCTGAGTCACGGTTGCCCCTGTTTTCAAAGCGGTTGCTTTCAGAGCGATTTTCAAAACGGTTTTCGCTGCGAGCGCCATCACGGCTAGCACCGCTGCGGTCATCGCGACCTTTATAGCCACCACGGTCATCACGTGGTTTCAAACCACCGCGGCCGCCTGGCTTGTGACCGTCACGACGATCACCACGGCCGCCGGGAGCGTCCATGCGGATTGCGCGTTTAGGTTCAAAGCCTTCGATCACTGCCGGTTCCATACGTTGACCAGTGAACTGTTCGATTTTACGCAGAATGTGGCGATCCATATTAGATGCGAATGAAATCGCGATACCGGAAGCGCCAGCACGGCCGGTACGGCCAATGCGGTGCACGTAGTCTTCTGCGAACTTAGGCAAGTCGTAGTTGATCACGTGTGAGATGCCAGCCACGTCAATACCACGCGCAGCAACGTCGGTTGCAACCAGTACTTTTACATCACCGTGGCGCAGTTTAGTCAAGGTGCGGTTACGCGCGCCTTGTGTCATGTCACCATGCAATGCGGCTGTTTTGTGGCCAGCTGCGTATAGGTCTTCAGCAAGTACGTCAGCGTGACGTTTGGTAGAAGTGAAAATGATTGTTTGGTTAACTTCCGGAGCAATCAGCAGATGCTCCAGCAATTTGTTTTTGTGTGTCATGTCATCAACAAAGTGCAGGCGCTGCTCAATGTTTGCATGTTTTTCTTTTTGTTGAGCGATCTCAATGGTTTTTGGATTGCGCAGAATATCACGTGCAATACGGCCAATGTTGCCGTCCAGTGTTGCTGAGAACAATAGTGTTTGACGTTCTGCTGGCAATGCTTCGCAGATGCGCTCAACATCAGGCATAAAGCCCATGTCCAACATTCTGTCAGCTTCATCCAGAATCAGCATTTGCAAGCGTGATGTATCAATACGGCCACGCTCAAGGTGGTCGATGAAACGGCCTGGCGTTGCTACCAGAATATCTAAAGGCTGTGACAGCAGCTTGTTTTGTAATGGATAAGGCATGCCACCAACGATACTTACGGTACGTGCACGGATGTATTTACCGTATTTACGTGCAGATTCATTAACTTGCGCAGCCAGTTCGCGTGTTGGTACCAATACCAGAATACGTGGGCCACGGCTTTTAGATTCGTGCGGTGTTGCCAATAAGTTAAGTGCAGGCAATGTGAATGCTGCAGTTTTACCGGTACCGGTTTGTGCTGAAGCCAGCAGGTCGTGGCCAGCGATCACTTCAGGAATCGCTTGTGCCTGGATAGGAGTAGGGGTGGTGTAACCAGCCTCTTCAATAGCACGTAAAATTGCAGGATGTAGATTTAAAGATTCAAAAGACAAAGTAGTCCCTTTCAAAAAAAACAAAAAAGGGCGCAAGCAAATACATCTATGTTTTACCATTTAAACTTGAAGCATGTAAAAACATAACGCAGAAAAGCAGTTTTCAAAAATATCGAGTTGCTTTATTTACCAGCGCACGGGCATAGCCGCTAACCAGTAAAGATAGATTTACAATTAAATCTAAAGATAGTCGCTTCAAAATTTCACGAGCGACCGAGGGTCAGGGCGATGAATCTAAAACTTTTATATATGAGTAAAGTTTTAAGTTGTGCGCATTATAGGCATAAATTACATAATGTCAAAGCTTTATTCCATATAAGTAAATGTTTTAGTGTGTAATGTGTTAAAATCGCCGCCTTTCAAATGAACCGGTAGCAATACATGTCACGTAACCCTAATCCTAGAAACCTGAGAAACATCGCAATTATCGCCCACGTTGACCATGGTAAAACAACCATGGTGGATAAACTTTTACAGCAAGCGGGCACTTTCTCGTCTCACCAGCAAGTCACCGAACGCGTGATGGACTCTGGTGATATTGAAAAAGAACGCGGCATTACTATTCTTGCCAAAAACACAGCCCTTAACTACGAAGGTACACACATCAATATTGTCGATACTCCAGGCCACGCCGACTTCGGTGGTGAAGTAGAGCGCGTATTGGGCATGGTAGACGGTGTGGTGCTGCTGGTTGATGCTGTAGAAGGTCCGATGCCGCAAACACGTTTCGTAACTAAAAAAGCATTGGCTTTAGGCTTGAAACCTATCGTAGTAATTAACAAGGTTGACCGTCCGGGCGCACGTCCTGACTGGGTGATCAATCATACGTTCGACCTGTTTGCTAACCTGGGCGCAACAGATGAGCAGTTGGATTTCCCAGTGGTATATGCATCAGCTTTGAATGGCTTTGCAACACTGGACATGAAGGTGGAAAGCGACAATATGCGCCCACTGTTCGAAACTATTTTAAAACATGTAGAAGCACCGCAAGGCTTAAGCGATGCGCCGCTGCAAATGCAAATCTCAGCGCTGGATTATTCAACCTATACCGGCCGTTTGGGTATTGGTCGCGTCACTAATGGCAGAATCAAACCTGGCCAGGTAGTGGTAGTCATGAATGAAGACAAGCAAGTTGCTCAAGGCCGTATTAACCAGGTATTGGGTTTCAAAGGCTTGGAACGTGTGCCGGTTGAAGAAGCTGAAGCTGGCGATATCGTGATTATTTCAGGTCTGGATGACATCGGTATCGGTTTCACGATCTGTGATCGTGATAATCCTGTTGGTTTGAAACATCTTGGTGTAGATGAGCCGACATTGACCATGGACTTTATGGTGAACACTTCGCCATTGGCAGGTAAAGAAGGTAAGTTCGTAACAAGCCGTCAAATTCGTGACCGTTTAACTAAAGAACTGTTAGTAAACGTTGCGTTACGTGTTGAAGACACACAAGATGCGGACGTATTCCGTGTATCAGGACGTGGCGAGTTGCACTTGACCATTTTGCTGGAAAACATGCGTCGTGAAGGTTTTGAAATGGCAGTGGGTAAACCACGCGTGGTTTACCGTGAAATTAACGGCGAAAAATGTGAGCCTTATGAAATCCTGACTGTGGATGTGGAAGATGACAACCAGGGTGCTGTGATGGAAGAGTTAGGCCGCCGCCGTGGTGAAATGCAGAACATGGAATCAGATGGTAATGGCCGTACCCGCCTGGAATACAAGATTCCAGCACGTGGCTTGATCGGTTTCCAAGGCGAGTTCCTGACATTGACTCGCGGTACTGGCTTGATGGCGCATATTTTTGATGAATACGCACCGGTTAAGGCAGACATGCCAGGCCGTCGTAACGGTGTGCTGATTTCGGCAGAACAAGGCGAAGCTGTTGCTTACGCATTGTGGAAGCTGCAAGATCGCGGTCGTATGTTCTCAGTGCCGGGTGATATGCTGTACGAAGGTATGGTGATTGGTATTCATAGCCGCGATAATGATTTGATTGTTAACCCGATTAAAGGTAAACAACTGACTAACGTGCGCGCTTCAGGTACTGATGAAGCTGTGCGTTTGATTCCACCAGTGGCATTATCTCTGGAATCAGCTGTGGAATTTATTGATGATGATGAATTGGTGGAAATTACACCTAAAAACATCCGTATCCGTAAACGTCACCTGCTTGAGCACGAGCGTAAACGTGCTGCAAAAGAGTAATTGATTATAAGTAATTGATTATATAAGTTGTAAAAAAAGCCAGCTGACGCTGGCTTTTTTTATGGGTGAATTTTTTGAAACAATAAGTGTCACTACATACAGAAAATAAGATTTTTTTGTGACATGATACAAATTGGATGTTAAACAATATTGCCTAACGTGGTGTTGCTTGGTGTACTTAAGTGCTTTGGATAGGATTGATCGGTAGCAGGAGATGAATAACAACTTGAATGACTGAGGAGGCTAAAATGGCTGTGATTGATCGAGTATTGGTTGGCGAAGCATTGGTAATTGAGAACCGTCCAGATGGACATGGTTTGGATCTGTTGAATGTAGCGCATATTGATTTAATTATAGGGCCAAGAGGCAGTGCGGCAGAAGACGCTTTTTGTCGCACTCTGACAGATCAAAAGTCTGGTGCCAATGGCTTACTTGCTATTGTTGCACCAAATATGATGGTAAAGCCGAATACCGTCATGTTTAATAAAGTGACTATCAAGAATGGTAAGCAGGCTACGCAAATGTTCGGCCCTGCACAACGCGGCGTAGCGATGGCGGTAATGGACTCAGTAGCTGAGGGTGTTATCCCTGAGGACGAAGCTGACGATGTGTTTCTCTGTGTTGGTGTTTTTATTAACCATCGTGCCGATATTGATGAGCGTATTCAGGAGTGGAATTATCGTGCAACCAAGCAGGCCATTAAAAATGCAATTGCCCGCGAGCCTAAGGTTGCAGATTTATTGAAGGTTTATAAGCAATCTGTTCACCCTTTTGCCGCTAAAGACAAATAACGGCTAAAGATATAACGGCTGAAGCCGGGGCTGAGATTGCGCCTAATCCTGCTCTTTGGTTTTGATCGCTTTTAAATCATCAATAATCTGCTGTGAGTGGTTGGATACGTTGACTGAGGTGTAGATTTTTTTGATTTTACCGGTAGGGTCAATCAGAAAAGTATGGCGTTTGGCGATTTTTATTATCAATAAATTGGTTAAGGCATCATAACTAGCCGCTACTTTGCCTTCAGTATCGGCCAGCAGTGGAAAAGGCAGGTGGTATTTTTCGGCAAACTTGCCGTGAGACTCGCTGTTATCAACACTGATGCCAACAACTTTTGCGCCTAGTTTTTCAAGCTGTGCCATATCGTCGCGGAAGTGGCAGGCTTCTTTGGTGCAGCCTGGTGTGTCATCTTTTGGATAGAAATAAAGAACCAGATACTTGCCGCGATAGTCTGTTAAGCGATGCACGTTTCCTTTTGCATCGTTAAGTGTGAAATCATGTGCGTCACTGTCAATGCGCGAGCCGTTGGTGGCTGTGGCATAGCTGCGATACCCAAAAACTGCTATTAACAGTATGGCTGTGTAAAAAAACAGTTTAATTAACATGGTGGTGCTTTCAAGGATGCTGTTGAATCAAATGTTAAGTCATCGCCGATGGTAGCACTATTTGTTTCGCCAAGTAAAATGTACCAGTCAAAATGACCACTTGAAATAATCACGTGAAATGATCACGTAAAGACACATATGCACAGAGTAATTAATAATTGCAGCGTGCCAGTAGTGAAAAAATTGCTATAATTAATCACTTGGAAAGTTTCAATTTTTTGACTTCGTGAAAAATACTTGCCAATTAACAGAGTTTTTCAAATACAAATTGAAATTAATCAACCTAAATACTGCACAGATGAAGTTGCTCTTCAGGAAATTGCTGATAATCCTTGGATTAATCGCAATTTTTGCATCTGTAATACAGCACGATGTTGATAGCTACTCTATAGACTCGTCTGGTAACGACCAGGCTACAGTTGTTCAGCTTGATAAAGATAACAACCGTGATGTTGGCGATGCTGTTCCTATTGCGGCGGTTGTATATAAGCATTTTTCTGTAAGTAACTCTGTTCATTATTTCCATAGCGCAAGCTATCAAGAGCCAACCTTGTTGGTTCAACAAAGACCCCCCAACGCATAATTCCCCTATGGCTTAATTCTTGCTGGCTTAATCTTTAAGCTTGTTTAGAACAAATAAGCCCGGTTTGTAATTGGCTACATGCCATGCCATACAACGGCGTGGCCAGCCAAGTGCAAGATCAAACTTAATAATTGATATTACCGTTTAATGGTTATTAATCGGTTTCAGTTATTCACTCAGGAAAAAACCGTTTATGCATAGTTTTAGTGCAAATGAGCTTTCAGTGCGCTCAAAAATGAATCACATTGCTTTCGTTCTTATTTTATTAATTGGTTTGATGCACGGCTATACAGCGCTTGCAGCGCCAAGCTTTACCTTGCAGCAGATTGTTGCAATGGCTGCCGAACAAAACCCTTCTATCAATATTTCAAAAGCGCGTGAAGAATCAGCCACTGCTACTGTAGTGACTGCTAATACCTTCAGTAATCCGCAGCTTGAATTTGGTGCAGGTCCAACCAGTTACAGAACCCCTGGCGGGCAGGGAAATAATGGTAACTGGGGTGTGGCATTGTCGCAGCCTCTGGATTTCCCCAGCGTTCGTAATGCGCGCAGAGAGGTTGCAGAAAATAATGTGCAAGTTGCCAGCTTGGGGATTGAGCTGACTAAAAACGATGTGCGCACCCGTGTTAAAAGTGCTTTCTATGATGTGTTGCAACGCCAGGCAGTGCTTGAGCTGGCTGAAGCTGACCGTAACTTATTAAAGGATATTCGTGAGCGCATTAAGTTGCGCGTCGATGTGGGCGAGTCACCCAGGTATGAGCTGATTAAAGCCGATACCGAGTCATTGGCTGCGGAGCGCGACTTTCAGGCTGCGCGAGTCAGGGTAACCGAAGCTAAAGCTTATCTGCGTGGTTTGATCAGTGCCGGCGTTCCTGAAGATTTCAATTTATCGGGCGACTTGCCCCACAGCAATAGCTTGCCAAGAATTGATGAGCTACGCGAAAGAATCAATGAAGCAACCCAATTAAAGCAAATTCGTGCCGCGATAAAAACATCAGAGGCTAATCTGCGTTTACAAGAACAATTGCGTAATCCCGGCCTTACCGTTAAGGCTGGGATTGAGCAAGACCCTGACTTGCGGCAATTGAGGTTAGGGATTGCCATTCCACTGCCGCTTTGGGATCAAAGAAGCGGCCCTATTGCACAGGCCGCTGCTGAAGTTAAAGAAGTTAATGCGATTTTAAGTGATCGTGAATTAGCTATTAAACGCGATATCGAATCTGCCTATCAACGTTATCTGATCGCACAGCAACAGGTTACAGCATTTGAAAATGGCTTGCTGGCTCAGGCCGAGGCGGTGCTGAAAGTCGCTGAAGCGGCTTATCGTTTCGGCGAACGCGGCATTCTGGATTACCTGGATGCGCAACGTACCAAACGCGTCGTAAGAAAAGACTACTTATCTGTACGTTACGAATATATTAATACCATGCTGGAAATTGAACGCTTGCTTGGCTATGAACTTTTGGAGGTTAAATCTTAATGACTGCTACACCTATGTTTTCAGATGTGTTTTCAGATGTGTTTTCAAATATCAGCCAAAGTAAAAAAATGTTACTGGCTATATGCTTGGCAAGTTTATTGGCTAGCGGCTGTAATGCAAAGAAAGCCGAAGCTCCGATTGAGGCAAAAGTTGTTGACCCAAATATTGTGGAAATAACCGAGCAATTGGCTCAGCAGATCAAACTGCACAAGGTAGGCAATATTGAAATGCGCGGTACCTTGCGTGTTCCCGGCACGATACAGGTTGATGAACAGCGCATGGCACGAATTGGTGCTTCTGTGACGGGCCGTATCCGCGATATTGAGGCTACGCTAGGCCAGAACGTTAAAAACGGAGAGGTTTTGGCAACGCTGAATAGTACCGAGTTGGCACAAAATCAACTTGTTTACATTAAAGCGGCACAACAAATTGGTTTGCAAACCAAGGCGGTTGAACGTGCACGTTTGCTGCAAGAAGCTGATGTGATTGGTGCGGCTGAGTTGCAACGCCGTGAATCTGAGCTTAGTGCTGCTCAAGCCGAGCTGAATGCGGCACGTGACCAGTTGCTGGTATTGGGTATGAATGAGTCTGCAATTGATAAGCTTTCTAAATCGGCGCAAATTCGTTCTTATAGCAACGTAATTTCACGTATTAACGGCACGGTGATTAGCCGTAAGGTCAATTTAGGCCAAGTGGTACAACCGGCGGAAGAGCTGTTTATTATTGCCGACCTCTCGCATGTGTGGGTGGTAGCCGAGGTGCCGGAGCAGCAAATCGACTTGATTAAGGTAGGCGAAGAGGTTGTGGTGGAAATCCCGGCTTTGGCTAACAAGCAATATAAGGCGAAATTGATCTATGAGGGCGATGTTGTAAACCCTGAAACCAGAACGGTTACCGTGCGCTCTGATCTTGCCAATGCTAACCGTGAGATTAAGCCGGACATGCTGGTTTCCATGCTGATTCAATCTCAACCGGAAGCAAAGCTGGCATTGCCATTACAAAGCATCGTACGTGAGAACGATAGCACTTATGTTTACGTGCAACTGGCGCCTAACAAATTCCGCCTACGTGAAGTCGAGCTGGGGCAGGAACATGAGGGGATGGTGACTATTCTGAATGGTGTTTCCGATAGTGAAATCGTCGTGGCTGATGGTGCATTCCATGTAAATAACGAACGTAAACGCAAAGAATTGGAGTAATGAATGATTGAATCTCTAGTTCGCACGGCGCTTAAACAGCGCCTGATTGTGATGGTGCTTGCAGTTGCCTTGATGGTTGCAGGTGTATTTGCACTGCAAAAACTTTCTGTTGATGCTTTCCCTGACGTAACTAACGTGCAGGTGCAGATTGCGGCGCAGGCAACCGGCAAATCACCGGAAGAAGTTGAGCGTTTTATTACCGTACCACTGGAAATTTCCATGACCGGTTTGCCGGGCCTGACTGAAATGCGCTCAATGAATCGCAATGGCCTATCTTTAATTACCCTGGTGTTTACAGACAGTACCGACGTATATTTTGCCCGTCAGCTGGTGATGGAAAGGCTGATGGAGGTGATGGAGAAAATGCCGCAGGGCGTGACGCCGATTCTGGGTCCCGTTGCAACAGGCTTGGGAGAGGTTTATCAATACACACTGGATAAGCCAGGTGATGGCGAAAAAGAGCTTTCTGTCGAGGAGCTAACCGAAAGGCGTGCCATTCAGGACTGGGTAGTCAGGCCGTTATTACGCGGTATTTCAGGTGTAGCTGAAATCAACTCACAGGGTGGCTATGTTAAGCAATATCAGGCATTGGTCAATCCGGATCGGATGAATCACTACGGGTTAAAGCTACAGGATATCTACATGGCTTTATCCAAAAACAACGCGAATAGTGGTGGCGGTGTATTGCCGCAGTTTGCAGAACAGTATTTGATTCGCGGTGTGGGCTTGATTGAGAATCTGGACGATATTCGCAACATTGTGCTTAAAGAGCAGAGTGGGGTGCCGGTTTTCATGCGTGACGTGGCTGAGGTTAAGCTGGGTCATGAGGTACGCGTTGGTGCGGTGATGAAAAACGGTTATACCGAATCTGTGGGCGGCATTGTGATCATGATGCGTGCAGGTAACGCTAAAGAAGTAGTAAGCCGCGTTAAAGAGCGTGTAAAGGAAATTAACGATAAAGGTATGTTGCCAAACGGCCTGCAAATCGTGCCTTATTATGACCGAAGTGAGCTGGTGGACGCAGCGCTGTTTACGGTAAGCAAGGTGCTGGTTGAAGGCATCATTCTGGTGATCATTATCTTGTTCCTGTTTCTGGGGGATGTGCGGTCCAGCGTTATCGTGGTGGCAACCTTGATATTGACGCCGCTGATTACCTTTATGGCGATGAATTACTATGATATTTCGGCTAACCTGATGTCGCTGGGAGGTTTGGCAATTGCTATCGGCCTCATGGTTGATGGCTCTGTGGTAGTGGTCGAGAATGCATTTCACCACTTGGGGCACCGGCAAGGGGAGAGCAAGGTACGCGTTGTGCTCGAGGCCGCAGCTGAAGTAGGTACACCGGTATTATTTGGTGTAGGCATTATTATTCTGGTATTTCTGCCATTGATGACCTTGCAAGGGATGGAAGGCAAGATGTTTGCGCCGTTGGCGATGACTATTGCAATCGCCTTGTTTGTATCCCTGTTGATTTCACTGACATTATCGCCAGTGCTTTGTTCGTACATCCTCAAAGGAGGTTCGGGCGAAGATACCAAGCTGATTCAAACTATCAAGAAGCCTTATTTGAAACTGCTTAACTGGGCACTTTCCAATGATAAAAAAACCATTGCGGCATCAACTACAGTATTTGTAATCTCCTTACTGGTAGTGCCTTTGCTGGGTACGTCGTTTATCCCGGAAATGAAAGAAGGTTCGATTGTTCCGGGTATTAACCGTGTGCCTAATATCTCGCTTGAAGAGTCCATCAAAATGGAAAATGAAGCGATGCGACTCATCATGGAGAAGGTTCCTGGTGTTAAATCTGCCATGTCTGGTATTGGCCGTGGCGAAAGTCCGGCTGACCCGCAAGCGCAAAATGAGTCTACGCCTATTATCAGTTTGAAGCCGAGAGACGAGTGGCCTAAGGGCTGGACGCAGGATGATATTGCCGACAAGATGACGCAGGTGCTGTCTGAAGGCTTGCCGGGCGTACAGATCGTGATGGCGCAGCCGATTTCTGACCGTGTGGATGAGTTGCTCACCGGAGTGCGCTCTGATGTTGCCGTGAAAATATTTGGTGATGACATGGTCAAGCTTAAAAATAAAGCCGACGAAATTGCCAAAATCGCTGGTACCGTGCCAGGCGCGGTGGATCTGCGTGTGGAGAAAGTATCCGGTCAGCAATACCTGAATATCACCATTAACAGGCAAGCGATTGCTCGTCAGGGCATTAATGCCTCGGATATTCACGATATTATTGAAACGGCAATTGGCGGCAAAGTGGCTACCGAGATTTATGAAGGGCAGCGCCGTTTTTCTGCTGCGGTACGTTTTCCTGATAGTTTCCGCAATAACATTGAAGCCATTGGCAATATACTGGTGACATCTCCTAATGGCTCGCGCGTGGCATTAAGTGATTTGGCCAAGATCGAGATTCGAGATGGCCCTGCGCAAATCAGCCGTGAGTTGGGTAAGCGCCGTATTGTGGTGGCGATTAACGTTCGAGATCGTGACCTGGGTGGTTTTGTGGCCGAGTTGAAGCAAGTGCTTGATACAAAACTCAAGCTACCTGATGGTTATTACCTTGAATACGGCGGCCAGTTTCAGAACATGGAGCGCGCATTGAATCATTTGATGATTATTGTGCCGATAACCATTGCGGCGATATTTTTCCTGCTGTTCCTGCTGTTTAATTCAGTACGTTACGCAGCAATGATTATCATGATTCTGCCATTTGCCTCGATAGGCGGTATTTTTGCCCTGCTGGTCACTGGTGAATACCTGTCGGTGCCAGCGTCGGTAGGGTTCATTGCATTATGGGGTATTGCCGTATTAAATGGCGTGGTGCTGGTTTCTTATATCCGTTCGCTGCGCGATGAAGGCAAAAGCCAGGTAGACGCGATTGTAGAAGGTTGTAAACAAAGGTTCAGGCCGGTAATGATGACGGCAACAGTTGCCATGCTGGCACTGGTACCATTTCTGTTCGCGACTGGACCAGGCTCGGAGATTCAACGGCCATTGGCTATTGTGGTGATTGGCGGTCTGATCAGTTCAACGTTATTAACGCTGGTGGTAGTGCCAACCTTATACCGCAGGTTTGAAGAAACTAGAATCGAAGCATAATGCTCAAGATAAAGGAGTTGTTGTAATGAAAGAAATCAAAGCGGTTATACAACCTCATCGCTTGCCTAAAATTCGATCAGCCCTGCGTAACATCAAGGCGTTTCCAGGTATGACGGTGAGTAAAGTTGAAGGTTGCGGCCATTATGTGGCAAAACCGGCGCAAGGTATTAAAGAAGAGCTGACTGACTATAGCCCTAAGGTTCATATTGAAATGGTGGTTCCGGACGACATGCTCGAAGGCGTGTTGCAGATCATTGTGGAAGTAGGGCATACCGGTCAGGTCGGTGATGGTATTGTGTGGGTAACCTCGGTAGAGCGCTTTATCAGGTTATCCGAACAAATTAAGGTAATAGATTGCTAGTGATTAACCCCCGGTAATTTTATTGATCATTAATCAAGCTGCTCACTGCTCATGCCCAATATTGGCCTGTGCAGTGAGCAGTTTTCATATGTACTTTTTCATATGCACTGAAGCTTAATCGTATTTATTAAAGCCGCTAAAAGCCTTATACTACGACCCCTGCATTAAATAGCCCCCGTAGCTCAGTGGATAGAGCATCCCCCTCCTAAGGGGAGGGTCACACGTTCGATTCGTGTCGGGGGCACCAAACAAAACAAAGGCTTATAGTTTATCGCTATAGGCCTTTTTATTTGCCTGCGTCGATGATAAATGTTGGCACTTCCTTATGTGGCTCAAATTGAAATAGTATCTATAGAAAAAATGTGTGGTGGGTAAACCATATTTTAATGATGGTAATATATTTCTTCACACAGTATTCATTTTCGAGGAGAGGTTAATAATGACAAGCGAGTATTTTGACGCACCAATATTTATAAAAGAGAAGCATGAATCGACCGTAGATATTCTCCAAACTCCTTTCTTTTACAATGATGAAGGGCAGCCGACTTATGTCAATGAGCTTCCGAGCGGTATAGTGCCACTTGCCCCAGCAGTGACTAATCCCAATGTGGCCATAGGACATGAATATGTTGTTTCTGAAGTGATCGGCATAAAACAAACTCCACCTTATGGAGTGGAAACTCAACTTGGATTTATCGCTAAAGAAGTGGTGTTTGAGCCGATGTGGGCCACCCGCGATGTAGCGGCAGCGTTTGGAATTACGCTTGTTGAAAAAGGACAGGGGGTACAATTAAGTAGTCCGGTAGCGGAGCTTTCCCAGGTTGAATATGAATATGGTGTCTTTGCCGGACACTGGTCGCCATATCAGGGTACGGGTAACAAGTTGTTAACTGTTGAGTGCACAGACCTTGAGCATCACAACTTTCCACATATCTTTGCTTCAACTGACCCCAATTTTCCTTTAGTTATATCGGTCGGACGATATTGGCCTAAACTAAGCAAAATTCGACTGGCTGATCTGTGGGTGCCACGTGGAAGTGCGCTGTATATTCCTCCTAAACCTGCACCTGGTGAGTTAGAATGCCTTGATCTGCATAATAATAGAAACTCGGCCCGTGCGTGCTGGGGGGATATTGAACAGAACAGCTTGGTCACCAAGACGCTGCTTCAAACCCAAAATGGATTTTTTTACTGGTATTGGAACGCAACGCCCACAGTGCACACTAACTTGGCTACGAAGGGCGTATAAGAAATATATAGTATTCACACAGGAGCCCAGCATGTCTGAACAGTATGACGAACTTAATTGCGATAATGCGGTGTACAAAACTCTATTGGAATCTACCAAGGCAATTCCATGGAAGATTGACTGGGCGAGCATGAAGTTTGTCTACATTGGTCCACAGATAGAGTCTTTGCTGGGGTGGAACAGGGATAGCTGGGTTTCCGCAGAAGATTGGGCAATGCGTATGCACCCGGAAGATAGGGAGTATGTGGTGAATTTTTGCGTTTCGCAATCAAAGGCCGGTGTGGATCACGAAGCCGATTACCGCGCACTCACTAAGGATAACGGCTATGTCTGGATTCGTGATGTTGTGCATGTGATACGCAACGAAGATGGCGAGGTTGACTCCCTAATCGGCTTTATGTTTGATATTAGCGAACGGAAAAATACCGAAGAGAAATTAATCGGCCTGCAAAAAGAATTAGAGACCCTTTCATTTAAAGACGGCCTGACAGGTATTGCCAATCGCCGGATGTTCGACTTTAGATTGGATACCGAATGGGCAAGTGCACGCCGTAGCAACCAGCCGCTTTCGCTAATTGTGCTTGATATAGACTTTTTTAAGCAATACAACGATCTCTATGGGCATGTTCAGGGCGACAAGTGCTTGACGAGCATTGCACAAACACTGAATCGTGCTGCTGCTCGCCCCAAAGATATCGCTGCACGTTTTGGCGGTGAGGAGTTTGTATTGCTATTACCTGAAACCGATGAAAGTGCGGCACTACAGGTAGCCAAGCGTTGTCAGCGCCTTATTGAGAAATTAAAAATTCCTCATAAAGAATCAAGTGTCAGCGAGTTTTTAACAGCTAGCATGGGTGTAGGAACCATCAATCCAACTTCAGAGATGGAGTGTGAAAACTTTATTCAGGCCGTGGATAAACTGCTTTATGTTGCAAAACAAAAAGGTAGGAACCGAATCGAATCGGGAAAACTATAGTTTAAACTGTAATGCAATTTACCTGTAATAGTCAGTTTTTTTTATAAACAGAACAGGTAGTTACCCCATAAGAAACGAGTAAGAGATATAACTTACGCATATAGCAATTGATGCAGCAATAAGTCCCTTTATCTTTTTTTCCCAGTCTAATTCTTCTTGTGAGGCATTCATGTTGGTTTTTTTGAATAGCGTTTTAGCAAAAGGTGAGATCAATGAATCATTATCAGGATATAGTCCATCGTTATTGAGAGACTTTGCTATCCCTGTTGGTAGATATTTGTGAATGGGTTCGTAACCCCACTCAATGAACTCTTCTGAGCTGGCCATGTTGACTAGGCCGATATGGTTTAATACGGCATCATATGTGTCTGCTGAATTAACAGTGAAAAGCGGCCGATTGTATCTATCGAGTTTAATTAAGGAGTGAAATCCATTAGTGGTTTTACTACTGATTGTGTAGATGCTGTAATCATGGTTGTACACTTTTAGTTTGCTGATAATTACTTTGCTGGTGAAAAATGTTTTGAGGGTGTTTACGTACATTAAATTTGCCGTTTATATGGGTTTGTTTATACAAATGTTTCATTTTTTTATATTTACCATATTTTCGGTTTGCTTGCTATTGATTAATCTTCGCTTGGCTGTAAGATATTTGTAAGCATTTGGGGGTAATATGCGAATGCAGTGCCCATAATTAACTTGGAGACTATAATGAATAAACTAATAATTGCCATGGTAATGACCACATTTTGTTTCACTGCTTATGCTGAAACGCAGCAGGATAAAATGAAAACCTGTAATGCAAGCGCGACATCGAAAACATTAAAAGGTGATGAACGTAAAGCCTTTATGAAGGACTGTCTCTCCAATAAGCCAGAACCAGCACTAACCAGTCAGCAAGATAAAATGAAAACCTGCAATGCGGACGCAACAGCGAAAACATTAAAAGGTGACGAGCGTAAAGCCTTTATGAAGGGTTGTCTCTCTAATAAAGCAGATCCAGCCTTAACATCTTCACAAAACAGAATGAAAACCTGTAATGCTGACCCTAAAGCCAAAACACTTAAAGGTGATGAGCGTAAAGCGTTTATGAAAACTTGTCTGTCAGGAAAATAGCAAACAGTAGTTGAAGCAACCTTTACTGGCGGGGGTTCTGCGTGGAGCTTACCCCGTCAGTAATACTTTATTCCCATTAAACTGTCGGGCAATAAGTCTGATATGCCAAAAGGCTAAGGTGTTATAAGTAACAGGCTTATTTGCAAACGCCGTTGTTAGCCGCCGCTGTATTCCCCCAATTAATAGCCTTTGCCAGTGCATTTTTACTCGCTGTTTGCACTGCAGAGGTTCCGCCTTGTGCATTAGGGCTTGTTGCGGCTGTACTTTCAGTAATGAGTTCGCTGGCTATAGCGCGCTTGGATATTTTCTCAATTAGAGTAACGTTTAATTGCACGATGCCTTCGCTAATATCTCCGCTCTGGAATACATGATCAAACGCCTCTATTTTCAGTTTCAAACTACAGTTTGCCGGTTGGCTGGCTGCACTAGATAATGCGGAAAGTTTGCCAGTTAATAATTCTGAAGGGGTACTTGCCCAACGGCTTTCGCTATAAAAAAAGACGCGTGCAGGGTTTTGGTAATTCAGGCGGTAACGAATTTTATTGTGGTTGAGTCCTTCGGCTGAGGTTATTTCCTCAAGCGGGATTCTTGATGTGATTAGCTGATTGCTTTCACTGACATTAGGTAAACCAAAGTCGTAAATCGCCATATTAGGTGCGGTTTTATTGAGCCCAACGCAGGCAGAAAGTATACCGCTGGTTAGAACTAGAATGAAAAGGCGCATGTCTTTCCTCATGGTTTTACGTTAAAGCCTTCTTCACCTGGGCCGGCAGGCTGGCTCTGTTTTCCAAAAATAATACTTTGCGGATTGTCATTAAGGTTATCTATCAGTTGGTTGAAGTGTAATACGCTGCGACTCATGTTCTGAGTTAAGGTCTGCAGTTGCGGCAAGGTTTCATGGCTTAATGTAGTGGCTAGTTGATCGGTACTATTGCCGATTTGATCGACAGTGTTGTGTAAACTTTTTGCGGTTATGCTCATTTCGGCGATGAGCGGTTTTGTTGCTTCAGATGTCTGCCGCAGGCTATTCAGTGTCTGCATGAGCTGCGCTTGATTTTTATCTGACATCATATTGCCTGCGTTATTGAACATGACGGTTGCAGAATCAATCGCCGGCAATGCTTTTTGTGACGCTTTCTCAAGGTTTGCAATCGTATGGTTCAGTTTCTCAATATCGATTTGTTTTAATGCCTGATTGGCAGATGCCGTCAGTTGCTCGCTGTTTTTCAGTAGCAGGTTAAATTGAGCAAGCAGCTCAGGACCTTGTGTAGATAAGTTGTCTATCAATGTAGGTTTTAGTGGGATGATGCTTCCTGCTTCAAGTGCCGGCCCATTTTTGTTTTCGTCGTTCAGGTCAATATAGGCAAGTCCGGTGATGCCTTGTCGATGCAGTTGTGCATAAGCTGTATTGCTTAGTTTCAAGTTCTTGGACACGGCGATTTTGATAAGAATAGTGGTTTGCGAGGCTGTATCAAGTGAAATGTCTACCACTTTGCCGATATTAACGCCGCGGAATTTGACGATGGTTTCCGGGTTCAGTCCGGTAACCGGCAATTGTGAGGAAACAATATACTCGGTACGTTCTTCCTGTGAGTCGCTCATCCACCAGTAGGCAAACCCAAGCCCCAGTGCTAGCAGCAGGGTGAATATAGCAACGGCAATTGCGTAAGCCCGATTTTCCATGATTTATTATAATCCTTCGAGTCTGCTGCGGATACTTTGGAAAAAGTTAATGACAAAAGGGTGGTCAATTCTGGCCAGCTCTGCCAATTCACAATCTGCAATAATATGTTTGTCTTCCAATACGGCAACGCGTTCCGCAAGCGAGGCTAAAGTATCCATGTCGTGTGTGACAAACAGCACGGTTAAGCCCAAAGATCTCTTGAGCTGCTTGATAAGCTCAATGAAGTTGTGACTACGGTCAGGATCCAGCCCGGCAGTCGGTTCATCAAGCACCAGTAACTCCGGTTCCAGAGCCAGCGCACGAGCCAAGCCTACGCGCTTGACCATACCGCCGGAAATCTCGGCTGGCAACAGTCCGGCATCACGTGGCTCAAGCTCTACCAGCGATAGTTTATGCATGACTAATTGATGTATCACAGCTTCATCAAACTGTTTAAGTTCGCGTAAAGGGAATGCAATATTGTCGAATACCGATAGCGCCGAGAATAATGCGCCTTGCTGATACAGCACTCCAAAACGGTTCATCAGGCGTCGTTGAGCGGTTCGCTCCAGGGTGAGCAGGTTTTCGCCAAACAGGAATATTTTGCCACTTTCAGGCTTTGTTAAACCGATAATATGGCGTAGTAGTGTTGTTTTACCACAGCCGGATCTACCTACCAGTGCGGTGATATCACCATACCTGATTTTTAAATCAAGATTATGGTGGACGATATTATCGCCAAATTCGGTACATACCTTCTGAATATTGCAGATGATGTTCTGAGATTTGTCCCGAACTTGCGGATTTTCACCTGGAGTACCCTGGCTTAAATGCTCACTCATACGCCGATTCCACGTGTCATGATCGCAAACCAGGCATTGACCAGAATTACTCCGGATATAGCGGTGACCACTGAACTGGTTGTGCTGTTGCTTAAACTTTCTGTATTGGGCTTTATTCTTAACCCAAAGTGGCAGGCAACCAATGCTACGACAAAGCCAAACATCAGGCCTTTAATCAGGCTTAGTGTCAGGTTTATGGGCTGAACGACTACTGGTAAATAGTCAAAAAAGAAGTGAAAACTGATGCCCAGCTCTATGTTGGAAGCGAATGCGCCGCCCATCAGTGTCCAGCTTGATGTCCATAACACGAGTAACGGCGCAACAAAAGTCAGCCCTAATACCTTGGGTAGCACCACACGCAGAATGCGGGAAATCCCCATCGTAGTCAGCGCATCAATTTCATCTGTTACTCGCATTACGCCTATTTGAGCTGTCATTGCCGAGCCTGAGCGGCCAGCGATCAGCACCGCCATCAATACCGGGCCTAGCTCGCGAATAATGCTCAAACCCAGAATATTCACAATATAAATGTCAGCGCCAAAGGTGTGCAGTTGTTTTGACATCAGGTAGCCCATGACAACCCCCACCATAAATCCCAGCAATGCGGTTACCGGCAAGGCGTTAACTCCGCTTTTAAAAACATTGGCACTGAATTCTCGCCATGGGAAATCCCTGGGGTGGTGCAGTGAATAGGCAATTTCAATTAACAGTAAAAACAGTAAATGAAAAAACGCTTTGCAGTGGTGAGCAAGTCGCAGCATGCTTTTGCCAATTATCACTAGCGGAAACAGCCAGTCCAGATTAATTGTTTTTGTAGCGGGTCTTGGTAAGCTGATTAAAGTATTAAATAGCGCGGTGTGTTCCGGCTTGATGGCAATATTGGCATTTAATTGGTTATTCCAGCCAGATAGCAGGGTAGACGCGCCGGCTGCGTCCAGTTGCTCAACTTCAAGCAAATCCCATCGGGTGGAAGCATCGGCAAATAATGGCTGTAAGGATTTTTTTAACTTGGCAAAATCATTAGCAGGCTCGCGTAATGACCATTGGCCAGCTAGATGAACATGCTGATGACCTTGATTGTCGCGTGTGATACGAAAGCTGGCTACAGTCATACTGTTCCTCCATAGCTTTGATTATACGCAGTGGCATATCGCTAATACAAGCAATATGCCTGAAGGTATGGCAGCTTCAGGCGTCAAATTCTACCGGGTAGTGGTTTGGGTCAATACCACACATTTTTAGCGGTTCAATCAAGCGGTCGCGTTTGATTTTTGCACTGGAAAGTATATAGCCGCGAATCACGTGTTCGCGTGTTACCGGCGAATGGTCGTAACCAGCTACTTCTTCAATAATTTTGGTAACTTTGCGTCGCGCCATGGAGCGGAACAGCGCCGGTACGTATTTGAGCAATTCATTCAGCAGCTCTTCAGATTCCTTGTGCCATTCACCTTGTTTGGGTAGTTCCGGTACAAAACCATACTCATCCTCGCTGAGTTCACGCCATACTACAACCGAATTGCCATCCGGGTCTGCTACATGCGCCTCCAGCTCCAGTGCTGGCGTGCGCTGCGTTTCATACAGTGCGCGTCCGCCGGACTTTACCAGTATGTCAAAGGCAACTTGTACATCGGGTACGCTGACGCGCAATGTTACCGGGCGTGTCACTTGAGACACATGCACCAAACGCAATATCACGGAGCCTGAATCCAGATCAACAAAGCCTTCGCCGCGTTTAATCTCTTTTAATCCGATCAATCCGCTCCAGAATGCTACAGACCTTGCCAGATCGCAAACCGGTACATCTATGTGTGAAACACCAAAAAACATCTAAAACTCCCTAATTGCCAGTAGCGACTGGCGCTATATCGTGATTATGTTGCGCGCTGCAATCGGAACAATAGATTTTGCCAAGGCGCACGTGGTAAATAACTTTTTCGCCAGCCGCTACTTCGCGTTCGCAGCTGTCACATAATGTGCCTACATCCATGATGATTTCATCGAATCCTTCAAACGGTTTTTCCATGTCGCCAACTGTGCGTGCAAATGGCGCAGTCTTGACGATATCGCGTCGGTAAAAACCTTCCATCTCCATGAATCTTTGCACCATCGGTTCTGCTACGCCGTGCTTGTGCAGGCAGTCCAGCATGATGGATTCGCGGTAGTCAAACAGTTCGTCTGAAATCACCATCCAATGATGTGAGTTGCGCGGCCTGTCGCCAAAATATACTTTTTCACCGGTCAGTATCTGGCGTACAAAAAGATACTGTTTTTCGATCAGGCGCTGTTTGGTAACGCCGATAAAAAATGATGAAAGCCTCTCGTCGGCAAACACAATGGTGTAAAAGTCTGTGAGTATCGCTGAAAGCAGTTTTCCTTCTTGCAGTGCGGCCCATAATTGCGGGTCTGGCGGCGGGTACTTTGCTTTATCATCCTGCTCATCTGTCACCTTACTCTCTTCACGTTTGCTGCTGCGTAAGTCACGTAAGGTGAATGCATCACTACAGATGTCATGCGGTGCAGCGCCATGCTGTGCGGCTAGCAGGGTGCCGCTGTCTACCATTTCTGCCAGTCCGGCAAGGTATACGTGCCAGCCGCGAACGTCCTGATGCTGTGCAAAAGCTACCTCATGGGCACGGCCGACATGAGTGTCCGCTGCTGGATGAGAGTTGCCGGAGATACATTCATGGTAGTGAAAGTTGCTATGTTTTTGTTCCAGCTGCTTAAGTTGTTCATGCAGGTAGAATCGATCTGTGTTTCGGCCGCCGTGGTAAAGATGAATCTCATTATTGTGATTATTATGTAGCGCATCACGCACGACACCGAGCAGAGGCGCCAGGCCGGTTCCCGTACCTATGAGCAGTAAAGGACGATTACGCGCAGTTTCGTTATAACAGCAATTGCCTTCAGCATTTTGAATGTCGAGACCGTCTCCAGCCTGTAATTCGTCTATGAGCCAGTTGCTCATGATGCCGCCATCCTGGCGCTGTACGTGTATTTCCAGGAAATAATCTTCACTGGGCAGGCTGGCAAGTGAATAGCTGCGCGTTACGCCATCCGGGCGGCGTACATTGATAAACTGTCCTGCGCTATAAACAAAATCAGCAGGTGGTTCCAGCAGTATTTTGCACACATAAGGCGACAGCATTTCTTTGCTGTGCACGAGTATTGTGTGAAAAAGGGCTGATGGTGGGGCAATGTGCATATCGCCAATAGGAACGCACTGGCAGGGCAGGAAATAGCCATCTTTTGCCAGCTCGGCTGTTAATCCTTTTTGCGCTAACGGCGGAATATCTCCATGTTTGCACTGCTGTACACATACATGGCACACGCCACTACGGCAGGAGAATGGAATTGATATGCCTTGGCGTAATAGTGCGTCAAGAACATTTTCTGCTGCACGAGATTGAATGTCACGATACTGGTTATCGTCAGTTTGATATTTTATATAAGTCATGAATCTTTATTGTGCTACTGCAGCTGCACTTGCCAGGGTTTCCAGTAGTTTTCTTGCATATTTTTTTGAGTCCATAAAAATCATGCCCAGGTTTTTACTGGGCTTGGCTGCTACAGCTAAAATGGCATTCGGTCCAGCCTGCACCAGTAACATGACACCTTGCTCGCCTTCGACAAGCACCAGTTTCAAATTGCCGCGCTGCACTTCCTGTGCTGCGCGATGCGCCAGCGCCAGTAATGATGCGCACATGGCACCGAAACGATCAGGGTCAACATCGTTACCAAGTACTGCTGCCAGGCTGAATCCATCACTTGAAATGCAGGCAGAGGCTTCAATATCGGCAGAGGTTGCATTCAGCTCGCGCAAAACTGATCGCAAGGCGGATGTGCGCGCTTCTTCAGGTGTTCTTTGAGTGCTATGCATATAATTATTACTTCCCAGACGTCTGGTTGATGAAGTGAAGAATGAATAGCCCTAATGCAGGATATTTTATGCTCCGGGGCTACATGATTATTACAGTGAAGCTTCTACACTAGGCATGCTGCTGCGTGACTTGGTTAATACCATACCAAGGTTGGCTGATTTGCGGCAAACAAAGCAAGCTACTTGTTCTTCATTTTTACCACGGATAAAAATGTGAATCAGGTTGTCGCTGTTGATGATGATTTCCTGGAAATAGTGGTGACCGTCATCAGAAAGACCGCGTGACTTTTTGAATATACTTTCAATCATTTTAACATTGGGACCCTGGAACAGGTCGGCTGTAGCGGCAGCAAGCAGTTCAACTACTTCAGTTGGTTGTGAATCTACAGATTTGATACCAAGCAGCATGCCACTTGAAAGGTCGATATAACCAGCGGCTAAACATTCAGGAATGGCGGCGGTTGCGGCTTGTAATGCGTCATTAAGTTTGGTCATATAAGTTTCCCTTTTTAAATTAAAAATATTTTTTGCCAGCTTGGTTTTTATTGCATGGCTATTCTTTAGTACTGCTTCATAACATTGCCCTGTACAGGCAATACATGATGATTGCTGGAGTGTTTTTAGACTCTATGTGAAAACGCCTCCAGAAATTCGACTTGCGCTTCGGATTGCACCCAGCGCGGCTCTATTCTGCGCACATACTCTAGTGCGCTTAGTGCAGCTTTGCCTTCCCACACCAGATAGGCGGCAAGTACGGTACCGGTACGACCCAGCCCGGCGCGGCAGTGTACGGCGATAACTTCGCCCTGATTCAGCAGGGAATCAATCTGCTTGCATATGCGTACTGCTTGCTCAATGCTCGGCGCGCCCATGTCCGGTATTGGTTCCCACACACTTCTAATGCCGAATGGGGCCAGTTTTGTTTCATCCAGTGCGGTTTCTGTTAGCGTAATAAGCGTAGTGATACCTACGCTTTGTAAAGCCTTCAGGTCATATGCCATATCAAAATACACCCCGGGTACCGGCGTGCCGGCCAGCTTGCCGCGCTTAAGCCACAGAAACCCCCGCGGCCCTGATTGGCTTTTTGTGCGGGTGAGTGCGGCTTTGGGCAGCGGCTTGGCTGGCGTGACAGATTCATCCAAGTGTTCTGCAGGCGTGCCGGGGCTAGCTACATTGCATGAGCCGGTGCGGGCAAACTCACGGGCTACTGCCGAGATCGGCGCATCAAATATCTGTGGAATGGGTTGCTGCTCCTGTACATGTCCACCGGCAATCAGTATCGCAGTGCCGCCCAGTAATCTTGCATGTTTCTGGTTGTGCAGCACTACCAATAGTGCACGTCGCGTGGCTTCTTCTTTTAAATATGCCAGCAGGCGTTCGCTTTCTGCATCATTTAAACCGGTGGTGGGCTCATCGATGCATAGCAGGTGCGGGTTGGAAACTATCTGTCGCAAAATAGACAGGTGCCGTTGCAGTGCTAAAGTAAGTTTTACCACCGGTTCATCAAGTTTTTCACACAACTCATCCAAACCTGCGCGTTTAAGCAAACGTTTGGCAAGTTCGCGCTGCATAGGACGCGTTAGCTGATTTCTTTCCAGCAGGTTGACGACTACATTCTCAAGTACAGAAGACATCATGAGTTGTGCGCTTTGCGCGACCAGATCAGGACGCTCTTTTTCTGATAATTCTGAACCCCTGTAGTAAGCCTCGCCCCATGTGCGGCATGATGGGCTGGCGGTGCTAAGCCCGGCTAGTGTGCGCAATAGGGTGGATTTCCCGGTGGCAGAGGGGCCAAGCAGTACGAATGCACCCTGATTTGGAATACTTAACGTTATTTCACTGAGCACGACCTTCTTGCCGAAAGCAACGCCGAAGCCATTGAGTTCGAGTAGTGCGCTGCCATCGGGTGATATGACATCCTGAGCAGGCTCCTGCTGTGGATCTGTAAAGGTATTTTTCAATGTGTTTGGCAAGTTTATAGGTACTATCTTATTCATGTCGGCCTGGTGCGTGTTGTGCTTGGGTCAAGTAGCGCGAGCAGGGCAAGCAGCATTTGCTTTACATCACTGCGTTCACGTCCATCAACCTCGAAATCAGGGATGTTCAATTTAAATTTGGAAATACGTTCGTAAAAGCGGTCAAGCAGGCCAATTTGCGGGTTCAGTTCGGTACGTGTGACGCCAATGACTACCATGCCATTGCATTTGGCGATGGATTTACTGAACGCAGTCAGGTAATGATCCAGATCTGCCAGCGGATCTGGTCTGGCACTGTCGATGAGAATGACAAAGCCCATAGCGTTTTCACTGAGAATCTCCCACATGAAGTTGAAGCGATCTTGCCCCGGGGTTCCGTAAAGGTGTACTTTGGTACCGCCATCAAGGTTGAGCACGCCATAATCCATGGCAACCGTGGTATTGTCTTTGCGTTGCGCAACTTCGTCGGAAGCTTTGGCTTCTGTGCCGACTACCAGAATATCGCTCACTGAACTAATGGCGGTGGTCTTACCTGATCCAACCGGGCCAGCAAAAATGATTTTGTTTTCCATGGCTTATAGACTCGAAATTTTGGCAAACAGGGAATTCCACAGCCCGCTTTTTTGAGCCTGTTCCGGTTTTGCCTCTGTAATAACTGGCTCGGAATTTACTAAAGACGGACCGCGGCTGATGGTGTTGATAATTCCGGCGCTGAAAGCAGCGCTGATCACCTGATTCACTTCATTTTTATCAATACCGAGAACGCGCCGCACCAAAGTGATAGATGTTGGATGCCGAGTAAGCAATGCGCAAATGCGGGCAGTATTAGGTGTGATGGGAAGTCGTGTCAGGTTGGGCCAATGCTTGAACTGAATAACATCATTTTCCGAGCACGACTCTATCAGGCTGTCATGGTGTGCATAAAATGCAACTTGCCACAGCAAATCTTTTATGTCTTTTGCCGGCGGGCTGATCGTTGTGATTTCTGCATCAGCAAGCAGGTGTATCTCGAATTTTGTGCGTGGTGAAGTGCAAAACACGGGCATATCCTGAACGGTGGAATGATATGTCCCAAGTTGTGGAAGTATGCTGACATCTCCGATATTGGCAACAGTAATCCGCGTGTTTTGACCGGAGTTTAATATGCGTTGCACCAAACTTACCAGACTGGTACTTGCTGCTGGAGTGTTAACTGTATCAGTAGTCTTGCTAGTTAATCCGGATAACATATCTATTGTTTACGCAGGACTGACAGTTGCAGATTTATTCAATGCTTGTTGCAGGCGTGCTGACAGGCATTGAGTTATTACAGTAGTTCGCAACTACCAGTTTTGAGCAAACATTCCCCTTTGTTGATTAAAATTGAGGTTATTCAAACTTATATAATCAGCAAATTTCTATGCAAATTTTATTCCACAAGATAAATCAAAAATAACCATTTGATTTTTATGAGTATAAAATAAAATACAATTTTATTATTTTATGAATCTGTTAAATAATCAGATAAAACTGTCGAGTATTTAACGATTACAATTTTTTATTTTAAATAAATACCTGATTGCAATGAGCATTAAAAGTAGTAATAAATGGCAAGCCATGGGGTATGTCATAAGATATTGCTAATGACGTAGACAAAGTACCAGGGAGAGTGTGGGTAAAACCGCCGGGAATATCCTGTGCAATTCTATTTAGCAATTCCGCTGTCATAGAGCATTTGCTCCTTAGACCGGTAACTTTGCGCCCCAATCTTTCGAAAGGTTTGCCCTATTTCGTTTTTAAAAATTCAACGCAATTAAATATATTGCAATGCTACTAATCCATTTACTCTTGCCATTGAATTGTTAATGGATTGTAAATGAACCAAGTGTACGCATCGTACTGGTGGATTAGAACAGTGTCAAGCGATTAAACAATATTTTGAATAAGGGTATAAATATTGTAGATTTATACCCTCATACATACCGACAGTAATATAAAAATCTACTGGCTTTAGGGGTTATTTTTCTTTACTTTCAAGCGCTTCCCAGCGTGACAGTTTGGCTTCAATACCGGTTTCAATTTCACTCAAGCGAGTTTGCAACTTTTTGATTAGTTCTGCATTGGTATAGGTTTCCGGCTTTGCGAGCTCATCACCTATGCTGGTTTGTTCCGTTTCAAGCTGTTCAATTTCCAGAGGTAAACTTTCCAATTCTTTCTGTTCCTTGAAGTTGAGTTTTGCTGCTGATGACTTGTTGTTAACCACGTTGACTGGAGCTGCCGCTTGACTGGCTTTTGCAGATTGCATGCTGTCTGCAGATTTTTTATCTTCAATGCGTTTTTGCGTAAAGCGCTGCCAATCGTCATAGCCGCCGCCAAATTCCGTAAGCTGGCCGTTACCTTCAAAGGCGATGACCTGCGTCACGGTGTTTTCCAAAAAAGCGCGGTCATGACTGACCAGAAACAGCGTGCCACTGAAATCCTGTAGCAGGTTTTCCAGCAGTTCCAGTGTATCAATATCCAAGTCATTGGTTGGTTCGTCCAGCACCAGTATATTTGCGGGGCGAGCAAATAGCCTTGCCAACAGCAGACGGTTGCGTTCACCGCCAGATAGTGATTTAACCGGTGAGCGTGAGCGTTGCGGAGGGAATAAAAAGTCTTCCAGATAGCTGATAACGTGTTTGCGTTCATTGCCAATCTCAACAAAGTCAGAGCCCGGGCTAATGGTGTCCGCCAGCGTGGCTTCTTCATCAAGTTGTTCACGCATCTGGTCAAAATAGGCCACGCTTTGCTTTGTGCCATGCTCGATATGACCGCTATCCGGCTCAATTTCACCGAGAATCAGTTTGAGCAGGGTGGTTTTGCCTATGCCGTTCGGGCCGAGCAGGCCGATTTTGTCGCCACGCAGAATACGCGTGCTGAAGTTCTTGATCAGCACTTTATCACCGTAAGCTTTGCTGACGTTTTCCAACTCTGCAATCAGTTTGCCACTGCGTTCACCGGCATCGACATTGAGTTTTACATTGCCCTGGCGCTCACGGCGCGCGGCGCGTTCCAGGCGCAAGGCTTCCAGTCTGCGCACGCGGCCTTCGTTGCGGGTGCGGCGGGCCTTGATGCCTTGCCGGATCCATACTTCTTCCTGTGCTAGAAACTTATCGAATTTGGCGGCGTGAGTTTCTTCAACAGCCAGCAGTTCTTCTTTTTTAGCTTGATATTGCGTAAAGTTGCCGGTGAAATCTGTCAGTCTGCCGCGGTCCAGCTCGGTAATGCGTGTAGCTAATCTATCCAGAAAGCGTCGGTCATGAGTGATGAACAGCACGCTGCCGTTAAAGCCCAGCAGCAGGTCTTCCAGCCATTCAATCGCGCTCAAGTCCAGATGGTTGGTAGGTTCGTCAAGTAACAGTACTTCAGGTTCTGCTACCAATGCACGGCCAAGTGCCACACGTTTGCGCCAGCCGCCGGATAGCGTACTGATCAAGGCATCGGCATCCAGATTTAGGCGGCTTAATACCGCTTCTACACGCGATTGTGCCGCCCAGCCGTTTTGAGCGTCCAGGTCATGCTGCAAGGCTTGCATGTGTGTCATGAGTGCATCAATGTCGGCATCAGGCTGTCCCATGTCATGCGTGACCTGATGATAATCCACCAGCGTTTGTTGCAGTTTGCCCAGACCTTCTGCCACTGCTTGAAACACCGTGTGCGTAGCAACCAGTTCTGGCTCCTGCGGTACATATACGATACGTGCACCCGGGTCACGCCATACCGTGCCGTCATCCAGCTTGGATGTGCCGGCGATGACTTTCAGTAGGCTGGATTTTCCGGCACCGTTGCGGCCAATCAGGCCCACGCGCTCGCCGGCATCCAGCTGAAATGCAGCGTGGTCGAGCAGGGCGTGGTGCCCGTAGGCTAAGGAGGCGTTATCTAGGGTAATGTAGGGCATAATAATTTCTTAAAAGTTAGTTTAGAGCTACCAGATTGCAAACATGGTAATAACGGTAATCAGCATCAGTCCGGTTGCAGACCAGCCAAGTATGCGTAGTTTTTTCTTGATGACAAAAGCGCCCATAATTTCAGGTTTGGATGCCATGATCATCATCACTGCCATAATCGGTATGGCAATAACGCCATTGATTACTGCACTCCAGATCAGCGCTTGCACCGGGTCTATGGAGGTGAAGTCCAGTATTACGCCGCCCAGTGTTGCTAGCGCGATAATGCCATAAAATCTTTTGGCGGCACGCGCTTTCTGGTCCAGACCTTCAGGCCAGTGAAAGCACTCGGCGACGGCATACGCTGCCGAGCCTGCCAGCACGGGTACTGCAAGCATGCCTGTGCCAATAATACCCAGGCTGAATAAAAGAAATGTGACTTCACCTGCCAGTGGGCGTAGTGCTTCCGCAGCCTGGGCCGAGGTCTGAATGTTGGTGATACCAGCGACATTGAGCGTCATTGCCGTACTCAGGATAATGAAAAAAGCGATCAGATTGGAAAAACCCATGCCTACATAGGTATCAAACCGGATGCGGCGCATTTCACGGCGCGCATTCTGCGGTGCCTGCAATAGCGGATTGCGCTCATCATCACCTTTGATGTCCTCAACTTCTTGCGATGCCTGCCAAAAAAACAAATATGGGCTGATCGTGGTGCCAAACAGGGCAACGAGCAGCGTAATGTATTCTGCGCTGAACGTAATGTGCGGGAATATGGTTCTGACGAGTACTTCCTGCCACGGCACCTGCACCATGAAAACCACGGCCACATAGGCCAGCAAAGAAAGTGTCAGCCATTTCAACACATACACATAACGTTTATAAGGAACCAGCACCTGCAATATCAATGAGGTGACTGCAAAGAAAATGGCGTGACCGTGCGCGCCACCACCAACAACCAGACGTAATGCCGCGCCCATAGCGGCAATATCGGCGGCGATGTTAATCGTATTCGCAATCAGTAGCAGCAGTACCAGGCTTAAGCATAGCCAGCGCGGAAACATTTCGCGTATGTTTTCTGCTAAGCCCTTACCGGTGACGATGCCGATTCTGGCACTGACAATCTGTATGCCTACCATTAGCGGGTACATCAGCAACATGGACCATAGCAGGTTGGGGCCAAACTGCGCGCCGGCCTGCGAATAGGTGGCGATGCCGCTGGGGTCATCATCTGCTGCGCCCGTGATTAATCCCGGCCCTAGCGTACGCAGCGAGTGCACATGTTTGTGATGAGATTTTTTAATGAATGAATTCACCGTTTTGATAATAGCGTCTTGATAATAGCGTTTTAATAATCAGAGTGCGAATAATTCAATTCTGTCTGACATTCGTGATAATCATTTATTCGCTTCCAGCATTGCCCGAATATTCGCCATTTTCGATTTCCCGAAATCTTTGCTGGCTTCAGGGTCTTTATTAAACGGGTTGCCAAAGTGACGTACGTCATCTTTGGGAATCTCGGCAATAAAACGGCTGGGCTCACACATTTCCATTTCCCCGGCGCGTTTGCGTTTTTTACACCATGAGATGTTCAGCGATTTTTGGGCGCGGGTAATACCTACATACATCAGCCGGCGCTCTTCTTCAATCTTGTCATTATCCACACTTTCACGGTGCGGCAATATGCCTTCTTCAACGCCGATCAGGAATACATGCCCGAACTCCAGCCCTTTGGAGGCATGCAGCGTTGAAAGTTTCACTGCATCCGGCTCACCGTTTTCGCGGCCTTCCAGCATGCTCATCAGCGATACCATCTGTGTGAGTTCCAGCAGGTTTTTACCGTCGGTTTCATTGCCATATTCGGTGCTCGGCTCGCCCTTTTTAGTGAGCCAGCCGATAAAATCAAGCACGTTAGCCCATTTCACTTCGGCGGCGCGCTGCTCCTCGGAGTCATACAGAAATGCTTCATATTGAATGGTCGCCAGTAAATCATTCAGCACATCACCGGCCGGGTCGCGTACTGCACGCTCTTGCAGTTTGTTGATGTACTGGCAGAAATTGAGCAGGTCTTCCAGCTGCTTGTTACCGATCTCATTTTGAAAGCCGCCTTCAAACGCAGCCGCAAATAACGAAATTTTATGCGCGCTGGCATATTCACCCAAGCGTTCCAGCGTGGTGTTGCCTATGCCTTTTTTGGGTGTGGTGGCAGCGCGGATAAAAGCAGGGTCGTCATCTTCGTTGGCAATCAGGCGCAAATAGCTGATCAGGTCTTTAATTTCGGCTTTATCAAAAAATGACTGACCGCCGGAGACGGTATAAGGAATTTTCTGGTTACGTAAATGCTGCTCAAGAATGCGCGCTTGATGGTTGCCACGGTAGAGGATGGCGTAATCTTTGTAGTAGGTGCGGTTTTCAAACTTGTGCGCCTGCAGCTTCATGACGACGCTTTCAGCCTCATGTTCTTCGCTCATTGCGGCGGTCACCTGAATCAGGTCGCCGGTGCCCAACTCACTCCACAGTTTTTTCTCAAACAGTTTCGGGTTGTTGCTGATGACCTGGTTGGCGGCACGCAAGATACGCACGGTAGAGCGGTAATTCTGCTCCAGTTTGATGACTTTGAGTTTGCTGAAGTCAGTAGTGAGCTGGCGCAGGTTTTCCACATCGGCACCGCGCCAGCCGTAAATGGCCTGGTCATCGTCGCCCACGGCGGTAAACTGCCCACGCAAACCAGTGAGCATTTTTACCAGCTTGTATTGGCAGGCATTGGTATCCTGATATTCGTCTATCAGCAGGTATTGCAGTTTGCGCTGCCATTTATTCAGGGCTTCTTCATGTTGTTCAAACAGTTCAACCGGCAGTTTGATCAAATCATCAAAATCTACTGCCTGATAGGCTTTGAGGGTTTGCTGGTAGATCTGGTAGACTTTGGCGGCGGCATGCGTGAGTTCTTCATCTGCCTGCGCCTTGGCCTGGTCCGGGTTGATGAAGGCGTTTTTCCAGTTGGAGATTTGCCATTGTGTTTTGCGTAACAGTTGTTTATCTGTGGTTGCCAGTACGTCAGCCAGAATCTTGAAACTGTCGGATGAATCCAGTATCGAAAACTGCGGCTTATAACCTAGCAATGCAGCTTCGGCACGCAGCATTTGCAGGCCTAGCGAGTGGAAGGTAGCAATGGTCAGACCCTTGATGTTGGTGCCCTGCATCAGCTTGCCCACACGTTCTTGCATCTCTAGCGCGGCTTTGTTGGTAAAGGTAATGGCGGCAATTTCTTTCGGGCCATAACCCGCTTCCTTGATCAGGTAGCTGATTTTTTGCGTGATGACGCGGGTTTTGCCACTGCCGGCACCAGCCAGTACCAATAGTGGGCCGTCGAGATATTTTACTGCCTCGCGTTGAGGCGTATTCATGGAGTTCAGCATTGCGAGTGTTACTTCGATGTGTCAGTTGCGCTATCTGTGTCGGCGCTATTTTCTGTTGTGTCAGTTTGTTCAGGTTGAGTGCTGGTCATCATTTCAGCACGGGAGTTTGGTGTTTCCAGACTAACTCGGCCAATCGCTCCGCTGCGGTAGTCGGTAAGAAAGGCAACCGCGGTTTTTTCCATATCCCACAGGCCGTCATGGCGCTTGTATGAGCGGCGTTTGGCAATCGCTTCCAGCAAGTCAACGCCATCCATTGTGTTGACATCCAGTTTCATGACATCGAGTTTATAGCGCGTATTGAGCAGAGCCGGATAACTCTTTAAAAGGATATTGGCCAGAAATGTCGCCACATCTTCATCAATCACGGCGTTGCGGCCAATGGCATGGCTGGCTGCCAGCATGTAGCCGTCTGATTCATATGCAATTTTCGGCCACATCATGCCCGGTGTGTCGGTGATGCTCATGGTGTCGTCAATGTCAAAGCGCTGCTGGCTTTTGGTCACGGCCGGTTCATCGCCCACTTTTGCAATGCGGCGGTTGAGCAGGGCATTCATCAAGGTGGACTTGCCCACGTTGGGGATGCCCATGATCATCATGCGCAACGGCTTTAAGTGTGATCCCCGGTGTGGTGTGATCTTGCGGCAAAGTGCCGGAATCTTCTTGGCATCACCCGGTTTCTTGCAGGACAGTGCGACGGCCTTGGTGTTGGGCTGCGCATTGAAATAATTGAGCCAGGCCTGTGTCACGGCGGGGTCCGCAAGGTCGGCTTTGTTCAATATCTTGAGTTGTGGACGCTGGCGGAACAGGCGCATCTCGTCAATCATGGGGTTGTGGCTGGCAGCAGGCACGCGCGCATCCAGCACCTCAATCACCATGTCGGTAAACTCCATGGTTTCTTCGGCTTTTTTGCGTGCTTGGGTCATGTGCCCCGGATACCATTGAATCGCCATTTTTACTCCGTTTGAGAATACAAAAAATACTTTGTCGGCTTCGCTTCGCCGTACAAAAACGTACTGTCTTCAGCTCGCCTTCGTGTCTTTTTTGATTTTGAAACGGAGGTTAATTGCTGATGCAGCGTATTTTAACATTCCATGCCCTGATTCAAATTTTTATCTGAGTTAATAGATTGATTTGTTTTTTGCCTTAAAATGTCGATATGACAAATATCCCCGAAATTAAACCCAACCAATCCATTGAGCTGCTCAAGGAGCTGCATATCCTCACGCGTGATGGCAAGCTGAACCAGGATAGCCGGCGCAAGCTCAAGCAGGTTTACCATCTGGTGAATTTCATCGAGCCGCTGTTCAATGATGTGCTGGCAGGGAACCCTGACCCAGTGCTGGTGGATCATGGTGCCGGCAAGTCTTATCTGGGCTTTATCCTGTACGACCTGTTATTAAAACAATTAAATGCAGGGCAGGTCATCGGTATAGAAACACGTGCGGAGCTTGTAGAGCGATCAAGGGATCTGGCTGAGCAGTTAGGTTTTTCCCGCATGCATTTTGAGCACCTTACGGTAGAAGAATCTATTACTTCACAGGTGATTCCTGCCAAAGTGGATATTGTGACTGCGCTGCACGCCTGCAATACCGCTACTGATGATGCTATCCAGTTCGGGCTGAAAAAACAGGCTAAATACATGGTGCTGGTGCCATGCTGTCAGGCTGAGGTGGCCGAGGTTTTAAGAAAACACAAGAATGAAAGTTTTGGAAAAACACCTTTAAGTGAAATCTGGCGTCATCCTATCCATACTCGCGAGTTTGGCAGCCAGATTACCAATGTGTTACGTTGCCTGCAGCTGGAAGCAGCTGGTTATAGTTTAACGGTAACCGAATTGGTGGGTTGGGAGCATTCCATGAAAAACGAGTTGATTATTGCCAAATATACAGGCCAGCTTCGTAAAAATGCGCAAACACGATTAAATGCAATTCTAGAGGAGTTAAATCTGGAAGAGCTACATAAGCGTTTTGCGGCTTAATCTTTGTATAAGCTAAGTAGTGTTGTCGGCTATTTAAACCTTATTGTCTTCGCTATGCTTGTTATCTTCGTTATAAAGGCGCACTAAATCACGTCCTGCATTTTTAGCCTGATACATCGCATCATCAGCGTTGCGTAAAATATCGTTAATGTTGGATTGTTCATCTAAAAATAATACGAAGCCGATACTTGCCGTACAGTGGTGTTCTACCATGATATTTTTGCCATTCTCTTCTATTTGTATCAGGTAGGGCTTGGCCAGTACGGCGCGAACCTTTTCAGCCAGCGTTGCAGCCTGTTGCTTGGACTTATTGATATTTTTGTCTAGCTGAGCCAGTACCACTACAAATTCATCGCCACCCATGCGCGCAACCGTATCTGATTCGCGTACGCAGTGCTTCAGTCTATTGGCAACTTCAATCAGCAGTAAATCACCCGCTTCGTGGCCATGCGTGTCATTTAACGGTTTGAAATTATCAAGATCCAGGAAAAGTACTGCACCATGGTAGCCAGTGCGTTTGCTAACCGACATTGCCAGAGTCAGGCGGTCAAACAGTAGCCGTCGGTTTGGCAGTTTGGTCAGGCTGTCATATAACGCCTGTTGGCGAATCAGCTCTTCCATGTGTTTACGTTCGGTAATATCAGTATGTGTGCCGATGGCGCGTAAAGGCTTGCCGTGTTCATCGCGGCTCACAACCAGCCCGCGGTCTAATATCCATTTGTATTTAGTATCCTTGCAAAGCAGGCGGTGCTCGCTGCTATAAGTCGGTGTTTTTCCTTCAAGGTGCTGCTGCACCTTCGCTATGGTGCCTTCCCAGTCGTCTGGGTGTACAAGTCGCTTCCATTCATCCAGACTGTTGCTGATTTCGTCATCAGAATAACCCAGCATTTTTTTCCAATTACTTGAGAAAAACACTTTGTTATTGGTGACATCCCAATCCCAAAGCCCGTCACCGCTGCCTTCAGTTGCAAATTTCCAGCGAAACTCGCTTTCTGTCAATGCGCTTTCACGATCATTTAACGCGCTTAGTAAATGATTGAATGCCTTTATCAGTTCGCCAATTTCACCATGATGAGTTTCCGGCAAAACGACATTGTGGGTATCGGATACAGATAGATCGGCCAGCTTTTTGATCGTGGAAAATACCGGAGATAATTCACGCCATAGCAGCAACCAGACCAAGCTACCCAGAATCAGGGTCATGAGCGTTGCGCTTAACATGATGCGTGACTGTAAATCTTTAATTGGCGCAAAAGCTTCGCTAGTGGGGATCGCCGCAACCATTACCCAGTTGGCAATCGGAACGCGCTTGGCTGATGCCAGCACTTCTACGCCGGCTGCATTTTTGACAATACCGCTTTCTTCATATCCTTGCAGATGGCGGTCAACCAGCCAGTTAACACCTGGTGATGCTTGTGGCTGTAAGATGCGGCGCTTATCCGAGCTGGTAATGATGACTCTGGTTTTTTGGTCTTCCAGTAAATAATAGCCGGACTTTCCATAACGGCTACGTGCGATTTTATCGAGAAAGTTAGGTTGCTTCAGATCAATGACGCCGGCTAAAACGCCAGTGACTTTACCTTGACGATCACGGATCGGTACGGCGATGCTGAAAATCGGGTTGGGTACTGCTTTGCCGGGCAATATCTGGCTGATTGTCGATTTTCCCTTATCCAGAGCCGCGGTAATGTGCGTTCTATCACGGAAGTTGATGCCGATACGCTTTATCGTATGTGGCACTGTAGCGATGGTTGCACCATCGAAATTGGCAACGTAGGCGCCGGCGTTGTAATCGCGCTTGATCACAAAGCGGTCATCAAGAAATGATTGTATCTGTGTCGGATTATCGAGACCTATTTCGCCGATTTTTTCAGCGAGTTTTTCCAGTGTGGTTTGTCGTTCCAATAGGTCATTGCTAATTTGATTAGCTAACAAGGCGGTAGAGGAGAGCTGCTGTTCCCCGATTTGCTTTGTCATGTCCTGCTGCAGCTTTATGCTGACGTAATAAGAAAGATACCAGATACCAATAATAAAAATGGCCAGGGTGAGTAGCGTCACCCTGATTTTGATTGAGCCTAGCTTGAATAGGTCTGAGACCATTGGTTGTCAATTATTTGTAGTTAATGAAACAATATCTCAACATTCAGGAAATTGCTATTGCTTTCTGTGTTGAAAGTAACTATTTGATTGAAAAGTAGTTTTTTGCTGAATAATCCGGCGCTGCCAGATGGTTGTATGTTAACTATTGGTGGTTGCTGTATGAGTTGATAGTGCTTTAAAGAAACCTGTCCAATAGTTTTCTTGAATGTTTATCCAGCTGTTCCGTGTTGTGAATCATGAAGTTAACGCCATGTTTATCGGTGATTAACAATTTGTTGCCTTTAATCCGCCAAATCTGGTCTTCACTTTTTAGTGTCAGCTGTGTTGCGCCTTTGTCGGTTTCTACATCCCATGTGCTAGGTGTGGCAAAGCTGGATACATGCTGGATGCGTTTGATAGCCGGCATAAATTCGCGGTGTGCCAGTTCATCCAGAATGAGCGCTTTGGTCTCGGCTGGCAGCTCTGCCAGATTGGGCAGCCAGGCTAGTTCGCTGCCTTCTTTACTGACAATTGACAGACCTTCATCCGGTGCATTAATGGGAAAAGCCCGCACCGGATAAACGCCATCAAATACGCTGCCATCACTGGCGGTGAATTGCAGTTGTCCGGCTGCATTGTGCGTCAGTTTGAAGTCTATGTTTACTATTGTGTTTGCTGTAGTGTTTGTCATGGTCTATGCGTCCACTTCTTTGCCTGTAGCGTTACTGTCACTGCTGATGTCATCCAGGTCCGTGTCTACGTTACGGGCTTGTGCCTGGTACAGGCGGTAGTAGGCACCTTCGCGCGCCATGAGCTCATCATGGCTGCCAACTTCGACAATTTGGCCTTTATCCAGCACAACAAGGCGGTTGGCTTTATGCAGGGTAGATAATCTATGGGCAATGGCAATGGTAGTGCGACCATGTACTAGATTGTCCAGCGCTTTCTGGATTTCTTTTTCGGTTTCGGTGTCTACCGATGCAGTTGCCTCATCCAGAATCAGAATGCGCGGGTCGATCAGCAAGGCACGTGCGATGCTAATGCGCTGCCGTTCGCCGCCGGATAAGCCGTGACCGCGTTCGCCAACCAGTGAGTCATAGCCGTGCGGTAGGCGCAGAATGAAGTCATGTGCATGTGCAGCACGCGCCGCCGCAACAATCTCGGCGCGGCTGGCATTCGGTTTGCCATAGGCAATGTTGTCAGCAATGCTGCCAAAGAACAGGAACGGCTCCTGCAATACCAGCCCGATATTTCGTCTGTATTCTGATATCGGTAAAGAGCGGATGTTCACGCCATCCAGGCTGATGGAGCCGCTGGAAACATCATAAAAACGGCACATCAGGTTAACCATGGTGCTCTTGCCGGAGCCACTGTGACCAACCAGGCCTATCATTTCACCTGGTGCTATAGTCAGGTTTAAATCCTTGATAACGGCGCGATTGCCATAGCGGAATCCGGCAGAGCGGATTTCTATTTTTCCGGCAACTTTGTCCAGATGCACCGGGTTGCTTGGCTCGGGCACACTGGAAACATGGTCCAGAATGTCAAAGATACGTTTCGCACCCGATGCGGCTTTTTGTGTCACTGAAACAATGCGGCTCATGGAATCGAGACGTGTGTAAAAGCGGCTGATATAGGCCAGAAATGCAGTCAGTACACCAACACTGATTTCGTTTTTAGAGATCTGCCAGATGCCGTAAGCCCACACCAGCAGCAAACCAACCTCGGTGAGCAGAGTGACCGTAGGCGAGAACAGTGACCAGATTTTATTGATACGGTCATTCACGGCCAGGTTATGCTGATTGGCATCACGGAAGCGTGTTGATTCGCGCGCTTCCTGTGCAAAAGCTTTCACCACGCGAATGCCGGGAATGGTATCTGCCAGCACATTGCTGACCTCTGACCAGACACGATCAATTTTTTCAAAGCCGGTGCGCAGCTTGTCGCGTACCAGATGAATCATCCAGGCGATGAACGGCAGCGGCAATAAGGTCACCAGTGCCAACTCCGGATTAATGGAGATTAGAATTGCTGCTGTCATGATGATCATCAGTACATCAGTGGCAAAGTCGAGCAGATGCAGCGACAGAAACACACAGATACGATCTGACTCTGAGCCGATACGCGCCATCAAGTCGCCGGTACGTTTTCCGCCAAAGTATTCCAGCGAAAGTTTGAGCAGGTGATCATAGGTGATGGTGCGTAAATCTGCACCAATGCGTTCACTGACCAGCGCCAGTATGTAGGTTTTTGACCAGCCCAGACCCCAGGCCAGCATGGCCGATCCGAATAAGCCTATCAGCAATAGTGCTACCAGCTCAGTATTAATCGGTGCGCCATTCTGATAGGGAATCAGCACTTTATCCATGAGCGGAATGGTTAAATAGGGCGGTACCAGTGTGGCGGCAGTTGATGCCAGCATTAATAAGAAGCCTGCCAGCAATTGCCATTGGTAAGGTTTTGCAAAGCGCCATAAGCGGAACAGCGTCCAGGTTGATGGCGGGGTGTCGATTTCACTGCTGCACTGCGGGCATTCATCCTGATCTGCGGTGAGCGGATACCTGCATTTGGGGCAGGGCTCTGTGGCTTCGCTGGCAACAGGCTGGCCGCTTATGAAACTTGCGTATTGCTGCTCGAACTGTTTGATAAAGCGTGTTGATGATACATCGTTGAGCAGAGTGTAACACCAGCTTGCGATGCGTACCTTGTCGCTGAATAGTTCCAGCTTGAACACTCCTGCATGGTCGTTGTGACGCAACTCCAGCCCTGTAGTAAAGGGATATTCGTTAACCGAGATGTTCGGTGTTCCTGTATTGGTTTGCTGTACATCAAAATATAGTAGACGTCGATTGCTAATAAGCAATAAATGTTCTGTAAAATGTAACTGAGCATCAAGGTTAATCTCAAGCCAAGCGTGGAGTTCCTCTGTGTTGCTGAGGTGCGATTCGACTATCGGTTGCCAGATGTCTGGTAATGATCTGCCGGAAAGGTTAATGGCAGGCGAGTTTAGGGGTAAGATTTTGCTGTTCACAGGGCCGAGTTTACTACATTCAATATGTCTTACAAAATAGTTAACAAAATAGGCAAAATAGTTAATAAAACAGCCAAAATAGTTTACAAAACGGGTGTTTGTAAGTTTCGTGTAAGTTTCATGAAGTAAGCTGGCAAACTTTTATTTGCATTTTTAATTTGCATTTTTTCATCTGGAAAGTTTGATGAAGTTCTTAAAGATCTTGGCGCTACGTGGGCCTAATATTTGGACATACCGGCCTGTGCTGGAAGCATGGCTTGATATTGGTCCTCTGGAAGATTCACCTTCAAACCTTATTCCGGGTTTTTATGAGCGACTGACAGCATGGCTGCCAACGCTGGCAGAACATCGTTGTGGCATAGGTGAGCCTGGCGGTTTCTTGCAACGTCTGCGCGAGGGAACCTGGCCTGGGCACATCCTTGAGCACGTAACGCTGGAATTGCAAAGTCTGGCCGGCATGCAAGGTGGTTTTGGCAAAGCACGCAGTACATCAGTGCGCGGGGTTTACAAGGTTGCGGTACGCTCGCGTAACGAGAAAGTTAGCATTGCAGCTTTGCATGCTGCCAGAAATCTGGTCATGGCGGCAATCGAAGATACGCCATTTGATGTGCCCGCCACCATTAATCATTTACGTGAACTGGTTGATTCGCATTGCTTGGGCCCGAGTACCGCTTGTATTGTCGATGCGGCTACACAGCGCAGCATTCCTTCAATCCGTCTTACTGACGGTAATCTGGTGCAGCTCGGTTACGGAGCATGCCAGCATCGGGTGTGGACAGCCGAGACTGACCGAACAAGTGCAATCGCCGAGGGTATTTCACGTAATAAGGATCTGACCAAACAATTGCTGACCAGCTGCGGTATTCCTGTGCCTGAAGGGCGTGTGGTTGATAGCCCGGAGGATGCGTGGGAAGCTGCTGAAGATATCGGCGTGCCGGTAGTAGTGAAACCCACCGATGCCAACCATGGACGTGGTGTTTCCATGGAGCTGATGACGCGTGCCGAGGTTGAAGCTGCCTATCATCTTGCCGACGCTGAAGGCAGTGAAGTGATAGTTGAGCGTTTTGTGCGTGGTAATGAGCATCGCCTGTTGGTTGTTGGCGGCAAACTGGCTGCCGCAGTGCGTGGTGAGTCGATCTCGGTAGTGGCCGATGGCGTTTCAACCGTCCGCCAGCTGATAGACCTGCAAGTGAACTCAGACCCAAGGCGCGGTGAAGCAGAAGAATTTCCGTTAGATGTGCTGCTGGTGGATGAAAACCCGGCAGTCAAGTTTGAAATTGAACGCCAGGGTTTTACGGCTGATTCTGTGTTACCCAAAGATACGGCAATTGTCGTTCAGCGTAACGGTAACGTAGCCTTTGATGTCACCGATAACGTGCATCCGGATGTTGCGCATGCTGTGACGTTGGCAGCAAGAGTTGTTGGCCTGGATATTGCCGGAGTTGATCTGGTGGCTGAAGATATTTCGCAGCCTCTGGATGTACAGCGCGGCGCTATCGTTGAAGTTAATGCCGGCCCAGGCCTGCTCATGCACCTTAAACCGGCAGAAGGCCAGCCGCGCCCGGTAGGCAAGGCAATTGTTGATAGCTTGTTTGCGGATGATGAAAGCGGCCGCATTCCGGTTATAGGCATATCCGGCAGCCACGGTAAAACACAGGTAGCCCGAATGCTTGCCAGATTAATCCACCTCAGCGGCAGCTATGTAGGCTTGGCGTGCAGTGACGGCTTATTTGCCGGCGAACGCCGTATTGAAAAAGGTAATTGTGCAACTTGGACAGCGGCACAGAAGCTATTGATGAACCGCAAGGTGCAAACAGCGGTGATAGAAAACAGTGCCGAGACGATATTGTCTGAAGGTCTTGGCTATGACCGTTGTCAGGTTGGTATTGTTACCAATATTGAGCCTGAAAAGCACTTCGGCGAGTTTTATATTGAAACGCCTGAGCAGGTTTATAACGTCATGCGTACGCAAGTGGATGTGGTGCTTGACGAGGGCATTGCTGTGCTTAATGCGGCTGATCCCTTGCTTGTGCAAATGGCCGAGCTGTGTGATGGCGATGTGATGTTTTTTGCAGCGGATGCTGATTCGCCTGTCATTCAATCGCACGTGGCGCAAGGTGGGCGTGCGGTGATGCAAAAAGATAACAGTCTGCTGCTCGTTTCATCGGCATGCAAGATCCCGCTTGCCAACTTGCCTGTAAACGCCATGACCAATATCAATATTGATTATTTACTGGCTGCAGTAGCTGCGGCATGGGCATTAGGCATTTCTCCGGATTTGATCAGTGCCGGTATTAAAGCATTCAGTCTGGAGCAGGGCGATGTTTAGAGTGATGTGTAAAACGATATGATATGTAGAACGATATTTAGTACAGCTAGATTCAACTTTTTAGCCACAGCATACACATGCTCGTTGATAACTAATACAAGGAAGACTGCCTGATGGAAGTATCACGCATACGTGCGCTACGCGGCCCTAATTTATGGAGTAGACATACCTCTATTGAAGCCGTTGTATCCTGTACTGATGATGAGAGTAACATTTACCATATTGATGGTTTTGAAAGCAGGTTGCGTGAGCGCTTTCCTGCAATCGGCTTGCTGCAGTTGATGGGGCATTCCGAATCGGTATCCATGGCACATGTGCTGCAAATTGCAGCGCTAGGCCTGCAATCTCAAGCAGGCTGTGCTGTTACATTTAGCCGCACAGCGGCTACGCAGAAAAAAAATGTATTTCAGGTGGTGTTTGAATATAGCGAAGAAGCTGTTGGTCGTCAGGCTTTAGTACTGGCAGAGCAGCTTTGCCATGCGGCTGTTGCAGGCACACCATTTGACCTTGCTGCGGCAATTGTTGAGCTGAAAGAGCTGGATGAGGATGTTCGCCTTGGCCCTAGTACCGGTGCTATTGTGCAGGCCGCCGTTGCCAGAGGTATTCCTTATCGACGCCTGACTGAGGGAAGTCTGGTTCAGTTCGGCTGGGGCAGTCACCAGCGTCGTATTCAGGCAGCTGAAACAGATCGCAGCAGTGCGATTGCTGAAGCTATCGCTCAGGATAAAGAATTAACCAAAAAGCTATTGAATGCTGCGGGTGTGCCGGTGCCGATAGGCCGTGAAGTGAGCAATATTGAAGACGCATGGCTTGCCATGCAGGAAATTGCTGGCGCAGTGGTGGTTAAGCCTAAAGATGGTAATCAGGGCAAAGGCGTTACCGTAAACATTAATACGCGTGAACAGCTTGATATTGCTTACGCCGCCGCCAGTGCCATCAGTGATGAAGTCCTGGTTGAGAAATACATTCCGGGCAGTGACTACCGATTGCTGGTTGTTGGCGATAATCTGGTTGCTGCTGCAAGACGTGAACCGCCATTGGTGATTGGTGACGGTGTCAGTAGTGTGCGCGCCTTGGTGGAGCTGGTGAATAGTGATCCACGCCGCAGCGCAGGCCACGCAACTTCGTTAAGCAGAATCCGTATTGATGATATTGCTATTGCCTGTTTGGCAGAGCAGAACTTGACGCTGGATTCTGTTGCCAGCAAAGGTCAGCGCGTTGTATTGCGCAGTAATGCTAATTTGAGCACTGGCGGTACGGCAACCGATGTCACCGACGATGTGCATCCTGATTTGGCGGCCAGCGCAGTAGCCGCTGCGCAAATGGTTGGCCTGGACATTTGCGGTGTAGATATGGTGTGCGACAGCGTGCTGCATTCTCTGGAAGAGCAGGGTGGCGGCATAGTAGAAGTCAATGCCGCGCCTGGGTTGCGCATGCACTTACAGCCCTCATTCGGCAAAGGCCGCGCCGTAGGCGAGGCCATCGTGTCATCAATGTTTGCGCCGAATGACAATGGCCGTATACCACTGGTAACAGTAGCTGGCACTAATGGCAAAACCACCACAGTCAGGTTGATTGCACATATCCTGGGTAGTCAGGGTTTACGGGTTGGCATGACCAATTCAGATGGTGTTTATATTCAAAATAAACGGATTGATACCGGTGATTGCAGTGGACCCAAAAGTGCACGCAATGTATTGATGCACCCGGATGTGGATGCAGCGGTATTTGAAACAGCTCGCGGCGGCGTACTGCGTGAAGGCTTGGCCTTTGACCGCTGTGACGTAGCGGTTGTGACTAATATTGGCGTCGGTGACCACCTGGGGTTAAGCTTCATTACTACTGTAGAAGATTTAGCGGTTGTTAAGCGCGTGGTTGTGCAGAATGTGGCGCCGGATGGCATGGCAGTATTAAACGCCGCTGATCCGATGACAGCTGCAATGGCAAGTGCCTGCCCGGGCGGGGTGACATTGTTCACCTATGCTGGCGACCATCCCTTAATGGCAACGCATCGTGCACAGGGGCACCGTGTCGTATATGTGGAAGATGGTCATATTGTGGCGTTGCAGAATCAGCAAGAGCAGCATTTTGATCTTAAGAAAATCCCCATTACCCGAAATGGCACGATAGGCTTTCAGGTTGAAAATGTCATGGCGGCAATCGCCGCAGCTTGGGCATTAGGTGTTGATTGGCAGACCGTACAAAAAGGCATTAGTACTTTTGTAAACGATGCCCAAACAGCACCGGGCCGTTTTAACTTTTTTGAGTATCGTGGCGCAACTGTAATTGCTGACTACGGCCACAATCCGGATGCAATACTTGCATTAGTATCAGCCATAGATAACATTCCGGCAAAAAGACGTTTTGCGGTTATCAGCGGCGCTGGCGATAGACGAGACGTTGACATCAGCCGCCAATCCGAGATTCTGGGTGATGCCTTCGACGAGGTGATTCTGTATCAGGATAAATGCCAGCGTGGACGTGCCGATGGTGAAGTGTTGCAACTTTTGCAAAACGGCTTGGCGAATGCAAAACGTGCGCAGAAAGTTGACGAGATTCGCGGCGAGTTTTTGGCTATTGATACTGTATTGTCACGGCTGGCTGGCGGTGATTTATGTCTGATTTTGATTGATCAGGTTGATGAAGCGCTCGTGCATATCGCGCAACGCGTGAATGAATTGTGATTCAGCCAATATTCATGATTATATTCAGGCTATGATTATATTCAGGATAACCTGGCTTTCAGGGTTTAAAAAACACCCTAAAAGCCTTATAATACAGGGATTGGGAGATTAGCTCAGCTGGTAGAGCAGCGGACTCTTAATCCGTTTGTCGGGGGTTCGATCCCCCCATCTCCTACCAAGATATATAAGGCTTAGTCAGAAATGGCTAAGCCTTTTTCTTTTCTTGGTAGCCGTATAGTAGACTGAAAATTTCAAACTTCTTTTTAAAGTTCTTTTCGGTCATTCACTAATTAAAAATCTATGGCAGTTAAATCCCCAAAGCAGTCATTCGAATTCATCTATTTTCCACGCATAACTCTTATTTTCGTTTTTAAAATGAAACATATATTATTATCATAATATATGTTTGACATCCGATAAGTTTAAGTTTATATTAAATATTATGGTCGTAATATATAAGTTCATGAGCAAACATAACTGAAATTAAAGGATCCGAAAATGAAGACAAAAAACTTATTAGTTAACTTAGCAATCGCAGTATCGACCGTAAGCATGCAAGCAAATGCATTTGAGACTACAGCTGTACTCAATTTAGAAACGGCGCAAAAAATAGCAGCAGGGTGTCAAGCCAAAGCCGCCGAAAAGGGGTGGAAAATGAGCATCACAATTGTAGATGCTGGTGCAAATCCAGTGTATTTTCAACGCATGAATGGTGCTTATGTTGCGTCAGCAGAGCTCTCAAAACTAAAAGCCGAAAACTCAGCAAAAATGCAAATGCCTACTTCTTTATTTGAAGAGTTTGCTTTTGGCAAAGATAAAAAAGGTGGTCCGGCACCAGGTCTTGCTGAACTTCCAGGCTTTGTCACTTTAGGTGGCGGCATTCCATTTAAAACAAGCAAAGATTTCTTAGGCGCTATTGGTGTAAGTGGTGGAATGCCAAACGAAGATGCTGAGTGTGCGCAAGCTGGTATTGACGCAGTTAAATCACTTTTGAAATAAACAATCATTAAGAGCCCCTTTTATGACTATAAAACCATTGGTTATCCCAGTATTAGTTGCAATCACATTGAGTGCCTGCGGTGAATCTGCAAAACACGATATTTCAGAAGGTATTGGATTCAACCCCATGCTTCCAGAACCAGTAGTCACCAAGATACCAACAGTGCATGTTGCAGCAGTAGTGGGCTGGAAAGACGTAAACAAACCAATAGCATCTCAGGGTTTGAAGGTGAACGCGTTTGCAACGTCATTAGAACACCCTCGCTGGCTTTATGAATTATCTAATGGCGACATTTTAGTGGCTGAATCCAACTTTGAAATGCAGGGTTTAGAAGGCAGCATTAAAGGATGGTTTGCTAAATACTTTCTCACCAAAGCTGGGGCGACTGGAACAAGCCCGGACCGAATTACTTTATTGCGTGACACAAATGGCGATGGTGTGGCTGAGACTAAAACACCATTCATCGAAGGCTTACATTCACCGTTCGGCATGGCTTTAATTAATGATGTTTTTTATGTGGCGAATGCAGACAGCATTGTGCGTTTTCCATATAAGAATGGTGAAACAACAATTAAGGCTGCGCCAACCAAGTTGATTGATTTACCAGGTTTGCCACTAAATCATCACTGGACGAAAAATATCCTAGCCAATGAAGATGGCAGTAAATTTTATGTAACCGTTGGTTCAAATAGTAATATTGGCGAGAATGGCATGGATATTGAAAAAGATAGAGCGGCTATCCTTGAGGTTGATATTAAAACTAAAACATACCGCATTTACGCATCAGGCCTACGCAATCCGAATGGACTTGCTTGGGAATCAGAAACAAAGCAACTATGGACCGTGGTAAATGAGCGTGACGAAATTGGAAGTGATTTAGTCCCTGATTATCTTACTTCAGTACAAGAAAAAGGATTTTACGGATGGCCGTATAGTTATTATGGGCAACATGTAGATGAACGTGTGCAGCCACAAAACGCAGAGCTGGTGGCTAAAGCCATCAAACCAGATTATGCCTTAGGCTCCCATACTGCCTCATTGGGTTTGGCCGATGCAAAAGGTAATAATCTAGGTAAGCAGTTTACACAAGGTATGTTTATTGGTCAGCATGGCTCTTGGAATAGAAGACCGTATAGCGGATATAAAGTAATCTTCGTACCGTTTACCGTAGGCAAACCCTCTGGCAAACCTATCGATGTGTTGAGAGGTTTTATCGATGCAAATGGCGATGCTCAAGGCCGTCCGGTAGGTGTGCTGGTCCAAAAGACTGGTAGTTTACTGGTGGCAGATGATGCAGGTAATACGGTATGGCGAGTTTCGGCACAATAGTCAGTAAATAAGCAGAATGAGGAAATACGATGAAGGTGAGTAAAGAAAAAGCTGTTGAGAACCGAGAGTTAGTGCTGGATACGGCGGCTACTCTATTCAGACAAGTAGGCTTTGATGGTGTTGGCGTTTCCGACATCATGAAAAAAGCTGGACTTACAGTTGGTGGCTTTTATAACAACTTTGAATCGAAAGAAGACCTCATCGCCAAAGCTTGTGACAAGCTAGGTGGAAAGTCATTAAAACGGTGGCAAGAACATATCGATAATCCTGATGTCGCCGACCCACTAAAGCGTATTGGCTCCTCTTATCTTTCAACGACGAATCGTGACGACCTAAGCTCCACCTGTATTTTCTCAACATTAGGTGCAGAAGTGCCAAGACATGACTCCGCAGTGCAGCAAGTATTCGCGCAAGGGGTTGAATCCACAATCAAGCTGCTAAGCACTTTGGTTGAAGGACAATCAGAAGCAGAGAAGCGCAACAACGCGATTGCAATGTTCTCACAATGGTTGGGCGCGCTGATTTTATCAAGGGCGGCATCCGCCAGTCCAATATCAGACGAAATTCTGGAAGTCGCAAGAAAAGCATCTCACTTAGAATGATACAAAGGGAATCCATATGAAGTACACAACACTAGGCAGGAAGTCTGGATTACGTATATCAGAATTAGCATTAGGGACAGGTAATTTTGGTACTGGGTGGGGCCATGGCGCAGAGCCAGCCGAAGCTAAGAAAATTTTTGATCTCTATGTAAATGCTGGCGGAAATTTTATTGATACAGCTAATGTTTATCAATCCGGCCAGTCCGAAGCCCTATTAGGCGATTTCATATCTGCAGATAGAGATCACTTTGTGATAGCAACAAAATACACCAACGGCACCGATTCAAGCGCCAGAATTTCTGAAAAAGGGAATAACCGTAAAAATATGATGCGCGCTGTAGAGGAAAGTCTCAAGCGCTTAAAAACAGATCATATTGATCTTTTCTGGGCACATATTAGTGATGGCATGACACCCATGGAAGAAATTATGCGAGGATTTGATGACCTGGTCAGTTCTGGAAAAATCATCTATGCAGGGCTTTCTAACTTCCCCGCATGGCGTATTGCACGTGCAGACTTGATGGCAGAGTTGCGTAGCTGGGCACCAATCGTTGCCATACAAACAGAATATAGTTTGGCTGAACGTACAGCTGAGCGTGAGCTTATTCCCATGGCTGAGGCGCTAGGTTTAGCCATTACCACTTGGTCGCCACTTGGCGGCGGATTCTTAACTGGTAAATATAGGCAGGAATCTAATAACAACCGTTTAACTAAGTTGGGTATGTTAGTACATACCGAAAAAAACGAAAAAGATACTTTTTTAATTAACACTATCTTCGATATTGCAAAAGAAACGAGCGCTACAGCGACGCACATTGCCATTGCTTGGTTGCTTTACAAAGCATCTCATTCAAGCACAGCTTTAATTCCAATATTAGGATCAAGAACGGCTGAACAACTAAATGCGACACTAGGATCGCTGGAGATAGTACTAAGTGAAAGTCAGATAAGCCGATTGGAAGCAGCCAGTGCTGTGACCCTGGGGGTGCCTCATCAGCAGATTCAATCATCTGCAAAAAATCTTGCTGCAGGTAATCATATCAACCTCTTAACAGGTTTTGCATAATTGAAGAGAGCGAGGAAAGTCTAATGAAAGCATATGTGATTAAGCGTTATGGCAGAAATGTGGCGTTTGAAGCGGTTGAGCTTCAGCAACCTGCACTTGGTGAGAAGGATGTACTGATAGAAATACATGCAGCAGGACTTAACGTTTTAGATGCCAAAATCAGAAACGGAGAATTTAAGCTGCTATTGCCGTACACATTACCTTTGGTTTTAGGTCACGATGTGGCTGGAGTTGTCGTTAAGGTGGGCCCAAATGTTAAGCGTTTTAAAGTTGGTGACGAAGTGTATGCCAGACCCGCCGATTATCGAATTGGTGCGTTTGCAGAATATATTGCTTTAAATGAAAACGATGTGGCCATTAAACCAAACAATATCACTATGGAAGAAGCTGCATCAATTCCTCTCGTTAGCCTAGCGCAAAACAATATACGCGGTAACGAAATGGAATTTTTTTAACCATGTCTATTTCCTAACTTACCAAGGGAGTGGATCTGTTTCATGGAAAAAACCACCGCTTGGACCATTTTCATCTAATGTGGCAAGGTAAACACTGGTTTTGTAACTATCTGCAACTTCCATTGGCGCATGTTCACCGCCAAGCTCAGTTTTTACCCAACCTGGGTGTGCGGAATTCACTTTGATATTGGTATCACGCAACTCGTGGGCTAAATGAACTGTATAGACATTCAATGCTGTCTTTGAAGCGTTATAGGCAAACGCTTTAGCAGGGTCTATTGGGGAGTTTGGCATGCTGTGCAGAGTTAGTGATCCCAGTATGCTAGATAGATTCACAATGCGACCAGCAGGCGCTTTGCTAATTAAAGGCAATAATTTCTGTGTAATTTCAATCACGGAAAACAAGTTGGTTTGGAATGTATTTTGTAACGCATCTTTACTTACAGAACTACTGTTATTCTTGCCCATCAATTGCTCGTGGTTGACGCCTGCATTGTTCACAAGAATATCTAACTTCCCATAATGCTTATCAAGATAAGCATAAACATCGTTTGCGGATTTTGAGTCATTCGCGTCGTAGTAAATTGCATCTGCTTCTATCCCTCTTGAAATTAAGTCATTCGCGGCCGCTTTACCTTTTGTGACATCACGCGCACCGATAATGACTGTTATCCCTAGCTCACCTAATTTTTTGGCTGTTTCAATGCCAATGCCACGATTCGCTCCGCTAATAAAAGCCACCTTGTTTTCATGATTACTCATTTTGATCTCCATAATATTGCATCCATTGTTTTATATGTACCAATCGGTAAATAAATATTAAAGGGCATTAATTTATTTGTCAATACATTTATTACCAAATGGTATAATATTAAAAATTACTTGTGAGTTAACTAATGAGTATCATAGAAAATCAACAAACAGAGGTTTTAAAACGGCGTGGAAGACCGCCTGCGTTTAACTATGAAGAGGCGCTAGAAAAAGCCATGCAGACATTTTGGACGTTTGGCTATGAAGGCACTTCTATGGCAGCGCTTATCGAATCCATGGATATGAACAAACCTAGTATCTATGCAGCTTTTGGCAATAAAGAAGCTTTATTTAATCAAGTTTTAGATAAATATGTCAGTGGCCCAAGCGCATTTGTGAAGGAGGCGATGGCAGAACCCACTTCTTATCTGGTAGCTAAAACGTTTCTTACTAAAGCCGTGGAGCTATTAACCCAAGATCAAAATCCACGAGGATGCATGATTGTGCAAGGTGCATTATCTTGTGGACCAGAAGCAGAAATGATGCAAAAAAAACTCATCGCCTATCGTGCCAATATGGAAGAAAGTATCAAAAAACGTTTTGATTTAGCGAAGGACAATAGAGATTTGCCCGAAGATACCAATACAACTGCACTGGCTAAATATGTCGCCACCATTCATCAGGGGATTTCTGTGCAAGCTTCTAGCGGTGCAAGCAAGGATGCACTTATGGCTATTATTGATATTGCCATGCAGAACTGGCCAGCGAACACCAAGAAATAGTTTAACTGCGAATGGCCGCTTTGTCCGCTTAGGAGTCATTTATTCCTAATTGGCGATAGATGGCTATGATCCCACCATCTCCTATCAATTCAATCACTTGGCGTGTTGCCTAAGTAACTGCGCAGCACCTCTACCATGCATACTCATGACCGCGCAGCTTTATGGCCACGCTGGTTCATGACCACGTATTCTTATGCTAACTCGCTTTAGCCGTCATATTCGCTCTGGCAGTATGTAATTTTCTGTAGCTGTCTATCAGGCGGTGGTGCCTGTCCAGCCCCTCAAGTTTCATACTGGTTGGAGTCAAGCCGTAGAAGCGCACGCTGCCGTCCACTGAGCCTATGGCGGCGTCCATTCTAGTATTGCCAAACATGCGGCGGAAATTGGCTTCGTAGTCGTCTAGTTCCAGGTCGTCATCCAGCAGAACTTCCAGCACCACATTCAAGGCCTGGTAAAACAATCCGCGCTCGACCGTGTTGTCGTTGTACTGCAGGAAGGCACCTACTAGTTCATGCGCTTCTTCAAATTGCTGCAAGGCTAGGTGTATCAGCAGCTTCAACTCCAGCACTGTGAGCTGGCCCCAGTCCGTATTCTCGTCAAATTCAATACCAATCAAGGTGGCAATGTCGCCGTAATCATCCAGCTCGTTATTCTCTAAACGTTCAAGCAGTGCTTCCAGGCTGGCATCGTCCAGGCGATGCAGATTCAAAATATCTGCGCGGAATAATAACGCCTTGTTGGTGTTATCCCAGATCAGGTCTTCTACCGGGTATATCTCAGAATAGCCCGGCACCAGTATGCGGCAGGCAGTTGCGCCTAGCTGGTCATACACCGCCACGTATGCTTCTTTGCCCATGGCTTCGAGAATGCTAAACAAGGTTGCAGCTTCATCGGCATTGCTGTTCTCACCGTGGCCGGTGAAATCCCACTCTACAAAATCGTAATCCGATTTGGCACTGAAAAAGCGCCACGACACAATACCGCTGGAATCAATGAAGTGTTCAACAAAGTTATTCGGCTCAGTCACTGCTTCGCTGGCAAAAGTGGGTTGTGGCAAATCATTCAGGCCTTCAAAACTGCGCCCCTGCAGCAATTCGGTCAGGCTACGTTCCAGCGCTACTTTTAAACAAGGATGCGCGCCGAACGAGGCAAACACACCGCCTGTGCGCGGGTTCATCAAGGTGACGCACATCACCGGATAATTTCCACCTAGCGATGCATCCTTTACCAGCACCGGAAAGCCTTGTTCTTCCAAGCCCTGAATGCCAGCCAGGATGCTAGGGTATTTCGCCAGCACTTCCTGCGGTACATCAGGTAAAGCGATTTCACCTTCAAGAATCTCGCGTTTGACTGCCCGTTCAAAAATCTCCGACAGGCATTGTACCTGCGCCTCAACCAGTGTATTGCCGGCACTCATGCCATTGCTGACGTAAAGGTTTTCGACCAGGTTGGACGGAAAATAGACAACCTCGCCGTCCGAGTGGCGTACAAACGGCAGCGAACAGATACCGCGCTCGACATTTCCCGAGTTAGTGTCTATAAGATGCGAACCACGCAACTCGCCATCGGGGTTGTAAATTTGCAGCGTGTACTCATCCAGAATTTCCTTCGGCAGCGCATCTTTACGGCCCGGCTTGAACCAGCGCTCGTTCGGGTAATGCACAAACGCTGCGTTGGCGATGTCTTCGCCCCAGAATGATCCGGCATAGAAATGGTTGTTGCTCAGTCGTTCGATATACTCGCCCAGGGCTGACGCCAACGCGCTTTCCTTGCTTGAGCCTTTTCCGTTAGTGAAGCACATCGGCGAGTGCGCATCGCGGATATGCAGCGACCACACATTGGGAATGATATTGCGCCATGAGGCGATTTCAATCTTGATGCCCAGGCCCGCCAGCAGGCCCGACATATTGGCGATGGTTTGTTCTAATGGTAAGTCTTTGCCGGTAATATAGGTGAGCGCGTCAGTAGCCGGATTCACCATCAGCAAGGCCTGTGCATCGGCGTCCAGATTCGCCACTTCTTCAATCACAAACTCGGGGCCGGCTTGTACCACTTTTTTTACTGTACAGCGGTCGATGGAGCGCAAGATACCCTGACGGTCTTTGTCGGAGATATCTTCCGGCAACTCGACCTGGATCTTGAAAATCTGCTGGTAACGATTTTCCGGATCGACAATATTGTTCTGTGAAAGGCGGATATTTTCGGTAGGAATATTGCGCGTGTCGCAATAAAGTTTCACAAAATAAGCCGCACACAAGGCCGATGAAGCCAGGAAATAATCGAAAGGGCCAGGCGCCGAGCCATCGCCTTTATAGCGGATAGGCTGGTCGGCAATTACTGTGAAGTCGTCGAACTTGGCCTCAAGACGTAGCTTATCGAGAAAGTTGACCTTGATTTCCATGGGGAGAATTCCAAAAAATAGTGCAAAAAATGATGTGGGCGCTATTATCCCTCACAACGCTGATGCCGTGTAATACATCGACGCTTTTCAGAAACACTTGCACATAAAGATAAACTGCGAAGAATTTTTAGGGAGTACTTTTTGTTGGCGTCTTTTAGGGGATAGTCGTTAAACCCGCCGCCGTGCCGCTATCACGTTTGGTAGCTGCTGAATCAGTGCCAGCAGTCGGCTGAGCTGATCCAGATCCGAGATCTGGATTGAAAACTGCATCAGTGCCAGATCGTTTCTGCTCATGGTGTTGGCCTTGGTGGCGTTGACTTTTTCACGTACGAAGAGGTCGCTGATGTCGCGCAGCAGGCCTTGCCGGTCATGAGCTTCCACTTCAATATCCACCTCTGTGCTGGTGTTCTGGTAGTTGCCCCACTGCGCGCTTAGCACGCGATTATGCCTATCCTCCGGCAGTCGTGCTATGAAGCTGCAGGCCCGGCGGTGAATAGTTACCCCGTGGTCACGAGTGAGGTAGCCAACTATTACATCGGGTGGCATAGGTTTGCAGCATTTGGCGGTACTGGTTTGCAGGTTGCCAATCCCTTCAATCACAATTCCGGTGTGAGACGGTTTAGTTGTGATGCGTTTTGTAGTCTGCACCTGGACAGCGTTTTCCGGTCTTGGTGCAACTTCTTCCTGAATGGCAAGGGCGATTTGATGATCGCTGATATCTCCACGCCCAATGGCCGCCAGAAAATCTTCCAGTTTCTGGAACTGCAGCTTTTGTGCGATTTTTTCCTGGTTGATAGCACCGACACCGGCACGATGCAGTTCGCGATCCAGTTTGGCGCGGCCTTGTGCAACGTTTTCATCGAAGTGCTGGTATTTAAACCAGTGCCTGACTTTGGCACGCGCGCTGGGGCTTTGCAGAAAGCCAAGTCCGGGATTCAGCCAGTCACGGCTGGGTGAGCCGAGTTTAGAGGTCAGGATTTCCACACGCTGGCCGTTTTGCAGCTTGGTGTTAAGCGGCACAATACTGCCATTTACCTTGGCGCCGCGCGTGCGGTGTCCCAGATCGGTATGCAGTGTATAGGCAAAATCAATCGGGGTGGCTCCCATGGGCAGGTCGATGACTTTACCCTGTGGCGTAAGCACATAGACTTTGTCCTGAAACAGTTCACTCTTGAATTGTTCCATCAGGTCGCCGCTATCGGAAACTTCGTCCTTCCATGCCAGTATCTGGCGCAGCCAGGCAATTTTTTCGTCGAATTTGGCGTCGGATTTGCCGCCTTCCTTATAGCGCCAGTGTGCTGCAACTCCTAGCTCGGAATAGTGGTGCATCTCGAAGGTGCGAATCTGCACTTCCACAGCCAAGCCACGTGGCCCGGTGACAGCGGTGTGCAGGGAGCGGTAGTTGTTACTCTTGGGGCGTGCGATGTAGTCGTCAAATTCGCCAGGGATAGGCTGCCACAGGTTGTGGATCATACCGAGCACTGCATAGCAGTCTTTAATGTCCTCGACCAGGATGCGCACAGCACGCACATCGTAAAGCTCACTGAAATTCAGATGCTTGCTCTTCATCTTTTTGATGATGCTGTAGATATGCTTGGGGCGTCCGCTTACCTCACCCTTGATGCCAGCTTGGCTTAACTCGTTTTTGAGCTGACTTACAACGTCAATGATGTATTGCTCGCGGTCTACACGGCGCTCATCGAGCATTTTTGCTACATCTTTGTAGAGCTGGGGCTCCAGGTAGCGCAGTGACAGATCTTCCAGTTCCCATTTGATTTGCCACACGCCAAGGCGGTTGGCGAGCGGCGCAAAAATTCTTTGGCTTTCTCGTGCAATTTGCCTTTGCAGATCCGGGGTTGCTCCTGACAGGCGGCGCATGGTTTGCGTGCGTTCAGCCAGCTTGATCAGCACCACGCGAATATCCTGCACCATGGCCAGCAGCATTTTTCGCAAGCTTTCAATCTGCTGCGCCTGGTCGCTATTTTTTCGATCCGGGTTGTGCAGGCCTTCGCTCTCGCTTAGTTCCTGAATCTGCTCCATGCGTGAAATGCCTTCAACCAAGCCTGCAATGTTGCTGCCGAAACGCGTTTCCAGCTTTGCCTGCCAGTCGTCTAGATGCTCCGGTACAGCATGCAATATAGTTGCAGCAATCGTTTCTGCATCCATGTTCATATCGATAAGGATAGTTGCCGCACCCAGTGCATGCTGCAACAGCGGTGCGCCAGTCAGTTCTGCGTGGCCGGAATAAAGCGGTGCCGCCAAGTTGCAGGCATTGCGAATCAGCTCGACTTCGCTAGCTGAGAAACGCTGTGCAGAAGATTCAATCCATGAGGAGATATCGTTCTCATTTGCGGAGATTAAAGCGGGAATTGTTGTGTTATTTACGGAGACCATGAAATATTATCGCATCAAAGTAGTGGCACATGTATTGAGAGATAGATCACTGTACTAGTTTTTATTCTAAATGTTAACCTGCGATCAATTGAGTGAGTTATGGTTAATTTGATTGTAAATTGCTGTTTTAAATAATATTTAATTAACATAGTTAAATCTGCTATATAATTATTTCGATATATACTTGTTTATATTACGATGGCGGTAAAGGTTGGTTATGGCCAAATATGATGATCAGATAAAAATGGATGAACTTAAAGTTGTAGGATCGTTGTGGCTAGGTAGGGATGCGCAACATTTGTTAAGTGACAAACGTATATTCTTATTGGAAAAAATAAGTGAATGTGGCTCGATTACGCAGGCTGCAAAGGAAATAGGGCTGAGTTACAAAGGTGCATGGGATGCTGTAGATGCCATGAATGCCATCTTCAGTGAACCCTTGGTAGCAACCATAACTGGTGGCAAGGGTGGTGGAGGTACGCAGCTCACAGCAACAGGTGTTCGTATTGTTGATGCCTATCGCGTTTTAGTGCGTGAGCATCAACGATTCATGTCAGCTGCGAGCGCGGGTATAGAAGACTTTGGCAATATATACCAATTTATCAGGAGGTTATCTGTGAAAACCAGTGCAAGAAATCAGTTTTTTGGCAAAGTAAGCGCTATTAAGCTGGGGCCAGTCAATGTGGAGGTTGAGTTATCACTGACGGGCGGCGATAAGATACATTCTGTCATTACGCATGATGGCCTGGATAACTTAGGACTTAAAATCGGTAGCGAAGCTTGGGCTTTGGTAAAGGCAAGTTGGATCATTCTTACCTTACCTGATGCGGCACACAAGGTTAGCGCCCGTAACAGGCTTCTCGGTAAAATATCTCGCATTACATCCGGCGGTGTGAATACTGAAGTGGTGATGCAATTGGATGGTGGGAATACAGTTAGTGTAGTAATTACTAATGATAGCGTTGCTAGCCTTGACCTGGCTGTCGGCATTGAAGTCTGCGCAGTGTTTAAGGCAAGTAGCGTGATTATGGGCATCACCGACTAAGTTGTTTTTTTGCCCGTAATTTTTTTGGCTATCGCTATATATTGTGCTTTATAGCGAAATGCATTTCTAAGAGGTTGTAAATGAAAACAGGATCGAAATTGAATTGGGGGGTGTTGTTTGCCTTGTGTGTCAGTAATGCTTATGCAGCAGAAAACGCGCATAACAATACGGAAGACAGAATAGCCAAATTACAGAAAATGCTGGAAGAGCAGCAATGGCAGATGAAAGCCATGGCTGAAGAGTTAGCTGCACTTCAGCAAGGTCGCTCTAGTGATAAAGGCAAAAGTAAAGGCAGCCCGGTATACGCTGCATTCAAGGATGGTTTGGTTTTTGATGATGGCAGTGGAGACTGGAAACTGCAATTGAATGGCCGTATCCAGGCAGATTACCGCAACTTTAATCCGGACGAGTGGAAAAATGACGGTTTCTTTATCCGTAGAGCACGCCTAGGCGGTACTTTCAGCTTTCTTAACGATTTTGCAGTACGTGTGGAAGGTGAATATAACAATGTGAGTGATGGCAGCAAGGCTACCACTGCCTTGACCTATGGTTATCTTGATTACGCCAAATGGAAAGGTGCCAAAATCCGGGTTGGTCAATTCAAACCGTTCTTTGGGCTGGAGCGCGCGCAGAGTACCAATTTTACAGACTTTACTGAACTGTCACTGGCAACTAATAACGGTTCAATATTTAACTCTACCTATGACCGTGGGCTGATGGTGTTTGGCGACCCTCTGCCATGGCTAAATTATAGTGCTTACTACGTCAATGGCAGCGGCCAGAATAATGACGATATTAAGGATAGTAAAGATATCGGCGCCCGGGTTAATGCAAATCTGGCTAAATTTACCGATAGCAAGGGTTTGGTATTACATGTTGGTACATCAGCCAGCAAAGGCAGCATCGATTCTTCTTCAACTTCAAAAAGCATCAAGCAAAGTACAGAAGGTAACGGTGTTGAGTTTTTCAATATAGCCAATATCGCAACCAATATCTCAACAACCGATAGAACCCGCTTTGGTCTGGAGGCTGCTGTTGCATATGGCCCAGTGAAGTTTCAGTCCGAATATATACAAGCCAACTTTGAAGGCAAGCAAGGCTTGGCTGCACCGGGTGTGGCATATGATAACGATATAAAAACATGGTACGCAGATGTCAACTGGTTAGTCACCGGTGAAGCTTATGCCGACGCATATAAAAGCGGTGTATTTGGCCGCATTAAACCAAAAAACAACTTGGATGATAAAGCCGGATGGGGTGCGTTTGAGCTAGGTTTACGTTACAGCAAATTTGATGCTTCTGATTTTGAAGCTATCAAAACAGCTAATACTACAACTGAGGCTGATGCATGGACAGCCGGTGCCAAGTGGTTATTTAATCCCAATGCGCGCTTAGTGCTGAATTACATTCATACTAATTTTGACAATGCTATTGTTGTAAACAACAGGCGTGAAAATGTAGAACAAGCTATTAACTTACGTGCTCAGTATGATTTTTAATACATTTAAATTATTCTAAATATCAGGGGTGAATATGAGAGTCACTAAACAGTTTTTTGCGCTATTAATATTGCTGACACATTCAATGGCTGCAAGTGCCTCGCCGCTAACTGTGGCAATAGCGGCTAACCTTAAGTACGTATTTGATGACTTGGCTGCTGAATTTAAAAAAGAAACCGGTATCGAGGTGCAAAGTGCGCTGGGATCCTCGGGTAAAATGGCTACGCAGATTCGCAATGGTGCGCCATTTGATGTATTTATGTCGGCGGATATGGCGTTTGCGGAGGGGTTGTATAAAGACGGTTACGCAACGACCCAGGCTCAGCCTTATGCTTACGGTTTGCTTGTGTTGTGGACACAAAAAGATGCTGATTTAAGCAAGGGTGTCGTCGGTTTGGTGGATGCAAGCGTAGGCAAGATCGCTATTGCCAACCCCAAGGTAGCGCCATTTGGCCGTCAAGCAATAAAGGCGCTGGAATATTATAAAGTCCGTGCGGCTATTGAGCCAAAGCTGGTCTATGGTGAAAGTGTTACGCAGGTTAGCCAGTATGTGGATAGCAAAACGGCAGATGTTGGTTTTACTGCCAAGTCTATTGTGATTGCTCCCGAGATCAAGGGTAAGGGTAAGTGGATAGAGTTGCCGCCGGAGAGCTATGAGCCAATTGCGCAGGGCGTGGTTATTCTTAAGCACGGTTCAGAAACTAATGGCGAAGCTGCGCGCAAATTTTATGGTTTTGTACTTTCGGCCAAGGCACGTGAAATATTTGAAAAAAATGGATATGCCATCAGGGGGATAACGGCACCGTGAACCGTTTAACAGGAAAAATCACATCCATAGAACACAACAACCATATGTCATTGGTGGATGTGGCTGTAGGTGACGATATATTTAGCGCAACCCTGCTTGAAACGCCGCAGTCTGCGGATTATCTTCAGGTAGGCCGCGAGGTTACGCTGATGTTTAAAGAAACCGAAGTGTCACTGGCCAAGAACCTTAGCGGTCTGATCAGCTTGCGTAATCGCTTTACTGCGACTGTGCTTGGCATCGAACACGGAACAATCATGAGTGCCGTAAAGCTCGATTATTGTGGTATGCCGCTCACCAGCATAGTTACTACCCGTGGTGCAGTCCGGCTGAATCTGGCGGTCGGCGATGTTGTTGAAGGCTTGGTTAAGGCTAATGAAATGGTGCTCTCTCATGACCTATGACCTAAGTCCATTGCTGTTAACGTTTCGGCTGGCATTGGTGACAACTGCCATTTTAATCTGCATCGGCGTGCCGTTCGCCTGGTGGCTTGCCAATACCCGTATCCGCATCAAGCCTGCTGTTGAGGCTATGGTCAGCATGCCGCTGGTGTTGCCGCCATCAGTGCTTGGTTTTTATCTGCTGCTTGCGTTCAGCCCAGAGCATTGGTTCGGACAGTGGCTGGATCGCGTAGCCGGATTAAGGTTGGCATTCAGCTTTGAAGGGCTGGTGGTGGCCTCGGTAATTTTCAGTTTTCCTTTTCTGGTACATCCGATTCAGGCCGCATTCCAGAACTTGCCACGCTCTTTAACCGAGGCCGCTCAGGTTCTGGGTAAGCCGCGATGGCAGATTTTTCTGCGTGTGCTGCTGCCAAATATCAAGCCGGCATTGCTATCTGGCACCATACTGTCGTTTGCACATACGGTAGGTGAGTTTGGCGTGGTGCTGATGATAGGCGGTAATCTGCCCGATGAAACCCGGGTGGCGTCGATTGCCATTTATGATGAAGTGGAATCGCTCAATTATGCTGCTGCAAATTTCTATGCCGGAGTGCTGTTTGTTCTGTCGTTCCTGATCCTGCTACTGGTTTACATCACTAACCGCAAGGCACTGAAATGATACGAGCCAGTATTAAAAAACAGTTGCACGGCGTCGGCGGTGAGTTTCAGCTGGATGTTGATCTGCAGATCGCCGAGGGCGAGTTGATTGCCTTGTTCGGTCCTTCCGGCGCAGGTAAAACCACACTGCTACGTTGTCTGGCCGGGCTAGATCAGCCGGAGCAGGGGAGTTTGATTGTTAATGGCGAAAGCTGGTTAAACACTGCGTCACGCATCAACTTGCCACCACAGCTCCGGCATGTAGGTTATGTGTTTCAGGATTACGCCTTGTTCCCCAACATGACAGTTCGCGGTAATCTGGAATTTGCGCTACGCAAAGGCCACGCAAAAAAGCGTGTAGATGAATTATTGGCATTGATGGATATTGGTGAGTTACAGCAGCGCAAGCCGGATACGTTGTCCGGCGGCCAAAAGCAGCGCGTTGCATTGGCACGTGCATTAGCCTCAGAACCGCGATTGCTGCTGCTGGATGAGCCATTCTCGGCGCTGGATGCCGAAATGCGCTCACGCCTGCAAGACGAGGTTTTGAAACTGCAACGCCATTTCGGTATCACTACCATTATTGTCAGTCATGATGTTGGCGAAGTTTATAAACTCGCTAGTCGCGTATTGGTAATGAATGCCGGTAAACTGGTAGAGCAGGGTAGCCCAGACCAAGTGTTCAGTGCGGGTAAAACCAGTGGAAAATTCCGTTTTACAGGTGAGGTTCTAGCCATCGAGACTATGGATGTTATGTCCACACTAACCGTGCTGGTCGGCAACCAGATTGTACGCGTAGTGGCAATGCCGGGTGAAGCCACTACGCTGCAAGCTGGTGATAGGGTAATGCTCGTTTCTAAGGCATTTAATCCAATAGTGCTGAAATTAGCTTAGGCTATTTTGTGGTTAATGATTTGCACTGCCTGCCCCATAGATAGTTATTGATTGTGTAAGTTCGATGATTTGAATAGGCCGGTTTTATGATATTTAATATCATTTAATCTTATCTGGCGGTAAAGATATTACCTTTAATAACAATATGTTATTAAAGGCTGAAGAGGAGAGCCTGAATGGCTCATATGAGAAAAATCAAGAGTTAAAGCGGTACGGCCAAGGATTTAATATTATCAATGATATTGCTGGCACCTAATTTTTGCATGATTCCTGAACGCTGCATTTTTTCCAGAATATTAGGGCGAACCTCACATAAAATTAAACGCGTGTGATTACGTTCGCAGTTTTTCATCAAGTCTTCAAAAGCATGTAAACCGGAAGCATCAACGATAGGGACGTTTTTCATGCGTAACACCAGTATGTCCGCATGTGTATGTGCATGTTCAAGTGCCGTCATGAGGCGCTCCGTTACACCAAAAAAGAACGGGCCTTCCATGCTGTAAACGATTACGTTCTCAGGCAGAATGAAGTGTTTGTCACCGGTTTCCTGCACTAATTCCTCAATGGTCTGATGCTTGATGTTGACCGCCTCGCTCATGCGCTTCATGAACAATAGCGCTGCCAGCATTACACCGATATTTACCGCAGCTACCAGATCCGTAAATATCGTGAGCAGGAATGTGATCAGGAGTACAACGACATCGGCTCTGGGAGCAGTGCGCGCCATATGCGCAAAACGGTGCATTTCACTCATGTTGTAAGCCACAACAAACAATATTGCAGATAATGCACACAGCGGTATGTGCGCTGCCAGTGGCGCAAAAACAAGCACGATGATTACCAGTGTTAAGGTATGTACAATACCAGCTAACGGGCTAGTGGCACCGTTACGGATATTGGTGGCAGTTCGTGCAATTGCACCGGTAGAAGCAAAGCCGCCAAACAGAGGCGAAAATATGTTGGCAATGCCTTGACCGACCAGTTCCTGGTTAGAGTCGTGCTTGGTGCCGGTCATGCTGTCTGCCACCACGGCAGACAGCAGTGATTCAATAGCGCCCAGCAGTGCAATGGTGAATGCCGGGCCAATAAGTTGTAGCACTTGCGAAAAACGGATTGGCAGAAATTCAAAGCTGGGCAGGCTTTGCGGTATACCGCCAAAAGCCGAGCCAATTGTAGCTACGCCTTTAAAATCGAAGCTGGCCTGTATGATGGTTGCAGCAACCATGGCCACCAGAGGCGAAGGAATGCGCTTAAATACACGTGGAGAATAAATCACCAGCAGTAAGGTCAGTAAGGCCAGTAATGTTGTTTCAAGATGTAGGCTAGGGAAGGCGACCGCTAAATCCCAGATTTTTTCGTGAAAATGTTCTGCGCCAGGCTCGGGTTTCAAGCCGAAGAAATCTTTCCACTGACCGACCCAAATAATGACGGCGATGCCGCTGGTAAAGCCCACAATGACCGGGTCGGGAATGTACTTTATGACCGCACCAAAGCGTACCAAGCCCATAATCAGCAGCATGAAACCAGCCATGAGGGTGGCCATCTGTAAACCGGCGATGCCGTATTTTGCAGTGATGCCAGCCAGTATCACGATGAATGCGCCGGTAGGCCCGGATATTTGCAGGCGGCTGCCGCCCATGAGCGAACTGATGCCGCCGGCGATAATTGCGGTGTAGATACCTTGCTCCGGTTTTGCTCCCGATGCGATGGCAAAAGCCATTGCCAGTGGCAGGGCAACGATCCCTACAATGATGCCTGCTAACAGATTGTTAGCCCAGTGTGATTTTTTAAATAAACCTGCGCGTTTAGCTTCGAGAAAGGCAATCATTTTTATAGGCGGATGCTGAATTTCAAGCATCGATATTAGCATGATGGCAGGGGTAACCTCAATTAGCACAAGCTTATGTTGCACACTTTATTTTGTATCAACATGATTCATTAAATCGCCTGCTGATGGCGTGTTAAAATGCGCGCCTATGAATGAAAGTAAACCGCTACCGCTAATCCCCGCTAATTTTGATGCAGCCATGCAGACTTGTATGCTGGCAGATCGTTATCCGCTGCGCCGCAAGATGCAGGAAGTGAGAACATTGCAGAAGTCAGGTGATGATAAGTCGCGGGCTAAAGCGCAGCGCCTGATCAATGAAATTGTGCAGAAACTGCACACTTCGCAGAAAAAATATCAGCAGCGTCTACTGACACTGCCAAAACCTGAATATCCATTGGAACTGCCGGTTAGCGGTAAAAAGGATGAAATCTCTGCCGCCATCATGAAAAATCAGGTGGTGATTGTCTGCGGCGAGACAGGTTCCGGTAAAACCACGCAGTTGCCTAAAATCTGTCTGGAGCTAGGCCGTGGTGTTTCCGGCTTGATCGGCCATACCCAGCCACGCCGTATTGCTGCACGCTCGGTTGCCAGCCGTATCGCGCAGGAGCTGAAAAGCCCGCTGGGTGAAGTGGTTGGCTACAAGGTACGTTTTAACGACAAACTGTCAGAATCCAGTTACGTTAAACTGATGACCGACGGCATTCTGCTGGCGGAAACACAGGGCGATAAGTTCCTGAATGCTTATGACACGATTATCATTGATGAGGCGCACGAACGCAGCCTGAATATCGACTTTCTGCTCGGTTACCTGAAACAACTGCTGCCTAAGCGCCCGGATTTAAAAATCATCGTCACCTCGGCAACGATTGATGCTGACCGTTTCTCAAAACATTTCAACGGCGCTCCGGTCATTGAAGTTTCCGGTCGTACTTATCCGGTTGAGATCCGGTATCGTCCGCTCGGCGCTGCCGGCTTCCGCTCTAGAGAGATTGCTGCAGAAGAGACTGTGGAATTTGATCTGGAGGATGATGCAGACTTGCCTTCAGGAAATTTGCTGGGCATTCCCCGCAAGACCAAAACCGAAGCGCGCTGGCTGGAAGAAGATGACGAAGAAGAAGCCATTGAAGAGGCGATTCTGGATGCAGCCGACGACCTGCTGCGGCAAGGTGATGGCGATATTCTGGTGTTTTTGCCAGGCGAGCGTGAGATTCGCGATGTGGCGGATCACCTGCGCAAATATCAGGGACGTTCCGCCAAGCTCAAGCATATTGAAGTACTGCCGTTGTTTGCGCGCCTGAGCATTGAAGACCAGCAGAAGATATTCAAGAGCCATAACAGCCGGCGTATTGTGCTGGCGACCAACGTGGCGGAAACCTCACTTACGGTGCCTGGCATTAAGTATGTGATTGATGCCGGTCTGGCACGCGTGAACCGTTACAGCCCACGTGCCAAGGTTGAGCAATTGCAGATCGAGAAGATATCGCAGGCGGCAGCCAAGCAAAGGGCAGGGCGCTGCGGCCGTGTTTCTAACGGCATCTGTGTGCGCCTGTATTCCGAGCAGGATTTTAACGGTCGCCCGGAATTTACCGAGCCGGAAATCCTGCGCAGTTCACTGGCGGCGGTAATTCTGCGTATGGCGGCTTTGCGGCTGGGTGATGTGGCTGAATTCCCGTTCATAGAAGCGCCAAGTTCCAGGCTGATTGCCGATGGCTACCTCTTGCTGCAGGAGCTGGGCGCGGTAGATGCACGTCGCCAGATTACTGAAACCGGTTTGCAGTTGGCCAAACTGCCGCTGGATCCGCGCGTGGGCCGTATGATTTTGGCTGCCAAGCGCGAGCATTGTTTAAAAGAAATCCTGATCATTGCCAGTGTGCTGAGCATACAAGACCCACGCGAGCGTCCGATGGATAAGCGTGAAGCGGCTGATAATGCACATGCCAAGTTTTCCGGAGAAGGCTCGGATTTCATGAGTTACCTCAAGTTGTGGGACTTTTTCGAGCATGCGCTGAAAACCAAGAAATCGAATAAGGACCTGCTAAACCAGTGCCACAGCAATTTCCTGTCGTTCCTGCGCCTGAAAGAATGGCGCGAGCTGCACGCGCAGCTGCTGGATATAGTCTCGGAGATGGAGTTCAAACTCAACGAAAAAGAAGCCAACTACGAGCAGATTCATAAGGCGCTGCTGGCAGGCCTGCTGGGCAATATCGGTTTTAAGGATGGCGAGAGTGAATCCTATGCCGGTGCACGCGGCATCCGTTTTCACGTCGCACCGGGCTCTACGCTTAAGAAACAGCGACCGAAATGGCTCATGGCAGCAGAGCTGGTGGATACCAGCAAGCTGTATGCGCGCTGCGTGGCCAAAATCGAGCCGGACTGGATCGAGCCACTGGCGCGCGGCCTGACCGAAAGCCATTATTCAGACCCGCGCTGGGATAGAAAAATGGGTATGGTGAATGCCTGGGAGCGTGTAAGTCTGTATGGCCTGACGGTTATTCCCAAGCGCCGTGTGCATTACGGGCCGATTGACCCTGTGGAGTCACGCGAGATTTTCATCCGCGAAGCACTGGCGAATGGCGAGTTTGATACCCGTGCCGCGTTCTTTACCGCCAACGAGCGCCTGATTGCCGAGGTTGAAGAGCTGGAGCACAAGGCGCGCCGGCAGGATGTGCTGGTGGATGAACATCAGCTGTTCACCTTTTACGATGCGAAAATTCCTGCTGATATCTACAATGCCGCCAGCTTTGAGAAGTGGCGTGCAGAGGCCGAAAAAGCCAACCCAAGATTGCTTTACCTGACACGCGATGACCTGATGCGCCATGGTGCCGATGCGATTACCGCGGTGCAGTTCCCTGAGAAAATCATGCTGGATGGCGTCGAGGTGTCACTCAAATACCGCTTTGAGCCTGGTCATGTGCTGGATGGTGTGACGGCGACTATCCCGCTGGCATTGCTTAACCAGTTGAATCCGGTGCAGACTGAATGGCTGGTGCCCGGCATGCTGCGCGAGAAACTGACTTATCTCATTAAGGCCTTACCCAAGACTTTCAGACGCGTATGTGTGCCGGTGCCTGAATTTGTGACGGGTTTTCTGGAAAAGAACAAAGTGGGCGAGGGCGCAATCAAACCAACGCTGGCTGCATATATACAGCGCGAGACCACATTGAAAATCTCTGCTGAAGACTGGACAGATGAAGTGCCAGCACACCTGCTGATGAATTTCAGCGTGGTGGATGATGCGGGACGCGAACTGGCGATGGGGCGCGACTGGAATGCACTTAAGAAGCAATTAGGTTCGGCCGCGCAGCTTACCTTTAGAAATGCTTCGCCGGATATTGAAAAAACCGGCCTGAAACAATGGGACTTTGGTGATCTGCCACAAACCCTGAGTTTTGAGCGTGATGGTTTAAAAGTGACCGGTTATCCAGCGCTGGAAGACGATGTGGATAGTGTTTCGGTGAAATTGTTTGATACCGAACATGACGCGGAGCAGAGTCATCGCAAAGGCGTATGCCGCCTGATGCGCTTTGAGCTTAAGGAACAGATGAAGCAGCTGGAAAAAAGCCTGCCGAATTTTAATCAGTACGCATTAACCCTGCGTAATGTCATGTCCCCGGAGGGCCTGCGTGAAGATATGATTACGGCAATTGCAGACCGTGCCTTCATCGGCGAGGACGAGCTGCCAAGAACCAATGCTGACTTCATGAAGCTGAAACAGCGTGCCAGAACGCGCTTACCGGCCGTTACCGAGGCTGTAGCAAGGCAGGCGCAGGCGATTGCGACTGAATATCAGTTGCTGACACAGAAACAAGGCCAGATGGCGGCCACGGTCAACCGGCTGAAACGTGACCTGGAGCAGCAGGTGAGCCTGCTGGTTTATAAGGGCTTCTTCAGCCAGACGCCTTGGGAATACCTGCAGAATATCCCGCGTTACCTGAAGGCATTGCGGCTACGCATTGAGAAACATCCATCTAACCCGGAGCGTGATGGCAAGAATGCCGGCAGTGTCGGCCTGATCTGGCAGCGCTGGCAGGATAAAATCAACGCACTGAATCAGGCGCACCTGGATATTCCACAAGATCTTATGGACTATCGCTGGCTGATTGAAGAGCTGCGTGTCTCGCTATTTGCGCAGGAACTCAAAACGCCGTTTCCGGTCTCGATTAAACGTCTTGATAAAATCTGGCAGGACATGCGTTTTTAGACATTTATGCAATCCAGCAATGGCACAAACAATTTAAATCCAAGCTTTGATTTTTTGTCGGAATCAAGCCTGAAAGCCTATCGCACCGATCAGCATTTCAATATAAAAATCAGCCGTTATACATTGCTGGCAATAGCTTTTTCACTATTGCTGCATGCGCTGATTTTTTTTGTAGTGCCGCAGATTCAGTTTGATACGCCTGCGTCTGTGCCCGCACGCACACTCGAGCTTACTCTGGGGCCCCCCAAAGTTGCTACACAAGTTGTCGAACCGTTGCCGGAGCCGCCACGTCCTCAAGTAATCCCAAAAGCAAAGCCACTAGTCAAAAAGCCAGTTATCAAGGCTGTACAGCCGGAAATAATTGCACAAAGAGCCGTGCCCGAGAAAAAGCCCAGTTTTGTGGTGCCGGAAGTGCCTGCTCCAAAAATCAGCCCGGAACTGAATAAACGCCCAGTGAAAGAGCCCGTGGTTAAAGAGCCGCCGGTTGAAGAGCAGTTTACTGACATGGCTGCCTACGTTAAGGCGCAACAAGCCAAGCGTTTAAATGCAGATGCACTCGCTGCGCAGGTTAATGCTGAGGCTGCAGCTCGCGAGCGCGGCCCCACTGAGGCGCAATTGCGTGATGAGCGCATCAAACGCAACCTTAAATATGGCACCAATGGCATCTTTGAAATCACCAGCATGGGGCAACGTAATGCCACGTTTGCTTTTCGCGGCTGGACCAATGATTACAGCACCTCAAAACGCCAGTTTTTTGAGGTTGAAGTATCTGGCGGTCAGGATGTGCGGTTGGCGATGATAAGGCGCATGATCGCATTGATACGCGAGCATTATGATGGAAACTTTAACTGGGAATCACAGCGGCTTGGCCGCAGTGTCGTGCAGTCGGCCCGACCTGAGGACAATGCAGGTTTGGAAGATTTTCTGATGATGGAGTTTTTTGGCAGTAATTACAAAACTACCCAGTACTGAACCCAAGCCCGGCAGGTTTCTCTCTAAAAGGCTAAGTCAGTATTTTTCTTGCTCCAGAGCTCGGCGGTATTCTTCAAGCTTTTCTTCATAATTTTCAGCATCACCGTAACCCAGAAACCTCTCATAGCGAGCGTGTGTGCCCAGTATTTTTCTGGCGTGCTTGATGGGGCAGAAATACTGTTCGGTTCTGGCGATTACTTCCGTCACGTAAGCAATCATGCCGTTGCCATATGCGCAATAGGTACAGTGGAATTTCTCAATAAAGTTCAAATAATTGAGCTGCTGTCTGTCGTAAACAATGTAATCGCTGCGGCGTACTTTTTTAATTCCGTAAATTGGAAAACAGCTCCATTGATAGAATGTAACAAAGAAGTCTGTGATCAGTAAGGGAATGATCATGGAATAAATGATAGGCCCGGTAATCAGATTCTGCGGTCGATTGGTGACCAGCCAGCGAAAGAAGTTTGTTTTTAAACGTGAGTGTGCTTCTTTGATGGATTGTTCAAACTCAACACGCTTGCCTTTAATCTGGAAAAAGATACTGCTTTGCTGCTCGTTTAGAGCGCTACGCAAATCGTCTTCAAGTGCGGTAATCTGGCTTAGTATTTGTTGAATACGATCATTCATCTGATTATCTTTCCTGTTGTTTGTTTTATTACGGTTTCGTATTTTTATTATTGTTTTGTATTTTAAGTATAGCCTTATCTGTAATGTTGTATAGCTTGTGATTTAATGCCAATATTAAATGGGATATGTTTTTTTAGAGATTGGCAAGGGGTATACAAATCGGTATACTACATCAATCATCTAATCTTAAATTAATTAGAAAGTATTAGTCATGTTCAAGTTTAAAAAATTGGGAAATTCAGTGCTGGCGCTAGGCGCTATAGTGCTTGCCGGATGTGCGGGCGTCACTGATAAGTTCATGGCAGACAGCAAGGAATGGCCAAGCTTTGGACGTGATTATACAAATCAGCGTATGTCGCCGCTTGCAGAAATCAATGCCGACAATGTTAAAAATCTTGGCCTGGCCTGGCAGTTTAAAAGTGGCGTGTCAGCTAGTTTTCAGGCTACGCCTATCGTTGTTGGCGGTGTCATGTACGTAGCTTTGCCTTATAACCATGTGGTAGCGCTGGATGCAAAAACCGGTAAGGAATTATGGCGTTACAAACATGCACGTAAAGCAAATTGGAAAATGTGCTGCGGCCCAGCTAACAGAGGCGTTGCGGTAAGTAACGGTAAAGTTTTTATTGGTACAGTTGATGCCAGATTGATTGCCCTGGATGCCAAAACCGGCGCAAAAGTCTGGGATATCAACGTAGCAGAGGATACAGCGCAGACCGAGAAAATGAGCTCTTTAAGCAAAGCTGATGCTAAAAGCCAGAAAGAATCTTACGGCGGCACCGGCATCGGCATTGCCATGGCGCCGGTGGTTTATCGCGGCAAAGTGATTATCGGTGTAACAGGTGTCGGTTATGGTCTGCATGTGGATACCCCAAGAATAGATGCGCCGTTAGGGGCAGTTATCGGTGTCAGTGGTTTGTATGGCCGCCCGGGTTTTCTGGCGGCTTATGATGTGAATTCCGGCAATAAAGTCTGGCAGTTTGATACGATTCCGGATCAGGGCTGGGAGGGTATTTTTGCTGAAACAACTTCAGATGGTGTTTCTCTAAATAGGGATGTGGCTGCTGAAAAAGAAAATCTTAAACAGCACCCGGATGCCTGGCGTTATGGCGGTGGCTCTGCCTGGAGCACTCCGGCAATAGATACGAAAACTCATACGCTGTTTTTTGGCACAGGCAACCCGTCACCGCAGATGAATGATATTTCAAGACCTGGCGATAATCTGTACACCGTTTCATTAGTGGCACTGGATACTGAAACCGGCAAACTGAAATGGCATTACCAGCAAGTACCGCATGATGTTTGGGGCTATGATCTGGCTAGCCCACCGGTATTGTTTGATTATATTAAAGATGGTAAAAAGGTAGCCGCTGTCGGCCAGGCGGGTAAGACTGGCTGGTATTACGTGAATGATAGAGCGACAGGTGCTTTGTTGATGAAATCAGAAGCGTTTGTGCCGCAAAAGAATTTGTTTGCCAAGGCGACTAAAGAGGGTACCGTGCTCTATCCGGGCATTTTGGGTGGCGCCAACTGGGGCCCTAGCGCCTTGGATGAGCAGACACAAACCAGCTTCGTTGCGGGTATTCATGCGCCAATTAAATATACCCTGGTTGAGGAGCCGGCAAAAGATGGTTTACCGGCAATTCGCTATGCTTCATCCGAGCCGACTAAAGACCCGCGCTGGGGCACATTGTCTGCAGTTAACCTGAGTACCGGCAAGATTCAATGGCAAGTGAAAACAGCGCAGCCATTAACCGGTGGCGTTTTGGCTACGCGTGGCAATCTATTGTTTATGGGTGAAGGCGATGGCAGTTTTAATGCTTATAACAGCAATACCGGCGATTTGCTTTGGCAGGCAAAAGTGGATGCCGGTGTGAATGCGCCGCCTATTAGTTACGAAATCGACGGTGTGCAGTACGTGGCGGTGGCAGCCGGTGGTAATGCAATTTTTGGTTATACTGCCGGTGATAACATTGTTGTGTATGCGTTAAAGAAATAGCGTGTAAATGGCATTGGGGTTAGGTTGATAGTAATGTTTAAACGGTTTGCTCTGGCTTTTTGTATTTTGCTTGCGCTTACAGCTTGTGATCGCGACTACAGGCATAGCCCGTTACCTAGCACTTCCAATGTGGTAATTTTGGGTGACAGTCTGACTTTTGGTACTGGAGCAGCCACAGGGGAGGATTATGCCAGCATACTGGCTAGCACTACCGGTTGGCATGTTATCAATGCAGGCGTGCCCGGCAACACCACCCAAGATGGCCTTGCGCGACTGACGGCTTTGCTGGATGCACACGAGACCGGAGAGCAAAAAATTGATTTGCTTATTGTTGAACTCGGCGGTAATGACTTCTTGAAACGTGTACCTGAACCGCAAACAGTGAATAACCTCAAATCCATATTAAGCCAAGCGAAGGCCCAGAACATTCACATTGCATTGATTGCAATCCCTGAATTCAGCCCGGTTGGCGCGGCATTTGGAACGCTTTCTGATCACCCCTTGTATGAAAAACTTGCTGAAGAGACCGATACGCCGCTGATTGAGGATTTATTTTCTGATGTGCTGGCGAAGAATAGCCTTAAGTCTGACTATATTCATCCCAATGCTGCCGGTTATCGCGTTGTGGCTGGCAAGTTGCAGGAGGCTTTGGTAGATTTAGGGTATTTACGTAAAAACTAAGCTGTTATCTATGCTTTATTTTCAGATACAGCACGGTGCAAGCTAATATCAGCGTAATGCAGTTGGCAATAATGATAGGCCAGCTATCAATCAGCAAACCATAAATCAGCCAGCCCAGTACACCCAGGCTGAACAAGCTGTACATAGGCAGAGAGATTCCTGATAGATCCCTGGTTTTTAATGAATGCAGTGCTTGCGGCACAAAAGCGACTGTGGTTAGTAATGCCGAGCCGTAGCCTATAAAGTTTGTAATATTCATCTGATAGTTTTAATGATTAATTCTAAATATTTGCTTTTTTAGAAGTGAATAAGCGCTGTAGCGGAATAAATATCAGCAATGCAGCTGCACCGGCAGCAATGCCAAATAAGCCATTTAATAAAGCTGGTGCCAGCCATTGCATGAAGCCGTTATTTAATGCGCTTGAGCTGTGTTCAATCCAGTGATGGATATCAGGAATGCCGTGCGTAAGTATGGCGCCACCTACTAAAAACATTGCCGCCGTGCCTACTACAGAAAGTGTTTTCATCATGTAGGGGGCGAATTTTAAAATGCCAAATCCCAGTTTTCGTTTTAAAGCGGCCAGCAGATGCTCGCCTTTGGACTGAGCAAGATATAAACCGCCATCATCAAGTTTAACAATGGCGGCAACCAAGCCGTAAACGCCAACGGTCATGATGACCGCAATGCCAGCCAGCACCATCACCTGATTGCTGAATGTGGCCGTTGCTACTGTACCTAATGTGATGACTATAATTTCTGCTGACAATACAAAATCGGTACGTATTGCACCTTTGATTTTTTCCTGCTCGGTTTCTTTTTCGGTTTCCTTTTCGGTTTCTTGGCTCACTATTACGTTCGGATTGCTGGCTTGTTGCGGATCCAGATGTTTAGGCTCTTCATGCAGAAACAGCTTGTGATACAGTTTTTCTACACCTTCAAAACATAAAAACAAACCGCCCAGCATCAATAGCGGAATCACCGCCCATGGTGCTAGTGCGCTGATCGCCAGTGCCAGTGGCACTAAAATCACTTTGTTCAGCATGGAACCTTTGGCTACCGCCCAGATTACCGGCAGCTCACGGTCTGCATTTACGCCATTCACTTGCTGCGCATTCAAGGCCAGGTCATCACCCAGTACTCCGGCGGTCTTTTTGGCAGCAACCTGGGTCAGTACGGATACATCATCCAGTATGGTTGCAATGTCATCAATCAGCGTTAAAAGACTGGCGCCAGCCATAATTAAAATTCCTGTCCTTATTATTGGTGCTGTGAATTATAACCAACGAACGTCTAAACCATGCCCATAAATCATAAATTTCCAGCTCAATTTTTCGGTTGAATCTGGATTATGCAAACCTATCGGCTGGACTATAATCAAACGAATTGAAGACTTAAAAGAAAATTAGAGTGCTATATGGAAAATCAACAAAGCGGCGAATGGACACTGGCGATTCAAGGCATGAGTTGTGCGTCATGCGTAGGCCGGGTTGAGAAAAGCCTGCTCAAAGTCCCGGGTGTAGCGAGTGCAGAAGTAAATCTGGCACTGGAAACTGCACAGGTTATAGGCTCGGCTCAGGAACTTACGACCGAAAAATTATTGGCGGCAGTTGAGGCTGCCGGTTATCAGGCGCAGGTAATTGATACTGATGCGGATCACCCCCCGGCCGAGTCTGTGGCACCGGTTTATAGCTGGTGGCCTGTTGCTGTAGCTGGTTTATTATCTTTGCCGTTATTTATGGGGATGGTGGCTGATTGGCTGGGCTGGTCATTCTGGCAGGGGCATTTTTCCGGCTGGCTGCAATGGGCACTGGCGACCCCGGTGCAGTTCTGGTTAGGCTGGCGTTTTTACAAAGCCGGCTGGCATGCGTTTAAAGCCGGTGCCGGCAATATGGATCTGCTGGTGGCAATTGGGACTTCCGCAGCCTATGGTTTAAGCGTTTACCTGCTTTTTGATACATCGCATGGTGCAATGTCGCATCTGTATTTTGAAACGTCTGCTATTGTGATTACGTTGGTGTTGCTGGGTAAGTGGCTGGAAGCACGCGCCAAATCAAAAACCACGGAAGCGATCCGTGCGTTAAATGCGCTACGTCCGGAGCGGGCAAGTGTGGTGCGTAATAATCAGGAATTGCAAGTGCCTATTGCTTTGGTTAGATTGGGCGATCTGGTCATGATACGTCCAGGTGAGCGGGTTGCTGTTGATGGCGTTATCCAGCAGGGTGATAGTCAACTGGATGAATCATTGATTACCGGTGAGAGTATGCCGGTTGCAAAAAAAATAGGTGACAATGTAACCGGCGGCTCCATGAATGGCGAAGGGCTGTTATACGTGACAGCAACCGCACTTGGCCATGAGTCTGTGCTGGCGCGTATCGTTCGCCTGGTAGAGTCGGCACAAGCCAAGAAAGCGCCGATACAGCGACTGGTGGATAAAGTTAGCGAAATCTTTGTGCCGGTAGTGATTGCGCTGGCTTTTATCACATTGCTGGGTTGGGGACTTATCGGTGGAGACTGGCAGGTTGCTATTCTCAATTCAGTTGCGGTACTGGTCATTGCATGCCCGTGCGCACTTGGCTTGGCAACGCCGACTGCGATTATGGTTGGTACTGGCGTTGCGGCACGACACGGCATACTGATTAAGGATGCCGAAGCGCTTGAACTGGCGCACGCAGTGAAAACCGTGGCATTTGATAAAACTGGGACTCTGACAGAAGGGCGACCCAAACTGGTTGATCTGGTTGCAATTGACCATGATGATAATCAGGTGTTAATGCTGGCTGCCAGTTTGCAAGCTGGCAGCCAGCATCCGCTGGCAAAAGCGGTAATCAACGCCGCGCATGATAAAGGTTTACTGTTACAGCCGGCACAGCATGTGCATGCAGTGTCTGGCAAGGGCTTAAAAGGCAGGGTAGGTGAGCTTGAACTGGCGTTAGGCAATGCGAGCTTGATGCAGGAGTTGGCGCTCGATGTATCAGTATTTCAAACGCAGGCTGGAGCATTGCAAGAGGCAGGTTACAGCGTTTCATGGCTTGCTGCCTTGACTGGCACACCAAAGTTACTAGGTATGCTCGCCTTTGGTGACACGCTGAAAGCCACCGCAGTTAATGCCATAGCCGGATTGCAGCAGCAGGGTATTTTAACGGTGTTGATTTCCGGCGATAACCCCGGTAGCGCATCCAGTGTTGCGCGCAAACTGGGAATCAGTAAATTTTACGCGCAGGTGCTACCCGAAGATAAAGCCAATATCGTTAAAGAATTAAAGCAGAATGAAGGTTTGGTGGCCATGGTCGGGGACGGTATTAACGATGCACCGGCCTTGGCCGAAGCTAGCGTCGGTATAGCGATGTCTAGCGGTACTGATGTAGCCATGCATACGGCAGGTGTTACCTTGATGCGTGGTGACCCGGCGCTGGTTTCTGATGCGATTGATATTTCCAGGCGTACGTATGCCAAAATCAGGCAAAACCTGTTTTGGGCTTTTGTTTATAACGTGGTGGGTATTCCACTTGCGGCGCTTGGATTTTTAAATCCGGTAATTGCAGGTGCTGCGATGGCACTGAGTAGCTTCAGTGTGGTTTCCAATGCTTTGACGCTTAAATTGTGGCGTCCGAAAACAGATGAGCGCTAATGTTGGCTAATATTAAATGTTGTTTAATATTAATTAGTTACATGGGTTTCTTGTTGACGGAAACGCTCTAGCAAGCAACCCATGTATAAAGATACACATTAAAACTACTTATTTTTTGATAGGCAGCATTCTTGTCAGTGTGTCATCTTTTCTGATGTGGTGATGATATAAAGCAGCCAGAACATGGATGCCTATCAGGTAATAACCCAGCTCACCAACCGTTTCATGAATTTCTTTTAGTGATTTGGCTAACTCTTCATTTTCAGCGATCAGTGGTGGCAGTTCCAGGCCGAAAAATGGAATCGGCTTGCCAGCTGCGCTCAATACAGCCCAGCCTAATACGGGCATGGCTATCATGAAAATGTACAGTGCAAGATGGCCTAGCTTTGCAGCCAGATTCTGAGCTGGTGATAGTGCCGGGCTGATTAAAGGAGCCGGTGAGACAACTCTGGCATAAATGCGAACACTGAGCAGCAGTAACACAGATAGTCCCAGCATAAAATGCAGGGCTTTCATTGCCTCGCGCGGGTCGCTGCCTTTCGGAAATAATCCGCGAAGTTCAATGGTCGCATAGACGGCGACCATTAATACAAACATTAACCAGTGTAGACTGATAGATAAAGTGCCGTAGCGTTTATTTGTGTTTTTCCAAGACATAATGACCTCACAAAAATTATGGATTTTAAATAACAGTTAGCATTATGAATGCACTTTAAGACAGAGTACACAGCCTGATAATGACTATTTAATAAAATACGCAACTTTAGTTAAATATGCCGCGAATAATAGTTGTTAAGTTTTAATATTCCAGCCAGAATGGAACATATGACTCTCTATTTGAGTATGTTTGTATATCACTGTAAAACCACATTACAGAATAATTAAAAATATAAGATGCCATGACTCCTCAGCCAGACACATCATCAGAATTCACTTTGGGCAGTACTAAAACTGTTCGCAGTTACGCACTTGCCTTGCAAGTGATAACGCTTGCTTTAGCCTATTTTGCTGGTGGTAAGCTTGGTGCTTTGCTGTCTATTCAACCTGGATACGCAACTGTTATCTGGCCGGCATCAGGAATTGCCTTAGCAGGAACTCTTTTGTTTGGTTACCGTGTGTGGCCGGGTATTTTAATTGGCGCCACGTTAGCTAATCTCTCTATCAGTTTGTCGGGCATCAACCCTTTGCCTATTGATAAAGCGGTGATCATTTCCTTGGTAATAGGCTGCGGTGCATCATTGCAGGCGATTCTTGGTGCTTATCTACTGCGGCGGTTCGCCGGTTTTCCCAATTCACTTGCGACTGAGAAAGAAATTTTCACGAACTTGTTTTTTGGCAGCCTGGTCAGCAGTTTAGTCAATGCAACTGTCGCGACATCGGTTTCTTTGGCTATGGGCTTGATTTTTGATAGAAGTATTCTGGCAAGCTGGAGCACCTGGTGGCTTGGTGATGCCATGGGTATTTTGATATTCACTCCGCTTATTCTGGTCTGGACGTTGCGACCTGTGGAGGTATGGCGCGGCAGACGTGTGCCTATAACGCTGGTGATGGTCACAACCTTTGCATTATTTACTGCAGTTATGATTTATTCCACGCAAAAAGAAAATGAGCGCATAAGGTTTCAGTTTGAAAAAGACTCTTCTGCGATGATTGCTGCAGTGGAAAAGTCACTGCAGACGCATTTGAATATTTTGAGCTCTCTAAAAAGCTTTTACTCTGCATCGGATGTTGTCAGCAGGGAAGAGTTCCGTACCTTTGTAGCACACTCTTTTGACAGCTTTCACGGTGTACAGGCGCTAAGCTGGAATCCCCGTATTTTAGCTTCCGAGCGGGATGCGTTTGAAAGAAGTGTTCAACAGGATGGTTACCGTAGCTTTCATATTTCTGAACTAAACCATGATGATAAACTTGTGAAGGCAGGCAATCGGCAGGAATATGTAGTGGTAAGCTATATTGAGCCTTACCTTGGTAACGAAAGTGCATTTGGCTATGATGTGTATTCAGACCCTGTGCGCAAAGCCGCAATTGAGAGGGCGCGCGATACTGGTGAAATCGCCATTACGCAGCGTGTTAACCTGGTGCAGGTGGCTGACGGCCAATATGGTGTACTCGCTTTCATGCCTATTTATCGTAACAACCTTGCATCGAAAACATTGGCAGAAAGACGCGAGAATATAGCTGGTTATGTTGTTGCAGCTTTAAAGATGGAAGATGTCATCGCCGCAGCTCTTGAAAATATTAATCGGGATAAGCTGCCATACCGGCTAGTCGATAAAACTACTAGTATTGGTGAGCAGTTAATTTGCGCCAGTGATGACAAAAAACATGTACCGGTACGATTGTCTGAAAATGGCACGTTTGGTAAGGATATCCCCCTGGTAAGCCGCGCCACTATTTTAATTGGGGGGCACCAATGGCAATTTGAAGTTGTGGCCACTCAAGGCTACATGGCTGCCCACTATGCGAATAGTGCGTGGTTGATTTTACTGGTGGGTTTGTTACTCACTATTATGATTAGCGCATTTGTATTGACGCTAACAGGCCGTGCAAGCTTGCTACGGAATCTAGTTGAGCAACGCACTATGGACTTGCAGGCAAGTTATAGTCATTTTGACAAGTTATCCAGCCAAGTGCCCGGTGCAATTTATCAGTTCCAGCTATTCCCTGACGGTCGCTCCTGTTTCCCATACGCAAGCGTTGGCATTAGAGATGTTTACGAACTCACCCCAGCGCAAGTAAGAGATGATGCAACACCTGTTTTTGATTTGCTGCACCCGGACGATAAAGAAATTATTATTGATTCCGTCCAGAAATCCGCCAGTACCATGGAACCTTGGCGCTGCGAATACCGAGTGAATCTACCTGTTAAAGGTACGCGCTGGCTGCTGGGGCAGTCTAACCCGGAAAAACTGGATGACGGCAGCGTTTTGTGGCATGGATTTATTACCGACATTACCGAGCAGAAAGCAGTAGAAGCCAAATTGCGTATGCTATCTACGGCTATTGAACAAAGCCCAACTTCTGTTGTAATTACTAATTTGAATGCTGAAATCGAATATGTTAATCCAGCGTTTACCAAGATCACTGGCTATAGTCTGACCGAGGCTAAAGGGCAAAACCCAAGAGTGCTGCAATCGGGGCTGACCGAGGAAGCGGTTTATCCGGCACTTTGGGGGAAAATTACTCAAGGACAACCTTGGGTGGGCAATTTTGTAAACAAGCGTAAAAATGGTGAGATATATTTTGAGGAGGCCTATATTTCACCTGTGCGCGGTGATGATGGTGCCGTGAGTCACTATGTGGCGGTTAAATTGGATGTCACTAAACGCAAAAAACTGGAAGAGTCTATCCATGCGGCTGCGCGCTACACACGTAGTCTGATTGAAGCAAGTCTGGATCCATTAGTGACTATTAGTGTTGATGGCATGATTACCGATGTTAATCTGGCGACCGAGAATGTGACCGGGGTAAGCCGCAATGATTTAATCGGTACCGAGTTTGCAAAATACTTTACCGAGCCGGAAAAGGCTCGTGCCGGCTATCAGCAGGTGTTTGCACAAGGCTCGGTAACTGATTATATGCTGGCAATTCAGCATGTGAATGGTATCGTCACCGATGTGCTTTACAACGCCAGTGTTTATCGTGATGAAGACGGTAAGGTGTTAGGTGTTTTTGCGGCAGCGCGTGATATTACCGATATCAAGCATATGCAGGAAGAAATGCGTCAGCTTGCATTTTATGACCCGCTCACCAGATTAGCCAATCGGCGCTTGCTCATAGATCGTATGGGTCAGGCGATTGCGGCAAGCAAACGTAGCAGCTTGTATGGCGCTATCATGTTTCTTGATCTGGATAATTTTAAACCTCTTAACGATACGCATGGACACGGCGTTGGCGATTTGCTGCTTATGGAAGTGGCCAAGCGCCTTAAAGACTGTACGCGTGCCACCGATACCGCAGCACGGATTGGTGGTGATGAATTTGTAGTAATGCTGACCAAGCTGGATAAAGACTATGCGTTGGCAAAATTAAAGGCTGAAAAAGTAGCTGAAAAAATTCGCCTGGCTTTAGCCAAGCCTTATATATTGCATGTGGGTAGTAAAGATGATCCGGAATCAACTGTAGAACACCACTGCACAGCCAGTATAGGCGTGGCGTTGTTCTTAAGTGATACCTTTAGTCAGGATGATGTTATGAAGTGGGCGGATAATGCGATGTATCAGGCTAAAGATACCGGCAGGAATCGCGTGTTGTTTTATGCACCCGAATTATCCTGAGTCTGACTTGTACCGTTAGCGAAAATCCGGCATGGAATCTAACTTTTGAAATAAAAACATTAAATAAAAACGTTAGAAATGAAAAAGCCTTGCATCGCTGCAAGGCTTTAAAATTTTTGGCTCCTCAACCTGGGCTCGAACCAGGGACCTACGGATTAACAGTCCGGCGCTCTACCGACTGAGCTATTGAGGAATCGGTGTTTTCACGTTGAATAAAAAGCCCAACATTACTGTAGGGCTTTAAATTTTTTGGCTCCTCAACCTGGGCTCGAACCAGGGACCTACGGATTAACAGTCCGGCGCTCTACCGACTGAGCTATTGAGGAATCGGTGAAGGCGCTATAATACTGACAGAGCGGGGTTTGGTCAATCGTTAGTAGATAAAATTTTGGATAATTTTAATGAAAAAAAATAAAAAATATTTAATCAGCATAGTAGTGGTAATTAGCGTATTGATTGTTATACCTTTTTTCATTCCCATGCGCAGCTATCTGGATGAGGCGCAGCGCGTAGCCAGCGAAAAAATTGGCGCACCGGTTAGCATCGCGTCCGGAAGTTTGTTTTTACTACCTACACCACGTGTCATAGTTCGCGATATTGTCATTGGTAAGCAGCAGGAGTTGAAAGTAGCCGAAGTGTCGATAATCCCGGCTTTAAATTCTTTGTTTTCAGCAACCAGAGTGATTGAGTTGAAAGTTGCTAAACCAATTGTTAAAAAAGCTGCTTTGGATATCCTGTCTGCATACACCGGTAAGCAGTCACAAACGGACAGCGGATCTGCTGCAGTTAATGTTCAACGTGTGCTAATTAATGAAATGCAGCTTGATTGGCCGGGCATGAAGCTGCCTCTTGTTAGTCTGGATTTGCATCTGACCGACGCGAATGCTTTGCAATCAGCTAATCTAGAGACTGCAGATGGTGTTTTTAATGCGGATATCAAGCCAGAAGCAGAAGGGCATTTGATTAAGGTGAATGCCCAGCAATGGACCCTGCCGGTCGGTCTGCCTTTGCTAATCAACAAGGCGGCGCTGGAAATGCATTTAAAAGGGGATAAGTTGGATATACCTAGTATTGATATTGCCTTGTATGGAGGCAGTTTAAATGGCAATGCATCTCTGTCATGGGAAAAGGGTTGGCGTACGTCAGGCAAGCTGAATGTAAAGAATCTTTCGGTTAAAGAGCCCAGCGGCATGGTAAGTAAATCCGTTTATCTGAGTGGTAAGCTAAATAGCAGTGGTGCTTTCTCCGGCACTGCTAAAGAAGCTTCTGCGCTAGCTGATAACCTCAATGCGGACTTCCGGTTTGATGTAAATAATGGTGTGCTGCACGGTCTGGATTTGGTGAAGGTTGCCAGCTTGTTAACCAAGCAGGGAGCCAGTGGTGGTGAAACTCAGTTTGATGAGTTCTCCGGTGTGCTGAATGTGAAAGGCAAGCAGTATGGTCTGCGTGATATCAAAATAAGCTCTGGCTTGCTAGCAGCAAATGGCCAGGTAAAAGTAAAGCCAAATAAAGAGCTGGATGGTGTTGTAGAAGTGGAAATCAAAAAAGGTGTGAGTATGGCGGCTATTCCACTACAAGTGTCAGGTACGGTAGATAACCCGTTAGTGTTTCCAACAAAGGCTGCGTTGGCTGGCGCGGTTGCCGGCACTGCACTTTTAGGGCCTGGTGTTGGTACCAGTTTAGGCATCAAAGCCGGTGGTGCAATAGATAAACTAAAGGGCTTATTCCAAAGCAAATAAGCTGTGAAATAAGCCCTTTAGTAGGGTGTAGTTATACTGGGTCTGATCTACTTGAGGTTTGATTTACTTGAGTGCGCGTTCGATGCGGTCAAGCGCGTTACGCAGATTATCCATTGATGTTGCAAATGAGATGCGGAAGTAACCTTCGGCACCGAATGCTGACCCCGGCACAACAGCTACGTCAAATCCCTCTAGGAAGTATTCAGCTAAAGCCATATCGTTAGCGGCCTTGATTTTGCCTGCCTTAAACAGCGCATCAATTGCGCCGCGCGCATCCGGGAATGCATAGAAAGCGCCGCCAGCCATCAGGCAGCTCAGGCCTGGCATGCTGTTGAAGCGGTCAACCACGTATTTATGGCGCTCGCGGAATGCTGTTACCATCGGCACGATGCAATCCTGAGAGCCTTCAAGTGCGGCTTGTGCAGCTACCTGGGAGATTGAAGTAGGGTTGCTGGTGGATTGTGACTGCAATATTTCCATCGCCTTGATGATGTAGGCAGGACCTGCGGCATAACCAATACGCCAGCCGGTCATTGAATAAGCTTTTGAAACGCCGTTCAGTACGATACAGCGGTCTTTTAATGCAGGGGTTGCATTCAGTATGTTGTAGAACTTGTTACCGGTCAGGTTGACGTGTTCGTACATGTCATCGGTTGCCACAAACACGTGAGGATGTTTCAGCAGCACTTCACCCAACGCCTTCAGCTCTTCCAGCGTATATACCGATCCGGTAGGGTTGGATGGCGAGTTGATCATAAACAGCTTTGTTTTTGGCGTGATAGCCGCTTCCAGCTGCTGAGGCGTCAGTTTAAAACCTTGCTCGATACCGCATTCCACGATCACAGGCGTGGCTTCAGCTACCAGGGCGATGTCGGCATAAGATACCCAGTAAGGCGCCGGTACGATTACTTCATCACCTTTGTTTAAAATTGCCAGGCAAAGGTTGAAAATGGTTTGCTTGCCGCCAACACCTACGATTACTTCATTCAGCGCATAGTCAAAGCCGTTTTCATTTTTAAATTTTGCAACAATCGCTTTTTTCAGGCCGGGGATGCCTGATACAGGGGTGTATTTGGTAAAGCCCGCGTCTATCGCGGCTTTTGCAGCGTCTTTGATGTGTTGTGGGGTGTCGAAATCCGGCTCTCCGGCAGCAAGGCCAATGATGTCGCGGCCTTCGGCTTTGTATTTTCCAGCCTTAGCAGTAATAGCGAGAGTAGGGGATTCTTTTATTGATTGGACGCGCAATGATAATACTTGTGACGGGTTTGCCTGACCTTGAGCGGCTGCTGATGACGTTGCCAAAATATGCTTCCTTAAAACAATTTGTATGCAAATGATTGAATATCCGACATTTTACGCATAAAAACCATGAATAGGAATAACAAACACTAAGCTGACGCTATATTCATTTAAATAAAAAAAGCCCGGTTAAATCCCGGGCTTGTATGTGTTTCAGTATCTGATGATTTTTGCTTTAGCAGTCAATGCCACAGCCAACCAGTTGGCTAAACTCCTCTGCGAGTTCTTTGTTGATGTTGGTGAGCGCCAGATTGATGCTATGAACGCCTTCCTTGTCACCGGCAGATTGCGCCAATACCCCGAGCCTGATTAGTGAGTCGGTATTGTTTGCATCCAAAGCAACTGATTGCTGGTAGGCTTTTTTTGCCTCATCAAGTTTATGCAGGTTTTCCTGAGCGAAGCCTAGCTCATACCATGCGTCGGTATTTTTGGGATCGATAGCTAGCCATTTTTCCGCAACCTGTAATAGTTTTGGCCAATCACTGTTTAACTCAGGTAGTGCAATCTGCATAAAAAATGGCTTGTTGCTGTCTTCTTCTTCCCAGAATGCTTTACCGGTAATTGGAAACTGGGTTTCAACCGGCAATTTCTCCAGGTTGGCCAGCCACTCAATAGGAAGTGAATAAAAGTAGGCTGGACGGCCAGGGGTTTTAAACGTATTAATGCCAAGCAGATTGCCTTGCAGGTCAAAAATTCCGCTGCCGCTTGCCCCCATTAAAAACTTTGCACTGCTTCTGATGACGCTACCACCTTCAAATTCGTAAGTGGTTTTAACCGCACCAGCAGATGTCAGCGGGTTAGGCACGCCATTGGAATGGCCTATTGCCAGTACTTCCTGGCCTCTTTTTATAGTACTTGCCTTACCTAATGGAGCAGGTTTGAAAGGCAGGTTAGAGCCTTGTATAAGACATAAATCATGCCAGCGGTCGGCTTGTACTGAATTAATAGTGTATGAGTCTTCACCGCGTGATATCCAGGGTTGTTTTGTGCTGCGGAATATGTGGCAATTGGTAATGACCTTGTTTTCTCCAACCACCACACCTGAACCATATGACACGCCACCTTTATCGTTATAACCGCGTATCATCACCACTGATTGCAGTGACCCAAGTATTTTTTGTTGATCAAGTGCCAAAGCAGGCTGAATATAGCTAAGTATTAGTGTGAGCAGTATAAAAACACGCATACGGATCTCCAGGGTTAAGTGTTGGTTTTCTTATTCAAATCAAAAACTGCTTCAAATCAAAAACTGCTTCAAATCAAAAACTGCCTAGCGAGGCTCCATTGGCAGAGTGATTAAAACTTAAATTACGAGTTATGATGACTCCGCATATCCTGCAAAGTTCTGGTGAATGTTTAAGTAATTAAATCAACAATTTAAAACTAAGGTGTTTTAACTGCTTTGCTGGTAAAATCTGAGGTTAATTTTTTCAAAAAAGCTTAACGTGTTCGTTACCTTTCCCAATAGTAAATATCAACTGCATCAGCCTTTCCCGCCAGCAGGCGATCAACCGCAAGCCATTGAAAAGCTTACGCAAGGGGTGAATGATGATTTGAAGTTCCAAACATTGCTGGGCGTAACTGGCTCTGGCAAAACTTATACAATGGCCAATGTGATTGCGCGTACCGGCCGGCCGGCAATCGTGATGGCGCCTAACAAAACATTGGCAGCGCAACTATATAGCGAGTTTAAGGAGTTTTTCCCTAACAACGCGGTAGAGTATTTTGTCAGCTACTATGACTATTATCAGCCGGAAGCGTATGTACCTTCTCGCGACCTGTTTATTGAAAAAGATTCCAGTATCAATGACCACATCGAGCAGATGCGCCTTTCTGCTACCAAAGCTATGCTGGAGCGTGAGGACTGCGTTGTTGTTGCAACCGTTTCAGCTATTTATGGTATCGGTGACCCGAGTGAATATCATGGCATGGTGCTGCATATTCATTTGGGACAAAAGATAAGTCAGCGCGATATCGTCGATCATCTTATCCGCATGCAGTACGACCGTAATGACTTTGATTTTGACCGTGGTGCTTTCCGCGTGCGTGGCGATGTGATTGATGTGTTTCCATCTGAAAACAGCGAGACGGCGGTGCGAATCAGCCTGTTCGATGACGAGATTGACGGCATCCAGTTATTTGATCCGCTTACCGGGCAAATATTCAACAAGATTCATAATTTCAGGATATTTCCTTCCAGCCATTATGTGACCGCGCGTGAAGCCACAATCCGCGCGATGGAGACTATTAAGGAAGAGCTGCGCGATCGCGTCAATTTCTATATTAAGGAAAACAAGCTGGTTGAAGCGCAGCGTATCGAGCAGCGCACACGCTTTGACCTGGAAATGCTGAATGAGATTGGCTTTTGTAAAGGTATTGAGAACTACAGTCGCCATTTGACCGGGGCTAAGCCGGGCGATCCACCGCCGACCTTGATGGACTATTTACCAGATAATGCCTTGCTGATTATCGATGAAAGCCACGTTACGGTGCCGCAAATCGGCGGTATGTATAAAGGCGACCGTGCGCGTAAAGAGAATCTGGTGGATTACGGCTGGCGCTTGCCTTCAGCCATGGATAACCGCCCCCTCAAGTTTGAAGAGTTCGAGCGCGTCATGCGTCAGTGCGTGTTTGTTTCAGCCACGCCAGCAGAATATGAGAAAACGCATCAGCAACAAGTGGTGGAGATGATCGCGCGCCCAACCGGCCTGATTGATCCGGAGATTATTGTTAAACCGGCAGATACGCAGGTGGATGATTTACTGGGCGAGATTAAAAAGCGTGTCGATATCGGTGAGCGTGTGTTGGCAACTACCTTAACTAAGCGCATGGCCGAAGATTTAACTGATTACCTGAGTGAGCATGGTGTTAAAACCAGATATCTGCATAGCGATATTGATACCGTTGAGCGTGTAGAGATCATTCGCGACCTGCGATTAGGCGAGTTTGACGTGCTGGTGGGCATTAACCTGCTGCGTGAAGGCTTGGATATTCCCGAGGTTTCATTGGTTGCAGTGTTGGATGCGGATAAAGAAGGTTTTCTGCGTTCCGAACGTAGCTTGATTCAAACTGCTGGCCGTGCTGCGCGTAACCTGAACGGACAAGTGATTTTTTATGCCAACAAGATCACACGCAGCATGAAGCTCGCGATGGATGAAACCGAGCGCAGAAGAGGCGTGCAGCAAGCCTTTAATGAAGCGCATGGCATCACGCCAAAAGGCGTAAGCAAACGTATTAAGGACATCATTGACGGCGTTTACGACAAAGATGAAGCACAGCGTGAACGCAAGGCTGCACAGGATCAGGCAAGCTATGAAGCTCTAAGTGAAAAACAAATCACCAAGGAAATGAAGCGCCTGGAAAAAGCCATGCACGATGCCGCGAAAAACCTTGAGTTTGAAAAAGCTGCCGATTTCAGGGATCAACTCAAGAAGCTCAGGGTCAAGTTCTACGGCGCGGAGATGCCGGATCTAGTTTAAGTGGTATCTAAAACATTAAGGTATCAAAACCTTATTCATCTGTGATTATCTGTGGTTAATAGATTTTCAAACAAAACAATTGATTTCATTAAATATTGTTTGATTAGTATTGCGGTTTTGACTATAATCCCGCGCTTGCTTGAATCAATGTGTTCGGCAAGTATTTTTTTACCTTGTCACACTGCATGTACGCAGGTGGCTTTTATCCAAAAGGAGTGTCTATGAGACATTATGAAGTAGTATTTATCGTCCATCCGGACCAAAGCGAGCAAGTGCCTGCGATGATCGAGCGTTATCGCGCATTGATCACCAGCAATGGTGGTGCAATCCACCGTCTGGAAGACTGGGGCCGTCGCCAATTGGCTTACCCAATCCAAAAAATTCACAAAGCACACTATGTGTTGATGAATATCGAATGCAACCAAACAGTTTTAGAAGAGCTGGAACATGGCTTCAAGTTCAATGATGCAGTATTGCGTCATCTGACTATGGCTACTAAAACTGCTGTTACTGCACCTTCACCAATGATGAAAGAAGAGAAATCTAAATCAGTGTTGAGTAAAGATGCAGCTCCAGCTGCTCCTACAGAGGCAGCTGCAGCTTAATTGAATAAGCTGGTGCTTCAGGCCGAGGTGGTTCAGGTTGAGCCGCTACGCTACACACCAGCAGGCATACCGTTGTTGAGTGTTGTTTTGCAACATGCTTCAGAACAGATAGAAGCTGGCATGAAGCGAAAAGTGGAATGTGAAGTTAATGCAGTGATCTTAGGAGAGCTTGCATTAAAAGGTTTAAAACCAGGAGCGCAAATAATTGCTCAAGGGTTTTTAGCCAGACGCAGCCTAAAAAGCACACAACTGGTTATGCATATTAACGATATAAAAACTATGTAAGCTTGGCTTGCATACACTAAAAAGTTTAGGAGTTTAAAATGGCAAGAGATATGTATAAACGCCGCCGTTACTGCCGTTTTTCAGCAGAAGGCATTAAAGAAGTAGATTACAAAGATGTAGATTTGTTAAAAGACTTCATCTCAGAAAATGCAAAAATCATCCCAGCACGTATGACGGGTACTAAAGCACGTTATCAACGTCAATTAACAGCAGCGGTTAAACGCGCACGTTTCTTGGCATTGTTACCATACACTGACAAGCACCCAGGCTAAGGAGAAAACTATGCAAGTAATTTTATTAGAAAAAGTTGGCAACCTTGGTGGGTTGGGCGACGTAGTTAAAGTTAAAGATGGTTTCGGCCGTAACTTTTTGATTCCACAAGGCAAAGCTAAACGCGCTACTGAAGCTAACAAAGCTGAGTTCGCTGCACGCCGTGTTGAGTTGGAAAAACAACAAGCTGCTATTTTGGCTGCTGCACAAGCACGTGGCGAAAAACTGGCTGATTTCGTGGTAACAATCACACAAAAAGCTGGCGTTGATGGCCGCTTGTTCGGTTCAGTTACTAACGGCGACATCGCTGAAGCTTTGGTTGCAGCAGGTCACGAAGTGGTTAAAGCGGCTATCCGTTTGCCAAATGGCCCATTGAAAACTGTTGGCGATCACGCTGTTTCAGTTGCTTTGCACCATGATGTTGTTGTGAACATCACTGTTTCAGTAGTTGCTGAGGCATAATTACAGAATATCTTCTGATAGTTTAGTAAAGTAAAAAAGGCTACTTCGGTAGCCTTTTTTATTTTTGGCCTAGGGTATAATTGGCATCATGAGTGATGAACAATTAGACGCATTAAAAACCCCTCCACATTCGGTAGAAGCCGAGCAATCCGTCATCGGCGGGCTGCTGCTCGAAAATGAAGCGCTTGATAAAGTCGCAGATATTTTGAGCGCTAAAGACTTTTACCGCCATGACCACAAGCTGATATTCCAGCATATATCCAAGCTGATTGAGCATAACAAGCCGGCGGACATTGTGACCGTGGCTGAGTCGCTGGAAAACTCGGCTGAACTCTCAAGCGTAGGCGGTATCGCCTATTTGGGAGCTTTGGCACAAAACACACCAACTGCAGCTAATATTCGCCGCTATGCGGAGATTGTGCATGAGCGTTTTGTGATGCGGCAATTGGTAGCGGTTGGTTCGGGTATTGCCGAGAGTGCCTATATGCCGAATGGCCGTGATGCACAGCAATTGCTGGATGAAGCCGAAGCCAAGATATTCCAGATCGCCGAAGGCGGTAAAAAAAGTACTGAAGGTTTTACTGACATTAAAATATTGCTGCCACAGGTGGCTGACCGTATTGATCAGTTATTTTCACGCGATAATCAATCTGACGTTACCGGCATTCCCAGCGGCTTTGCTGATCTGGACTCCATGACATCCGGCTTGCAGGGCGGTGATTTGATTATTGTGGCAGGTCGTCCGTCCATGGGTAAAACGGCATTCTCCTTGAATATCGCCGAGAACGTGGCGCTGGATAGCGGTTTGCCGGTAGCTGTGTTCTCAATGGAGATGGCTGGTACACAGCTCGCCATGCGTATGATCGGCTCGGTAGGGCGTCTGGATCAGCATCGCATGCGTACCGGCCGACTGGAAGATGAAGATTGGGAAAAGCTGACCACGGCTTTGGGTAAGCTGAATGAAGCGCCTATCTTTATTGATGAGGGTGCGGGTTTGAGCAGCTTTGATGTGCGTGCCAGAGCACGTCGCTTGCATCGCCAGACCGGCAAGTTGGGCTTGATTGTAGTCGATTACCTGCAATTGATGGCGGCACCAGCTGGCAAGCAGGGTGAGAACCGTGCGACTGAAATTTCCGAGATTTCACGGTCATTAAAAGCTCTGGCCAAAGAGCTGGATGTGCCGGTGATTGCATTGTCACAGCTTAACCGTAGCGTGGAGCAGCGCCCGGATAAACGTCCGGTGATGAGTGACTTGCGTGAATCCGGCGCGATTGAGCAGGATGCTGACGTGATCCTGTTCATTTACCGTGATGAAGTGTACAACCCGGATAGCCCTGACAAGGGTACTGCCGAGATTATTATCGGTAAACAGCGTAACGGTCCGATTGGTCGTGTGCGGCTGACATTCCTGGGTCAGCATACTCGTTTTGAGAACTTTGCAGGTTCTGGACACATGTCTGATGAATATTAGGTTTTAGCCATGCGTCCAATTGTAGCGACCATTTCCCAAAGTGCTTTGCAGCACAATCTTTCCGTAGTCAAACAGCATGCGCCTGATTCAAAAATCATGGCGGTGGTTAAAGCAAACGGTTACGGTCACGGTTTATTGAATGTTGCCCACAGCTTAAAAGCTGCAGATGGTTTTGCCGTGCTTGGCGTAAATGAAGCGGTTGTTTTGCGTGAGACTGGCTTCAGGCAAACAATTTTATTACTGGAAGGTGTTTTTCAAGCCCAGGAGCTAGAGGCTGTGGCAAGTTACGGCCTCGATGTGGTGGTGCATTCAGCACATCAGTTGAATATGCTGTTGAATGCTAGGTTGGTAAAGCCGGTTCATGTTCACCTTAAAATGAATACCGGCATGAACCGTTTGGGTTTTACAGCTCAGAACTACATGTCTGCATTCAATAGTTTAAAGTCTTGCAATAATGTTTCTGGCATTACGTTGATGACACATTTTGCAACCGCAGACAAAAGTCCCGGTATAGAAGCGCCATTAGCTTTGTTTCAGCAAACCATTCAAGGTTTGGCACAGCCGGTGTCCATGGCAAATTCAGCAGCGATTTTGCGCTACCCGCATTTGCAGGCTGATTGGGTGCGTCCTGGAATCATGCTCTATGGCGCTACTACCGTGAGTGGTGTTTCTGCCGCTGATTTCGGATTAAAACCTGTTATGCAGTTAAACAGCGAAATTATAGCCGTGCAGACAATTGCAGCAGGGCAAAGCATAGGTTACGGTAACCGTTTCACAGCCGAAAAAAATACTCGTATTGGTGTGGTAGCCTGTGGCTATGCCGATGGTTATCCCAGGCACGCTGGTTTACTAGGCAATCAGCACCCGCATGGCGCACCAATTGCAGTTGCCGGCAAAGTAACCAGAACACTGGGGCGCGTATCCATGGATATGTTGTTCTGTGATATTACCGATATACCAGAGGCTGATATCGGTAGCCCGGTCGAATTGTGGGGTAAACAGATACCCGTCGATGCTGTGGCCGAAGCTGCCGATACGGTAGGCTATGAATTGCTATGTGCAGTTTCGCCGCGCGTACAAATTAAAATGGTTGATTAATGGCAAAAGCTAAAACGATTTACTCCTGCACAGAATGTGGCGCACAGGAGCCTAAATGGCAAGGTCAATGCCCAAGTTGCATGGCCTGGAATACTTTGATAGAAAGTATTGCAGAAACAGCGGCAACTAATCGTTATGCCAACAAGTTTGATGGCGTGGCGCAAAGCAGCAGCTTGCAGAAACTGGCCGATGTTGAAGCAGCCGAGGTGCCGCGCCAGCCGACCGGGGTGAGCGAGTTTGACCGCGTACTGGGTGGCGGCCTGGTGTCGGGTGGGGTGGTGCTCATAGGCGGCGACCCCGGTATTGGTAAGTCAACCCTGTTGCTGCAAACACTTTGCCATATTGGCGCCATGACTAAACCCAAGCCGCGTAAAGCGATTTATGTCAGTGGTGAGGAGTCTGCCCAGCAGATTGCCATGCGTGCCAAGCGATTGGGCCTTGATGCCAGTCCCATAGATTTGCTTGCGGAGATTAATCTGGAAAAAATTCTGGCAACATTGCAGGCACATAAGCCTGATATTGCCGTGATTGATTCCATTCAGACCATTTACTCGGAGGCGTTGCAATCTGCGCCCGGCTCAGTTGCCCAGGTGCGCGAATGTTCGGCACAGTTAACGCGTCTGGCAAAGCAGCTTGGCATCAGCATCATATTGGTAGGCCATGTCACTAAGGAAGGTTCTTTGGCTGGGCCGCGTGTATTGGAGCATATTGTTGATACCGTGCTTTATTTTGAAGGCGATCCAAACTCAAGCTTCCGCCTGATTCGTGCATTCAAGAATCGTTTTGGTGCCGTGAACGAACTGGGCGTGTTTGCCATGACCGAAAAAGGTCTGCGTGAAGTGACTAATCCATCAGCGTTGTTCTTGTCACATCATAGCGAGCAAGTGGCCGGTTCCTGTATTACGGTAACGCAAGAGGGCACGCGACCGCTGCTGATTGAAATTCAGGCGTTGGTGGATGAAGCGCATGCACCCAACCCTAAACGACTTTGCGTTGGTTTGGAACAAAATCGTCTGGCGATGTTATTGGCGGTATTGCATCGACATGCCGGTATTCCATGCTTTGATCAGGATGTGTTTATTAACGCAGTAGGCGGCGTGAAAATCGGTGAGCCAGCGGTTGATTTGGCAGTACTTTTATCTATAGTATCTTCTTTAAAAAACAAACCGTTAGATAATAAACTTATAGTATTTGGTGAGGTTGGTCTGGCAGGGGAAGTGCGTCCGGTGCAGGGTGGTCTGGTGCGGTTGAAGGAAGCGGCAAAGCTTGGTTTTACCAAAGCGATCGTACCTAAAGCCAATGCACCCAAACAAGCAATTGAAGGTATTGAGGTGGTGGGCGTTGAGCGCTTGGAGCAGGCCTTAAACCACGTACGTAATAGTTAATTACGAGTTGTATATCAAATTGGCGCAGTAGATGCCGCTTCTGACAGCGCCTTCTATTGTTGCAGGGTAATCCGGATAAGTGTAATCACCCGCTAAAAATACATTGCGCTGCAGTGTTCTGTTGGTTGGCCTTGCCAAATCAGGTTCACATGAAAAAGTAGCACGTTTTTCTGCGATGACTTTATGCCATAGCGGCCTGGCTAAATTTGGAAATGCACGATGCAGTTCCTGTGCCACTCTCAACGCCAGCTCGTCCTGAGTGAGTTTCTGATGTTTACCTTCGGCGCTGACAACAACGGAAATTAAATTGTGCTGATCGCAAAGCTGGCCTCTATCAAATACCCATTGACCTATTGAGTGACTGAGCCCTGAAATAACGTTTGGCAATTTGGTCTCAGGCGGGTATTGCAGGTAGATGGTATATATCGGCTGATATTGGTAGGTTTGCGTCTGCTCAACAGCGTGCTTCAGCCCCGGTAATGTGGCTATCAGCTTTTCTACATGTGCTGCTGATACGGCAACGATGACATGGCTGAAATGCGATTTTCCATTACGTGTTTCTATGTTGAAACCATCGCCTTCGGCTTGAATGCTACGCACACGCTTATTCAGCTTGATGATGCCGCCTTTGGCTTGTATGTAATGTGACAAAGGTTCAGAAATGATTTGTGATAAATCTGAACGCGGCAACAAAAAATCACTGTTTTTTTTCTTTCCCGAAAATGTGTCACGCAGCACATTTAAAAATATGCGTGTGCTGGCTTTTGCTATCGGTGTGTTCAATGCAGCAAGACACAAAGGTTCCCATAGGAATTTAATAAGTTTTTTTGATTGCAGGTGTGTCGTTAAGAATAGATCCAGGGGTATGTCGCGAGCAATTTGATATTCTGTAGCTTGCAGATGTCGCATGAATTTCAGGGCGGCTATTCGCTCTGAAAAAATCAAGCCTTTGCAAAATAGGAATCCAAACAGCAGGTTAAATGGCGCCGGTAAGAAACTTACCGATTTCATTGAAAATGCAGATTTGGCAGTTTTAGACTGCATGTTAATTTGCAATGGCACACGCAGAAATGCCTGTTTTTTATTGACACCTATTTTTTTAAGCAAAGCCAGAGTTTCTTGATATGCGCCCAGCATGATGTGCTGCCCGTTATCCACTAAATGCAGCAGACCGTTAGTTTCAATAGCCACGGTGCGCGCTCTGCCACCGAGCTGTGACCCAGCTTCAAACACAGTGACCGCATAGCCGCGCTCTGCTAAAGCTGCTGCTGCACTAAGGCCGGCGCAACCGCCGCCGACGATGGCTATATGAGATTTGTGCATATTACTTTTAAACCTAAATGTGTGTTAAATCCAGATGAGGCTTATAGAAGCTTAAGCCAGGTACGAAATGCCAGCCAGAATTTGCGCAGTGGGCCTAGCGATGTGCGGGCATTCAGCACTTTTTCAGCGCCACCGGCATTTATCTCGCGCAGCAGAGTTCGATAAATAGCGGCCATGATCAGGCCAACACGTTGTGATTTTTTATCTTCATCGGGAAGCTCATGCAAAGCTTTATCGTAGTAGCTTTCTGCACGTTCTATCTGGAACTCCAATAGCTTTTTCACTGCAACAGATTCACGGCTGCGCAGGATGTCTTCTTCACTCACTGCGAATGTAGCCAGGTCTTCCAGAGGGATGTAAATCCGATTTCTGCGCGCATCTTCGCCAACGTCACGAATAATATTGGTTAGCTGAAATGCCAAACCTAAATCATGTGCAAATTTAAGCGTTTTACGATTATTAAAGCCAAAAATTTGTGCCGACAGGATGCCAACAACACTGGCTACCCGGTAACAATAAAGCTGTAATTGTTTGAAGTCTTCATAACGGTTGAAATTTAAATCCATTTCCATGCCATCAATAATTTCATGAAAATGTTCTTCGCTTAACTGAAAGGTCTGAACGAAGGGCTGCAAGGCTTTGGTAACAGGGTGTATAGGCTTGCCCTGATAAAGATTCTTAATTTCATCTCTCCACCAGGCAAGCTTGACCTGCGCAACTTTAAGTTCTGTATATTCATCAACAACATCATCAACCTCACGGCAAAAAGCATACAGCGCTGTAATGGCTTCGCGTTTTTGCTTTGGCAAGAACCTGAAGCTGTAATAAAAGCTGGAACCGCTATTGGCGGTTTTCTGTTGGCAATATTGTTTAGGCGTCATTTGGGTGAGTACTCAAGTTTTTATTCATTGTTTAGTTTGTATTAAATCTTAAATAGCGCTTTTAACAATATCAATAGCCAGTCCCAATGGTTGAGTTCTGGCCTGTGGTTAAAGATATCACCATCCACTTTGCTTATTTTGGCGACGATACGCTCACCGCCGGCAATGATCATGCGCATTTCAAAGCCGATACGGCCTTTTAAAATACGTCCTAAAGGCTTTCCTGACAGCAGCAGAGCGTTTACGCGTTGCAGATTGAATCGCATAAATTGCTGCCAGCGACTGTCAATAGTTTGTGCAGCGCTTACATAAGCATGAATCTGTGGCTCGGTGATGCCAAATTTGGCTAATTCATCCTGGCACATATAAATCCGCTGTTTACCGTCATTTTTCTTAAAATCAATCGCGATGTCTTGCAGAAAATTGATGATTTGCAGTGCGGTGCAAATGTTATCAGACAATTCGATATTTTTTGGTGTACTAGCCTGGTAAAGATGTAATAACAGCCTGCCGATAGGGTTGGCAGAACGTTGGCAGTAATCCAGCACTTCATCGTAATTCAGATAACGTGTTTTGGTAACATCCTGGCTGAATGCATCCAGCAGGTCATAGAACGGTGCCAGAGGTAACTTTTGCACCTTGATCATTTGCGCCAGTGCTGCAAAAAAATCCGTTTTCGGTTTGATGTAAGCCTGCACTAAATCAAGCTCGTCACGGAAATTATTGAGCAGGCTTAGGCGCTGTTCATGGGCCAAATCACCTTCATCAGCAAAATCATCGGCTTGTCTGGCAAAGCTATAAATTAACGCAATGGGCTGACGTAATTGCTTGGGTAAAAATATTGACGCAACAGGGAAGTTTTCATAATGGCTGGCAGCATGGTTCAGGCTTTGCAGCGTTATGGATGCTGAATTGAGCGCAGATTGAGAGTTGCTTTGAGTCATGGCGTGAGTATGCCATAAATGGAGCGAGTTTTTATAGCTTAAATCCAGTAAGAGTAATGCTGCCGAGCGTAATATTTATTCAATAATCACACAAAGCTTTGCTAGAATAAAATAAACCTGATTTTGAGTGGTAAATGTGAAAAGGCAAATATGCTAGCAATTATTGGTGGTACCGGATTAACCGAATTAGAGGACTTGCGCGTTAAAAAGCGCGTGATTGTGCGCACACCCTACGGTGAGCCATCGCAGCCATTGATTTTTGGTGAGATATGCGGCGGCGATGTGATTTTTCTGGCGCGTCACGGTACCGGGCATACAATCCCTCCGCATGAAGTGAATTACCGCGCCAATATCTATGCGCTGCATTTGCAGGGCGTCACCGAAATTGCAGCCGTTGCCACTGTGGGAGGTATAAATCCCGATATGGCGCCAGGCACCATTGCTTTGCCGCATCAGATCATTGACTACACCGCCGGCAGACATAATACCTACCATGACGGTATTACAAACCCGGTAAAACATATTGATTTTACTGAGCCTTATTGCAATAAATTACGTGCAAAAATTGCCCAGGCTGCATTGGATATAGGCGAGAAAGTAATCGATCATGGCGTTTATGCTGCCACGCAAGGTCCGCGATTGGAAACCGCCGCGGAGATTGATCGTCTGGATCGGGATGGTGCGACGATGGTGGGCATGACAGGCATGCCGGAAGCTGCGCTGGCTCGAGAGTTGGGTATAGGCTATGCAGCGATTTGCCCGGTGGCTAATTATGCTGCTGGGCGGGGGGATAGTCTGCATGCTATCGACTATGAAACTGTGGTGTTAAATCTGAACGAAACTTTGGTTCGCATCCGGAATATTTTAGGTCAGTTGATGACCAAGAATTACTGCCCCATTAATAGAAAATAATCCAATATGTTTACATGCATTGAGCATAAGGTAAATTATGGCAATTAGAGAAGTGTTGCGCATGGGCGATCCGTGTTTGCTTTTAAAAGCCAAACCTGTAGATAAATTTGATACACCGGAACTGCACGCCTTGATTCAGGATCTGCAAGATACAATGAAGCACATGAACGGCGCAGGAATTGCCGCTCCACAGATCGGTGTTAGCCAGCGCGTGGTGATATTCGGGCAGATTGAGTCCGATACTTCCACTAATCCACGCTATCCGGATGCAGATGTTGTACCTTATACGGTTTTAATCAACCCGGTACTTACCCCAATAGGCACGGCTATGGAAGATGGTTGGGAAGGGTGCCTGTCTGTTCCGGGTATGCGTGGTATTGTGCCGCGCTATGAGCGTTTACATTATGCGGGTTTTGATCATTATGGAAACAGGATTGATCGGCTGGTGAGTGGTTTTCATGCGCGAGTAGTTCAGCATGAATGTGATCACCTTGATGGTATTTTGTATCCGATGCGCATTAGTAATTTAAAAGATTTTGGATATTCTGATGTTTTTTTTCCAAATCAGGATTTCCAAGATGATTAATTTGTTGCTATAATGCTGCCTTCGTTACGCAGGTAGCGTTTTAGACTGGAAGAGTGGCAGAGCGGTTTAATGCTACAGTCTTGAAAACTGTCGTGGGTTCACGCCCACCGTGAGTTCGAATCTCACCTCTTCCGCCAAATTTAAATGCCGCTTTAATTAGCGGCATTTGTTTTTGTAGTGATTAAATTTAAGGATAAAACAATGAGCCAAATCATTATTGACCATAACCCGTCAGAAGAAAAATTGAAGGAATTAGGTGTATCTAGCTGGTCTATTTGGGATTGTGCACCTTCTAAATTCCCACTTGACTTCAGCATGACAGAAAGCGCTTATGTGTTGGAAGGCGAAATTCGCGTTACTCCACAAGGTGGCGAGACTGTTGTTATTAAAGCAGGTGATTTTGTTGTATTCCCAAAAGGTTTGAAATCAAACTGGGAAGTAACTAAACAATTGAAAAAACACTACAAGCACTCATAATTGCAATTTAGTGTATAAAGCATAAAATCAAGCCCTGAGTAATCAGGGCTTTTTTGTTGTGTCTGACCCATCAAAAATTCGCCTGTGATCGATAACGTGAATATGTGACGGACTGGAGTTCAAAATGAGCAAAATTATTGTAGAGAAACCAAGTGCAGAAAAGTTAGCCGCATTAGGTGTTACACGCTGGCCGACCTGGTCTAAAGAAGTGTCGCAGTTTCCCTGGAGTTTCGGTACGCAGGAAATTGCTTACATCTTAGAAGGTGAAGTTACTGTAACGCCAAATGGAGGCGAGCCGGTCAGTTTTTCCGCTGGCGATTTGGTTACATTTCCGGCAGGGATGTCATGCACCTGGAATGTTAAAAAAGCGCTACGCAAGCACTATCAATTGGGTTAAACCACATTTCATCCCAAGCCTTGACAAGGGGCGGTGCTGGAAGCTAGATATTTTTCAGCAATGACTGCTGGAGTTGCTTAATCAGCTGGTCATCAAGCCTTTGACCATTTTTTGCGGAAATGAGGAACATGTCTTCGGCGCGACTGCCCAGTGTATTGATTTTAGCGTTATGCAGTACTACTCCGTACTTCAGAAATTGTTGGGCTATAGTGGCCAGGAGCCCTGGTCTGTCGTTGGCTACGATGTCTAGCGTGTGATTGTTATTATTATCGGTTTCCGCAGTAATGGTTACTTGAGCCTGTATTGGCATATGTTTCACCTGACGGCTGATGCGACCTTTGAGTGGTGATTCCAGCGTAACGCTTTCATCGAGTTGGCTACTGAGTTTTGATTCAATAAATTTTAACAGTCCACTATAACTAACTGAGCTATCCGATTGATCTAAAATAATAAAACTATCCAGCGCGTAAGCGTGGTTTGTTGTGTAAATTTTAGCTTCAACGATGTTGTAACCCATGCGGTCGAAAAAATTACAGATTCTGGCAAACATGTCGTTTTGGTCTTTGGAGTAAATCATGACTTGGATGCCATCACCGTAAGGGCTTAACCTAGCTCGCACTATCGGTACTTCACTATACAAATGCGGCGTTAGTAAACGGCTATGCCATGCGATTTCATCTGTTTCATGGCGAACAAAGTAGTTCTCCCCAAACTCTTGCCACATATGTTCATAGGTCTGTGTGCTAATGCCAAATCTGGTCAGTTTTTCTGAAGCTTCCTCTATGCGTTTGGATATGGTTTGTTTCGCATGGAATGCAGGAGCAGCCAGCGCACGTTTGGTTTCGTGAAATAGGCTTTCCAGCAGGCGCGCTTTCCAGGCATTCCATACCAGTGGGCTAGTGCCGCGGATATCGGCTACAGTCAGCAAATACAGTGCATTGAGGCGGCGTTCGTTTTGTACCAGATTGGCAAATCCTTCAATAACTCCGGGATCGGATAAGTCGGATTTTTGAGCGGTCGCCGACATCTTCAGGTGAGACTCAACCAACCACGCGACCAATGTGCTATCAGTTTTGGATAGCCCATGTAATTTGCAGAATCTGGCGGCATCCACTTTGCCTAAGTTTGAGTGATCGCCGTTTCTGCCTTTGGCGATGTCATGAAATAGTGCCGCTAGATATAATAAATGCGGCGCATCAAATTCCGCAAACAGCTTGCTGCATAACGGGAACTCATGTTTCAGTTCCGGTTTTGAAAAACGCCGTAAGTTGGCAAGTACATTCAGAATATGTTCATCTACGGTATAAACATGAAATAAATCATGCTGCATCTGGCCGATAATTCTTTTAAAAGCAGGAATGTAGCTGCCTAATATTCCATAGCGATTCATGGCGCGCAACGCATGATTTACGCCATTTGGCTGTGACAATATCTCGATAAATCGTTTCTTGTTTTGAGGGTTATTTCGGAAGTCGCTATTGACCAGGTTTTTAACGCGCTGCAGGTTGCGCAGCAAAGTTGCGCCCATGCCAGCAAGCTCCGGCCTTTGCTGCAGCAGCAAGAAAGCCTCAAAAATGGCAGATGGCTGCTGTTGCAGCAAGCCCGCACTCTTTGCTTCAAGCAAGTCGTCGCGCGCTTCAAAGCGGTCATTGATGGAATGAATGACTACTGGCTTTGAAGACAGTATTTGTCTGAATTGTTTAAGCAGTATTTCGTTCATTAGCTCAACAAATTTAACGCTGCGGTAATATGTCTGCATCAGCTGTTCGCTGGCACGCTTGCGTGGTGTGTTAGTGTAACCAAGCGTTGCAGCCATTTCATTCTGGAAATCAAATAATAGGCGGTCTTCTCTGCGCCCGCTTAGAAAGTGCAATTGAATACGCAATGATTGCAATTTCTTCTCATGATGGCGAATTGATCGCGCCTCTTGTGCAGAAATGATGTTGTGTCTGGTTAATAGATTCCATATGCTACGGCCTGAACGTACATCGGAATCCAAATTTAAAGTTATTGCCAGCCAGGCAATCATGTGTAAATCACGAAGCCCGCCGGGGCTTTCTTTGATGTTAGGCTCCAGATTGTAGGCAGTATCATTATATTTAGCGTGGCGTCGTTCCTGTTCTGCCAGTTTCGCTTCAAAAAAAGCAACCGGATCGGTAAGGTGTTGCGTTTTTTGCAAATAAGTTTCGTATAGTGATTGGTCGCCGGCAAGCAGCCGTGATTCAAGCAGGTTGGTTTGTACGGTGATGTCTTTGCTGGCTTCTGTGATGCACTCACTCAAGCTACGCACGCTATGGCCAACGTTAAGGCCTATATCCCACATTAAACCGATAAGGCGCTCAATTTCAATGGATAAGTCAGCATTTTCCTGGGATTGCTCCGGTACTAATATCAGCAGATCTATATCAGAGTGCGGGTAAAGTTCACCACGACCATAGCCGCCAACAGCAATCAGGCAGCAGGATGTATTTTTATGCAGTTCAGCCCAAAGCGCGGCAAGCAGGCTGTCAATTAATTTGCAGTGCTGTTTGAACAGCTGGGTGATGTTGGGATTTTTGGCAAAGTTACTTTTTAACGCCGAAAGTTCACCTTGCAGGGTGTGGCGCAGCGACAAGATTTTTTGCTTGTCACTGCTGTCGGTTGCGGAAGATTGATGGAGCTGCATGATATATCACCGGTGTTTGATTTAAATATCACTACAACCTGATTTTAAGCTCAATCTTGACTCTTAATTCCGATTTTTTTGAAGTTTTAAGTGTTTAAAACAAAAGCCGGTGGAGCAGGCGTTCCATCAGATAAGGTCATGATTTCATAACCGGTATCTGTTACCAGAATTGTATGCTCCCATTGCGCAGATAAGCTGCGGTCTTTGGTTACTATGGTCCAGCCATCAGGCATTTGTTTGATATCGCGTTTGCCAGCGTTGATCATCGGTTCAATGGTAAACATCATGCCTGTTTGTAGTTTAAGGCCAGTGCCCGGCTTGCCGTAATGCAGTACCTGCGGCTCTTCGTGAAACACTTTGCCTATACCATGGCCGCAGAATTCACGTACTACGCTATAGCCGTTTTTTTCAGCAAAAACTTGAATCGCATGACCTATATCCCCTAATGTCGCACCGGGTTTTACTTTTGATATACCTACCCACATTGCCTGATAAGTAATGTCGCACAGGCGTTTTGCCTGTATGGATGGATCGCCTACGCAGAACATGCGGCTGGTGTCACCGTGGTAGCCATCTTTGATAACGGTGATGTCGATATTAACGATATCGCCGTTTTTGAGCGCCTTGTCGCTTGGTACGCCGTGACAGATCTGCTGATTGATGGATGTGCAGATCGATTTTGGGTAAGGTTTATGACCATCCGGTGCGTAATTCAGCGGTGCTGGAATTGCATTCTGCACATTAACGATGTAGTCATGACATAGCTTGTCAAGCTCATCTGTAGTTACACCGTGCACAACGTGTGGAGTTATAAAGTCCAATACTTCAGCAGCAAGCCTGCCTGCGATGCGCATTTTTTCAATATCTTGTTGGTTTTTGATTGTGATTGCCATGGCGTTAATAATCAATTTTTAAGGCGCTATTTTAGCATAGCGCGCCTTAGCCGGATTTAATTTAGACTTAATTCTTAAATTAAACCTGAATTGGCATTCTTCGAGGAATAGCGAAAATGATTCTTTTGGAATCCTATTGTATTTTCTCTGCGCACGCTTGGCCTGATTTCAGAAGTATTCAATGCTATTAACTTGGTTCTTGCTCTTTGCAAATAAAGCAAACTAGCCTGGATTTAGCTAATGCCACCTTGAGGCAATTTATCCCAAGGTGTTTTTTTTAAAAGTTTGTCGTAAGGCGACACATTCTATCTTGCTGGGTTTTAGGTATAATTCTGGCCTTGATTACTTAAAATACGCCTGTAAAAATTTGGCTTATTCAGAACTTTAGTGGTATCATCCCGCCTTTGCTTTAATAGCAAAATTTCATAGCCAAATTATTATCCGGTTATGAGTTTTTTAAATTTACATACAACCCGTTCAAGGGTGCTTTATTAGCATGTTGTGCTGGCAAAGTGTTTCTGGTGTTGTATGAATTAATAACCCTTTTGAAGAGAGATTTATATGTCTGTTACCATGCGTCAGATGCTGGAAGCTGGAGTTCACTTCGGCCATCAAACCCGTTACTGGAACCCTAAAATGGCACCGTTCATTTTTGGCGACCGCAACAAAATTCATATCGTTAACCTTGAAAAAACATTACCAATGTTTGAAGAAGCATTGAAACATGTGCGCACATTGGCTGCTAACAAGGGTCGTATCTTATTCGTTGGTACTAAACGCCAAGCCCGTGACATCGTAAAAGAAGAAGCTAGCCGTGCTGGTTGTGCTTACGTTAATCACCGTTGGTTAGGTGGTATGTTGACCAACTTTAAAACTGTTAAACAATCAATCAAGCGTCTGAATGACTTTGAAGTGATGTTGCAAGATGGCAGCTTAGAAAAGTTTGGTAAAAAAGAAGCTTTAGGTTACAAACGTGAAGTTGAAAAACTTGAGCGTTCAATCGGCGGCATCAAGGAAATGGGCGGTTTGCCTGACGCTATTTTCATTATTGACGTTGGTCATGAAAGTGGTGCGATTACTGAAGCTGCTAAATTAGGCATTCCAGTGATTGGTGTTGTTGATACCAATAACTCTCCAGATGGCGTTGCTTACGTTATCCCTGGTAACGATGACTCAAGCCGTGCAATTCGCTTGTACGCACGTGGTATTGCAGATGCTGTGCTGGAAGGCCGTAGTTCTGTAATCAACGAAATCGTTAAAGCTGCAAATGAAGAAGTGGCTGTAGCTGCTGAAACAGCTGCAGAGTAATCTGACTTAATTAAAAAGGGGCCTAGCGCCCCTTTTTAATTTACAGAACGCTACGTAAAAGAATACTGAAATATAAATTAAATCAATTAATTAAACTGCAAATTTAATGTGGTTTATGAGAACAAGGAACTTAAAATGGCTGAAATTACCGCAGGTATGGTAAAAGAATTACGTGAGCGTACTGACGCGCCTATGATGGACTGTAAAAAGGCTCTGTCAGAAGCTGATGGCGATATGACTCGTGCAGAAGAAATTCTGCGTGTTCGTTTTGGCAACAAAGCAAGTAAAGCTGCTGGTCGTGTTGCCGCTGAAGGTACTGTTGGCATCAGCATTAGTGCTGACGGCAAAACTGGTGCTATGGTTGAAGTTAACTCTGAAACTGACTTCTGTGCTAAAAATGAAGACTTCCTGAAGTTTGTAAATGAGCTGGCCGGTGTGATTGCTGCCAGCAACGCAAGCGACATCGAAGCCGTTGCAAACCTTCCAATGAGCGGTGCAACAGTTGAAGAAACTCGTGCCCAATTGGTTGGTAAAATTGGTGAAAACATCACGCCACGCCGTTTCGTGCGTCCAACTGCGCAAGGTAAACTTGCTAGTTATGTGCATGGCAGCAAAATCGGTGTTCTTGTTGACTTAGTGGGTGGTGACGATGCGTTGGCTAAAGATATTGCCATGCACATTGCTGCGGCCAAGCCAAAATCTTTAGATGCTACTGGCATTGATGCAAGCTTGATTGAGGCTGAGCGCCGCGTTGCGATTGAAAAAGCGAAAGAAGCTGGCAAGCCTGAAGCTATGCTGGAAAAAATTGCTGACGGTACCGTGCAAAAATTCCTGAAGGAAGTAACATTGTTAAGCCAGGTATTTGTTAAAGATGACAAATTGACCATTGAGCAATTGCTTAAATCAAAAGGCGCATCAGTGGCTTCATTCACTATGTACACAGTTGGTGAAGGTATTGAAAAAGTTGTTGTTGATTATGCGGCAGAAGTTGCAGCAGCAGCTAAGGTTTAATTCTTGCCTAGGTAATTTACTTTAATTACCGCACAAACCTTAAATGGATTAAGCGCAATGCTTAATCCATTTTTTTTAGTAAAAATTTGAACAGATTTTGTGTTTCTTGGGTTGAATTATGTGCCTAAGAGCACTGTTTTATGCTTAAATAAGCAAACTTGAAAATTGAGGAGCTCCCGTGTCAAAACCAGCCTATAAGCGCATTCTACTTAAACTTTCTGGTGAGGCTTTAATGGGAGATGATGCTTATGGCATCAATCGTGCCACCATCACCCGTATCGTTAACGAAATCAAGGAAGTTGTTGAATTAGGCGTGCAGGTGGCGGTCGTTATCGGCGGCGGTAATATTTTCCGTGGTGTTGCACCTGCTGCTGCCGGTATGGATAGAGCTACGGCTGATTACATGGGTATGCTGGCTACCGTTATGAATGCCATGGCCTTGCAGGATGCAATGAAGAATATAGGCTTGAATGCGCGTGTGCAATCTGCATTAAGTATCGAACAGGTGGCCGAGCCTTATATTCGCGGCAAGGCTATTCGTTATCTTGAAGAAGGTAGGGTGGTGATTTTTGGCGCCGGTACCGGTAACCCGTTTTTTACTACAGATACCGCAGCAGCATTGCGCGGCATGGAAATTAATGCCGAAGTTGTGATCAAGGCTACTAAAGTCGACGGTGTATATACCGATGATCCTAAAACCAATCCGGAAGCAATGCGCTACAAGACCATTACTTTTGATGAGGCGATTATTAAAAACCTTAAAGTAATGGACGCCACGGCATTAACCTTGTGTAGAGATCAGAAGTTACCGATTTCTGTATTTAATATTTTCAAGCAAGGCGCTCTGAAAAAAGTTGTAATGGGTGAAGATGAAGGTACTAAGGTATTACCTTGATCATCCTTTTTGCTGCTGAGATTCGTTTCGGCAGCAGTAGCTAATAAACTATCAGGAATTTGGTTGGAGAAATAAATGCTAGAAGATGTAAAGAAAACAGCAGAACAAAAGATGCAGAAATCATTGGAGTCTCTGAAGAATGATTTGGCCAAAATACGTACTGGTCGCGCTCATACTGGTTTATTGGATCATGTAATGGTTGAATATTATGGCTCCATGGTATCTGTTACTCAAGTGGCGAATGTGAACTTGGGTGATGCGCGAACCATCAACGTGCAGCCGTATGAAAAAAACATGATCGGTAAAGTAGAAAAGGCGATTCGTGATTGTGACTTGGGTTTGAACCCGGCAACTAACGGCGATTTGATTCGTGTACCTATGCCTATGCTCACCGAAGAGCGCCGCCGGGATCTAACCAAGATCGTGCGTACTGAAGGTGAGGGCGCTAAAGTTTCAATCCGTAACATACGTCGTGATGCAAACGATGCTTTGAAAAAGTTAATTAAAGATAAAGAAATTTCAGAGGACGATGAGCGTCGTGCGCAAGATGAAATCCAAAAGGCTACCGATAGAGCGGTTGCTGAGGTGGATAAAATGTTGCAGGTTAAAGAAGCCGACTTGATGGCTGTATAGTTTTGGCTATTAACTTTAAAGTCATGGTGCAGTTTTCAAGTAATGTCTTGGCACTTTTAGATTCGAGGTATTGATTGGGATTGTTCTCAAGTGCAACGCAGCGTGTTCCTGATGTGTCTGCTATTCCTAAACATATTGCTGTCATCATGGATGGCAACGGGCGCTGGGCACGCAAACGTTTTTTACCACGTATAGCCGGTCATAAACGCGGTGTTGAAACTGTGCGTGAGCTGGTTAAGCATTGCGTGAAACTGGATGTTAAATTTTTAACATTATTTGCTTTCAGTAGCGAAAACTGGCGCCGTCCCGTTGAAGAAGTGTCATTTCTAATGAGCTTGTTTATGGATGCGCTTAACCGTGAAGTGGTAAAGCTGCATCAGAACAATATCAAGTTAGTTATGATAGGTGACCGTAGTCATTTTGATGCGGAGTTAGTCGCACAAATTGATGCTTCAGAACGGCTGACTGCGAACAACACCGGTTTGGTATTAACAATAGCAGCCAATTACGGTGGCCGTTGGGATATATTGCAAGCAGTTAATAAAATGCAGTTAGCCCAGCCGCAATTGGCGGGCAACTACACAGAAGAAGATTTCTCTCCTTACTTATCAATGAGCTACGCTCCGGAGCCGGATTTTTTTATCCGTACTGGTGGCGAGACGCGCATCAGTAATTTTTTGCTTTGGCAGCTCGCTTATACAGAGCTATATTTTACCGATACGTTATGGCCCGATTTTAATGAAGATGCTTTTAATCTGGCAATTAAGTCCTACCAGAAACGTGAGCGACGTTTTGGCCGTACCAGCGAGCAGCTGGCTGAGCCTAAGAGTGTTGAGTCTAAAAGCTAAGTATCATTATCAATATCCAATTATTTCACATAGTTAATTTCCCACAAGATGCTTAAAACTCGAATCATTACCGCAGTTGCCTTATTAACTGGTTTATTAACCGTTGTATTTTCAGCATCCACTCAAGTATGGGCATTATTGACTTTAGGTGTCGTGTTGCTTGGCGTTGCTGAGTGGTCGAATTTAATCAAGTTAAATACAAATGCAAAATACTTGAGTTTGACAATCGCATTAATTACCGGGTTATTTATTATTTTCATCAATTTAACACCGGCCGCACTTTATCAGGCACCTGTTTTGCTGACTTTGCTCGCTGGTGCCAGTTTTTTCTGGTTGATTATAGCGCCGATTTGGTTGATCACACGTAAAACATTCACTAGCCGCTTGATTATGGGGGCGTTGGGTTTGCTGCTGATACTGGCCACCTGGGTAGGTCTGGTAGGCTTGCATGCCATCAGCCCTTTGTTATTGTTAGGCGTTATGGCTACAGTCAGTATTGCTGATAGCGCAGCCTATTTTTCCGGCAAACGATTTGGTCGCCATAAACTGGCCCCGGAAATAAGTCCTGGTAAAACTTGGGAAGGCGTTATAGGTGCGTTGGCTGCCGTTACTGTTTATGGTGCCGTGCTTTGTTACTATAAACACTTTAGTCCATGGCTAATAGTCTGCATGTGGTTGCTGGTAGTGCTGAGCATTATGGGCGATTTGCTGGAGTCACTTTTAAAACGGCAAGCCGGCTTAAAAGACAGTGGTCAGATATTGCCAGGCCACGGCGGTGTATTGGATAGAATAGATGGGTTCATACCTACTTTGCCGATCACCTTGTTTTGTATTTATTTACCTCTCTTAAATGGGGTCGGTGTGCATGGATAATACAATAGTAGACACTAGGCCCAATTTAATGGATGTTACTAAAGGCGTCATTCAAAACGTTTCAATTCTTGGTGCAACCGGTACTATCGGCATACAGACTTTGAACGTTATTGCCCAGCATCCGGAGCGATTCAAGGTGTTTGCATTAACTGCAAACACCAATATCAACGCCATGCTGGATTTGTGCCGGCAATATACGCCCAAGTATGCGGTGCTATTACAGTCAGCTGCAGCGTCCGAACTCGCTTCTCAGCTCAAGGTGCTTGGTATAAGCACAGAAGTATTGCACGGTGAGAAAGCTCTGGCAGAAGTGGCGGCACATCCCCAAGTCGATATTGTCATGGCGGCTATTGTAGGTGCTGCGGGGCTGCGTCCGGCAATGGCTGCCGCTCATGCCGGCAAACGAATCCTGCTTGCTAATAAAGAAACGCTGGTGATGGCAGGCAAGCTTTTTATGCAAGCGGTAGAAGAGGGCGGCGCCACCCTGTTGCCGATAGACAGCGAGCACAACGCCATATTTCAGGTGATGCCACGCCAACGTAGTAAAACGTTAGCGGACATAGGCGTCAGGCGTGTACTTTTGACAGCTTCTGGCGGGCCATTTCGAAATGCTACGCTGGAGCAGATGCAAGCCGTTACGCGCGCTCAGGCATTAAATCACCCTAACTGGGTGATGGGCCCCAAGATTACTATTGATTCAGCATCAATGATGAATAAAGGGCTGGAGGTAATTGAGGCGCATTGGCTGTTTAACGCCTCAGCTGCGCAAATTGATGTAATAGTTCATCCGCAAAGTGTTATTCATTCCATGGTTGAATACAGCGACGGAAGTGTATTGGCGCAATTGGGTAACCCTGATATGCGCACACCTATTGCCTATGGCCTAGGCTTCCCAGACAGGCTGGAAAGCGGTGTAAGTAGTCTGGATCTATTAAAAATAGGGCGTCTGGATTTTGCCGAGCCTGATATGGTGCGCTTCCCATGTTTGCGTTTGGCATATGACGCCCTCAATGCGGGCGGGACGGCACCTGCAATATTAAATGCAGCCAACGAAATTGCGGTGGAAGCCTTTTTAGCTGAACAGATTGGATTTATGGATATTCCATTAATCATTGAATCGGTTTTGTCTACTTCTCAATTTGAAAATGTTACTTCAATTGAGCAGATTGTAACGGTAGATGCTGACGCAAGATACGCAGCAAAGCAATGGTTAAAAGTACATGCTTAAGTTAATGCATGCTGCCTTTGATATGAGGACTTGTTGAATGCTGACAATAGTTGCTTTTATTCTGACATTGGGAATTTTAGTTACCGTCCATGAATATGGACATTTCCAAGTAGCCAAATGGTGTGGTGTTAAAGTCATTAAATTTTCTGTTGGCTTTGGCAAGCCATTGTGGAGTAAAAAAATTGGTCTGGATCAGACGGAATTTGTAATTGCGGCGATACCGCTAGGCGGCTATGTAAAAATGCTGGGCGAAGAGCAGTTTAGTGCTGCTGAACATTCTAGTGGCGATATGTCACGCGCGCTAAACCGGCAAAGTGTAGGTAAAAGAATGGCAATCGTGCTTGCCGGTCCATTAGCAAACTTATTGCTCGCCATTATCCTATATTGGGCATTATTTATGACGGGCACAGTTGGTATTAAGCCGTTTGTAGGTGATTCGATTGAAAATAGTCCTGCCGCCGTTAGCAAAATTGAACCCGGTGTGCTGATTCAAAAAATTAATGGAAAAAATGTTGCTACGTGGCAAGATGTACGTTGGATTTTGTTGAACGAGACATTGAAAAATGAACAGGTTGAGATACAAGTTGTTGATAAAATGAATGAAATTCATTTGCATCAATTAGATCTTTCAAAACTCGAAAAAGATGATGTAGAGCGCGATGTTTTAGAAAAAATCGGCTTAACTATATTTCAACCTAAGGTTAATGCGCGTGTTGGTGAAGTAGTAAAAGGAAGTCCTGCAGACTTAGCCAATTTAAAATCAGGCGATTTAGTATTGACTGCAAACAATAACAAAATTACTGACTGGGATGCATTTGTTCAACAAGTTAAACAACATCCTAAGCAGCCTTTGCAAGTACTGGTGCAGCGGGAGTCTAGCGAAGTGCTTTTGACTATTACGCCTGATGCGGTCAATGAAAACGGCAAGATTGTTGGCCGTATTGGTGCCGGTGTAACAATAGACCAGCCTGAAATGGATCAATTTTTAGTGATTAAACATTTCACCGTTACTGAGGCATTTATAAGTAGCGTTGAAAAAACCTGGCAGACTTCGATTTTTAGCTTAAAAATGCTTGGCAATATGCTATCCGGCAATCTTTCCTGGAAGGGGATGAGCGGTCCGGTAAGCATTGCCAGCTATGCCGGGCAAAGTGCAAATATGGGCGTGAAGGTTTTTATCGGTTTTCTGGCGCTGGTTAGTATTAGTATCGGCATATTAAATCTATTGCCAATACCCATACTAGATGGCGGGCATTTCATGTATTATATGGTTGAATTTTTAACCGGTAAGCCTGTGTCTGAAAATGTAATAAATATTGGGCAACGAATAGGTTTTTTTATACTCGGCTGGATGATGGTGTTGGCACTTTATAATGATATGAACAGATTGATAACAGGCTGATTGCATGGCAATTCAAAATTTAAAGCATAATAAAATTAAACTTAAGTCTATTCTATTATTGGTATCAAGCTTGTACGCTAGTTCAGCGCTTGCTCTCGAGCCCTTTGTTGTTAAAGATATTCGTGTTGAAGGTATTCAACGCACTGAAGCCGGCACCGTTTTCAATTACTTGCCAGTTAAAGTCGGCGAAACAATGAACGACGACCTGGCATCACAAGCAATCAAGTCTCTCTACAATACCGGCTTTTTTAAAGACGTACGCATTGAAGCTGAAGGTGATGTATTGATCGTAACTGTGCAGGAGCGTTCTGCTATCGCACAGATCGACTTAAGCGGTAATAAATCATTCCCCACTGACAAAATGAAAGAAGGCCTGAAACAGATCGGAATTTCAGAAGGCCAGATTTTTGATAAATCCCAACTCGATCGTGCTGAGCAAGAGATCAAACGTCAATATTTATCGCAAGGTAAATATGGTGCCAGCGTGAAAGCTGTTGTTTCTCCGCTGGAACGTAACCGAGTTGCTGTGCGTTTTGATATTGAGGAAGGTGCCGTATCCAAAATACGGGATATCAATATTGTTGGCAACCAGGCTTTCAGTACTGAAGATTTGCGTGCTGAATTTTTATTGACCACGCCTAACTGGATGAGTTGGTGGAATAAAGACGACCAGTATTCCAAGCAAAAGCTTAATGCTGACTTGGAAACACTGCGTTCGTTTTATATGAACCAAGGCTATCTCGAGTTCAATATTGACTCTACACAAGTGTCGATAACCCCGGATAAAAAGGATATTTACATTACAGTAAATATTACTGAGGGTGAAAAATACACCATTTCTGAGGTGAAACTGGCAGGTGAGACGCTACTTCCGGAAGATGAGTTGCGTAACTTGTTACAAGTGCAGGCTGGTGATACTTTCAGTCGCGAAAAAATCACACAAACCAGTAAGGCTATCAGTGACAGATTGAGCGATGATGGTTATGCATTTTCTAACGTTAATGCAGTGCCTGAGCTAAATAAAGAACAGCACACAGCAGCATTCACTTTCTTTGTTGATCCAGGTAAGCGTGTATATGTGCGTCGTATCAATATTGTTGGCAATACGCGCACACGAGATGAAGTGGTTCGTCGAGAAGTGCGCCAGTTAGAGTCAGCCTGGTATGCTTCAAATAAAATTAACCGTTCTAAAGAACGTATTAGGCGTACAGATTATTTCTCTGATGTGAACGTTGAAACTCCAGCTGTTCCCGGGACATCCGATCAAGTTGACTTGAATATTAGTGTGGTTGAGAAGTCTACCGGCAGTGTGCAGTTTGGCGCTGGCTTATCAAGCAGTCAAGGTGTAGTGTTTGGCGTTACAGTAAACCAGAATAACTTTCTTGGTACAGGTAACCGCGTCAGTGCGCAAGTTAACACCGGTAAAATCAACACTGTTTATTCGCTGTCTTACACCGACCCGTACTTTACTCCTGATGGTGTGAGCCGTGGTATCGATATTTATCGACGTGACATAAATACCAGTTCGTTAAGCAACGTTGGTTCTTATGAGTCTTCTTCTTATGGTGCCGGTTTACGTTTCGGTGTTCCGTTGAATGAACGTGATTCAATAAACTTTGGTATAGCAGCAGACTTTACTAAAATCGATTTACGGAACGATAGCCCAGTACGTTATTTAGATTTTTGCGGTAATACCACCGGTTGTACCAGCAATTCTGTTGCGTTGAGTGCTGGTTGGACACATGACTCCAGAGATAGTGTGTTTTTCCCGACTAAAGGCGTCATTCAGCGTTTGACAGGTGAGGTTACACTGCCGGTGTTGGATCTTAAATATTATAAAATTGATTATAAGAATGCCTGGTATAAAGAGGTATTCAGCGACTATACCTTTATGCTGAATGGTGAGATAGGTTATGCAGATACCTACGGTAATGAAAATTACCCATTCTTTAAAAACTACTACATGGGTGGCGTAAGCTCGGTTCGCGGTTATCAGAATGGTACTTTAGGTCCCAAAGATGTCGATCCTAATACAGGTAGAATTTATTCTGTAGGTGGTACCAAGCGTCTGCTTGGTAATGCCGAATTTTTCTTTCCAGTTCCTGGTTTGAAGAATTCAACTCAATTCAAGATGAGTACTTTTGTTGATGCCGGTAATGTGTTTGGCATTAATGACTCCTATAGTTTAGGCGAATTAAGATACACGGCAGGTCTTGGTGTGAGTTGGATTTCACCATTCGGTCCTTTAAAGTTGGTTCTTGCTAAACCGTTAAATGAAAAAAATGGTGATGATACTCAAGTGCTGCAGTTCCAATTGGGCCAGCAATTTTAGTGTATGAAATAGCTTCGATAGAATCGATCTGGTTTAGGGCGCTGATTATTGGGTCTTGTGGCATAATGTAATGAATAGAAATTGTAGTTTTAGGAGAAATAAATTGAGTAGCTTATTTAAAAATCTAGTAATAGCAGGTTTGGTGACTTTTGCAATTAATGCTCAATCGGCAGAGCTGAAAGTTGGTTATGTGCAGGTGGATAAGATTCTGCAAGAGGCACCACAAACTGCTGAAAGCGGCAAAAAGCTTGAACGTGAATTTAGTCCACGTTCTCAAGAGCTGGATCGCATGGCTAAACAAATTAAAGATTTGGAAGCCGCTTTAGACAAGGAAGGATTGACTATTTCCGAGGCTGAGCGCCGCAACAAAGAACGCGACGTACAAAATATCAAAATTGAATTTCAACGCAAGCAAAGAGAGCTGCGCGAAGATATTAATTTGCGTAAAAATGAAGAATTAGGTTCGCTGCAGGATCGCGTAAATAAAGCCGTGCAGTCTGTATCTGAAGCTGAGGGTTACGATCTGGTTGTATATAGCGGTGTGGCTTATGCAAGTAAAAAAATAGATATCACTGATAAAGTATTGAAGATGTTGGGTAAAAAATAATCAAAAAATTATTCAAGCACAATGATTATTTGATAGCCTCACCATACTAAATGAGTAAACAATACTCGCTCGATGATATTGTCAAAGCCTTAGGTGGGTTTGTCATTGGAGATGGAAGCACACAGATACAACGCGTATCTTCGCTTGCTAATGCAAAAGCTGGGGATATCAGTTTTGTTAATGATTCCAAATATCAAAAAGCGGTTGCTACCTGCAAAGCTAGCGCATTTATACTAAAGCATGAGCATGCTGATTTAACTGATGCGCCTAAAATCATTGTTGATAATCCATATGCTTATTTTGCCAAAGTTTTAGCGTTCCTTAACCCGCCGTCTACGCCTCCTTTAGGGGTCGCTGCAACTGCAGTAGTTGCAGACTCAGCGGTAATTCCTCCAACAAGCAGCGTTGGTGCACTGGTTGTGATAGGGGATAATGTTATTCTTGGCGAGAATGTAGTAATCGGCAGTGGCTGTGTCATAGAAAATGATGTCACTATTGCAGACAACACTCGCCTGGAACCCAGAGTCATCATTAAACACCATTGTGAAATTGGCCATAATTGCCACATATTTTCCGGTGCTGTAATTGGGTCTGATGGGTTTGGTTATGCTGAAGAGGCCGGTCGCTGGATTAAAATCCCGCAGGTAGGGCGTGTAATTTTACAAGCCAATGTAGATGTAGGGGCGAATACGACGATAGACCGCGGTGCACTTGATGATACGATTATCGAAGAAGGCGTGAAGCTTGATAACCTGATTCAAATCGGACATAACTGCGTGATAGGGGCGCATACGGTTATAGCCGGGTGCGTTGGTATTGCTGGCAGTGCGCGCATTGGCCGGCATTGTAGAATTGGCGGCGCAGCCATGGTGCTGGGGCATTTGGAGATTGCAGACAACGTTACAATATCTCCTGGCAGCATGATTACGCGTTCGTTGAACAGTGCCGACACTTATACTGCTTTAATGCCGTTTCAAACACATAAGGCATGGCTGACTACAGCTGCAAAAATTCGTCATTTAGATGACTTTGCGGATAAAATTAAACAGTTGGAAAAAGAAATTGCGTTGTTAAAGTCACAGCGATAATTTTAGTAAAAAATAATTAATAAAGATTCACTTTTGAAAAGCAGGCTGAGATTAATATGACTAATAAAGTAGATACTACCAGTATGGATATCCATGAGATTCTGGAACACTTGCCGCATCGCTATCCATTTGTATTAGTTGACCGTGTAGTGTCTTTGGAATTGGGTAAAGAAATCGTTGCTATTAAAAATGTGAGTGTTAACGAGCCATATTTCCCAGGCCACTTTCCTTACCATCCGGTCATGCCCGGTGTATTGATCATTGAGGCAATGGCACAGGCCGCTGCTATTTTGTCTTTTAAAACAATGGATACCAAGCCCAGTGATGATTCAGTTTACTATTTTGCCGGTATTGATAGCGCCCGTTTTAAAAAACCGGTTTCACCTGGCGATCAAATAATTCTTAACGTCAAAATTGATCGAATCTTAAAAGGCATCTGGAAATACTCAGGTACAGCTAGCGTTGATGGTAGCGTCGTTGCTGAAGCACAAATGATGTGTATCTTGAAAGCGATTGAAAAATAATAGATTCAAGTTCCAGTAGTAACTGTTAATAAAAACAACTGAAGTAATAAAAAAACAAGTGAAGTAATAATGGCAATTGCAAAAATCCACCCAACCGCAATCATAGATCCCTCAGCACAGCTAGACTCTAGCGTAGAGGTGGGCGCTTATACTGTCATTGGTGCAGATGTTAAAATTGACGCCGGTACTCGTATCTTGAATCATGTGTCGATTAGTGGGCCAACCACTATCGGTAAAAATAATCATATTTTCCAGTTTTCTTCACTGGGTGAAGCGCCGCAAGACAAGAAATACAAGGGTGAGCCAACCTTACTCGAAATCGGTGATAACAATACCATTCGTGAATTCTGTACTTTTAATCGAGGTACAATTCAAGATAAAGGTACAACTAAAATAGGTAACGATAACTGGATTATGGCCTATGTGCATATTGCGCATGATTGCCAGATCGGCAATAACACTATTTTTGCAAACAACTCATCCTTGGCCGGTCACGTTGATGTTTATGATTATGCAATTTTAGGTGGTTTTACGCTGATACATCAGTTTTGCAAAATTGGTTCCCATGTAATTACGGCGGTGGGTTCTGTGGTATTTAAGGATATTCCGCCTTACGTAACTGCTGCCGGTTATGATGCAAAACCTCATGGTATCAATTCAGAAGGTCTGAAGCGCCGCGGATTTTCAGCAGATAGCATCTTGCAAATCAAGCGTGCTTACAAAACACTTTATCGTAATGGTCTGACACTGGATGAAGCAAAAGTAGAATTATCAACCATGCAGTTGCAAGCACCGGAAATTGGTTTACTGACTGATTTTCTAAATGTTTCAACACGTGGCATAGTGCGCTAGTACTTACGAGCATGCTTAGAATAGGTATCGTAGCAGGTGAGGCTTCAGGGGATTTGCTTGGCAGTCATCTCATTGAGGCACTCAAAAAAAAGCGCACGGACATAGAGTTTGTTGGCATTGCCGGTCCTAAAATGCTGCGCCAGGGAGCAATCTCGCTTTTCCCAATAGAACGTTTATCAGTACGTGGTTACGTTGAGGTGCTTAAGCACCTGTGGGGATTGCTGAAACTCAGACGTCAGTTACTTAATCACTTTTTAGATCAGCGGTTAGATTTATTCATCGGTATAGATGCACCTGATTTCAATTTTTGGTTGGAAAAAAAACTGAAAAGAAAAGGTATCAAGACTATCCATTACGTCAGCCCCTCAATTTGGGCGTGGCGCAAAAATCGCATAAAAAAGATTAAAAAAGCAGTGACAGAAATACTCGCATTGTTTCCATTTGAGCCGGCCTTATACCAGAGTGCTGGGGTGCCGGTAACTTATGTCGGCCATCCATTAGCTGATATGTTACCAATGGAGCCGGAGGTGATAGCGGCGCGTGATATCTTGAAGCTGGATGCTAAAGATCTGGTTGTAGCTATGCTGCCAGGTAGCCGGCAAAGTGAAGTGCAGCAGCATGCACATTTATTTGTGGAAGCCGCAAAACTTATATATGCGGAACGTCCTGATACAAAATTCCTGGTACCTTTAATTACACGTGAAACACGCCAGATTTTTGAACTGGAAACATTTAACGAACATGATTTACCGATAGACTTATTGTTTGGGCATGCGCACGATGCGATGGAGGCGGCGGATGTAGTGATTGTTGCCTCTGGTACAGCTACGTTAGAGGCAGCTTTGCTTAAGAAGCCGATGATAATCACTTATCGCATGCCTAAACTAAGCTGGCAGTTGCTAAAACGTATGCGCTTGCAGCCTTATGTTGGCTTGCCGAATATTCTGGCAGGTAAGTTTGTGGTGCCTGAATTATTGCAGGATGATGCTACGGCCGCTAATTTGGCGCAAGCAGCGCTTAAGTTGGTAACAGATAAGGACAATCTCGCAGAAATAAAGAAAGTGTTTACTGAAATTCATCATCAGTTACGGCAGAATACAGCTGAAAAAGCTGCGGCTGCCATACTTGCCCATTTGAAATAGATGGGGCCGAACTCTGGGGTTAGCATGCAATTGATATGCGGTGTTGATGAAGCTGGGCGTGGTCCATTAGCTGGTGCAGTTTACGCGGCAGCTGTGATTTTAAATCCTGACAAACCAATTTCGGGTTTGGCTGATTCCAAAAAACTGAGTGAAAAAAGGCGTGATGCGTTAGCAATCGAAATTAAACAGCATGCATTGGCATGGGCAATTGCAAGTAGCAGCGTAGAAGAAATTGATAGCATCAATATACTTCAAGCCAGTTTACTGGCTATGAAACGTGCCGTTGAATCCATGCAGCTCCAATTCGGCGTTACTCCACATCTGGTACAAGTAGATGGTAATAAAACTCCCACAATAAACCTGCCGTGTGAGGCGATAGTGAAAGGTGATAGCAAGGTACAGGCTATCTCGGCGGCTTCCATATTGGCTAAAACTGCGCGTGATGCCGAGTTGTATGAACTGGACAAACAATATCCGCTATATGGTTTTGCGCAGCATAAAGGTTATCCTACAGCCGTTCATATGGCTCTGCTGCAACAGCACGGGGTGTCACCAGTGCACAGAAAAAGCTATGCGCCCGTAAGGTTGCTGCTTAATCGTTAAGCCAGCAGTAAAAATACTGTCGGTTTTTTGTGCAGATCCGGCAATGTGCTTTGTTTCCACTCTTTTATGCGTTTAGTCACAATGTACTCATCTTGCAGGCTGATATTGCAGGCTACACATAGCCTGGTTTCGCCTTGGCAGTTAGCGAGTATGTCTTCCAGCATGTGCTGGTTGCGATAAGGCGTTTCTATAAAGACTTGCGTTTCCTGCTGTCTGGATCTTTTTTCAATTTCTTTCAACTGACTAATCCGCGCTGTTTTGTCACTGGGTATGTAGCCCAGAAATGTAAAGCGCTGGCCATTGAGTCCACTAGCCATTAAGCTGAGCAGGATTGATGAAGGGCCAACCAATGGCGCGACACGTATGCCTTTCTGGTGTGCTAGCGCAGCAATTTTAGCGCCAGGGTCTGCAATGCCGGGGCAGCCTGCTTCGCTCATTAAGCCTACATCTTTACCAGCCAGCAGCGAACTGAGCAGTGCTGGTAGTTCTTTGTCGGTAGTGTGCTCATTGAGCGTTTTCAGCACAATGTCGCGTATCGGCTTGCTGTGTTTTATCGTACCTAAAAAATGGCGGGCTGTTTTTTCATTTTCTACAATAAACTCGTCCAGCTGCTGCGCTATGGTTACCACGTCTGGCGGCAATACACTGTTTATGTTGTCGTCACCAAGCGTTACCGGGATGAAATAGAGCGTTCCTGATTTTTGATTGGTCATTAATGTTTCACTTGTACGCGATAGGTTAGAGTGGTTTTGCCTTCTGCCGGAACTTCAATTTTCCACTGAGCAGTGTTGCTGCTGGCTTTGTGACTGGGGTGGCTTTCTTTCAGAATTTTCCACTCACCGGGTATAGGTTCCTGAACGGTGACCATTACACGTTCTTTTTTAGCATTTTTAAGAGTGAGTTCATAACTGCTTTCAAACATATTGTTACCTTTGGATGGTCGAGGTAAGGTTTTGAAATCTGTTTGTTTTTTATCGGCAGTAACATCAAAAGCGTCACCTAACTTGAGGCGTATAGTTTCATTTTTAGGTGTGTGCTCAATACGATCTTCACCAACAAATTGAGCGTTACCTTGACTATCGTTTTTATAGACACGGATGATACCTTTAGGTAGTGGTAAACCTAGTTTTGCGGCTTCCTTATTATCAAACTCCACAAACACGCCAACTTTTATTTTTTGACCTAAATCACCATAGCTGGAGCTGTAGTAGTAATCTGCACCGTTTAATAATAGCTCTTTGCGAGCCGGCACGTTGCTTGCAGAGAGTAAAGCTACCTGTTTAGTCTGGTTTTCTGCAATTGTGGTAGGGCGTTCAAGCGAGTACAGGTGGTATTCCAGCAATGATTCTTCGGTCATTTCCGAAGCGCTGTCGGCAGTAGTAAGCCCAACATTTTTGCGCAATGCCATGGGGCGTGGGTAATTTTCCTGTATACGATTAACATCGCCGGCAACGAGTTGTAATTTGGCATTGTTATATGTGGCGCCACTAGTATTTGTTAGGGTTACCCAGCCAGATAGATCAATACTGTCTTCTTTTGCATTAAGTTCAGCAACGTAATCGGCTTTCCAGCCCAAGCCAGTGGTTAGATAACTTAGCTCCAGTGTATGTTCAGCGGTTGTTTTGCTATTAAGTTTTGTGACCAGAGTAGGGCGGTCACGCAAATTTTCAGGCACATCATCGTAAACTATGCGTCCTGGCATGCCAGTTTCTATGCGGTTGCCAATTTTCATGACCACACCATTATTGGCTGAGAGTACCAAGGCCTGCTCTGATGTCTCTATGCCGGTAGCAGAGTTGGTTTTGATTATGGTTACATTCTTACCTACATATTTTTCCAGTAGTTTTTGCGGGGTAAGTAAGTCAAAGTCGAAGTTTTGTTCCAATGTGCTTAGGCTTGCTGCATGGCTAATGCTGCGTAGTAAAGCAGTTTCAGGTCTGATTAAGGCGCTGATGTCGCGCAATGCCAGAGTATTGAACCCGTTGTTCAGCTTAATCTTACGCTGGTCTTTTACTAAAGCCAGATTGTTGTTATATATAGTGACCGCTACATTTTTTTGATCACTTAGACTGCTACGTACCTCTGTTTCATCTGCTGAAATATTAACCGAGAACGATGCGAAAATAATTGCGCATGTAATTGATGCATAATGATTTGACATAGCAGTTCCCTTATTTTAAAGCGGTTAATTATCGCAACTGATTAAAAGCATGAGCCTATATTACTGCCAAACCTTCGTTTTGTAACATGGTCACTAAAGCAATCATTGGTAAACCAATTAAGGCATTTGGATCTTCACCAATCATTTTTTCTATGATTGCGATCCCCAGACCTTCAGACTTGGCACTGCCAGCACAATGGTATGGTTGCTCTTTTAATAAATAACTTTCTATCTGGGCATCTGTTAAATTTCTGAATTTCACTACATATGGCACTACTTCTGCCTGCATATTTTTTGTGTTGGCATTGTATAAACAAAGTGCACTATAGAAAATAACTTCTCTGCCACGCATCATTCGTAACTGTTTAGTAGCATTGTCGTGATTTAATGGCTTACCTAATTGCAGGTTATCAAGCGTTGCTACCTGGTCGCAGCCTATGATGAGTGCATCGGTATGTGTAACACCAACTTTTTTTGCTTTTTCCTGAGCTAGCCTTAGCGCTGTTTGCTGTGGCAATTCATTAGAAAAAGGAGTTTCATCAACGTCAGGTGAAATGCAGGTAAAAGGTATTTGCAAATGGGTTAACAGTTCACGCCGAAAAGGTGAAGATGAAGCAAGAATAAGATTTTGTGTCATAAAAATTTAGCAATAATAAAAAAGCCGACAGGCAAGATTCTGTCGGCTTAGCTGTTAAAAAACAAATTGTTTATTCAGGTTGGATTTCAAGTAATGCTTCGTCAGGAGTAACCGCATCGCCTTTTGCAACATTAACCGCTACGACTATGCCTGATGCTGCTGCCTGGATTTCATTTTCCATCTTCATGGCCTCAATTACCAGCACACCGTCACCAGCTTTAACTTTATCGCCAACTTTAACTTTCACTGCCACGATGGTGCCTGGCATTGAGGTTGTTACATGACCGGCATGTGATGGACGAGGGCGACCACTGGCTGAGTTGGTTGCAGCTTTCTTTTTGCTTCCAGTGCTGGCGCCGCCGCCAGATACTTCGATTTCGCTTAATGTTTCAACCATTACTTCTTCTGCGATACCATCTATCGTTACATAGTAAGGACGCTGCTCCTGACCTGCATGACCGCTGCCGGTGAGGTTGATATGGAATGTTTCACCATGTAAGGTCACTTTAAATTCATTAGGTGCAAATCGCGCCGCATTAGCTTGTACGCTAGCCTTATCCAGTAATACTTCTGGCATTGCAGAGCCTGCATTACGCTCCTGAAGATAAGTCTTACCAATATCAGGGAACATTGCATAGGTCAGCACATCTTCTTCTGATTTTGCAAATAGCTCTGCTTCGGCTGTGAGTTTTGCCATTTCCGGCTCCAGCAAATCGGCCGGACGACAGGTAATAACGTTACCATCACCCACTGCCTTGTGTTTAATAGTTTCATTGGTTGGTGCAGGTGATTTTCCATAGTGACCAAGCAGGTAGTTTTTAACCTCATTGGTAATGGATTTATAACGATCACCAGTCATCACATTCAGCACAGCCTGAGTGCCTACAATTTGTGAGGTAGGCGTAACCAGTGGAGGATAACCCAGATCTTCACGCACGCGTGGAATTTCAGCCAGCACTTCATCCATACGGTTAAGCGCGCCTTGTTCTTTTAGTTGATTCGACAGGTTTGAAATCATGCCGCCAGGAACCTGATTTACCAATACGCGAGTATCTACACCGGTAAAATCACTCTCAAACTGCCAGTATTTCTTACGTACATCGCGGAAGTAAGCCGTAATTTCCTGTAATGCTTGCAGATCCAACCCTGTGTCATATTCTGTGCCTTGCAGAGCTGCCACAATACTTTCCGTTGATGGATGACTAGCGCCTTCACCGAAAGATGAGTTACAGGTATCAACGATGGCTGCACCTGCTTCAATACCTTTCAATAAACACATCGCAGACAAGCCTGATGTTGCATGGCTATGCAAATGAATCGGTAAATTAACGGCTGCACGTAATGCTGTTACTAGCTCGGTTGTATCTTTTGGTGTAAGCAAGCCCGCCATATCTTTAATTGCGATTGTGTCACAGCCTAACGCCTCAAGCTCTTTCGCCAAACCGGCAAAATGCTCAATGTCATGCACCGGACTTGTGGTGTAACTGATTGTACCTTCGGCATGCTTGCCAACTTTTTTAACGGCTTCAATCGAGGTTTTCAGGTTGCGCATGTCGTTCATCGCATCAAAAATACGGAAAACATCAACACCGTTATCTGCTGATTTCTGTACGAATGCACGCACTACGTCATCGGAGTAGTGACGGTAGCCTAACAGGTTTTGACCACGCAGCAGCATTTGGATGCGGCTGTTTGGCAGCGCTTTACGCAGTTTTGCCAAACGCTCCCAAGGGTCTTCTTTCAGGAAGCGTACACAGGCATCAAATGTTGCGCCGCCCCAGGCTTCGAGTGACCAAAAGCCAATAGAATCAAGCTTTGAACAGATGGGAAGCATATCATCGGTACGCAGGCGCGTCGCAATGAGTGATTGATGTCCATCACGTAAAACTAATTCGGTAACATGTACTTTTGCCATTTTTAATCTATCGCTTTAAGGTTTGAGTTAATCTTTTGTAGGGTTTAATGAGAGCACTAAATGCCCTCGTGTGCTGCAATAGCTGCAGAAATTGCAGCAGCAATCAATTCCGGAGGCAGTTCATTTGCGTAGTTTGCCAGCTCTGGGTGTGACTCTACAAAGCTGGTGTTAAATTCCGCATTTCTGAAGTCTTCATGCTTCAGAATTTGTTGATAGTAAGGAATGGTGGTTTTTACACCATAAATCAACATGTCATCCAAGGCGCGACGGCCACGTTCAATCACGCTTTCCCAGTCCAGTGCCCAAACCGTGAGTTTGGCACACATGGAGTCGTAATAGGGGGGGATAACATAACCGCTGTAAATCGCCGCATCCATACGTACACCCGGACCACCTGGTGCATAGTAACGTGTAATTTTACCAAAGCTGGGCAAAAAGCCGTTTTTAGGATCTTCCGCGTTAATACGGAACTCCATGGCATAGCCGCGGAACTGTACATCGTTTTGGTTATATTGCAAAGGCAAGCCGTAAGCAACACGAATTTGCTCTTGTACAATATCAATACCAGTAATCGTTTCCGTCACTGTATGTTCAACTTGCAGGCGGGTATTCATCTCCATGAAGTAGAAAGTATTGTCGGAGTCGAGCAGGAACTCTACAGTGCCGGCATTTTCATAACCAACAGCCTTGGCAGCTTTTACTGCAAGCTCGCCGATATAATCACGCTGCGCCTGACTTAATTGTGGAGACGGTGCAATTTCTATCAGTTTCTGATTGCGGCGCTGTATAGAACAATCACGCTCGAACAGATGTATTGCATTACCTTCAGAATCTGCCAGCACCTGCACTTCAATGTGGCGAGGTGACACAACGCATTTCTCGAGAAACACTTCCGGCTTGCCAAATGCTTTGCTTGCTTCACTGATAACGCGATCATAGTTGCTTAGTAATTCCTTTTCACTATCGCAACGGCGAATACCGCGGCCACCGCCACCGTTGGTCGCTTTCAGCATTACTGGATAGCCAATTTGGCTTGCCAATGCAACGGCTTCGTCAAGGTCTTTCAGGTTGCCGTTGCTACCTGGGGTGCACGGAATACCAGCATTGGTCATAGCGTTTCTGGCTTGAATCTTGTCGCCCATTTGTCGAATGACATCGGCACTTGGACCAATAAATTTAATGCCGCGGCGCTCACAGATTTCTGCGAGCTCCGGGTTTTCAGATAAAAAGCCATAGCCAGGGTGTAGGGCATCGCAACCTGTAGCCACAGCCAGGTTTACAATATTGTGCGCATTAAGATAGCCAGATACCGGGTCTGTACCGATGTGATAAGCCTCATCAGCCTTTTTAACATGTAGAGCCTGACGATCCGCATCTGAATAAATTGCAACGGATTTGATGCCCATTTCCGAGCATGCGCGTACAATACGCACTGCAATTTCACCGCGGTTAGCAACTAGAATTTTTTTGAACACGTAGTAAACCTTAAAATTTAATACAAAAACCGTGTAATTGTAGCATGTGCAGGCTGATAGCCAATCCCCAAGTGCCGAATTTAAGCGTCAAATTTATAATAATTTAAGTTAAAACGAACATTAAAATGAGTAACCAATCTTTATTAATTGATAACATTGCCTTCGCTAAACGAAAAGAACAACTGACAGGTTTTTTGTCGATCGCCGATTGCCATCGACTGGGCGAGTTGCTTGCTTCTCAAGCGCCAGATATGAATGCTGCATCCAAGCTGAAAGTGGCGAGTAATGCTGATGTTATTAGCTTTACCCTGGATGGCGAAACTAATGCGATGGGACAGCATTTTTTACATTTATCAATAAATGCCAACCTAACCGCTTGCTGTCAGCGCTGCCTGGAGCTAATGCCGCTAAATTTAAGTTTGAACTTTGATTATTTGATAGGCGACATTAATGCGACCAATACAGAAGCAGGGGGAATTGAAGATGTTGACGATTACGATTTGCAAGAGGCAAGTCAGGCTATGAATCTTTTGGAGCTTATTGAGGATGAAATCATCATGGCTGTGCCAATTGCGCCTATGCATGATGTTGATTGCGCCAAGCTTTCCATGCAAAGCGGGGACAAACCTAATCCATTCGCGGTGCTCAAGGGGTTAATTAAATCTTAAAAAGCTTAATTAGGCTGACAAAAGCTTAGTTTTGTATTATTATTGCGGATTAGTTTTTTTTGTAATCTTAAATTAGTGATGCACTATTCATTTAGCTGCATCGGTTTGTAAGTAATTGAGATGATGTTTTAATCATTTTATTGGAGTTTTATTATGGCAGTTCAGCAAAACAAAAAGACACCGTCAAAACGTGGCATGCACCGTTCACATGACTTTTTGACAAACCCACCATTAGCAGTTGAGCCAACTACTGGCGAAACTCATTTGCGTCATCACATCAGCCCAAACGGCTACTACCGTGGTCGTAAAGTATTGCCATCAAAAGGCGAATAATTCTGCTTTAACCTTTTAAAATTCAATGATTAAGTAACATTTAGATTGAATTTGACAGGCAGTTAACAAATCATTTAACGCCGCTCCAAACATTTGGAGCGGCGTTAGTGTTTTAGCGGCTCAAGTATTATTATTGTCAGATAATCACGATGCCAAATATTGGCTTGCTCGTGATTTGATCTAACCTTGTCATTCAAATTGAGTACAGAGCTACATGGATATTACAATCGCAATTGATGCAATGGGCGGCGATCATGGACCGCATGTAACGGTTCCAGCCGCACTAAAAGCATTGCAAGCCGATGACCAGCTAAATGTTGTGTTGGTTGGTTTGCAAGATGCTATTGAAGCAGAATTAAAAAATCACAATGCTACAGCTAGCCCACGTTTACGCATCCATCATGCCAGCGAAGTTGTTACGATGGATGAGTCGCCACAGGGCGCACTCAAAAACAAAAAAGACTCATCAATGCGGGTCGCTATCAATCTGGTTAAGAGTGGCGAAGCTAACGCCTGTATCAGTGCCGGTAACACCGGCGCATTGATGGCAACAGCACGATTTGTGCTAAAAACTCTGCCAGGAATTGATCGCCCAGCGATTGCCTCAGTATTGCCTAGCGAAAAGGGCAACACCTACATGATGGATTTGGGTGCCAATGCCGACTGTACGCCAGAGCATCTTTACCAGTTTGCAATTATGGGTGCCATGCTGGTGAGTTGCGTTGAACACAAAGAGCGACCGACTGTAGGCTTGCTCAATATTGGTTCGGAAGATATCAAGGGCAATGAAGTCGTTAAGCAAGCAGGTGAACTGCTAAAGGCCAGCCACTTGAATTTTTACGGCAACGTTGAGGGTGATGATATCTTCAAAGGCACGACTGATTTAGTAGTTTGCGATGGTTTTGTTGGTAATGTCTCATTAAAAACAACCGAAGGCCTAGCTCATATGATGGGTAAGTTTCTGACGCAGGAATTTAAACGTAACTGGCTGACCAAACTTATGGCACTTTGCGCCTTGCCTGTGCTGAAATCGTTTAAAAAACGTTTAGACCCACGCCGTTATAATGGTGCAAGTTTTCTTGGGTTGCGCGGTATCGTTGTAAAAAGTCACGGCGGTGCAGATCAGCTGGCATTTTTCTCTGCAATTCATGTTGCTATTGAAGAGGCTCGCAGCGGGGTGCTGCGTCGTATTACCGAGCAACTTGAAATCGAACATTTACAACCACAGGCAATAATCAACACACAGGATGCACAATGACATTTGCTAAAATTGCTGGTACAGGCAGTTATTTACCGGAAAGAATTCTTACCAATGCTGAGCTAGAGAGCATGGTAGATACTACGGATGAGTGGATTGTCGCTCGCACCGGTATCAAAGAGCGCCATATTGCAGCCGAGGGTGAGTTTACTAGTGATCTGGCATCTCAGGCTGCCAGAAACGCTATTGAAAGCGCCGGTATTAATCCGGCCGAAATTGACCTTATTATTGTTGCAACAACTACGCCGGATAAGATTTTTCCTAGCGTTGCCACTATGGTGCAGCATAAACTAGGCATTGCCGGGTGTCCGGCATTTGACATTCAGGCTGTATGCAGCGGCTTCATTTACGCACTGACAACGGCAAATAATTTCATTAAAGCAGGCAGCAGCAAATGCGCCTTGGTTATTGGCGCTGAGACATTTTCACGTATCACAGATTACACTGACCGCGGCAATTGCATTCTATGGGGCGATGGTGCTGGTGCAGTTATTTTGCAGGCGTCTGACGAGCAGGGTGTTATTTCCACCCATTTGCATGCGGATGGCAGCTACGAAAACATGCTGCATGTACCGCGCAGAACAGAAGGTGCTGATACCGTAGTAATGGAAGGCAATCCTGTATTTAAAATGGCAGTGAATACGCTGGATCAGATAGTGGATGAAACGCTGACTGCCAACAACATGCAAAAATCCGATATTGATTGGCTGGTGCCGCATCAGGCGAATATCCGTATACTGCAGGCTACAGCTAAAAAACTGGATATGAGCATGGATAGCGTCGTGGTGACTGTTGATAAGCATGGCAATACGTCGGCTGCATCTATTCCTTTAGCGCTGGATACTGCGGTGCGAGATGGCCGTATCAAACGCGGCGATGTGATCCTGATGGAAGCATTCGGGGGCGGTTTTACCTGGGGTTCCGCACTAATTAAGTATTAAACTTTCAAATAGTTATCAAATTTATATAAAGTAATTTATGAAAAATATTGCATTCTTTTTTCCAGGTCAAGGTTCACAATCAGTTGGCATGATGAGCGGCTTTGGCGACTTGAATATTATCCGTGATACTTTTACGGAAGCTTCTGATATCTTAGGTGTTGATTTTTGGGCGATGGCAACCGAGCCTAATGAGGCCATTAATGAAACAGCTAACACACAACCCATTATGCTGACCGCTGGCGTTGCTACGTGGCGCGCATGGCAGGCTACATCTGCTGTGATGCCAAGCGTATTAGCTGGCCATAGCCTAGGCGAATATACTGCACTGGTAGCATCTGGTGCACTATCGTTCAAAGATGCTTTGCCATTGGTGCGTTATCGTGCCGAGGTGATGCAAAATGCAGTGCCAGCCGGTGTGGGCGCCATGGCTGCAATATTGGGTCTGGATGATGATGCAGTGCGTGCTGTTTGTGCAGAAGCTGCGCAAAATGAAGTGCTGGAAGCTGTAAATCTTAACTCGCCTGGCCAGGTGGTCATTGCTGGCAACATAGCAGCGGTAGAACGCGGTATGGAATTGGCAAAAGCGAAAGGTGCTAAACGCGCGCTAGCTTTACCAGTCAGCGTGCCATCGCATTGCGCACTTATGAAACCGGCTGCGCTGATGCTTGCAGAGTACTTGAAAGATGTCACTGTGAATGCTTCACAAATTCCGGTATTGCATAACGCTGATGTAGTATCTTACAGTGATGGTGAGAAAGTTAAAGATGCCTTGGTACGCCAGCTATACAGCCCGGTTAGATGGGTTGAAACGGTGCAGGCCATTGCTGCTAGCGGTGCTACCCAAGCTGCGGAATGTGGGCCCGGCAAAGTGCTGGCAGGTCTTACCAAACGAATTGTGGCTGAATTGCCATGTGTTGCATTGACCGGCAGTGATGCTTTGGTCGAGCTGAAAAACACTATTTAATTACTTTATATTCAGAGGTTTATTATGTTAACTGGACAAGTTGCTTTAGTTACCGGTGCGAGTCGCGGAATTGGTGCAGCCATCGCTATTGAATTGGGTAAGCAAGGCGCTACTGTAATTGGTACAGCAACGTCAGCAAATGGTGCTTCATCCATCTCAGCTACGCTGGCTGCTGCAGGTATAAAAGGCGAAGGTTTGGCGCTTGATGTTAATGACGCTGCACAGATCGAAGCCACATTAAAAACTATTAGCGAAAAATATGGCGATGTGAGTTTATTGGTGAATAATGCCGGCATTACTCGCGACACTTTGCTGATGCGTATGAAAGATGAGGACTGGGACGCTGTGTTAAGCACCAATCTAACGTCAGTTTATCGTATGAGCCAAGCTGTGTTACGCCCGATGATGAAGGCGCGCGCAGGCCGCATTATCAGCATTTCCTCAGTAGTTGGTCATATGGGCAATGCGGGCCAAACCAATTATGCCGCAGCGAAAGCTGGCATGACCGGCTTTACAAAATCACTGGCTGCTGAAGTTGGCAGTCGTGGCATTACCGTAAACTGCGTAGCGCCTGGCTTTATTGAAACTGACATGACTGCTGAATTGCCTGAAGATATTACTAACAAAATGTTGGCTCGTATACCAGCGGGTCGTCTTGGCTCTGTAAAAGAGATTGCGGCAACCGTTGCGTTTTTGGCTTCACCAAGCGCAGCATATATTACCGGTGAAACCATACATGTTAATGGCGGTATGTTAATGGTGTAGGGCTATTCATGTGTAATATGCGCTGAATATGGTTTAAAGTAGTGATTAAGTTTTTTGTATTATTGTTTAGTTTTGGTAGAATACTGACTTAGCTGAATCAAGCTATTTTTTATAAAAGGGGTAATTAGATGTCTGACATCGAACAACGCGTTAAAAAAATTGTTGCTGAACAACTAGGTGCAAATGAAGCTGATGTTAAAAACGCATCATCATTTGTAGATGATTTGGGAGCTGACTCACTAGATACAGTAGAGTTGGTGATGGCGCTAGAAGAAGAATTTGACTGCGAAATTCCAGATGAAGAAGCAGAAAAAATCACTACAGTTCAATTAGCGATTGATTACATCAATACTAACCTCAAATAAATCCAAATTTAAGCAGTAAGTCCGTACCGGGCTTACTGCTTTTTGTCTTATTGTTTCTTAATCCTTGTCTTCGAGACTTTCATATGTCTAAACGTAGAGTTGTCGTCACGGGTCTTGGCGTTGTTTCACCTGTTGGTATTGGTGTTAAAACTGCTTGGGATAATCTTATTGCTGGTAAATCCGGCATCACACAAATCACAAAATTTGATGCAAGTGCCTTTACTTCAACCATTGCCGGCGAAGTAAAAGACTTTAATGCAGAAGATTTCATTACTGCAAAAGATGCTAGACGGATGGACACTTTCATTCAGTATGGCCTGGCGGCGGCAATTGAAGCTGTGAAAGATTCCGGCATCGTTGCAACAGAAGAAAATGCAGAACGTATTGGCGTTTCTATTGGCTCCGGCATTGGTGGTATGCAGTTTATTGAAGATACTGACTTGCTTTACCAAGAGTCCGGCCCGCGCAAAATTTCACCATTTTTCATTCCTGGCACAATTATCAACATGATCTCCGGCAATCTGTCCATCATGTTTGGTTTTAAAGGCCCGAATGTTGCCATTGTTACTGCCTGTACAACAGGTACGCATTCTATCGGTGATGCATCCCGCATGATCGAGTATGGTGATGCAGACGTCATGATCGCTGGTGGTGCCGAGGCGGCCATTACTCGCTTAAGCGTAGGCGGTTTTGCTGCCTCACGCGCACTGTCAACGCGTAACGATGACCCTGCTACCGCCAGTCGCCCTTGGGATAAAGACCGCGATGGCTTTGTAATAGGCGAGGGTGCTGGCGTCTTGGTGCTTGAAGAATATGAACATGCTAAAAAACGTGGTGCAAAAATCTACGCTGAACTTAGTGGTTACGGTATGAGTGCTGATGCATACCATATGACAGCTCCCAATATGGATGGCCCACGCCGTTCTATGCGTAATGCCATGCAAAATGCAGGCATTAACCCGGATCAGGTGCAGTTTGTTAACGCGCATGGTACATCTACGCCACTGGGTGACGCTAACGAAACCAATGCCATCAAGGCTGCGTTCGGTGATCATGCATACAATCTGGTGGTTAACTCCACTAAATCGATGACCGGTCACTTGTTAGGCGGTGCTGGCGGTTTAGAGTCTGTATTTACGGTGCTATCTATTTATAATCAGATGTCGCCGCCGACTATTAACATTTTCAATCAGGATCCGGATTGTGATCTGGATTTTTGTGCCAATACAGCGCGTGATATAAAAATTGAATATGCACTTAAAAACAATTTTGGCTTCGGTGGTACTAACGGTAGCCTGGTATTTAAAAAAGTTTAATCCCGGATTCAACTTTTAGCTCAGGAAAGCCCGCACATATTATCTGGCGGGCTTTTTTGTTGCCTATTTTAGGTGGTTAATTGATGCTTGCTATGGTTTAATTACAGCTATGTCACGTAATCATTCATATCTCATTAATGGTAGCTTTGAACAGGCGATATCTGTCTTTGATCGAGGCTTTTCCTATGGAGATGGCGTGTTTCGTACCATGAAAATCCATAATGGTTTGCCTGTGAGCTGGCCGTTTCACTATCAAAAGCTAGTTGCTGATTGCGCCGGCATTGGCATAGTTTGTCCGAGCGCTGAACTATTGATGAGTGATTTGCAGAAACTGTTTGAAAAAGAACTATTCTCTGAAAATACAACTCAGGTAGCTAAAATAATTATTACTCGCGGTGAAGGTGAAAGAGGCTATGCGCCACCTGTAATCACAGTGCCAACCAGGGCCATCATAAAATCTGAGCTTCCACGTTATTCGGCATCTAATTATGAGCAAGGCGTGCGATTGCATGTCTGTACTATTAGATTGGCTGCACAAGCCAAACTTGCCGGCATCAAACATTTGAATCGCCTTGAAAATGTGATGGCACGCATGGAGTGGCGGGAAGATTACATATTTGATGGCCTGCTTCTGGATCACGCTGGCAATGTAATTGAATGCACAATGAGTAACATATTCATTCGTTCTGGTAACCAACTGATTACACCGAATTTGAGTCTGTGCGGTGTTTCCGGCATTACTCGACAACGCATACTTGGTTTGGAGAACGTATTAGGTTTAACCATACTGGTTAAATCCATAACATTAGAGCAATTGCTGCAAGCAGACGAGGTGATCATCTGCAACAGTCTATTTGGTGCTTTTCAGGTAACTGCAATTGATAATAAAATCTGGCCTCTACAAAATTTGGCTGCAAGAATAAGAGATGTAGTGACGCATGATTAAGCAAATTAAAAAGTGGCTGGTGTTGTCTATTATTGGCGCCATTATTTTATGCGGCTGGCTGGCTTATTACGCAATCTCTCCGTTGAAACTTCAGCCAAGCAGTCAGGAAATCAACATCCAATCGGGAAGCGGCCTTAAAAGCATCGCTAATCAACTGGTTGCCCAAGGCGTATTAAAAGAGCCATGGCGCTTTATATTGCTTGCAAAGCTGCTGCAAAAGGAACAATACCTGCAGGCCGGCAGCTATACGCTGAATAAAAATATTTCCCCTTACCAGTTGTTGTTGTCGTTAAATCATGGCAAAACCACGCAAGGCAGCATTACCTTTATTGAAGGGCGTACTTTTGAGCAAATGCGTCAGAAACTGGCTGTTAATGATGCTGTTAAGCAATCTATTGCAGGCTTATCCGAGTCAGAGATTCTGAAGTTAATTGGCTCACCATATAGCGTAGCAGAGGGTTTGTTTTTTCCGGATACTTTCTATTTTGACCGCAACACCACTGATATCGACCTATTAAAAATAAGCTACAACGCGATGCAATCGAAACTGGAGAAAGCCTGGCAGGGCAGAGACCAGGGGTTACCTTATAAGACCAGCTACCAAGCGTTAATCATGGCTTCAATTATTGAAAAAGAAACGGGCAAGGCTAGTGAGCGGCCAATGATAGCCGGTGTTTTTCTTAATCGATTACGAATTGGAATGAGGCTGCAAACAGACCCTACAGTAATCTATGGAATGGGCATCAGGTTTGATGGCAATATCCGCAAAAAAGATCTGAGTGTTGATACGCCTTATAACACTTACACTCGTAGTGGCTTACCGCCAACACCTATTGCCATGCCAGGCTTGGCTGCCATCGAGGCTGCTTTGCACCCGGCCAATACAAAAGCGCTTTACTTTGTAGGCAAGGGCGATGGCAGTCACGCGTTTTCCAATAGTTTAGATGAGCATAATCGTGCAGTCGCTAAATATCAGTTAAAAAAGTAAATACATGACAGCAAAATTTATTACCCTGGAAGGTATGGATGGTGCGGGTAAAAGCACGCACATTCCCACTATCATTGAAATGCTTCAGGCCCGTGGCTGTGAGGTTGTGTCTACCCGTGAGCCAGGAGGCACTGTACTAGGTGAACGCTTACGGGAGTTGCTTCTACATGAGGCCATGCATGCAGAAACCGAAACGCTACTGATGTTTGCGGCTCGTCGCGAGCATATTGCCAATGTAATTGCACCTGCACTAAAACGAGGTGCTTATGTACTTTCAGATCGATTTACGGATGCAACTTATGCCTATCAAAGTGGCGCAAAAGGCGTATCTGCCAATAAGGTTGAAATACTTGAGCAATGGGTACAGGAAACGCTGCAACCGGATGTAACTTTACTGTTTGATGTGCCGGTGGAAATTAGCATAGCGAGGCTTGCCGGCGCACGCAGCCCAGACAAATTCGAGCGTGAGCCAGCTGATTTTTTTACAAAAATCCGCAACGCATACTTGCTGCGGGCAAGCCAAAATCCCGAAAGATTCAGAGTGATTGATGCAAGCAAGCCACTGGAGGAAGTTTCCAAAATGGTTAAGAAGGTAATGGCAACTATTTAATTTGTATGAATAAATTTACTGAAATATACCCATGGCAAGAAAGCCTTTGGCAAAACCTGAATCAAGGCCGCCAGAAGTTGCATCATGCATTTTTAATGCACGGACGTGCGGGTATAGGTAAGTATGACTTTGCCCTAAGCTTTAGCAAGGCTTTACTGTGCCCGAATAAAGATGACAGTGGGCATGCCTGCGATGAATGTCCAAGTTGTCGTTGGTTTAGTGATGAAAGTCACCCCGACTTCCGTTTAATTAGCCCTGAACAAGAGTCTAGCAACGATGAAGAGACAGTGACTACAAAAAAGACCAAGAAAAAAACGCAGATATCAGTCACACAGATTCGAGAATTGAGTAACTTTTTAAGTTTATCCAGCCATCAAACCAGTGGCTTGCGTATTGTGTTAATTAACCCTGCTGAAACCTTGAATCTGGCTTCGGCGAATGCTTTATTAAAAATGCTAGAAGAGCCGGCGCCAGGTGTGATTTTTATACTGATTGCGCATCAATTGCAGCGACTTTTACCAACGATTATCAGTCGGTGTCAAAAAATAAGTATGCCTGTGCCAGACGAAGCTCAAGCTTTGGCTTGGCTTGACATGAAGGGCGTGAAAAACCCGGCGCAGCAATTAGCTTACCTTGAAGGTTCGCCGATTAAGGTATTAACTGAACAAGCACAATTCGATCAATTATCCGAAATCTGGAAGCATCTGGCACTAGGCCGTAAATTGGACTCTCAAGCGGCAGCTCCAGTACTTATTGCCAGCTCTGTTGAAGCTGGATTGATAGCAGTGCAAAAATGGCTCTATGATATTGTTACAATTAAGCTAGGGCAGCAATTACGATATCACGTGCAGCACGCCCGCGCTTTGCAAGTATTGGCAGACAGAGTAAACTTGGGGCGTTTGTTTGAGTTGCAGAAAAAAACCAATGAGCTGCGCAAGTTAGCTAATCACCCTTTGAACCATGAATTGCAAATGGAAAATTTATTAGTTGAATACACGAAGGTTTTCCTGCCTTGATATTCATTTATTTGTTAAATTCTCATCATTAATGAAGTAAAAATTATGGCTGAAGATATACAAGACGATAGCAAAAGCATAGGCACGCTGAAACCTGGCGTACTGTCACTTGCCATTAAAGAAAAGGTTGCTTTGTATGCTGCCTATATGCCATTTTTGTCGGGTGGAGGGCTGTTTATACCTACTTCAAAGCCATTCAAGATGGGCGATGAGGTTTTTATGCTGTTAAGTTTGCTTGATGATCCACTTAAGTTAAAAGTAGTGGGGCATGTGGTTTGGATTACACCGACCACACAAGGTAACAAACCTCAGGGTATTGGCGTTCAATTCAATGAAAAAAACGGTGGTCAGGAAGCTCGTAATAAAATAGAAAGCCTGCTGGGTAATGTACTCAAATCTTCTCGTGCTACGCACACAATGTAATTTTAATAGTTTCCTATGCTTGTTGATTCACACTGTCATTTAAACTTTCCGGAACTTGCCGCCAACTTACCTGCTATCAAGCAATCGATGCATGATAATGGAGTAGGGCATGCACTCTGCATCTCCGTAACTTTGCCTGATTTTCCGCAAGTATTGGCTCTTGCGGAAAATAACCAGAATTTTTTTGCGTCTGTAGGTGTGCATCCTGATTATGAGAATATCGATGAGCCTACTGTTGAAGAGTTAATTACTTTGGCAAATCATCCTAAAGTCATTGCAATCGGGGAAACCGGATTGGATTATTTTAGGTTAACCGGAGACTTGGAGTGGCAACGCATGCGTTTTCGCAACCACATACGTGCTGCAATAGCCTGTGGAAAACCGCTGGTTATTCATACTCGTAATGCCGCTGAAGACACGCTACGCATTATGCGTGAAGAAAATGCACAACAGGTTGGTGGGGTGATGCATTGCTTTACCGAGAGCCTGAACGTTGCAATGCAGTCAATTGAACTTGGCTTTTATATTTCATTCTCGGGAATAGTGACTTTTAAAAATGCTGTTGCTATTAAAGAGGTTGCCAAGGACGTGCCTCTGGATAGGATTTTAGTGGAAACTGACTCTCCTTATCTTGCGCCAATCCCGCACCGGGGAAAAACAAATCAACCAGGCTATGTTAAATATGTAGCTCAAGAGATTGCACAGTTACGCGGAATTTCTCTGGAAGAGGTGTCTGATGCTACCACACAAAACTTCTTTCGCCTGTTTAAGCATGCCCAACCTTGATAATTTCATTGAGCTATAGACATACATGCGCTTAACAATGTTGGGAGTAGGATCCAGCGCGGGTACGCCAATGATAGGCTGCCAATGCAATACCTGTAAATCTACCGATAAAAGAAACCATAGAACGCGCTGTTCCAGCGTGATTGAGCTGGATAATGGCAAAATCATATTAATAGATACCGGACCTGATCTGCGCCAGCAAGCCTTGAGAGAAGGCCTCACGCAGATTGATGCGGTACTATACACGCACACCCATGCTGACCACCTGCATGGCATTGATGATTTAAGAGCTTTCTGCCAAATACAGCGCAGTCAAATACCACTCTACGGTAGCACTGAGGCTATGGCACATATCACGGATAAGTTTGGCTACACACTACGTGAAGTTGGTAACTTCTGGGATCTGCCTATATTGAAAGTAAATCCTGTCAAAACTCCATTTTATCTATTTGATCAGTTAGTTACACCGATTCCTGTAAAACATGGTAATAGCGATATTTTTGGATATAGGATAAGCAATATTGCCTATATAACAGATGTTTCCACAATTCCTGAAAGCTCATTTGAATTATTAAAAAATTTGGATGTTCTGTTATTGGATTGCTTAAGATATACACCGCATTACAGCCATGTCAACTTGGAACAAAGCCTTGCCTACGCCAGTCAGATAGGCGCCAAGACCACATATTTGATTCACATGACGCATGAGATGGAATACGGCATGCTTAGTTCACAGCTGCCAAACAACGTACTAGTTGGTTATGACGGACTGAGATTAAAGTTACCTATGTAAACGTTAACGTTTATCCAAGCGTTATGCTAATGGCTCAATAAATGAGATAATGAAAGGATAAATTTTGGAGAAAGAAATGCAATTCACTATAAAAAAACTATTATCTTTTGCAATGGCAGCGTGTTTATTTGCCACAGTGTCAATCGCTAACGCAGCGCCACCAAAAAAGACCTACACGGAAGAGGAATTCTTGAACACTTTCAGTGGAAAATCAAAGAAGGTTATCACAGAAAAACTTGGCCAGCCTTTCAAAAAAGAACTATCAGTTAAACCATCAGGTGCTGACACAATGTTACTTAAAGCTGGGGCAGATAATAAATCCAAACCAGTGCAAGTAGAGATGTGGTACTACAAGAATATTGTTAAATACGATCCAAAGCGTACTTATAAAGAAACAGAAATAACTATGGTGAATGACAAGGCGATGAATATAGCGTTTTTTAATAATCGTTAATAGTTATAATAAACAGCAGCCAAGAAATAGGCTGCTGTTTATTTTATTCATTTGTTTCGTATAATGTATATTATGTAAAATTAAATATGTTTTAAAATTAAAAAAACATACAACGTTTAAAGCAACGATTAAGGGCTAACGCCTCTAAAAAAAACTACTCACCACGCCAAATATGTTTTTCCATAACTTCGGGGTCTGCAACTTTCTCACGATCATTTAGCCGCTGATAAAACTCGCGCCACTCACGACGATCACGCAAGAATCTTTTTAAAAGAATGATGAAAAATGTAATAAGGGAAATTTCAGAAAAAACTATGCAAGAGAACCAGAAAAGACCGCAACCGATAAAATTAAGTGACCGGGATAGACAAAAAACGGAATAATCCAAAATTGAAATAGTCATGATGATTTAATGGTTATTATTATTCCCAAAATATATCAAATCAAAGATTCGTCTACAACCTCAAGTAGTAATAAAATCCGGGACTTATTTTCAGAGATAGATTTAGAACGTAAGAATTTAGGCAAGAAATTTAAGCCTGAACTGGAATCAATTATTTTAGATTCATCAAAGCTAGCCATGGCGATCAGACTACCCTTTTTTAATATCTAGCTTAGTTCGCTTGGCGATATAGAACAATATAGGTCTATCTATAATTAGATGTTGTGGTAAACCAAAATCTGATTTATCTAAAATATTTCAATAAGATTGCTTAAATTTCAACATCAACAAGAAGCCTATGCAAATAGCCGGTACTAAAATGCATACGGTTATTTGCATAGGTAATTGAATTAAATGTTTTTAAGCCGGATTAAGTAATCAAGGCTTAATTTGCCAGCACCTTTAAAAACTAATGGTAAGAACATCACGATGTAGATTAGTGGTAATTTATAGTTGCCTAAACCATCACCCTCTTCATCAATGATGCGATAACCCGTAATAAGATCCGTTAAGCTGGTTAGTTGACTTGGCCAATGAACTGATGCGATGGCAACTACAGTCAATATAATAAGTGATATAGAAAAGAAGCGCGTTGCCAGACCCAATACTAAAGCGATAGCGCCAATAATCTCGAAATAAGTAGCTATGTTCCAGCTGATGTCAGCCGGTAGCAAATTGAATGGGAACGGGAATGCGATATCCTGAAACCAATTAGTGCCGTGAAGTTTTTCAAATCCTGATTCGCCAAATTCAATTGCCAGAATCAATCTTAGCAGTAATGGAGGAATCATTTCTCCCCACATGTTTAACTGGTCAATAGTTTGCTGATAAATCCCAAATATCTTATCTGTTACGGAACATGCATGCATCAAAACTTCTCCCTGAATTAATATGAATGATGCTGCTTAGTCGTGTTAGAAAAAGAATGCTTACAATTCAAACGGTTTATCTTTTGAATCGTGAGTTTTGAATTTTGTAATACAGCCTTACGCCTAGTAATAGCGCTAGAACCGCCATATAAAACAATGGCTCTCTGATATCTTTTTTAACTAGCCACAAAAAATGCACTACGCCTAATATCGCTATCAAATAGACCATTTTATGTAATTGCTTCCAGCGTTCTCTGAGCAGTTTAATCATGAAATTACTTGAGGTTATAGCTAATGGAAACGTCAATATAAATGCAGAGGCACCCACTAGTACGTATGGATGTTTGATGATGTCCTTGACGATATCTGTCCAATTAAAGCTGTAATCCAGCCAAACATAGCTCGCGATATGCAAGCAGGCATAAAAGAACATGAACAAACCTAGCATGCGTCTGAATTGTAATTGCCAGGCACGGCCGGTTAATAGTCTTATTGGGCTGAGGCTTAATGTGGCCAATAATATAAACAAAGACCAGAAACCGGTAGATCGCTCAATAAATTCAATTGGATTAGCCGATAAATCATCATTAATAGCTAACCAGACCAAGCGCAGTAATGGTATTAAACACAACAGGAACAAAATAGCTTTAAAGGCGGCTATCTGTTTTTTGCCAGGAACCTTGCTAAGTTGGCGCCACATTGATGTGGTATTAAAAGTTTTTTCGTAAATCCATGCCAGCATACATTTGCCCTACCTGCTCTGTGTAACCGTTAAACATTTGTGTTTTAATTCGCCCTGCAAAAAGCCCTGCTCCAATGCGCTTTTCTGATGACTGTGTCCAGCGTGGATGATCAACTTGCGGATTAACATTGGCATAAAAACCGTACTCAGCTGGGCCAGCTTTCATCCAGGTAGTAACCGGCATTTTTTCAGTGAAACGGATCTTTACAATAGCTTTTGCACCTTTGAAGCCATATTTCCATGGCACAACCAAGCGCATAGGAGCGCCGTTCTGATTTGGTAGAGCCTCGCCATACAAACCAACTGCCATAATGGTTAATGGGTTCATGGCTTCATCCATGCGCAAACCTTCAATATATGGCCAATCTAATATGGGTAGGTTTGTACCAGGCATTTGCTGCGAATCGGCCAAGGAAATGAATTCCACATACTTCGCATTTGCGTTTGGCTCTGCCCACTTTATTAATTGCGCTAGCGGGAAGCCCACCCATGGAATAACCATAGACCAGCCTTCAACACAGCGCATGCGATATATGCGTTCTTCCAGAGGAGCCAGTTTTAAAATATCCTCAATACTGATGGTTTTATTTTTTTTAACCTGGCCCTCTATGTTAACTGTCCATGGGGTTGGTTTGAATAACTTCGAATGTATGGCCGGCTCGTCTTTGCTGGTACCGAACTCGTAATAATTGTTGTAGGTTGTGACATCCTCATAAGAGGTTAATTTCTCACCTGCACCGTATTTGGATTTACTAAACTCAGGAAGCTTCAGTAATGAGCCGTTTGTTTTTGGTGACGGGGATAACTTACTGGTGGCTGCATTTGCCGGACTGGTCAACAGACCCGTAGCCCCTGCCAACACACCAAAACCTGCTTGCTGTAAAAACTTGCGCCTGTTGTCAAAAACTTCTTTAGGGGTAATTTCAGATGGAGCAATATCCGACTTTGTTTGAATAATCATGGCTTCGCCTCAAATACGGAGGCTTTTATTAAAGCCTCCATCAACATTATTGATAATGTTAGTTAGTCAAACCTGAGGCTAGTTCCTTACAGCATTGGCTGATTATTTGATTAAACCATTTGTTTCTTTAGTGATTTCTTCATCGAGGTCTTGGTCATTTGTGCTTTTGGCGATAGCCCTGGCCTTTTCAATCAGGTTCTTTGCTGACTGCGTATCGCCTGCAGCCGCCTTTACTTGTGCCAAAACATAATAACCTTGCGCTTCATAATAAGAACCACCCTGCTCATTAGCAAATTTAATGATTTTATTCAGTGTGTTTTCAGCCCCCCTGTAATCTTTTGTCGCGGCATAATAACGGCTCAGTTCGATACTGGAATGCGCATATTGATCCGGTGTGCCAGATTTATCAAACATAAAATATGCTTTTAGCTGATATTCAAGCGCCTTGTCATGCTGTTCCATCAGGTGGTAGCTAAGTGCAATTTTTTCGTAACTTTCAGCACGTTCGTTATCGTTGGCATCTAATTTATGAGCTGTTAAATATGACTCCAGCGCTGAAGCATATTGTTTGGTTTCAAAATATACGTTACCAATACCAATATGTGAAACCCGCTCAAAGGCTTTACTCTTTGCAATAGCTGCTTGTTTCAGGCTTTGCTGATAACTTGAAAGCGCCTGTTCATATTGACTGGCATTTTTATAAGCATGACCGGTAACCAGTGCAACGATAGTTCTGTCAAATGCATCATTAGCGAGTTTTTCTGCTGATTTAAATGCAGCTAATGCCGAAGTTAAATTACCTTGCGCACTGTAGGTGCGCCCCTGACACATTAATGCATCTCGATCGTTTTTACTGGCATTTAATGCTTTTGTTGCCAGTTGCGCAGCTGCATTTAAATCACCCTTCTCGTACGCCTTATTGCATGCATACGCATCATCTGATACGGCATATACATTGTTAAAATACAATGAGGTAAACAATGTTATTAAAGTTAATTGTAATTTCATATTTATCAAAATTCTTTATTAAATGCATCTGATGCATGTGGAGGATTATAAAAATTCAGACCAGTTTAATGATTTTTGTACAGTAGCAAAAAAGCTGGGATTCAACAGTGATTGTTTGGTGTTATAACGCAAGGTCTGCCCGATCTCATCAACGATATCACCGCCCGCTTCTTTCAGCACACAATGCGCTGCCGCAGTATCCCATTCTGAAGTTGGGCCTAATCTGGGATAAACATCTGCCGAACCTTCTGCCACTAGACATATTTTCAGAGAGCTGCCCATGTGTATAAGTTCAGGCGTGGCACCAGTGCTAACGTGAATGTTGTGTAAAAAACGTTGAAAATTATGATCGATATGAGAGCGACTGCCGGCAACAATGAGCTTTTCAATAGCAAAAGCTCGGGTATGAATCTGAAATGCAGCGTGATTATTAATCTGCTTCCATGCGCCATGTCCAGCCGATGCGAAATACAACAATTCCGTTACTGGCGCATAAACCACGCCTAATACTGGTGTGTGGTTATCAATTAAAGCGATATTCACTGTAAACTCACCATTGCGCTTAATAAACTCTCGCGTGCCATCCAGTGGGTCAATTAGCCAATATATTTGCCATGAGTTGCGTTCTTCCGCTGCTATAGCATCAGACTCTTCAGAAAGAATCGGGATTTCTGGCGTAAGCTGCATTAGCGCTGCAACAATCAGGTTATGCGCAGCCATGTCTGCCTGCGTTAAAGGCGAGTTATCAGACTTTTTCACTACATCAAAGTCTGTCTCGTAAACGTCCATGATTGCCACGCCTGCATTTTTGGCAATCTCAATCGCCGAGTCCAAGTATTGATGATAGTTTTTCTTAGCCATGATTCATTCCAGCAAAGCTAACAGGCCTGCTTCATCGAGAATCGTAACACCCAGCTCTTGGGCTTTATCAAGTTTGCTACCCGCTTCAGCGCCCGCAACAACAAAGTCCGTTTTTTTAGAAACACTGCCGCTCACTTTGCCACCGGCTGCTTCTATCAATTCTTTTGCGCTATCGCGTGACATGGTAGGTAATGTGCCAGTAAGCACCAAAGTTTTACCCAGAAGATTACCACTGGCCATCTGTTTGCCTTCGCTCTCAGGCCAGTGAATGCCGGCAGCAATCAGTTCGGCAATAACGCTTTGATTATGCGTCTCTGAAAAAAAGTTGGTGATTGATTCCGCAACGACCGGACCTACATCATTCACTTCCAGCAGTTTTTCCGCGTCGGCCTTCATTAAGGCATTCAGGCTGCCAAAGTGTTTTGCAAGGTCCTTGGCTGTAGCCTCGCCCACATTACGCATGCCAAGCGCGTAAATAAAACGCGCCAATGTGGTGTTTTTACTGGTTTCTAGGGCGCCGAGTATGTTCTGCGCCGACTTTTGCGCCATGCGTTCAAGATTACTGAGGGTGTTTAAATCAAGCTTATAGATATCCGCCAGCGTATGCACGAGATTAACTTCAACAAGCTGATCTACCAGCTTGTCGCCAAGGCCTTCAATATCCATGGCGCGGCGTGATGCGAAGTGCGTAATTGCCTGTTTGCGTTGTGCCGGGCAAAACAGGCCACCGGTACAGCGCGCTACCGCTTCATCTGCCTGCTTTAAAATATGTGAGCCACATTCTGGGCAGATTGTTGGCATTTCAAAACGGCGCGCATGAGCCGGGCGTCGTTCAGTCACAACGAACACAACTTCCGGAATTACATCCCCTGCCCTACGCACACTCACCGTGTCGCCAATGTGAACATCCTTGCGGCGAACCTCATCTTCATTATGCAAAGTGGCATTCGTGACAGTAACCCCGCCAACAAAAACCGGCTTCAGTCTGGCTACCGGCGTTATCGCCCCTGTCCGCCCGACCTGCACAGTAATATCCTCGACTATGGTAAGTGCCTCCTGTGCCGGAAATTTATGCGCAATCGCCCAGCGCGGCGCTCGTGACACAAAACCAAGCTCATTTTGCTGGCTGAATTCATTGACCTTGTATACCACTCCGTCAATATCGTACGGAAGCTTATCGCGTAACTCGCCAATTTTTTGATAATAGGATCTTAGTCCATCAACGCCAATTACCACGCTCCGCTCATGGCTGACGGGAAAATGTAAACTTGCCAGGTAATCCATGGCCGAACTGTGGTTGCTTAAACCTGGAATCCCCTCCGCCACACCTAAACCATAGGCAAAAAACGTTAATGGACGCTGCGCTGTGATTCTGGAATCCAGCTGACGCAAACTACCGGCTGCTGCATTACGTGGGTTGGCAAATAACTTTTCGCCTTTACTGAGCTGAGTTTGATTTAATTTCTCAAAATCACGCTTCAGCATCAGCACCTCCCCACGCACTTCCAATAGCCGTGGGGGCTCTGCACAATGCAAACGCATAGGAATAGCGCGCAAGGTACGCAGGTTATGTGTGACATCTTCTCCGGTATACCCATCACCACGCGTTGCGCCTTGAGTAAAAACGCCATTCTCGTAAGTCAGCGTAATAGCCAAGCCATCAAACTTTGGCTCAACCGCATATGTGATTTGTGCAATCCCCAATGCCTCACTAATCCGTTTATCAAACGCTGCTAACTCATTGTCTTCAAATGCATTGTTAAGTGACAACATGGCTTGGCGGTGGGTAATGCTGTTAAAGGCATTGGCGGCAGATCCACTGACACGCTGCGTTGGCGAGTCTGCAGTTTTAAGGGAAGGATACTGCTGTTCTAATGATTGCAGCTCACGATAGATGCTGTCGTATTCACTGTCAGGTACAGTCGGCGCATCGAGTACATAATATTCATAGTCATAGCGATTGATCAACTCGCGCAGTTGCTGAATACGTGATTGTGGAGCCTGATGGTCAGCGCTACTACTAAACATTGAATTAATACCTGGATTAAGAGAATAATCGTCGCGCACAGTCTGAGCCTGGGGCAATCCCCCGCGTCAGCATAGTGGCTTGGATTACTTTAAGCTGATGACGTATTTTTTCAATCTGTACGTCAGCTAGTGGTCTATTGTTGTCATCAACCAAATGAGCATGCAAACCTATTTCCATCTGCTTTGCCACCTGCACCATATGGTTAAAAGCTTCTGTGCAGTTCTTTACATGCGGTATATCCAGCTGAAACGTAATCGCTTTTACTACTGAAGATCTCAGCATATCCGGATTAAATGGATAATGGTCGCGATTAAACATTACAAAAGACGCTACCGGGGTGTTGGTGTCTGATGCAAGTTGTTTTTTAGCGGCATCATCATAGTATTTAAAGGTGCCTTCACTTGATAGCTCAAGCCCCTGCGCCTCGGCCAAGCCTCTGAGTTTAGTTCCGGTAAATGCACCATTTTCACCATGTACCAGATGAAAGCCCATGGTTTTATCAACATCAATACAGAACGCATCCAGGGCTACGGCATCAGCCGCCGCATCACCGGTATGCAGCCACTCCACATGTGCATTAACATCCATGCCCAGGGTTTCAACCGCCAGTTGAAAGCGATTGATTATGCTGCGTGAAACCGGACCGGCTCGGTCAGCCAGTTGCAAACTACAAGTGATTTTTGACACGTTCTGGTTTGCATATTCAGGATTGGATGCGGCATCGCTCAATAGCAACCAATTCATATCTGTAGTCAGCACATGTACAAAAGTTGGCTTATCGAAAGCATCAAAAACATTTGTTAAGGCGGCAACGGCCGCATCCATAGTCAGATCAACAGCTAGATGCAAGCTTGCAATCAAATCCACTTGAGCATGCAACATGGCTGGCAGGCTTGCTTTAGGTTCAGCCTCACTGGCGCCAGTTGCCATCTCTGCTTCAGGTTCATTTATATGACTAACTTGTTCGCTTAATGTGCTATCAGTGTTATCGGAACTCTCGGCTTTATTAAACACACCTTCAAAAATAGCGCGGATACCCTCATGGTTGGCAGGTTTGTCGCTAGTGAATGGATTATCAAAGTCTGCCGGAGCGCTTACAAACTCTGCTGAGCTAGCAAAACCAGATGATGAGCCGGCTGTGACCTGACTTTCAGAGGCTGCGGCATGCCCCGTTTCAGTTTCAACTTCAGGCTCGGTATAAAAAGTGTTGTCTACAAAGTCATCGGCAATCGCGATATGTGGCTCTTCTTTTGAAGTAGAGATTTCCTTGATGGATTCATGATTGATGGAAAAATCATCATGATCAAATTCAATCTCAGTACTTTCTATTGATATGGTTTCCAGAACAGGATCAGCTGACAATGGCTCATCAGGTGCTGAATGTTCGAGCAGTGCATCATTTTTTATATCTGAAAAACCGGCTTCTACCTGTTGATGAAACCGCCGTTCTTGCCACCAATTGAATGCCAGAACGGCGGCGATAATAATGCCACCAATGATAATTAGTACTATTTGCAAGTCACTCATTTACATTAAACTTTCAACTATAATTCGGTCGCTTTAATCGATTACGCTTCAACCATTCTCACAGCGGCTTCCATATCAACGTCCACTATGCGTGAAACACCGGATTCCTGCATAGTAACACCGATCAATTGCTGCGCCATTTCCATCGTAATTTTATTATGACTTACATATAAAAACTGCGTTCTTTCCGACATTTTTTTCACCATCGCACAAAAGCGCTCAGTGTTACTGTCATCCAAAGGCGCATCCACTTCATCCATCAGGCAAAATGGCGCCGGATTTAGCCTGAACAGCGCGAACACCAGCGCCAGTGCGGTTAAGGCTTTTTCACCGCCGGATAATAGATGGATAGTACTGTTTTTCTTACCCGGCGGCTGGGCAAAAACCTGCATTCCGGTATCTAAAATCTCATCACCCAGCAGCACCAGTCTTGCCTGACCGCCGCCAAACAGCGTGGTAAACAGCTCATTGAAATGCAGGTTCGCCTCATCAAAAGTGGCTTGCAGACGGGTTCTGGTTTCACGGTCGATCTTGCGAATCGCATCTTCTAGCGTCTGGCTGGCATCCATTAAATCATGGCATTGGCTGTCAAGGTATTGCTTGCGTGTCTGTTCAGTCGCCAATTCTTCGATTGCGGCTAAATTAACGGCCCCCAAAGCCTCGATATCCGACTCCAGCTTGATTTTCTTGTTCTCAAGATGGCTGATTTTCAAGCCGCCTTCATGCTGCAAACTTTCTGCCAGCACAGACTCTTGCATACTGAAAGATGCCAACTCTGTCTGGCATTGCTCAAAATGCAGACGAGCTTCCTGCTCATTCAATCGACTGGCTTCAAGTTTATCTCTCAATGGATGCAGCATCTGCTCATTTTGCAGCCGCGTGCGCTCTTGCTGCAACAAAGCTTCCTGACGTTCAGCCAGATCATTGCGTGCACCTGCAAGTGCAGCTTCACGCTCCTGTTTTACATTTAGCGCCGCTTCCAGATTGGCCTTCAATGTTTCCATTCTGGTGGCATTCAGCGCAGCTTCCACCTCGTTACTGCGAACTTTTAAGCTGGTTTTTTCTTCATGTAAAAACTCAAGTTTAGAATTCAAGTCTTTGATATTATTTTCAATTAACTTTACATTGAACACTTTTTCTTGATGAGTACGCTCAAGCAGCTGTAAATGGTTACGCGCGTCATTGAGCTGGTTTTCCGCTGCCTGCTTTTTTGCTTCATTGGCTATTTTTTCAGCCTGCATTTGCGTTAATCCGGCCGATATATCAGCCACCAAAGTTTCTTTCTGGTTTTTTTCAGTCTGTAATTTTTCCAGCTTCTGCTCGGCCAAAATACAATCAGCCTCCAGCATGCTTTTCCGCTGCAATGCACTTGCCTGCTGCTGTTTGAGCTGTTGCAAGGCCAAATTGTGCTGATGCGCCTGTTGTGTGATGTTTTTTAAATGCTGTTGCCCTGAATGCTGGCTGGAGCGCAGGTCCTGAAGATTCGTCTCCAGCTCGGCCAATTGCCTGTTGGCTGCGGTTAATTGCTCCTGCAAATGCGGCAAATCAGCCTGCAATGACTCTAGCTTGGCCTGGCGCTCAAGCACGCCATGCAGCAGCGACTGGGAACCAAAGTAAGTCACGCTGTTTTGCGTATAAATATCGCCATGCCGGTTAACCAGGCATTCGCCCTGGCCAAGGCCCCGGCATGCCTCAGCTGGGTTCATATCCTCAGTCAGCAGATACACACCGGTCAACCAGTCATTCAGCACGGCTTTGTAGGCTGCATCCACCTTTTCGATTATCGAAAGCATGGCTTGCTGTGCTGATGAAGCAGATGCAACTTTACTGTCATGACCGTCTTTTACACCACCCAAAGCTACGGTAAGCGCTGCCGGGGCTCTGCTATCAGGCAGGGTTTTATGTGTAACAGCATTCAATCTACTGCCCAGAACGGCTTCCAGTGCAGTTTCCCAACCCGGTTTAATTCCAATCAGCTGCCAGAAACGCACATTATTATCCAGCCCGAGGTTCTTCAGCCATGCAGCCAGCCCGGCTTCATTATTGGCATCGCGCATGGACTGCTGAATTTTTGAAAGCGAATGGATTTCAGCTTCGGTTACATGCAGGCTGCGCTGGCATTCATGCATATGCTCGCGAGCCGCTTTCATAGATGCCTGAATCTCGCCCTCTTTCCCCTGAGTAGCGGCTATTACAGCTTCCGTTGACTTGACTTCTGCCTCCAAGGCTTGCAGCTGACTTTGCTTGTCAAGCAATACATCATCTGCCGGCACCTGCAACATGGAAAGGTTCTGCTGCAGCCGTTTAAGCTGCTCGGCAGTATCACTGATAGTGCGTACGACATGCCCGATATTTGTCTGCTCCAGGCGGACTCTTTGCTCTGCGTTAAGCCAACTTGTCTGGCTGGCATTAAAATCTGCCAGCGCTGTCTGATATTGCTGCGTACTGGCATTCAATGATTCACGAGCTGCCAGCACGCTTGTTTCTGCACCCACAGAATCAGAGTTTGCTGTTTCCAGGTTGCTGTTTGCCGTGCGCAGCTCATTTTCCACATTAGTATGCTGCGTGGCATTTTTCTCCAGTTGCGCCATCAATTGCTGCAACTGCTGCTGCATGCGCTCGCGGGCATCAGCCGTATTTTTGACTTGATTTTCAAGGTTGGAAACAGCCGCATTCGCTTCATAATAACCGGCCTGAGCCGTGTTCACCGCCTCTGTTGCAGTTATGTGCTGCTGCCTGGCCGTTTCCAGCAGGCTTTCGCTGCTGCGCAAGGCTGCCATTTGCGCTTCCAGCTCATTCACCAGTTTTTCTACAGTGCGCCCTGCCTTCTCCCAATTGGCACTTGCTTCCTGTTTTCTAAGCAGCCAGATCTGGCCGTTGGTCAGGTTCAGAGCCTCATGCAGTCGATGATACTCTGTAGCAACAACGGCTTGGGACTGCAAGCGCAGTATCTGCTTATCCAGCTCGCGCAATATGTCCTCTACCCGGGTAAGATTCTCACGGGTGTCGCGCAGGCGCAGTTCCGTTTCACGCCGGCGTTCCTTGTATTTGGTAATGCCGGCCGCCTCTTCAAGAAATACGCGCATTTCTTCCGGCTTGGCTTCAACAATGCGGCTGATAGTGTTTTGGCCGATGATGGCGTAGGCGCGTCCACCCAGGCCGGTACCCAGAAACAGGTCAGCAACGTCACGGCGGCGAACAGCGGCGTTGTTGATGTAGTAAGTGGAGCCTTTGTCACGTTCGATCACGCGCTTGACTGAAATTTCGGCATATTGCGACCACTCACCGCTAGCACCGCCCAGGCTGTTATCAAACACCAGCTCTACACTGGCGCGCGAGATGGGTTTGCGGTTGCCGGAACCGTTGAATATGACCGCATCCATTGCATCGGCACGCATTTCCTTGGCGGAGGACTCCCCCAGCACCCAGCGTACAGATTCCATCACATTGGATTTGCCGCAGCCATTAGGGCCTACTACGCCTACACGCTGCCCATGAATGTGCAGCGTTGTTGGGTCAACAAACGATTTAAATCCGGCTAGTTTTAAATGAGTTAAACGCAAAGTTAAGGTGTAAATGCTGATACAAATTATTGTTTGAATTGTTAGGCGTTATAATAACGTTTTTTATATAAAAAGCAGCACTACAATCATGACAGATCAATCTTTAGGCGCCAAGCCTACCGCGCAACCTACCAAAACATTGGAAACTTTTGAAAATCCGAATAAAACCCGTGATTTTCATATCCATATGGAAATTCCCGAGTTCACTTGCTTGTGCCCTAAAACAGGCCAGCCTGATTTTGCCGTGATTTACCTGGATTACATTCCAGATCAGGCCTGCGTTGAACTGAAAAGCTTAAAACTGTATATGTGGTCGTTCCGTGATGAAGGCTGCTTCCATGAGGCGGTTACCAACCGCATTCTTGATGACCTGGTGGCTGCTACTCAACCAAAATTCATGCGCGTAACAGCCAAATTCTTTGTGCGTGGCGGTGTTTTCACCAATGTAATTGCCGAACATCGCAAAGCGGGATGGCAGCCGCAGCCACGTGTTGAATTGACACAGTTCGAGAGTCAATCCAACATTCGCGGTTAAGTTCAGGATTTTACTGTCAGGCTTAAAAACTTACCGTCAGGTCTAAAAACTTCAGGACCAAAAACTAAAGTCGCAAGGCTAATCTCACCTGCGCATCAATTTTGTGGGAATTTAAACAAAATAGAATGAAAGTGATTGACAAGCCTAACGCCCATCTTTAATATGGCGCCTCGCTGACACCGCGCTAGATATAAAGCGGAATATGTAGGTTTGGGGGTATAGCTCAGCTGGGAGAGCGCTTGCATGGCATGCAAGAGGTCAGCGGTTCGATCCCGCTTACCTCCACCAAAATGTTAAAAATCACTTAGATTTATTAGCGAAATGTAGTAAAATGTTGCACTTGTAGTTTGCGGTAGAAATTCTTAGGTCCCCATCGTCTAGAGGCCTAGGACACCTCCCTTTCACGGAGGCGACCGGGGTTCGAATCCCCGTGGGGACGCCAAATTAGGAAAGTTGTTCGAGTTAACAATTTTCGGCAAGGCTTAAAAATAAGGGTGCCACATCAAGTGACGCCCTATTTTTTTAGTAGTAAAAAGTAGTAAAAATTCTTAGGTCCCCATCGTCTAGAGGCCTAGGACACCTCCCTTTCACGGAGGCGACCGGGGTTCGAATCCCCGTGGGGACGCCAGATTATCTTCCAAGATCATCTTCAAAGTTGGCAAAAATCTTACCATCTCTAGTCGAGATTGTGCTTATGCTAATCTCGTTGAGTTTATGGATTAAGGTTTAACTCAACTTTTATTGCGCATCAGCTTTTATAACGCACGTCAGCTTTTATTACGTATTAATGTAATAAAAAACCAAACCAAGGCTAGTGGAATAAATATTGGAAACAAAAAGGGAAGCATAAAAGCTGAGAATATCCCTATGCCAATAATAATGCATCCAACAACAATGATTCCGGTTCCTGCAAATGCCAGTGCCAGAAGAATCGCCAGACAAATAAGCGCTATCAGCGCTACAGCCAAACCTCCTACTCCCAGTATGCCTTTAAACGGGCCAACAATCTCTTGACCATTAATCATTATGGTAGTCGAGCTATTTTCAAAAAATAAGCCCCACATCACTAACGCGACCATCAATGCAGCAAAGATAATGGCAAAGTTCTTTTTCATGAGTTTATCTCTCCGTTTTGAGAAATTCTGTTAATTGAAATGCACTGCTGATTCAATAACTATTTCAATTTACCATAAAAATTCACCAATTTCTTTAACTCTGGCACACATGAACCACACTCGGTACCACATTTAAGCTTGTTCTGTAGCGTAATCAGGTCTGCACCGCGCGACACTGCATCAATGATTTCATTTTCTGACACATTAAAGCAGTTGCACACCACCTTGCCCCTGCCCGGCTGCCCGGCTGGTGGCGTACTTAAAGGCGCCAGCGCCCACTTTCTGAGGTCATCCGTAAACTCACCTGAGCTCATGACTTCTTTCAGCCAGGCCGTAGCCAGCGTTTCACCAACCAGGCGCACACCGGTCACCTTTTTGTCGTTACCTGAAGGTTCAACCAGAATGCGCTTGCTAATGCCGCGTTTATCATCCTGGTAGTTCAGCAGTGGCATGCCATCCGTCATACCCAGAATAGCATCAATCTCGGCAATCAAGGCATTGTCCGGTGCTTCGCTATGGGCCGCCTTGAATATTAGCATGCCTGCATATCCGTGCTGTTGACGGCCAAACAGGCCACAAGTGGCGTAGTCAAAGCCTTTCATCAGGCTGCGCAGCTGCTGCAGGGATGACAGATCGGTGATTGAGCGCATCACGGTCATGTGCCATGGCAAGGCCATCTTCTCGATTTTTATCGCCGTGTGTTTCAGCTCAGGCTGTTTTGATGTTTTATCAAATGCCGAGGGCATCATAGCGTTCACCCCCAGGCCATTCATGAATTCACTGCTCCAGTGCATGGGGATATAAGTCTGGGTCACCTGAATATCATCTGAAGCTTTTGCCGGCAGTATCAGGCTGCCGCGCTTATTGCTCACTTTTACAATATCGCCATCCTTGATCAGGCGGCGCGACATATCATCCTGGTTCATGTAGATAAACGGCTCTTCAACGTGGTTGAACAGTTGCGCCACGGTGCCGGTACGGCTCATGCCGTGCCACTGGTCACGTAGGCGCCCTGTAAGCAGGTGCAGCGGATGACGAGCATCAATCCTGTCCGCTGTGGGTTGGTATGAGGTATTGATAAACTTAGCTTTACCATCGGCCGTTGCAAACACACCATCTGCGTACAAACGCGCCTTGCCTGCAGCATCCCCTAATTTAAATGGCCACTGCTGCGGCCCCTGCTCGTTCAGCAGCTTGTAACTAAGACCAGTAATATCCAGATCGCGGCCGCGCGTTGTTTCACGATGTTCATTAAACACTTCTTCAGTTGCCGCATAGGGAAACAAGGTGGCTGTTTTACCCAGTCTTTTTTCCAGTCGCTGTGCAAAATCCACCATGATCGCCCAATCGTGACGCGCCTCAGCTGGTGGCATTACCGCAGGATTCACACGCGTGATCCTGCGTTCGGAGTTGGTGACCGAGCCTTCTTTCTCTCCCCAGGTGCTGGCCGGCAGCAGTACATCGGCATATTGGGCTGTGCTGGTATTGTTGAAGGCATCCTGCACCACCACCAGCTCGGCATTACCAAGTGATTCAAGCACGTTATTAAGGTCAGGCATGGAATGTGCCGGGTTGGTACAGGCGATCCATATTGCCTTGATTTCGCCGTTTTTCACTGCTTCGAACATTTCTACCGCTGTTTTCCCGGCTTTTTCGGGTACGCTGTCTACGCCCCATAAGCTGGCAATCTCGGCGCGGTGTTCAGCATTGCCAAGATCACGATGCCCAGACATGAGGTTAGCCATGCCGCCCACTTCGCGCCCCCCCATGGCGTTGGGCTGGCCGGTAAGCGAGAATGGCCCGGCACCTGGCTTGCCGATCTGGCCGGTTGCAAGATGCAGGTTGATAAGCGCAGCGTTCTTGTCGGTGCCGTGAATCGACTGGTTCAAACCCATGCAGTACATGGATAAACTTGGCCCTTGTCCGAACCACTTGGCTGCGGTCACGATGTCAGATTCTTTGATGCCGCAGATATCGGCCACCATTTTAGGCGTATATTCACGCACGGTGTCTTTAAGCGCCTCAAAACCTGCCGTATGCGCTTTGATAAAGGCGTTATCCAGCAGCCCTTCCCACAGCAGCACATGCAGCATACCGTTAAACAGGGCTACATCAGTGCCAGGCAGGATAGCCAGATGCAAGTCGGCAGAGCTTGCCGTATCTGTCCTGCGTGGGTCTACCACGATAATCTTCAGGTCAGGATTACGGTTTTTTGCATCCTCGATGCGCCTGAAAATGATCGGGTGTGCAAAAGCCGTATTGGAGCCCGCAATCATCAGGCAATTGGTGTGGTCGATATCCTCATAGCATGCAGGTGGCGCATCAGAACCAAGTGTGGCCTTGTACCCAGCCACTGCGGATGACATGCACAAGCGTGAATTGGAATCGACGTTATTAGTGCCAATCAGGCCTTTGGCAAGCTTGTTGAAGACGTAATAGTCTTCCGTGAGCAACTGGCCTGAAATGTAAAATGCAACACTGTCCGGACCATGCTGGCTGATAGTCTGCGCAAATTTATCGGCCGCAAAATCCAGCGATTCATCCCAGCTTGCCCTGGTTCTTTTCGCTATGCGCTCCGTGCGCAGCTCCGGGTAGAGTAGACGGTTATCCAGCTTGGCTGTCAGGTGCAGCGTAGAGCCCTTGGTGCACAGACGCCCGAAATTGGCCGGATGGTCAGGATCCCCCTTCACATCGACAATCACGTTATCATCAGAATGAATGATGACGCCACAGCCGACGCCACAATAACAGCAGGTAGATTTTGTTTGCTTAATCAATTGTTCACTCTTTTAGTTCTAAAAATACAAAACCATCTTCAACTTTTGTTTTGAAACAGGCCGTTTCGCCGACATCCGGTTCTTCCGCCTTGCCGTCTACCAGGCTGATCTTCCAGCTATGCAGCGGGCATGCGACTTTATCTCCATACACGATCCCCTGCGACAGCGGCCCGCCTTTGTGTGGGCATTTGTTATTTACGGCATATATGCTGCCATTTTCCAGACGGAAAACACCGATCTCCTGATCTTTGGTGCGCACAACGCGTGCCCCTAGTTTTGGAATATCTTCAAGCGGTGCCACTTTTACCCAGTTACTCATGTTGTTTAATCCTTATATGTTACGAATTCAGTCTTAAATATGACGTTTAATATCAAGCGCTGATCATCAGACGATGATTAATAAATAGATCAGTAAAAAATTTAAAATTAAAGAAAAAGTTGCTATCCATTGCCACTTGATGAACCTTGCCCTGGCCACCAATGGCGTTTTTGCCGGTGGCAGAATCGGTTTAAGCTCACCATATTCAAGTGCCAGCAGCATCTCTTCGGCAGTCTCGAACCTTGCTTCAGGCGCACGGGCTACGGCCTTCAGGATGATATTTTCCAGCCAGTGCGGCGTATCAGGACGGTATCTGGAGGGTGGCACCGGGTCACTGAATTTGGGATGTTGGAACGGCTCGATCTCACCATACGGATATTTCCGTGTCAGCAGATGGTAAAGCGTTACCCCTGCTGCATAGATATCCGTACGTGGATCAGCCGCGCCTCCCTCAAACAGCTCCGGTGCCATAAAACTTGGAGTGCCAGGATTCTGCATAGATTCAATCTTGCCCACCCCGCTGCTGGTGGCGATACCAAGATCAAGTATGCGCAGGCGCTGGTCGCTGCCTTGGTGCACATTGGCCGGTTTGATGTCGCGATGGATGATGTTCAAGCGATGCAGCGCGCCTATGCCGCGCATCATGTCCATGCCTATTTTGCCGACACCGGCCATGGTGAAGTGATACCCGCTATCCAGTCGCTGCTGAAGGGTTGCGCCTTCATGCCAGCTGGTAACGAAATAGAGCTTGCTGCGCCGCTCTACCGATACCGGAAACACCTGCGGCACATACTGCGAGACCACTCGCTTTGCCAGCCATTCTTCATTCAGCAGCGCCGTACATGTATCCTTATCGGCAGCCAGCAAGGGTTGCAGGGTTTTCAACACGAACAGCTGCCTGGTCTGCACATGCCTTACTTTATACAGCAGGCTGGCACGCGATTCGTGCAGTAACTCTAAAATCTCAAAATCATCCAGCACATCACCAGGGTTCAGCTTTTCAGGCGCGGCCAGGCTTCTGGCGCTGGCAATCAGCTCGGAAAGCGTATCTTCACCCAGCTCAAGCACCTTGATCGCTGCTGCGGTGCAATTATCCTGGCTACCTTTTTCGAGCGCTGTTCTGGTGAGGCTGCTGCACAGGAATGATGGATCATCATAAAGCACCAGCGATTTCTGGATATTTTTTTCATCCAAAGCACCCCAGACACCATCACTCATGACGATGAACATATCATTTGCCTGCAGCTCGCCTTCGCTGAAATCCACGGATAAATGCTGGTCCAGCCCGATCGCACGTTTCAACACATGCCGCATATCCGGCCTGTCCCAAACGTGGTCAGTAGTGAGCAGTTTCAGCAAACCATCACGGTATAGATAAACCCTTGTATCGCCAACATGCGCAACATAATAACGCTGGCCGCGCAGCAAAAGCAGGGAAAGCGTGGTTGCCATGCCTTGCATGTCGCGGTTGGCATTTGCCTGCGCCATCAGCCAGCGGTTTGCCGCTGTAAGCACTTTGTCAAGCGCGACCAATGGCTCCCAGGTGTCTGGTGTGGCGTAGTAATCGGTCGTAACGGTCCTGATCGTCATTTCCGCAGCTTCACCGCCACCGGCATTGCCGCTCACGCCATCAGCCACGGCAACAATGGCGCCTTTCACGTTCAATTGCTCGCGAGCAGGCGTTACCAGCCCCACGTAATCTTCATTACGTGCTCTTGGCCCGGTAAGGCTGGACTGCCCTGTGCTGAATTTCAATGGCATATAAATAGCTCTTCTGATTAGACCTTGGCCACAGTTGAAGTGCCCCAGGTGGTTCTCCAGCGTGTTTTTACGCCGGTTAAACCAAGCATTGCCAGCACAGCCAGTGCCGAGAATATCATCAGGCCGATCTGATAGCTGCCGAAGTTCTGCTTAAAATAACCCAGGCTTGCTGCAAGGTAAAAACCGCCAACGCCGCCAGCCATGCCTACCAGGCCTGTCATCACGCCGATCTCCTTACGGAAGCGCTGCGGCACCAGCTGAAACACAGCGCCATTGCCCATGCCAAGAACAGCCATCACCGGCAGGATGATCGCCAATGCCAATTGGTAGGTTGGCTGGCCAAAGCTCATGACGAACAGCAGCAATGCAGCCGCTGTATACATAATCAGCAAGGTCCTCACACCGCCGATTCTATCTGCAATCGTACCTCCTAAAGGGCGTACCAGCGAGCCAATGAAAACACAGGCTGCGGTGCAGTAGCCGGAAACAACCGGCCCCAGGCTGTAAAGGTCATTAAAATAAATGGTTAATGATGAAGCCAGGCCAACAAAACCGCCAAAAGTCACACTGTAAAAAAACATGAACCACCAGGCGTCCTTGTCTTTAAGGATAGCCAGATACTGGCTCAGGGACTTGGCTGGCGGAGTATCCGGACTATCTTTGGCAAACAGGCTGTAAACCACAAACACAATCACCAATGGAATCAGCGCCAAGCCAAACACGTTGTTCCAGCCATAGGCAACAGCTAGCGCCGGCGCAAACAAGGCCGCAAACACCGTGCCTGAGTTACCGGCACCGGCAATGCCCAGCGCCGTGCCCTGGTGCTCAGGCGGATACCAGCGTGAAGCGAGCGGCAGTGCCACTGCAAAAGCAGCACCGGCAAAGCCCAGGCCCAGCCCTAGCAACAGCGCTTGCTGAAAGGTATGGATGCCATGCAGCCAGGCCAGCAGCAGGCTTAAAATCACCACCACCTGCCCAACCAGGCCAGCCATTTTCGGCTTGATCTGATCAACCAGAACCCCCATCACGATACGCAGCAGCGCACCGGCCAGCACCGGCGTTGCCACCATCAGGCCTTTCTGTGATGGCGATAATTGCAGATCTGTTGCTATCTGCACTGCCAGCGGCCCGAGCAATACCCAGACCATAAAGCTCAAGTCAAAATATAAAAACGCGGAAAATAATGTTGGCTTATGCCCAACCTGCCAAAAACTGCTTTTCATAATAGCTCCTATTCACTATCTAGGCGCTTCTATAAGTTTGAGATTTGGGATGCAGTACAAGGCGCACGGAACGCAGAAACCGAGATAGTATGCGGTATACAGCGAGGTTACGAGTACCGCGCAACGCAGTAATGCGCCCAAAAATTAAACTTATAGAAGTGCCTTAAAATTAAATTGAGATGGTTTCAAACTCTTTATACTGATTGTGCTTCTCAACGCGCTCAGCCCATGGGTTCACCGCGCCCTGCAATGCATACAGCAGGCGCTCGTAGGCTGCTTTTCTGCCCTCTGCATCATCAACCACGCGTTTCTTGACGTAATCCAGCCCTACGCGCTCCAGCCAATGCACGGTGCGGTCTAGGTATCGGGCTTCTTCGCGGTAGATCTGGATAAAGGCGCCTGAGTATTCCAAGACTTCATCATGGGTTTTCACCTTGCACAGGAACTGCGCCACCTCGGTCTTGATGCCGCCGTTGCCGCCCACATAGATTTCCCAGCCTGAATCAACGCCGATGATGCCCACATCCTTGATGCCGGATTCAGCACAGTTGCGCGGACAGCCGGAAACCGCAAACTTAACCTTATGCGGTGCCCACATATGGTCGAAGGCTTTTTCTATATCAATACCCATCTGCGTGGAATCCTGCGTACCGAAACGGCAGAACTCGGAGCCAACACAGGTTTTTACGGTGCGGATGCCTTTGGCATAGGCATAGCCTGATGGCATATCGAGGTCTTTCCACATGTCGACCAGATCTTCTTTTTTCACACCAAGCAAATCGATGCGCTGGCCGCCGGTGACTTTCACCATTGGTACGGCGTACTTGTCCGCCACATCGGCGATCTTGCGCAGCTGGTCAGGCGTGGTCACGCCGCCATACATGCGCGGCACGACGGAGTAAGTGCCATCTTTTTGAATATTGGCGTGTACGCGTTCGTTGATGAAGCGTGACTGCGGATCATCCACCGCTTCATGCGGCCAGGTGGAAATCAGGTAATAATTCAGAGCAGGTCTACAGGTCGCGCAGCCATTGGGGGTGCGCCACTGCATGCCTTTGATGGCATCCGGGATATTGAGGTATTTATGGGTGCGGATCTCGGCACGCACTTCTTCATGGTTTTTATCCGTACAGCCGCACACTGCCTTGCTGGTGGAAGGTGGCGCATAACCGCCACCCAGGGTGCTGGACAGAATCTGCTCGACCAGACCTACGCATGAGCCGCAGCTAGAACCAGCCTTGGTCTGTTTTTTCACATCATCGATGGTAAACAGGCCTTTATCCTGAATCGCCTTGACGATAGTGCCCTTGCACACGCCGTTACAGCCGCACACTTCCATCTCGTTGGTCATGGCCGCTGCTTTGTCCTGGCCCTGATGGCCAGTATTACCTAATGAATCCTGTCCAAACATCAGGTAATCTCGAATCTCGTGGATAGGTTTGCTATCCCTGAGCATTTGAAAATACCACGAACCATCCGTGGTATCCCCATAAAGCACGCTGCCGATGATTTTGTCATCTTTGATGACGAGCTTTTTGTAAACCCCGCCAACTGCATCGTGTAAAACAATTTCTTCAGTCTCTTCACTGCCTTCAAAATCTCCGGCACTGAACAGGTCAATGCCTGTCACCTTCAGTTTGGTAGAAGTAACAGAACCTTTGTACAAACCAATGCCAAAATTTCCCAGGTGTGTCGCACATACCTTGGCCATTTCAAACAGCGGTGCAACCAGGCCATAGGAAATGCCGCGATGGCTGACGCACTCGCCCACGGCATAAATGCGCGGGTCGAACGTCTGCATCGTGTCATTCACCACAATGCCGCGGTCGCAATGGATGCCGGCAGATTGCGCCAGCTCGAAATTAGGGCGTATACCTACAGCCATCACAACAAGATCTGCCGGTACATAAGTGCCATCCCTGAACTGCACAGCTTTCACGCGGCCATCGGCATCGCCAACCAGGCGATCGGTGTTAGTTTCAAGCAAAAACTTGAGCCCTTTGGCTTCAAGGTTTTTCTGCAGCATCAGCCCTGCGGTTTTATCCAGCTGGCGATCCAGCAGCCATGGGTTCCTGTGCACGACTGTCACATCCATGCCCTGTATCTTCAGGCCATTTGCGGCTTCCAGACCGAGCAGTCCGCCGCCGATGACTACCGCATGTTTGTATTTAGCGGCAGCATCTATCATGTCATTGGTATCTTTGATGTCACGGTAGCCAAGCACGCCTTCAAGTTCTTTGCCCGGCACCGGCAGCATGAAAGGCTTGGAACCGGTAGCGATCAGCAGGCGGTCATATTCGGCACCAGTGCCGTCTGCCGCGTAAACGACCCTGTTTTTGCGGTCTATCTTGTTGACACGGGCACTGGTATATAGGGCAATATTGTTTTCGGCATACCACTCGCGGCTATTCAGGATAATGTCGTCTATGGTCTGCTCGTTAGCCAGCACAGGCGACAGCATAATGCGGTTGTAGTTGGGGTAAGGCTCATCACCAAATACGGTGATGTCGTAAATATCCGGGGCGATCTTCAGCAATTCTTCAACGGTCCGCATGCCCGCCATGCCATTGCCGACAACAACCAGTTTCATCTTTTTCATGACTATCTTCTCCTTCTATGCAGCTACTTCTAAAGCAGCCGGTAAATGCTCTGTATTGGCAAGCCGCACCACATCGCCAATGACGATAATGGCCGGGCTTTCGAGTTTTTCCTGATGTACGGCCAGCGGCAGCATGGCAAGCGGCGCTATGACATGGCGCTGAGTATCTAAAGTGCCATGCTGAATCGCCATGGCATGCATATCGGCATCCATGCCGACCTCAATTAACTGCCTGACGATCTCAGCTACTTTCTTGATTCCCATGTAAATCACCAGCGTGGTTTTACTTGCCACCAACGCCTGCCAGTTCAGCTGTTCGCCATCCTGCGTGTGGCCAGTCACCATGGTGACACCATGCGTAAAAGCCCGGTGCGTGACTGGTACGCCGATGCTGGCAGGCACGGCAATACCACTGGTAACGCCTGAAACCACCTCGCAATCGATGCCTGCCTCTCTTAAAGCCAGCATCTCTTCACCACCACGCCCAAACAGGAAAGGATCGCCACCTTTCAGGCGCACCACTTTCTGCCCCTGCCCAGCCAGCGCGATCAGCATGCGGTTGATAAAGCTTTGCGGCGTAGATTTACAGCCGCCGCGTTTGCCCACATGCACAACCCTGGCCTGCGGGCAGTGCAGTAGCACCTCTGCATTCACCAGGTCATCCACCAGCACCACATCTGCTGCCTTCAAAGCGTTAACCGCCTTTAAGGTAATCAGCTCCGGGTCACCGGGACCGGAACCCACCAAAAAAACCTTACCGTTCATTTAAGCTACCACCTGTTCTTAATCCAAAATGAATCATTCATTGCGTTCCTAAAGCACTACTCCTGCAAACAAAAAAGGCGTCCTGCAACTGGCTAAAACTAGCCATTGCAAGGACGCCTTTGTCCAAATTCCTTAAGTTCATTTACAACTTGTCGCCAGCCTCAGCATTGAGACTGGCAACCATTTCTACCACCGTGGCTAGAGCAGCTTCGTTGCTGTATCTATCACTTCTTTTGCCAGTAATGCTATACGCTTGTTCTGGCGCATTGCCATGCTACGCAGCATTGCATAAGCATGATCTTCATCAAATCCATGATCTTTCATCAGGATACCTTTGGCTTTTTCCAGCACTTTGCGCTCAGCCAGCTTCAGCTTCGCATCACCCAAGGCATCCCGTAAGGATTTCACTTCTTCAAACCTGACAATCGCGGCATTGATGACAGGCATCAATTTTTCGCTTGGCAGGTCGCCCACCACATAAGCAGATACACCTACTTTTGTAGCTTCGCGCATTTTTTCAATGTCGCCATCATGCGTGAACATCAAAATCGGTTTAGGCACGGTTTCATTCATCACACAGAGATTTTCTAAAGTATCTCTGCTGGGTGAGTCCGTATCTATAATCACTACATCCGGCTGCAGATTTCGCACCGCATCGTCAAGATTTGCCGTGCTCGTTAAATGCGCAATCACCTGATATCCAGCATCAGTTAATGACTGCTTTAACGGCGCAGATCTCGCCACATCATCATCAACCAACATTACAGAAATCATGTACAACCTAGTCAAAGCATTTACATTGCCATTAAAGCAATATGCGTGCCTGTATGAAAATAAAATCATAACCATATGAAATTTAAGCGCAAATTCATCACGCAGCTGTATGTGCACAAGAACTGTCAAATTTCATAGCGCACCAACAATGTGCAACAAAACTAAGTGCAGGCACTTTTACGTGCACTGGCACTGTGTACAAACCTCGTGCACTTGCACTTTATACAAACAGCATAAATTTTAAATAAATATATAAACTTCATTGCCTAACTACTGTCTGAGAAATGTGTGTCTAAGAATTATGGTCTAAGTTTGTTATGACATCGCGCTTGTGATTGGAGGTGAATCATGAGAAACATGAAAGTGTTGTGCAGTCTTGTGTTGTTGGCGCTAATTTCCATCAGCAGCACTGCCTTGGCAGATCGTGGACATGGGCATGGTGGACGTAGCCACATAGGCGTTGGCTTATATTTTGGGGCGCCTTATCCGTATCATTACTATCCTTACCCGTATTACGCATACCCCTACTACCCTTATCCATACTATCCACCAGTAACGGTGGCACCATCACAGCCCCCGGTTTATATAGAGCGGGGTGATCAAGCGCCTGCGGCTACAGACGATTATTACTGGTACCACTGCGACAAACCGGAAGGTTATTACCCGTATATCAAGGATTGCCCTGGTGGCTGGCAGAAAGTCACACCGACACCTCCACCCTAACCTTCAAGTTGGGAGAAAAGCCATGAATATAAATCTTAAAGCCATTTTAATGCTGCCTGCATTACTGATCGCATCCTGCACATCGGTTCCCAACGGCCCTAGTTCTATGGCGCTACCGGGAACCGGTAAGAACTTCGATCAGTTCAGGTATGACGATACTTCATGCAGACAATATGCTCATGACCAATTAGGTGGAAAGAGCACCAATCAAATGGCCAGTGATAGCTTTGCCGGTAGTGCCATTGTGGGAACAGTGCTTGGCGCTGCGGTTGGTGCCGCAGCCGGTGGTGAACATGGCGCTGGAGCAGGTGCCGCAACAGGGCTATTTGTAGGTAGTTTAATTGGTATTGACGAGGCGCATGCATCGACTTACGGAGGCCAGCGTCATTACGACAATGCCTATATTCAATGCATGTATGCTAAAGGGCATCGCGTTCCGGTGACCGGTCATATTGAGCAACAGCCAGCTTCCCGGTCACCATCGACCAGACCAGCGGGCTATCCGCCTCCGCCACCTCCGCCTGGATACAGACCCCCAGATACCCGCAGGTAGCGACAAATTAAGCTGCCTGAATTTAGTGCCTGATTCTGATGTTCCAAAGCGGGAGGTAGATTTTATTTATGCTCAACAACGCCAATATCTTCATTCCAGAGCTGCGGTTTGGCGCTGATAAAATTGCGCATCAAGGTTATGCACTCCTGATTCTGAACAACAGTTACCTCTACCCCTCTGGATTTCAATAATGCCTCTTCACCCATGAATGTCAGGTTTTCACCGATGACCACTTTAGGGATTCCATACAGCAGGATTGCACCGCTGCACATGGCACATGGCGACAGGGTTGTGTATAGCACTGACGCTTTATAAACTTCAGCGGGCTGGCGGCCGACATTCTCAAAGGCCGACATTTCGCCGTGCAGTATGGCGCTGCCGCGCTGTATGCGTTGATTATGGCCACGGCCGATAATTTTCCCCTGATACACAATCACAGAACCAATGGGAATGCCGCCTTCTGCCAAGCCGATTTGCGCTTCCTCAATAGCTGCCTGCATAAATTTATCCATATTTCTCTTAACCTCAACAAATAAAACCCCGGATAATAAAAAACGACCTGCATTTTTTGTAATGCGTTTTTTGTAATGTATAGCGCTTATTTTGAACGATAACCATCTTTATGGCACCACTTAATCACAGTAAAAAAGTATAATCAAGCTACTCATGAGTAAACACTTTAATATCATCATTATTGGCGCAGGCCCTAGCGGCTTATCAGCAGCCACGCGCGCAGCCGAGCAAGGGGCGAGTTATCTGCTGCTTGAAGGTTCAGCTGCCGCAGCCAACACCATACGTAATTATCAGCGCCGTAAACTGGTGATGGCGGAGCCAAGAGGTTTGCCTTTGCGCAGCCCACTGCCATTCAGCGCGTCGTTACGTGAAACCGTGCTGAACACCTGGGAAAAAGTTATTACGGATCACAATATCAACATCCGCTATGACTCAAAAGTGATTGATATTTCCCGGACCACGCAACACCTTAAAGTAGAATTGGAAGATGGCGAAAAATTTACCGCTGACCATGTGGTGCTTGCCATCGGTGTGCAAGGTAATTTACGCAAACTAGAAATACCCGGCGGCGATGTGCCGCAAGTACAATACCAGCTGGATGATCCGGATGCCTACCAGAATGAAACTATTGTTGTTGTCGGCGGCGGTGACACCGGTGTTGAAAACGCACTGGCGCTGATTGGCCGCAATCAGGTCATCATTCTCAATCGTGCAGAAGATTTCAGCAACCTCAAAGACAGCAACCTTAATCTGTTAACCGAAGCCAGACAGCGCGGCGCGGTAGACTGGCTATTGCAAACAAAACCACAATCCATTGAGGTAAATAACAGTGGCGATTTTCCAATCACCCTGTATGCCAACACACCCAATGGCGTTGAACGTATCCCCTGCCACCGGGTAATTGCTCGGCTTGGCGCACTGCCATCGCGCCCGGTGCTGGAAAAATTCGGGGTTGCTTTTCCTACCTCAGATGCCGGCGCCCTGCCCTTGCTTTCAGCCAGTTATGAATCGAATGTACCCGGGCTTTATATTATCGGCGCACTGGCTGGTTACCCACTCATCAAACAGGGCATCAACCAGGGTTATGAGGTTATTGAACACATACTTGGCAACCCGGTAGAGTCCGCAGATACCGAACTGTTACGTGAAAAATTCTCTACTTTCTGTAACGACCGTGGCGTTGAAGATGTATTGGTAAAAATTCAGAAAAACGTGCCTTTACTGGCTATGCTCAGCGCGCTGCAGCTACGCGAACTGGTATTGGAAAGTAACATATTGCTGCCGGAACCCGGCGACTATATTTTTAAGCGTAACGATTACAGCACTACCTTCTTTTTTATCATTGAAGGCGAGCTGGATGTATTGATTGATGATGACGATCATCCGGATGCCGAACTTAAAACCGGCGATTTTTTTGGCGAACTGGCGTTGGTATCCGGTCGGCGCAGACCCGGCACGGTGCGTGCCCGCACTAAATGCGTACTGATTGAAACCCCGCGCCGCCTGATGCAAAAACTCATCAACTCGGTACAGTCTATGCGCCGCATATTGAATGAGGTTGCAATCAAGAGCGTGGTACAGGTTTGCATTGGCCTGTCATTAGATGAAGAAGAGCTTATTGATGTTGCCAACCATGCCATACTGAAAAGCTTTGCTGCCGGTGAGGAGCTGTTCCACGAAGGTGATGAGGCAGATGGGCTGTATTTGATTCAGAGTGGCTCGGTGACTGTTTCACGCATGATTGCCGGCCGAGAGGTAGTACTGTTCTATGTGGCAGCGGGCAATTATGTGGGTGAAATGTCACTGATTTCCGGAGAGCCACGCTACGCAACTGTGCGTGCGGCAGTAGCTACAGATGCGGTCATGATCAAGGCTGATCGCATGCGCGAGATCATTGCGCGCAATCCGGAGATTCGCAGCTCGCTTGATGCACGTTACATGCAGCACTTGCAGGATCAGGAAAAACGCGAGCAGCTGGAAAGCGCGCCTAGCAGTGGCTCTTTAACCAACCAATCTACGCAGTCCAACTTGATCTCATTCCTGATTCAGCAAGGTGTCGGCGAGGCGACTGATGTATTGCTGATTGATGAGTCACTGTGTGTGCGCTGCAACCTCTGCGAAGAAGCCTGCGCCAATACGCATGGGGGTGCATCGCGCCTGGATCGTGATACCGGGCCGATTTTTGCCAACATTCGCGTACCGACCTCGTGTCGCCATTGCGAACACCCACACTGCATGAAAGACTGTCCGCCCGATGCAATCCATCGCGCGCCGCATGGCGAAGTGTATATCGACGACAGTTGTATCGGCTGCGGCAACTGTCAGCAGAATTGTCCATATGATGTGATTCAGATGGCGGTAATTCACGAACAGCCTGAGCGTAGCCTGTGGCAAATGCTACTCGGCATCAATCCAAAAATAGCTGCTGAAAAAGAAGGCACAAAAGTCGCTGTAAAATGCGATATGTGTAAAGACATTAAAGAAGGTCCGGTATGTGTACGCGCCTGTCCGGTTGGTGCTGCGCTGCGCGTAAATCCTGAAGGCTTGTTGGGGTACGCAAGCGGAACATCTGGTGAAATTAATTTACTCGGTGCTGACGAGGGTTAGTCTGATGAACATTAACTCAACAATGCCAGGCTCCATAATAGAGAACCATATAATCCAAAGCCAAATATTTCAGAGCAAATATTTCGGGGAAAGTAGAGCTGATGCAGCGCAGTAATATTTTCGATTACAAAAACTATCTGTATTTTAAAATTGCAGTGGTTGTGATTTTAGTCGCCTTTGGCGCCTACCTGATATTTGAACCTGCGGTTGGTCATTATGGCGGCAGCTTTTTAGGTTATGGCCTTGGGGTGATTTCGGCATTGATGGTGTTGTGGATGGCATGGTACGGGGTGCGCAAAAGACGCTACCGCAGCAGTGGATCAACACAGGGCTGGCTTTCCGCGCATATTTACCTGGGCACGGCGATGACTGCGCTGGTAACTCTGCATAGCGGCTTTCATTTTGGAATCAATATCCACACCCTGGCCTATGCATTGTTGCTGATTGTTGTGATTAGCGGCTTTTTTGGCAACTATACATACATGATCTACCCGCGCCAAATGAGTGAAAACATGGGTGAAGACAGTTTGGATAGCCTGCTGCTGCGCATTGCCGAAGCAGATAAACTGGCCCGCCAGATCGCATTGGTGATGCCTGACGCGATTAATTACACCGTTAATCGTGCCTGCCGCGAAACATCCATTGGCTTAGGCTTGGTTGACCAGCTAAGAGGCTATCAGCCAAACTGCCCTTCTGCGCAGGCCGTAGACGACCTCACCGAGATGGGCAAAGACCTTGCGCCTGACCAGCGTAAATTGTACCGCGAGCTATATACCATCATGGTACGCCGCCTATCGTTGGTAAAACGGGCACGCCAAGACCTGATGTATCGCGCAAGGCTTGGCATATGGCTGTATTTACACGTTCCTTTCACAATCGCGCTATTAGTTGCGATGACGGCACACATTGTTGCCGTGTTTGTTTATTGGTAGATCATGCTTAATTGCCTGTTAATAAAAATAAGCTATAACTCTCGAGGCCTGCCGGTAAGAAGCTACCGCACGATTTCTGCTCACGAGCTTATGCTGGGCCGTGGTGCGGAATGTAATGTACATCTGCCAGATCCGCGCCTGTCCATGCATCATGCGGTTATCAAGCAGAATGATGAGGGCCAGCCGGTAATCCAGGCGCTAAACGGTGAGCTTGAATTAGATGGCACATTAGTGCCCGGGCTGGTATTAAGCTACGGCACAAGAGTCATGGTGGGGCCATATGAATTAAAAGTGGAGCCTGCTCCCCCGGATGTGAACTTGGCCATATCATTAGTGTTAGCGCACCGCCTGCCGGATGATTTTCAGGATTTAAAAGCACGCACCCATCAACCGCTGGCAAATGCATCACGTTTTAAGCGTCGCTTGTCTATCTTTTTAGCCGCACTTATCGCCCTGGTTTTTCTGGTACTGCCTTTGCTGCAAAATCTGGTGCCGCAAGTACACAGCACGATGGCGGAATTGCCGTTCGGTTTTGATCGGGTATGGAGTCCGGGGCGCATCTCAACCTCACATATGCATTTCGCTTCACAATGCTCCAATTGTCATCAGGCACCATTAAAAAAAGTTTCAGATAAAGCCTGCTTGAGTTGCCATCGCGATACCGGTCCACATATCGCAGACCCCAAACTGCAAAAAAATGTATTTAATGCCGCACACCGTTTTATAGGCACTACACGCTGTGCCGAGTGCCATGAAGAACACAAAGCACCACACCCATTGGCAAAGCAGGATAATGGCATGTGCGTTAAGTGCCATGGCAATATCAAGGCTGTTGATGCAAAATCAACCTTATCCAATGTGCACGATTTCGACGGTGATCATCCCGAATTCAAGCTCACGTTTAAAACTGGTGCAGACAGCAAAGATATCGAGCGTATCTCGCAATCAGACAAGGCGCGTTTGGTAGAAAAATCCGGGCTCAAATTCCCGCATTATCAACATACCGGCAAGGTTCAGGGCCCTAAAGGCATTTGGGATGTGCGTGAGCTGTCATGCACCAACTGCCATGTACCCGAAGGTAAGGAGATGCGTTTTAAACCTTTCACCTTCAAAAACAACTGCCTCAGCTGCCACGCCAAAGAACTTGAGCTGGGCCCAAAAGAGCTGCAATTGACGGTTCCGCACGGTAGTGAACAAAATGTATTTGATAAACTCAAACTTTATGCACCGAAGCAGTTCTCAAGTTATTCTGAGAATTTAAAGAAAAACGGCTGTGCTTATTGTCACGAAATAAAAGAAGGCAAACCAGGTGATGCCTTGCCATGGCGAGTTGCACCGTTAAACATCAATCAGGACTGGTTCAGTAAAGCGCAGTTTAACCATAACGCGCATCGTACCCAGCAGTGCATTAACTGCCACAAGGTAGAAGAGTCGGAATCTAGTGCTGATGTTGCAATACCGGATCGTAAATCGTGCCTGCAATGCCATTCCGGCAGCAAGCCAAAACATAAGCGCATTGCCAGCAATTGCATGTCATGCCATAACTTTCACCATTCACATTACGCGGATGTAATTAATCCAACAGCCAAACTGGATGACAATGATGTTGACGTACTGTTATCCATATCAAAAGATTCAAATAAATAACCTTAACAAGCTATACCAATATGAGTGAAAAAAAAGTAGATGTATTACTGGTCGGCAGTGGCGTCATGAGCGCCACACTGGCTACCTTGCTATCGGAGCTGGATCCATCATTAAGCATCATGATGGTTGAGCGCTTACCCAATACCGCAGCAGAAAGCACGGATGTCTGGAACAACGCTGGCACCGGCCATGCCGGTTACTGTGAGCTGAATTACACGCCAGTCAATGCAGCTGGCGAGATTGAAATTAACCGCGCACTGGCAATCAACGCCTCATATGAGGTCTCTCTGCAGTTATGGTCCTATCTGGTGGAGAAACAGGCATTACCGTTGCCGCAAGACTTTATCAATGCAGTGCCGCATCTAAGTTTTGTGTGGGGCGATGCTGATGTTGAATTTTTACGCAAACGTTACCAGTTGCTAAAGGCCAACCATTTATTTCAGGATATGGAATACAGCGAAGACCCTGCTACACTTGAAGAATGGATGCCGCTGGTCATGCAGCAGCGCGACCCTCAGCAGAAAGTTGCAGCAACACGGGTAGCTTATGGCAGCGATGTTAATTTTGGCGTGCTTGCACGCAGCCTGATCAATTCTTTACAGGCAAAAAACAACTTTCAACTGCAGCTTGCTACCGAGGTTTCCGCACTTAAAAAAACAGCTGATGGCCGTTGGCGTGTCCGCATAAAAGACAAAACCGGCAAAACCAGCTCTACGATTGATGCCGGCTTCGTGTTTCTGGGTGCGGGTGGCGGCGCGCTGAAACTGCTGCAGAAATCAGGTATTCCGGAAAGTCATGGCTACGGCGGCTTTCCCGTAAGCGGACAATGGCTGGTTTGCAAAGATGAAAAAGCCATACAGAAACACTACAGTAAAGTTTATGGCAAGGCCGCTCTGGGGGCGCCTCCCATGTCAGTTCCGCACTTAGACACACGCATTATCAATGGCAAACCGGCGCTGCTGTTTGGCCCATATGCAGGTTTTACCACAAAATTCCTGAAGCAAGGCTCGTACCTGGATTTATTTAAATCCATTAAGTCCAGCAATCTCAAACCATTGCTGGGTGTGGCCAGACATAACCTTGACCTGACGCGCTACCTGATTGGCGAAGCGCGGCAATCTCACGCATCACGCATGGAAAGTTTACGGAAATTTTACCCGCAAGCCATTGATCGCGATTGGCAGCTGCAAGATGCCGGCAAGCGCGTGCAAATCATTAAGCAATGTGACACCAAAGGCGGGAAGCTGGAGTTTGGCACGGAGATCGTCAGCTCCGCTGATGGCAGTATTGCCGCCCTGCTTGGCGCGTCTCCTGGAGCCTCTGTATCGGTACAGGCAATGATTGATGTTATTGAACGGTGTTTTAAAACACAGCTTGCAAATGATGCATGGCAAGAAAAAATGAAAACACTGGTGCCAAGCTATGGAAAATCGCTAATTAACGATGTAAACCTACTGAAACAAGTGCGTGAGCGTACATTAAAGACGCTAAACCTCGGCAAATAGCCATTAATAAAAAAGCAGCCTCATAAAACAGCCAAGTAGAATCACTTTGGTGCTTAATGGGGCTGCTTTATGAGCTGCTTTTTGGCTGTATATCAGCTTTAGTTACAACAGCGCACGCTGGCGGCGTGCTTCATATAAGCAAATGCCACTGGCAACACTGACGTTTAGGCTCTCAACCGAGCCGTACATTGGAATCGTAATCAGCGCATCACAAGTTTCTGCCGTTAAACGACGGATACCATCACCTTCCGCGCCTAATACAATGGCAAGCGGGCCGTCCAGTTTAGTGTTGTGCAGTGTGCTGGGGGCATCCATGGTAGTACCAACCACAAAAACACCCGCTTCTTTTAGTTCACGGATGGTTCTTGCCAGGTTGGTCACGGCTATGAACGGTACTGTCTCAGCCGCACCACAGGCTACTTTACGTACGGTAGCATTAAGCCCTACAGCGCGATCTTTAGGTGCAATCACCGCATGCACACCCATGGCATCAGCCACACGCAAACATGCACCCAGGTTATGCGGATCTTCTACGCCATCCAGAATCAGGAAAAAAGGCGGTTCGGTAAGGTCAGATTCCAGAATGTCATGAATATCCTTGTAAGGGATGGGCGTATCCACCACGCGTGCGATTACACCTTGATGGCGGCCATTCATGCCAGCCATACCATCCAGACGCGAACGCTCTACCTGCATGGTACGCACGCCGGCTGATTCAGCCATATTCAGCAGATCTTTCATCCGCGCATCTACACGATCACGGTCAATTAAAATCTCCTGTACACTCGCGCTATGTTGGCGTAAACGGCTCAATACAGCATGAAAGCCAAACAGGATACGTGCATCACTCATTTTTTCACCTTGCGTTTAGTGGTTTTCTTGGCCACTTTTTTAGATTTAACCGGTTTGCTATCAAATTCAGCTCTGTTTACAGAACCTGATTTATTTGCAGAACCGGATTTGGTTGGTTTTTTTGAAGCAGAACCCGCAGGACGTTTTGCTGAGCTGCCCGCCGGTTTTCTTCCAAACGCGGCACCGGATTTACTGTCTTCAAATTTAGGCGTGGATTTTACCGCAGTTTGGCTTTTGGCGCTCGCTTTAACTGGCGTAGAATTTCCGTAATATTCAACTTTAGGTTTCGATTCCAGATCTTTGTTTTTATTTACTAAAGTAAAGTCTATTTTCGTGGTTTCCAGATCTACGCGCACTAATTTAACGCGTAATCTATCGCCTAAACGATAGCGTACAGCAGTACGTTCGCCAGCCATTTCATGGCGCGCCTTATCATAGTGGAAATAATCATTACCCAATTCCGTCACGTGCAGCAAGCCCTCGACATACACACCATCCAGAGCCACAAACAATCCAAAGCTGGTAACGCCGGCCACTGTACCGTCAAATTCTTCACCGATTCTATCCTGCATATAGAAACATTTGAGCCAGTTTGTGACATCGCGCGTAGCATCATCGGCGCGACGCTCTGTCATTGAGCAATGCTCGCCCAGTTCATTCCAATCGCCAGCTTTGTATTTATCGCCGTTTAATACCGCTTTGATAGCCCTATGTATCAACAGGTCAGGATAACGGCGTATAGGCGACGTAAAGTGCGCGTATGCCTCATATGCGAGGCCAAAGTGACCTACGTTGTCAGGACTGTAAACAGCCTGCTGCATGGAGCGCAGCAACACGGTTTGCAACAGCTGCGCATCTGGGCGGTCTTTGATGCGATCAAGCAGCTTGCAGTAATCTTTTGCCTGCGGCGAATCACCGCCGCCCACTCCAAAACCGAATTCAGCCATGAACGTGCGCAGGAGTTCCAGCTTTTCCGGCGTCGGGCCTTCATGAATACGATACAAGGCCGGATGCTCATGTTTCTTCAGAAATTCGGATGCACAGACGTTCGCGGCCAGCATGCACTCTTCAATCAACCGATGCGCTTCATTACGCAAGCTTGGCTCAATGCGTTCGATCTTGCCGTTTTCATTGAATACCATGATTGTTTCTGAGGACTCGAACTCAATCGCACCACGTTTTTCACGCTGTTTCAGCAACAGCTGATAAACACTGTACAGGTTCTGCAAATGCGGATTAAGCCACGCGTATTCATGCGCCAGCTCACTCTGCGGGTTTTGCAGAATGTCATAGACTTTGGTGTAAGTCATACGCGCCTTGGAGCGCATGACTGAAGGATAAAATTTGTACTGTTTAACAATGCCATGACCATCAATCTGCATATCGCAGATCATGCACAGGCGCTCAACATCAGGGTTTAGCGAACACAGGCCATTAGACAAAGCTTCAGGCAGCATCGGTATCACACGACGTGGAAAATATACCGAATTACCACGCTCGTACGCCCCCTTATCCAGTGCATCGTTCGGCTTCACATAAAAACTTACGTCAGCAATCGCCACCACCAAACGCCAGCCTTTACCTTGCGGTTCTGCAAATACAGCATCATCAAAATCACGCGCGGTTTCACCATCAATCGTAATCAGCGGCATGTCGCGACAATCAATACGTCCTTTAAAATCAGCCTCTTGCACTAATTTAGGATATGACTCGGCAATTCTTACCGCCTCGGCGCTGAATTCATGTGGCAGGTTATGTTTGCGCAAGGCAATTTCAATCTCCATGCCGCTATCGGCATAATTACCTAAGATCTCGGTAATTTTGCCCATCGGCTGCGCATGGGCTGATGGTTGCTCAGTTAGCTCCACCATTACTACCTGGCCGGATTTGGCACCCATATCCAGGTGGTAAGGAATCAGAATATCCTTATTAACCCGCTTGTCTTCAGCTGCAACAATAGTCACACCACTGGATTGAATCACGCGCCCCACCAGTTTTTGTGTGCGGCGATCCAGTACCTCTACAATCTTACCTTCCGGGCGCCCTCTTCTGTCTAGGCCGCTCATGCGCACCATGGCGCGGTCGCCATGCATCACCTGCGACATTTCCTTAGGGCTCAGGAATAAATCCTCACCATTGGTTTTTGTCTTATCGTCAGGGATTAAAAAACCAAAACCATCTGGGTGACCCTGCACAACCCCGGCAATCAGATCGAGCTTATCAGTGATGCATAAGGCACCTTTTCTATTTTGCATGATCTGGCCTTCGCGCTCCATGGCTTTAAGGCGTCGATTGAAGATTTCTCGTTCTTGGTCGCTGATGTCCAGCAATATATAAAGCTGCTCTACACTCAGTGGAACCCCTTGTTCCGCCATCGTGGTTAAAATTAATTCGCGGCTTGGCAGCGGTGTTTCATAGCGATTTGCTTCGCGAGCTGCGTGTGGATCATTACTTCTTTTACTTTTATTTTTATGTTTTGTCATTGACAAAGCCTGCCTTTAATATAAAATTGCGTCTCTTTTCTGCGGTGTAGTTGATTCGCAGACAAAATGCCCAGATGGCGGAATTGGTAGACGCGCTAGTTTCAGGTACTAGTATCGAAAGATGTGGAGGTTCGAGTCCTCTTTTGGGCACCATCTATTTAAGTTTCATTGAATTAAGTTTCATCGAAAAATTCAAACAGCAAAATTCAAACAACAAAAATTCAAACAGTTACATACTTCCGTTTATAGTGCTTGATGCGCTGTGTGTACGTGGTCTTTTTAGCCAGGCCCATTGTACTACGAAAAGTTGATGAATCAGTTAGCGTAGTGCTTTTTAAAAAGCAACGCATATCATTTAAACTCAGGCCTGCTTAGTATATTTCCTGTCTAGAATAATTAGAGCTTGGTCCATTCCTTGCTGAGTGTCTTTTTAAGTACATCGGCCTCAGTATCAGAGTATTTTTCACCAATTGCTTTAAACTCTGCCTGGCATTCCATAAACGCATCTATGACGTCAGGATCAAAATGCTGACCCTTACCCTCAAGCATAATTTTTACAGCGTTCTCATGCGGCATGGGCATCTTGTAGACCCTGCGGCTAATCAGCGCGTCATAAACATCAGCAACCGCCATTAATCGTGCTGAAATCGGAATATCGTTTCCAGACAAACCTTGCGGATAACCGCTGCCATCCCATTTTTCCTGATGTGAGTAGGCAATTTCTTTCGCATACTGCAGAAAAGGCACTTCAATGCCCAGATTCTTTTCGGCATGAATAATCGCATCCCTGCCTAGCGTGGTGTGCGATTTCATGACTTCAAATTCTTCTTTGGTCAGTCGATCCGGCTTCAGGAGTATGGCATCCGGAATGCCTACTTTACCTATGTCATGCAAAGGCGCCGATTTGAATAACATTTCTATCGTTTTATCATCATCCAGAAACTTGACGAAATGTGGATGGTTGCGCAGTTTCTCGGCTAAAAGTTTTACGTAGTGCTGCGTACGACGAATATGGTTACCTGTTTCGTTATCGCGGGTTTCAGCCATTGAGGCCATTGCATGGATCGTCACATCCTGAATCGCAACCACCTCTTCAGTACGTTTTTTTACTTCTGACTCCAAATAGGCATTTTGATCACGCAAAAAATCCTGCATACGTTTTAGCGCCAGGTGTGTCTTAACTCGTGCCAGCACAATTGGCGGGCTAATCGGCTTGGTAATGTAATCCACCGCCCCTATTTCCAAACCGCGAGTTTCGTCATCAACCTCGGTTTTTGCCGTAAGGAAAATAATCGGAATGTGACTGGTTTTTTCATCTGCCTTTAATAGGCGGCACACTTCATAGCCATCAATATCCGGCATCATGATATCCAGCAATATCAGGTCTAGCGGATTATCAGACTGTGCAATTTTGATTGCACGCTCACCGCCATTTGCCACCTTTACATGGTAATCATCTTTCAGCAATCCGGTAATCAACAACAGATTATCCGGCGTATCGTCTACGGCAAGGATGGTTGCTTTTTCTAACATGCTATTATTCTCTGTCATAGTAATTCCGATTCATTAAAGCCGGTTTTTTCTATCAGGATTCCAGTGATGGCAATAAAATACTGAACTTAGGTGCAACGGGTTTCAGCAATTGCAAGGCTTTCCCAAAATCATAGTCCCGTATAGCTTGATCAAGCTTAACAAACAATTCATCGCCCAGCACATATCGCAACAGATCAAGATTGTCGTCTAACACATCATGCGCATCACTCTCGTCGTTAATCAATAGTGTTACAAGCTTAGATAACACAGTTGTGGCTTTTTTAGGGTCTAGCGCTTCCGGCTTCAGTTTGTGCTCCTCCGGTAGCAATACCACTTTGACATGTTCAATAATCGCGGAAAGAGCTTTTTCAAAATTAGCGAGTTGTGCTTCTATTGTTTTTTGATCAGAGCCTTCTTTTATAGCAGTCTCCAGGCCCTCGGCAATAGTTTGCAACTCCGTCGCCCCTATATTGCCGGCCACGCCTTTTGATGTATGCGCCAAGTGCTCTGCCGTAGCCAGATCGCGGGCATCCAGAGCATCTCTGATTTCAACCGGAGCATTCTGTTGATTAACGACAAAAGTACGCAGCATAGTCATATAGCGCGGTAGTTTGCCGAGCACTCTGCGCATGCCCAACTCGACATCAACGCCTTCTATCTTGGGTATGCTGGCTTTCACTTTAGGTTTAGGTGCAGTTTTTCTGGTTTTTGTTGAGTCTGTCACATCAGTTTTGGGTTGAATCCATTTAAGCAACTTACCAAACAAGTCACTTGGATCTATGGGCTTGGCAATATGATCATTCATACCTGAAGCCATACAGGCGTTATAGTCCTGCTGCATTGCGTTAGCAGTCATCGCCAGAACAGGCAGTTTTGCAAAGCGTTTCTGCTTACGAATCGCGCGTGTTGCAGTTAATCCGTCCATTACCGGCATTTGCACATCCATGAGCACAGCATCGTAATCATGTTTATCCAACATATCCAATGCCTCTTTGCCGTTCGAGGCAATTTCTACATTAACGTCAGCCTCAGCCAGCAGGCCAACGGCGACCTCCTGATTTAATTTATTGTCCTCAACCAGCAGCACGGATGCGCCATTAATTGCACGCAATTTTTCTTCGAGATCAAAATACTCTACAGCGTCTACTACTTTTTCTTCTAAAGTCACGCCCAAAACGCGCATTGCCGTGTCAAAAAGAATTGATGCAGTCACTGGTTTTATCAATATATCTTCAAGTCCAGCCTGTCTGGCCTGGTTAATTATTTCTTCTCGTCCATAGGCTGTAACCATCACCAGATGCGGCTGTTTTTTAAGTGGCAACTTGTGTATGGCCTGGGCAGTTTCAATACCGTCCATTCCGGGCATGCGCCAGTCTAAAAACACTACTGCATAAGAGTTGTTGCTGGACTCAGCCTGCTGAATCAAATCTATCGCTTCCGCACCGCTATTGGCCAGGCTGACTTTAAATGACATGCTGCTAAGCATTACTTCCAGTGTGATGCGCGCAGATTCATTGTCATCAACCACTAAAACACGAAGTCCGCGTAAGTCCGGTGAGGGCATGAGTATCTTCTGTTTATTACTTTTTGATTTAGTGAATGTTGCGGTAAACCAGAACGTACTACCTCTACCCAGCTCACTTTCTACACCTACGTCACCATCCATTAATTTTGCCAGCTGTTTGGCTATAGCCAGACCCAGGCCAGTTCCGCCGTATTTACGACTGGTTGAACTATCCGCCTGCTGAAACGACTGAAACAACTTACCCTTCTGCTCCTCAGTCAGGCCAATACCGGTATCACTAACACTGAATTTGAGCGTGGCAGTTTTCGGCGTTTCTTCCACAACATAGACACCAACTACAACCTCGCCTTTTTCAGTGAACTTGACAGCATTGCTGGCATAATTAATCAGTATTTGACCTAAACGCAGCGCGTCGCCATTCAAAGCCTTGGGCACGTTCTGGTTAATATCAAAAACCAGTTCCAAGCCTTTTGCGACAGCCTTGTCAGCGATTTGAGTATTCACATTATCAAACACATCATCCAGATTAAAATCTACATGTTCAATATTAAGTTTACCTGCTTCAATTTTTGAAAAATCCAGAATGTCATTAATGATTCCCAATAGATGCTTACCGGAGCTTTCAATTTTTCTAATAAAGTCCTGTTGTTTAGGGGTTAAATCTGTCTTGAGTGCCAAATATGACATACCTATGATGGAGTTCATTGGTGTGCGAATCTCATGACTCATGTTGGCGAGGAAATCCGATTTCATTTGCGTAGCTTCCTCAGCCAGTTCTTTGGCACGTTTCAGCTCGGTTACATCAAAAAACCAGGCTAAAATACATGGCTCATTTTCGTAAGTTACCATCACGTAAGAGGCCAAAGCATATTTCTCTCTACCCGAACTAGTAACAATATTCATGGGAATATTAAGTGTTGACTGCCCATTTGCCAGCATTAATGAGATTTCATCAATAGTGCGCGGATCTTTGTAGAACTGCCCCGCCTCGGTACCAATTGACTGTTCCAGCGAAACTTCGAACATTTCCGAACAAGCCTGGTTTTCATAAACTACGGTTTTACCAACCAATGAAGTCATTCTTGCTGGAATTGGGCTGGAATCGAGTAGATAACGGATTTGACGCTCACTCGAAAGTATCTGGTCTTCCAGCTTTTTACGCTCGGTAATATCGTAGATCCAACCAATTAGAGCTGACTTGCCATCGAATAAAATATGATTGAAGGTTGCCATAGCCCAGAACAGCTCACCATTCGGTTTCAGCATTTTCACGGTGCGATCCACCACTTCAGCACCAGATTCAAGCACGTCTACAATCTGCCTGTACTCTTCAGGATTGAAGTAGTAACGGCTTGGATCATAGCCTATGATTTCTCCGGCAGAAACACCCAGCAGTTTCGTCATACGCTCATTCGTATAAATGACACGCTTGGTTTCGCCATCCAGCAATCGGACTGCAATCGGACTGTTGTCCAGAATGATTCTGAGATTTTTTTCACTGGTTTTAAGTTTATCTTCGGCGACTTTTCTATCAGTGATGTCACGAATAGAAGCGCAAACACAATCGCCATGCATACCCACGCTAGGCAGTATGCTTAAGGCTATATCAATAGGAAAAATACTGCCGTCTTTGCGTTTACCAAAAAACTCTTTACCGGATGACGATCTTTGATTTCGCTAGGCACAAGGTCATCTACACTCTGACCGACTAATTCGCTTGCCGAGTACCCGAAAGTTTGTTCTGCATCTTTATTACTGATCACGATAGTGCCTGTAGCATCCACAACCAACATACCGATCGGAGCCGCCTCAATGATGCCGCGGTACCAGGTTTCCGTATCACGAATTTCAGCCTGCTGCGCTTCCATTTCCACGGCTTGCTCTTCGAGTTGCGCGGCCTGCAACTCCATACGCTTAGCTTGCTCCTGCGTTTCAACTAACAATTGACGCATATGAGTACTGCGATCAACGACTTCTAAAGTCATCGCTATAATGGGTGTTGCTTCGCTAATTAGTTCAAGCTCTTTATCAGTAAAACTAGCGAATGCAGCCAACTCCAGCACCCCTAACAGACGTGCATTGTGGAGTACAGGCAACACAATAATGTACTTAGGTGTTGCCTGCCCAAGACCAGAGCTACTACTGATGTAATCTTTAGGCGGATCGAGCAAGGTAATGGTTTTCTTATTTACAGCACATTGACCAAGCAAACCTTCGCCCAACTCAACTTCCTGTAGCAGATCATGCCGTTTGGGGTATCCATAGCTCGAAAGCAACGTGAGCTTGTTTTTATTTTCATCAAAAAAATAAAATACACCATAGCCCACATTCATTAATGGGCAAATTTTATTTAAGACCACTTTTGCCAACTCTGGATACGTATCGACTTTTTGCAGATCCATTGAAATTTCAGCGGTATGCGTTTTTACCCAACGCTGTGATTCCAATTTGAGATAAATGCCTTTAAGCACTTTTACCGAGCGCGCAATTACACCGACTTCATTCGGGTAATCAACATAGGGAATAGTTATGTTCAAATCACCCTGAGCCAGATTGTCTACAGACAAACTCAGCTTTTTAAGCGGGCGCTTGATGGACATGAGAATGATCCAGCCAAAGCCACTTCCAAGCGAAATGGCAATAATCAAAATCAGGAGAATAAGCTTACGCTCTTGCTGATAGAGTCCGGCAGCCATTTGCGTAGTTTTATCAGCAGCAATAAGGTTGTTGTTAACCATGGCGTCCAGCACCTTGTCGGTCTGGCTATCTATGCGCTGAAATTGATCACTGCTTAAAAACACAGCAGCTCTGCCGATTTGCTGTTTATCTTCTTCCAGCAAACGTAACGCTTCACTTACTTGCTGGCTGTGAACTGCCAACAATGAATCAAGCTCTCTTAATAATTTTTTATTCTCTTCTAAATGCAGCGTTTCACGCACTACATCAATATTAAGATTCAAGTCTGAAGCAGCCTTGCTTAACGAAGCTTTAGCTTCGTTAAGCCTCGTCGAAGTGGGTGCTAGAACAGCCTCGCGCAGATAGCGGCCGGTGAGCCTGAAATTAACGTGCGCTTTGGCAATAGCAGCTGTTCCAATAAGATCTGTGTTGTAAAGTTGCCGATTATATCCATTGATGGCTTCAATACTTTTAAGGCCGGCAACACCAAGCACCAGTGTTAATATCATGCCAACAAATGCCGCCACCAGCAGCTTGGGCATTAATCTCAGTTTTTCAAGCGTAACTAAAAGCTGTCTCATTTTTTACTTTCTTGTGCTTGTGCGCTAATTGAGTAACTGCATCCAGAATCATAATACAGTTTTTTATTTAAAATAAATCTTGAGTGCCTACGCAACAATCAAGTAGTTTTACGCCGATATATTCTGTGATGATAATCAATAGGGAAAAAAAACTGAACACCGCCAATCCCAACATTTTCAGCCTGCCCCAGAAATAACAACCCTTCCGGACTCAATGTTTGATAAAACTTTTCTATTAACGTTTCCTGTAACTCGGTTTTAAAATAAATAAGTAAATTTCTGCAGCTAATCAGGTCATATTTAACCGAGTCTGTGATTTCAAACACATCACATTGCGCAAAGGTGCATAATTTCTGTATCTCTTTATTTATTCGATAACCCTCACCCTCTCTGGTAAAGTATTTATCAATCAGCTGGGCATCCATCTCCTTCAAGGATTTCTCTGGATACCAGCCCTGCTGGGCATTGAGAATTGAATTCGGGTTCAGATCACTGCCTATAATCTGCAATGTAGTAAATGTTGGTTTTTGTTTCAGAATTTCAGCGAACAGGATGGCGATGCTATAACACTCTTCACCTGACGCACACGCAGGAACAAGCACGCGGAAAGGTTCTGTAGCGGGTCGCTTTACTACAAGCTGCCTTAGAATATTCTGCAAGGCATTAAAAGAAGCTTTATCCCTGTAGAAAGATGACATCGTCACTAAAAACATCTGCTTCAAACTGATGACTTCATCTGGGTGTGCAGTGCAATATTCAGTGTACTCATCAACCGAGCTCATCTTCAAATAGGCAACTCGCGCCCTGACGCGGCGTACCAGGGTTTCTTCCTTATATTTTGAAAAATCCAGTCCGGTGCTGTACAGCACCAGCTCAATTAACTTGTCGAGCTGTTTTGCCGATAAGGGCAATGTTGACTTTAAGTTCGATGCAGTAATAAGCGGCGTTCCATGCAGTTTTGCAATCAATAACGCCCCCATCTCCTCCGGCGGGAGGATGTATTCTGCAGCGCCAGCGTCAATTGCAGCAATAGGCATGCCATTAAACTGAGCAGTCTCCGGCGCCTGCACTAAGGTCATCCCACCGCTGGATTTGATGGCTACACATCCGGCAACACCATCCGTGCCGGCACCTGACAGAATAATGCCTATACCATTAGCGCCAAATTGTTCGGCAATAGAATTAAACAATTCATTCACTGATGGCTTGGAATAGAGATGGCCAGAAGCCGGTTGCAGATGGAGTTTGCCACCAACAAGATACCCGTCGCAAGCTGCCGGGATTAAATAGACGTGGTCAACCTGCAAAACCTCGCCATTGTTTACAATAGAAACTGGCAGTACTGATTCAATGCCAATCAATTTTTCCATCAGTTGCATGTGGCTATCTGTAGCCATGTGCTGAGCAATAACAATTACAAACCGCCCTGTTTTTTGTAAATTTGCCAACAGAAGCTTGACTGCTTCAAGCCCGCCGGCAGAGGCACCGATCCCTACAACATATTTCTTTTTAGCTAAGTAAGCATGCGGCATAACAAAACCGGGCTAAAACAATAGAGATTTTAGTTTATATGAATAGTCGGCCACATAGTGAGTTTGATAACTAAAACTACTGACTAAAGCGTCTAAGACAGTTTTAAATATTAAATTCCATATTCAAGTTAACTCAAATTAACTTAAGAAGATTAATGATTTACCAGCAATGCAACGGCCTGAGCACGCTTGCCTACATTCAGCTTTTGATAGACTCGTTTGAGATGGCTTTTTACGGTGTTTTGGGTGATATTCAGAATTACGCCAATCTCCTGATTGGTCTTACCGGCCTTGATCCACTCTATGACCTCTAGCTCACGGTCTGTTAAAGATAGCAAATTGAGCGACATGCGTGTTTTAACCAAAGGTTCAAAATTCTCTAAATGCTGAATCTTGCTAAACGCATGATTAATATGCGGCATCAGAAGATCCAATGCCGAGCTTTTAGTCTGGAATTTATTATATTTGCTAAAAAATACGTACAAACAATCGTTGCCACCACGGAGATCACTTACTCCATAGACCAGCAATGAATTAAGTTCTTGAGGAAAATCAGGAAAAATCGCTCGGAATTTGCAATCGAACTCACTCGTTGCAAAATTATTCAGTGCAAACCAATGACGATTATTATCCAGCCACAACTCGTACAGGTATGCCATGCATTGGTTCACGTCTTTGGAGGCTCCCAGCATGGTGCGAGTGTTAAAGCCATCTACATTGGAGGCTACGTCATATTGAAGTTTGACGTTATCACCACCATCCTTAAAGTTACCCCATACTGTCAGCAACGCATCATGAGCTATAAACTCTGAAACCGAGTTTTGTAACCAGATAAACAAGTCGATATGTTTTTTTATTTTATAAGAGCGCTGAATTACTGAAAACACTCTTTCAAGATAGTAACTTTTAACTTCTATGTCCATTTTATGGTGCACCAGTTACGAGCAACATTGCCCACACCATAAAACTGTGCAAAAAAAATGCCAGAGTATAAAACTCAATTCTTACAAAGAGTTACAAATAAGTAATTTATGTAAATACCCGATAAGAACGTTATCAAATCAACTATTGTGTCGGTTTTATGACGAACCTTAGAAAACCAGATTGGAAATCTTCAGGTTGTCTTTAAAGCATAAATAGCCGGCAAATTTCGCCACCAGCCATAGGCATCCATACCATACCCAAACACATAACGATCTGGTACCTGAAGCCCGATAAAGTCAGCATTAATAGGTTTAACCCGGTTAAGCTCTTTTTCAAACATCACGGCGCCAAGCACTTGTGCCGCACCTAATTCAAAACACTTTTCCTGTATAGCCTTGAGCGTGACGCCCTCATCCAGAATATCGTCTACCAGCAATACAATACGATTAGTCAGATCCAGGCTGGGCAAGACCTGCCAGGCAAGCTTTTTACCAACCGTAGCGTTCTGGTAACGGCTGGCATGGACATAATCCAACTGTAACGGGAAATTAAGCTGAGTTAATAACTGGCCGGCAAAAACAATGCCGCCACTTACCACACAGATTACGATAGGGTTGGAGTTTTCAAGTGTTTGCGTGATCTCCTTACCCAATCTGGTAATCGCAGCCTGGATTACTTCAGATGAATGAATAAGTTCAGCTTGCTCAAGCAATTGCAAAGGTTCTAATGTGTTCAATTTATTCCTTGCCGGCTAACATTAAAAGCATCAACAGCGTATACACCAGATATCTAATAACTTATTAGCATAATCAGTTATCAGCACAATCAGTTATCATTATTAGTGCAATGTAATCTGCTCTGGTAGCATCGATTTACTGATTTCGGTGTTTGGCGGAATTTGCGGGATATATTCTTCAACCCAAACCGCCAACTCGGATTTTAGAACATTTTCATTGGCACTATGTGAGCCTTGAATCCATTCCAGAAGTTTTTGCACCCATGCCGCATCAGATTTTCTGGCTTGCGCTATACGCAGCTTCTCGTGTGGCGTTGGCATAGTATGCTCATCATCTGCCAATAACTCCTCATAGAGCTTTTCACCCGGACGCAAGCCTACATATTCAATTTTGATTTCATCTGGCTGCAAGCCGGATAACCGAATCATATCGGCAGCCAAAGAAGCGATTTTTACTGGCTCACCCATATCCAGTACAAAAATCTCTCCTCCCTTACCCATCAAACCGGCTTGCATCACCAACTGCGCTGCTTCTGGTATCGACATGAAATAACGGGTAATTTCCGGATGCGTAATAGTGACTGGGCCACCCTTAGCTATTTGCTCGCGGAACTTGGGTATTACACTGCCACTGCTACCTAAAACATTACCAAAACGCACAATCACAAAGCGGGTACCAGCATCATCACGCTCTGATAGCTCGTCTTGCAAGCCCTGACACACCATTTCTGCCAAACGCTTGCTTGCGCCCATCACATTGGTCGGGTTTACGGCTTTATCTGTCGAAATTAGCACAAATTTTGCCACGCCGGCTTGCTTGCTTGCCTGTGCCAGTGTCTGCGTGCCAATCACATTATTCGATAACGCTTCCCATACGTTGCCATTTTCCATCATGGGTACGTGTTTATAGGCAGCAGCATGAAAAACAACTGATGGCTGATATTGTGCAAGTAAATCATCCACCCTTATCTTGTTTTTAACATCACAAGTCTTATAAACAAGTGTAACGGGCAAGCGCAGTGCGCTTAACTCTTGCTCTAGCAGATAGAGCGAGTACTCGGAAATATCAAGACAAATCAAAACCCGGGGTTTAAATTTCACAATTTGACGGCATAATTCAGAGCCTATTGAACCGCCGGCACCGCTTACCAACACAGCATTGCCATCAATCAGTTTCTGCAATCCAGAGTTATCCAGCTTTACCGGATCGCGCCCCAGCAAATCTTCAACATCCACCTTACGGATTTGCGAAATACTTACTTTACCGCTCATCAAATCATCAATCGCAGGCACTGTTAATACTTCTAGCCCAAGCTGATTGGCAAGTTCAATTGCTTGTCTGCGTTTTTGATGGTGAGCAGACGGCATAGCCACAATCACATGCACTACACCAAGCCGGTTAGATATCTTCTGTAACTGACTGATCGATCCTAAAACTTTAGCACCGAAAATTTCCCGGCCATGGATTGCATGATCATCGTCCAGCATCCCCACAACACGCCATTGCGCACTGCGCGCTAAATCTTTTACTAAAGAAACCGCCGCCTCTCCTGCCCCCATAACAATAACCGGGGTACCCTGTTTCAGGGTCATGCCATAAAATTGATGGTCTTTCCATGCGCGGTAAGTAAAGCGGCTGCCACCCATCATCATCACCAATAAAATAGGGTTCAAAACCAATACAGAACGTGGAATCACCACGCCGGTCTGCAACATGAACAGCACTAAAGTAGCTAATGCAGTGGCAGAAATCACTGCTAACATAATGCGTTTTAAATCATTAACACTTGCAAAACGCCACACGCCTCGATATAGGCCAAAGAAAACAAACAAACCCGCCTGCAGTGGAATAACCCAAAGCAGTGACTGGATCATGTGCAAATGATGGTCGGCAGGAATTGAAAAATTGAAGCGCAGCAGATAGGCAAACCACCACGCCATGGCAGCAACTGCGATGTCATGTAACAGCGCAACTGATGTTATTAAATTGATCTGGTTAAATTTCCGCATTATTTGATATCTATTAAATCGTTTATTTTCGACAAAACTGTTTTTAGTTTAGTAGTGATTACATGCATTTCCTGCTCTGTAATCGTGTGATGCACTAAAAAACAAAATGCCTGCTCCGAGAAGTAACTTGCATTTAGTAATCGCTGGCGTGGTGCAAAGCCTTGTTCAGAAAACAGTTTTTCCCTGTATATCTCAGAACAGGCTCCAGAGAAGCAAGGCACGCCTTCTTCTTCTAACTGGCTGATTAAATAATCCCTTAATGATTTATTGTTAAAAACCAACTGATCAAAACCAGATTTTATTTTAGCGTAAAGCCGATAGTATGCATTTTTATTGCCATCATCATCCCTGAATACCGGCGTATCCAGAAACTTAAATTGTTTTAACACATGAATAACAGCATTTGCATGATGATTTCGTTTTGATATCCAGCCTGGCAGCTTTGCCAGTTGTTTTAACCCAATGGCAGCCTGATACTCTGTCATTCTGAAATTGGATCCTGCGCTTTCTGTCAGCCATCTGAAGCCTGGCGGGTGTTCTTTCTGGAAAACGGCATCATAACTACGGCCAATATCTTTATAGGCCCAAGCCTGTTTATAGGCGTGAGTGTCATCCAGTAACAACATACCGCCTTCGCCACCGGTGGAGATAATTTTATCCTGACAAAAGCTGAATATTGATGCATGCCCCCAAGCACCAACCGGCTTACCGGCAACCAATGCACCATGCGCCTGAGCACAATCTTCAACCACCTTCAAATCATGTTGGCTGGCAAGCGCCATTATTGACGGCATATCGCAGGGCCAGCCACCTATATGCACAGGGATAATGGCTTTCGTCTTATCTGTAATCAAGGATGCTATCGATTCAACAGAAATATTCCCGCTATCAAACTCCACATCAGCAAAAACCGGGGTCGCGCCCAATAGCAAAACACAACTGGCTGAGGCAACATAGCTCCGGCTTGTGACAATAACTTCATCTCCGGCTTCCACACGCAACACTCGTAATGCAAGCTCCAGTGCAACAGTACCATTGGAGAGCGCAATGCCGTATTTTTTGCCTACAGATTTCGCATATTCAACTTCAAACAACTTACCTAAATCGCCAGTCCAGTAATTAACTTTTCCAGACACTAAAGTCTGCGTTGCTGCGGCTATTTCGTCAGCCTCATAAAGGGGCCATGGTGATAATAAAGGGTGGTTTAACACGTAAATTCAACTTTTATAATTTATTTAAAATTCTTGCTGGATTGCCAGCAACCGTAGTGCCGGCAGTAACATTTTTTGTAACGATAGCTCCGGCGCCTATGATGGCGTAATTACCAATTTCCAGCCCCGGCAATACAATCGCACCAGAACCCACTAGCACGCCTTTACCAACCTTAACGCCTCCGCCTAAAGCGACATGCGGGGCTATATGAACAAAATCATCTACATGGCAGTCGTGATCAACTACGGCTGAGTGGTTAATGATGCAGTGACAGCCAACAGATGCATCAGGAGCTATGATAGCCAGAGCAGCCAGGAAAGTACCCTCGCCTATTTTTGATGACTTAGCTACAACAGCATCAGGATGCACTACGCTAAAAAAACTAAACTCCCCCAGAGTTTGGGCCAAGCGCTCTCTTATTTTGCAATTGCCTATCGCCAAATGTATATGAGCAGCACCATTACCAATTATGTGTGAGGTACCGTATACCGGCAAACCAGCGCTAACTTCCGCAGCTCTGTCGTCAATGAAACCTGAGCAGTCAACAAGCCCCTGCTGCATTGCATCCAGCACGACCTTACCATGACCACCGGCACCATAAATATATCGGTTCATCTAAGAATTGTTTCCTGTAAATCGTGACATGGTCACTTCACCTTCAGCGCTAATGCCTTCACTTAAAAAAACCTTTTTAACTGTCAGCAGCAGTATTTTAACATCAAGCAAAAAAGACTGATTGTCGACATACCACACGTCCAGCCTGAATTTATCTTCCCAACTGATAGCATTGCGCCCATTCACCTGCGCCCAACCAGTAACTCCGGGCCTTACCAGATGTCGTCTGGCTTGCTCAGGCGAGTATAAAGGCAGATATTCCATCAACAGCGGCCTGGGACCAACCAGACTCAAGTCGCCCTTTAGCACATTAAATAATTGAGGCAGTTCGTCGAGGCTGTACTTTCGCAAAAAACTGCCAAGCGCAGTCATTCTTTTTTCATCGGGCAGAAGCACATTATTTTTGTCCGTTGTTAACAGCATGGTTCTGAATTTATAGATATTAAATGGCTTTGCGTTCAAACCGGGTCTCTGCTGCACAAACAATACCGGCCGGCCCATTCTAATCAACACCAACAAATATGTTATGGCTATCAAAGGCCATAAAAAAAGCAAACAAAGCAAAGAAACAACAAAATCAAATAAGCGCTTCAAGATAACTCCTGATAATACTTTAACCAAGCAGCACTGAGCTTCTGGCTTGAAAAATCTTCACACGCCCGATTGTGCGCCGCTTTACCTAAGCTTTGGCGAAGCTCATCATTTCCAACCATTTTTTCCATACATGACTCAAGCGCTGCAACATCCCTGGGCGTAAATAACAAACCGGTATATCCATCCACTACGGCATCAGTAATGCCGTAAATTTTAGAACCAATAGTCGGTATGCCCACGGCAGCTGCTTCGATAATAACGTTACCAAAACCTTCACGATAACTTGGCAGGCAAAGTACGTCAGATGCTGCCATGTACTCTTCCGGCACAGGCGTGAACTCAATAAATTCTACTTGTTTTTCAAAGTTCTCAGTAATGCGATGTATTTCCTCTGAAAGATTTGCTTCATCAACGCCTACTATTAGCAATCTGGCATTCGCGTGCCGACAAGCGACGTTTGAAAAAGCTACAGCCAGGTCCAAAATGCCTTTGTCACGATTTAGTCTACCGATAAACAAAAATACAACATCGCCATCAGCAATCTGCAAGTTTTCTCTAATCCGTAACCTTGCGGAGTAATCCGGTTTAAATCTATTTACATCAACACCTGATATTGAACCTTTTTGTAAAACGCATGATTTCTCTGACGCAATAACACCCTCATCCAATAAGAACTGACGCTGGGATGGGCTATCAACCAGAATATGCGTGCAGAAACAGCCTATTAATTTATCTAGCTTTTTAAGCGCAACGCGGCCAAAACCAAGTTTGGTAGCCCACACTTGGCCTGTAAAAGTGTGTATACGAATATCTACTTGAGCAAGTGCTGCTGCAAGCATGGCCAACAAACCGGCTTTAGGTGTAACTGAATGAACTATTCTAAAGTTATGCTTTTGAAATAATTTGAACAATTGAAAAACAGCGGCAAGGTCTTGCCATAAAGAGATTTTTCTTTTTATGGCTACAGGTAAAATAGTGACTATATCTTCCAGGCCATGAAGAGCTTCGCCAGCACTCGTATCCAGTGCAATATAAATATCATAATGCTGACTAAGTAGTTTGATCGGCTGCTGCAAAAAAGCATTGACTGTCATGCCAGTAGAAACAACAAAACATATCTTTGTTTTCAATGATGCAACCTTAAGTATTCAAAAAAACTAACATCTAGATAAAAAACACATAATCAAACATCTCTTATAAGAGATGTTTTTAGGACAAAACCACTGAGAAATAGAATTTTATAGAACAAAAAAAGTTATTTATCTTATTTGTTTTCAACAAAATTCAATACATATTGCCATTTTTCTTCAGTTAGTTCGTTTTGTTTTTTTATTACAGGATACTTCAGGAAAGTAAGCCGCTTAAGGATATCCATTACAACTCTACCAACAAATGACAGTAATGCCATTGCAGAGAAATATAACTGCCCTTTTGCTATAAATTGTTTCAACTGAATTTTTAAAACAGTTACGCGAGTTTTCATTAGCTTATGCCAATTGATTGAGTTACGGATGCGATACGCAAAAAGTTGTTCATTGATTATCAAGAACCGGCTATTTTCATAAGTACGCAGCAGTAGTTCCTGATCTTCACAAAAATATGGTGCAGGTTCCGCATAGCGATGCTTACGAAACCACATTATTTTACCCATCCAGGTTGGGTGTGGCAGGCCTATACCACGCCAAGGTTTAGAGCAAATTTTCTCACTGGAGTCTGCACAGGCAAGAACACCGGTCAACTCATTATCATCTCCAATTGTTACGGCCCGGATACCAACCAGATCAACAGTCGAATCATTTAGCAGAGCTTCTACTTGGCGCTCAAATCTTTCAGGATAAGAAACATCATCCTGATCCATGCGCGCAAAATACTGACCTCGTGCTAAATCAATTGCTTCATTTAGCCTGGCGGCCAAACCTTTATTGGAGCCATCTCTTAATATGTGAATACGTTCATCATTAATATCAGAGATTGAATCAAATGCATTATCTGTTGAGCCATCATCAATAATCAGCATCTCCCAATCAGTAAATGTTTGTTTGATAATTGAAAGTACAGCCAATCTTAAATACTTTCCCGCATTGTAAACAGGCATAGCAACCGTTACTAAAGGCCGCGTATTATTTTGAATAGAGTTTGGCATAAGTTCGTTCATTAATATTGTTCTAGCCATTGACGAGTACAGTGTAGTCCATCGTTAAAGTCTACTATCGGCTTCCAGCCTGTGTGCTGTTGTAATTTTGTAGAATCCAGCACATTGGCTTTAACATCGAAGGTACGCTCAGGCAAATGCTCAATATTCACCCTGTAGCCGACATCCTCCATCATAGGTGTTATAGCTTCAATTACATCCATATTAGAAAGACCTATCCCTGACCCAATATTATATGTTTCTGAAAGCAGCCCACTTTCAAGCGCGCTCGCAATTCCAGCGGCAAGGTCGCTTACATAAATATAATCACGTACAGATCCACTCTGCCCGAATATTTTAATAGGGTGACCACGCATCACTGAAGCGATTGCCGTAGAAATGAACCCTTGACCAACAAATGGCCTCTGGCCTATGCCATATGCATTGGCGGGTCGTACACATACAAACTTCAGGTCATGAGTTGCTGCATACAGGTATGCATAATTCTCCAAAGTAAGCTTAGTAACGCCATAAGGCGAAATAGGCTTGGTAGGATGCGTTTCCGGTATTGGCAATTTTTGCGCTTCGCCATATACGGTACCACCAGATGATACTAATATCAGCTTAATACCCCTGACAGCAATTTCTGAAAACAATTGCACAGTAGGCGGCAGGTTCTGCAATAAGTCTGCCAAAGGATTCTCAAATGAAGTATTGGGAACGGTTGCATAAGCCAGATGAATAACCTCTTGGTGTCTATCAAGCAAGCTGTTTATTAAATCATATTGACCAAAATCACCCGCTACGTAATTTACGCTATTTGGCAACTCGTTCACTGGGTTTAAACTTCTACCCAATACAGTTACTTTTCTACCAGTAGCTAGCAATTGCGCCGTAAGGTGCGAGCCTATATAGCCTGCGCCACCAATAACCAAAGTGTTTTTAGAACTTGATGTCACAGCCTGATCCAACCTTCAGGCAATAAGTCGCTCGTATCAGTGTTATTGGCAAACCACTGTTTAGGTGCAATCACAATCTTTTCAGGATTAGCATTGAGCCATGCGCCCCACCAGCTAAAAGAACTATTAGCAATAATATGATGCCGGCAATTTGACATCAGTCGCATATCATTAAAACTATCAACGCCATGGTTATGGTCAATATAGAAACATGGAAAATCCATCTGAAAATTGCTTTTAACCCATTCCATATCATCAGAAAACACAAAAAAAACCGGCGCGTTTACGCAATCAGCAATTTGATCTATCGCATTTTTATAATATTGCAGTGAACATACGCCATGAGTTGCATTGGTATGCACGTTTTGCACGTAATCGCCACGCCTTACATGCAAACTCACCGCGTTGACCTCATTAATATGCGCCAATACCTCGGCATTTTTTGAGGACAATTCAGGCTTGAATCTAAAGTCAGCACGTATCGTTTCTGCATGATGTAAAAAATAGGATTCAGATTGCCAATAACCCATTAAGTATGAATTATCGGCAATGTGTTTAATCCCGCTCCAATATTGAAATGAAGGCTCAAACACCAATTTTTCAGATCGTAAAAAATTGAAAGGAAATTTTCTTAACAACCTTCTAGCCAGTTTACTTTTTTGCCAATGCAACACTGCGCTCAAATCAGGATTTGTAGCGATATTCACTTCGCAATCAAACACACGGCTAAGTTCAAATCCTTGATGCAGCGCATACCCATCAAAATCCGACACATCGAGTACCAACTGTGTATCGAGATCAAGGGACAAAGCACGAGCAGTGGCATATTGGAACATTTGGTTTCCAAGGCCACCAATAATATTACTGATTATCAAGGTTTCCTACCTGTCTTTAACAACACCAGACCAATGTTGCTGCCAATATTCGCGATCGACATATATAGAATTGATGAAAGTATCCGCATATAAAATATAATTTTTACTCAACATCAAATCGGCTATCTCACTTGTTTTTAGTGGCTCACTCTTGGTATTGTAATTTATGGACTCTACACAAATACATTTAGGTCTATGTGTCTGCCAATCAATCATTTGCAATATATTTAAATCCAGCCCCTCAATATCCAAATTCAAAAAATCTACGGGCCCTGTACGGCTAAGAATTTGATTAATATCCATTAGGTTTACACGGATTTTCTTGCTAACTTCATGCCCCATTTCGACATAACGTTTCATTTCATCATATGAGAATGTATTTAAGGTCGGAGAATCCATTACATAGAAGTCTGCACTATTTTCCCCAGAGAAATGAACTCCATACTCAAGAACTTGATCTCGTGGTCTTTTTTTTCGAAGTAAATTAGCAAAAAAAGGATCTGGCTCAACTAATACGCCACTACCTCCTGATTTATACAACAAAGCTGTATTGGATAGTAAAAATGGGTGGTTTGCACCTATATCCAAATACTTTTTAGGACGTTTCCCACAAATCATATCAAGTAGAAAACTAATCAATATATCTTCACCTGACTGTGAGTATGATATTTTCTTGAAAAGAAATGATGGTAATAGGTACCTGAGTTTATTTCTGATTTCTAAAGGAATTAATTTTTTAATATATTCACGCATATTCACAGCTCTTATATTTTCTTTGCAATGCAGTGCCAGCCAAAACATGCAACGTCATCTGATTTTTTCGCTACGCATGGCATAGAAAAGTATATAAAACCCAACCCGGCAATCAAATATGAAAGAGGCCAATGCCATGAACCATATTTTCTAGCCATTGATGGCAATCTAATCATTTCTTGCTTCATATAGCCGAACCAGTCTCCATTTGAAGTCAATTCCTGAATTTCAAATCCGTAATCAGGAAAGTGTCGTTCATACCAATACTTGCTAAAGCCGCTAGCAAAATGATATGGCGCAAAATGTACAAATGAAGCAAAAGGAGCGGTAACAATTAAAATACCATCAGACTTTAAAAGCCTCTTAAATTCGTTCATGGCTTTTAATGGATCAGGTAAATGCTCGAAAACCTCGCTACATAATATAACGTCATAAGAGCAATCCGGTTCAGGAATATTTGTAATATCACATACTAGGTCAATATTGCTTGTATCCCATGAGCCAGTTTGCAAACCAAGAGAATCACCTTGCCCCTCGTACTGGCAAATATCTTGAGATACATAACTCAAGTGCTTGCAAAAAGGTTTGTTTCTTAACTGTCCTGCACCAGCATCTAGGATTTTTAAGCCAGCAGGAAGCTTTGATAAAACATTTCCCAACCAAACATTGCGACTATATTCGTTGGTATTAATATAAGGATAAATCTTGCTTTTAAACGTCACTATTAATATCTCCACAATCTTATTTTGTTATACAGCATAAATGCACAAGTAAATAAAAATAAAATGTCACGTATAGGAAAAGAAAAATACCGGTTTAACATTTGATGCTGTTTTCTTAAAAAAGGCATTCTTTGAATTTTCTTATGGCTTAAGGAATATGGCTTTCGCTCACCCTTGGTTCCAGCGACGTATAAATACTCGTTAATCACCTTTATTTTTGTTTTCATGCTCAAATCAGAAATAACTTGTACATCTGCAAAATCATAAGATTCAAGTTGAACATCTTTTATGAGATTAATCTTAAATACCCCGTAAATTAATGACGGGCACATATTTAGGATTCCAACTATGTAATTGAGTAATTTATTATCATAGTCTAGTGCTTTAACATGTACTTTTAATTCATCTTTTGTGTCAAGGTTTCTTATTATAAAGTTCGAGAATACTAAACCAACATTCGGGTGTTCATTAAAAACCTTAAGCGTACTCTCAATAAATTTCGTATCCCAACGATCATCATGAGCAGCCCACATAAAGAACTCACCGTGCGCCCGATCTCTAACAAAAGAAAAGTTCGAGATAGCCCCGATGTTGTTCGGTTGGCGTATGTAAATTACTCTTGAATCCATTTTTTCATATTGCTGACATACTTCCTGAGTATTATCAGTTGATGCATTATCAGAAATGATTAGCTCAAAGTCAGTAAAGGTCTGGGCAAGAAGAGAGTCTAACGCCTCACTTATATATTTCTGACCATTAAATACTGGCATGCCTATACTTATTTTTGGTTTTATATTTTTATTTCTCATTACACGTATTCTGCACTAAGTGGCTATTTTTAAAACAATCTAAAATATTTACGAAAAAAAATATTAGTTGGAATTTTTGATGCAAATAAAAGCCCCGTAATAAAACTAATTCCCAATGTGATTATTAGCCAAATAAACTTCGAAAAAATTGATAAAGAGTCCGGATATAAAACATAACTAATTGACACTACGGTACTCATCGCAAATGCTGGCAGTCCAAAATCATATATATACCACCGCCATTTCTCTTGACTTAACACTTTTTTATGCATGTAATGCATCGCAATTGTTAAATAACCTGCGTTAAGAGCTACCCAACACCATGCAGCTCCAATAGCACCATATTTAGGCGTTATCAATAATATAGTCGGTGCTAAAAATACAATTGCTACAGCATTAACTCTAACTGCAAAACTTGACCATCCATATGCAAGTTGCAACATATAAGGCATATACATTAAACCATTTAGCATAGTTCCTATTGCCAGCACTGATAGCAAGGGGGCTGTTGCTGATACTAATTTAACGTCTCCGGTCCAGAGTTCTAGCAGTTGCGTACTAAAAAAAATTACCAAGAATGAAATGCTAACCAAAAAAACGGTTACCAATTGAGATGCTTGATGGTAAGTTGCTGTTAACTGATTAATATCGTCATGCGTAGCTTGTTCTGTCATTTTAGGGTAGTAGGCTTGCGTGATCGGTATTACAACCTGATATAAAACTGCTACTACGGTACCTGCCAAAGTGTAATAGCCAAAACTCTCAAGACTAATGATCTTGGATAATAGCAATTTATCTATTTGAGTTAAGCCCGATGCGAGAATAGTGGTTAACAGCATACCCTTTGCAAATATCCATACATTTTTGATTTCAATATATGAAAAATGTGCTGGCTCATGTGTTTTAGGTATCCAGAATTTGAGCGCAAAAATAAAACAAATAATTGTTACTATTGATATAAAACCATGCCATAAAAAGTAAGCGTTTATTTCCGGAACGAACCATACCACCAATGCTGCGCCAGCCCATCTTGAAGTTGCTGAAATCGACAAGATAATATTTAGCCAGACCTGCTTTTGCAAACCTATTATAGCGCTACGATAAAGCCCCTCCCAGAATCTGAGTGCTACAACCAAACCAATAAGCGATATAGCTGAAGCTACTTGATCAACAGGTAATCTATTTACATTAAGCCAGCTATTAGCTATCCAACCTGAAGTGAGCCAGACAACAAAAACAACTACAAACCCAATTGATATGCAAATAATCTCTAAGCTTCTTAAAAGATTTTTTATTGATTCAGTTGTGTGCCCCCCGGCAGTGTATCTTGCCATTTCTCTATTGATAGTTGGCGTCATGCCAAAATCCAGCAATGCCAGCCATGCCTGCATCATTGCAAAAAATCCTATCAAACCAAATGACTCTATTCCTAGATACTTAATATATATTGGAATGAATGCCAAACCCATCAGGGCTGTCCAGCCCTGACCGAGAAAATTGGCAATAACATTTCTTTTAAGTGACACGCTGCTATTGGCTAATAGCTAGGAAATACGTTTTAAATAACCATCTGGTGCAACGGTTATTAAAAGTTTGTTTTGAACAGATTTATCAATTTCAAACTCTGAATGTGATTTTAAATATTCCCACACTGCTGTTTTAGGATTATTACCTGGTCCCCAAGGACGATCGCCTGATAATTCTTTGGGCATATCTTCGACCACACCATCAAACACCACACAATAACTATTCACACTGGTTAAAGGCGCATATGCCTCCAACTCGGCCAGCACATGCTCGTGTGTATGGTTAGAATCCAAGCTAATTAGAATTGTCTTGTATGCCTTTGAGTATTCTTTTACTTGATTAATAATTTCTGGCGCAATAGATGAACCTTGAATCATGTCAATTCTATCTGACATTGGATGCGCCTTAATGGCTTCAAGGTTGTGTGGACGTATATCAATATCGATACCAAGCACTTTACGTTTTGGTTTTTTAGGATCTACAACTTGACCGTTTTCAGCTGCTTCTGAAAGCTCTAGCAGTGCAAGAAATGAGGCATTCATTATCAAAGACCCGCCGTGAGCAATACCTGTTTCAATAATCAGATCGGGCTTGACCTGCCAAACCAATTCTTGCATTGCAGCCATATCTTGTGGATATTGAATGATTGGTCTGCCCATCCATGAGTAATTATAAGAATACTTTGGCGCAAGTGATGACTTCATAAACTGATGGGCTGCGTCTTTTAACTCCTGATTGCGCTCAACAGCTTCTAATCGTTCTTCAACCTCTTTTTCAAAACTCACTTTAGTCTACCTTTATATAATTAAATTGATTGCCGGATAATTCGATAATTTCCTGCAAGTAATTAGAATTCATTACAAAAATATCATCACCTTTTTTTAATTGCTTTATTGCCTCTTCGGGTGACGAAACCTTCAAGCCACTCACTCCAATATACTTACCCTGTTTTGCAGGGTTGATGTCAATTAGATAATCAATATCCAAGCCTCTGCGCTGCATATATAGCGCAAAAATCACCCCTTTTGAGGCACCACCCCAGATTGCATTTTTATTCCCAGCGATTTTAGCAGGTATTGTTTCAACTCCTGATAAAAAGTCGCTGGGAAAGGTAAAGATATCGGCCTCGGTGCACACGGGCTCTCTCAAACTAGCCAAGTCTGCCACAACATAAAGATACTGACCTCCAAACACGTGCCCACTTTCATACACTGTTTGAAACATACGATGAAAGTCGTTCAGCCTGAAATAATTTACATGTTCATAAAATATATCAAACCAGGCTTTATGTTCACAAATCCAATCCAGACACGGAACTTCAATATAAATCTTACCCTTATTACCATTTGCATTAGCAATAGCCTGCAGGAAAGAATATGGATCTGACATATGCTCTAAAACATGCCGAAGTACTATATTTTCTGAGGAGAGTCCTAGTGAAGGCTCAAAACAGGCTTTTATAACTCGAGGGTTATTACCTTCATAAGCTGGATCAATACCTGTAATGTCATAGCCCTCTTCAGCGAGATACTCTAAAAAATAGCCCTTGCCGCAACCAACCTCAATTACGGACTTATTTAAAAAATGCTTTTCTAGAATAGATTTGATATCTTGCAGATGCTTTTGAAATACTACCGAATGAGCCTGTTCATTTTGATAATCCTGATCATATGCAAGCAAATTAGCATCAAACGCCGCATTGAATATTAGCCCCGTGTTTAAGTCCTGTACCAATAACACATCACCAACCGGCGATGTAATTGCAGACTGTCGGTCGTTATACATTTTATTTTGAAAAATCGGTAAGCCCGAAATTTTGAATAACTCTTGTGTTTTCATTTTTCTCTCAAAGCTGCCTTGAGGAGATTATTGTCGCCCCAAAACTCCATAGGTTCATAATCTGGGTATGGATAGAAACCAAGATTAGGTTGAATATTCCAATGATTTTGTTTTATCCAATTATCAACAAGTTCTCTTACTGAGATAGGCTTGCCTGACGCAAGATTAACCACCCCAAAATTTTTATCTAACAAAGCTAACCTTACTATCAGACTTGCGACTTCTTCGATCGGCAAATAATCACGTAATTGTTCGCCACCAGACATATTGAACGTACTATCGCCACGTAAAACTGCTTCATTTAACTGAGTATAAATTGAGGTTTTAGACTGACCGCGTCCAAACACGTAAAAAAGCCTAGCCCACGTAAAATTAAAAGGTTTAACAACTTTTAAAAACTCAAGTTGCTTACGTAATGCATTTTTAGCATAACCATATGGATTACTTGGTAACGCTGGCAAGCTTTCACTCAAACAGCCTGATTGCATTCCATATTCAAAACAGGTGCCGGTTACCACTAGCGACTTTAATCCACCATCAATCATGGTTTTCAAAAAATGGTATTGCCTGGGTAATTCAATCTCAAAATGAGATAAGGATTTATAGTTTGGCAATCCATCCCACGCCAAATGAATTAACATATCCGGAAAGCCAAGCTTATCGAACACATTTTCTTGTGTATTGGCAATATCGAACTCGACAACTTTTATGCGTTGCGCATAGTCTTTTAGCAAACTTGCATTGCGAGTAACAGCAATAATTTCTAGATCATATTGCAGCAATTCATCAAGAACATGATGACCAATAAAGCCGCTTGCTCCAGTTATTGCAATTCTCTTTACCATTTACTCTACCTGAAGTGTTGGCACTGCCGTAACAAACTTACAGCCCCATTCATGCACATAACTTAACTGCGCTTTAACTTCCTCGCGCAGGTTCCATGGCAGAATGACTATATAGTCAGGTTTACAATCTTTAATTGTAGACTCATCAACTATAGGCACTCGGCTACCTGGAAGAAACTTGCCTTTTTTAGCAGGGTTCAAGTCAACTACGCAAGGCAAGAGATCTACTCTAATTCCTGCATAATTTAACAAAGTATTGCCTTTGGCAGCTGCACCATAAGCCATGACTTTTTCGCCTTGCTGTTTAGCTTTAATCAAAAAAGCAGTGAGGTCATATTTGATGTTATTTGCACGCTGCTGAAAGTCTTGATAAAGCTCGGGGGTCTTTATGCCAGCCGTACATTCTTTATCCAATATTGCATCTACTGCAACATTCAGCAGTTGTTTACCAGTATCTTTTCTTTGTGCAAAAACACGCAAACTGCCGCCATGTGTTGGCAGTTCCTGCACATCAAACACACTCAGGCCATTGTGCTCAAATATTTGTTTTACCGCAGTGAGTGATAGGTAAGAGAAATGTTCATGGTAAATAGTATCAAATTGATTGTTTTGAATCATTTGCAGCAAATGCGGAAATTCAAATGTAGCAACGCCCTGGGGTTTTAACAGCGTGGCAAATCCAGCTACAAAATCATTAATGTCAGGCACGTGTGCCAATACATTATTAGCTGCGGTTAAATCTGCCTGCTTGCCTTGTTTAACTAGTTTTTCAGCATACGCCACACCAAAAAACTCTTCAACAATATCTATGCCTTTAGCTCTAGCCGCAGCTGCAGTACTTGCTGTTGGCTCAATTCCCAAACAAGGTATTCCTTTATCTTTCACATACTGCAAAAGATACCCATCATTAGCCGCCACTTCCACCACGTGAGAATTTGCATCCAGGGAGAATCGAGTGACGACATCATCAACATATTGCTTGGCATGTTGCAGCCAAGAGGTAGAGAACGAGCTAAAATAAGCATAATCTGCATCAAACAGCTCCTCTGCCCCTGCATAATCTTCTGTTTGCACCAGCCAACATTCCTGACAGACTAATACACTTAACGGGTACCATTTTTCTGGTGCCTTGAGCGTTTGTTTTGTTAAATAAGCATTTGATGGCGGCGCACTACCCAAATCAATTAGAGGCAACGTTAATTCTGTTCCGCAATGACGACATTTCATACTGCAATTCCTTCAAAATCATTCTTAATCATAGGGTGACTGCTATCTCGTTCAGACAAATCAGTAATATCAAGTGGCCAGGCAATATTTAGCTTTGGGTCCAATACATTCAAGGCAGCTTCAGCAGACGGCGCATAAGCAGCAGTATGTAAATAAATTAATTCACAGTCTTCAGTTAAGGCTTGAAAACCATGTGCAAAACCTTCCGGTATCAACAAGCTACGCCGATTACTTGCACTAAGCACTTCTCCATGCCAATGTAAAAAAGTCGGTGATCCCTTACGCAAATCAATAGCTACATCAAATATCTCGCCCTTGAGGCAACTCACTAACTTAATCTCTGCATGTGGCGGTGTTTGGTAATGAAAACCACGCACTGCGCCCTTGTTTCTTGTCAGCGTGTGGTTAATTTGGCGTATGTCCTTATTCAGCCCAAATGGAGAAAACTCATCAGCACAAAAAAAGCGGCTGAGAAAACCACGGTTATCCTCAATTACTTTACGTTGAACCACTCTCAAACCATCTATTGATGTATTAATAAAATCAAAGCGCGCCATAATTAAACTTTTCGCTTCGATTGTTCGTATTTTGTAATTTGGCTTAGCGTAAAATCATGCATGTTTTTATCTTGATGCCAGCTCTCGTGCCATGAAATGATCGAATCCAATGCGGTTTTTAAATTCCAGCGTGGCTGCCAATCAAGGTAAGTGCGGGCTTTACTGCTATCCAACTTTAAATAATTGGCTTCATGTGGTTGCGGCTTTTCATCTCGCTGCCAGACCGCCCCAGGAACTGATACCACCAATTGCTCAACGATCCATTCAACATTTCTGGCATCTTCATCAGATGGTCCAAAATTCCAAGGCTCTGCAAATTGATCCCCCTGAGAATAAAGTTGCTCTGCCAATATCAAATAGCCGGAAAGCGGCTCTAGAACATGTTGCCAAGGTCTTATTGCACCCGGTGATCGCACAGATAGCGCTTGATTAGCATCGATAGCACGAAGAAAATCCGGAATCAAACGATCTGATGACCAGTCACCACCACCTATGACATTACCTGCTCTTGCTGTTGCCACAGAAACTCCAGAAGATGCAAAAAAAGAACGCCTGTAAGCGGCTGTAACTAATTCAGAGCATCCCTTGCTGCTAGAGTAAGGGTCATACCCCCCCATCGCCTCATCTTCTCTATATGGCCAAACCCATTCGCGATTCTCATAACATTTATCAGTAGTCACGTTAACAACAGCTTTAACACTGTTTGTTTTGCGAATTGCCTCAAATAAATTCACCGTACCCATAACATTTACAGAATAGGTTTCTACAGGAGATTCATAGGAGTATCTGACCAGTGGCTGCGCCGCCAGATGAAAAACGACATCTGCCCCAGAGGCCTGCAACGCAGCGTTAAGTGCGGAAGGATCACGGATATCAGCTATAGTGCTGCTTGCAAGACAGTTCGATACATTTGCGACTGTAAATAAATTGGGAGTTGTATTAGGCGCAAGTGCATATCCATGAACCTCTGCACCAAGTTTATGTAACCAAAGACTAAGCCAGCCGCCTTTGAAACCCGTATGGCCAGTTAGAAATACTTTTTTACCTTGCCAGAATTCAGATCTCATTCCCACACTTTCCAGGGTGCCTTACCGCTTTGCCATAAGTCTTCCAATTGTGTTTTCTCACGCAATGTATCCATTGGCTGCCAGAAACCCATATGTTCATATGCCATTAACTGATTGTCACTGGCTAATTGCCCAAGCGGCGCACCTTCCCAGCTAGATTGGTCACCATCAATATAGCTCAGACACTTGGGCGATAATACAAAGAAGCCTCCATTAATCCAGGCGCCATCGCCCTTGGGTTTTTCAGAAAAACCTTCTACATTGCCATTTGCCAATTTCAGTGCGCCGTAACGGCCTGGTGGCTGTACCGCAGTAACGGTTGCATATTTTTTATGCGCACGATGAAAAGAAACCAGTTTTGAAATATCAACATCAGCCACTCCATCACCATAGGTAAAACAAAATGCTTCTTCATCTTTCACGTACTCGGCAACACGTTTTAACCTGCCTCCGGTAAGGGTATCTTCCCCTGTATCTACAAGGGTAACACGCCACGGCTCAGCTTTACGTTGATGCACTTGCATTTCGTTTTTGTCCATATCAAACGTTACATCTGACATATGCAAAAAATAATTTGCGAAATACTCTTTGATGACATAGCCCTTATATCCACAGCAAACAATAAAATCGTTAATGCCATGCGCTGAATACATCTTCATGATGTGCCATAAAATGGGCTTGCCGCCAATTTCAATCATAGGTTTAGGTTTCAGATGTGTTTCTTCTGAAATACGTGTACCTAATCCACCTGCGAGAATAACTGCTTTCATACAGCGCCCTTAGTATCTTGATAGTTTTGGTACGCATAATTCATACCGTCTGTAAAACTTGTGCTGGCCTGCCAACCCAGCGAATTTATCAAACCAACATCCATAAGTTTGCGCATCGTGCCATCTGGCTTTGTGCTGTCAAAAATTAATTGGCCGCTATATCCAACTACTGAACCAATCAGCTCCGCAAGCTGCTTGATAGTAATATCTGAGCCAGTTCCAACATTTACCAATGGCGGCAATCCATCATTTCTATCATTTGCCAAAAGTTGCTTAAACTGGTTATCTGGCAATTGCATCAAAAACAAACAGGCTTGTGCCATGTCATCACTATATAAAAACTCGCGTCGCGGAGTACCGCTGCCCCAGATAGTTACAGTTGGCTGATGATTTATCTTAGCCTCATGAAACTTGCGGATAAGTGCAGGAATAACATGGCTATTTTCAGAATGATAGTTATCTCCTATGCCGTATAAGTTAGTCGGCATTGCAGCGAGATACTGAGTGCCGTACTGTCGATTGTAACTCCAGCACATTTCTATACCAGCAATCTTTGCCAAAGCATAAGGTCTATTGGTCGCCTCTAATGGCCCTGTGAGCAGATATTCTTCTTTTATCGGCTGCGGACAATCCCGCGGGTAGATACAACTGGACCCAAGAAAAAGCAGGCGCTTTACTTCTGCTAAATATGACTGGTGAATTACATTAGTCTGAATCGCCAGGTTTTCATGAATAAACTCTGCCGGGTAGGTATTATTAGCGTGTATGCCACCAACTTTTGCAGCCGCCAAAATAACATATTCAGGTTTTTCAGATTGAAAAAAATTAGCCACTGATTGGTGATTTGTTAAATCAAGCTCTGCATGGGTGCGCGTAACAATATTGCTGTAGCCTTGCAACTGTAACTGTCGCATTAAAGCAGAGCCTACCAGCCCGCGATGACCTGCAACGTAAATTTTTGCGTTCTTATCCATAGGTGTTAATTCTATTCGTGGTAATCCATTGCCTGAAAACCATGACCTTTAATCAACTCATCTCGTTGCGCGGATTTAAAATCTTCTCTTACCATTTCAGCCACAAGCTCTTCAAATGAAATTTTCGGCGTCCAGCCCAGCTTTTGCTTTGCTTTAGTTGGATCACCCAATAATGTTTCCACTTCAGTAGGCCTGAAATATCTGGGATCAACCTGAACAATACAATTGCCTTGCCAATAACCCTTTTCATCAACACCAGTGCCTTGCCAGGTAATTTGCATGTTAAGCTCTTTAGCTGCAGCATTAACAAAGTCGCGCACACTGTATTGCACGCCTGTTGCAATAACAAAGTCTTCAGGGTTGTCTTGCTGTAACATCAACCACTGCATTTCAACGTAATCCTTCGCATGCCCCCAGTCTCGCAATGCATCCAAGTTTCCCAGATAGAGACAATCTTGCAAGCCTAAACTGATTCGTGCCAGCGCACGTGTGATTTTACGAGTGACAAACGTCTCACCTCGAACCGGGCTTTCATGATTAAACAGAATACCGTTACAGGCATACATTCCGTAGGCTTCGCGATAATTAACGGTTATCCAGTAAGCGTATAATTTAGCTACAGCATAAGGACTACGTGGATAAAACGGCGTTGTTTCCTTTTGTGGAATCTCCTGCACCAGACCATAAAGCTCAGATGTTGAAGCTTGATAAAACTTGGTTTTTTTCTCTAGCCCTAAAATTCTGATAGCTTCCAATATACGCAATGTACCAATACCATCTGCATTTGCAGTATATTCCGGAGTTTCAAAGCTTACCGCCACATGACTCATTGCAGCCAGATTGTATATTTCATCAGGCTGCGTTTGCTGAATAATACGAATCAGATTCGTAGAGTCAGTCAGGTCTCCATGATGTAGAAAAAACTTCACTTCTTTTTCATGGATATCCTGATACAGGTGATCTATGCGGTCTGTATTAAAAAGTGACGCACGACGTTTTACGCCATGCACGATATAACCTTTGCCCAATAAAAACTCGGCCAAGTAAGCACCATCCTGACCGGTTATGCCAGTTATCAACGCAACTTTAGTCACTTTGTAATCAACCTTCCATATTTATCATCAAATCGAACAATATCATCTTCACCAACATATTCACCACACTGCACTTCGATGATACTTAAAGGCTCGCTAGTGTTATTTGCCAAGCGATGCAAATGTGTTTTGGGGATGTAAGTCGATTGATTTTCTTGCAATGTGTATTCAATTTCATTATTGATGATTGTAGCAGTACCGGATACTACTACCCAGTGCTCAGAACGATGCTGATGCATTTGCATCGAAAGTTTTGCGCCCGGATTTACAATAATGCGCTTTATCTTAAAATTGGCACACTCTTCAAGCACGGTATAGCTACCCCATGGACGAATAACAGTTTGGTGAATTTCCGTAAGCGCCGGTTTATGTGCCTTAACTTCTGCCACCAGAGATTTGATATCTTCAGACCGACTCCTATCGCAAATCAGCGTCGCATCTGCGGTTTGAATCGCTACAATATTATCCAAACCGAGTATCGCAAGCACTCCGGACTCAGCCCAAATCAAGCTGTTTTTTGTGTCCAGACTTAATACTTCTCCATGAGTAACATTATTACTTGCATCTTTGCCGTGCCGGGCATAAATCGAATCCCAACTTCCCAAGTCACTCCATGCCATATCTACCGGCACAACAGCTAGTTTTTCAGAGTCTTTTACCAACTCTTCAGCCAAGCCGTAATCCATAGATAAACTTGGAAATTGCGCGTAGATTTCAGCTAAATTTTGCGGATTCACAGTACAAAGTTGCTTGTAAATTTGCGGTTGATATTGCTCAAGCATACGCATGAAGGTAGTGGCCTTAAACACAAACATGCCGCTATTCCATAAGTAACCGTCACTTACAAATTGTTTTGCTTTTTCAATGTCAGGTTTTTCTACAAACTGTTCAACCTGGTGAACTGACAAGGTGCCTTTAATTGGCAATAACTGGCTGGGTTTGATATAGCCATAACCTGTGGCAGGTTCGTGCGGTTTAATGCCCAGCAATACCAGATAATCCTGCTCGGCTACCAGCTCTGCTGTTTGCCAGGCATTTAAAAAAGCCTCTTCATTGTCAATGGCGTGATCCGAAGCGAACACTCCAATAATCGCATTTTCATCTTGCTCATAAATTTGATAAGTTGCCCAGGCAATGGCCGGCAATGTGTTTCTGGCGCAAGGTTCAGCCAGCACGTGTTCAATGGCTTGCGGAAATAGCTCGGCCAATTGTCCTTTTACTTCAAACTTATGATCTTCATGCGTAACAGTAAATAAATGTGCCGGTTCAACGCGCTGGGCTAAACGCTTTGCAGTTTGCTGTAATAAAGTTTGCTCGCCATTAAGTGCCAATAGCTGCTTAGGCCTTAGCGTGCGGGATAGCGGCCACAATCTGGTGCCGGAGCCACCGCAAAGTATTACTGCATAGCGGTTAGTCATGAATGATCTTTTCCATTAGCAGCAACCTGATCTTCTGAGGTTAATTCAGTTTTAGTTTCTTGCATCAATAAATTTATTTCAGCTTTTAATAACTCATATTCCTGCATTTTTGCCTTCAAAAATCGCATGGTAATTCTTGATTTCTCTTCAACGCCATTAGGCGTCAGCAAATACATATAAGCTAACTTATGCTTACTATTTCGGAAGTTAGTTGCCTTCAACAGGCCAACCTCGATTAAAGATTTGAGGCAAAAGTTAGCTTTACCCAAACTAATGCCCAGATTTTTAGCTAGCTCGCGCTGGCTAATCTCCGGTTTAGCTTGCACTAAATTTAGAATCTTGTATCGATACTCGTCAGTTAGCATTTATCAAGAACGCTTGTTTGTTCAATAAATGAACGCAAGTCTAACAAAAAGCCTACTTCAGGTGCAACTTATTATTGATAGCCGCCAAACAATTATCACATAAGGCCTGCGCTGCCGCTTGCGTCAACGATTCAGCATAGCAGCGCAACTCAGGCGCGTTACCGGATGGGCGCAAGTGCACAATGTCATCATTACTGAATGTCACTCGGTAGCCATCTGTGTTATCAACACATGCAATCGCACCTGCATCTGGCGCCAAAAGGCGTGCTGCAAATTGAGGGTCTTGCTGCAAATTATTAATTAGTGCCGCACTTTGCAGCTTTGAGAAATCCTGAATTCGATTACTCGCTGTATAGCGCTTTGGCAAACTTGCTACCAATTCTGATAATTTGAGTTTACGGTCACGTGCAAAGCTGAGCAACGCAAGCATTGGAAGAATAGCATCTCGCGTTGGAAGAGCCTCCAAAAGCGCGCCATCACGCTGAATATCGCTGCCAATCAGAAACCCGCCATTTGCTTCAAAGCCGGCCACTGCCTTGTTGGATTCAGCCTTGGCTTTTTCCATCTCTGCAATTACGTAAGGGGAACCAATTTTTGTGCGCACTACTCTACTAAACCAACCGATCTTCTCGGCGAGAGTATTGCTGCTTACTGGCGTAACGATGGTATCAATAGCCAAAAACTTAGCACAAAGAATACCTACTACATCACCGCGCAGCCACTCACCTGTTTCATCACCGATTAGCGGACGATCTGCATCGCCATCGGTTGAAAAAATAGCATCAAAAATATACTGTTGTGCCCACTTTTTACCATTGGCAACATCTTCAGGCCTGACAGCTTCTGTATCTATAGGGACAAAGGACTCGGTACGCCCTAGCCTTACAACTTCGGCACCCAATAAACTCAATATCTCAAATAGCAAATCTCGTGCAACGCTGGAATGCTCGTACGACGCTACACGCAAACCCTTAAAATAATCCTGTTTAAAAAAATCCACATAGCGCCTGATATAAACCTCAGCTACCCTCTTATCAGGTACAGGTAAATCTCCAATACTCAATTCATGAGGGACTTCAACATTGGCGCATTGAATTGTATATTCGTCAGCTTTGGATATCTCACCATCTTTACGATAAAACTTTATGCCATTACGATCAAAAGGAATATGGCTACCGGTTACCACTATTGCCGGTGCATCTGTGCTGAATGCGTAAAACGCCAGCGTTGGCGTTGGCAAGGCCCCAGCATAAATAACGTGCCCTCCCGCGTCGATAATGGCAGCAGCGCAGGCTTTAGCAATGCGTGGGCTACTCGGTCTTAAATCATGGCCCAAAATCACATTTCCAATCGGTCCGGTTTTCGCTATGACCTCTTGCAGAAAAGCCGTGACATAGACATAACAGACTTCATCACTCATGTGCTCAACCAGCCCACGTAAACCACTCGTACCGAAATTAATACCGGTACTTGCCATTAACTGGTTTACATTTATCGTTCTGGTCGTCATTTAAAAATTCTCGTTCCAATCTCAAGTAGCAGCGTTTAGCAACATGATGCGTCTTAGTGTTAGCAACCACCAAAAATACTCTGCTAATAAGCCCCCCCAGTAAACTTCTTAATATCTCTAAGCTGCTTCTTGGTTGGCCGCCCCAGCCCTCTATCGCGCTGCGCATGCTCATTTTCACCGGTAAGCCTTGCATTTTCACGCTTGGCCATACTGGCGGCTGTTTCTGTGTATAACAATGCTGCTTCTGGCGCGCCTTTACGTATATTTGATAATGCCTGCACCTCGACTTCAATTTCAAAATCCCGGTTACGGATATGTATCACCTGGCCTACACGCACTTCTTTTGCAGGCTTAACACGATCACCATCCACATGCACCTTGCCGGTTTCGATTGCGGTAGTTGCCAAACTGCGCGTCTTAAAAAAGCGTGCCGCCCACAGCCATTTGTCCAGCCTGCATTTGGTATCGTTTTCATTCGTCATCATAGAAAAAGCGGGAATATCCAAAAATATCTTAGGAAATTATCTTACGTAAATCATCTTAGTAAGGAAAATTAAACGCCACGCTTCGGCAAATTAGCTTCCAGGGTTTGTTTAAAGCCGCGCAATGCAACAGCTGCCAAGGCATTTAACTCCTCCAGACTACGCCCGGTTAGATGCTGTATGCCATCAGCAACGGTATTCATGGTGACAATGTGAAACTGACCCGTAGCAACGGCTGCAATCACTTCATCGCTCAGCATGAGATGGCGCATATTGCGTTCCGGCATAAGCACGCCCTGCTTACCATCCAGCCCAATTTGCTTGCAGACCCTGAAATAACCTTCAATTTTTTCATTCAAGCCGCCAACAGGCAAAACTTCACCATGCTGATTAAGTGCGCCGGTCACGGCAATGCCTTGCCTGATTGGCACTTGCGCCAGCGATGAAAGTAGCGCAAACAACTCGGCGCAGGAGGCTGAATCGCCATCCACACCGCTGTATTCCTGCTCAAATACCAGCGAAGCCGTCACATTAAGTGGGTTGAGTTCAGCAAAATTGGTATGCAGCCAGCTTTGCAATATCATCACACCTTTATCGTGCGTAGGGCCGCTCATGCTGACTTCACGGTCTATAGTCAGCACCCCGCGGCTACCTGCATAACAATTGGCCGAAATGCGCACCGGTGACCCAAAGCTGGCTTCAGATAAATCGATGTGCGTGAGGCCATTGATCTGGCCGACACTCTCACCATACACACTGATAATCAGCTCTTTGTCTACGATGGAGTCGCGCATGTGTGACTCAATATAGCTATGGCGCTGATATTTGCGCTGAATTGCAGATTTTACATCTTGAATCTCCACCAGGCTGGCGCCGCGAATACCTGCCGCAGCAGAGCTTTCAAGCAGCAATTTCTCCAGCACACCAAATTTGGTGCTCAAGCGGGTTTGGTCTTCAATAAGCCTGTGCATCGCCTGTAGCAAGCCGGCTACGGCTTCTGCCGTAAAATGGCGGCAATGATGGTGCTGGCATTTATAGGCAATAAATGACGCATAAGCAGCGTAATTATCTGCGCTGCCTTTTACCTGATCGGCAAACTCTATTTTTATAGGAAAGTAATCAAAAAAATCCGGCGTTATGCCAAGCAACTCGTAATAATCCTCGCGCGTTGTTATTAGTACGATTTTCACTGACACGGGGATTGCCGCCTGTGCGCTTATCAAACTACTGCCTTGGTTACTGCTGCTGCTCAAATCCTCGATTTGCAATGTGCCATTGCGTAAAAAACGATGCAGCTTTTCCAGAATATGCGAACCATTTTGCTCATCCGCCAGAATATCGCGCAAATGTAGCAATAAACTGCCGGCATCGGCACGCAACAAATTGCCGGCGCGCAGCCGCATAAAATCAGGGATATTGCTTGCCTCGCTCGCACCTTCCACACCGCCAAACAAGGACTGCAAACTAGGATCATTGTCATACAAAACCGGCGCATGCTGCCCCGCATGGTGCTCTACCAGCAAATTAGTACGGTAACGCCCGAAAAAACTCTCATTCATCAGCGCTTCAAGGTTGGTTTCACCTTCAGCGTTGAGATTAGGCTGCCATGCTTCCAGTGTATCCAGAATATCCTGCTGCAATGCGTTGAAATAATGCGTAGGAATTTTGTCAGCATCCATCAGCGTAAGGCTGGCTTTCACCGTTGCTAACTGGCCTTCGATAAAAATCTGCAACGGCATTATTGAATTTTGCTGGGTTTTAGCTTCCAGCAAGGCAGACAGATCCTTGGCAAAAATACGCACAAAATTATCCATGGCCTGTTTTAACTGCGTACCGGCACCCGCTGGCAATTTCAGAAACAATGGCTTGCCATTAGCATCAAACTGGTACAAGGCAACCAGGTCACTGGCAGTCGGTGATTTTGCTGCGGCCTCATACATCATGTTCTGCATCAGCGTAGTGCGGCCAGATCCCGGCTCACCCAACGCCAATAAATTAAACCCGGGATGCTGGATACTTAAACCAAATTCAGCAGCTTTTTTAGCTTCCGCCTGTGTCACCCAGGCCTGATACTGGGCGCTATTGTGTCCGTCGATAACCAACTCAGAAGTTTCCGAGAAGTTGAATTGGGCGGCATCAATATTTAAGGTTAATTGTTGTGGTGTAAGTGTATTTTGCATATTTAATATTTTGGATATTTTTATAGTCACATCCTGATTAGCATGATGTGTCAGTTTTTATTTGTATTCCATCGTTGCTTGGCATCATCATCAGACTCTCTTGCTTCTACCCAATGTTCACCATGAGGTGTTACTTCTTTCTTCCAGAACGGCGCTTCCGTTTTTAAGAAATCCATCACAAACTCACAGGCAGAAAAAGCCTCTGCACGGTGACAGCCGCTTACAGCCACCAGCACAATCTGGTCACACGGCTGCAATGTGCCGACCCTGTGAATAATAAGCACATCAATTATGTTCCAGCGTGTTTTGGCCTGGCTAATGATTGTCTGCAATGATTTTTCAGTCATGCCCGGATAATGCTCAAGGGTAAGCTGCGACACCGCATCAACCTCGTTAATATCGCGCACCAGGCCGATAAAGCTGACCACAGCGCCAATATCCTTACGCGCTTTACGAAGCAGGTTAATTTCCCAACCAGCGTCAAAATCTTCTGTTTGCACACGGACTGTCATAGCCAGCTCAATTATCCGTTAGCCGCCGGTTACCGGAGGAAAAAATGCGACTTCATCGCCATCGGCAATTGCAGCATTGTCATGCACCAATTCATGGTTAATAGCAGCGCGCACTTTCAGCTTGCCCATCAGCATTTGCCCCCACACATCACCGCGTTTGGCCAAAAAAGCTTTTAACTTCAGAATCGTCCAAGGCTCATTGGAATCTACCAGCTCCAGATCCTCAGTCGAATACTTAAGCGATTCTTTCAATCTTGCAAAATAAAATAGTTTAATTTTCATAGTGTTATAAATAAAACTTAATCTTCATTGTTATCTACCACATCCAGCACGTCGGTAGGATTGTTAGACAATTCCACACGCTCGATCTGGGCAAAACGCTGCGTAATCTTCTGGCTGGAAATATGCACATCCTGTGCATTCTCGTGCGCCTGGCGGATATTATCGGCCAGCTTTTTCATTCGCACATCAAAGCGGCCAAAATCCTTGCTTAACTTGCCCAACGCCTCCTTAATCACATGCACCTGTTTGCGCGTTTCCACATCTTTCAACACCGCGCGTGCCGTATTCAGTACCGCCATCAAGGTGGTGGGCGAAACGACCCACACGCGCTTGTTCATTGCATATTCAATCACGTCGGAATGATGTGCGTGCAGCTCTGCAAACACCGCCTCAGCCGGAATAAACATCACTGCGCCGTCAGAAGTCACATTTGAAATGATGTATTTACCGGCAATGTCATCCACATGTTTCTTCACGTCCTGCTTGAACTGCTTTTCAGCCAGCAATTTCTCGGCATCGTTCAGTTTGCTGTCATACATACGGTGGTAGTTTTCCAGCGGAAACTTGCTGTCCACGGCAATCGTGCCGGTTGGCTCAGGCAGGAACAAGGCACAGTCCGCACGCGTACCGTTTTCAAAACTGTATTGCATGGCAAATGAATTGGCTGGCAGCACATTACGCACCAAACCTTCCAGCTGCACCTCACCGAATGCGCCGCGCGAACGTTTATCGCCCAGCAGCTCCTGCAGGCTGACCACATTAGTGGTTAGACCATCGATTTTCTTTTGCGCTTCATCTATGGTTGCAAGGCGAGCCATCACATCCATAAACGTTTGATTGGTTTTCTTAAAACCTTCATCCAGACGCTCTGATACCTTGCCGCCAATCTGTTCCAGGCGGCCATCAACAGACTTGGTGAGTGCTTCAATACTGGCGGTAAGTTGCAGCGTTGCATTACGCATCGTAGTTTGAATCAGCTCCTGCTCAGCCTTGCCCTGCTCTGCCAGCGTGGTATGAAGCTTTTCCAGTACCGTTTCACGCGTCAGCGCCAGGCTGTTATGCTGCGCCAACTGCAAAGCCTGCATGGCATCGCGTGTAGCCTGCAACTCAGTCGCCACGCTTACACGCAAACGCTCGCTCATTTCACCGGATGAAGCACTCAGGCGATCGCCGAGCTTGTTTAAACCATCATTAAAATCAAGCAGCATCGCGCGATGCTTTTCTTCCAGCTGCTGCAGAATAACAATGTTTTTATCGGTCTGATTCTCGCGCCAGATCTGCCATAACAGCAGCAAAAGAATAGCAATGGCAATAATTAAAATTAGTGTTTGTATCATAGGGCTTAATTATACCTTATGCACCGTCTTTGACACTTGCCGCTTGATAGCACATCCTTGGTAACGTATTTTTGATAGCGTACCAGAGATAGACACTACGCAAAAAATTAACTAATTTTTTCAAAGGACTATTCCTAAAAGCCTTCAGTTTATGCCAAACTTGAGATTGACCAAGCTTTAGACTAACCAAACTTGAGATTAATCAATCTAGCGCATAGGCATATTGTGAATAAATTAGTCCTGCTCATAAACCAATGGCTTGCAAATATCACCCGCAAGCTGCATAACAATTTTTATTTATACCTGAGCGCCCTGCTTACGCTATTTGTGCTGCTGGACGCCAGCCTGTTTCACGTCGGCGAAAATATGCGTGACAAGGCATTTGACCTGATGGTTAAAAACCGCATCATCGTACCCAGGCCCGACCCGGACATTGTGATTGTAGACATCAACGAAGCCTCGCTCAGTGCCATGGCTGGAGAGTATGGCCGCTGGCCTTGGCCGCGCCAGGTGCTGGGTGAATTTTTGGAAAATATCGAGGCGCAGCAGCCCAAAGCGGTGGTGTTTGACATACTGTTCAGCGACCCGGACGTTTACAACCCGGACAGCGATGCCTATTTTAATGACGTGATCGCAGGCACAGACAACACATTTTTCCCCATGCTGCGTCTGGCACCCGAAAGCGACCATTTAAGCAAAATCACGCCAGACCAGATTCCCGGCGTCAATTATGTCAAACCAGATGACGGCACTTCACCAAGTTCCAAGCAACCGATAGCGATTGTTTTGCCGCATTTTGAAGCGGCACTGAATACCAAACATCTGGGCACACACAACATCTATCCGGACAAAGATGGCATCGTGCGCGAGTACCGGCTTTGGCATGATGAGCATGGCTGGATATTGCCATCATTACCACTGGCGGTAGCTAACTTTGCACCCATTGAACCCGCATCACCCACACAAAACATACTCATCAACTGGCGCGGCAAACCTTTCACCTATCAATTCGTTACATTCAGTGATGTGTATGCAGACATGGCTAGTAAAGTCAAAAAGCGCCCTGCCAACGAATTTAAGGACAAGATTGTGATTATTGGCTCAACCGCCCCGTCATTGTTTGATCTTAAAGCAACGGCCATGGCTAAAGCGCACCCGGGCGTAGAAATTCTGGCAACTGCCATTGACAACGTCAGGCACAATGACGACCTCAAAGTGTGGCGCGGTAAAATACCTTATATTCTGGTGAGTCTGACACTTATCTGGCTCACTGCGTTAGCATTTTTCCGCAACATGGATCGTGACAAACTGACCACTGTGTTCAGCAGCAGCCAGATTACCTTGTTGGCACTTTCATACACTGCAATTAACCTGACTAATACTTACCTGGACTTTACCGGACCAATCACTTGGGCCGTCATGTATTTCAGTATTGCCAAAATATATGCACTGGCGAATGACCGGGCCATGCAGCGCATTTTAGCCAGCGACGTTGAATCAGGCAAAAGTGGTGCAAATATACTGCTCATGCCCATTGTCATTGAAAGTCAGATGTCATTCACCGATAGCATGCTTAAAAAATTAAGCCATAAAATTGAACAGCAACTACAACAGCCAGCGACTGTCGAATTTGTTAAAGGTACACAAAGCGGCATCTGGGGCTTATTCAGCGACATGGTGTTAGTAAGCTGGGCATACACAAATACCAATCAAATTGAAGCTGACGCTGGCGTCAATAGCGAGCCTAATAAGGCGCAGCAGGATAAGGCGCAGCAAGATAAGGCACAGCAGGATGCCATACAGCTAGCCGCTAACTTAAGCAGGTTATTACAAAACTCAGGTATGCCAGATGATGCAAGTGTGCGTTACGTAATGCATACTGGCACATTGAACACAGAAAAGCCTATGGCAAGTCAATGGCGAGGTCTGTTTGCACAGGCAATTATCAAGCTGGATATATTGGAAAGAGAACCATCATGAGATTAAAACTAAAAGCTTTGCTTTTTATAGCGCCCCTGTTTTGCTGGCAGGCAGTTATCGCTGCTGAAACCGGTACGGCCCTGAAAAATGACACTTTGCGCAAAGAACCCTATGCTGACGCCAAAGCCGGTGGCAGCCTGACCCGAGGTGAACCGGTAGATATATTAAAAAAACAAGGTGCATGGCTCCAAATCAAAACCAAAAAAACCACCGGATGGGTACGCTTGCTATCAGTTAAACGTGGCGTTTCAACATCTGGCAATCAAGCGGCTGGCGTACTCGCTGCCGCAAGTGGCCGCGCGGGCACGGGTCAGGTTGTATCTACCACGGGCATACGCGGCCTGAACGAAGAAGAATTAAAAGCCGCCAAGTTTAATGAAACTGAAGTTAAAACGCTGGAAGGCTACACCTTAAGCGCTGATGAAGGACGCCAGTTTGCTAATGCCGGCAAACTGAAACCAATAGCATTTGCAAATTTAAAAGCTGCGAAAGGTGATACAAAATGAATACTCGTAAAAACCTGTTAATCTCAACATTAGTTGCCACGGTATTGGGAACAACCAGTATGCAAGGCCTGGCTTTCGATTTTAAAGGCGCGCTTAAAGAGGCGGTAGAAAAAGAAATCGGGCAAAAACCCGAAACAGCACCTAATGAATCATCGCAAACACCTGCTGCCACTGACAACTCTTCAGTAGCCAAGAACAATGAACCAGAATTCAACTGGAAAAACCCAAGCCAAGAAGAAGAAATATCGCTAGGCCGCCAGATTGCAGGCAACTTGCTGGGCGCTGCCCCCCTGGTAAAGGATGCCGCGCTGCAAAAATACGTAAATTCGGTTGGCCGTTGGGTTGCATCGCAATCCGAGCGTCCGGATCTGCCATGGCGATTTGGTGTGATTGAAAGTGAAGATATCAACGCTTTCGCTGCCCCCGGCGGTTACATCATGGTGACCAAAGGTTTGTACCGCAAATTAAGCAATGAAGCACAACTGGCCGGCATACTAGGCCACGAAATCGGTCATGTTGTAAAAAAACACCAGCTTAAAGTTCTGCAAAAACAGCAGTTATTAAATATTGGTGCGGGATTCCTAAGTGACAAGTACGCAAAAGATAACAAGCTGGTGAGCAAAGCCATAGGCACCGGCGCTGAAATCAGCGCACGCAGCCTGGATAAATCTGCTGAATATGAAGCCGATAGACTAGGTTTAAGTTACGCCACTCGTGCCGGTTACGAGCCTTATGGTTTGACCGAAGTGTTGCAGGCTATCGGTCAAACCAACAAAAATGACGGCAGCGTTGCGCTGCTATTCAAAACTCATCCGCATCCGGATGAAAGGCTTGTGGCACTAGGTGACGCCATCGGCAATAGGCTAGACAACATCAAAGACGGTAAAACTCTGGAAAACCGGCTGTATCAACTGAAAAATTAACGCCTGCTCACAGAGTTATAACCGATAAATACAAATGCAAGCTTTGCAGAAGCAATAAAAGCCTACCTGTCTTTCCATTGCTTCTGCATCTCAATAAACATGAATGATGCTGTCCAGGTAATTAAAACCAAGCCTGTCAATGCTTCCAGCCCCGCCAGAAAACGTATATCACCCGTAGCGACTATATCGCCAAACCCAAGCGTGGTGAAACTTACAAACGAGAAATAAGCACAATCCATCAAGCCACTGTTAAAACTACCGGTGAGCGTACCAAATCCAGTGTAACTCACCATAAAATAATAACCCGATAGCGAATACCCATATTTCAATCACATGCGCAACCAATGCCCCAAAAACCCCTATTAATACGCGTATCCGGTGCCTGATTAGCATTTTTGGAGTTAAACTCGAAAGTGCATTCAGCACTTCAAAATGAATTAACACTGCAATTGCAACAAGCAAACTATTAAGTACAAAAGCAGCAATCATGTTATGGCTCTATGGTATCCATCAAATCAAATCACGCGCACGTAATTCCGCCTTGATGTAAGCATAGAAAATAGGTGCAGCGACCACCCCTACCAAACCAAAAGCGGCTTCCATACACAGCATAGCAATCAGCAGTTCCCATGCGTTGGCACGAATCTGCGTACCGACAATACGTGCATTTAAAAAATATTCAAATTTATGAATAACCACCAGATACAGCATCGATCCAATCGCCACACTCAGCGATTGACTCAGGCTTACAATGACAATCACCGTATTCGATATCAGGTTACCAATTACCGGAATCAGACCAACGACAAATGTGATGGCAATCATGGTTTTAATTAGCGGCAAGTGAATGCCGGTTGCCGGTAAAACAACGGCTAAATAGATGGCAGTAAAAAAAGTATTCACTGCAGAAATGCGTATTTGTGCAAAAACCACACGACGAAATGCATCACTGAACAAACTGATACGGCAAGCCAGCGCACGTGCAAATGGTTTAAAGTGATCTATAGTCACCGCTTCACGCAGCGCTATGATGCCACCGATTATCATGCCGATTATGATGTGTACGGTAATACGCCCGGCTTCCTTGCCCACTAACTGCAATTGATCGGCATGTGTACGCAGCCATACTGTAGCGAGCTCCTTGAATGCAATTGCGTCTGCCGGTAAATGCTCCAGCACCCAGCCAGGAAGAATTTTGCGTGAATCCTCAAGTATCTGCGCCATTTTTGCCAACAATACAGTAACGCTGCCAGCGTCTGACCGCAAAAAGGCAACAAGGCTGGCGCCAGCAAAAGCAAGCAAGCTGACTATAACAAACACCAGTATGCCGACTGCCCATATTTTTGAGTAATTACTGGGACGCTTACTAGGAAAACGGCGCGCAATATAAGGCGTAATGATATGCACCAGTTGAAATACCAGCAGGCCAGCTATAAGTGCCGGCAGCAGACTGAATTTGACTATAAAAAACAAACTGAAGGCAGCGAGTACCCAAGCTGATTTTTCATGAATAGTTGCTGGCGGCTGGCTGTTAATAGTCATAAACTTCTAATGCTTTCGATTAAATAAGCTTTACAACTTATTGTTTTATTTAAATCTATTTAAAAAACCAACAACCTCATCTTTTGGCAAACAAAGCTCTAAATCCACTCGCTCATTAAACGCTTTATTCAGGATAGTACCGTTACATTTACTCAGCACCTTGGTCACCGCATCCATTTGATTATAATGAATTGAGATTGCTATAGTTTGCATTTCAACAAAATCACCTATTTTCGCAGCATCCAGAGCCATTTTGGCCGTGCCACTATAAGCACGCGCTAAACCGCCAGTGCCTAAATTAATACCACCATAGTAACGTATCACCGCAACGCAGGCGTTAATCAGGTCTCGACCTTCAATCAACTTAAGTACCGGCATCCCCGCAGTTCCAGATGGCTCGCCGGCATCGGAAAAACGCTGAATAACTCCCTGCTCCGTTTTGATTCTAAAAGCATAAGCCAAATGGTGCGCACTTTGATGCTGGGTTGCAAACGCGCGCAAAGCGGCGCCCACCTCACGTTCAGTAGAACATTGCACCGCCATGGCGATAAAGCGTGATTTGTTTATGGTCTGCTCGGCAAAACCTGTTTGTAATATTGCCTGCAACTACTTGCGCCCACCCAATATACTGCCCAAAACACCGCGTACTATCTGGCGACCCAATTCAGAGCCAATGGTGCGTGCAACGCTTTTTGCTGCCGCTTCCAAAACGCTATCGGAACGGCTGCTGGAAGGCTTTTTACTACCGCCGCCACCCAATATGCCACCCCAATCAAAGCCCTGCTCAGCTTTAGCTTCAACTGCTGATTGCTGTGCACGAACATTTAACACCTCATACGCAGACTCTCGATCTACAGATTTCTCATAATAACCGGATAGCACTGAAGATCGGATAGTTGCGCTACGCTCCGCATCTGTTGCAGGCCCGACCCGACTACCCGGCGGACATATGAATGTACGTTCCACGGGTGTAGGAATACCTTTTTCATCCAGAAACGAGACCAAGGCCTCACCTACTCCCAACTCGGTAATCACTGTTTCCACATCCACTTTTGCATTCGCTCTAAAAGTGGTTGCAGCAGCTTTCACCGCCTTCTGATCACGTGGGGTAAAGGCACGCAATGCGTGCTGCACACGATTACCCAGCTGCCCAAGCACTACATCCGGGATATCCAGCGGGTTTTGGCTAACAAAATACACACCCACACCTTTAGAGCGAATCAAGCGTACCACTTGCTCAATTTTATCCAGCAATGCGTCTGGCGCATCATTAAACAACAGATGCGCTTCGTCAAAAAAGAATACCAGTTTAGGCTTATCCAGATCACCGGCTTCAGGTAGCTTTTCAAACAACTCTGAAAGCAGCCACAACAACAATGTGGCGTAAATACGTGGTGAATTAAAAAGCTTGTCACTGGCCAGGATATTAATCACGCCTTGTCCGTTGGCATCGGTCTGCATCAGGTCATCAAGATTCAATGCCGGCTCACCAAACAATCGATCTGCGCCTTCTGTTTCCAACTGCAAAAGTGCGCGCTGCACCGCACCAGCGCTAGCGGGCGATATATTGCCGTATTGCGCCTGATATTGCGCAGCATTTTCAGATACATACTGCATCATGGCGCGCAGATCTTTCAGGTCCAGCAGCAACCAGCCTTTGTCATCAGCAATCTTGAATATCGCATTCAGCACACCGCCCTGCACTTCATTTAGATTCAGCAAGCGGGTCAATAACAATGGCCCCATTTCGGCGATGGTGGTTCGTACCGGATGGCCTTTTTCTCCAAAAACGTCCCAAAACGTCACCGGGCATTTCGCGTAGCTGAAATCAGGCAACGCAAGCTGCTGCACACGCGCCTCAACCTTTGCATTGCCTCCGCCTTGTTGTGAAATACCAGACAAGTCTCCTTTAACATCAGCCATAAACACAGGCACACCAATTCTGGAGAAACCCTCAGCCAAGGTTTGCAAAGTCACGGTTTTTCCGGTGCCGGTTGCCCCGGCAATCAAACCGTGGCGGTTAGCCATTTTTGGCAGAATAAAACTCGATATGTTGTTGTTTTTAGCAATCAGAATTGGTTCGGTCATACGATTCTCTGCATTTATTTAAAGATTAAGAATTGATTAAAGATTCAAGTGCGCATAACGATACGGTTAAATACCCGGATTTTAAATACCTGAATTATTAAACATCAGGATTAAAAATCACCTTTACGTGCCTTGTCCATAATTTCCAGTAATATTGTTTCCAGCTCCTGTGCTGACTTCTTGGCACGCTCACTAGGGTTTTTAATGCTTTTTAAATCAAACGTCGGCCTATCCATAGCAATAAAAAGCTTTAGCTTGTTATTTGCGTCCGGCTTTTCGTATATGGCAATGCGGCAAGGTGCAAACACCAGAAACTCTGGATGATCCAGAATGATTTCCGTACCCTTGCTTAAGTTACAGAATGAGCGGACCTCTTTAATGCCTTGCGGATCTATGCCGCGCAATTTGATATGCTCGCCTATAGGGAAATTGGCAGGGTTCACGAAGTTCAGGCCTTCAGAAAGACTTTTCAAACTATCCACTACATCCTGATAACTCACGCCATCATTCACCGGTAACTCATAAATTGCAGTAGCAGGGTCAATGGCGGGCATGCCTGCCCTGACTTTACCCGTCAAACTCCAAAGCCTGGTCTCGGCTGGTTTAACCGAAGTACAAGCTACATTGGAAAACATTAAAACTATCACCAAGGCAGTTGTGTAAAAATTGGTGCGATACATCATAGTGCATCCTACCTTCTTCTAAGACGTTAATTTAATTAGACGTTATTTAATTATTAGTCGCTGATTTTGAGCGCAGCGTTCACCGCAGCGCGGTTAAAGTGTGGCGCAATCAGCTCAATAAAACCATACATATAAGCACGCAAAAATGCATCTTTACGTACGCCTAAATAAGTAGTGCTATCGGCAAACAAATGGCTCACGTCTATTCTAGCCAGATTAGCATCACGCTCTGGGTCATAAGCCATGTTGGCAAGTAAACCGACGCCTAGCCCTAAACTAACGTAAGTTTTAATCACATCAGCATCGATTGCAGTCAAAACAACATTCGGCGTTAATCCTGCATCACTAAAGGTCTGGGATACCAGCGTACCGCCGGTAAATGCAAAGTCATAAGTAATAAGCGGGTATGAAGCCAATTTTTCCAGCGTCAATGTCCCGCCTGTTACCAGCGGATGATTGTGCGGCACTACCACACAGCGATTCCAGTGATAGCAAGGTAAACATAATAACTCTTCAAAGCTGCTGATAGACTCAGTTGCGATACCGATATCAGCCTCACCACTCACCACCTGCTCTGCTACCTGGCTAGGATTACCCTGATGGATATTTAACTTCACCCCCGGGTATTTAGCCATAAATTCTTTAACAGCAGCCGGCAAACGATAGCGCGCTTGGGTATGGGTGGTAGCAATTGTCAAAGTGCCTGTTTCTACATCACTGAACTCATCACCGACACGTTTGATATTTTCAACATCACGGATGACTTTTGCAGCTAAATTAAGGATCTGCTGGCCAGGTTCAGTCAAGCCGGTTAAACGCTTGCCGTTACGCTTGAAAATCTGCAACCCCAGCTCTTCTTCAATTAACTGTATCTGTTTGCTGACTCCTGGCTGTGAGGTATACAATGCCTCGGCCGCATTAGTAATATTCAAACCATGTTTTACAACTTCATGCAAATATCGTAATTGATGCAGTTTCATAAACGTAACCTCAGCGCCATCTCGAAATATACAACGCTTATATAATTAAAAGATATATATATAGAATAACATATTCTTAAAAAAATAATTTATTCATTGCTATAGTTCGCGCCTGAACAAAAACTCAATAACGGATACTCCATATGGAATTTGGTTATATTATTTCTGGCTTTGCAGTAGGTATGTTAGTGGGCATTACCGGTGTTGGCGGCGGCTCCCTCATGACGCCTTTGCTGGTGTTTCTTTTTGGATTTAAACCAGCGATTGCCGTCGGTACCGACCTTCTATATGCAGCCATAACCAAAACCGGTGGTGTATTTGTGCACCATAACTCACACAAATCGGTTGATTGGCGAGTCGTATCATGGATGTCACTTGGCAGCTTACCCTCTGCCATTGCAACCATTTTTTTGATTAAACATCTAATCAAAATTGAAAAAGACATTACTGGACTGATCACCTTTACATTAGGTGTCGCGCTGATATTAACAGCGGTTGCCGTGCTGATACGCAGTTTTTTGACCCGGAAAAAGATTCGCGAAATTGAAGACAGCATCATCAGCAGTGGCCGTTTCAAGAAAATGCAAATACCGGCCACCATATTTACTGGCATAATACTGGGTTTACTAGTTACGATATCTTCAGTAGGTGCTGGCGCATTAGGCACGTTGGCCATTTTGTTTCTCTACCCAAAGATGAGCACATTGAAAGTGGTAGGCACAGACTTGGCACACGCCATCCCGCTAACTGCAGTAGCAGGCTTTGGGCATTGGTCATTAGGCCATGTTAATTTTGAGCTGCTAGGCACACTGCTGATTGGTTCACTTCCAGGAATATGGGTAGGTAGTCACTTGAGTGTAAAAATTCCAGAAAAAGTACTGCGCCCATTGCTGGCGACATTGCTGCTGATTATTGGCTTGAAATTTGTTTTAGCTTAATTTTTGAATTTATGACGAAGTTTTAATTTACATGTATAAATATGATGAAATAGATCAACAGATTGTTGATGAACGCGTAGCCCAATACCGTGACCAGGTGCGCCGCTATCTGGCAAAAGAACTGTCAGAAGATGAGTTCCGCCCTTTGCGCCTGCAAAACGGCCTTTACATTCAGCGCCACGCACCTATGCTGCGTATCGCCGTGCCTTATGGCATGCTATCGAGCAAGCAACTACGTAAATTAGGCGATATTGCAAAGAAATATGACAAAGGCTACGGCCATTTCAGCACACGCCAGAACCTGCAATTAAACTGGCCTAAGCTGGAAGATACTCCGGATATTCTGGCTGAACTGGCCACTGTTGAAATGCACGCCATCCAGACCTCAGGCAACTGCATCCGCAACATCACAACTGACCAGTTCGTGGGCATTGCCCCTGATGAAGTGATCGACCCGCGTGCCATGGCTGAAATCATGCGCCAGTGGAGCACTTTCCACCCTGAGTTCGCATTATTGCCACGCAAATTCAAGATTGCGGTTTCCGGCACCAAAGATGACCGCGCAATTGTGCAGGCACATGACATCGGCCTGGAGTTCTACCGTGACGCTAACAATAAAGTTGCGGTTAAAGTCTGGGTAGGCGGCGGCTTGGGCCGTACCCCTATCCTTGGTTCTGTTATCCGTGAACATCTGGACTGGCAGCACGCCCTCACCTACTGCGAAGCAATCATCCGTGTATACAACCTGCATGGCCGCCGCGACAACATGTACAAGGCTCGCATCAAGATTCTGGTAAAAGCGTTAGGCATCAACGAATTCCGCAACCAGGTTGAGGCAGAATGGACACACCTTAAAGACGGTCCGAATACCATTACCGAAGCTGAACTGGCGCGCGTGGCCAAGCATTTTGAAGCCATGCCTTATGAGCAATTGCCTGATCATGATGCCAGCTTCGATGCAGCCATTGCCAGCAACCCGGCATTCGCTGCATGGGCAAAACGCAGCGTGCATCCACACAAACAGTCCGGCTATCGCGCTGTAACACTATCTTTGAAGCCGCATGGACAGGCACCTGGCGACATCACTTCCGAGCAGATGTGGGCAGTAGCGGACTTGGCTGACCAATACAGCTTTGGCGAACTGCGCTCTTCACACGAGCAGAACCTGATTCTGGCTGACGTGAAATTAGGTGATTTATTTGCCGTATGGGAAAAAGCCAGAGCCAATGGTCTGGCAACGCCAAATATCGGCCTGCTTACGGACATTATCTGCTGCCCGGGCGGTGATTTCTGCTCACTGGCTAACGCCAAGAGCATCCCGATTGCCAAAGCAATTCAGATGCAGTTTGATGACCTGGATTACCTGCATGACATCGGCGATATCGAACTCAATATCTCAGGCTGCATGAATGCCTGCGGTCACCACCACATAGGCCACATCGGCATCCTGGGTGTGGATAAAGACGGTTCAGAATGGTATCAGGTTACCATCGGCGGCAAACAAGGTAATGATGCCAGCCTCGGTACCGTGATTGGCCCTTCATTTTCGGCTGAAGAGATGCCGGGCGTAGTGCAAAAACTGATCGAAGTTTATGTACAGGAACGCACCCCTGAAGAACGTTTTATCGACACGGTTCGCCGCATCGGCGCTGTACCATTCAAAAAACATGTGTACGCCAAAGAAGTGTAAGTTAAAGCAGAATAAGTAAAAGCAGAGATAACAATGAGCAATTTAGTAAAAATCGAAAATGGCACAGCCGCAGTTGGTCATGATGAGTGGACACTGGTAAAGCTGCCAGAAGCGCAGGTTGAAGAGCGCATTCAGGCTGGCAAGGTCGTGCTGTTCAAACTAACGGGCGAAAGCACGGTCACCGAAGAGCAGATTGCCAACACGGAAATCCCTGCTTCAGGCAAGATCATCGTGCCCTTAAGTGTATTTGTCGAACGCAACAATGAGCTGGCAAGCCGCATCGCTCAAGGCGAAGTTGGCGTCTGGCTGGCCACACACGAACTACTTGAATACCTCATTCAACAGCAGCCGGATTTAAATGCACTGCCAATTATTGCAGTATTTGTAGAGCGCTTTGCTGATGGCCGCATTTTCTCATTAGGTACACTGCTGCGCACACGCTATGGCTACAAGAATGAATTGCGCGCATTTGGTGATGTGCTGCGCGACCAGCTGTTCTTCCTCAAGCGTAGTGGTTATACAAGTTTTATCATTCGTAAAGATCGTTCAGCACAAGATGCTATAGCCAGCCTGAATGACTTCAGCAAGCCGTATCAGGGTGCGGTAGATGAGCCACAACCTGTGTTCAGACGCTACAACAGGAGCGCTTGATGGCAACTGACCTCGATCTCGGCCAAGTCGTCATGCTCAAGCCTGGCGCCAACAACCCGGCAACCAAGCCTGCCCTCACAGATGAGCTGGTCGCCAGCGTCAACCGCAAAGCAGACGCTGTGCATGCCCTGTTGAGCGCTGCCGCAAATGAATTCGGAAACGGCAACATCACTTTTGCCAACAGTTTTGGCGCAGAAGACATGGTGCTGACAGATATCATCCTGAATCACCAAACCAAGGCCATCGCACTAGGCATTGAGATTTTCTCACTGGATACAGGCCGTCTGCCAGCTGAAACCTATGACCTGATGGCTGAGACAGAGAAACACTACAATACCAAACTCAAAGTGTTTTTCCCGAGTGCCGACAAGGTTGAAACCTACGTAAACAGCTATGGCATCAACGCTTTTTATGAGTCAATCGACTTACGCAAAGCCTGCTGCCATATGCGCAAAGTAGAGCCATTACAACGCGCACTGAAAGGCAAAAAAGCCTGGATTACCGGCATGCGTGCCGAGCAGTCTGCCACACGCGTCAATCTGCCGGTTCGTGAATTTGACAGTGGCAACCAATTGGAAAAATTCAACCCGCTCAGCGACTGGACCGAAAAAGAAGTCTGGGCCTATATCCGCCTGCATGAAGTACCGTACAATAAGCTGCACGACCACTTCTACCCTAGCATAGGCTGTGCACCATGCACACGCGCAGTCGCCATGGGAGAAGATATCCGTGCCGGCCGCTGGTGGTGGGAAGACCCGACCCACAAAGAATGCGGGCTGCACGTTAAAAAATAGTTTATGAGAAATAATTTTTAATTTTATTGGCACTTTTCTGTGTTTAAACAGATATTGAAGTTCACAACATGACGACAACTAAAAAACCTTTATCTCACTTGGACTGGCTCGAATCCGAAGCCATTTACATCCTGCGCGAAGTCGCAGGCCAATGCTCAAACCCGGTGCTGTTATTCTCGGGCGGCAAAGATTCCCTGTGTATTTTGCGCCTGGCAGAGAAAGCATTCCGCCCCGGTAAATTCCCATTCCCGCTGATGCACATCGATACTGGCCACAACTATAAAGAAGTGATCGATTTCCGTGACCAGCGCGCTGCCGAACTGGGTGAACGCCTGATTGTGCGTTCTGTAGAAGATTCCATGAAACGCGGCACCGTAGTGCTTAAGTCACCTGACGAACCGCGTAATAAACATCAGTCTGTGACATTGCTGGAAGCGATTGAAGAATTCGGCTTTGACTGCTGCATCGGCGGCGCACGCCGTGATGAAGAAAAAGCGCGTGCAAAAGAGCGCATCATGAGTTTCCGTGATGAGTTCGGCCAATGGGACCCTAAAAACCAGCGTCCGGAATTATGGGATCTTTATAACGCACGTTCGCACAAAGGTGAAAACATCCGCGCATTCCCGATTTCAAACTGGACAGAGATGGATGTCTGGCAATATATCGAGCGTGAAAAGCTGGAACTGCCAAGCATTTACTTTGCACATCAGCGCGATGTAGTGATGCGTAACGGTGCCATCGTGCCGGTCAATGTACCGCTTACCAATGGCGAGACCATCATGCCGCCAAAAGCGAATGAAGAAGTGATCAACATGCAGGTGCGTTTCAGAACGGTTGGCGACATTACCTGCACTGCCCCGGTAATCAGTGATGCAGACAACGTATCCAAGATCGTGCTGGAAACAGCAACGACAACCATCACAGAACGTGGCGCAACCCGTTTGGATGACCAAACTTCCGATGCATCGATGGAACAACGTAAAAAAGAGGGTTACTTCTAAAAAATACTACTTAAATCAATTTATTGAGCACATTGCCGCGTTACGCGGTGCTCGAAATCCTCATGTACTCAATGTACATTCCGGTTTCTGCGCTCCGGGTGCCTTGCACTGCAACTCAATAAACCGCTTTATCTAGCATTTTTGATAATTTGAAAACTAAATTTATGAACACACAACATAACGATTCCAACCATAACGATAGTCTTTTGCGCTTCATGACTTGCGGCAGCGTAGATGATGGCAAAAGCACCCTGATTGGCCGTTTGCTATACGACACCAAAACCATTCTGGCGGATACGCTCTCACAAATCGAGCGCACCTCACAAAAACGCGGTATGGAAGCGGTTGATCTGTCATTGCTGACAGATGGTCTGCAAGCCGAGCGTGAGCAAGGTATTACCATTGACGTTGCCTATCGCTATTTCAGCACTGGCACACGCAAATACATCATTGCCGATGCACCAGGTCACGAGCAATACACTCGCAACATGGTGACTGCCGCCTCTACTGCTAATCTGGCCATCATTCTGATTGATGCGCGCAAAGGCGTATTGACGCAGACTCGCCGCCATACTTATCTGGCGCACCTGGTCGGCATTCCACACATTGTGGTGGCTGTAAACAAGATGGATCTGGTGAATTACGACCAGGCGATTTATGACAAGATCTGTGCCGATTACCTGGCCTTTGCCAACGAAATCGGTTTGGCACAGAGCAAGAGCGCTGCCGGCAACGATATCAGCTTCATTCCGATGTCTGCACTGAATGGCGATATGCTGGTAGACCGCCTGGATAACATGCCGTGGTACACAGGCGAAACCATGCTGGAGAAACTCGAAGTTGCGCCCACAGCGCACTCTGAACACGCGGAGCCATTCCGTTTCCCGGTACAGTTCGTATGTCGCCCGCACGCTTCAGACAATCCGGAACTGCATGATTTCCGCGGCTTTATGGGTCGCATCCAGTCAGGCGAGATCGCAGTAGGCGACGCAGTCACCGTGCTGCCAAATGGTTACACCTCAAAAGTAAAAGCGATTCAATTGGGTGAAGAAAAACTGCAGTCTGCAACTACCGAGCAGAGCGTCACCCTGCTGCTTGAGGATGAAATCGACACCTCACGCGGTGACATGATCGTGAAATCAAGTGATGTAAAAGAGCCAGTGAAGCAAATCGAAGCTTTTGTCTGCTGGCTGTCAGAAACACCGATGTCGACTGCGCGTACCTACATCGTGCGCCACACCACGCGTGAATCAAAAGCCAAGGTTGGCAGCATCAGCTACAAAGTAGATGTAAATACACTGGAACAGCAGGCCTCAACCGACCTGAAAATGAACGATATTGCCCGCATCAGCTTCAAGCTGGCTCAACCGTTGATGGTTGACAGTTATGCTGACAACCGCAGCACTGGCGCTTTCATCATCATTGATGAATCGACCAATAACACCGTTGGTGCAGGCATGATTGTTTGATTTAAGGTAAAAGTCCTGATAATTAAACATTAACGGCTCGCCATATAGATGAGTTTTCTTATAAAATAACGTTTTAGCTATTAAAGCTGTAAAGGATTAAAAATGACTTACGTCGTCACCGAAAATTGCATTCAATGTAAATACACTGATTGTGTGGATGTCTGCCCAGTTGATTGCTTTGTTGAAGGCCCAAACTTTTTAGCGATTAATCCGGATGAATGTATCGACTGTACTTTATGTGTAGCCGAATGCCCTGCTGAAGCGATTTTTGCAGAAGATGATGTGCCGGAAGACCAGCAGGAATATATTGCACTGAATGCTCGCTTGGCCAAACTATGGCCAGTAATTACTTCACGTAAGGAATCACTGGAAGATGCGGACGCGATGAATGGCGTTCCAGGTAAACGCGATTTACTGATCGAGTAAAACTACAACTGGCATAAAAATCAAAGGAGGCTTATCGCCTCCTTTTGCTTTTTATCAGTCCCACCTATCTAAACAGCAATGACCGCACCACTCAAATATCTGCAGCACTACCAACTCTCCCTGCAGGATAAAATTCGCCAGCTTCAGCAGCAGAATAAGCTCGGCGACTACATTGCACAGCGCTACCCGCAACCGCACACCATACAGACCGACAAAGCCCTGTACGAATACAGCAATGAAATCCGACAGGCTTATCTGCGCAACGCACCATTGCTGGATAAAGTGCATTACGACAACAGGCTAAGCATAGAGCATCATGCGCTGGGGCTAAATACTGCGATTTCACGGGTACAGGGCGGCAAGCTCAAAGCCAAGAAAGAAATCCGCATCGCTTCTTTTTTTAAAGAGACGCCGGAAGAATTTCTGCGCATGATCGTGGTACATGAATTGGCTCACCTGAAAGAACGCGACCACGATAAGGCTTTTTACCAGCTATGCCAGCACATGGAACCCAACTACCATCAATATGAGTTTGACTGTCGCGTATACCTATTATGGAAAAGCGACACCAAAAAAGTTAACGGCTAGTCCACAACTTGCTATTGCGTAACATCAGCCACCCAAAACCCAGATAAGCAGCCATGGCAATGGCCAAACCGGAAGGTGCATACCAAACCAATGGCACAACAAGCCCTGCCGACACTGTCGATAACAGCATCTGTATAAAAGCCTGGCCTGAAGCTGCCGTACCGCGTATTTTCGGGTGGCGATCCAATGCCGCCAAAGACAATATCGGCATTGCCAGCGCCATGCCAACATTAAACAGAGCAACAGGAGCTATGTTGTAAACAGCATTTGTTGGCAGGAGAAAACAAACCAAAATGTTTAGCATCACCATTAGCGCCATCCACAAATACGCGGTTTTAACGACTTTTCTTTGTGCGTACTTACCGGCTGCGCGCTTAGCAAGATAAGAACCCAACACCATGCCACAAACCGTAGGTATAAACATCCAGCCGAACTGATGTCCATTCAAGCCCAAATGTTTCACCAGAAACACCGGGCTCGCCAATACATATAGAAAAAATCCAGCAAAGTTGGCCCCTGTTGCGAACACTACATAATTGAACTCTTTATCGCCAAAAATAATACGGTAATCTTTAATCACCTGCTTAGCTGATAGTGGCAACCTTTTTTCAATAGGCATGGTCTCTGGCAAATAACGCATTGCTGCCAGCAAACTCACTCCAGAATACAAAGCTAAAAATATAAAAATCGCCTGCCAGTGAACGCCCAGCAATAAGCCGCCGATAATAGGTGCTACGGCAGGGGCAATGCCAAATAGCATCTGCACGGTAGCCATCACGCGCTGTGCCTGTGGGCCTGAGAATAAGTCGCGTACCATCGCCCTGGCTACAACATTACCTGCCCCGCCAGACAAGCCCTGCAGCGCACGAAAAAACCATAACGTTTCAATATTGGTTGCAAAAGCACAGCCTATTGAAGCGATAACAAAAACACCCAAACCCCATTTAATAGCAGCAATACGCCCGATGGAGTCCGAGATGGCGCCATGCCACAGCGTCATCAATGCATATGGCAGCAGGTAAAAAGTAAGGCTCTGCTGTAATTGTAATGAGCTTGCCTGCAGGTCACTTTCCAAAGCCGGAAACGCTGGCAGATAGGTATCGATGGCAAAAGGTGCCAGTGCTGCCAGACTGGCAAGCACAACGGACAAAAACAAAGGGGATGATTGGCTTTTCAACATAAACTCTCAAATAAAAAACGCGCCGCAGACTTGCATCGGCAGCGCGTTCAATTTAACCATAACTATACGATTTATGGCTAATGTTTTGGCATTTAAGGCAATGCGTGGAAATCCTTGGTCATATCCTTTAATTCGCCTGAAATAATGCGTTTAGAGTTCTTGTCATTACGGAACAGGATAGGCTGCGCTGCAATCACAGGGTTTTTCGCATCTTCAATCGCTTTTTCAATCAGATGATGATGCGGTGACTTACTACATACCGGGTCTGCTGCTTCTGCATCACCAGTCAGCAGGAATGACTGGCAGCGACAGCCGCCCAAGTCTTTTTCTTTCTCGCTGCAACTGCGGCATGGTTCTTTCATCCAGCTATCACCGCGGTATTTGTTAAATGCTGGTGAATCCTTCCAGCTCCAGCCCAAATCGGAATCTTTCACATTCGGGAATTTCATGTTTGGCAGAACGCGCGCTGAATGGCATGGCAGTACATCACCATTTGCCGTTACGATCATGAACACCTCACCCCAGCCGTTCATGCATTTTTTCGGACGATCGGAGAAGTAATCTGGCACCACAAAGAAAATCTTCATCTTGCTGCCGGATTTCTCCCTGAACTCGTTGGTGATGCGCTCTGCTTCTTCAACTTGTTCTCTGGTTGGCATCAACTGACTGCGGTTCACCAGCGACCAGCCGTAATACTGAGTGTTCGCCAGCTCAATATATTCCGCGCCGAGTGCATCCGCCATTTCCAGGATTTCTTTCATGTGGCCGATGTTATAACGGTGTATCACCACATTGAGCACCATCGGGTAACCATGACCCTTGATCATAGCCGCAACTTTCTTTTTCAGCTCGAAAGTCTTGGTGTTGGTGATGAAGTTATTGATCTCTTCAGTAATATCGTGCATCGACAGTTGGATATGATCCAAACCACCGTCTTTAAACGCTTGAATGCGCTTCTCGGTCAAGCCCACACCGGAAGTAATCAGGTTGCTGTAATAGCCGAGCTTTTTAGCTTCAACCACGATGTCTTCAATATCATCGCGCAGCAATGGCTCACCGCCGGAAATACCCAGCTGAATCGCACCAAGCTTGCGCGCGTCACGCAGTGCCTGTATCCACTGCTCGGTAGTCAACTCATTTTGCGTATGTTTGTCGTAATCGGTAGGGTTGTAACAAAATGCACAATGCAGCGGACAGCGATAAGTTACCTCTGCCAGCAACCATAAAGGCTGTGTCTGTGTAACGCTGGCAGCGACACCGTTATTGGTAGCTGCATGCACCACTTTTTGTACTACTGATTCACCTAAAGAGGCTTGTGTCATTTTGTTACTCCTAAACTCGCAGGGTTTAACCCCATTAATCCTTAAACTTTACGCAACCAGCCCTTGCTGACAGCAAGTTCAAACATACCGATAATATCCTTCTCAATATCTTCGGCATCGGGAAATGCAGCTTTTAACTCTGCCACAATATCCCCAACTGTTGCCTTGCCATCGACACGTTTCAGCACTTCACCAGCCCCACCATGCAGTTTGACCATGCCTTCAGGAAAAAGTATCACATAACTATTTTGCGCTTCTTCCCATTGAAAGCGATGATGGAACGCCAAAGCGTATACATCAGCATCTTGTATTTGAATATCCATAATGATTTTTCTTAGCTCACATTCATTACAGGCTGACGAAGATAGTCACGGCCTTCAACCTTAATATCAGTACATTGCAACATAATCGCATCAGCCATCACCCACAGCACATCCAGCTTGAATTGCAGAATTTCCAACGCGCGCTCTTGTAAGGCACGGCTTTGACCGAAATAGTCCAGGGTTACTTGCAGGCCCTGCTCTACGTCACGGCGAGCCTGTGTCAGACGGTTTTTGAAATACTGCATACCTTCAGGATTGATCCATGGGTACATGTCAGGCCATGAATCGATACGCTGCTGGTGAATATGTGGCGCAAACAGCTCTGTCAGGCTGGAACATACAGACTCTTGCCATGGGCGCTGTTTTGCAAAGTTGATATAAGCATCAACCGCAAAGCGCGTACCTGGCGCTACCAGTTTTTGGGACATGACTTCTTCACGAGTCAAACCAACAGCATGGCCTAAGTGAATCCACGCTTCGATACCGCCCTCGCCGCCTTCGGCAATCTGGCCGCTGCCGTCATGGTCAAAAATGCGCTGAATCCAGCCACGGCGCAGTTCACGATCCGGGCAGTTGGAAAGAATCGCAGCATCTTTCATAGGAATAGCGATCTGGTAGTAATAGCGGTTTGCGACCCAAGCCTGCATTTGCTGCTGTGATAATTTACCCTCATACATCAACACATGGATCGGATGGTAAATATGGTAGCCCTTACCTTTTTCACGTAATTTTGCTTCAAATTCTTCTTTGCTCCATGGAGCTAATTTTTCATTCGTCATTTTTTATAGTCCTTATAAGATAATGTCCATACCGTCGTAAGCAACTTCGATTTTATGTTCGTTCAAAATCGCACGTTCGGCAGAATCTTCACGCAAAATAGGATTGGTATTGTTGATATGTATCAAAACTTTGCGCACATCACCGAATTTATCCAGATTTTCAATCATGCCATTGCTGCCAGACTGAGGGTTGTGGCCAATGCTGCGTGCTGTTTTAGTCATTAAACCCAAATCTATCATCTCGGTATCAGTCCAGAAAGTACCATCTACCATGATGCAATCAGCTTGATTCATCAGTTCAGGCAAGTGTGGTTCAATCAATTCCAAACCGGGTGAATACCAGCATTTTTTACCGGTACTGATTTCTTCAATGAGCACACCAATGGTGTCGCCAGGTTGCGGATTATTACGATGTGGTGAGTAAGGCGGTGCCGCACTCTTGAGTGCAACCGTGGTAAATTTAAGATTGGGTACATTCGGCATGGTAAAACTAGTTTTGCCATCAATCGGCACATTGTGGTGATTAATGCCACAGTAATGGCCTAAAATGTTCAACACCTGATTACCTGAGGTTAGATCGCCATACACCATATCAGTACAGTAAATTTCACGCTTTACAGTGCCTTCGCGCAACATATACAGACCTGTGGTGTGATCAATCTGCGCATCTATCAACACGATTGCCTGAATGCCTGTATCACGCACGCCACGACCAGGTTGTAGAGGGGCAAAATCCTGTATTTGCTGCAACACATCTGGCGAAGCATTGAACAGCACCCAGTTAATACCATCACTGCTTACGCAAATCGACGACTGCGTGCGCTTGGTGGCCTTGATAGTGCCTTTACGCAGCCCATCACAGTTATAACAATTACAGTTCCATTGCGGAAATCCGCCACCGGCACCAGCACCTAATACATGTATATGCATATCAATCTACAATTCTTTAAAAACAGTTAACAACATTGTTATTTTATTGGAACAACTACATTTTCCGGCCGCAAGATATTTTTTTATAAAAAAAGGCTGTCTTGCGGCAGCCTTTTTTAAAATTAACGTATCCGCTAATTATTTGTTCATTACATACATAGTTACTTCAAAGCCAAAACGCATTTCAGTAGCTGCTGGTTTAGTCCACATAATAAAACTCCTTAAAATTAATTATTGGTTTATTTTCCGTTACTGCTAAATCGCTGTAACGTGAGAAGCATTGTGCGCCATGTGAGCCACCTGCAACACTGCGAAGTTATGGAATAAGTACTAAGTAAATTCATGATGCGGGCATTGTAAAATCACTACGGATTTATGCCCGCTAACCAAGGTATTATGCGCTACGATCAGCGCTGATGATTTCTTCCAATACAGATAAGAACTTGGCGTTTTCCGAAAACAATCCAACACTTACCCTTAAGAACTCCGGCATTTCGTAATTACCTACCGGGCGCACGATGATGCCTTTTTTCAACAACTCCTGATTGTATTTGGCCGCATTGCCGACTTTAACACTGATAAAGTTAGCAAAAGAAGGAATGTATTCCAAACCCAATTTATCAAAGCCCTGTTTTAATTGCGCCATGCCCGCCTGATTCAAGGCATAGGTGCGCTCGACAAAATCATCGTCAGCCAGCGAAGCAACCGCTGCCGCCTGAGCAATGCTGTTCACGTTGAATGGCTGGCGCACGCGGTTCATCATATCGGCAATATCGGCATGGGTTAAACCAAAACCAATACGCAAACCAGCCAGACCGTAAGCTTTAGACAAAGTACGGGAAATGATCAAATTATGAAACTCTGGCAGCCAATTAATCGCTTCAGACTTCAAATTAGCCGGCAGATATTCATCATAAGCTTCATCCAGCACAACCAGCACGTTTGCAGGTACTTTTTTCAGGAAAGCATATAACTCGTCCTTACCTAATAGTGTACCGGTTGGGTTATTAGGGTTGGCAATAAAAATCATGTGCGTATTGGCTGTAATTGCTTTCAGCATCGCATCCAGATCATGGCCGTAATTTTTCGCTGGTACAACTACGCCAGTAGCTCCCATCGCCTGCGTTACCAGCGGGTAAACTGCAAATGCATGCTGTGAATGGATGGTTTCACTATCATTGGTTAGAAAAGCGCGCGCAGCCAGCTCCAGAATATCGTTGGAACCGTTGCCGAATACGATCTGATTATGTGCAACATTGAATTTCTTGCTGACGGCATCGCGTAACGCAAAACTGTTGCCATCAGGGTAACGTGCAATATCCAGAATAGCTTCCTGTATTGCATACTCCGCCTTTGGGCTGATACCTAACGGGTTCTCGTTAGATGCAAGTTTGACGATATCTTCTACCTGCAAACCCATCTCACGGGCAAGCTCGGTGATAGGTTTGCCGCCTTGATAAGGTGCGATTTGACGGATATACACTGGAGCTTGAATAGTCATTTTTGAACAGTAAATAATTAGATTGTTAAGCTGGAACTGCTGTTACAGGCTTTAAATAATTGCTATCGGATAAGAGCCCAGATGTTTTAAGTATGAAGCGCGATCTTCAATTTCCCTGATTGCCGCCGCAACATCTGCGTTCTGCAGATGGCCTTCTATATCTACATAAAATACATATTCCCACATGCCCACCTTTGACGGGCGCGATTCAAGCTTGGTCATGCTCACGCCATGCTCAGCAAGTGGTGCCAATAATGACAATATAGCGCCGGGTTGGTTCTTTGTTGCCATCACTAGCGAGGTCTTATCTTTACCGGACGGTGCAACATCATGGGTTGAAATCACTAAGAAACGTGTTGTGTTTTTAGGATCATCTTCAATGTTTTCTGCCAGCACATTTAAATTGAACAGCTCTGCCGCACGCTTGCTGGCAATGGCAGCCACCGGTGTATTTTCAGTAGTTACCAGATCATGTGCCATTTGTGCAGCAAGGGCGTTACTGACCACAGCTTCACGCGTCACATTAGGCATCACTCTATTGAGCCACTCATGGCACTGTGATAACGATTGCGCATGAGAAAATATATGCTTGATCTTGCTGATATCCGGCTGTGCAGAAAGCAGGCAGTGATGCACGGGGATTGTCACTTCACCGCAGATTTTCAACGGACTGCTCAGCAACAGATCCAGTGTCAGGCCAACTGCGCCTTCATTAGAGTTTTCTACCGGAACAATACCGTAATCGGCCTGGCCGGATTCTACAGTGCGAAATACTTCATCAATTGAACCACAGACTACCGCACCTCTGCCCTGCCCAAATTGTTTTAACGCGGCTTCTTCACTATAAGTACCCAATGGTCCCAGAAAGGCAACAGTAAGCTCTTTTTCCAGTGCACGGCAGTTAGACATAATGCTGCGGAAGATATTTGTTACGGCTTCCGCAGGTAATGGCCCATTATTATTTTCAAGCAAACGTCTCAACACCTGCGCTTCACGCTCAGGACGATAGATAACGCCATCATCTTTCAGCTCGCCAATGTGACGGGCATGGCTGGCACGGTCATTAACGAGCTTTAGTATCTGCTCATCAATAGCGTCGATCTGATCACGGTGCTGCTTTAATTTATTAGTTGACTGTTGATCTGTCATGTCTAGTGAGCGCTTTCAAAAGCTTTCATATAACTGATCAAGGCTTGTACACCCTCAATCGGCATCGCATTATAAATAGAAGCTCGCATGCCGCCTACCATACGGTGGCCTTTCAATTGCAGCAAGCCATTAGCTTCTGCTCCCTTCAAAAATGCATCATTTAACGATTCATCTTTCAGGAAAAAAGGAATGTTCATGCGTGAGCGATTCGCAACAGCCACTTTGTTCACATAAAAATCAGTGCTATCAATATAGTCATAAAGCAGGTTTGCCTTGGCAATATTCACCTTCTCAATCGCAGCCACACCGCCCTGTTCCAGCAGCCACTCAAACACAAGACCGGCAATATAAATGCTGTAAGTTGGCGGCGTATTGATCATGGACTGATTTTCAGCCTGGGTTTTCCAGTTAAATACAGCCGGCGTCAGCGGTGAAGCTTTGCCTAACAAATCCTCGCGCACGATCACAATACACAAACCTGCCGGGCCGATATTCTTTTGTGCGCCACCGTAAATGACGCCGTACTTACTGACATCAATCGGTCTGGAAAGGATGTGAGAAGACATATCCGCCACAATAGGCACTTCACCTGAATCAGGCAGGCCATCAAACTCAACACCATTGATAGTTTCATTAGTACAGATATGCAGGTATTGCGCGTTTTTATTCAGCTTCCAGCTGCTGTATGCAGGCACATGCGTAAAATTATCAGCTTCGCTACTGGCCACCACATTGATCTTGCCATAAGCACCGGCATCTTCCACGCTGCGTTTAGACCAAGACCCGGTCACGACATAATCAGCCTCGCCGCCGTTAAGCAGATTCATGGGTATCACCGCATTCTCGGCAATCGCTCCGCCTTGCAGAAACAAAACCTTGTAGTTCTGCGGAATACTCAGTAATGAACGAAGATCTGCTTCTGTTTTAGCTAAAATACCGGTAAATTCCTTACCGCGATGAGACATTTCCATCACACTCATGCCGGAACCATGCCAATCCAGCATCTCTGCCTGGGCACGCTGCAATACCGCTTTTGGCAAAACCGCAGGGCCGGCAGAAAAATTATAAATTTGTGTCATTGATTACTTAAACCTTATTTTTAATCACAGATAAATTGACAGTTAAATCGATAGTTAAATCAGCAATTAGATCGATAGATAAATTCAAACAATAAAGATCACTATTGATCATTGGGCTCGGCAGCATCTACCGCAGAATCATCTGCGTCACCTTCAACCATATCTCCAGCAACCATATCTTCAGCGGTCATATCGTCAGTGCTTTCGTCATCATCTGTTTCAACGATTTTTTCGATACCGGAAAGTTTTTCACCTTCACCAAGATTGATCAAAGTCACCCCTTGTGTTGCACGTCCTAATTCACGGATCTCTTTTACTCGAGTGCGAATCAGCACACCACCGGTTGTGATCAGCATAATTTCGTCTTCATCATTCACGAGTTTTGCAGCAACCACCAAGCCGTTACGTTCACTTATAGCAATCGCTTTGACACCTTGCGTACCGCGACCGGAATGACGGAAATCCGCCAGCACGGTACGTTTACCATAGCCGTTTTCGGTAGCTACCAGCACTGTCTGCTGATCATTTTCAGCGATCAGCAATGACAGAACCTGCTGATCAGCAGCCAACTTCATGCCACGCACACCGCGTGTGGCGCGACCCATTTCACGCACTTCTTCCTCGTCAAACCAAACCGCTTTACCGCCGTTGGAAACCAGAATGATGTCATCACTACCGTTAGTAATTTCAGCGCCAATCAGGAAGTCACCTTCATCCAGATTAATTGCGATAATGCCTGATTTACGCGGATTGGCGAATTCTGTTAACGCTGTTTTCTTAACGGTACCAAGTGAGGTTGCCATGAAAATAAAGCGGTTTTCATCAAACTCCTTCACCGAAAGAATTGCATTAATTTTCTCGCCCTCTTCCAATGGGAACAGGTTAACAATAGGCTTACCGCGACTGGTGCGACTACCTTGTGGCACTTCATAAACTTTCAGCCAGTACACTCGGCCACGGCTTGAGAAGCACAGGATGTAATCATGGGTATTTGCCACGAACATCTTGTCGATAAAATCATCTTCTTTAGTCGCTGCAGCCTGTTTACCGCGGCCACCACGGCGCTGCGCACGATATTCATCCAGCGGTTGAGACTTGATGTAGCCGGTATGCGACAGCGTTACTACCACGTCTTGCGGGGTAATCAAGTCTTCAAGAGACAGATCCTGTGCATTCGCGACGATTTCACTGCGTCTCTTGTCACCAAATTGTTTTTTGATTTCCGTGAGCTCATCGGTGATGATTGCCGTCACGCGTGAAGCGTTTGCCAGAATATCCAACAAATCGGCAATCACATCCATCACTTCCTTGTATTCATTAACAATCTTGTCTTGCTCAAGGCCAGTCAAGCGTTGCAAGCGCATTTGCAGAATCTCCTGCGCCTGCACTTCGCTCAATTTATAGCCATTAGATGTCAAGCCGAAATCAACACTCAAACCATCCGGACGCGCTGCTTCCATCGCCGCACGCTTCAGCATTTCTTCCACCACTGGCGAATGCCAGGCTTTTGCCATCAGGTCTTTCTTCGCTTCAGGCGGCGTTGGAGCGGCTTTAATGATTGCAATCATTTCATCCACGTTTGCCAGAGCCACGGCCAAGCCTTCAAGCACGTGACCGCGCTCGCGGGCTTTGCGCAATTCAAATACTGTACGGCGTGTGACGACTTCACGGCGATGACGCAGGAAGGCTTCCAGCATTTGCTTCAGGTTCAGCAAGCGCGGCTGACCATCCAGCAAAGCTACCATGTTCATACCAAACGTATCTTGCAACTGGGTTTGTTTGTACAGGTTATTCAGCACCACTTCAGGCACTTCGCCACGCTTCAATTCGATTACTACGCGCATACCTGACTTATCGGACTCGTCGCGCAGGTCAGAAATACCTTCGATTTTCTTCTCGTTAACCAGCTCGGCGATTTTTTCGATCAGCGTCTTCTTGTTAACCTGGTATGGCAGCTCGTCAATAACAATAGACTGACGACCACCCTTGTCCATATCTTCAAAATGGGTGCGACCACGCATTACCACACGGCCACGGCCGGTACGGTAGCCCTCTTTAACACCGACAGTGCCGTAAATGATGCCGGCAGTTGGGAAGTCAGGCGCCGGCACCAGCTCGATCAGCTCTTCAACTGTTGTTTCAGGATTCTTCAGCAATGCGAAACACGCATCCAGCACTTCATTCAGGTTATGTGGTGGAATATTGGTCGCCATGCCCACAGCAATGCCAGAGCTACCGTTAATGAGCAGGTTAGGAATACGCGCCGGCATAATGAGCGGCTCATGCTCTGAACCGTCATAGTTAGGGCCAAAATCAACAGTTTCTTTATCAATATCGGCTAGTAGCTCATGTGCGATTTTCGCCATACGGATTTCGGTGTAACGCATTGCCGCCGCGTTGTCGCCGTCCACGGAACCGAAGTTACCCTGGCCATCTACCAGCATGTAACGCAGCGAGAAATCCTGCGCCATGCGCACGATAGTATCGTATACAGCAGTGTCACCATGCGGGTGGTACTTACCGATCACATCGCCAACAATACGCGCGGATTTTTTATAGGGCTTATTGTAGTCATTTGACAGCTCATGCATCGCATATAAAACGCGCCTATGCACTGGTTTTAAGCCGTCTCTTACATCAGGTAATGCACGTCCTACAATTACGCTCATTGCATAATCAAGGTAAGATCTGCGCATCTCATCTTCTAAACTAATCGGCAGGGTTTCTTTAGCGAACTGATCCATATTTTTACTGACTTTTAGTGATTTTTATATTGCCCAAATTTTAGCATGATTAGCGCGCAAATTAACGGTTTTAACCATACTTTTAGCATTGTTTATGACGTAAAAAAATCAGGGTAAATTCACCCTGATTTTGTTCACATGCCGCAGCTGCCAGCAAGCTATTTAGTAAGCATTGCCAAATCAGCTTTCAAGTCTTCAACATGCTCCAAGCCAACAGCAATTCTCACCAAGCCATCTGTAATACCTGCAGCTGCGCGCGCCTCTGCTGTAACGCGGCTATGCGTTGTTGAGGCAGGATGGGTAATCGTACTCTTTGCATCGCCTAGATTAGCTGTTATAGAGATAAGCTCGGTTGCATCAATCAATGCCCAGGCGGCCTGCTGCGCAGTCTGTCCAGCTTTTGGTTTCACTTCAAAACTGACAATGCCACCACCGCTTAGCTGCTGACGCATTGCCAGCGCATGCTGAGGATGCGATGCCAGACCAGGATAATGTACGCGTGATACTTGTGGCTGCGCTTCCAGCCATGCGGCCAACGCAAGCGCGTTTTTAGCATGCGCTTCCATACGCACATGCAACGTTTCCAGCCCCTTCAAGAACACCCAGGCATTGAACGCACTCATGGTGACACCTGCCGTGCGCAGGAAGCCGTACACCGGCTCCATCAGCACCTTGGATCCTAATACTGCACCACCCAGGCAACGCCCTTGGCCGTCAATGTATTTGGTTGCGGAATGAATCACAACATCCGCGCCTAATGCTAATGGCCGCTGAATAGCCGGAGTGCAGAAACAATTGTCCACCACCAAATATGCCCCAGCCAAGTGCGCAATATCGGCAAGCACTTGTATATCGCATACCTCGGTTAAAGGGTTAGACGGTGTTTCCACAAAGAACAGCTTGGTTTTGCCTGTCACTGCCGCCTGCCACTCATTGGGATCAGTGAGGGAAACAAACGTCACGTCCAAACCCCAGCGCTTAAGAATATTACCGAACAACTGCACACTGGTGCCAAAAATGCTGCGCGACGCTACTACATGATCGCCCGCCGAGCACAAACCCATTACACAAGCCAGAATAGCCGACATGCCGCTGGATGTAGCCACACATTGCTCAGCACCTTCAAGCGCCGCCAGCTTGTTCTGGAACATGGTTACCGTCGGATTGGTGAAACGCGAATAAATATTCCCCGGCTCGGTACCGCCAAAACGTGCAGCTGCCTGAGCTGCGCTGTTAAATCTGAAACTGGAGTTCAGAAACAGCGCTTCGGAGTTCTCTCCGTATTCGGTCATCTCGTTACCTGCACGCACACTCAATGTTTCTGGATGGAATTGTCTTTTGGTCATAGCGATCTCAATATGTCTGGATAATAAAAAACCCGTTTAAGCATTAAGCTAAAACGGGTCTTTTTTTACTCGCTTTAGCTGTATTTATAATGCGCCCGCAAGCTGAGTGTGGCCTTGTTTAAAATTGGCAAACTCAAATCAGCGCAACTTCATGTTAGTACTATGCTAAAACCGAGTCAAGTACCGTACTGCAATAATTTACTGGTGCTTTAATAATCACCAAAATCAAGCTCGCTCCTCAACTTCCAGCTCATTGCTGTTAATTAAATTCAAATCCAGCTGCGTGATCGAGTTAGCTGGTTTCTGACTTTTTTTACCGTCAGCACGGGCAGATTCAATCTTCGCCAGATAAGCTTCACTGATATCACCGGTCACATACTTGCCATCAAAGCATGAGCAATCAAATGCCTTAATGTTTGGATTTCTTAACTTAACATCAGCAATCAAGGCGTCCAGATCCTGGTAAATCAATGCATCGGCACCGATTTCTTTACAGATTTCTTCATCGGTACGCCCGGTTGCCAGCAACTCATCACGGCTAGGCATATCAATGCCATACACATTCGGGTAACGCACGGGAGGTGCCGCTGAAGCAAAATAAACTTTGTTGGCACCGGCGTCTCGCGCCATCTGCACGATCTGCTGTGAAGTTGTACCGCGAACGATAGAATCATCCACCAGCAATACATTCTTACCCTTGAATTCCATACCGATAGGATTCAACTTCTGGCGCACGGATTTCTTTCTCAACGCCTGACCTGGCATGATAAAAGTACGGCCGATATAGCGGTTTTTAATGAATCCTTCACGATAATCCAGACCTAAAGCCAAACCTACCTGCAATGCGCTGGGACGGCTGGTATCCGGAATCGGAATCACCACATCAATCTTTTTATCCGCCCATTCCCGCTTAATTTTATCGGCCAGGCTCTTGCCCATATCCAAGCGTGTTTGATAGACAGATACGCCATCAATCACTGAGTCCGGACGTGCCAGATAAACATATTCAAAAATACAGGGATTCAATTTTGCATCATCAGCACATTGGCGAGAGTAAAAGTTGCCATCCATATCAATAAATACGGCCTCACCCGGCTCTACATCGCGTACCACCTGAAAGCCCAGCACATCCATAGCCACGCTTTCAGAGGCAACCATATACTCGGTGCCTTTCTCGGTTTCGCTCTTGCCAATCACCAGTGGACGGATGCCATTTGGGTCACGGAATGCAAGCAAACCAAAGTTTGCAATCATTGCCACTACCGCATAGGCGCCTTTACAGCGCTTATGTACGCCCGCAACTGCATCAAAGGCCATGTCCGTATTAAGCACCGCATTGCGAGATGTTTTTTCAATCTCATGTGCCAGCACATTGAGTAAAACTTCAGAATCAGAATTAGTATTGATATGACGAAGGTCCTGACGGAACATTTCTGACTTGAGCTGTTCGGAATTAGTCAGATTACCGTTATGGCCCAACACAATACCAAATGGAGAGTTAACGTAAAATGGCTGAGCTTCGGCTGCATTTGAAGAACCAGCTGTCGGGTAGCGCACATGGGCAATACCGGCATTGCCGGTTAAATTACGCATATGACGAGTCTGAAATACATCTTTTACCAGACCGTTATTTTTATGCATAAAAAACGTATTGCCATCACAGGTGACGATACCAGCCGCATCCTGCCCCCTATGCTGCAACACCAGCAAACCATCATACAATAACTGGTTAACTGGATTTTTACCTACAATGCCTATAATTCCACACATGTATCGAACCTTAACTGATTAACTTCTATTTAAAATAATAAATTCTTAGTCATATTTAACATGCTTTGCTATGCCGTCAGGCAGCCAAGGCATCATACTGATCACCAAAGCTTCAATTGGCGCGCTAAACATTGCGTTTTTCCATCTGGCGTCTTTGGGTACCTCTGTCAGCCCGGCCAAAAATACCAGCACGCAAACAATCAATACACCTCGAAACACACCAAAAACAGCACCCAATAAACGGTTAAGGCCGCCAAGCCCAACTTTCTTAAACACCGCAGATATGGCAATTGCCAGCAGACTGGTCAGCAACAGCGTAGCTAAAAACAGTACCAGAAACGCAGCCAGTATACGCAGCGAATCAGTTGGAATGTCTGCCGGCATCATCGGCAACAACTGGCCGGTATAAGTTCTAGCGACATAAAATGCGGCAACCCAACCAAGTATAGCCAGCACCTCTCTCACCATTCCGCGCATTACACTGAATATTACCGACAACCCAATGATGGTTAGCACTGCATAATCAAAAACGGTCATTGTTTTCTATCTCGCTAGTTTCAGGCTCAATCGTTTCCAGTCACCATGCCGGATAATCCAATTTCCTTTATCTTGGCTAGCGCAACACTTGCATCCTGACGCGAACTGAAATTACCAGCTTTAAGGCGCAAGCTCTCACCTTTGGATGTTTTCACTTTTTCAGTATGGGTGCTAAAACCAGCCTGCTTTAACTGCTCCTGCAAGCGTTTAACGTTAGCAGCATCTGAATAAACACCTACTTGAACTGTAAATGATTCTTTTTGTTTGGCAGGAGGAGGAGTTTCTGGTTTAGTGGTTTCTACCGCTTTTGCTTCAATTTTCTTATCAACCACAGCGGCTGCTATAGGCTCTGCTTTTTTATTGGCAGCGTCTTTTACTACATTGTGCTCTACTGCATTGTGCTCTACTACAGGTGCTTTAACATCCGAATCAGGTGCTGCCTTGTCTTCAGGCGTCCTGTCTTTAAGCGCACTGTCTTTAAGCACCTGGCCTTCAAGCGCCACGTCTGTTGGTGCAGGGGCGGCTTGTTGCTGAACTGGCTGTGGATTAACCGGCACTTCTGTAACTGAGTTTTTCACTACGGGCTGAGGAGTAACATTTGCAACTTCAGGCATGGTGATTTTGATTGGTTCCTGCTGAGCCAAGACTGCTCTATCCTGCAATATTTGTGGCAGAACAATTACCATCAGCAGCACAAGGGCTACCGCACCCACAAGACGGCGACGGGCCCTCTTCTTTAGCGTCAGCTCCTGCTCATTTGGTAAATCAGGTGGCATTACTGCTTCCTTCAAAAATGGATATCTGCATATTGGGTTAGGTACTGCATTACACTTGAAACGGTAAAGAAGGAACCAAACACGACTATTTTATCATTTTCGCTTCTATCAATACAGACTTCCGTATCAATACATGCCTGCTTACATGCAGCGGCTGCGGTATCAAAAATTTTAATTTTTGCTTGCGGCACAACTTCCAGAATCACTTTAACCAACTCATTAACAGGCGCACGTCGCACATGATCAATGTCGGTAACGTACCAAAAATCAATCTCATCCTTTACCGCACTCACCACGCCTTTAATATCCTTATCGGCGAGCATTGCGAACACGGCAATAGTTTTACCAGCCTTTGCCGTTGTTACGCTTGAAGATTGCACTCTATGCGCTTTAAGATTTTTTGCAAGTGCCTCTGCAGCATGTGGATTATGCGCCACATCAAGAATCAACCACGGCGATTTTGAAACGGTTTGAAAACGACCGGCAAGCTTCACCTCAGACATGGCGGCTGCTATGGCATCAGCATGTACCGGAAGAACCGACTGCAACGATTCAACCGCAGCAACAACGCAAGATGCGTTCAACAACTGATAACTGCCTTCCAGCGCCGGCAAAGGCAATGTATATACAACTTTTCCATTTGCAAGATAATGCCAGCCAGACGCTAAAGCTTCATAGCCGAATTCGTGCTGGATGCACATAAAATCGGCACCGACTTTCTGCGCGCAAGCGATTAAGCTTTTTGGTGGATTAAGATCGCCGCAGATGGCAGGTAATGATGGGCGGTATATACCGGCTTTTTCCGCGCCTATGCTTTCACGGTTATCGCCTAAAAATTCCTGATGATCAATATCAACACTGGTAACAACAGCACAATCAGGTTCAAATGCATTCACTGCATCCAATCGTCCGCCAAGGCCTATCTCCAGCACTGCAATGTCGATTGCGCTCTGTGCAAAGTGCCACACCGCAGCCAGCGTGCCTACTTCAAAATAGGTAAGCGCGATTTCGTCATCTTCGGCATTTACACCCAGCCTCGCCCGCTCAACCGCCGCAAAGGCTACACAAAGAGCCTCATCGCTCGCCTCAACACCGTTAATTCGCACACGTTCGTTATAGCGCAGCAAGTGCGGCGAAGTGTAACAGCCAACCTGATAGCCGGCTTGCCTGTAAATCTGCGCCAACATCGCGCAGGTGGAGCCTTTACCGTTAGTGCCTGCAACAGTGATAATTTTAAAATTAGGCTGCAATGACAGCCGCTCAAGAACCCGTTTAACACGCTCCAAGCCCATGGCAATTGATTTGGGATGGAGTTGTTCAATATGACTTAGCCATGCGGCTAAGTCTCTGTGTGGCATGCTGGATGACAAGTCGTCTTTGGCTGGCAAACCTCTTGGTGACAATTCTTTAGACATGTAAAAAAATCTCAGGTCTTACAGAAACCTGCAACATAACTACCTCAACCAACATGACCGTCTCAGCAACAAGATGCACTTCCAGCATATCTCAATTAGTTAAGCCGCAGCTGGTAAACGCATTAAATTAGCCAACAGTGAGGCGAGTCTGTTACGCATTTCACGACGATCGATAATCAAATCAATCGCACCATGCTCCAGCAGGAATTCAGCGCGCTGGAATCCATCAGGTAAAGTTTCGCGCACTGTTTGCTCAATCACACGTGGACCGGCAAATCCGATCAGTGCTTGCGGCTCAGCAACAATCACATCGCCGAGCATGGCAAAACTTGCCGAGACGCCGCCCATGGTAGGATCCGTTAACACTGAAATAAACGGCAAACCTGCGTTACTTAATTGCGTGAGTGCCGCGCTGGTTTTAGCCATTTGCATTAATGACAGCAAACCTTCCTGCATACGTGCACCACCACTGGCTGAGATACAGATAAAGGCCATTTTGTTATCAATAGCAGTCTGCACGCCACGCACAAAACGCTCGCCAACAACGGAACCCATTGAACCACCCATGTATTTAAATTCAAATGCAGCAGCAACAACCGGAACGCCTTTAATGGCACCTTGCATCACAATCAAAGCATCTTTCTCATTTACTGCCTTTTGTGATTCTTTAATGCGTTCAGCATAGCTTTTGCTATCCTTGAATTTTAAAGGATCAATTGGCTGCACATTGGCACCAACTTCAAACTGACCTTCAGCATCCAGCAATTGTACAAGTCGCGCACGTGCACCAATGCGGTTGTGATAACTGCATTTCGGGCATACTTCAGCGTTGTCTTCCAGATCTTTACGGTAAAGCACTGACTGGCAGGACGGACATTTGATCCATAAACCTTCAGGAACAGTTTTTTTATCGCTACCTACAACTCGCTTAATCTTTTGCGGTAATTTATTTAACCAGCCCATGGTGTATCCTTTTATTTATTTGCAGCATCAACTGCTGTTTTTAATTCAGTCATTAAAGTAGCAACGTTTTGCAGCAGGTTATCGTCATTGGAGGCTTCAATTGTCTGTACCATGCGACTGCCAACCACTACTGCATCTGCAATCGCGGCCGTTGCTTTTGCTGTAGCCGCATCACGAATACCAAAACCCACGCCTACTGGCAAATTAGTCTGCTCGCGAATTGAAGCCACGCGTTTTGAAACTTCTTCAATATTCAGATTGGCAGCGCCAGTCACACCCTTCAGTGAAACATAATAAACAAAACCACTCGCCTGGCTTACGATCAAATCGACGCGCTTAGGCTCAGTAGTCGGTGATAATAAAAATACGGGGTCGATATCACGTGCACGCAATTGTTTAACAAAATCGCCACATTCTTCTGGCGGATAATCAACGGTAATCACACCATCAAGATCAGCCGCTTTTGCGCGGTCAGCAAACACTGTAGCGCCGATTGCTTCAATCGGATTGGCATAGCCCATTAGAATAATCGGTGTTTTCTGATCAGTCTGGCGGAAGGTTTTCACCATATCAAGCACTGCTGTCAAACCGACCTTGTGTACCAGGGCACGCTCACTGGCGCGCTGAATCACCGGGCCATCAGCCATCGGGTCAGAGAACGGCACCCCCAGCTCAATCATATCTGCACCATGTTTAACCAGCGTATGCATTAAATTAACGGTATGTTTGGGATGTGGATCACCAGCGGTGATATAAGGAATTAGAGCGGTTTTACCTTGCTGTTTTAAGGTAGCAAAAGTTGATTGAATACGTGACATGGTTGATTTTTATATCGTTCTGATTTTATTGGGGTTAATTTATATGGTGGTTAATTTATAAAGTAATGTTGGCTAACTTGGCGACGGTATTGATATCTTTATCGCCACGACCTGATAAATTAACCAAAATTATTTGATCTTTACGCATGGTTTTAGCCAGCTTTTCAGCATAGGCCAATGCGTGGCTAGATTCCAACGCAGGAATAATACCCTCAGTGCGGCATAGATTATGGAATGCTGCCATGGCCTCATCGTCAGTAATCGCAACGTACTCAGCGCGTTTGATATCTTTCAGCCACGCATGCTCTGGCCCTACACCGGGGTAATCCAGGCCGGCAGAAACTGAGTGCGTTTCAATAATCTGACCATCCGCATCCTGCATCAGATAGGTACGGTTACCGTGTAACACACCTACCGGGCTATTCGCAGTTAATGGTGCTGCGTGCATACCGGACTCAATACCGTGACCAGCAGCCTCAACGCCGATTAAACGTACGTTCGGCACATCAATGTAGGGATAAAAAATACCCATCGCATTTGAACCACCACCTACACAGGCGACGATAGCATCTGGCTGATGACCAACCATTTCCATCATTTGTTCTTTAGCTTCAACACCAATAACAGCCTGAAAATCACGTACCATCATTGGATACGGATGTGGCCCTGCTACAGTGCCGATGATGTAAAAGGTATTGTGCACATTAGTCACCCAGTCGCGCATCGCTTCATTCAGGGCATCTTTAAGGGTTTTGGAGCCGCTTTCAACCGGCACTACGGTAGCGCCCAGTAGTTTCATTCTGAACACATTAGGCGCCTGACGCTTTACGTCCTCGCTACCCATGTAGACTACGCACTCAAGACCCAAGCGTGCTGCAATTGTTGCAGTTGCCACACCGTGTTGACCAGCACCGGTTTCGGCAATCACACGTGGCTTGCCCATACGCTTAGCCAGCAAAGCCTGACCGATAGTGTTGTTGATTTTATGCGCACCGGTATGATTCAAATCTTCACGCTTCAGATAGATCTGAGCGCCACCGACTTTATCAGACAAGCGTTTGGCATGATAAATCGGGCTGGGACGGCCAACAAAGTGCTTTAAATCATATGCAAATTCAGCCAAAAACTCCGGATCATGACGATATTTCTCGTACATTACTCGCAGTTCTTCAAGTGCCTCCACCAAAGTTTCAGCAACAAACGTTCCACCATATTGACCAAAATGCCCACGTGCATCCGGCATATCATATAACTGCATTATTCACTCTCCAAAAAACCAGTGCATCTAGTATTGTAGGTACCTACTTTATATAAACCTGCTGCATAAATGCCGCTATTTTAGCTGCATCTTTAATTCCTTTTGATATTTCTACACCACCGCTTACATCCACCGCGTATGGTTTAACCTGATTGATTGCCTGCGCTACATTTTGCGCGTTTAAGCCGCCGGCCAGTATAACGGGTTTGTCCAATGCTGCAGGAATAAGGTTCCAATCAAACACATGCCCGGTGCCGCCTGCCACACCATCAGTATATGTATCCAACAGCAATGCTTTTGATGCAGAAAAATCTTTCGCACATTGTACCAAATTTGTGTCGGACTTAACGCGTATTGCCTTGATAAATGGCAAGCCATAACTTGCGCACTCTTCAGGAGTCTCATCGCCATGAAACTGTAGCAAATCCAGTTTAACCTGCGAAATCACCTTACGCACAAACTCGACCTCTGCATTTACAAACAAGCCAACCACACTGACAAAAGCAGGCACTTTTTCAGCTATCTTCGCCGCCTGCTCAAGCTGTACATTACGCGGGCTTGGTTCATAAAAAACCAGGCCTATAGCATCAGCACCGTTCTCAACCGCACTTATAGCATCTTCAATACGCGTAATACCACAAATTTTAACTCGGACTCTCAATTAACAATCCCTATCAAACACCCTTAAGTTTATGCAAAGCAAACCGACCAAACAAGATCAACATTGTAACGCTAAACCAGCACATGCAAGGCGTCTACCGAGGCCGCCGGCAGCCCCCATTTTTCGTCATAACCCACACCGGTTAAATAAAGCCCGCTTGGCGAAAAAGTCGGCGGCGATAAAGTTCGGTCACGCTTTTGCAGCAGCTCCTTAATATAATCCGGGGGATAAGCACCCTTGCCCACATAGATAAGCGCACCAATCATGTTTCTTACCTGATGCTGTAAAAAAGCATTAGCAGAAAAAGAAAATACAAAATAGCGGCCAGACACCAGTACTTCGGCGCGCGTCAGATTCCTTATCGGCGATTTGGCCTGACATTCCGCTGCACGAAAAGCGCTAAAATCATGCTCGCCGACCAGATAGTTTGCACCCTCCTGCATTGCGGCAAAATCCAGTGGCAAATGGAACCAGCCAGCTTTATTGGCCATCAGGGCAGAAGCAACCGGCGCGTTGTAGAGCAAATACTGATAACTACGGCTGAACGCAGAAAACCTCGCATGAAAATCTTCAGCCACGAGATGCGCCCATTCAACCCTTACCGTTTCAGGTAAATTGGCATTGACGCCACGCACCCAGGCAGATAATGGTCGCTCGGCATCAGTTTCAAAATGCACAATTTGGCCAAGTGCATGCACACCAGTATCAGTGCGCCCCGCAGCATGCACCCGTATAGGATGTTGGGCGATAGCCGCAATTGCAGTTTCTAATGCATCTTGCACTCCACAGGACGATGGCTGGCTCTGCCAGCCACAAAACTGTGCGCCGTCATAAGACAGGCCTAAGGCAACCTTCATAAAAAACCCCGATAAATCATAAACACAAACAACAGCAATAATAAAAACAGCAGTAATTTATCGATCAAATTAAATGGTATCTTCTGAAACGTGACATTGGCTTGCAAAGGCAAACCGTCAACACTTGCGTGAATTTCATCAAGCTGATTAAAACTATAACTATCCTTTACAGCAAGTTCCTCAACGTAATCCAGCGTGAGCATTAAACGTGCAGCAAACCGCTCAACGTTTAGACCTATAAACTTGAATGGAATAAGCAGCATATATAAACCCAGCAGCAATTGCTCTCTGGAACTGCTGATCAGCAATAAACTTAATGCCGCCAGTGCGATTAACAACTTTTCTATCTGCTGCCAGCCTAGTTGCAACCCTTCAAAAGTAGGAGAAAAATTCACCGGGAACAACGGAATCAATTCACCTGGCGTGCCAAATGCATAAATAAGCAGTAAAGATAAAAATAACCAGCGCATCCGCCGCACAGCGTATAAAAAAGCCTTATTTTTCAAGCGTAAAAAGAGCAGACAAAAAAACATCAGCAGCCCAAACAATTCAGCACTGCTAGCCACGCCAGTAAGCAGCAGCAGCGATATAAAACACAGTATTTTTACCAATGGATGCATGTGTAGCTAAAAATCAACTTATAAAAAATACATAAACACTGAATGATACTATCGCAAACGTAAACAACTGCAAAAACTACTGATTCAAAAAATTGATTCAAAAAAATTATTGTCGTTGAATAAAAAAGCCGAGCACTATGCTCGGCTTTTTTATTCAATCATTAAACCATACAAAAAACTATGCCAAACTGGCTAACAAGCTCTCTGCTGTTGCACGCTGCTGAGGTCCACCATCTTTTAAAACCTCATCCAGTAAATCACGCGCACCTTCTACATCATCCATATCAATATAAACCTTGACCAAGTCCAACTTGATATCAACATCGGGATTTTCGGCAGCCACCTCGGTTACTTGCTGAGTTTCTGCTACTTGCGGCTCGCTATCGCTTAAATCCAGATTGATCGCAGAGAAATCAAAATTATTAGTCTCATTCTGATTTGCAGCAGACTCAAAGTTAACATCCGGCTGATTTTGATTATCAGCTAACGGAATATCAAATGAGATCTCTTCCAGCTTGGCATCATGTGCTTGACTTGGTGACTCTTCCGCAGCTCCAAAATTAAGATCAATACCCTCCAGCGCACTCACCCCTGCTGACTCATCGTTTGAGGAAGTTGATGTTTCACCAAAGCCCTCAAAATTAAAGTCAACATTATCCAGCACACTGACTTCAGCGTTTGCATCATCAGCTTTTGTCGCTGCATCTGCAAAACCTTCGAAATTAAAATCGGTAGATCCAGTCGCAACTTCGGGAGTTTCTATTACCGGCGCTTCTGCCGGCGTACTGGCGAAATTAAAGTCCAAACCCAAGTCTTCATTTTTGGCATCATCCGCCTGGCTTGATGCAAACAACTCAATTTCCTGACTATCGCTTACTGAACCAGCTACTGAATCAACAGGTGCAAGCTCCTCGACCGGCATGCTAAACGGATTATTCGGAAGCTCTTTTTCAGCCGCAGCTAATTCCTGATTCTCTGAACCAAACGATCCCAGATCGGGGAATTCAAAATCCATAGAATTATCAGCTACAGGCTCGGCAGCCGATGCCAACGGGCTTATATTTTCAGCCTGCACTACAGCAATAGATTCTTGCGGAGCGCTATCGGCAAACTCACTGCTCATATCTCCCAGATCAAAAGACTCGTTTTCCAATTCGTTTTTATTTTCAGCATCCGCGACAGGAGTTTGCATGGCAAGTGAATCTGTAGCTTCTGCGTTGAATTTAGGCTTATCTTCAAAAGAGAAATCCAGATCATTATTTAGGTTCAAATCCGCGTCAGTTGAGACAGAACCAGCAATTTCCGGCATCGCCGTCGCCACTGAAGAAGGTATTTGGCTGATATCATAAAGTGGGTTGTCAGGTTCTACCGTAACGCCCAATTCGGCAACTTTAGCCCAGGTAGGATCATCAGCACCTAAAGTAGTATAGAGTTCACCGGCGATTGCCTCAAACGCAGAAATGTCTTTTCGTGCTGCATACATTTCCAGCAGTTTTAAATGCAGCTCATAACGCTTGGGTTCTTTGGAGATAGCATCTTTCAAGATTTCCTCTGCCTGAGCATCACGGCCATAAGCCATATATACCTCAGCTTCAGCAATCGGATCCACATCATTGGTATCGATCATGCTGCCATCTGCACTCTGTGCAAAATCGGTAAGGAATGAAGTATCTGCGGTACTTGCCGTGCCAGTAGTGTTTCCAAACACGGTATTTGCACGTAAACCGCCAGAAGTTAAGATACCACGTTCAAAGCTATCCAATTCTCTTCTACGTTTATTACGCAGATACATCCAACCACTGCCTAATAGTGCGATGCCAGCAGCTCCGCCCAACATTAGCAAATCTACACTGCCCAGCAAGTTATCCAGAAATGAGGGTTCAGGTACCGGCTCAGGCTGGAGTGGAGCTTTTGCTACGGTTGGAGTCTTTTTAACAGCTTTAGCAGGTGCATCTTCCTTCTTGGTCACTTCTGCAACAGGTGCGGTTTTAGCTGCCGGTGCAACTACCGGCGCAGCCGTATCCGCAGGAGCTGCTGCCACCTGTGCAGGGGTTGTTGCCGGGGTTGGTACTGGCGTAACCGCTGCGGTTACCGGAGGTGTCACAGCGGCAGCAGTCGCTGCCGGCTTGTTTTCAGCTGGCTTATTTTCAACTGGCTTGGCAGAGACCTCGGCATTTTTTTGCACTCCAGCCATAGCCTGATTTTTAAGCGCCAGCAATTTTTGCATATCTGCAATTTGTGCTTCCAATGCTGCTGTGCGCTGCTGCGATTCTTTTAAAGCCTTGTCACGCGCCGTTGCTTCTTCCTGCAAAGCTAAAACCTTTGCATCAAAATCAGCACCAGCCTTACCATCCTTAGCCGGAGCTTTGCCGCCAGCTGAAAGTTTAACAACGTCCTGGGGGCCGGCTTTGGCAGGTGTGGCTTTGTCTTCTGCTGCGGTTATTTTTCCCGATGCGGATTGTTTCTGCTCAGTTTCCTCAGCCACAGGTGCTGCCAACACATTACCGGCAAGACTGTTACGGTACGCATTCCAGTTTGCAGAATGCACTTTCACTTCTTTTTTGGCCTGCTGAGCATCTACTGCAACCAAAGCCTCTTTAGAAGGCACTTTGATAATTTGACCAACCTTCAGGCGATTCATGTTGCCGTCTACAAAAGCATTTTTATTGGCTTCAAATAAACCTACCAGCATTTGGTCTAGACTGACACCTTCAACCTGAACATCCTTGGCGATTGAATTTAATGTATCACCACGATGACTGGTCACTTCTGCCGTATCGCTTGCTACGGCAGCTGATTCATCTTTCGGCTCGGAAATTCTAGCTGCAGATTTTTTTAATTTTCTACTTTTAGCAGCTGCTTGATGAGTAATTTGAGTGTTAGAACCAAACTGATTCGACACACTAGCATTTGAAGTAACAACCGGCTTGTTAATAGCTGATTTATTAACCGGCTCTTCACTGACCTCTTGTTTGTATTCTGGAGGATCAAGCAAAATGGTGTATTCGCGCTGCAAGCGCCCTGACGCCCAATCAACCTGTATCAGCATATCCAGATACGGGTCTGTAATAGGCTGCAGCGATCGCAGCCTTAATGCGGGCGAGCCGTCCGCATTTTTTATGAGTTCCACCTTGATATTGTTATGTACGCCAAGACGCGGGATACCCTGCACAGCATAAGCTTCTTCAGAGGCAACCGCAGCAGACAATGTGGAAAGTTCATCGGGTGTGACCGACAAAAGTTCGATTTCTGCCTTAAGCGGCTCGCCCAAACCTGAATTGATATTGAGCTTCCCCAAGCCCGCGGCTAAACCATAAATCGGCATAAATGCCAGGCAGACCGCTAATGATATTTTATTTATTTTAGACTTATGCACATTGCTACCTTTAATCAAACTGATTTCTGCGATATGAAAATAACATCAAATAGTTAGCTATGCAAGCTCATAATACACATTATGTTCAGCCGCTATGTAGCATAGGGTCATCACAGCTACAGCAGCAACTACAGTCTAAACAATCAGTCTATTATTTTTCTATTAAAATCCGCAACATACGACGCAAAGGCTCAGCTGCGCCCCACAGCAGCTGATCGCCTACTGTAAATGCTGATAAATAATCATTACCCATATTCAGCTTGCGCAAGCGACCTACAGGAGTAGTCAATGTACCGGTAACAGCAGCCGGAGTTAACTCTTTCATGCTGGCTTCGCGCTCATTAGGTACAACTTTAGCCCATTGATTTGCTTCTGCCAGCATTTGGTTGATTTCATCCAATGGCACATCTTTTTTGAGCTTGATGGTCAACGCCTGGCTATGGCAACGCATAGCGCCAATACGCACACACAAACCATCGATCAGCACCGGATTAGCTTCGCGACCAAGAATTTTATTGGTCTCAACGCCGCCTTTCCATTCTTCCTTGCTTTGACCATTGCCTAAATCCTTGTCAATCCAGGGAATTAAACTTCCAGCCAACGGTACGCCAAAGTGGGCGGTTGGAAACTCTTTATCCCGTAACGTACCAGCTACTTCACGATCAATTTCCAGAATTGCCGATGCTGGATCTTTCAAGAAATCGCTGGCAACACGATGTGCTTCACCCATCTGCTTGAGCAATTCACGCATATTCTGTGCACCGGCACCTGACGCTGCCTGGTAAGTCATTGAAGTTGCCCATTCAACCAGATCCGCCTTGAACAAACCGTTCAAAGCCATCAGCATTAATGACACAGTACAGTTACCGCCAACCCAATTGTTGCTACCGTTGTGCATAGCATCTTTAATCACATGCAGGTTAACCGGGTCAAGAATAATGACTGCGTCTTTTTCCATACGCAGCGTTGAGGCAGCATCAATCCAATGGCCTTTCCAGCCGGAATTTCTTAATTTCGGAAATATTTCAGTGGTGTAATCACCGCCCTGGCAGGATACGATTGCATCCATGGCCTTAAGCGCATCAATATCTTTGGCATCCAGCAGGGGCAATGTTTCTTTACCTACATTCGGACCCTTGCCGCCAACTTGTGAGGTAGTGAAAAACTGTGGTTCAATCAGCGCAAAATCATTTTCTTCCATCATGCGTTGCATGAGCACAGAACCAACCATACCGCGCCAACCTACAAAACCGACCTTTAACATGTTAATTATCCAAATTTAAAATTACTGAAATGCCGAACCTGATTCAGCGAATTATCACACCAGATTATGCTACAGCGTTATAGCGCTGCAACCACCGCATCACCCATGGCTGCACAGCCAACCTTGTTGGTGCCTTCAGTCCAGATATCAGCGGTTCTGAAGCCTTGTGCCAAAGCTTTTTTCACTGCATTTTCAATACGCAGAGCATTTGCTTCATCATTGAACGTATAACGCAGCATCATGGCGGCAGATAAAATTGTCGCCAATGGATTAGCTACATCCTTACCGGCAATATCCGGCGCAGAGCCATGGCTAGGTTCATACATACCTTTATTATTAGCATCCAGCGATGCTGAAGGCAGCATGCCGATTGAGCCGGTCAACATGGAAGCCTCGTCAGAGAGAATATCCCCAAAAATATTGCCGGTCACCATCACGTCAAATTGCTTAGGCGCGCGAATCAGCTGCATTGCTGCGTTATCCACATACATGTGGCTCAACTCGACTTCTGGGTAGTCTTTTGAAATTTCGATCATTACCTGACGCCACAGCTCAGTAGCCTCCAGCACGTTGGCTTTATCAACCGAACATACTTTTGCCTTTTGTCCCTCTTTTTGACGTTTCATTGCGATATCAAAAGCCACTTTGCCGATACGGCGAATCTCGGACTCTGAATAGCGCATAGTGTTAACGCCTTCACGCTCACCATTTTCTAAAGTGCTGATGCCGCGTGGCTGGCCGAAATAAATATCGCCGGTCAATTCACGCACAATCATGATATCCAGACCCGAAACCACTTCCGGTTTTAATGTTGATGCCGAAGCCAGCTCAGGATAAAGCAATGCCGGGCGCAAATTCGCGAACAAGTTGAGCTCTTTACGAATACGCAATAAGCCACGCTCAGGACGTAAATGACGCTCCAGTTTGTCATATTTCCAGTCACCAACCGCACCAAGCAATACGGCATCCGCGTCTTTTGCAAGCTGCAGCGTTGCATCCGGCAACGGATCGCCAGCCGCTTCATAACCAGCACCGCCGATTGGCGCTTCGGTCATTTCAAGGTTCAGATTAAGCGCATTTAATACCTTAACGGCTTGTGCAACGATTTCCGGTCCAATGCCATCACCTGGCAACACTGCTATTTTCATTCTTTACTTTCTTTCTACTGTTATATTCATTTATCAACTATCGTAAGGGTTAATTCATCGCACTTATTCAAGATCAATTTTTTTCAAGATCAATTTTTTATACGATCAATTTTATTTACGATCAATCAAGATCCTTCAACATCAGCCGCGCCTCTACCCTTACATCTTCAATGGCATGCACAATTTCATCTGTAGCCTGCTTATCTTCGCTGAGTTGGCTCCATTTTTTTGCCCAAACCTCTTTCAGCTGAACAGCTTTGTTTTCCACCGTAGGCGCTACCAGCATACCCATGTCCTGAATCAGGCCAATTTTCACCCAGCCATTGCGAGGGGTTCCCTCTTCCGTACTATGATCGTAATGAATGGCGTAAACCAATTGCTCCAGACTTGCCAACTCTTGCAGCATACCAAATGCAGCCTCACGCACATTATTATTGCTTTCGGTTTTTTCGGTTCGCCAAACGTTGTAACTAAAGCCTACAAATGCAAATAAAAAGCTGAAAACCGAGATGACAACAAACCTTTTTGTTCGATCTGAATTGTTGCCATCTAATAAATCAAACATTCCAGCCCCCGTGCAAGTACAAGCAGATTATGCTGTAAACAGCCAAGGCTGAGCTTGGCGATGTTTGGCTTCAAATGCTTTGATTTTATCTTGTTGCTGCATTGTTAGACCGATATCATCCAATCCATTCAACAGGCAGTGCTTACGGAATGCATCCACTTCAAATGGGTAAACATCACCACCTGGAGTAGTCACAGTCTGCGCCGCTAAATCGACATCAAGCTTGTAACCTTCATTTGCAGCCACTTGCTTAAACAATACATCTACAATTTCAGCATTCAATACAATTGGCAGCATGCCGTTTTTAAAACAATTGTTAAAGAAAATATCAGCAAAACTGGATGCAATAATCACTTTAAAACCGTAATCTTCAAGTGCCCATGGCGCATGTTCACGGCTAGAACCGCAACCGAAGTTCTCACGTGTCAGCAATACACCGGCACCCTGGTAACGTGGCTGGTTAAGCACAAAATCCTTATTCAGCGGACGCTTGGAATTATCCATACCTGGCTGACCCTGGTCTAAATAACGCCACTCATCAAAAGCATTCGGGCCAAAACCACTGCGTTTGATAGACTTTAAAAACTGTTTTGGAATAATAGCGTCGGTATCCACATTTGCGCGGTCTAACGGTGCCACCAAACCTTTTAATTGCGTGAAAGCTTGCATGTTATTTTCTTAAATAAATTATGTTCTATAAGAGGATAGCTTACTTAGTCGATTTTTGAATCGCTTCGCCGCCCTTTTCGAGATCCTTGCCTATACCTTGCACTGTATTGCAAGCTGAAAGAGACATTGTTACCAGCACAAAAAAGAATAGCTTATTCATAAACTTAAATTTCCTAAATTATTGGTTAATTACAAACTTCTTACATCGACAAAATGACCGGCCACCGCTGCTGCTGCTGCCATTTCCGGGCTTACCAGATGCGTGCGGCCACCCGGGCCCTGGCGGCCTTCAAAGTTGCGGTTCGATGTAGAAGCGCAGCGCTCGCCAGGTTCCAGCCGGTCGGCATTCATCGCCAGACACATTGAGCAGCCTGGTTCACGCCATTCAAAACCTGCATCCTTGAAAATCTTGTCCAAGCCTTCTTGTTCAGCTTGCGCTTTTACCAAACCTGAACCAGGTACAACCATTGCCAACTTTACGTTAGATGCTACATGTTTACCCTTCGCAACAGCTGCCGCCGCTCGCAAGTCTTCAATGCGCGAGTTGGTGCAGGAGCCGATAAACACTTTATCAATCGCAATATCGGTGATCGGCGTATTTGCAGTTAAGCCCATGTATGCGTAAGCACGCTCCCAGTCACCACGCTGCACGTCATTTTTTGCCAAATCCAGACTAGGCACTTTACCGTCAACGCCGACTACCATTTCCGGAGATGTACCCCAAGTCACTTGCGGTTGAATTTGCTCAGCTTTCAGCGTGACCGTTGCATCAAATTTTGCGCCTTCGTCACTATGCAATGTATTCCAATAAGCCACAGCGGCATCCCACTGTTCAGCGCTTGGCGCAAACGGGCGGCCTTTCACATAATCAATAGTTGTTGCATCCACAGCAACCATACCAGCACGCGCACCGGCTTCGATCGCCATATTACATAGCGTCATGCGACCTTCCATACTCAAACCGCGAATAGCAGAGCCTGCAAACTCAATAGCATAACCAGTACCGCCAGCGGTACCAATCTGGCCAATAATCGCAAGGGCAACGTCTTTAGCCGTTACACCTTTTTGCAACTCGCCTTCAACACTGACCAACATCGCTTTTGATTTCTTTTGCACCAGGCATTGCGTTGCCATCACATGCTCAACCTCTGAGGTACCGATACCATGTGCCAATGCGCCAAAAGCACCATGCGTACTGGTGTGGGAATCACCGCAAACAACCGTCATGCCTGGTAAGGTGGCTCCATGCTCAGGTCCGATTACGTGCACGATACCCTGACGCGCATCCATAAACGGAAAATAAGCTTTCGCCCCAAACTCGTGGATATTGTCACTTAAGGTTTCTATCTGCAAGCGCGCAACAGGGTCTGCAATGCCTGCCAAACCTTTATCCCAGCCTGTGGTTGGCGTGTTGTGGTCAGCAGTTGCGACAATAGAAGAGATGCGCCAAGGCTTACGTCCGGCCAGTCGCAGACCTTCAAAAGCCTGCGGACTGGTGACTTCATGCACCAAGTGGCGATCAATATAAATCAACGCTGTGCCGTTTTCTTCGGTCACAACATGGCTATCAAATAATTTGTCGTATAAAGTTTTTGCCATAAAAATCTCTTTTAAGAGCGATTCGCTATGTCGCGTGCTCGCTCACTCCTAGCCTATACAAATCATATGTCTGCGTCATTCGCTCCGCGGCTTCTTGCGCCTCATCTCTTAAAAGCGATTTTTGACGTTTACTTATGACTTAGTCTCTAAAATTACCGAATTGCAACGGAAAATCCGTTACGTTCTTTTTAACAAATGCAATTGCATCCTGCAGCACATCGCGTTTTGCGCCATTCACTCGCACCGTATCGCCCTGTATGCTGGCCTGCACCTTCATGCCGGAATCTTTAATCAGCTTGGTGATACGCTTCGCTAAATCACTATCAATGCCGGCACGGATTTTCAAATCCTGTTTTACCTTGTTACCTGATATCTTTTGGACATCTTTATGGTCAAGGCGTTTAGCAGAATCCGGCTCTTTCTTTTCCATGGCCGGCAATAAAATATCTTTTACCTGATCGAGCTGAAAATCGTTATCACCGAATATGGTGATAACGCTATCCTTTTCATTCAGCTCAATTTTGGCTGAAGTACCTTTAAAGTCATAACGATTGGTAATCTGCTTACCGGCGGTATCAATCGCGTTTTTCAACGCAACCATATCGACTTCTGAAGAAATATCAAAACTAGGCATTTAAATCTCCAACAAATTTTTCAAGCGATAACTCTGCCAGGCATTTTCGCGCAGACAGTACGCATAGTACGGCAAGCGAAAATAACAACGCATAGTTGAGCCATAATTATTCAAAGTGGCAGACGTAGTCTAGTGTCTCTACTGTTTCTATATCAAACGATGAGTTACCTGGCACAGTAAACTTCTCACCTGCTGAATAAGTTTTCCAGGACTCTTCACCATTCAGGCGCACTTTACACACGCCAGCATTAATTTCCATCAGCTCAGGCGCCACTGTATTAAATGTAAGAGTGCTTGGAAAAATAACGCCAATAGTGCTGCGAGTGCCATTTGGAAACATCACAGTGTGGCTTACACATTTACCGTCAAAATAGATGTTGGCTTTCTTTTTTACGCTGACATGATCAAATTGCGCCATTTGCTTTAGCTTTCATTAAAAATCAAAACTCCATTATCGCAGAAAAGCGCCACCTATCCAATAAACGGCTAAAACACACTCTGTTGTAATTACAGAATGCCAATCAAATTTGTCGGGAGATAAAAAAGAACAACAATTGCAAGTGGGAGGACTGAAACCCAAGCAGAGGGCTGTCATCACAAAAAAGCAAGCTCCTGTGAGATTACCCCAAGAGCTTTTTGGTTTGCATCACAATTTCTTCTGCTGTGGCATTATCGTATGTGAATATTGTGCACTTAGCTGTAACCTTCATGCGTGTAGTGTTGGTGCTTATTGGCTCAAGCTGTATCTCAATATTTCGCCCGGTAGATTTAGCCTCAAAGGATACAATGCTACTTTTGGCATCCGTACTCTCTGAAACCACTGCAATTTTCATGCGGCCCAGTGCTTTTGCAGTTGCAACCCTAACCTTGGAAGCAGGTGCTGTAAACGTGCGAATAGTTGTGCCGCCCATAGTGTAATTAAGTGCGGCTGAACCACTTACTCCAGCCGCCGTAGTCACAGCAGGGACACATCCGGCCATTAACGTCATATTGGCAAGCAAAAAACATGCTGCTGAGAAAAATCGCATTACCACTCCCCTAAATTCCTACCAGAACCAGATTATTATTGCCGCAACTAAACTAAAACCATATTCACATTAAATTAACCTTATGGCAGCACCTGATCGATTTCAATATCAACAGATCTACCATCAGGTTTTATCGCGGCGGTAATACCCTGCAAATCACCAGCCTGCTGCTTTGCGTCTCCGGTTTTAGATACGCGAGCCACCAGCACCACTTCATTGGCCTGTGAAAGCTTGTGGGCAGGCATTATCGAGTTTGCATCATCCAGATGATAGCTATAGGGCAAATTGCCGGCGGTTGTACGCACAATGGCTAACGGCATGGGCGGCCCTTGGGTAGCACGTGCAAAAATGAACACCGTTGCCGCCGTGTCGAGCTTGCTGATGAGCTTGGGGGAGATGCTTACCGTGCCAGTTACGCTGGAACGTTCACTCACTGCTGCGGCAAACGGCTGCGAGAGTTCTTTCTCGCCGATTAGAGTCCTGGCCTCGCTTAATGAAGCTTTAACCTCCGGCAACAATTCTGAATCTGCGGGCAGGTTCTGTTGCAGGCGCTGCCAATAATCAATGGCCTGCTTATAATCTTTGCGGTCAAAGGCAATTGTTGCAGCCAGCATTAATGCCTTAGGATGATTCACATCAAGCTCAAGCGCCTGCTTGACCAGCGCTTCAGGCTTGCCGGCAAGCTTATGCCCATTCGTCACCGCTAGCGCATCGGCATAATCAGCCAGCAATTGCGGATCATCCTTGATGATATTCACGGCTTTTTCATAGGCAGGTATCGCATTGGCATGCTGCCTGAGCTCTACATATGACCTGCCCAATAAAGCCCAGCCTGCACCATCACCCGGATTCTTTTCAAGCTTCTGTTTCAGCGAAGCCAGCAAAGGTTCCAAATCAGTCATCATCGTACTGTTATTCAGGGTGCTGTGTTCTAGCTTCGCCTGAGAAGTGACATCAGGCGAAGCAGCCGGGATTGAAATAGAAACAGGGCTACCAAGCTTGTAATACAGCAACGCTGCTGCTAAAGGCAACACCACCAGCAAAACGATTGCCAATCGCCAGTCTGGCGAACTCATCGTTACAGCACTCTCCGTATCGCCGGCCTCCTCCAGAAAACGGCGCTCCAATTCATTTCTGGCCATATCATATTGAGCAGCGTCCAGCACCCCCTCGGCTTTATCCTGCTCAAGCTCGGTAAACTGCTGGCGGAAAATAGCGCGTTTTTCTGCGTTGGCATCAGTACTTGCAGCAGCATTCGGGCGCAGCAATACCGGCAGCATCAACGCTAGTATGACCAGCAGCAATACAATAGCAATTATCCAGAACACCAGCATTATGATTCCTTATTTAACAATTCACTGACCTTATGCGCTTCGTCTGCGCTAAGTGGTGACTCTGCAGCCAGTTTTTCACGTCGGCGCAACATTACAAACAAACCGGCAACCCCTGCCAGCAACAATACAAAAGGCCCGAACCACAGCAATACTGTGGTTGATTTCAATGGCGGGCGGTAACGTACAAAGTCACCGTAGCGTGCAACCAGATAGTCAACAATTTCCTTATCACTCATACCCTTAGCTGCCAGCTCACGGATTTCCTTACGCAAGTCCTCTGCCAACTCTGCGTGTGAATCTGCCAGCGTCTGATTCTGGCACACTAGGCAGCGTAGCTCTTCGGAAAGCCGCTGCACCTGGGCTTCCACCACAACATCCTCTTGCAAAAGCCGAGCTTCCTGCGCCCAGACATTGTTAAGCAATAGTGAAAAACAAAAAAAAGTGATTAAACTGAATGTACGTTTCATTGTGCTTGCAGCCTTTTTACCAGGGGCAGAATCTTATCGCGTAATACTTCTTCGGTTACCGGCCCGATCTGCTTATAGGCAATAACACCTGCCTTATCAATAACATAAGTCTCAGGCACGCCATAAACACCGTAATCGATACCTACACGACCATCCGCGTCTACCGCCGAGGCCACATAAGGGTTACCCCCCATGTCCAGCCATTGCTGGGCTTCCTGCCGGGTATCTTTATAATCCATGCCATACAATGGAACAGCTCCACTTTTAGATAGCGCTACCAGCACCGGGTGTTCCTCCCGGCACGCACCGCACCAGGATGCCCATACGTTAAACAGCCACACCTGGCCCAGCATATCCTTATTGGATATCTTTTTTTCCGGATCATCAAGGCGCGGCAGATTGAACGCCGGAGCAGGTTTGCCCACCAATGGCGATGGCACTTCTCGTGGGTCGAGATTCAAACCAACGCCTAAAAAACCCACTACAATCAAAAAAATAACTAAAGGCAATAAAAAACGTTTCATAGCTTTACTTATACTCCGCCAGCCTGAGCTTTGCGTTTTCTCAAGCGATAACGTTTATCAGACAATGCCAGCAAACCACCTAGAGCCATCATCAGGCAGCCGACCCATATCCATTCCACCATAGGTTTATGATAAATACGCACACTCCAGGCACCATTATCCAAGGGCTCCCCTAAAGATGCATAAAGGTCATGAATAATACTTGGGCTAATTCCAGCTTCGGTCATCGGCATATTCTGCACGGTATACACGCGCTTTTCCGGCGCCAGCACAGTGCGCTCAACACCATTTTTTGTAATGCGTATCTGACCGCGGCTTGAGCTGTAATTAGGTCCTTGTATTTCGGTTACACCTTCAAAAGTAAAATCAAAGCCGGCCAAGTGCGCCACATCACCGGTTTGCATACGCACGGCAATCTCAGACTCAAAACCTTTCACTATGGTTACACCTAGAGTAAACACTGCAATACCCAAGTGCGCAATAACCATACCCCACCATGATCGTGAAGTAGACTTTACCCGAGCAGCCAATGACTGCTCAGAGCCGCCAAGACGCTGATAAACCAGATAAACACTGGTAGCGAATATCCAGAATGCCAGAAACAGCCCCAATCCTATCATTGGCGTCCAATGGCCTAATAGCAAAGGCAGGATGATGGCAGTAGCGGCACTTACCCCAAACGCCCAGCGCAAACGTTGCGCCAGCTCAGGGAGTGCTGCCTGTTTCCAGCGTGCGATGGGGCCGATACCCATTAAAAACAATGCCGGCGTCATGAGTGGTGCAAACACCGTATCAAAATATGGGGGGCCTACCGAGATTTTCCCCAAGCCCAACGCATCCAGAAATAAAGGATAAAGCGTCCCAAACAGTACAGAAATAGCAGCAACTGCCAGCAGTACGTTGTTAGCCAGCAAAAAGCTTTCTCTTGAAACCACATCAAACTTACCGCCACGCGCTATGGTTGGTGCACGCCAGGCAAAAAGTGCCAAGGAACCGCCAATCACAACAACCAGAAATGCAAGAATAAACAAACCGCGCCTTGGGTCAGTAGCAAAGGCATGTACCGAGGTAAGCACGCCGGAACGCACAAGAAAAGTACCAAGTAAACTTAAAGAAAACGCGCAAATTGCAAGCAGAACTGTCCACGCCTTAAAGCTGCCACGCTTTTCAGTAACCGCCAGTGAGTGTATGAGCGCAGTACCAACCAGCCACGGCATGAACGAAGCATTCTCAACTGCGTCCCAGAACCACCAGCCACCCCAGCCCAGCTCGTAATATGCCCAGTTACTGCCGGCCATGATGCCAGTAGTCAGAAACACCCAGGCTAATGTTGTCCATGGTCGCGACCAGCGTGCCCATGCAGCATCCAACTCACCGCCCAGCAATGCGGCAATCGCAAAAGCAAACGCAACAGAAAATCCTACATATCCCATATAAAGCATGGGCGGGTGAAATACCATGCCGGGGTCTTGTAGCAATGGGTTCAGGTCACGGCCGTCCATCGCTGCCGGTATCAGGCGCTCGAATGGGTTGGAAACGGTCAGCATAAACAACAGAAAACCGATACTAATCAAACCCATCACGCCCAATATCCGAGCACGCATGGCATCAGGCAGGTGTTTTGAGAAGAAACTTACCGCGACAGTCCATATACTTAAAATCATGGCCCACAGCAGCAATGAACCTTCATGTCCGCCCCACACGGCGGCAATACGATATTGCAGCGGCAATTTTGAATTAGAGTTGGAGGCTACATAGGTGACTGAGTAATCCATCGTGGCAAATGCGTATGCCAGACAAAGAAAAGCAACTGCAATCAGCAAAAACTGTGCACGCGCTGCAGGTCTTGCCAGCCCCATCCATACTGCATTACCGCGTGCGGCACCAATAATAGGGAAGCTGCCCTGTACCAGCGCAACCAGCAAGGCAAGAATTAAAGCAAAATGGCCAATTTCAGGAATCACAACTTTATCCTTTTGTATTCATTCAGTAAGTAAATTACTTGGTGTTCTAAATCTTTAAAAAACCATTTCGGCGCCACTAATGAACCATTACCCTGTTCTTTTGCACGTTTCAAGGCTTCAGCCGCTTCGGGCGGCATGTAGTTTTCATCGTGTTTTGCCAATACCTCACTAGCCTCAAACTGACCGTTGGCTCCGACTTTACCCTGAGCCACAACGCCTTTACCTTCTTTAAAAAGGTCAGGCAGTATGCCTTTATAAATCACCGGGATAGTTTTAGCAGTATCGGTAATCTCAAAGCGCACGGTTAAACCGTCATCCTGACGCTTTAAACTGCCGGGAACGACCAGGCCGCCAACGCGAAAACCCGTACCTTTTGGCACTTCGCCCTTTTCAACCTGTGTTGGCGTATAGAAAAATACCATATTGCTTTTAAACGCATTCAAAATCAGCATTGCCGCCAAGCCAAGCAAAGCAAGCCCGATAGCAATAAGAATAAAACGTTTATGTCTTGCTTTAATCGCCATAAATCAACCCTGTGCCAACAAACGAGATAAACGTAATGCCTGCGCACTACGCTTGCGTAACGCCAATATTTCCCATATCAGGCAGACCGCAGTGAGTCCGAATGAAAACCATACATAGAATGCATAGCCACCCATGTTAAAAAATGCTGCCCAGCTAGCCCATTGCATTATGAATTTACCTCCGATAACTGTTTCACCCACTCTGACGAACGTTCACGCTCCAGCATAATGCAGCGCACGCGCATCAATGCTATTGCGATGGTGTACATCCAGAACGCCAAAGCCATCAACAGCATGCCAATGAGCATAGTAGTCACCATTTTCGGAGCTGCACCCATGCTGATAGTAGACCCCTGATGCAGTGTATTCCACCATTTAACTGAAAAATAAATAATCGGCACATTAACCACACCGACTAAAGCCAATAAAGCGCCGGCCCGATCCGCCCTGCGCGGATCATCAATAGACGATTGCAGCGCTATAAAACCTAAATAGAGAAATAACAGGATAAGTTCCGACGTTAAGCGCGCATCCCACACCCACCATGTCCCCCACATGGGCTTACCCCATAGAGATCCGGTAACCAGAGCTAAGAAAGTAAAAATTGCACCCGTTGGCGCCAAGGCTTGCGCCATCATGGCTGATAAACGCGCATTCAGCGCTAAACCCAGCGCTGCCCAGCCAGCCATCACGATATAAATCACCATAGACATCCACGCCGCGGGAACATGCACAAAAATAATGCGGTATGCCTCACCCTGCTGGAAATCAGTGGGGGCAATCGCAAAACCTATATAAAGCCCGGCAATGGCAAAAGCTGTTGCCAGCCAAGCAAACCATGGAATCATGCGCCCAGCCAGCGGATAAAATGTTTGTGGTGACGAATATTTAAACCAATTAATGTTCATAACAATTTTTACTCAGATATATTCTACTCAACAGAGATACGCAAAGCTGCTGCCGTTGCCATTGGCGCCAGCACTAATGAAAGTAAGGAACAGGCTGCGAGTAATGAAAGGTGTGCCTGTGCACTCATGCCATGCTGGCTGGCAGCTACGGCGCCAGCGCCAAAAATCAGCACCGGAATATATAATGGCAACACCAGCAAAGCGATAAGCAGCCCGCTTCCTCGCACACCTAAAGTTAATGCCGCACCGATCGCGCCGATAAGACTTAATGCAGGCGTACCTAGCAGCAGCGCCAAGACCAATACTAACAAAGCATCGCCAGACAATGCGTATTGCAAACCAATAATAGGGGCCAGCAATACCACAGGCAAACCGCAGACAATCCAATGCGCCAGAATCTTGGCCGTTACCAGTAATGCCAATGGTTGCGGGGCAAGTAACATTTGTTCCAGACTACCATCAGCAAAATCTGTAGCAAATAAACGTGTCAGCGACAGCATTCCAGCCAATAATGCAGCAACCCAAAGCACCCCTGGTGCTATGCTGCTCAATACAGCTGGCTCTGGACCGATGCCCAATGGAAACAAGCTGGATACGATCAGAAAAAAGAACAAGGTTGTCGCAACATCTGAACGTCTGCGTAGCGCTAATAAAAGATCGCGCCTTAATACTGTAACCCATGCATCGTTCAAGAATCTAACCTCAGAGTTTGTATAGATTGGGCATTAATCATGACATCCTGATGCGTTGTGATGATTGCCATACCGCCATTCGACAGATGCTGGTTTAACCGTGATGTCAGCACTTCAATTGAATTTGCATCCAGCGCCGCAAAGGGTTCATCCAGAATCCATAACGGACACTCTGTAAGCCACAATCTTGCTAATGCCACACGTCTTTTCTGGCCTTGCGACAACACGCGCGCCGGCAAATACGCGCAGCGTTCAATCCCTATCGCCTTTAGTGCTGCCAACACATTGGAAGCATCTGCCTGATACCCCGCCAATCGTGCAGCGATTTGCAAATTTTCGGCAGCGGTCAAATCATCTTTCAGGCCATTCAAATGCCCGATATACAGCAAATTCGACTGGTAGCTTTCGGCACCGGTCTTCACCTGTTCACCAGACCAGAACACAGAGCCGACTTCTGGAGTTAGAAGTCCACACAGCAAGCGCAGTAAACTGCTTTTGCCACTGCCGTTTTCACCTAACACATACAACAACGCGCCAGGAGTCATTTCAAAGCTGACATTTCTGAACAATACGCGGTCGCCGCGTATGCAAGTCAACTCTTTGGCGGCAAACATATTAGATTTCAATACGGTATCCAATAAAGGCCGCATCACGCACTGTACGTGTTTTCAAGCCAGCATTATCCGTATTGTCAACATCGAAACGTATTTCAGCCTCTAAAGTTGCTTTGTCACGCAAGCGGTAACTTGCCCTTACTGTGGGTGATATCAAATAAGTCAAGGTATTAGGATCTGAATCTTGACGCAGTAATTGCAGAGAACTATCAATGCGCCATTTTTCAGCAGGGACAACGCCATTACTTAACAGAATAGACTGCGAGCGACTAATGTTGCCGGTGCTATAAGTCGCACTAATCAATGATGTATCGTCTTTAAACAAAGTATCAGTACCTACTGCCTGAATATGGTATGTCCATATATTGCCGCTTCCGCTAACAGAATTTGAGAAGTTAGCAATTTCCTGAGGTGTCAAGATAGTGCCATTTTCCAATGCACGTTTCTTAAACAGCTCAATTGCTGCCGCACTTGCGCCAGAAGTACCAGAGGTTCTGTTTACCTGAACATCGCCACCTAATTGCCAGCGTGGTGTTATCTGACGTGTGGCTCCGAATAAAGCCGTGTCTGTTTCCAAAGTGTTATCAATAGCAAATCTGCGTAAATCAGCTTCAGAAATACCCGCACGAATTGCCTGGTTTGGTGTTCCATACAAACCACCAAGTGCGCTGCTGGTAAGACTATTCACCGTTGCCAGTATCGGCGATTTACGGTGGTCAATCAGCATATTGTAGTTAGTGCCACCTTCAGTCTGTAAGTTGCCTTGCACCATCGCGATATTTACACGGTTATAAAGCGTATCGTAATCAACTAATGAGTATACAGATTTGCCATTAGCAAAATAACGTAATTCGCCACCCACCGCACGGCGGTCTGTTATATCTTTAACCTCTTGGTTCACAAAGAAAACATTACCACTCCAGTTTTCAGCGAGCGGGCCGACATCCAAATTGATACCGTAAAAATTACGCCTGTAATCAACTCTAAACTCATCTAAAGTGCCTGCAACAACGTTAATACGGTACTTAGGCGTAATACCATACCCTAACCAGGCACCATCAAAGCGACCTAGTATCCCACCAGAGTTACCATTCTGCCGACCTAAACGAACTAAATAATCAATATCTTTATTTTTAACCTCTACATAAGCAGCATCTGTTCTATCTCTATTCTTATGACTAGTCCCTGGCAAGAAGTCCATAGTCTGCCTGTTACGAAACACCATTTTACTGTCATATTCATTCTGCTGTGATCGTAGTGTCAAGTTAAGACTGCTGACCAACGAAGTCTGATCATGCCTGCTTGTGTTTTTGATAGGAAAAGGATTATAGGTATGACTATGTGCGTCGTAATAGTATTGATCCCAACTACCATAAACCGTAGTTTCATGAATTTCCTTGATCCCTTTTTTTGTCTCTTTTACTGCAGTTTTGCTTGCCTTTAACGCAGCTTCAACTGTTGAAAGGCGCTCACTGACCCGTTTAACACCTTCACCTTCCGGGTAAAGTTTTAAATATAATGAATACTCCGCTTTGGCCTTAGCTAACTCACCGTTCTTCTCACGTGCTACACCAATCAGCTCCTGTGCTTCTTGCGAAGACGTTGTCAATGGGAGGTTAAGTACTGTGTTAAGCAACTCAATGGCCTTGGAATGCTCATTAAGCCCCATTGCTACACGACTCTCCGCCATTAATTTGCTTGCATAATCATTCATCGACATACCTTCAGGAATGCCTGGGACTTCCACAGGGGTGGATTCAACGGCTTGCGTTACTGTTGCCGGCACAGGCGCTGTCACTTCTGGAGCTAACGGTTCCGCATCTTTAGGCAACGGGATATGAACAATAATGCCACGCCCACTGCTGTCTGGCGTGATTCTAAATTTGACCGGTTTTTTAAATTTAATTGAAATGCTGTTGGTTTTTTGGTCTGGGAAGTTTACCGTAAAATCTGGCACCAGCTTTGTAGAAGGAGCATTTAAGAACTCACGTCCAGTCGGAATCGCAAGCCCCAAAGACTGGTACTCAGGAAATTCCAGGAATACCTGAATGCGACTACTATCCTTGGTAGGCGAGTGCCGGATGTAACGAATCTGTGTTTGAAAGTCGATATGAATATCTGCTTCTGTCGCCGTTTGAACTATTTCAACTTTATCTAGAATAGGCTCTGCTAACGCAGTTGATGGCAAAAGTGCCGCTATCAAGATTAAACCAGGGTAAAACTTTTTGATTATTTTCATATATTCCAGATCTTAATAAACCATATGATAAGTAAGGGAATGTATTAAACTATTCCAAAACGTCAAGATGTTACTTAGTTTTCTTGTAACCTTACTTAAGTTCAAACCATTACTTCCTTTACAATTCATTACCTATCAACTACTTATCAAAAGTATTAGTGTTGTGGCAACCAGAGTCATTACAATCAATAGCAGTAGCTTTTTTGTGTGTTACGCGCTTAGACTCAACACCTGGATAATTGGCGCCATGGCATGACTTACAAGTACCAGTGAGCAGAGAGTGATTTGGTTTCTTGGTATTAGCAAAATCAATTGTACCTACATGACATACATCACATGAAACCGTAGTGGGTACATGGTTACTTGGTTTTCCTTTTGCAGTAGTACCATTATGGCAGTTTGAGCAAGTACCCGCTACTACGCCAGTGTGGTTCATCGTCGCACCAGTAAAGGTCGTGGTGCTCTTATGGCAGGTTTCGCAAGATGCTGTAGTCTGGATGTGCGAGCTGGGCTTACCGATAGCGGTTGATCCGTTATGGCAATTAGCACAACCACTAATGATGCCAGTGTGATTCATCCTCGCACCAGTAAAGGTCGTGGTGCTCTTATGACAAGTCTCACACGCTGCCGTGGTCTGGATATGCGTACTTGGTTTACCTTTAGCGGTCGAGCCGTTATGGCAGCTGGCGCAGCCTGACACAATCCCGGTATGGTTCATGCTGCCGGTGCTGAAGGTTGTGGTGCTCTTATGGCAGGTCTCGCAGGACGCTGTAGTCTGGATGTGCGTGCTTGGTTTGCCAATGGCAGTACTGCCGTTATGGCAATTAGCACAACCACTAATGATGCCAGTGTGGTTCATCGTCGCACCAGTAAAGGTCGTGGTGCTCTTATGACAAGTCTCGCAGGACGCTGTGGTCTGGATATGCGTACTTGGTTTACCTTTAGCGGTCGAGCCGTTATGGCAGCTGGCGCAGCCTGACACAATCCCGGTATGGTTCATGCTGCCGGTGCTGAAGGTTGTGGTGCTCTTATGGCAGGTCTCGCAGGACGCTGTAGTCTGGATGTGCGTGCTTGGTTTGCCAATGGCAGTACTGCCGTTATGGCAATTAGCACAACCACTAATGATGCCAGTGTGGTTCATCGTCGCACCAGTAAAGGTCGTGGTGCTCTTATGACAAGTCTCGCAGGACGCTGTGGTCTGGATATGCGTACTTGGTTTACCTTTAGCCGTTGTACCGTTATGGCAGCTGGCGCAGCCTGACACAATCCCGGTATGGTTCATGGTGCCAGTGCTGAAGGTTGTGGTGCTCTTATGGCAAGTCTCGCAGGACGCTGTAGTCTGGATGTGCGTACTTGGTTTACCTTTAGCCGTTGTGCCGTTGTGGCAGCTGGCGCAGCCAGAACTAATGCCAGTGTGGTTCATGGTGCCGGTACTGAAGGTTGTGGTGCTCTTATGGCAGGTCTCGCAAGACGCTGTAGTCTGGATGTGCGTGCTTGGTTTGCCAATGGCAGTACTGCCGTTATGGCAATTAGCACAACCACTGCTGATGCCGGTGTGGTTCATCGTCGCATTCAGGAAACTACTAGTGCTCTTATGACAAGTCTCACATGCTGCCGTGGTCTGGATATGCGTACTTGATTTACCTTTAGCCGTTGTACCGTTATGGCAATTAGCGCAACCACTGCTGATGCCAGTGTGGTTCATCGTCGCACCAGTAAAGGTCGTGGTGCTCTTATGACAAGTCTCGCAGGACGCTGTGGTCTGGATATGCGTACTTGGTTTACCTTTAGCCGTTGTACCGTTATGGCAGCTGGCGCAGCCTGACACAATCCCGGTATGGTTCATGGTGCCAGTGCTGAAGGTTGTGGTGCTCTTATGGCAAGTCTCGCAGGACGCTGTAGTCTGGATGTGCGTACTTGGTTTACCTTTAGCCGTTGTGCCGTTGTGGCAGCTGGCGCAGCCAGAACTAATGCCAGTGTGGTTCATGGTGCCGGTACTGAAGGTTGTGGTGCTCTTATGGCAGGTCTCGCAAGACGCTGTAGTCTGGATGTGCGTGCTTGGTTTGCCAATGGCAGTACTGCCGTTATGGCAATTAGCACAACCACTGCTGATGCCGGTGTGGTTCATCGTCGCATTCAGGAAACTACTAGTGCTCTTATGACAAGTCTCACATGCTGCCGTGGTCTGGATATGCGTACTTGATTTACCTTTAGCCGTTGTACCGTTATGGCAATTAGCGCAACCACTGCTGATGCCAGTGTGGTTCATCGTCGCACCAGTAAAGGTCGTGGTGCTCTTATGGCAGGTTTCGCAGGACGCTGTAGTCTGGATGTGCGTGCTTGGTTTGCCAATGGCAGTACTGCCGTTATGGCAATTAGCGCAGCCAGAACTAATGCCTAAATGGTTCATTTTTGCACCTTTAAAGCTGCTGGTTGAACTATGGCAAGCTTCGCAAGAGGCTGTCGTTTGAATATGATTACTTGGTTTTCCTTTGGCAGTAGAACCATTATGACAATTAGCACAACCCGTAACGATACCAGTGTGATTCATAGTGCCATTGGCAAAGCTTGAGGTGCTCTTGTGACAGGTTTCACAAGCCGCTGACGTTGGAATATGATTACCTGGTTTACCGATAGCGGTTGTGCCGTTATGGCAGCTAGCGCATCCAGAACTAATACCTGAGTGGTTCATCGTTGCACCACTTTTAAAGCTCGTAGTCGATTTGTGGCAAGTTTCGCAAGCTGCACTTGTAACAATGTGAGTAGTTGGTTTAGATCTAACGTTAGCAAAACCACCGCCATGACAAGTCGCACAACCGCTGCTGATACCATTATGGCTCATGACCGCCGGGGCGAAAGTCGTGGTATTTTTATGGCATGTCTCGCATGCTGCTGATGTTGGAATATGTGCACCAGACTTACCCACGGCCTTAGTGCCGTTATGGCAACTGGCACAACCGGAAGTGATACCGGTATGATTCATCGTCCCAGTCTTAAAGCTGGCTGTTGAACTATGGCAAGTCTCGCAAGCCGCTGTGGTTGAAATATGACTGCTGGGTTTACCTTTAGCTGTAGTACCGTTATGGCAGTTTGCACAACCATTCACAATACCGGCATGATTCATTGCTGCGCCCTTGAAACTTGTGGTAGAAGTATGGCAAGTCTCACAAGCTGCCGAAGTAACGATATGGTTAATAGATTTGCCGGTAGCAGAGGATCCATTATGGCAACTGGCACAACCGCTAACAATGCCGTTGTGATTCATTTTTCCACCTTTGAAACTAGTGGTAGATTTGTGACATGTTTCACACGGTGCAGTTGTAGCGATATGATTATTTGGCTTACCTTTAGCTGTAGTGCCATTATGGCAGCTATCACATCCATTAATAATGCCGTTATGGTTCATTTTTCCACCTTGGAAGCTGGTGGTTGAGCTATGACAAGTTTCACATGACGCTGTAGTTACAATATGGTCAACTGATTTACCTGTAGCTGTCGTACCGTTATGGCAACTCGCACATCCCGTGGTAATGCCTTTATGGCTCATCGCAGCACCTTTAAAACTGCTGGTCGATTTATGACAGGTTTCACATGATGCTGTGGTAGCAATATGGTTAGCGGACTTACCTGTAGCAGTAGTACCGTTATGACAACTTGCGCAACCACTGCTAATGCCACTATGGTTCATTGCCGCACCTTTAAAGCTCGTAGTCGAGGTGTGGCAGCTTTCACATTTTGCTGTAGTTAAGATGTGTGTCGTAGATTTGCCTATCGCAGTTTTACCATTATGGCAGTTACTGCAACCGCTAATGATATTACTGTGATTAAATTTTGCCCCAAGGAAGGTACTTGTTTGTGTATGGCAGGTTTCACAGCTTGCTGATGTCGGAATATGGCTGGAAGATTTGCCTTTAGCTTTCGATCCATTATGGCAACTGGCACAATTGCCGGTAATACCCACATGGTCAAATTTAACAGCCCCTATAAATGACTGAGTAGAGCTATGGCAGCTCTCACATGCAGCACTTGTCTGTATATGTTGCGACGACTTTCCTTTAGCCTTCACACCATCATGACAGGATGCGCAACCACTGGTAATACCTTGATGATTAAATCCGGAAGCTGGCAGCCAGGCACTGGTTTTATGGCAATTGTCACAAGAAGATGTTGTCTGTATATGCTGCGCAGGCTTACCACGTACATTGGTATTATTGTGGCAACTTGAACAACTCCCCGAAGTGACCTTGTCATGAGTAAAGCTTACCGAAGTAAAACTTGCAGTTTTATGGCAACTCTCACATGCCTCACTAGTCGGAATATGCTGACTTGGCTTCGCAGAAGATGAAGCTCGCCCGCCTTGAACATGGCAAGCAATACATTCTTTAGGCGTGCCTTTAAATAAACCTTTGACATGACAGCTTTCACAACTGGTTTTAGCGTGAGAGCCACTTAAAACAAAGCCTGTCTTATTGTGATCAAAATTGATATGTTTCTTTGTTTTTATCCCGGCTGCAGCGGAGGCGCTCATTACACCGATAGCAAGACTCATCAATAACGCCAGCAATAACAGCCCTAGCCAGCGCAACGCGCGTGATGCACGTCTACTTAGCTCAGAATCAGTTAATTTTGTTATTGGTATCATCAAATGCACCCCTAAATGTAATGGACTTCCTCCATCCCCGCGCACATGATATGTGGGTAATTTTCACACGTCAATATATATGTGTAAAAAATTCCCACATATTTTTACAATATTACCTAAATATTTGATTATAATAAGCGTATGCCCTACGACTACGAATCGAGATACAACAATACCGCGCAGCAGAGAATGCTCACGGCACTGAAACAGGTGCTTAAGCCACTTATTAAGCTGGCGCTTGCCCAAGGAATAAATTTTCCAATGCTGCTCGAAACATTGAAGTCCGTTTATGTTCAAGTAGCAGAAAAAGATTTCAAGTTAGATAAGCGCGAGCAGACTGACAGCCGTATCAGTCTGCTCACAGGGATACATCGCAAAGATGTGCATCGATTACGTGGTCAGCCAGACAATGTTTTAAATCAGTCGCCGCTCGCCACGCTGGGCTCGCAATTAGTCGGGATATGGATTAGTGATGCTGAATTTACAGATGTAAATGGAAATCCCAAGCCCTTGCCAAGACTGGCAAGTGTCGGAGGTAGTATCTCTTTTGACGGCCTGGTAGCAAAAGTCAGTAAAGATATACGTGCCAGGCCCGTACTAGACGAATGGTTAAGGGTTGGGGCTGTAAGCGTTGATGAGAATGATTACGTGCGCCTTAACACTGATGCCTTTGTACCAAACGTCGGTTTTGAAGAAAAAATGTATTTTTTTCAGCAAAATATACATGACCACATTGCTGCAACAGAACATAACATCATGAACATTACGCCTCCAATGTTAGAACGCTGCGTATATTACGATGCGCTCACCCCAGCTGCGATTAATGAACTTAAAACCCTGGCAGAATCCCAAGGGATGATAGCCTTGAAAGCCGTCAATAAACGTGCCATTGAACTTCAATCAACGCAAGATACATCCGCCGTTGCTGATCAACGCTTTACTTTTGCAGTATATTTTTATCACGCAAAAGAAGATCCTATCACCAAATCAGCTTATGAAGACCACCAAAAAAGAGAGCAAAAAAATGAGTAAGCCGGGCATCGCCATACTCATGCAACAAGCCTTTATATAGGATTAATATGAAAGCTTTCCTACCTCGTTTCATTGCTGTATTAATCATGAGCTTATCACTATCTGCGCTCGCAAACCCGTGCGATGATGGTGGCATAGGCGGCACAGGTGTTGATTTAAATAATGGAATTGGCGGTACGGGAATCACAGCGAACGTTGGCATTGGCGGTACAGGTGCACCACAGACAGAACGTGGCATTGGTGGTACGGGCACACCACAAGCAGGACGTGGCATAGGCGGCACAGGAATCACAGCGGATGTGGGTATAGGCGGTACAGGTGTGCAAGCTGACAGCGGCATAGGCGGCACCGGGATTGTCGGCGTGATTACCGGGTTCGGCAGCATCTGCGTCAATGGCCTTGAAGTCCACTACTACAACGAAACCCCAGTCAATCTGGATGGAGAGAAAATCAGTAGCAGCGCACTCGCCATAGGCCATGTCGTCGCTGTTAAGGCTACAGGCAATGGGCAATCGTTAGTAGCTCAAGAAATTAATGTTTACCATCAAATTACCGGGCCTGTGACAGATATTGATATCAATCGTGGCAAACTAAAAGTGATGGGGCAAGAAGTCACTGCCAATCGTGCACAACTAAAAGGACTTCAAATTGGGCAATGGCTAAATGTCAGTGGGTTGCGTAAAGAAGATGGCAGTGTACAGGTCAGCCGGATTGACTTAACTAAAGCACAGGAAACGGTTCAAACAGTTGGCAATCTGACTCGTCAGGGCAAGAACCTGTTTATTAACGGCACCAAGGTGAACGGCCTGTCAAAACTCCCAGCCGATGGGAATGGTGACGTACGCCTGAGCGGCACTTGGGACGGAAAATCTCTCAACGTCAAGGACGTGAAGATGGGCCCCGTCAGCGATCTCATGCAGAAAGTGGATGTTTTCCACTTGCAAGGCATAGCGAAACCTGATGCTGGCAAGGGACGCATGATAGTGAGCGGTCAGCCAGTCTCTGTGTCAGCAGGAACAAAAGTAGTGGGCAATGGTGCAAACAAAGATCTGACGGGAGCAACTGTTATTGTTCATGGCCACGTAACGGCAGGCAAAGCTGCTGCTCAATTCATCGAACTAAAACCGATTAAACTTGAGAATGCAAAACACCTGGACTCACATGCTACGCCTCTAAACAGCACACGTACTGGAGATTCGGGTGAGAAGTCATCTGTAAAAGCCAATGACCTCTCAAACCCTATAGAAGCCGAGAAAGCTGAAAAAGCTGAAAAAGCTGAGAAAGCTGAGAAGGCTGAGAGAATCAGAAAGTTAGAAAAACCAGACAGGGTCGACAGAATTGAAAAGGTTGACAGAGTTGACAGGGTCGAAAGAGTTGAGAGGGTTGACAGGGTTGAAAGAGTTGAGAGGGTCGAACATGTAGAGCGGCCTGAAATAGAAAGGCCTGAGAGTCATCATTAATAACCACAATCAAAATATGTAATTAGAAATAGCTTTTTTACTTTCAAGCAAATAAAATACGACGCTATGAAAAATCAAATACGCATAGCAGTCATATCAGCACTTTTAATTACAACTTCTATTCAACCAATTGCGGCATTTGCCGATGGGGCATTCAGCCTCACCAGTGGTGCCGATTACAGCACTGGCAAGTATGGCCAATCGCAGTCCACTGATATTACTTACATTCCATTCATAGCTAAATATGAAACTGATAACAACATAATCAAGCTGACTATTCCGTGGCTACAGATCACCGGACCAGGTGATGTTATAGGCTCAGACGCAATTGTAATTCGAGACGACACCAACCGCAAAAGAACAACAGAATCCGGCTTGGGTGATATAGTTCTGTCTGCAACACATACTATTGCAAACTTCGGCGAGACCCGGCCATTAACTCTGGATCTAACCGGCAAAATAAAATTTGCAACAGCTTCTAAAACAAAGAGATTAGGTACCGGTGAGGATGACTACATATTAGAGCTGGATGCCTACAAACCAATCAGTGATCCTGCAACTTTATTTGGCGGGCTGGGGTATAAGCGCATAGGTGACCCTGATGGCATAAACTTGAATAATGTGTGGTTTGGCTCGCTGGGTGTATCTTATAGAATCAACCCATTAAATAACGTTGGCATCATGGCTGATTATCGCCAAAGCACTCTCAATACGTCAGAGCCATTGCGTGAAGTCACTGCCTTCTTTACACATAAATTTAACGCGCAATATAAATTACAAAGCTACATTACACACGGCTATTCCAGTGCAAGTGTCGCCTGGGGTGGTGGTTTAATGCTGGGCTATACTTTCTAGAACACCACTTCAGACCTCCTGCAGCCCCGGAGATCTGGAGCTACAGATATTCCATCGCTACGACAGGAACATCTCATTAACAAAGCACCCCGCTGCAAGCAGCAGGGTATTAACCACGCTTTTCAATCCACAATCCACTGGCTTTCTCAAATTCACCACAAGTGTGGGGAGGTTTAACCCTTAGCGATTAAATTTCAGGGCTTGCCCTGAAATCCAGGCTATCTTGAAAGTCCTGCCCCCATTTTGAGCTGACCCCATGAACTGGACACATGGCAACGCTCACATTGTCGCCCAAAGCTACCATCATGGACATCATCAGCTGCATGACAATCTCCGCATGCTACTGGCGTTGCAAGTTTTTTGCTTTTTGACGGGCTCTTATGGCAGTCATAACAAGCAATTCCTTTATGCCCGCCGTCCAGCTTGAATTTGGTTTTCTTATCATGATCAAAGTCCCATAGCTTCCAATCACGCGCATTGTGACAAGTCTCACATTGCGAACCAAGGCGCAGCTTATGAACATCTTCTTTTACATGGCAACTTACACATTCTATTTCAGCATCTTTGAATGCAGGCGTTAGATGGCACTTCTTACACTCTACTTTGTAATGCTTGCCCACCAGCGGGAACTTGGATTTATTGTGGTCAAATTTAGCCTGGGTCCAGGATTTCTCACTGTGGCAATCTTCACACTTGTCACCTAACTGGCCTTTATGCTTATCATCCTGCTTGTGGCAGGCGATACAGGCACTTTTAAGCTTATCACGATAGAGATGGGCCTTGTGGCAAGAGTCACACTTGACAGCCCGATGCTTATCCAGCAAACGGTATTTAGTATCCCGGTCATGATCAAAAGTCAGGGTTTTCCATGATTTCTCAATATGACAGGTTTCACATTTATGGTCATAACGGCCTTTATGCGCTTTGCTATCGTCATCCTTTTTATGGCAGGAGTAACAATCGGTCTTTAGATTTTGCCCATAAAGCTTGCCAGTATGGCAACCATCACATTTGGCAGTTTTATGCTTATCGCGTAATACATACTTGGTGTCTCGATCATGGTTAAACTTGGCAGGGTTTTTCCAATCTTTTTCGGTATGGCAGCTTTCACACTTAGCGCCAAAATTACCCTTATGCTTATCATCGCTCTGATGACAGTCATTACACAATAATGGCAGCTTCTCTTTGGTGCCATTTTTATGGCAAGTCTGACATTTGGCCGCTTTATGCTTATCACGCAACGGAAACTTGGTGTCATCATGATCGAACCCCGGCGTGCTGGACCAGCTTTTCTCCGAGTGACATTTCTCACAACGATCACCCAGCGTACCGTCATGCTTGTCATCACTGCGATGACAAGATACACAACTCATAGACAATTTTAATGTTGAGGCTGTCGGCTTGTGGCAAGCCTCGCATTTTGCAGACTGGTGCTTACCACGTAGCGCATATTTAGTATCCTTGCCATGGTCAAATGTAGCCTGTTTCCAATCCCTGGCAGTATGGCAATTGGCACACTTAACCCCAAACGTGCCCTTATGAGTATCATCCTTTTTATGACAGGAATAACAATCCTTAGCAGCCTCGCGATATTTTTTGGTTTTATGACACTCATCACACTTAACATCGGCATGCTTGCCCTCAAGTGCAAACTTGCTCTTATTATGATCAAACGTACCCTTGGTATCTTTCCAGTCTTTTTCAGTATGACAATTCTCGCAAGAAGTCCCTAATGTCCCCTCATGCTTATCATCTTTTTTATGGCAGGCATTACAAGTATCGGGGGCCTCACGATATTTAATCTTGGGTTTATGACAATCCTTACACTCAGTCTTGGCGTCCGCATGCGCGCCTTTTAGCTCAAAATCCGTTTGGGCATGTTTGAAAGTTTTTTCATTAACGGGTGCGATCTGCGCCGTGCGCCCTTTATGCTCAGTATGACATTCAATACAGTTCCGATTTTCTTTTAAATGCCCATGCAGACCTTTTTTTTGCACTACATCTTTATTGATATCCTTGTGGCAATCCTTACATAACTGGTTCTGCCCTTCCTTATCAAAGCGCTTATGACATTTCTGGCAATCATCTTCCCACTTCACATGCCCTTGAATAACCTTGCCTGGCATCATCACGCTTTCAAGCGTATCCGCACCTGCGCTGAATGACAGTATGAATGTCATGGCAAACATAACAACTAAACGTAGCATGAAGAGTTCCCGGTTATCAATACATGTGAACCCAAATAACGTGGAATATGGCTGTCGCCACCATCATGTACATCAATGGAATATGCAAAACATGCCATGCGGAGAATATCTGCTCGAACTTTTTAAACTGGGCAACGGTTTGAATTTGTAATAGATAACGAGTGACCATTTGTACAGCATCTTTGGCAACATCATTCATACGTCCGGCACCTAATACCTGGCGTATATTCCGCCTGCTGCGCCAAACAAGCAACATACGGCGCACATCAAAACTAAGAAAATACCAGACACCTGCAAAGAACCCGCGTTTTTCCTCTAAAGCTTCATGTTCAAACTTATTAATCCACTCTTCAACTTTTGGGAAAAAGTGCAATCTAGACTTAACATCGTCTGTACTTTCAGACAACTCTGCCCTCGCTTCTTTCAAGGTGCTACGGCTACCATACAAGCCTTTGTGAATGCGCGTATATACAAACTTTCCAATCAAGCCGCTTACCGCTACCAGCAGCATGCAATAAAGCGCTACCGCAGCATTTATCGAGCCAACGCGAAATGTCGTATGAAACAACACAAGCGTTGGTCCAAGCACGCCCAATATCATATGTATGCGAAACCAATACTTTAGCTTGCCTAGACCCTGCATAAACTTAATATGCTTACGAAATGAGTAAAGAAGCAACGTCAGCATCATCAACCCACCCACCAAACCTAAGTAATAACCAAGCCCAATACCGGACTTGTAATAATTTCCATGTGCAATCTTCCAACCTAAACCAACTGCCGCAAGCAACAAAGTGAAAATTATCAGGCGATTTAAAACATGTACGAACTTATCTAGCAATACAATTCCTTTGCAATACAATTTCTTAGTCTTACATTAAGCAGCTACTTCAAGTATAAACAATCAATTTATACAAACCAGTGCACTGATAAAATTTGACGTGTGAAAATTTCACACATATTATGCCTAATTATTCAAAAAATCCAACTGTTAAATAAACAAACTACCTGCATGAAACAAATCAAGACTAGCACTGTATTTCTTAAAAAATAAAATTAATTATGCAAATCAATACATTACTAATATACTTTGCTCCGCTTCTTCTCATTCTATTGCTGTATATACAACGTCAAAAACGAAAAAGTCGGCGCGGTCACGAACGTTTACGCGAAGCAAAAGAAGCCGGGCTTACCGAACCGGCGTCAATACATCCTATTATTGATCTTGCTCGCTGCTGCGGTTCTGGCGCCTGCGTCAAAGCTTGCCCGGAAAAAGCGCTAAGCATCATCAAGGGTAAAGCGGTTCTCACAGACCCCACTCATTGCATTGGTCACGGCGCTTGCATGTCAGCATGCCCGGTAGAGGCAATTACGCTGGTGTTCGGCACTGAAAAACGCGGCATGGATATTCCTTACGTCTCACCTACTTTTGAAACAAACGTACCAAATATCTTTATCGCTGGTGAACTTGGCGGCATGGGGTTGATCCGAAAGGCAGCCGAACAGGGCAAGCAAGCAATGGAATCTATCCGCAATAAAAAGAATGAAGGGAACGATCTGGATGTCGTCATTATCGGTGCAGGCCCGGCTGGACTATCCGCAGCACTGGCAGCCAAAGAGCAACATCTGAAATATGTCACCATAGAACAAGAAGACTCATTAGGTGGAGCCATCTATAAATATCCGCGCAATAAGGTCGCTATGACCCAGCCGGTACAATTGCCGCTTGTAGGTAGAGTAGAAATGTATGACATCAGTAAAGAAGAGCTTTTAGGATTCTGGCTACGCGTGTTGCGTGAACAAAAACTCAACGTTAATTTCAACGAGCGCATGGAAACCATCACTAAAACCGCAGTTGGCTATGAAGTAAAAACCTCAAAAGCTACATACAGCGCAGCCAATATTTTGCTTGCAATTGGCCGGCAAGGAACGCCGCGTAAGCTTGATGTTCCAGGTGAAGATCAAGCGAAAGTGATATATCGCTTAATTGATCCTGAGCAATTCAAAAATCACCATGTGCTAGTGGTTGGCGGCGGCGATAGTGCGCTGGAAGCTGCCATCACAATATCAGAACAACCGGACACTACCGTCACGCTTTCCTACCGTAGCGAAGCCTTTGGCCGCGTAAAACCCAAAAATCGAGACAAATTACAACAAGCAGAATCACAAAAAAAACTGCGTGTTGAACTTAAATCGAATGTAAAAGAAATACTAACTGATACAGTAAAAATTGAACTCGCGGACGAAGAAATAGTAGAAATCAAAAATGATGCTGTGATTATTTGTGCTGGCGGCATATTGCCAACACCATTCCTTAAAGAAATAGGTGTAATGGTAGAAACACATTACGGCACTGCACCCACGGCGTTAGGTTAAATCATGCACACATTAGATAACAAAACCTATTCGCTAAACCGAACTTTATTGATAGCGCTGTTTTTATTCATATGCACATCAAATGTTAACGCCGCAGCATCTGCCGAAGTAAAAGTTGGCGAATCTCTACGTGATGTATCCATGCAGGGACTATTGGTGAAATCTAAAAAAATTTCAGAGTTCCGCGGCAAACCACTCATCATCAATGTATGGGCAAGCTGGTGCGGTCCATGCCGTGCAGAGATGGCATCGCTGGAGCGCCTATCACAAAGATTTGGCGGCAGGCAATTCAATGTTATTGGTATCTCAACCGATGACGAACGGCGTGCGGCATTACAATTAATTATCGAATCAAAACTAAGCTTCAGCAACTACCTCGACAGCAATCTAACTTTAGAGCACATGCTAGGTGCTCACACAATCCCTTTAACGATATTTGTGGATGAAAAAGGCACGGTAGTAAGAAAAGTACGCGGCTCCCAAGTCTGGGATAGCGCAGAATCAGTAACCGTTATCAGGAAAACATTCAAAATAAACATGTGATTTTAAGTTCGTCAGCCAAATTCGACTTCACTTGTAAATTCGACTTCACTTGTAAACTCGACTTCACTTGCAGAATAACCGTGCCATTGCGGCACGGTTATGAATCCAATCACACCTGATATTCTCTGATGCTTAAAAATGGTGGGCAGGCGTCAACCTAACAATCACTTCAAAGCCTTTATACACAATGATTTCATATTATTAGTAATCAGATATACCCCCAAATGTACCCCCAAAATTGTTTTCTTAGGTTACTTCTTATCATTTATTTTTAATGCTTATAACCCCTAATTTTTCTGCAGCATAGTGAATTACTGCGATTACACGCTCGGCATTAACCGTACCTTGCTGATCATAGAGCCACAGCCTGTCACCACCCCGTTCGCAGAATCTCCTAACGTATTCATCAGTAGGGTTATTTGCCCCTAATGCCTGTCTACACATTCTTGCAAGTGTTGTGATGGGTTTCATTTCAAATGAAGCAATACACACCTTTTGCTCTTTAAGCAGATTTAGCATTACTTGCCCTAAGACTAAGCTTTTCCCGTGGCCATTAAAACCAGGCCATAAAGTAACCTCTCCAGGTCTTAATCTAAATTGCTCGTGTGTCTTTGCCCACGGCAAACTTGCACCCGCATAAACGTTATCAGTGTTGAAAAACTCTATTAACTGATCAACAAATTCAGTAGCTGGCTTAACATTTGCATGTTCTGATGCATCGCGTTCATGCATGTACTGATCAAAATCACAGTCTTGGATCATTAGCGAGCGCATGTAGTTGTCATCAACCGACGGTGGCTCATTTCCGCGTATATTTACCACTTGAGCCTTTTTAGCGCTTTCATCAAACGCTGCTAATCTTTCATTCATGGTTAAATCCCCTTATTTGCTACTTCTGACGCATGGCGCAATCTGCTTGCACACTTCAAAAGTCGTTGCATATCGCTAAAACTAACGGTCTTATCCAACATTTTTTTTACAATCATGTAGGCAACTAAGATTTCATCGGCTGATATTTGCAGTACATCTCCAGCATAGAACGGTTTTTTAATGGCTTTTGATTCCCCTAATCGATCAGGCATGATGTCGGAAAACGTTAAACCTACGGCACCAAGTACATCATCAATCGCGCAACCTTCAGCAAAGCAGTGGATTAATACCTTGCCGTTATCATATTTGATAGCGAGGCTTTGCTTGTTGCTTCTATGGGCTGGACAGCATGCCTTCCAACTGTCTTTACCGGTTTTCTTAACCTTGTCCAAACGATCGAGTAAAATATGTACGTGACTCATAGCACACCCGCCATCAGGTCATTATCTACGCGAGAAGGTTGTTGCTCATCTTCCCACCGCCTTTGTCCCAACCACTTTGCAGGATGCGGTATAAACGTGCCACCGTCTTTTTGCCATTGTTCAGATTGGGACTGGCGTTGGATAGATTCGATGATTATCTGCAATAGATCGTCATCTGGATTAATCTTGATGAATGATTCCTCGGCCTTTAGTTTGGCTACCTTTTTTGGATACGCAGACCAGAATTTTAAAAATTGACCATCTATTTTGGGATTGTCTTTTGGAGTTGTCTTTTGTGGTTGTTGTTTTGACAAGGTCAAATTGTTGTTTTGACAAGTGTTAGTTGTTGTTTTGACAAGTTGTTGTCGTTTTAACAAGGGTTTCCAAACTCCATAATTCTTATTAATACCAAGTACATAGCCATATCTACCTTGTCGTTTTAACAATATGTTTCTCTCTGATAGTTCACTAATAGTCTTAGAAACATTGCCCAGATCTAGCCCTGTTACATTTGCGATTTGTGTGAGTGTGATATCGTCAACTACCTTGTTAAACCCATAAGTCTTACGAATAATGCAAAATATTACATTCTGCTCGCGCTTACTGAAGTCAAAGGCAATAATCGCATCTAGCAATTCATTTGCTATTCTCGTGTAACCGTCTTCGAGTTGCGGTGAACCCATGCTAAGCCCGCCCGTGTTCTGTGATAAGGGCGGCCAGCCTTATCGCCGTTAGCGGGTGAATAAACCTGATTTCTATTAGTTTTAATAAATCAGCCATAGTTAGCGTTGAATAGTTTTTTGCTGAAAATGAACACATCAATTTTTCAATGGCACATTCTCTAGAACTTCTGGTTTTTATCTTGTTCATTACTGCTCTCCTAAAGAGAAATATTCTGTCATCACGACAGTTATTAATTGAACGCCTTGCTATTCCGCAACCCCGCTGCGTGATTTTTCGATCAATGCTGCAATGTCGTCTGCGTACCAAGCCACCGTATTCGCCCCTAATTTTGCCGGAGCTGGATATTTTTTCGATTTCACCCCGGCGTACCAGGCCGTCTTACTAACGGGAAAGAGCGCAAGAACTTGTGGTAGCCGCAAAAGCCCCGAAATTTTCCCAGAATTGTCCGTGTGTTGTGATTTATTGCTGATTGCAGTCATGTTTTTCTCCAAAATTAAGTTGCCATGGGTTCCGATGGGTAACCACCTGAATCGAATGATTTCACACTGAAAATACAATTGCAAAAAAACGTGAACTTCTGTTTAATTGATTAAACTTAGTGTCATTTAGGCAAAAAAAAAGCCCCGTAAAAAGGGGGCTTGAAAAGTTACTACTCAGAATACCTTGATCACCGTATCAAGATGATGGGCTGGTATTCGGATTGGGTTGAAAGCCAACTAACATAGGTTTTGATTGCCACATCGGGCGAGGTTTATTTATATCCGGCTCTGGTATCAGACCTGATTTAATGTAGCGTGTTACTGTTGAACGGCTAGCGCCCAGGTATTCCATCCAATCTTTAATTCCGTAAATGCCTTTCATTGTTTAATTCCTTCCTTTAATGTTAAAGCGGATTCAATCTAGATTGATAAATATCCTTTACCTTGCCTATAACTTTGATGCTGCACATGACTTCATGCGTGACTGGAATAAGCTTCTCAGGATCAACAATTACCAAGTTAGGTCTGCGGTCAAAAAATCTGTACCCCGCCCAACCATCGTCAAGTGTAATTACGTACAAGCCATCACTACCAATCTTATTTTCTGTGAAATCAATACGCACCAAATCCCCTGCGTTAATGCCTGCAGTAATATCCTCGTGGTTAGCCACAACAACACAATTGCTTTTATCGCGTTGTGGATCGCTGAACAACTCTCGGCCAAGTCGTATATTGAATTCTGGAGCCTGTGTCTCGACAATAGCGTTATGCATGATATTCCCCAAACACTGTGAAACCAATGGCTTCATCTGCATTCTTAAAAGCTTCTTTTGCAATATCCCAGACGACCTTTTCGCTATCTACTTTATCAAGACGTAAGCTCCTCCCGACTTGTACTCCAAAGTACTCCGTATCCCCATCAAATAGAATGACTGGAATGAAAGCTTTATACTTTGAATCAACGTGGTTATGCTTGTGTTCGCTACTTGCTGTAAAATGGTCAGAAATCATGATGTGACACTCCTCTTTAGTGTTGCATTGTGGTTAGGCTTCGCTGGTGCCGTCGAAAGTTACCAGCGTTGCCGCTTTACTCATGAACCGCATGAGTGACGGTAAAAACTATGCTGCTAATTGCTGTGCGGGCTTAACTTTAATCTTGCTATTTTTCTCTGCATGCCATAAATCATATTGAAGCTGCAGACGAAGCCATATCTCAGCACTGCCGCCAAGCCATTGCGCCAAACGAATAGCCATATCTGCACTAATAGCAGCATGACCGTTAATCATACGTGACAGCGTTACACGAGCAACACCAAGCTGCTCGGCTGCTTCCGTAACTGTTAATCCCAATGCCGGTAACACATCCTCTTTTATCGTCTCGCCAGGATGAGGCGGGTTAAACATTTTGTTCATACTCATATCTCCTAATGGTAATCCTGATAGTCAACGATCTCGGCATCTTCGCCTTCAAAGCTAAACGTGAGTCGCCAGTTACCATTTACCCATATAGACCAATGTCCTGTTGTTAATCGGTGTAGCTTCCACCCTGGCTTATCCATTTCTCTCGGATCACTTGCCATATGAAGCATTGCCAATTGACGCGCCAACTTGCTTGCATGGTCTGCTCTTATACCGGCCTTACTACCAGTTAAGAAAAACTTTTCAAGCCCTTTATGTGCGAAACTCTTTATCATTTATGTGTATCTTATAACGCATCAAGATACAATGCAAGTGTTTATTAAAGCGCTTATTAAATACATGAGTCTTGCACATGAAAACCTAACTCAGATCATGCAGCATCATTAATAGGGATTACTTTCGCACCCGCTTTTAACTCATCTAAATAATCAGCCCATTGCTGCATCATCACTTTTCTTTGCTCAATAAAGCGGGTGCGGTTATAAGCCGCACCCAAAGCATCAGGCACGCTATGCGCAAGTTGATGTTCAATGATATGGGGATCAATATCCAAGCGTTCATGCAATATCGTTCTAGCCATAGCTCTAAAGCCATGCCCAGTAATCTCAGTCTTTGTGTCATAGCCCATACGCTTTAATGCAGCATTGATAGCAGCCTCACTCATAGGTTTCTTAGGATCATGCCCACCCATAAAAACAAACTCACCATGACCTGAATATGGTTGAATTTCCTTTAGTATTTTTATGGCCTGAGTTGATAACGGGACAAGGTGATCCGTTTTGGTTTTGCTTACACGGTAACGCCACTCTTCAGATTCAAAGTCAATATCTACCCATTTAGCCGTACGCAACTCGCTAGGGCGAACAAAAACAAGCGGGGCTAGCCTAAGGGCTGACTGCACTGTAAACGTGCCTTTAAAGCCATCTATTGCACGTAATAACTCCGCAACGTCTTTAGGCTCGGTAAACGCGGCCATATGCTTTACATTTGATGGTGGCAATGCCCCTTTTAGATCTGCGGTAGTATCACGAATGGCGCGGCCTGTTTGCACTGCATACCTAAAAACCTGGCCAGCAGCAGCTAATACACGGTGCGCTGTTTCTAGTTTGTTTTGATTCTGTATGCGCTTAATGCAAGCGAGAATATCAGGGGCGGTTAAATCGGATATTGGCTTGCTACCTACCCAGGGGAATAAATACGTCTCGAACCGTCTAAGCGTTCTAGCACGGTGTGAAGTGGATTTATCTTTCATGTGTGAGTTCATCCACTCAAGCGCTATGGCCTCGAAGCTATTAGTAGCAGCTTCTATTTTCGTTTTTTGGGCTTGTTGTTTTATCGCACTAGGGTCTGCACCATTAGCGATTATTTTTCTCGCATCATCTCTACGCTGTCTGGCATCGGCAAGGGATATTTCAGGATATACCCCCAACGCCAAAAGCTTTTCTTTACCAGCAATGCGATACTTCAACCGCCAGTATTTTGATCCATTAGGATGCACAAGTAAGAATAACCCCTTTTCATCAGCTAACTTGCGAGGTTTGGTATCTGGTTTAGCGTTTCTAACAGCAATATCACTTAATGGCATTTGATGTACCCCCAGAGGTTTCAATATACCCCCATTTATACCCCCTTTAAATACTGGATGCAATAGGTCTGGGTTGTACTGGATAACACTAGAAACCAAAGAAAAAGCCCGCAAGGAGCGGGCTTTGTTTACTTATTACTACTGGGTAATACTTAAAAATGGTGGAGCAGGCGGGAATCGAACCCGCGTCCGCAAGCCCTCCACAGACAGTTCTACATACTTAGCTGTGTTGTTTAATTTAACCACACACCCACCAACGAGCAAGCAAATGTGAAGCGAGTCACCTTGGATTTAGCATTGTATTAAGTAACCCAATACAACACGAGTCTCTCTTTATGACGCTGCTGCCAGTTACCTGGCCCGACCGAGAGACCCTTCGGTGCAGCGTTCAGCCGGGATTAAGCGGCTAAAGCGTAAGTTTCGTCGTTTGCGACTATACTTTTTTCTAGTTTATTTACGAGGTGACTAGGCCTCGGTATGCCCTGCACTGCTTTGCAACCCACGTCGAAACCTGGTCAGCCCCTTGTGTGTTTTTACAACAGTACGCTTGTGACTTTGTAATTGGAAATAAAGTTCAATGCGTATAGCAATTATACGCTTTTAAAGTTGCCGATTAAACTATTTGTTGTGGGCGCGCATGATTCTGCCTTTTTCGCGCTCCCAATCGCGGGCTTTTTCGGTATCGCGCTTATCATGCTGCTTTTTACCTTTAGCCAAGCCAATTTGGACTTTAACCCGGCCTTTGGAGAAATGCATATCCAACGGCACCAGTGTATAACCGGCACGTTCAACCTTACCGATCAATTTAGCAATCTCTTCGTTATGCAGCAGCAGCTTACGGGTTCTGATCGCATCCGGGCGTATATGCGTAGAGGCGGCACCCAACGGGGTAACATGGCAGCCGATAAGATATATTTCACCTCGCTGGATAATCACATAGGCTTCTTTAATATTGACTCGATTATCACGGATGGCTTTAACCTCCCAGCCCTCAAGTACAATACCGGCCTCATACTTTTCTTCAATAAAGTAGTCAAAGAATGCTTTTTTATTTTGTGCAATGCTCATAAAACTAAATATTTCTTAGCGAATAGCTTAAAATTGGCATTTTACTCTACTTCTTAGCTTGTTCGTTTCGAGGCTGGCAAGTTTTGAATTTAAAACCAAACCTCAAACATATATTTAAGCATTAGATTTATTTGCACGTTCCAAGGGTTAACATGGCGCAAGTTAAAAAAACAGTCATCATCAATCACTCAGCAGGCGAAATGTTTCTGCTGGTAGATGACGTACTGAAGTATCCGGAGTTTCTGCCGTGGTGCGGCGGTGTTGATTTAATTCATCAGGATGATCAATCCACTACAGCAACCTTGCATATCGCGTACCATGGCCTGCATCAGAACTTTACCACCCAAAATAGTAAAACATTCCCCAGCCACATGACTATCCAGCTGAAAGACGGCCCTTTTAAGCATATGGATGGCGTCTGGCAATTCATAGCACTCAATGAAGAAGCTTGTAAAATTGAGTTTTCACTTAATTATGAATTTGCAAATCAGCTTCTGGAAAAAATCATTGCTCCGGTATTCAATCATATTGCAAATACTTTTGTTGACGGCTTTGTCGTCCGCGCTGATAAAATATACAAATAAAATTAAGGACTCTGGATGAACAGCCAATCTGAAATTACAGTTGAAGTTGCCTATGCATTACCGCATGAACAATTGATTGTTCCAGTGATGGTACAAATTGGCACCACCGCTGAAAAAGCCATTCACGCTTCGGGTATTTTGAAAAAATTTCCTGAAATCGACCTGACTGAGAACAAGGTGGGCATTTTCGGCAAGGCCACAAAACTGGATACGGTATTGCGCCATTTGGACCGAGTTGAAATATATAGACCATTGATTGCCGACCCGAAAGAAGTTCGTAAACAACGAGCGGCAGACGGCAAAATTATGAAAAAAGGCGGCGGAGACCTAGCTACAGATTAAACTAAACCCGCCAACGCTATTGCAGCACTGGCGGGTATGATCTAGCGGGCATTAAAATTAATTACAATATTTTTCCACATCACGCTGGGAATCAGCCTTACCCTTGGCAATGTCATCATCACCCAGATAAGTGCGCTCACCCTTCTCATCAGTAGTAGAAATTCTGCCACCATTGTTGTAAGTCGCCAGATTTCTTTTGGCTACGGTGCAATTTTCCTGCTTGATTTTCAATTCTTCCTGTTTGCTTGCATCAGCTTTCTTCTGCGCCTCGGCATCTTTAGCGCGCTTGGCAGCAGCCTCATCTTTGCCAGCAGCATCTTTAGGTGTGCTGGTTACAGTCACACCGGAACTAACTTCAGGGGAAGCTGCCGGTGAAGTGGCGGATGGTTTAGGAATTTTCTTGCCTATCGGTTCATTTTTAATATTAGATGGCGGCGGCGTATCGCTATAACGTACGGTACCGTTTTTATCTTTCCATTTATAAATTTCGGCATGTGCCAATGTCGGCAGCAGCGCAATCCAAATTAACAGCAAGCCCAACTTCATATGTCACCTCTTTTAAATTTAAGCCTTCGCACATGTTATTGCTTATCAAGATTACAAGCAAGGCCGCTGCAATCTTGATGAAAATATTATAAAAATTACACCTTTAGTATTGAAATATGTGGTTAGCATACTCGCTAAGCTGCTTATAACTCTGTATAATTTCGTTTTGGGTAAAAGGATTTACGAATGCGTTTACTGCAACAAGCTCTTACATTTGATGATGTTTTATTGGTTCCAGCACACTCTAACGTGCTGCCACGCGAAGTGTCTCTTAAAACACAGTTGTCTCGCAACATCCAACTTAACATTCCACTTCTATCAGCAGCGATGGACACCGTAACGGAAGCGCCATTAGCGATTGCTCTGGCTCAGGAAGGTGGTCTAGGCTTTATTCACAAAAACATGACGGCTATGAAACAGGCTGCCCATGTAGCACGTGTTAAGCGTTTTGAATCCGGTATAGTGAATGACCCTATTACCATTCAAAGCCATATGACAGTGCGCGACGTGCTAACGCTGACTCGCACACACAAAATATCAGGTATTCCAGTGGTGGATCACGGCAAGATTGTTGGTATCGTTACCAACCGCGACCTGCGCTTTGAAACCAACCTCGATCAACCAATCAGCAACATCATGACACCACGCAGCAAGCTGGTGACCGTTCGTGAAGGCGCTGCAAAAGAAGATGTTATCCGCTTGTTGCATCAATACCGTCTCGAACGCGTATTGGTTATTGATGCGGATGACACACTAAAAGGTTTGATTACCGTAAAAGACATTCAAAAATCAACTGACCACCCCAACGCATGCAAAGACGCGCAAGGCAGACTGCGTGTTGGTGCGGCTGTAGGTGTGGGTGAAGGTACAGAAGAGCGCGTTGCCGCACTGGCTGAAGCTGGTGTTGACGTGATTGTGGTAGATACGGCTCACGGCCACTCACAAGGCGTGCTGGACCGTGTAACATGGGTTAAGAAGAACTACCCTAACATCGATGTAATCGGCGGCAACATTGCTACTGCCAGCGCTGCGCTGGCCTTGGTTGATGCCGGCGCTGACGGTGTAAAAATCGGTATTGGCCCAGGCTCTATCTGTACTACACGTATCGTAGCAGGTGTTGGTGTTCCGCAAATCAGCGCAATTTCCAACGTAGAAGAAGCATTAAGAGGCACAGGCGTACCATTTATCGCTGACGGCGGCATCCGCTTTTCAGGCGACATCTCCAAAGCGATTGCAGCAGGTGCTTACAGCGTGATGCTGGGCGGCATGTTTGCAGGTACTGAAGAAGCGCCAGGTGAAATCGAACTGTTCCAGGGCCGCTCATACAAATCTTACCGCGGCATGGGTTCAATTGGCGCGATGGAAAAAGGCTCCAGCGACCGCTACTTCCAGGACAACAACGGCAATGCTGATAAATTAGTACCCGAGGGCATTGAAGGCCGCGTGCCTTACAAAGGCAGCGTGCTGGCAGTGATTCATCAACTGATGGGCGGCCTGCGTGCCTCCATGGGTTATGTAGGCTGCGCAACCATTGAAGAAATGCGCAACAAGGCAGAGTTTGTGCAGATCACATCTGCCGGTATGCGTGAGTCTCATGTGCATGACGTACAGATCACAAAAGAAGCACCAAACTACCGCGTGGACTAAGCAATACAACAAATGGGCGGTTAATATCTAACCGCCCATTTTCTATTTTAATCTTCAGAATTTCACACAAGCTATGCATTCAAAAATCCTTATTTTAGATTTTGGCTCACAAGTCACCCAACTCATCGCACGCCGTGTGCGCGAAGCACACGTTTATTGCGAGATACATTCGTGTGAAGTATCAGATGACTTTGTCAGAAACTTTGGTGCAGACGGCATCATTCTTTCAGGTAGCCATGCCAGCGTGTATGAAGAAGAAACTGATAAAGCACCGCAAGCTGTATTTGAATTAGGTGTACCGGTTTTAGGCATCTGCTACGGCATGCAAACCATGGCGCAGCAGCTAGGTGGCAAGGTTGAAGCTGGGCACAAGCGTGAATTCGGTTACGCATCGGTACGTGCGCATGGCCACTCTGCGCTGTTCCGCGACATTCAGGACAGCACCAACGCTGAAGGTCACGGCCTGCTGGACGTATGGATGAGCCACGGCGACAAGGTCACTGAATTACCTCCCGGCTTTAAAATCATTGCCAGCAATGAAACCACGCCGATTGCTGCAATGGCGGATGAAACCCGCAAATTCTATGCAGTGCAGTTCCACCCGGAAGTCACCCACACCAAGCAAGGCCAGGCCATGCTCAACCGCTTTGTGCTGGAAATCTGTGCAGCCAAACCTGACTGGATCATGAAAGATCACATTGCCGAAGCTGTAGAAAAAATCCGCGAACAGGTTGGTGATGAAGAAGTGATTCTGGGCTTATCCGGCGGTGTGGATTCCAGCGTTGCAGCCGCATTGATTCACCGCGCGATTGGCGACCAGCTGACCTGCGTATTTGTTGACCATGGCCTGCTGCGTCTGGATGAAGGCAAGATGGTGATGGAAATGTTTGCCGGTCGCCTGCATGCCAAGGTGATTCATGTCGATGCGACAGAACAGTTTATGGGCAAACTGGCCGGCGTAAGTGACCCGGAAGCCAAGCGCAAAATCATCGGCAATGAATTTGTAGAAGTATTCAAGGCTGAAGCCGCAAAACTCAAAGCAGGTGACGGCGGCCACAAAGGCGCTACTTTCCTCGCGCAAGGCACGATTTATCCGGATGTAATTGAATCCGGCGGCGCAAAATCCAAAAAAGCCGTAACGATTAAAAGTCACCACAACGTTGGCGGCTTGCCAGAACAGTTGGGGTTGAAGTTATTGGAACCGCTGCGTGACCTGTTCAAGGACGAAGTACGCGAGCTGGGTGTTGCGTTAGGCTTGCCGGCTGAGATGGTTTATCGCCATCCGTTCCCAGGCCCTGGCCTGGGCGTGCGGATTCTCGGTGAAGTGAAAAAAGACTATGCTGACTTGTTGCGCCGTGCCGATGCTATTTTCATTGAAGAGCTGCGCAACACCAAAGATGAAAAAACCGGAAAAACCTGGTATGACCTCACTAGCCAGGCATTTACCGTATTTTTACCAGTTAAATCAGTGGGCGTAATGGGCGATGGTCGCACCTATGATTATGTCGTTGCCTTGCGTGCAGTGGTCACCAGCGACTTCATGACCGCGCACTGGGCTGAGTTGCCTTATGCATTGTTAGGCCGCGTTTCTAACCGTATTATTAATGAAGTGCGTGGTATCAACCGCGTTGTTTATGACGTTTCCGGCAAACCACCGGCAACGATTGAATGGGAATAATGGAGGGGATAGATCTATGAGTCGTGCATTTGTAAATGAAGAAAGATTTGAGCAAGCTGGTGGCGAAGAACTAGTTGAACGTCCTATCAGCGAGCATCCTAACTATGTAACCCCAACCGGCGCACTTGAGTTGCAAACGCAGGAAGAAGCATTGGTAGCGCAACTTAATAGCCTGAAAGACGCGCACGATGACACTTTTGCAAAAGATAAAGTGTCAGAAATCGAACGTGACCTGCGATATATTCGCGCCCGCCTCGATTCAATTATCTTGGTTGACCCAAAAACACAGAGCCATGAAACCGTACTATTCGGTGCATCAGTTGAAGTTCAGGACGACGAAGGCAGCCGTCATACATTTCATATCGTTGGCGAAGACGAAGCGGATGCTTCTATCAATAAGGTTAGCTGGGTTTCACCGCTAGCCAAGTCATTAATCGGCCATAAAGTTGGCGAAACTGTTAACTGGCAGCGCCCCGCCGGTAATTTGAATTTGGAAATTCTGGATATCCATTACGAATCATGAATGTTACTCAAGCCATTTTAGAACGCCGCTCGGTAAAGGCATATGACCCTCAACACAAAATGTCCGAGGAAGAAATCGCAAAGCTGATGTCGTTGGCGATACTGTCCCCTACTGCTTTCAATATTCAGAACTGGCGTTTTGTTGTTGTTACAGATCCGACTCTACGCAAAGAAATCCGTGCAGCGAGCTGGGATCAGGCGCAGGTGGAAGATGCTTCTGTTCTAATCGTACTCACAGCTGACTTGCATGCATGGAAAAAACAGCCGGAACGCTACTGGGCAAACGCACCGAAACAAGTACAGGATTATTTGGTTCCCGCCATTGGTCAGTATTACACCGGAAAAGAACAGGTGCAGCGTGATGAAGCCATGCGCTCATGCGGCATGGCGGCTATGACGATCATGCTGGCTGCCAAAGAGATGGGCTATGACACCTGCCCGATGGATGGCTTTGATTTTGATGCGGTAGCCAATTTATTAAACCTGCCGGATGACCATACACCGGTCATGTTTGTGGTGGTAGGCAAGGCACTGAAGCAGGCTCAGCCGCGCGGTGGCCAATTAGAAATCGACGAAGTCGTTATCTACAACAAGTTTTAGCAAGTTGAAAAATTCAATTTTCGCTAATCTGTTTTTCTGTTTTATTTGTAATTTTATTTAAGGTCTTAAATTTTGTTAATTTCTAACAATATCACCATGCAGTTTGGCGCCAAGCCACTGTTTGAAAATATTTCCGTCAAATTCGGCGATGGTAACCGCTATGGTTTGATCGGTGCCAACGGCTGCGGTAAATCCACCTACATGAAGATTCTGGCCGGTGTGCTGGAGCCATCCGCAGGCAACATTTCACTCGACAACCATGAACGCATGGCATTCCTGCGTCAAGACCAATTCGCTTACGAAGACCAGCGTGTACTGGATGTGGTCATGATGGGCCATGAACAGATGTGGAAAGCGAATGTAGAAAAAAACGCGATCTACGCCAACATGGAAGCCACTGAAGATGACTACATGCGCGCAGCAGAGCTGGAAGCCATTTACGCAGAATACGATGGTTACACTGCTGAGGCACGTGCCGGTGAACTGCTATTAGGTGTAGGCATCCCGACTGAACAGCACAATGGCCCGATGAGTGCCGTTGCACCCGGCTGGAAACTGCGCGTCTTGCTGGTACAGGCGCTATTTGCCAATCCGGATGTATTGTTACTGGATGAACCGACCAACAACCTGGACATCAATACCATCCGCTGGCTGGAAGATGTACTGAACAACCGTAACTGCACCATGATCATCATTTCGCATGACCGTCACTTTTTGAATCAGGTTTGTACGCATACCTGCGACATGGACTACGGCAAGCTCACGGTTTACCCAGGTAACTACGATGATTACATGGAAGCCAGCACGGCAGCACGTGCTCAGCAGGCAAAAGACAATGCTAAAGCCAAGCAGCAAATCGCTGACTTGCAAGACTTTGTGCGTCGTTTCTCAGCCAACGCCTCTAAAGCGAAACAAGCCACCAGCCGCGCTAAGCAGATCGACAAAATCAAGATCGAAGAATTCAAACCTTCTTCACGTCAGTATCCATTCATTCGCTTTGAATTTGATGACCGTGAGAAACTGCACCGTAATGCGGTTGAGCTGAAAAAACTCAGCCATGGCTTTGATCGCTCACTGTTCAACGATGTCGACATGATATTCGAGGCTGGTGAGAAAGTTGCCATCATCGGCGAAAACGGTATTGGTAAAACAACCTTCTTGCGTTGCCTGGCCGGTGATTTGGCCCCGAACCATGGCGAAGTAAAATGGGCAGAAAAAGCCAAACTGGGTTATTTTGCACAAGACCATGAATACGAATTTGAACAAGGTGAAGACCTGTTTGAATGGATGTCAAAATTCACGCAGCAAGGTGATGATGACCAGACCGTACGCAGCATGCTGGGCCGCTTACTGTTCTCGGGTGAAGATACCAAGAAATCAGTAAAAGTACTGTCAGGCGGTGAAAAAGGCCGCATGCTCTACGGCAAACTGATGCTGGCACGTACCAATGTATTGCTGATGGACGAACCAACCAACCACATGGATATGGAATCTATCGAAGCCTTGAATACCGCGCTGGATAAATACAAAGGCACTTTATTCTTTGTCAGCCATGACCGCGAGTTTGTAAGTTCGATTGCTACCCGCATTCTGGAAATCAAGGCGGATAGCATTGTAGACTTTACCGGTAACTACGAAGACTACCTGCTGAGCCAGGGCGTGGAATAAACGCAAACTTAAGGTAATCGTCATTCCAACAAGGCACTATGGAGGCACTACGGGGCAACCCGCTCGGCAACCATAGTGCCTTTAATATTAGCGCCTTTAGTATTAGTGCCTTTTAACATTCACCCATCTTAAGTAGCGGAACATACAGCGCACATGTCCTATTCATCCGCACAGCAATGCCTGCAAGAAGTATTCGGCTACACAACTTTCCGTGGTGAGCAGGAAGCGATAGTCGCGCACATTATGAGCGGCGGTGATGCACTAGTACTGATGCCTACCGGTGGCGGCAAATCACTGTGTTATCAGCTACCGGCACTGTTGCGCGATGGTGTTGCAATAGTCATATCACCGCTCATCGCATTGATGCAGGATCAGGTAGAAACTTTGCAGCAGCTTGGCGTATCTGCCGCTTTTCTTAATTCCAGCCTGGATATTCAGGAGGCCAATGCTATCAGCGACAGCCTGCTGCAGGGTGATATAAAAATCCTTTATGTTGCGCCGGAACGACTGCTGACTGGTAACTTTCTATACTTGCTGGAACAACTCGATAACCGCGCCGGCATTGCATTATTCGCAATTGACGAAGCACACTGCGTATCGCAGTGGGGGCATGATTTCCGCCCGGAATACCGCAAGCTCACCGTACTGCACGAACGCTTTCCAACCGTGCCACGTGTTGCACTCACCGCAACTGCAGATGCACCGACCCGAGCTGAAATTATAGAAAGGCTTAATCTTGAACATGCGCGCCAGTTTGTTTCAAGCTTTGACCGCCCCAACATCCGCTACCGCATCACACAAAAAAACAACGCGCGCCAGCAGTTGCAAGCATTCCTTGAGGCTGAGCACCCTAACGATGCCGGCATTATCTATTGCCTGTCACGGCGCAAAGTAGAAGAAACAGCAGAATGGCTGAAAACCCGCGGCTGGAACGCACTGCCTTACCACGCCGGTCTTGATGCAGCGATACGCAACGCAAACCAGCGCAGATTCCTGCGCGAAGAAGGCATTATCATGGTGGCGACAATTGCCTTTGGCATGGGCATAGATAAACCGAATGTGCGCTTTGTGGCGCATCTTGACCTGCCTAAAAGCATGGAAAGCTACTATCAGGAGACCGGCCGCGCCGGACGTGACGGGCTACCAGCCAATGCCTGGATGACCTATGGCCTGGGCGATGTAGTCAGCATGCGCCAGATGCTGGATTCAGGCGATGCACCGGAAGAACGCAAACAGGTTGAACGCAGAAAACTCGATGCCCTGCTCGGCTTCTGCGAATCCACTGGATGTCGTCACCAAAGCATATTGCGCTACTTTGGCGAGCAGCACGACGGCAACTGCATGCAATGTGATAACTGCCTACAGCCGATTGATACCTGGAATGCGACGCAGGCAGCACAAATGGCGCTTTCCTGTGTTTACCGAACCGGGCAAAGGTTTGGCGTTGTACACCTGATTGATGTATTGCTAGGCAAGAGCACAAGCAGAATCGAGCAATTCCAGCACCACCAGCTCAGCACCTTTGGTATTGGCAAGGCATTATCCCAGCAGCAATGGAGCAGCGTCTTCCGCCAGTTGGTAAGCAGCGGCTACCTTGAAGCTGATATCGAATCCTATGGCGGGTTAAAACTCACAGAAATGGCTCGCCCGGTATTGAAAGGTGAAACCGAAGTATGGCTGCGCCGTGATGAAGATGCATCAAAACGCAAATCCAGCAAAGCCGAGCGTGGCGCACGGGCCAAGGAAGGCTACGCCGAAGCCAATGAAGATCCGCTCTGGCATGCGCTCAAGGCCAAACGCAGTGAGCTGGCAAGGGATCAAGGTGTGCCGCCCTATGTCATTTTTCATGACAGCACTTTATTGGAAATCCTTAATCGTAAACCGGACAGCCTCACAGAAATGGGCAATATCAGCGGTATCGGTCAGGCAAAACTTACACGCTACGGTGATGACTTTTTACAGGTGCTTGAAGATTTTGCGAATGGCGTTCAATAAATATCCCCCACTGTCAAAAATATCCGGTTTTAGATTACCTTGAAACTGGCAAAGTATTGTAAAATTACGTCTGGCGGGCCTCCCCGCATTGTGAAGTAGCCAATCTGGTCAGGTGCGGAAGCAAGCAGCCACAACTATTGAGCAAGTGCCGGGGTAAAGGCTCGCCTCTTCTTTTGTGAACGATATTTCAAAACAAAAATCACAAAAATAAACAGCAAACTTACAGACGAAAAGGCAATTTTCAGCTAAAGTTTAGACTATGTCATATCAAGTTCTAGCGCGTAAATGGCGCCCAAAATCCTTTGAAACACTGGTCGGCCAAGACCATGTTGTGCGCGCCCTCACCAACGCTCTGGAACAGAATCGTTTACACCATGCCTACCTGTTTACCGGTACGCGCGGCGTAGGAAAAACCACACTCGCCCGCATTTTGGCCAAATCACTTAACTGTGAAACCGGCATTACCGCAAAACCCTGCGGTGTTTGCAACGCCTGTATAGAAATTGACAAAGGCCGCTTTGTTGATTTAATCGAGGTTGACGCGGCAAGTAACACACAGGTAGACGCGATGCGCGACCTGCTGGATAACGCCCAATACGCGCCTACGTCCGGACGCTTTAAAGTGTACATCATCGATGAAGTGCACATGCTCTCAAAAAGCGCTTTTAACGCGATGTTAAAAACGCTGGAAGAACCGCCCGCACACGTTAAATTCATACTTGCTACCACTGACCCGCAAAAAGTACCGGTGACCGTGCTATCGCGTTGCTTACAGTTCAACCTGCGCCAGATGGCAGGCACTTCCATTGTCGGTCATTTGCAAAGCATACTTAGCCAGGAAGGCATACAGTTTGAGCCAACCGCACTACACCTGATTTCACGCGCGGCAGATGGCAGTATGCGTGATGCGCTATCACTCACCGATCAGGCGATTGCTTACGGCAGCCAAACTGTGAATGAAGCAGAAGTACGCGCCATGCTGGGTGCAATAGACCAAAGTTATTTGTATCAGTTATTAAATGCACTGCTGGCTGGTGATGGCGGCAGCCTCATCAATCAGGCCAGGCTAATGGAAGAAAGAAGTATTTCTTTTGAAGCGGCTTTAAATGATTTTGCACAACTGTTACATCAGATCGCTATCACACAAACCGTGCCTGAAAGCGTTGCTGATGATTTGCCGGAACGTGAACAGCTATTGTCGCTGGCGCAAAGAATTAATCCTGAAACCTTGCAACTGTACTACCAAATTGCGCTATTAGGTCGTCGGGACATTGGCCTGGCGCCTGACGAGTTTGCCGGCTTTACCATGAGCCTGTTACGCATGCTCGCTTTTACACCGAATGAAGCTAACACTGCGGCTGTGAACAAAATGAGTTCAACAACCCAAGCTAGGCCGCCTGTTGCAACTCCAGCGCCAGTTCCACCGACGACCCCGCCGCAGACAACCCCGCCGGCAGCCCAAACGAGAGTGGAACCGGCAATTGCCAAACCAGCTATTGAGCCGTCAATACCTGCTGCAGAAACACCGGTTCCAGTAAGTTCTGCAACCATTTCAACAGCAACGGAAACATCAAACTACTCTGAATCAGGCAGCAGTTTTAGCGGCAATTGGCGCGGGCTGGTGGATGAGCTAAAACTGGGGCTTGCCAGAGAGTTGGCAAAGCACTGCGAACTGATTACTTACGATGAAAATAGCATTTCGCTTAGCGTACCAGAAAGCCAGAAACACTTGTTATCGCCAAATTATCAGGAAAAACTGGGCAGTGCCATTGCGCAGCATTTTGATAAGAAAATAAAACTGCAATTCAGTATTGGCGGCACCGGCAACACCCCTGCCAAACAGATTTCACAGGAAAAAGCGCAGGCACAGGCCAACGCAGAAACTGCGATTGAGGAAGATGGTTTTGTACAAGCACTCATTAATGACTTTGGGGCGACTATTATCCCCAATTCCATCAAACCAATCTAAAAGTTTAAATCTAAAAACTTAAATCCAGGAATTTAAATTTCTTCATCATGCGTTGATCTGATTTTGAAATTGAAATTCTTTTACATATAAATATTATCGAAGGAGATCAAAATGATGAAAGGCGGCATGGGCAATTTAATGAAGCAAGCCCAGCAAATGCAGGCTAATATGCAAAAAGCGCAAGAAGAATTGGCGCATATCGAAGTTGAAGGCGTTGCAGCCAACGGCTTGGTGAAAGTGCAGATGACCTGTAAAAACGAAGTAAAACGCGTAACTCTAGATGACAGCGTCATGGATGACAAGGAAACACTGGAAGACTTACTCGTGATCGCATTAAAAGACGCAACGGCCAAAGCCGAAGCCACTGCATCGTCTCGTCTATCCAGCTTTATGCCGGCTGGCATGAAGTTACCGTTCTAATTTCAAATTAATAAGCAAGTCAATAAATAACAATGAAAAACCCGCCGGCACTTGAGCAGTTAATCGAAAGTCTACGCTGCTTGCCGGGCGTGGGGCCGAAATCAGCCCAGCGTATGGCCTACTATCTTTTGCAGCGTGATAGACAAGGCGCAAATAAGTTAGCCATTGCGTTGGATAGCGCCTTACAGGTAGTAGATCATTGCAAACTATGCAACACTTTCAGCGAGCAGCCCGTCTGCCCGCTGTGTGAATCCGACCAGCGTGACAGCTCGGTATTGTGCGTAGTAGAAATGCCTACCGACCTGATGATGCTGGAAAGCACCAGAGCATATAACGGCATGTATTTCGTACTGATGGGCAGGCTATCGCCACTGGATGGCGTAGGTCCCAAGGAAATTCATTTAGATAAGCTGATTAAACGTGCACAGGATGGCGTAGTACAGGAAGTGATTCTGGCGACCAACTACACTGTAGAAGGCGATGCAACCGCACATTACATCAGCGAACTGCTACGCGCGCGTGGCATTAAAGTCAGCCGCATCGCCCGCGGCATGCCTATGGGCGGCGAAATCGAGTATGTCGATAGCGGAACGCTGGCACAGGCCATGCTCGAGCGCAGAAGCATTTAAGCCAAAATTAAAGTATTTAACTCTTGCCTGCTCAGGCACCAGCGACAGCAAGCAACAGATAATAGCGTGCAAAACCAAGTACCGCACATAACCCTACCAGCTTGATAATACTCAGATTACGTTTCACCAATAGCCACAAGGCCAGCAACGCCAGCACGACCGCAGTAATATCAACTTGATTGTAACTGCGCTCGGGAAAGAAAACATGCTGTGCAAAAAACACGGCCAAACTCAGAATCACGCCAACTACGGCAGCGGTAATGCCAGTAAGCGGCGCTGATAATTTCAAATTATTCTGAGTAGACTCAATAAGCGGTGCGCCTACGAATATAAACAAAAACGATGGCAGGAAGGTAAAGAAAGTTACCACACAAGCAGCGACTACACCTGATAGTGACGGATAATCGCTGCCGAATACCGGCTGTGTCCAGCCACCAACGAACCCGACAAATGCAACCACCATAATCAATGGACCTGGTGTAGTTTCACCCAGCGCCAGGCCGTCTATCATTTGATGCGGCGTAAGCCAATGATAATGCTCTACAGCGCCTTGATACACATATGGCAAAACTGCATAGGCCCCGCCAAAGGTCATGAGCGCAGCCTTGGTAAAAAACCAGGCCATCTGCGTTAAAACCGATTGCCAGCCATAAATCAAAGTAAGCGCAGCAATTGCAGTTAGCCATATCAACAAACCTGCCACCAGATATTTCAGCATTTTATTCATGCTGAATTTTGCGTGTTTCGGTGACGGCGTATCATCGTCAATCACAGCTTTAACATGCTGCTTGCTACTGCTATGGTGCGCCTTGATCACATTGAACTGCTGCGGAAAGTAATAATGTCCGATTGATCCCAGCAAAGCTGCTGTCAGTACAATCCAGGGAAACGCCAGATCAAATTGACTGATCGCTACAAATGCAAATAAGGCAATGCCCCACAGTAGTTTATGCTTCAGTACTCGCAAGCCAATTCGATAAGCGGCAAACAATACAATCGCTACCACTGCTGGCTTAATGCCATAAAGCATTGCCGCAATCTGCGGCAAATCCCCGTAACGCATATAAACCCAGCTCAAGGCGATTAAAATAAGCAGTGAAGGTAATACAAACAAACCGCCGGCGATTACTCCACCCCAGCTACGGTGCATGAGCCAGCCAATGTAAGTAGCCAACTGCTGCGCCTCCGGACCGGGCAACACCATACAATAATTCAAGGCGTGTAAAAAGCGCTTGTCAGAGATCCAGCGTTTTTTATCAACCAGATCCTGATGCATCATGGCAATTTGCCCGGCAGGCCCACCAAAACTCAGCAAACCAAGTTTGAACCAATAGCCGGTTGCCTCACGCAAGGTTGGCGGAGTTAAAGAAATATCCTCAGGATTAATATCATCAGCTTTTGTCATCAACCAGTTTCAATAACTCTAAAGGCGCATTAACAAAGATATCAGCCCCCCACTTTTCGGGCTCATCTGCCTCACTCAAGTATCCGTACATGGCAACCACAGTCTGCATACCAGCCGCACGCCCTGCCTCTATGTCACGTTCGGCATCACCGACATACCAGCAGCGCTGCGGGCTGACCCCCGCCTGCTCACAAGCAAGAAACAGCGTATCAGGATAAGGCTTGGGTCGTGGCGCATCATCTCCGCTCACAACACAGGCGGCACGTTCCAGCAAGCCGATATTCTGCAATAAGGGCTGCGTAAACCGGCGCGGCTTATTGGTCACAACACCCCAGGGCACTGCCTTACGTTCCAGCGTGTCCAATAATTCAGCCACACCTTCAAACAGGATAGGTTTTCTTGTTAGCACCTGGTCATATAGCGCTAGATACTCTTCACGCATCACCTCAAAGTTTTCATCCTCGGGTGACAAGGCAAAACCCACTGACAACAGCCCTCTGGAGCCATGTGAAGCAAATGGTCGAATAGTCTCTAAAGGTAACATTGCCAAGCCATGCCGTTCGCGCTGTAAATTTAACGCATAAGCCAGATCATGTGCGGTATCAACGAGAGTGCCGTCTAAATCAAATAAAATCATCCGAAAACCCGTTTATTTACCAAGTTGAGTATGCATAAGGTAATTAATAGATACATCCTCACCCAAACGGTAATGTTGGGTGATCGGGCTGTAACTCATACCCTTCAGGCCGGATATATCCAGGCCGGCATTTCTAGCCCAGTATGACAACTCGGAAGGCTTGATAAACTTGGCATAATCATGCGTACCCTTGGGCAGCATATTTAATATGTATTCCGCACCTATCACTGCAAACAGATAGGCTTTGGGATTTCGATTAATCGTGGAAAAAAATACTGACCCGCCGGGTTTTACCAGCCTGGCACAAGCAGCTACCACAGCGGCCGGATCTGGCACATGCTCTAGCATTTCCATGCAGGTCACCACATCAAAGTTGGCAGGTTGCTCACCGGCAAGCTGCTCTACTGACACTAGTCGATAATCAACTTTTGCCCCGCTCTCAAGCTGGTGCAATTTTGCAACGTTCAATGCCTTTTCACCCAAATCAATACCGGTTACATTGGCACCTTTGAAATATATCGATTCTGACAAGATACCACCGCCGCAGCCTACATCCAGCACACGCTTATCTTTCAAATCGACCAGGCTATCAATATAGTTGAGCCGTAATGGATTGATCTCATGCAGGGGCTTGAACTCACTGTTTTTGTCCCACCACTTATGCGCCAACTCACCAAATTTTTTCAGCTCGATTTCATCAGCATTTATTGTTTGTGCTGTTTTAGTTTCGGTTGCCATTTTTGAATAATTTCCTTTAATTCCATGGGCTCTATATTGGCATAGAGACCGTTACTGTAACGTAGTTCGCCTGCAACCCAAGTATGCGTCACGTGCTCACGGCCACAGGTGTAGACTAAATGAGAGATCGGATCATAACAGGGTGAGCTGGTTAAATCGCTTAACCTTACTGCGGCAAAGTCAGCCTTTTTCCCGATTTCAATGCTGCCAATCTTGTCGTCCAAACTCAAGGCTTTAGCTGCATTAATGGTAGCCATTTCAAGCGCCTGATGCGCCGGCAATGAAGTAGGATCTTCACTTGCGCCCTTGGCAAGCAACGCAGCCAAACGCAGCTCTGCAATCATATCCAACCTGTTATTGCTGGCAGCGCCATCAGTACCTATGCCCACATTAACCCCGTTTTTTAACAATGCAGATACTGGTGCAATGCCACTGCCTAATTTTAAATTGGAACTTGGGCAGTGTGCGATATTGCAGCCATATTCTGCAAGCAGCTCAATTTCGCTTGGCAGGAGATGTACCCCATGTGCTGCCAAGAAGCCAGGCCCGAGCAAACCTAGTCCTGCCAGCCGCTGTATCGGTCCGACACCGAATTCAACTTCACTTTGATTAATTTCATCGCGTGTTTCGTGCAGATGAGTGTGAATACCCAAGCCCAACTGTTCGGCATAAACAACAACCTTTTCAAAGGTCTTATCGGATACAGTATAGGGAGCATGCGGCGCGATAAATGATTTGATCATAGGATTACCACGCCAGCTATCATGCGCCTCAAAACCTTTTTGCAAATAATCATCTGCATCTGACGCATAATTATTTGCAAACTCTGATACGAACAAGCCTAAATTTGCGCGCATCCCTGCCTGATTTACGGCAGCAACAGTAGCTTGCGGGAAAAAGTACATATCATTAAAACAAGTCGTGCCACCACTTAACATTTCAGCACAGGCATGCAATGAAGCATCCTGAACATAATCGTAAGAAACCACCGCGCGTTCTGCCGGCCAGATATGTTCATTCAGCCATTGCATCAACGGCAAGTCATCGGCAATGCCACGCATCAGGTTCATGGCTGCATGCGTATGCAGATTAATAAGACCGGGAATCAGGATATGTTCATCCAAACTAACCAGATTGGTCGTTGCATATAGCTTTCTAGCCACTGCAGTTGGCAGCAGGTCAACTATCGTATCAGCATTCACCACCAATGAATGGTGCTCTAATATGGGCCTATCAGCAGTAACGGTTGCTATCCACCTTGCCTCTATGATGAGGTCAACATTGCTTGCGAATTGTGCTGATTGATTAATTGTCATCATGATGTTCATTCTACCAATAAAAAAGCCCCGCAATTGCGGGGCTTTAATTTTAAAGCTTAATTTAAAGCATTAAACCTATTACTTGCACTCATTTACTGGATGTAATCTTTCACCGTGGATTTCAACACGACGGTTAGGTGCAAGGCATTCGATCAATTTCTTACCCTTTACACCTTTGCACTCGACTAAAGGTTGTGACTCACCTTTACCAACTGCACGGATACGGCCAGCATCGATGCCATGGCTAACCAGGTGCTGTTTAACCACTTCAGCACGCTTCTCTGAAAGTTTTTGGTTATATTGTTCTGAACCGATGCGGTCTGTATGGCCAGTAACTACAACCACATCAAACTCAGGGTGAGCTTTTAGTGTTTCAACAACATCATCAACCTCAACTACTGCATCACCGTTCAATTTGAACTTATCAAAACCAAACAATCTTTCAGCTTGCAAAGTTACTGTTTGGAATTTTGGTTGGCATGGCTCTGGAGCAGCTACAGGAGCCGGAGCTGGCTCAGGTGCTGGTTCTGGAGCAGCTACAGGTGCTGGTGCTGGTTCAGCAGCAGCTACTACTGGTGCTGCCTCAGGAGCGCCAAAACGGAAGATTGCACCTAAGCTCAACAATGTATTACCAATGGTGCCATCTGCATCAAAAGATGTGCCTGGAGCTTTAGCATCTGAACGGCTCCATTGATGACGCAAGTCAGCTTGCAGACCAAAATTGTCATTGAATAAGTACTGTGCACCAAGGCCAACATTAGCTAACCAAGATGTTTTTGTACTGTTGTTAAGCGCAGCAAAATTGCTGTAATCAACATCATTACGTGCAACACCTAAACCAGCAAGTAAGAATGGACGGAATTTTTCGCGGCTAAACATATACAAAGCATCTACACCTAAAGTAGTTTGTTTGTAACGGCCACCTACGCCAGCAATGTTAGTGTCTTCACTAGCACGGTTATAACCCAAACCACCTTGAATATCCCAGCTTGGAGATATTTCTTTACCCAACTTGATAAAAGCGCCAGCGCCGTTATCGGCATCCAGGTCGCTATCTGTATTCATAAAGCTAACACCTGGTACTGCATACCAAGCGCCACGGTACATATCTTCAGCTGTGGCTGCAAAAGTTGCCAAGCCTAAAGTAGCTGCAACCACAATACTAACAATATTCTTCTTCATTCGATTTACTCCTTATTTGTAATGTAGCCCCACCGGTAAATGATACTCACACTAGGCGGCGTACGCAACGCTTAAACACTGGAAAACATTAATTAAAAACAACATTTGTTGTTTTTATACAACATAATTTACAACAACTTACGTATCGCTCTTATTTTAACAGAATCCAGCTCAAATACACGCAGATTATCAACACAAACGCCGCCTCTGAAACCCATATAGCTTGGGTTGAATTCTTTAATTTTTGCTACATGTTGTATTGCCAAAGAACCAGCTAAACCAAATATCAAATTATGCACACGGACATTTTCACTCAAATGCTGAATTTCCTGTTCTGAAAAATAATCTAAAAAAGTAGCACCGTTTTTAATGGCGGTATCGAGCATTACGCCATAAAAACCTGCGTTTTTAATAGAGGAAATCAAATCATATGGATACTTATTTTCGGCAAACAATACGGCTATCAATTTCAAGCCATTTTTTGCTAAAGGTGCCATTGCAGACAAGCATGACTCATAGTCAGAAGGCCCACTCTCGCCAGTGTCAAAAAAACCAATTTTAATAATATCAACACCTGTTGTTGCCAGTTGTGCGACTTGTTCAGCTATCAGTTGCGGTTGCATAGGCAAATCACCGATAGTCGCGCTAGTTAGCTTGTAATCAGAGTTACTGGCAACTTTTACATAGCTGACTATTTCTGCAATTGTGGCTAAAGGCAAAGCACCCAACGCTCCTTTTGCCGGGTCTTTCAAGTCAATGAAATCAGCACCATTTTCCAACGCAATCTGTGCTTCCTCAGCGGAAGTAACACTTATCAAAAGCTGCGTCATAGTTAGCGATTAAGCCAGGTTCTCATTATTTAAAACAGCCTGGTGATTCACAACCGCCTCCTCCAGCCAAGCCCAGGCTTCCAGTTCGCGTTCGCCGGCAGTTTTTTCAATGGCAATCCGCAGATAATCCATTTCCTGCTGAATCTTTTCCATTGGCAGTCTTTTCAATCTGCTGACCAACACTGCCAACTCAATAACGGCGGCCTGTGCACGGTTGAACCCTTGAAAAGGTGCATGCTGCGCCTCATGAACAATCTCTAAAAACAGCTGTGGTCTCACCAGGTCATCTTCAACCTTCAACAGCTTTAGCTCTTTATGCGCCAGCGTATCCGCCAAGCGAAATCCCGCAACTTTTTCAGCAGGCAATAGACTCCAAATCTGACGCCCCACCAGAGCCCCGGCAAATACCCGCACATCATCCGTCAGATTCAGCACAGCTTGGCCCGAAGTCAGTATATTCTGTAACGTGGTTGATGGCTTATAGGGTGAAATAACGACCAAACCATCCTGCATGTGAATGCCAAATGGTGTCACGTGTACATCACCTTGCCCGTTGATGGTACTTACAATCGTTTCATAAATCATATATTGAGCATCTAACTGTTTTTACTGCGTTTTTCTTTTAAGGAAGCTTCACGATGTGAAGATTTAGCCACTGTATCAGCTGGCTGACTGGCAACTCCCCAATCCAACTGCTGATCTTGCACATAACGTTTTTTTAATTGCCAGGCAATTTGCGCACGTGCCAGCTCAACCCCCAAATAAAAAGCATGAGAAGCGTCATCGTCAACTTTCAGATTGGGGTATAAAGCAAACGGGTCAGTGCTTTCAAACAAGCCGTCACGGTTATAAACATGCAAGCCCTGCTCACTAACCTGAATGCGAAAACTAGGGTCTTTAATCTGCGCAGCAATTTCTTTAATTTCATCGGCACTATAGGTAAATGGCCGCCTATCATGCAAACCCAGCAATCCATTGCTGTAACCACGCGGCAACCTGTCATCCTGCCTGGCGGCAAACATCATGCGCCTGGCGATATCGGCCTCTGCAATCGCATTGACCGTATGCGGGCTCACGGATGTGGCCAGTACCGCGTTAATATCCAGCTCAGCGATCATGCCAAACAGCAAGGCATTGATACCTGTCGTATCCGCATCGGTAAGCTCGGTCAGGTTGCCAATCCCCATCATGATCTGAATGTCAGGGTATTTTTTACGCAACTTCTGATAACGTACAATTGCGTCAGTAAGACCGAAATTTATCGGATCTAAAATAGGATCGGCAATAAAAGACTTGCCGGCTTTAATGCAAAGCTCTATTGCACGATACAACGAAGGCAAACTATGTGGTTTTGCTGGGATCAATACTGGCGTAGAGGCAACTTCATTTGCAATCCATAAAGTTTTTTCCGTAAGGCTTAGCAGAAAATCAGCACCAGCATGCCCTGCAGCAAGCAAATCATCGGTATTCAATGAATCAACACTGACTTTAATGCCGAGCTGCTTCAGTGCCTTGGTTGCGTCTGCCAAATGCGGGAATGGCACGCCGGGCAGGCACCCAAGGTCAATCACATTTGCACCCTGCGCAATAAACTGCTGCGCTCTCTTAACTACACCTTCAACACTCAAGTATGGAGCATCAACGATTTCAGCAAAAATCTGCACGCTATATTGGCTTAAATCCGGCTGCGTTCCTGCATGACCAAAATACTGAGGCAAATCTTTCAGGTCTTCAGGTCCGCGCTCAACCGGAATACCATATTGTGCCTCCAATACAGATAAATCACCCTGACACAAACCTGGCAGAATTATTTTATCGACATCCCCTGCCTGCTTGAGTCTGCGTGCTATCAGCCCAGGAGTCATTAATGCTGCAACAGAAACACCAATCTGCTCGACTCGATATTTGAAAGGCAGTGTTTTGGGGTTACTCTGCACCTCAGTTAAAACCTTGTGCAGGCTTTTTTCTGCCAGCTTACCGGTGAGAAAAAGAAGTTTCTGAGTCATTGTGGTATGTTACAAACTACCTGCAATCTATTCTGTATTGCCAGATTCAGATTGTTCATATCGGCAACTACCGTAGTTGCCTCAAATGCCTTGAGCTTGTTTACATTCTCCAGGTCTATAGCACGAGGATAAACTTTAACGACATTCTCACGCGGCGCTTCAGACTCCAGTTCCGGAGCAGTATCACAGGCAAAGACTATACTTGGTACCCGCGTTTTCCCGGCCTGTGCAAACAGATTGGTCACCAGGCTATCCGAGAACCCATAAGCCATTTTAGCGATAGTATTGGAGGTAGCCGGGGCAATGACCAGAGTATGATATTTACCATGGTAAAACAGCTCAACAGGCACGCTACTTGCGGTTTTATCCTGATAAACACGATGGCCGGTAGTAATTAATTGCTCCTGAAAGCCATATTGCTGAATAATTTCTGCGGCTGCCTTGCTTAAAAAAACATCCACATCTTTTAATGTTTTCAATATGGCAAGGGATTCACGAAGGAAATGGCCAGAGCCGGTAATGGCCCATGCTAGACGTTGATTCATTTAATCACCAACTTTCACACCAGCGCCAATATGGCCGGCATATAAACTTACAGACAACTGCTCACTGATAACAAGCGCCTGATAACTGTTTTTATCAGGCGCTGTAATTTACTAGGCGCTGAATGGATGCTCGATTACGATAGTTTCATCACGCTCAGGGCCGGTAGAAACAATTGCAATCGGCACACCGCAAACTGCTTCCAAACGCTTCAGGTAATTCTGTGCATTTTTAGGTAGGCCATCCCAGGTTTTAACACCGAAAGTGCTCTCAGACCAGCCAGGCATAGATTCATAGATTGGTTTACATCCTTCAACGTCATCAGCACCCACTGGCAACAAGTCTATTTTTTTACCATCAAGCTCATAACCTACACAAATATTGAGTGATTCAATACCATCCAACACATCCAGCTTGGTGATACATAAACCAGTCAGGCCGTTAATCATAGCCGAACGACGCAGTGCCGCAGCATCAAACCAGCCACAGCGGCGCTTACGCTTAGTAACAGTACCGATTTCCTGGCCTTTGTTAGACATCTGATAGCCTGGTGAGCTCACGGTTTCAATATCCAGTTCACTAGGGAATGGTCCGCCGCCAACACGCGTGGTGTAAGCTTTGGTAATACCCAACACATAATGCAGCATATTGGCGCCAACACCGGTGCCAGCAGAAGCTTGACCCGCGATACAGTTGCTGGAAGTTACATATGGGTAAGTACCATGGTCAATATCCAGCAAGGTACCCTGTGCACCTTCAAACAGAAGGTTCTCACCTCGGGCATTGGCTGCATAAATCTCGGCAGAAACGTCAGCGATCATCGGTTTCAACGCGATTGCATGCTGCATGCTTGCATCATATTGCTGATTAAAATCAACTGCTTTTGCGCCAAGATAATTGGTTAGCACAAAGTTGTGATAGTCCATCACCTCGCCAAGCTTGTCAGCAAAGCGTTCTGGATAAAACAAGTCATAAACTCGCAATGCACGGCGGGCAACTTTATCTTCGTAAGTTGGGCCGATACCTTTGCCAGTTGTGCCGATTTTTTTATCTGCACTACGTTTGGCCTCACGCGCAACGTCTACCGCTACATGGTGGCTCAAAATCAACGGACAGCCTGGGCTGACTTTCAAACGGTTTTTGACTTCCAAACCATCTTTTTCCAGCGCAGCAATTTCACCCAGTAAATGACCTGCATCCAACACCACACCATTACCGATATAACAATTAACGCCGGCGCGCACAATGCCGGATGGTACCAAATTCAATTTATAAACACGTTGCTCTTCAGCTTGCCCTACTACTAGCGTATGTCCGGCGTTATGGCCGCCCTGAAAGCGAACTACACCTTGTGCATGGTCGGTCAACCAATCCACAATTTTACCTTTACCCTCATCGCCCCACTGGGTACCGATAACGACTACATTCTTTGCTGCTTTATTTGCCATAACGTTGACTTTTTTAATTAAATGTTAATATTCAAATGGTTAGCAACGCCGCCATTAGCGGCGTCACTTAAAACTTGTTAAGCTTTTGCTACATCCACTACATGCCAGCCAGAATTGTAATGCTCAAGTTTTTTATTACAATTCAATTCAGCCAAATTTGATTCAATGCCTGGCAGTTCCTGTACCACTACATGGCCTTCAGCCCTTAGCGCATCAATTTTTGCAGTTAGTGTGCTATCGGTGATTGCCGGAGCAAAAATGGCCATCTCCATTTGCGCTGTAGGCAAGGCGGTTACCACTCCACGCAAATCAAGGCTAAAGCCGGTTGCCGGGCGGGCACGGCCAAAAGCCTGCCCTACTTCATCATAACGACCACCCAACGCCAATGGCCCTTTATAGCCTTGGGCGTAAGCTGCAAACACAATACCACTGTGATAATGGTAACCACGTAATTCACTCAAATCAAAACTCACGCTAACACCCAGATCAGCCAAGCCATCAGCCACTTGTGCCAGATTATCCAAGGCAGCTTTAATTGCAGCGCTTGCCGGAAGCACTTTAGCTGCCTTTGTCAGTATCGCTTTATCGCCATTCAATTCCGTGAGGTGCAACAAGGCTTCACGTGTTGCCTTATCCAGGCCGTTAGTCAGCGCAGCTACTGAAGACTGATCTTTACTTTGTAGCGCTGCGTATAACTCTTGCTCCAGCTGTGCATTAATTTGACTAGACTCAATCAAACTGCCAAACACATTCACATGGCTAAAATCAAGATGCACTTGCTCAATGCCAATCGCATGCAGGGCTTTAATCAATAATCGCTGGATTTCAATATCACTGGCAATTCCAGCATGGCCGTACAATTCGGCGCCCAATTGCAATGGTTCACGTGTTTGCGCCAGCCCATCCGGCTTGGTGCGCAATACGCTACCCGCATAACACAAACGCGTAATGCCCTGATGGTTCAGCAAATGCGCATCAATACGCGCAGCCTGCGGTGTCATGTCAGCACGCACGCCCATCAAACGTCCGGTTAACTGATCGACAACTTTAAAGGTTGCCAAATCAAGATCATGACCAACGCCAGTAATCAAAGACTCCATGTACTCCAGCATTGGGGGAATAACATACTGATAACCGTGCACCTTAAACAGATCCAGCAATCTACGGCGCAGTGTATCAATACGCGCCGCCTCAGCCGGCAACACATCTTCAATATATTCTGGTAATAACCAATTACGCATTTTTTTCATCACTTTTTTGTAAGTAACCCCAGGGATAATTAACTTAAAGAATAATTAACCCAAGAAATCATTACTTACTTAATAAAATTAATATCAAACCACCAACAATAGAGGTCAAGCCAACAAAGCGTAACTGACCATCCTTAAGCTCCACCATGCGCTTGAAAGTATCGCGCCAGGCTTGCGGCAGCAACAAAGGCAAAATACCTTCAATAACCAGCATTAAACCAAATGCTGTTAGCAATGTATTACTCACGCTAAATACCTATTTAGATTTTTTAGGGCTGCGCATGTATTTAAAAAAGTCTGAGTTCGGATCCAACACCATCACATCACTCTTACTCTTGAAGCTGTTTTTATAAGCTTCCTGACTACGGTAAAACGCATAGAACTCTGGATTACGGCTATAGGACTGGTTATAAATCTCAGCCGCTTTAGCATCACCCTCACCCTTGGTTTTTTGCGCCTCACGATAAGCCTCGGCAACAATTACTTCACGCTGCTTGTCTGCATCCGCACGAATTTTTTCTGATGCCGCAGCACCTTCGGAGCGCAACTGGTTAGCCAGGCGTTTACGTTCAGCGATCATACGGTCAAATACAGACTTGCTGATTTCCTCTGAGTAATCAACACGTTTCAACCGCACATCCACCACTTCAATACCCATTTGGCGGGCTTCAAGGTCAGCTTTTTTGCGCAGATTATCCATAATTACGCCACGCTCACCGGCAATTACATCGTGCACAGTACGCATGCCGAACTCGGCACGCAACCCAGCATTAACAACTTTTGACAATCGATCCTCGGCAGCAACTTCGCCACCCTCCTTAATCGACACATAGTATTTTTGCGGATCGACAATGCGCCATTTCACAAATGAGTCGACCATCATGTACTTGTTTTCACTGGTAATGAATTTAGCAGGCTGTTCCCAATCAAGTGTCAGGATGCGATTATCGAAATACTTCAGGTTGTCTACAAAAGGTACTTTGAAATACAGCCCCGGTGCTTTCTTAACCGATACGATTTCACCTAAACGTTGCACTAAAACGTATTGCGTTTGATTCACTGTAAAAGCTGATAGCGATAACAATACCAATGCGAGTACAACGATAACAAGAATATTCTTTGAATTTTTCATTAATTATTCCTTATCTGCTTTCTCTGTCACGACTACGGAAAGCATCTCGCGAACGGTCAGTTGCAGCTGCCGAATTAGCTGTTGGAACAGCAGGTAAATCAGGTTGCGGATTTAAAGACTGCATGGACTGAGACTGCTGAACCGCATCATTTCCAGATGCGTTAATCAACTTATCCAAAGGCAGGTAAAGCAAACTATTACCTGATTTTTGATCCACGATAACCTTGCTTACACTAGACATGATTTGTTCTTGTGCATCCAGGTACAAGCGCTGACGCGTCACTTCCGGCGCATTATTGTATTGCGCCAGAATCTGATCGAAACGGCTGGCATTACCGCGCGCCTCACTTTCAATCTTCAGTTTGTAACCTGCGGCTTCCGCCAGCAGACGCGAAGCGGTACCGCGTGCCTTGGGAATCACGTCATTAGCATATGCCTGACCTTCGTTAATCTGACGCTGATTATCCTGATTAGCGCGGTTTACGTCTTCAAAAGCCTCCTGCACCTGTTCTGGTGGCTGTGCACTTTGCAACGAGACGCTGATGATTTTCACACCGGCTTTATAGCTGTCAAGAATAGTCTGCATACGCTCTGAAGTATCAGCCAGACCCTTTTGCAGCAAATCATCCAGTTTATTCTTGCCGACAACTTCACGAATCGCGGTTTCAGCAGCTGACATTACCGCATCATCCGTATGGCGATTATTGAATAAATAGTCTTTTGCATTATTCAGGTTATATTGCACCGCAAATTGCAAATCAATAATGTTTTCATCTTCTGTGAGCATTAACGACTCTTTTGGCAGTCTGGTCTTGCCACCACTGCCTTCTGCGTTGCTACGGTAGCCAACTTCCAGCCTGCGCACTTGTTCCATATTCACAACCTGCACCGACTCAATCGGATACGGCAAATGCCAACGTGGGCCTGGCTCGGTAGTTTCATCAGCCACTTTACCAAAACGCTGTACCACACCCAGTGAACCCTGATCCACAATATAAAAACCTGTAGCCAGCCAAATAAGGCCAACCAAGCCAACTATCGGCAATAGTGGAAAGTTAACATTGGCTGGCTGCGGACGGCTTGATTGCGGATTGGACTGATTGCCGACGCCTTTACCGAACAAGGTGTTGATTTTGCGGCTTAAATCACGCATAACCTCATCCAAGTCTGGCGGGCCTTCATTGTTTTGCGCTCTCCAACCAGGAAATTTAATCATTCGTCACTCCAAGAAAACATTCGTTATTTATTATCAAACTCATGATTTAAAGATATGGCTTTAATTCAGCCAACCATGTCACACATAAGCACTTTCTTCCGTGCTTTGCTTTTGTAAAAGCTGATAATGCTCTGCCATGGCCAATCTCAGCAAATCCATTCCTTCTCCGGTTTTTGCTGACACATGCAAAGTTGAAATTCTACCATACTCATCACGTGCCAAGGCAGGCTCCAGGCCTACACGGTCAATTTGATTATGCACCAGAATCTGTGGCACTTTAGCGGCGCCAATTTCTTGCAACACCTTATTTACCTGTGCAATCTGCTCTTCGCGGTTACTGCTTGCCGTATCCACAATATGTAACAGCAAGTCAGCCTGAACGGCTTCCTCCAAGGTTGCGCCAAACGCCTCTACCAAGGCATGAGGCAAATGCTTGATAAAGCCAACCGTATCTGAAATTACCACCTGCCCACAATCGGGAATAAAAATCTTATGGGTAGTGGTATCCAGTGTTGCGAAAAGCTGATCAGCAGCATAGATATTGGCTTTGGTCAGCCGATTAAAAATGGTGGATTTTCCGGCATTGGTATAACCAACTAGAGACACTGTCATCACATTGGAACGCTTACGCGCACGTCGCTGCATACCACGCTGCGCTTTAAGTTTGGTAAGCTTTTCACGCAATTGCTTTACCCGCACACGCAACATACGGCGGTCCAGCTCCAACTGCGTTTCACCAGGGCCGCCGCGCACGCCAATACCGCCTTTTTGACGCTCCAAGTGTGTCCAGCCACGCACCAGGCGCGTAGACAAATGTTCTAGCTGCGCCAGTTCAACTTGTAGCTTACCTTCATGCGTCTGCGCACGCTGACTGAAAATATCCAGAATCAGACCGGTTCTGTCTACCACTCGCGCCTGTAGAAATCTCTCTAAATTACGTTGTTGAGAAGGCGTAAGATCGTGATTAAAAACTGCAATTTTGGATTCAGTCGCCTGCATTACCTGCAACAGTTCATCAGCTTTGCCGCTACCAATAAAGAACTTAGCATCAGGTGTTGAACGCTTGCCTTCGACAGTACCATGCACTGCCAAACCAGCGCTCAGACTGAGCTGCCGCAGCTCTTCCAAGCTTTCCAGATAATCACTTTCACCAAAATCAACACTTACCAGAATGGCAGCTTCACCACCACTCGGTCTTTCAAACAAATCTTTCAATGCTTAATCATCACCTTCTGGCAAGCCAATACTTACTGCACGCGCTGGCACGATGGTAGAAATAGCATGTTTATAAACCATTTGTGTCACGGTGTTTTTGAGCAGAATGACATACTGATCAAATGAATCGACTTGACCTTGCAGCTTAATGCCATTGACTAGATAGATAGATACAGCGACATGCTCTTTACGTAAGGCGTTAAGGAACGGGTCTTGTAACATTTGCCCTTTTTGATTCATGATTTCTCCTATTGTTTGGAGTTAAATAAAAGTTACTGTGCTTATAAAACCAACTAAGTTTTAAAAGTATAGCAATACTACTCCGGTTGAGATTAAGAACAACGTAATTCGTTCTATTATTTACCTAAATTAACTATTAAATTCATTGATTCTCGCCAAAACTTCCTCACGCCCCAACAACGCCATCACCTGATCGATACTTGGTGACTGCGCTATGCCGGTTAATAAAACTCGCAACGGCATTGCCACTTTCGGAAACTTCAGCTGAAATTCGGTGACCACTGTATTAATGACATGGTGAATAGCTTCTGCGTTCCAATCAACCGTACGCAGCAGCTCCACCAACTTCGCCAACGCAGGCTTGATGTCATCAACCAGGTGTTTTTCAGCAGCGGCATGATCAACAACCGGTTTGTGATAAAAATAGACGATACTCTCGGCAAGTTCATTGAGTGTGTTTGCACGCTCTTTGTACAGATCAATCACTGCAGATAAATCAGGCTGGGCATTTACCGTTACATTCAATTTAGCCAAGCGCTCGGTAATATCCTTAACAAGATAATCTTTATCTGCCAGCTTGATATAGTGCGCATTCAGCCAGTTGAGTTTTTCCGTATTAAATTGTGCGGCTGAAGGTGTGATATGGTCCAGATCAAACCATTCACAGAATTGTTGCATACTGAATATTTCATCATCGCCATGGCTCCAGCCTAAACGAGCTAAATAGTTCAGCACTGCCTCCGGCAAATAGCCATCTTCATGATACTGCATCACGCTTACAGCGCCGTGGCGTTTAGACAACTTCTGGCCGTCATCGCCCAGAATCATGGATAGATGCGCATATTGCGGAATAGTTGCTCCAAGCGCTTTTAGCATATTGATCTGGCGCGGCGTGTTGTTGACATGGTCATCACCCCTAATCACCTGCGTGATGCCCATTTCCCAGTCATCCACCACTACGCAGAAATTATAGGTAGGCGTACCATCGGCACGCGCAATGATCAGATCATCCAACTCCTGATTGGCAATACTGATTTCACCTTTTACGAGGTCATTCCACACCACATGACCATCTTGAGGATTTTTAAAGCGGATCACAGGCGGGATATCTTTCGGCACATCAGGCAAAACCTTATCCGCTTCCGGGCGCCAGCGGCCATCATAACGCGGCTTCAAGCCTTGCTGCATCTGGCTTTCACGCAACGCTTCCAACTCTTCTTTTGTTGAATAGCAATAGTAGGCAGATCCGTCCTGCAACATTTTCTGAATCACTTCCTTGTAGCGATCCATGCGTTGCATCTGATAAAACGGACCTTCATCATAATCCAGGCCTAGCCAGTTCATACCGTCAAGTATGGCCTGTACGGCTTCAGGCGTGCTGCGCGCCACATCGGTATCTTCAATACGTAAAATAAACTTACCAGCATGCTTTTTGGCGAAGGCCCAAGAGAATAAGGCAGTACGGGCACCACCGATGTGAAGGAAACCAGTTGGACTAGGAGCAAAACGTGTACGAACAGTCATGTTGAATAAAACTTGATAAAAAATTAATTATCAGCATTTTATCATGCACAGCCACCTCGCTTACGATTAAAGCAGCGCCAAACAGTTAATTTTAGCAAAATTGATGTTGCGTTTGGCATACAAATTGCCTCAGCTAATTATCAATACCAGCAAACTTTAAATCACTCATGAGTATTTTGCGAAAAATTTTTCATTACCCTGCAAAGGCTACAGATGCTCCGCCTACAGCTTGGGTTGATCATTTGAGCAGCATGGATGACATATCTGCAATTGAGTTATCCGTAAAAAAATTAAGCCATGATTTTGAAAAAATTGCATTCCAAAATACGCAAAGTTTAAAAGCATTAATCTTAATCGACGAAAAAACGCACAGCATTGTCGAAAGTATCACAGCTCACTTCATTCATATCGAGAATATGAACGAAGAACTTAAAACACGAATATCGAATGCGGTTTTTTTATATCACCGGCAATTATTCATTATTTACCTGAATCTGCTTGAACACCATGCATTAATACAGCAGCCTACGCTGCATATTCTGCTGTCTCGCGCTATAAGAAACGCCACGCAAATGATCAAGTGGCGACATTACAACTACCAATGCTCACCTGCCAAGATCTGGTTGCAGATTTCAGAAATATACAAGATCGCAGAACAACACTCTCTGCTAAATGCCAAGGTGCAGTCATACCCAGACCAGGAACCAATATCGCTATCAAGCGCTTATATACTGGCCTGCATGCTGGGAACGCTGGAAACTACCAGCCTAAAACCACAGCAAATTGAATTTGTGTGCAAGCTTTTAACCACATGGACTGCAAAAATAACCATTGAGGATGCCTATGATGCAGGACAGCAACTGTTTTATGTAGACACCGCCAGCGATAGCCCGGCACAGCGCATAAGGAACTTTAAACCGGCCGACAGTTATCGCTACTGGTGTTTTGAGGATGTAAACACAACGATTGAGCTATGTATCCTGCTCATGGAATATAAAATATCACCCAAACAAACCCAGATGAAGGCGTTAATTAACAGCAAATATGCAGCAGAGACACTGGAAACACTAAGAAATATCTGGTCTAAAACCGATTACAAACGACAGCGTAGATCTCAGCAGCGCTTTAAAAATGCAGCCTCAGTCAATATTGCTTATGGCTTTAACGATATTTGCAACCAGTTCAAGCAATATGAACGGATCAGATCAAGACACTCAGTTAAAACCCACAGCATTGAGACCCATAGCCATGAAGAGTTGTTTGAACTACAACTGACCAAACATAGGCCATCTAAAAACGTCCCGAATATTTTTTACCTAAAACCAAATCTCAGTGAAGCCACAATCGTTGACCAATCAGATCATGGCCTTGGTGTGGATGTTATCAAACAATCGCAGGAAGTCGCTTTGACTATGCTGGTAAGCATAAGCAACCATGATCAAAAAATCGGTATGCAACTAGGCCTGATCAGAAGCGTTAGATCACTCGGTAACAGCCAACTGCGTCTGGGCATAGAGCTTTTAAGTCATTTTGCCACCTGCGTTACATTCAAGAATATCAGTCTGGCCTCAAGATTAGCTCACAACAACTTTGCTGCCGACACCGCAAATGCCGGCTTTAGTGAATTATCTGAAGCATTCACTGCCCTGTACATTCCTAAAGAGCATGCCATCAGCCGACAGGAAACACTGATCGTACCAAAACTCTATTACGCCATGAGCGACATTCTAAAAGGTGAGCTTTTAGGTCAAGAGGTGCTCATCAGGCTCCACAGAGCGATTGCATCAGATAATGACTGGACCCAGGTTACGTTCAGCGCAGTGATTAATTAGGGCACAAAGCTGGCAATACGACAATTGGCCAGCTCCTGAACCGGCTGACAGTATTATTTCTTGTAGTCCGAATGCCAGCCGCCCCCAAGCGCTTTAAATAAATCAACACTTGCAATCAACCGTGCCTGGCGACTTTGCACAAAAGCCAAGCCGGAGTCATTGTAAGCACGCTGCGCTTCCAGCACATCGATATAAGATGAATAGCCTGACTGGTAACGATTTTCAGATAATTCCAATGCTTTTTTAGCCGCCTCCTGGCTGGTGAACAAAGCCTGCTCACGTTCAGTGTATTGACGCAGGTTAACCAAGGCATCATTCACTTCCCTGAATGCATTTTGAATTGCACCTTCATAGCTCGCCAAGGTTTGTTTTTGTCTGGCGCTAGCCTGATCCACTCTGGCATTGAGTTTACCGCCATCAAAAATAGGCAGATTCAATGATACCCCTCCAGACCAGATACGCGCAGCCGATTTTAATACATTAGACAATTCCATACTTTCACCACCAAAACTTGCCGTTAAGGAGATGGTTGGATACAGGGCCGCCTTGGCAACACCGATATTGGCATTAGCGGCTATCATCTGTTCCTCTGCCTGCTTCACGTCGGGGCGCGCTTCCAGCAAGCTGGAAGGCAAACCGGCCGGTGGCGTTGGCGGTATAGGCAAGGCTTTCAAGTCAGCCACAGTAGTTTTCAAACCCGTCACAGCAAGATTAAGGTCACCAGTTAATACAGCCAACTGGTGCAGCGTTAAAGACTTCAATCTATTTAAATCAGCAATCTGAGCGCTTAAATTAGAACTTGCAACCTGTGCCTGCTGCACGTCCAATGCCGACGAAACGCCGCCTTCCAAACGGCGCTTAGTCAGCGCCAGGCTGGCATCACGGCTTTTAAGGTTTTCCTCGGCAATTGCAATCTGCGACTCAAGACTACGCAAGGTTAAATAATTGCTGGCAACCAAACCAGTCAACGACAAGGCCACTGTGTCTCTTGCATAGCGACTGGACAAAGCTTGCGCTCGCGCAGCGTCTTTTGCAAGACGCAATTTCCCCCAGAAATCAAGTTCAAATATCGTACCCAGCTGTACGTTGTAATTGCTACGTGGATTATTGAATATCTGCTGACTGGTGCCGGCTTCGGTTATACGTGAACGCTTGGCACCCGAATTAAGGTCAACCTGAGGATACAAGTACCCACCGACCTCACGCAATGCCGCATCTGCCTCGTCTATCCTGGCAACAGCGAACTTGATGTCTTTGTTATTGCTCAACGCTTTATCTACGAGGGCATTCAGTTCCTGATCCTGATACAAAGTCCACCAGTTGTTCGCTACCAGGTTTTCTGTTGCGCTCTGCTGCTCTGGCTCCACATATTGTGCTGGCACATCCATTTTAGGCCGCAGGTAATCCGGCCAGATCTGGCAGCCGGACAACAATAACACGGTAGTCACCGCCGCATAAACCGGCTTAATAAGGTTCAATTTTTGATACTGCATCATACTGCGCTCTTTTCATTTGTTTCTGTAGAAACCGCCGCTGACTCTGTCTCCTCCGGCGGCAACTCATGGTGTTTCCTATGTACATTCTTGTTGCTCAACCATGTGAAAAACATGGGGATGAATATGGTCGCCACAAAAGTAGCCAGCAGCATGCCGCCCAGCACCCCGGTACCCATTGAGCGCCGCGCCGCAGCGCCTGCACCTGTTGCAATGGCCAGTGGCAGGATACCCAGCACGAACGCCATCGATGTCATCACGATTGGCCTGAAACGCATGCGTGCGGCTTCAAGTGCGGCTTCAAGGATAGGCACGCCCTCTTCCATTTTCTGGCTGGCAAATTCCACGATCAGGATCGCGTTCTTGGCAGCAAGGCCAATCAAGGTGATCAACCCGATCTGGAAATAAATGTCATTCGGCATACCGCGCACAAATACTGCCAGCAGCGCACCGGCAAGTGCGAACGGCACCGCCATGATGACCGCCAAAGGCAACGCCCAAGTTTCAAACTGCGCCGCCAAAATCAGGAACACCATGATGATGGCGAAACCGAAAGCGAATATTGCAGCCGACCCGGTACGTTTTTCCTGATAAGCCTGCCCGGTCCATGCAATCTGGTAACCATCCGGCAGATTCTCAGCCGCAATCTTTTCAACCAGCTTGATTGCATCACCAGAGCTCACGCCAGGCGCGCCCTTGCCAAGCACCTTGGCAGACAACAGGCCATTGTAACGCTCGAGCTGCTCGGCACCGACGATAGGCGTTACCTTGCTCAAGGCTGACAATGGAACCATACGGTCAGTATTGGAACGCACATAAACCTTGCCCAGATCTTCCGGTTTCATGCGGTATTCAGACTCAGCCTGCAGCTGAACCCTGTAGGTACGGCCTGATTTGTTAAAGTCATTCACATACAGTGAACCCATTGTGCTTTGCAATGTGTCGTAAATGCTGGATACAGGCACATCCTGCGAAATCGCCTTGGCTTCATCCACTTCAACAAACAACTGCGGAACTGTCGGGCGGAAGAAAGTATTAAGCTCAGCCAGGCGCGGTTCGTTTTTCAAAGCGCCGATAAAGTTATTTACCACCGCAGAAAGGTTGGCCGAGTTGGAATCACTGCGGCTCTGGACATAGAGCTCAAAACCGCCGGCACTGCCCAAACCACGGATAGCAGGCGGATTGAACGCAATCGCCATGCCATCAGGCTGCTGCATGCCAATACCGAACACCTTTTTAACAATGTCATCGGCCGTGGTTTGACGCTCATCCCAATCCTTCAGACGAACAAACATGGTGGCAGCACTGGTCTTGTTACCGCCGCCAATCAGGTCAAAACCATTCACCGCAAACTCATGTGCCACCGCCGGGTCTTTTGCAATTGCCGCGCGCACGTTTTCAGTAGTTTTGGTGGTTCTGGCCAATGTTGCCCCATCTGGCATAATCACGGCGGAAATCACATAGCCCTGGTCTTCTGCAGGCACGAAACTGCCGGGCACAACCCTCAGCAGCACAATAACCATGCCAATGATCGTAGCAAACACGACCGTGCCGATAATCCGGTGGTGCAGTGTCAGGTTAACCACTTTGCTGTAAAAGTGCGTAAACTGACCAAAACGATGGTTAAACCGGACAAAGAATGGAGATTTAAGATGACCGCTATGCAGTAACAGCGCGCACAATGCCGGGGTCAGCGTCAACGCAACAATACCGGAAATCACCACGGCCACCGCAACGGTCACGGCAAACTGGCGGTACATTTCACCGGCAATGCCGCCCAGGAATGCCACAGGCACAAACACCGCACACAGCACCAGCACAATCGCCACCACCGCCGCAGAAACCTGCTCCATGGATTTCACAGCAGCCCTAACTGGCGAAAGCTTCTCTTCATCCATCAGGCGCTCAACGTTTTCGAGCACCACAATCGCATCATCCACCACGATACCGATGGCAAGCACCATCGCAAACAAAGTCAGCGTATTAATTGAGAAACCGAATATCCACAAACCGGCAAAGGTACCAATCAATGAAATCGGCACCGCAATCAGCGGAATCAGCGTCGCGCGCCAGCTTTGCAGGAATAGGAACACCACCAGCACCACCAGCACCAGCGCCTCACCAAGCGTTTTTAACACTTCGCCGATTGACGCTTTTACAAAATCACTGGTGTCATAAGGCACTTCCCAATCCATGCCTGCCGGAAAGCGCTTTTTGAGCTCAGTCATTTTTTCCTTGACGGCCGTGGCGGTATCCAGCGCATTGGCACCTGTCTGCAAGAAGATTGGTATAGCAACGCCGGGCTTGCCATCGAGGTAACTGCGAACGTTATAGCTTTGCGAACCCAGCTCGATACGGGCCACGTCTTTCAAGTACAGTACACCACGCGGGCCGGAAGCGCGAATAATGATATTGCCGAACTCCGCGGGGTCGACCAAACGTCCTTTGGCTGTGACGGTATACACCAGCTGCTGGCTCGAAGGCGATGGCTCTTGCCCGATCTTGCCAGCTGCATACTGCGCGTTCTGGATACGGATCGCATTGGCAATATCGGTTGTCGACACGCCAAGTTGCGCCATGCGGTCAGGACGCAGCCAGATACGCATTGAATAATCCTGTGCGCCGAAGATGACTGCATCACCCACGCCTTTAACGCGTTTAAGCTCATCCAACACGTTCAGCGTACCGTAGTTGCTCACGAACAGAGGGTCATATTTTTTCTGCTTATCGGTAAGCATCACCACCAGCAGGATATCGTTGGAGCGCTTCTGCACTACAACGCCTGTCCGCCTAACCTCTTCCGGCAGACGCGGCAGTGCGATGTTGACGCGATTGCTCACGTTGAACGTAGCCTGATTCACATCGGTGCCGATTTCAAACGTAGCCGTAATCGTCAGGCTGCCGCTGGAGTCGGCACTGGAGTTGAAGTAAAGCAAGCCTTCCACACCGCTTAACTGCTCTTCAATCGGCGCAGCAACGGTCTTTGACAGCGTATCCGCACTGGCGCCCGGATAAGTTGCCGAAATCAGCACTGTCGGCGGTGCAATCTGCGGGTACTGCGCAATCGGCAGCTTCATGGCCGCCGCCAGACCCGCCAGCACGATAATGATGGACAATACACTGGCAAAGATTGGCCGTGTAATAAAAAATTTACTCATATGAATTCTCGCTCAAGTCTTAATTTTTAGACTTATTAATCAGACTTACCCTGAATGCCTATTTAGTCGGACTATTTTGCCGGCTTGGCTGCCGCATCCGTACCTGCTGCTGCCGGTGCTTCACCGGCAGGATGAGGCGCTACTGTAGCCCCCGGGCGCACTTTGATCAGGTTATCAACAATAACCTTATCGCCTGCATCAAGTCCCTTCAGCACTACCCAGTCCTTACCTACCCAATTGCCCACCACAATCGGCCGCATTGTCGCTTCGTTCTTGTCGTTTACCACATATACAAACTTACCTTGATCATTGGTAATCACCGAAGTCTGTGGCACTACAAACACGCCATCTTTCTGGCCTGTAGTCACGCGAATACGCACAAACTGGCCTGGCAGCAGGCGTTTATCCTCATTAGCAAAAACGGCACGCAACTGTTGTGTACCCAGTTGCGGATCTATGCTGCTCGCAGCAAAATTGAGCTGTCCTTTCTTCGCGTACTCTTCGCCATCAGGCAGAATGAGCTGCACGCTTTTGACATTGCTCTGCGTCAACGGGCCGCCAATCTGTGCCAGCTCATTATCTGAAAGGCTGAAGCGTACCCAGATCGGCGTAATCTGGTTAACCTTGGTCAACAAGCTTGTATTGGCACTCACCAATGCACCCTCGGACAATTCAAAACGCCCGGCCACGCCTGCTATTGGTGATGTTACGGTGGTATAAGATAAGTTCAGCTCTGCTTCGCGTACTGCAGCTTCATACTGCGTCAGACCTGCGTGTGCCAGTGCGTTGTCTGAAGTGGCGTTATCCGCCTCACGCTGGCTGATAGACTGTGATGCCACCAGTGCCTGCAAGCGCTGTGCTTCACGCTGCGTCTGTTCCAGCCTGGCTTTTTGCTGGGCCAGCTGGGCTTTGGCATTCGACAGTGCAATCTGGAACGGCACTGGATCAATCAGAAACATGGTTTGACCGGCTTTAATGGGCGCACCCTCTTCAAACAGCTTCTTAAGCAGAATGCCGCCAACGCGGGGGCGTATCTCCACCTCCTTGGCACCTTCTGTCTGAGCTACCGCCTCGGCACTCACTGGTACGCTAGTTGGCTGTAATGTGATCACACCAACCGGCATAGGCGGCATTGCAGGACCACCCTGCGCTGCGTCCTGTTTTTTACCGCAACCTGTCAATGAAATCCCGGCTAATAATGTGAGGGATAACAGCATTGCACTTAATGTAAATGCTGTACCTTTAAACCCCACAGCCTTCGTGCTGCTGTGTGACTGATGCTGCCGACTAGTTTTGAATACCATTGCTAACTCCACGCTTATTTACACATAACTTGTTAATTATGTTGTGTTTTTATTGAATTATTTCCGGGTAGGCCTTGCTTACATACATTTTTGTATGTATATTATATACAAACAGGAATGTATGTAAATATTAATTTACGACATCTCCGAACGGATAATCGTTAATTTTTGTTACGAGCAGATGAATGGCGGGCTGGTGAATGGTAAGAAAAACCAAAGAAGATGCAGAACTCACACGTAAGCGCATTGTAGATGCTGCCCGTGCAGTATTTCTGAAGCGTGGCGTAAGCAAATCTACGCTGGAACATATTGCCAACGAGGCCAGCGTTACCCGCGGTGCCGTGTACTGGCATTTTGAGAATAAAACCGAGATTTTTCATGCGATTCGCGAGCAGGTCTTTCTGCCGCTGATTGACAGCATCGACGATACCCTCTCTCCCACCGTAAAGAATATCGAAAACCCGCTCAACCAGATCGAAGCCAGCTTGTGCAACACCATCAACGACCTTAATGACAATGTCGAAATGCGTGAAACCTATGAAATCATCATGATCAAGTGTGAATATGTAGATGAGTTCGCAACCGTGCTGCACCAGATGCTGCACAACTGCTCATGCATCGTTGAAAAACTGGAAGCCGCCTACGAGCGCGCACAAGCACAGGGGCTATTAGGTACAACACTAAGCCCGCGCGCACTGGCGCTGGATACACACCTGTTTTTTGGCGGACTGCTACATATGTGGATCAAGGACGAGGATGGCAGCAGATTCCGCTTTCAGGCGATTGACCTGATCAAATCCCATATGAATTTGAGAAGAAAGCAAAATTAGCTGAAAATACTTGTGAATCACGGATTGTAGCGATACCATACGCAGGAATCAGGGGTTAGGAGGCGTTGTGATACAGACAGGCGAAATTTACGGTAAGCAAACCGCAAACAAATTCGTGATGTACAACGTACTAAAAGTCAGCAAACAGATAGTCACCCTGCAAAACATCGATAACCCGCTCAGCCTGTTTGAAACCACACCACGAAAGCTTGCAAGCTCGGGCTTTGTCCGCGTAAGCCAAACTCCTTACATAGACCTCAACGCCACTACAGCGAAACGCAAAAAAGCCGCTAAAAAGCCTACGCGCTGTCCGCTCACATTGGATTTTCTTGAAGAACGCGCTGACAGCGAACGCCCCGCACCCATCATGCCGGATTTGTTCGCCTCCTGAATGGCAAAACGGCAGATATTAATCTGCCGTTTTAAATTCCAAACTTGATAAAAACCCGACCTTAACTTCTGGGAGGTCCGCCTCTCAAATCGTGCCCGTCAGCGCTGTAGATTTCCACCTCAACAAAATCACCCGGCGTCAGACCTTCGGCATCTTCCAGATAAACCACGCCGTCAATCTCAGGCGCATCGGCCTTGGTACGGCCAATCGCTTCGATGTTACCTTCAACATCCGTCACGATTTCATCCACCAGCACGGTTTGTATGCTGCCGATTTTGTTATGCAATTTAGCAGCACTGATGCGCTCCTGCACTTCCATAAAGCGGCTTAAGCGCTCCTGCTTAATTTCTTCCGGCACCTGATCCGGCAGCGCATTCGCAGCCGCACCATCTACGGCAGAATAAGCAAAACAACCTACGCGATCTAGCTGCGCTTCTTCCAAAAAGTCGAGCAGCATTTGGAAGTCTTCTTCCGTTTCACCCGGGAAGCCTGCGATAAAGGTACTGCGCACCGTAATATCCGGACAGATTTCTCGCCAGGCCTTGATGCGCGCCAGATTGTTCTCGCTGCTGGCCGGACGTTTCATCGCCTTGAGAATGCGCGGACTAGCATGCTGAAACGGCACATCTAGATAAGGCAGGATCAGGCCATCGGCCATCAGCGGTATCACTTCATCCACATGCGGGTAAGGGTACACATAATGCAGGCGCACCCACACATCCAACTCACTCAATGCTTTAGTGAGCTCTGTCATGCGGGTTTTTACCGGGCGACCGTTCCAGAAACCCGGGCGATACTTCACATCCACGCCATAAGCCGAAGTATCCTGTGAAATCACCATAATCTCGCTAACCCCTGCATTCACCAGATTCTCAGCCTCATTCAGCACCTCGCCAATTGGGCGGCTAACCAAATCACCACGCATGCTGGGGATAATGCAGAAGCTACAGCGGTGATTACAGCCTTCGGAAATTTTAAGGTAAGCGTAATGCTTGGGCGTCAAACGCACACCTTGTGGCGGCACCAGGTCAACAAAAGGCTCGTGCGGCTTAGGCAAGTTGGCATGCACCGCTGTCATCACCTCTTCCAGCGCATGCGGGCCGGTAACTGCGAGTACGCTTGGGTGCGCCGCTTCAACCACGCCAGCCTTGGCACCCAAACAGCCGGTTACGATCACCTTACCGTTTTTATTGATGGCCTCACCAATCGCATCCAGCGACTCTTCAACCGCACTGTCAATAAAGCCACAGGTATTCACCACTACCAAGTCAGCTTCATCATACGTGCCGGAAATCTCATAACCCTCGGCACGCAGCTGAGTGAGAATGCGCTCTGCATCTGACCCCGCCTTGGGGCACCCCAGAGAAACAAAGCCCACTTTGGGTGTGGAATTTTTAGCTACTGTTTTATTTGTCATAAAAGAACCTGTAAATCTTTAAGATATGCTTATCATTGAAAATATGGTTATCATTGCGCCATGTATATCATCGTTATTGCATGGCTTTACGTCGTAATCTTAATGGCTGCCACCGAAAAATCGATTGCAGCGGGTTTGCTGACATTCATTTTCTATGGCTTGCTGCCCTGTGCCCTGCTGTTATGGATATTGGGCGTAAAACACCGCAGCCATTATAAAAACCGGCAGTTACTCAATCAGGATATGGGCGATCCAGATAGTGGAAACACCAAGACTGATCAGTAAAACCTGACTAATTGTAGCTTTCAGTTCGGTGCGTTTATGCAGACTCGGAATCAAATCGGCAACAGCCACATACAGCATACTCGCCGCAGCCAAACCTAAAATATAAGGTATCCAGCTCATCACAAACTGTAGTGCGAAATAAGCAATCAAACCACCGATCAAAGTTGCCAGGCTGGATACCAGATTAAAAATAAATGCCTGTTTTTTGCTGTAGCCTGAATGCAGCAGAATTAAAAAGTCCCCTACTTCCTGCGGAATTTCATGTGAAATAATCGCCAGCGCAGTTACCATACCCAGCTTAACATCCACTAAAAACGCCGCGGCAATCAAAACACCATCAACAAAATTATGAAAGGTATCACCAATCATAATCATCATGCCGCTACGGCCACTATCATGATGGCTATGCACGTGCGTGTGACCATGCATAATAGATGGCGCATGTGCAGTTACCGGTCTGAATCTAGCACCAGCTTCCTGAGTTGAACCGTCATGATGCGCTTCCGGGCAATCAGCTTCCGTATGAATTGCATGCACTTCGCAATGATCACCATGACAATGGCGCCATATCACCAGTTTTTCAAGCACAAAGAACATCAACAAGCCGACTAACAGTGTTGCAGAAATGCTTTCCACACTTGCCGCCTTCTCAAATGCATGCGGTAATATTTCAAGAAACACCGCGCCCAGCATAGCACCTATCGCATAACTCACCAGCATGGGAATCCAGGCGGTGCGCAAATTAAGTGCAAACAAGCCGGCCAGAGAAACACTCAGTATGCCGCCAGCAAAACTGCTTACAATAATCCAAACCAAAACGGAAAAATCAGGGATTGTCATGTGGCACTTGAAAGAAATGAATAGCCGCCATTATAACTTAGGCTGGCTCTCAATTAAACAAAGCTTAAGCCGGGGACTTTTCCAGCCAGATCATGCTCGCCATACGCCCGGTAACGTTATCACGCCGAAATGAGAAAAACCTGGCTTCATCTGTGTATGTACAGAAGTTCTCATTCACGCTAGCGCCATAAATCTCGATTACTCCCACAGCATTCAGGCGCTGCCTTGCAATCTGGTACATATTGCATAGCCATTTATCGCCGTGCGACTTAAATGCCAGAGCAGCATTGGCATCTTTGGCAATGAACTGCTCACGCACATCTTCACCCACCTCAAACGCATTTGGGCCTATCGCAGGCCCCAGCCAGACCAATATCTCGCTTGCCGGCACCGGCATCTTTGCCACGGCAGCCTCAATCACTCCATCGCACAGGCCACGCCAGCCGGCATGCACGGCAGCAACCACGGTACCTTTTTTATCGCATAACAACACCGGCAGGCAATCTGCCGTCATCGTCACACACACCACATTAGGCTTGGTAGTAAATGAAGCATCGGCATTCTGCAAACAACTACTGGTAGCCGCATCAATCACCTCTACGCCGTGTACCTGATTCACCCACACCGGCTCACTGGGCAAATAATCGCTTAGCAACTGACGATTTGCCGCCACCGCAATCGGGTCATCATTCACATGCGCCCCCAGATTAAGGCTAGCGTACGCACCTTTGCTGACACCACCGGCTCTGGTCGTTTGCAGGGCCTTTACGTTAGTCGGCGCTGGCCAGTTGGGCTGGATGAAATCAATAGGATGGTTCATATATCTATCTAAATTGGATAAGTTAATATTTAACGATAGACAATCGTTTTACACAGATGTTTTACTCTTCATCATCCTCAGGTTCCCAATCAGCATCATCTTCATCGAAATCATCATCTTCGTCATACTCATAGTCTTCATCTGCCAGATACGGTTCGGTGCTGAATTCGAACATTTCTTCTTCATCGTCTTTCACATCTTCATGGCGCATGGCTTCGAGCAACACTTTCATGTCGTCAGCCAGTTCGATTTGCCATTCCATGAATTCATTTGTAGCTGGGTGTATCAAGCCCAGCTTGATTGCGTGCAATGCCTGACGATGAAAGTTGCTTACAGCGTCGCGCAGAGTTTGCGTCATGGCACGAATCGGCACGATGCCTTTGTAGCCATATACCGGGTCGCCCACTAATGGTGCTTTTAAAAATTGCATGTGTACGCGAATCTGGTGGGTGCGGCCTGTTTCTAGGTTGCAGCGCAAATAGGTTTGTACTGAAAATCGCTCTAGCACTTCATAACGGGTAATTGCCGGTTTACCCATGCGATTAATCGCCATTTTTGTGCGTGAGCGTGGATCACGGCCTATTGGTTGATCAACTTTACCATTACGCCACAATTGCCCCCACACGATGGCGCGATATTCGCGCTTTACGGTACGAGCTTGCAACTGACGCACCAGGTGCGTTTGCGCATTCAAGGTTTTAGCCACCACCAATAAACCGCTGGTATCCTTGTCTAAACGATGCACAATGCCTGCGCGCGGCACATCATGCAATTGTGGCGCATGAAACAGCAAGGCGTTTAGCAAGGTGCCTTCCCAATTACCTGCTGCCGGGTGTACCACCATGCCCGCAGGCTTGTTGATCACCAGTATATGCTCATCTTCATAGATAATATCCAGGGGAATATCCTGTGCCTTAAAAGCATTCGTCTCGGGCTTAACCTGCACTTCAACGACAACACGCTCACCTCCCCATACTTTGGTTTTAGAGGTAGTGGCTTGCGCATCTACGGTTACCAGACCTTCCTTGATCCAAGACTGAAGACGGGAACGGGAATGCTCGGGTAGCAGGCGCTGCAATGCAACGTCGAGGCGTAAACCGCCTAAATCATGAGGAATAGTCAAGCTAAGGGAATTGCCAAGAGATTGGCCAAGAGATTGGTTAGTAGCATCTGTCATCGGTTATAATTACTGCAAATTCTTAAAGGTGGTTTGGCATGAAGTATATCTTAATTTTAACATTTACCCTGTTACTCAATGCTTGTGCGATTTTTGGCGACCCTACCGAGCTTGATGACACAAAGGGTTTGTCTGCAGAACGCATCTACCAGATGGGTGCAGATAAAATGACCGAGAAAGACTATGCTAAAGCCATAGAATATTTCCGCAAGCTTGAATCTCGTTATCCGCATGGCAAATTTGCCACACAGGCACAGCTGGAAACCGCTTACGCGAACTATAAAAAAAATGACCCGGTATTGGCAGTTGCCGCAGCTGACCGCTTTATTAAACTACACCCCAATCACCCGAATATCGACTACGCCTACTATCTGAAAGGTCTGGCAATTTTCACCGAACGCGGCATCGTGGAAAAAGCGACCAAGCAACAGATCAGTGATCGTGACCCCCGTGCCATGCGCGATTCATTTATGACCTTTAAAGATCTGGTAACCCGCTATCCGAAAAGTCGCTACACTAAGGATGCAACTCAGCGTATGGTGTACTTATCCAACAGCCTGTCAGAGCATGAATTGCATGTTGCGCGCTACTACATGAAACGCCAGGCCTATCTTGCCGCAGTAAATCGCACCAAATATGTACTGGAAAACTATCCAAGCTCACCAGGAGTGGAAGAAGCTTTGGTGATCCAGATCAGCGCATACGACCTACTTGGTTTGGATGATCTTAAAAACGATACGTTACGCATCCTGCAAAAAAACTATCCGGATAGCGCGTTGCTGGGCAAAGGTGCGCCGACTGACGAACGCGTATGGTGGAAATTCTGGGAGAGTTTGTACTAAACTAATTGGTGAAAAACCACTCTATTAAAGTAATGAGCTACCTAAATAAACTGCCGGGATTTATTAGAACACCTTCAGGGTTTGAGTGGATTTTATTAAAAAAATTGCCCTTAGTCTTTGCTATCGGCACAGCTATTCCCGGTACCTTAATAGCCTTCATTTATTTTAACAACCCAACACTTAACCCCGAGCAGCTGAAAACCATTTTTCAATGCCTGGGGATTATTTTCACTATCTGGTTTTTCGTGGGTGCTGCAGCTATTGGCTGTGTTGTGGTGTGGATAATGAAAGGGCCTGCTTATGTAGCAGACCCTTATGATTTACCTAAAGAAAATAAAAGTCTAGAGAAAGATCCACATCTTTAATACAGAATATCAACATCTGTAATACCTAGAGGTGCGGTACTTTGAAATACGCTACCCAATAAACGTCAATAAAATTAACGTTTTTTCGCGCTTCTGTCTTTATCTTCAGCGTCTTTTTTAGCTTTCAGTTCGGCCCGCTGTGCTGTTTTACGGCGGCGCATACTTACAATACCCTCACCTGGCTTACGTTTTTCTTCATCCTCGGCAAATGGGTTACTGCCCTGTTTATACTGTACTCTTAACGGTGTGCCTGAAAGCTGGAATGTTCTGCGGAATGTTTTTTCCAGGAATCGCGTGTAGGCATCTTTCACACCATCCACATGGCTGCCATGAATCACAACGATAGGCGGGTTGCTACCACCCTGATGCGCGTAACGCAACTTAGGACGAATGCCTTTACTAATTGGTGGCTGATGCTGCTGCAAGGCATCAATCAGCACACGGGTAAGTTGTGGTGTAGCAAGTTTGGCAAATGCCGCTTTGTAAGCGATATCTACAGATTTGAACAGCTCCGGCAAACCTTTTTTGCGCAGCGCCGAGATATAGTGAAATTCAGCAAAATCCAGGAACATTAACTTGCGGTCGATCTCACGCTTAATCCAGTCGCGTTCATCATCCTGAAGTCCATCCCACTTGTTTATGGCCACAACCAGCGCGCGACCAGCGTCCAGAATATAAGCTGCTACGTGCGCATCCTGCTCGGTAATGCCTTCCTGGGCATCAACTACCAGAATCACCACATTGGCTTCTTCAATCGCCTGTATCGTTTTAATGACCGAGAATTTCTCAATCGCTTCAAAAACACGGCCGCGCTTACGCACGCCAGCGGTATCAATCAACGTGTAGTGTTTACCGTTTTTTTCCAAGTCGATATGAATCGAATCGCGCGTAGTACCCGGTTCATCAAATGCAATCACGCGCTCCTCGCCAAGCAAGGCATTCACCAAGGTAGATTTACCTACGTTAGGGCGCCCGACAATCGCTACTTTAGGAATCTTATCGCCGGTGTAATCGGTGGTTGGCTCATCTTCAATGACTGTAAAATTTTCCAGCGCCATTTCGATAATATCGCGCACACCTTCTCCGTGTGCTGAGGATATAGACAGCGGGTAACCAAGGCCTAACTCATGGAAGTCAGCACTGACAACAGCTTTTTGCATGCCTTCAGTTTTGTTCACAGCCAGTAGTACCGGGCATTTGCATTTACGCAAACGATTGGCAATATCCATATCTTGCGGCGTAGCGCCCTGACGGCCATCCACAAGAAAAATTACCGCATCAGCCTCATCAATCGCCTGCAAGGTTTGTTTCGCCATTGCCTTTAAAATACCGCTATCAGTATTAGGCTCAAAACCTCCAGTATCCACTACCAGGTATGGCTGACTGGCACCTACACCGCGGCCATAGTGGCGATCGCGTGTTAGCCCTGGCAAATCTGCCACAAGCGCATCGCGACTTTTGGTAAGGCGGTTAAATAAGGTTGACTTCCCAACATTGGGTCGTCCAACCAAAACAATGGTAGGTATCATACGAGTCTTCTATATAGAGCCTAAGCTAAATGATTTTTAAAATCTGATCAAGCTAAGTTATTGATTGATTTGCTGTAGTTATGGTTTTGTTATACCCAAATACACTACTTCGAGTTATTTGATCTGCACGGCAAAAACGCCACCATCGCGTGACTGTGCCAACAGCGTATTACTATTTATTAATGTCATGTGTGACAAAATCTGGCTATCGCCTGTTTTGATGCGTGCACTAAAGGCACCATCTTCACGATTCAGAAAGTGCACATAACCCTCAACGTCACCAATGGCAATCAAAGAACCCATCGCAAGCGGTGCTGTTAATTGACGGTTTTTAAGCGCACCCTGTCGCCAGAAAGTTTTACCGGTTGAGTAATCCAGCGCATAAACCGAACCAGCGGCATGCGATACAAAAAGTCTTGCATCCTCTGCGGTCAGGCCTGACAAGCTTGAAATGTCGCGATTCCAGATCACGCGGCCGGTTGATCTATCTACAGCAGCGATTCTGCCTTGATAAGCAACTGCATACACCAATGGGCCATCCACCACAGGCAAGCTGGTAATGTCGGCAATGCGTTCAATCTCGGTTACGCCCTTGGGCTGTGCCACAGAGGCTTCCCACATGATTTTGCCATTGTCTGCACGTACTGATATCAGCTTGCCGCCGGCATAACCTGCATATACCGCACCGCTATCTACAACCACGCCAGCGCTGCTGCGCAATGTCAAAGCGGGACCAGTGCGGTCATACACCCACTTACGGCTACCATCATTGGCGTTAATACCATAAATACGGTTATCGCCGGTACGTACTACAACCAAACCGTCAAAATATTTAGGGGTGCTTAATATTTCGCTGCTTAATTTTGACTTCCACTGCAATTTACCTGAAATGTCATAAGCATAAATCGAGCCTTTTTGCGTACCCACCACAACCAGACTGCCGCCAACGCCCACACCGCCGGTTATTTTTTCGCCAACGTTTACCTGCCATGCCTGATTACCAGTGGTAACATCCAGCTTGCTTAAGTTACCTTCTGCACTTGCCACATAAGCGTAGCCCGCCTCAACAGTGGGCGTAAAATCAAAATCACCGGCACTGCCCAGCTTACTCTGCCACAGCACTTTAACCGTTACGGTATCCTTGATTTCAGCTAATGGCTCAGGCGGTTCTGCCGCTTCACGGCCAAAAACACGTTCCGATATATCGGTTTTCAAGTCTGTAATACTGGTACACGACACCAGCAATAACAGGCTGCTTAATAACAGAATGAGTTTTGATTGTTTGGCGAGCTGCGTCAATTTTTAACCTAAAGCTTCGAGTTTTTGTTGTGTTAATACATGATACTTGCCTTGAGCGTCTAATTTAACAAGCGCTTCTTCATAGGCAGCTTTTGCTTCGGCTTTCTTGCCAAGTGCAACCAGCACATCACCTTTTAAGTCAGAAAATAAGCCATCAAAACCTGTATCATGCTTGGCTTCCAGCAATTTCAAGGCAGCCTGATAATCTTTTTCTTCCGCAAGAATATTAGCCAGTTGTAAACTTGCTATCGCGCTCACTGATGTTTCTTTTGCGTTTTTAATTGCCCATTCCAACTGTACTTTTGCACTCTTGACTTCATGCACAGAATAATTGGCTTTAGCTGCATATAATGCGGCACGGCCTGCATATGGTGTAGAAGAAAATTTATCCATAATCACTGCAGCTTTAGCCTGAATGGTTTTTACATCTTTTTCATCAGTCACTTGCAATGCCTGAAACTCGGTAGAAGCTTCTACAGCCTGTTTGCCCTGATAATAATGCCAACCCTGATAAGCCGCATAACCCACCAACAGCGCCAATACCGCATTACTAATCAATTTGCCGTAGGCTTTCCACCAGGCTTTTAATTCGTCTAACTGCTCTTGTTCTTCTAAATCGTACGCCATTCAATATTCCAATCTGATATAAATCTTTTTAAAACACCCAAACTTAAAACTATATACCGCTTAAATTAAATCCAATTTATCCATTCACAACTTTTTTACCTGGAATTGCCGCTAGCAAATTCCGGGTATAGCTATGTTGCGGTTCCGCATAAACGTCAGCAACTTTGCCCTGCTCTACCACTTGGCCGTGGTACATCACCACAATATCATCGGCAATATGACGCACCACGCGCAGATCATGACTGATAAAGATATAACTTAAGGCCATTTCCTGTTGCAACTCTTTAAGCAGCAGCAAAATCTGCGCTTGAATTGAAACATCTAGCGCGGATACCGGCTCATCACAGACAACCACTTGCGGATGCAGCACCAGCGCTCTTGCAATACCGATACGCTGTCTTTGTCCGCCCGAAAACTCATGCGGGTATTTTTGCATGTCCGCTTCAGTCAAGCCTACACGTTTCAACATGGCAATTACTTTTTTCTGCTGTTCCGCAGCGCTGCCAAGGCCATGTATCAGCAGCCCTTCACCCACTATTTCACCCACGCGCATGCGCGGGTTCAATGATGCGAATGGATCCTGAAACACCATTTGCAGATTTCTGCGCATTTCTCTTAGTGCGGCGGGCTGCAGTTTAGCCAGATCCTGCCCTTTAAATAGCACTTCACCGCTATCCAAGGGTTGCAATTGTAACAGACATCGTGCCAGCGTGGATTTACCGCTACCAGATTCACCTACAACCGCCAGGGTGGAACCGCTACGCAGGTTGATGCTGACATCGTTTAAGGCTTTTACTTGCGTAGCACCAAAACCAAAGCGACCACTACGCTGCGTGTAGGTTTTAACCAGATTCCTGGCAGTCAGAATATTTTCACTCATGCATTGCCTCGTCTGCCAATTCTTGCAGCTCATCATCCGCCAACCAGGCGTAATCAATCGGCTTGAGAATTTTTTTGCCTTCGGCATCCGGCACGCAATCCAATAATGCCTTGGTATAAGGGTGCTGTGGATTACCCAACACCTGCTCACGACTACCCGATTCAACAATCTGGCCTCTGAACATTACCACCACGTTATCAGCGATATCGGCTACCACCCCAAAATCGTGGGTAATGAATAGCATGCCCATATTCATACGGGTTTTAAGATCATTCAGCAGTTTCAGTATCTGTGCCTGCACAGTGACATCCAGCGCGGTAGTCGGCTCGTCGGCAATCAGCAGGCTAGGCTCACAGGCAATACTCATGGCAATCATCACTCGCTGGCGCTGACCGCCGGAAAGCTCATCCGGATAACTATGGGCACGACTTGCCGGAATACCAACCATTTCCAGCAAGCTGGTAATTTTATTTTTCAAGCGCTCACCCTTGAGACCCTGATGGGTGGTGAGGCTTTCTCCGATTTGATAACCTATGCTAAGCACAGGATTTAATGACGTCATTGGCTCCTGAAAAATCATGGCGATTTTATCGCCGCGTAATTTTCGCAAGCTTTCATCATCCAGCGAAGTTAAATCAAGCACGCCGGATTGTTTATCATTAAACACAATCTTGCCGGAATTTAACTGCAACTGCTTGGATAGCAAACCCATTACCGACAAAGCCGTGAGGCTTTTGCCGCTGCCGGACTCACCAACGACACAAGTGGTCTTACCCACCTCAATACTGAAACTCACATCATTCACCAATAAACGCGACGGCATTTTTTTAGGCGATATGCTTACATGCTCAAGCTGTAACAATGGCAAAGAATTAGCAGGTTCAATTTGTAAGTCGACGCTCATATTGGCTCAATATAATATGAATAAATTTGCATTTATACTTTGCATTATAGAAGTACCCTTGCGTAATTAAGGTTAACGCCAGCAGTTACTAAACTCTACTAGCCACTATTATTTTTATTGCCTCTTCAACACTGCACTGCACTTGCTCGGGCTTACTTTCCGAATTAACATCAAACTGCATTGGTTTTAATGTTAGCTGCTGGCTATTAATCTCATCATCACCCAGAATCAGTGCGTATCTAGCCAAGCTTCTATCCGCTTTTTTCATCTGTGATTTAAAGCTGCCGCCACCCGCATGCAACACCACTTCAATATTCGCATTACGCAATTGCTCGGCAATTCCAAAAGCCGCTGATTCAGCCAGTTCACCAACATTTACCACATAAACATCCGGCATATCCGCTGCGGCCACACCGTATTCCTGCATCAATAAAAACACACGCTCCAGACCGATGCCAAAACCACAGGCTGGCGTTGCGCTGCCGCCCAAACGCTCAACCAGTGTGTCATAACGACCACCGCCAGCGATTGTGCCTTGCGCGCCCAATTTGGTGGTTACCCACTCGAACACGGTGCGGTTGTAATAATCCAGACCGCGTACCAAGCGTGGATTTATCTTGTATGGCACACCGGCCTCGGCCAATCTTTTACACAGACCATCAAAATGTGCGCGGGTTTCATCACCCAGGCAATCAATTAACTTGGGAGCCGCTTCGCACATCGCCTGCATGCGCGGATTTTTTGTATCCAAAATACGCAGCGGGTTTGCATGTAAACGGCGTTTTGCATCTTCATCGAGTAAATCCGCATGCTGTTCAAAATATGCGATCAGTACATTGCGGTACTCGGCACGCTCATGCGCATCACCAATACTGTTGATTTGCAATTCCACATCCAGAATGCCCAGCTCACGCCACAATCTTGCCAGTAGCACGATCTGCTCGGCATCTACCTCCGGCATATCAAAACCAAATGCTTCCACACCAATCTGGTGAAACTGGCGTTGGCGGCCTTTTTGAACATTTTCATGGCGGAACATAGCACCGCTGTACCACAAACGCTGCGGACCATTGTATGTGAGGTTATGCTCAACCACGGCGCGCACACAGCCTGCGGTACCTTCCGGGCGCAATGTTAGTTTGTCACCGTTTAAAGCATCTTCCCAGGCATACATCTCTTTCTCAACGATATCGGTATGTTCACCTACGCTGCGTACAAACAGCTCGGTAGGCTCTACTAATGGCATGCGGATATTTTTGTAGCCATATTGCGCTAAAACCCTGCGCGCCGTGTCTTCCAGCTTGAACCATAACGGAGTTGCTTCAGGCAAAATGTCATAGAAGCCCTTAATGCTTTGAAATTTATCACTCATGAATTTTTATTTTGAATTAGATTAGTTTACGACTTTTAGTTTACAACTTGTATTGGAATAGTTTTTTGCGCTGTATTCACACGCAGCTTGCCGCCCTCAGCGTAGTTTTTCTGCACGTAATCTTCAACAATCGCCTGAAACTCCTGTGCGATATTGTCACCCTTCAGCGTAACCGTTTTTTCGCCATCTACAAACACGGGCGCTACCGGCACTTCGCCGGTACCAGGCAGGCTGATGCCGATATTGGCGAGCTTGGATTCACCGGGGCCATTCACCACGCAACCCATCACCGCCACGCTCATGTTTTCAACACCGGCATACTGGCCGCGCCATACCGGCATCTGGTTACGCAGATAAGTTTGAATCTGCATTGCCAGCTCCTGAAAATAAGTGGAAGTAGTACGGCCGCAACCCGGGCAGGCAGTCACCAGCGGCGTGAATGAGCGTATGCCCATGGTCTGGAGGATTTCCTGCGCGACTACTACCTCTTTAGTGCGAGACTCGTTCGGTTCAGGCGTCAGGGAAACGCGTATGGTATTACCAATGCCCTGCTGCAAACATAAAGCCAGCGCAGCTGTTGAAGCCACAATGCCTTTGGAACCCATACCGGCCTCGGTCAGGCCTAAATGCAGCGGATAATCACAACGGTTTGCCAGTTCGGTATACACCTTCACCAGATCCTGTACATCACTTACCTTGCAGGAAATAATGATCTGATTCGGCAACAGACCCAAAGCCACCGCCTGCTCGGCACTTTCAAGCGCGGATTGAATCAGCGCTTCACGCATCAACGCATCGGCGCTCAATGGTTCAGCAAGCTTAGCGTTATCATCCATCATCTGCGCCATTTTGGCCTGATCCAGGCTGCCCCAGTTCACGCCGATACGCACGGCTTTTTTATATTTGATGGCTGCTTCAATCATGGCAGCAAACTGCTCATCGCGCTTGGAGCCTTTGCCTACATTGCCGGGATTGATCCGGTATTTAGCCAGAGCTTCAGCGCAATCTGGGTACTGCGCCAGCAGCTTATGGCCGTTGTAATGAAAATCACCCACCAGCGGCACATTGCAGCCCATGGCATCCAGACCGCGGCGGATATTGCCAACCTGTGCAGCGGCCTCGGGAGAGTTTACGGTGATACGCACCACCTCTGAGCCAGCTTGCCACAGCTCAAAAACCTGCTTGATGGTTGCCGCGGCATCTGCAGTGTCAGTATTGGTCATACTTTGTACCACTACAGGTGCAGGTACGGTATTAGCTAGACCACCACCAACCGGCACATGGCCGATCATCACCTGTAATGTATGGCGTGGCTTGATTTGTATAGACAAACTCAACTGTTACTCCAAAGTAATCCGTGCGACATTGTTTTTAGTGTATGCCGTCAAATCTATGTCTTTACCGCCAAAGCTTAATTTTGTAGCGCTGGCATTGCCGATAACCAGGTTAAATGGCGGCGTACCATTTACCGTGTCCTTGTCACCGTTATGCGACATTTTTTCATAAACCACTTTACCCGACTTATCAGTTACGCTCACCCAGGTTTGTGCAGTAAATGCCAGACTCAGTGATTTAGCTGCACTAGCTGTACTTGCCGCAACTGGAACTTGAGCTTGCTGAAGTGTCTGGGATGATTGCAGCGCAGGCAATTGCTGAGAGGACTGGGTTTGTTGAGTAGCATTAGCTTGCTGGACTGATTGCACAGCTGGTTTCGTATCAACATGCGCCACTGGGGCTGTGGCTACTGAGGCATCCGCAGGTTTAGCTTCAGTGACCTGAACATCTGTAGCTGCATTTGTGCCTGCTGCCAGATTTGCAGTAGCCAATTCTGCATCAGCCTCACGCTGAGCTGCTGGCAAGGCAATTTCAGGTAGCGGCTGAGTAACTGCCGTGGCAGTCTCTGGAATCACTTCGGGCGTTTTTTCAGGAGCGACTGCGACTTGTTTTGGCATGTAATCTACATAAAACAGCCACGCCAATAAGAAAAACAGCACCAGAATGCTAGCTAGAATATATTTAAGCCAAGGTTGACTGTCTTTGGTTAGCTGCACAGGACGCATTGAAGACTTCACCGCAATCACTTTATCTGCTTCATCTGATACGCTGCCACGGTAACTTGCAAGCAGCGATTCAGCGTCTATCTCTAACAAACGGGCGTAGTTTCGAATAAACCCGCGTGTAATCATGGCATCCGGCAGCAAATCAAAAGCATTATTTTCCAGTGCATCAATCTGCTTAACACTGAAGCGCAAAGCATTTGAAACATCCTGCTGTGTCATATTCTTTGCAAGCCGCGCAGCCTGAATTACTGCGCCCAATGACGCTGGCTGAGTTGCCTGCTGATCGTCAGGCTGTTCTGATTCCATGTCTTGTAAATCTGTCATAACTATTTTCCACTCGCTAACAACTTAGCCTGCTCTGAATCTGGGTACTGGCGCCTTAATTGCAACGCATAACTTGCCTCATCATCTTTAACACCTAACTTACGGGCTATTTGTATAGCCAGCCACAAAACTTCGGGCGTTGGCTGGCTAAGCACTGCATTTTGTAATGTAGTTTTAGCTGCAATTACATCATTACGTTTAAACTGTATTGAAGCTAACTGATAGGCCGCTACAACGGCCAATGGCTCAACTTGTAAAGCATTCTGAAAATAAGTTTCTGCATTTTTAACATCCTGCTTACGCAGAGAACAAATACCTGCATTGGTATAAGCAATTGCAGGTGTAACGTATAGCGGATTTTTAACAGCAGCTACAAATTCTTTTATTGATTCATCTATCCGGTTTCTTGAACACAGAAAACTACCATAATTATTATGTGATTCCGAATTGTTAGGCTCGAGCTGCAACGCCCTTTTAAAGTTTTGTTCTGCCAGATCATCCTGACCTAATGCGGCATGCACCAGGCCCAGCCCGTTGTAAGCCACGCTAAAATTAGGGTCGATCTTTGCCGCAGCTGTGAATTCATTTAAAGCAATTTCCAATTGTCTTTGCTGGTAATAAGCTGCGCCCAAATCCGTATGTGACTGCGCACGCGCTTTCAGGATTTTATCGTCATTTTCTTGCTGTTGCTGGCTGACGCAACCTATAGCCAATGAGGAGATAAATGCAATTAACACTAACTTACCAAAACTCATTTTAATCATTCAATAGCCTCAATTGGAATCCGCTTGGAAGTACGTTTTGTTTTATCCAGCACTTTACCAGCCAATTGGCCGCATGCTGCATCAATATCCTCACCGCGAGTCTTGCGCACGGTGACCACATAACCAGCCTGCATCAGAATATCGCGGAACACGCGCACATGGCTTGGCTTGGAAGTTTCATATCCGCTGTTAGGAAAAGGATTGAAAGGAATCAGGTTGAATTTGCAGGATACGTTTTTGACCAGTTCCAGCAGTTGGTGCGCATGCTCAACCGTATCATTGACGCCATCCAGCATCACGTATTCAAAGGTAACAAAATCACGCGGCGCTTTTTCCAGATAACGGTTGCAGGCCGCCATCAGCTCTTTTAGCGGGTACTTCTTGTTAATCGGCACAATCACATCACGCAGCGCATCATTTGGCGCATGCAGCGACACGGCCAGCGCTACCGGGCAATCCTCTTTCAACCTGTCCATGGCCGGCACAAGGCCGCTAGTGGATAGCGTGACGCGGCGGCGGCTCAGGCCGTAAGCACTGTCATCGAGCATGATCTGCATGGCCGTCACGACATTGTCATAGTTGGCTAAAGGCTCGCCCATGCCCATCATCACAACATTGCTGATGATGCGCTCGCCTGGCGGCAGCAGATCATAACCAGCTTCTTGGCGCAATGAACGGTCAGCAATCGCGAGCTGACCGATAATTTCGGAAACACTTAAATTACGGTTAAATCCCTGACGGCCGGTAGAGCAGAATGTACACTCCAAAGCACAGCCAACCTGGCTGGAAATACATAAGGTACCGCGGTCATCTTCAGGGATAAATACGGTCTCGATGCTATTGGCAGCGTCGGTGCCAATCAGCCACTTACGGGTGCCGTCATTCGATATTTGTTCGTGCTGGACGTTAGGCAGAACAATCTCAGCCTCTCTTGCGAGTTTCTCGCGCAGGCTTTTGGCAATATCAGTCATCTGCTCAAAATCATGCACGCCGAAATGATGCATCCAGCGCATCAGCTGCTTGGCGCGAAAAGCCTTTTCGCCATGTTCCACGAACCATTGTGCGAGCTGTTGCTGATTAAAATTGAGCAGATTGACCAAAATTGTTTCTCTTTTTTAATTTCTCGAAATAATTCGAGCTTCTAAATTAGGCTAGGCGCGAACAAAAAATGATGACGCGGCATACAAACAGTATGTAAGGAAATCATTTTTTGTAAGCAACGAAGCATAATGACGAAGATTGAATTATTAACCGAAGAAGTATTTAATTTCGATTGCTGCGTTTTCCGCAGAATCAGAACCATGCACTGCATTAGCATCGATGCTTTCTGCAAAGTCAGCACGGATAGTGCCTGGTGCAGCTTCTTTAGGATTGGTAGCACCCATCAGGTCACGGTTAACCTGAACTGCGTTTTCGCCTTCCAGAGCCTGAATCATCACTGGGCCTGAAATCATGAATTTAACCAGGTCATTGAAGAAAGGACGCTCTTTGTGCACTGCGTAAAAACCTTCAGCCTCAGCTTGTGTCAATTGTGCCATTTTTGCAGCAACGATTTTCAAGCCAGCGTTTTCAAAACGTGTATAGATTTTACCGATTACATTTTTTGCAACCGCATCAGGTTTGATGATAGAAAGCGTACGTTGAATTGCCATAACTACTCCGTTAAGTTTACTTATTGAAAAGACCGTTAAAATACCATTTTTAGCACTTAAAATAAACCTGCATTTACGATTAGTTTTTAACAAACAGGTTTAGAATAAACGGCCAATGTGGCAAAATTAATACCGTTATGAAGAACCTTAACCACAATGCCGCCTCGCTAAACGCCACCTGCCCTGCATGTGGCCTGCTCTGTGATGACTTAATGTTAAGCGCCACGCCTGAATTAACATTGCAAAACGGCTGCACCAAAGGTATCAAGTTTTTTCAGCAGTCATTCAAAACATCACTGACAGCCACTCCAATGCTGAATGGCAAACCAGTACCCCTGGAAGACGCTATCAGCGCAGCCGCAGAAATCCTTTGCACAAGCAAGCAGCCACTCTTTGCGGGGTTAGGCACTGAAGTGCAAGGTATGCGCTCAGTGATGTCACTGGCACAAAAAACCGATGCCACGCTAGATCACATGCACAGCGAGTCCACCGTCAGCAACACACGCACTATGCAGAACAGCGGCTGGCTGACAACTACACTCTCTGAAATCAAGAACCGTGCTGACGTGATATTGGCGATAGGCACCGATATTTCAAGCAGCCACCCGCGCTTTTTTGAAAAACTGGTCTGGAATACCGACAACCTGTTTGCCAAACCCGCGCCACAGGTCATTTTTCTTGGCGCAACCGACAGCAGCCATGCGGCTACAGCACCTGACGGTACGCCACCACAGGTTATCCCCGCGCAGACAACGCAGCTGCCGGAAATCATCAACGCGCTGAATGCGCTGCTTAACGGCAAGAAATTGCATGCTGACGCCGTGGCCGGTATTCCACTGGCAACCTTGAATGCCCTGCTGGAAAAATTAAAAACAGCAAAATACGGGGTGATTGTCTGGTCTGCCAGCGCACTGAAAATCCCGCATGCAGAATTAACGATACAAAGCACAGTGCAGCTGATCAACAAACTTAATGAAAACTCACGCGCCGCCGGCCTGCCACTGAACTCCGGCGATGGCGACAGCTCTGTCAACAATCTCAGCACCTGGCTCACAGGCTACCCAACCAGAAGTCGCTTTCAGAACGGCAACCCTGAATATGACACGCATCACTACTCGACTGAAAAACAATTGATGGGGTGTGACGCACTGCTATGGATCAGCACTTTCAACCCATATCCGCCACCTGACTGCAAGCAGCCAACTATCGTCATCGGCCACCCGGATACACAATTCGAGCGTATGCCGGAAGTGTTCATCCCGGTCGGCATCCCCGGGGTTGACCATGCGGGGCAGATGTTCCGCATGGATAGCTCCATCACGCTGCCGCTGAAAAAACTGCGCGATAGCAGCCTGTCCAGCTCTAGTTTGCCTAGCTTAAGTGAAGTGATCAGTAAAATTGAAAACAAGTTAATAGGCGAGGTGCAAGCATGATCACCTTGCTTAAAAACGGCAGGATCTACGACCCGGCGCACAACAAAAACGGTGTAGTTGAAGACATCTACATCCGCGATGGTCGTATTGCCAGCAAACCATCCAATGGCGAAAAAATAGACCAGACATTTGATTTAAGCGGCAAGGTCGTCATGGCTGGCGCGATTGACATGCACAGCCACATCGGCGGCGGCAAGGTCAATATCGCACGCATGATGCTGCCCGAATATCAAAATCAGTCCCAACAACAGTATCAGCAACAGCAAGCTAAGGAAATCAAAGGCTTGAGCGAGCCGGAAGCCCACATCTGCACGCCGCATTGCAGCCACCACGCCACGCCCAGCACTACCGATACCGGTTTCCGCTATATCGAAATGGGGTACACCGCGGCGTTTGAACCTGCCATCTCGCCGGTCAATGCACGCCAGGCGCACCTGGAGATGGGCGATACGCCGATGATCGACAAGGGCGGCTACGCCATGCTCGGCAATGACGATTACTTCCTGCGCCTGCTGGCAGGCAAAAAAAATCAGAAGGCGATTAATGATTACGTGGCGTGGATACTGCATGCCACCCAGGCCATCGGCATCAAGGTGGTGAATCCGGGTGGCATCAACGCATTCAAGTTCAACCAGCGCCGGCTGAACCTGGATGAAAACAATGTGCACTACCAAGTGACCCCGCGCGAAATCCTGCACAGCCTGAGCCGTGCCGTGCATGACCTAGGCATTGCCAAGCCATTGCACGTGCACTGCAACAACCTTGGTGCGGCAGGCAACTTCGCCACCACGCTGGATACCATGAGTGCCAGCAGCGGCCTTCCCATGCACCTCACGCATATCCAGTTTCACAGCTATGGTACCGAGGGCGACAAGAAATTCTCGTCCGCCGCCGCACAGATTGCCGAGGCGCTTAACAAGAACAAGCACATTACCGCTGACGTTGGTCAGATCTTGTTCGGGCAGACGGTGACGGCATCCGGCGACTCCATGATGCAGCACCTGAACGCCAAGCATGCAAACCCGAAAAAATCTGTGATCATGGATATCGAATGCGATGCCGGCTGCGGCGTGCTGCCATTCAAATACCGCGACCAGAATTATGTAAACGCGCTGCAATGGGCGATTGGTCTGGAGTTATTCCTGTCGGTGGAAGACCCCTGGCGTATCTTCCTGACTACTGATCACCCGAATGGCGCACCCTTCACCAGCTACCCGCATCTGATTCGCCTGCTCATGGACAAAACCTTCAGGAATGAAGCCTTTGCCAAGCTGAATCTCGATGCGCAAGCGATGAGCAATTTAACCTCATTAGAACGCGAATACAGCCTGTATGACATTGCCATCATGACCCGTGCCGGCGCGGCAAAACTCATCGGCCTGAATGACCGAGGCCATCTGGGTGCAGGCGCGGCGGCAGACATTACCGTGTATACCGACCAGTCGGACCGTGAAGCCATGTTCAGCAAGCCTGACTATGTATTCAAAAACGGTGAACTGGTGGTGAAAAATGGCAGCGTGGTGAAAGTGGTATGGGGCGTCACGCACACCGCAAAACCTGCATTTGATATGGGCGTGGAAAAAGACCTGAGGGATTACTTCGACCGCTACCAGACCATGCAGCTGGATAATTTCAAAATCAGTGACGACGAAATCAGCGATGATGGCCACGGCCGCGTTGTCGTTCATCACAAACCATAACAGGAGCAAGTTTATGAGCAGACTTTACGGCGATCAGCATCGCAAATTTCAGGATGAATTCGGCACGCGCAAGATGGCAGACCGCGTTGAGGAAATCGCCTGCAAGACCGAATTTGATGATGAAGCCAAAGGCTTTATCGAACACATGGACATGTTCTTTTTATCCACGGTGGATCATCAGGGCCGCCCTACCGTTTCCTACAAGGGCGGCGATGCCGGTTTTGTGAAGATCATCGACAGCAAAACCCTCGTTTTCCCGAGTTATGACGGCAACGGCATGTTTTTCTCGATAGGCAACATCACTACCAATCCACAAGTAGGGCTGCTGTTCATCTCATTCGAGACCCCGCACCGCATCCGCGTGCAGGGCACGGCGACCATCTCCAGGAACGACCCGCTGATGCAGGAATACAAGGAAGCGGAATTTATTGTGCGCGTGACTTTATCCGAACTGTGGCAGAACTGCCCGCGCTATATCCACCAGCGTACCAAAGTGCGTGATTCACGCTACGTGCCAAGAGCCGAGTGTGATACGCCAGTTGCGGAGTGGAAACGTATTGACCTGATGCAGGACGTGATTCCGGAAGCCGACCTGAAAAAAGTCGAGCAAGTCGGCACTATCCAGATTGAAGAATGGATAGAGAAAATCAAAACAGGCAGCCCGGAAGCTTAAACAACCATGCAGATTAACAGCATGCAAATCAACGGCATACACATCGATGACACCTTTGCCGAAGCATTCAATATGCGCGGCACGCGGGTCATCATTACCGCTCAGAACCACAAATGGGCGTACCATGCGGCGAACGCCATGACCGGCTTTGCCACCTCGGTGATTGGCTGCGGGGTAGAAGCTGGCATTGAACGTGAAATGACCGCGGATGAAACACCGGATGGCAGACCCGGCGTTGCGGTGCTGATGTTTGCCATGGGCAGCAAGGTGCTGATGCAGCAGCTGGAAACGCGCATGGGGCAATGCATACTCACCTGCCCCACTGCTGCGGCATTTGCGGGAATCGCAAGCGAAGACATGATCAGCCTGGGCAAGCACCTGCGCTACTTTGGCGATGGCTACCAGACTTCGAAACTCATAGCTGGAAAGCGTTACTGGCGCATTCCGGTGATGGATGGTGAGTTCCTCACCGAAGAAACCACCGGCATGGTGCGCGCCATCGGTGGCGGCAATTTCCTGATTTTGGCCACCTCGCAACCTGCCGCGCTCACTGCGGCCGAAACCGCGATTGAAGCCATGAAAATGGTGCCTAATGTCATCATGCCATTCCCCGGTGGCGTAGTGCGCTCCGGCTCCAAAGTTGGCAGCAAATACAAGACCATGTTCGCTTCAACTAATGATGCGTTCTGCCCTACGCTCAAAGGCGTGGTCAATAGCGAACTCTCGCCCGACATTGAAAGCGTAATGGAAATTGTCATCGATGGCCTGACATTTGATGACATCGCAGAGTCGATGAAGGTTGGCATTGAAGCCATTTGTGCGCTCGGAGCAAACAGCGGCGTCAAACGCATTTCTGCGGGTAATTATGGCGGCAAGCTGGGGCCGCATTTATTCAAACTGCATGACATTTTAAAAGCTAATGGTTAATGCTAAACCGTTACTTCACTTCTCAAGCAACTCTCCTAAGCTCGTCATACCAGCGCAGGCTGGTATCCAGTCAGGATGAAATGGCAGTGAGTACATTTGATGCACTAACCTTAAAATCTAAAATATGATTTTTATGACTATAACCAAATTCCCAGTAACGACACTTGTCTGGATGCCAGCCTCCGCTGGCATGACGGAGTTAGCATGAGCGCATTGACCTTCACCCTTAAAACAGCACCGCAGCAAAGCATTGACTGCCGCGCACTCACGCCCGACAGCCTGAACGGCAAAGCAATCGACGAGATTGGCGCAATCAAACTCGGTGCCGGCAAAAATGCCTTGCGTGTCAGTGATCTATTTGACATCTCGGGTAGTGACACGCAACAACTTGTCTTTAAAAACACACCTGAAAACACACCTAAAAACACAACTAGCAAGCTCGATTACATTGGTGCCAATATGACCAGCGGCAGCATCTCCATTGAAGGTGACGCCGGTGCCTATCTTGGTTCAGGCATGAAAAACGGAACGATACTGTGCAAAGGCAATGCCACGGCTTTTGCCGCATGCAGCATGCGTGGCGGCCTGCTCACGATCAACGGCAATGCCGGTGATTTCCTGGGGGCAGGCTCCGAAGGCCTGCGCAAAGGCATGCTGGGTGGCACCGTGATCGTTAAAGGCAATACCGGCGAACGCACTGGCGACCAGATGCGGCGCGGGCTGATACTGATTGAAGGCAACACCGGCGACTACTGCGGCAGTCGCATGATTGCAGGCACCATAGGCGTGCTTGGCAACACCGGTGCCTATACCGGCTTCAACATGCATCGCGGTACGTTATTGCTGAAAAAACAGCCGCAGCTGCATGCCACCATGCAGGACTGCGGCATGCATACGCTACCGTTTCTAAACTTATTGTTCAAATCGTTTTCAAATTACGAGAGCAATTTCAGCAAACTGAATAACCAGCGCGTGCAGCGCTTTGTAGGTGATGCCGCTTACAACGGCAATGGTGAAATACTGGTTTTAAGTGACTGATAAATCAGTATTATCAAAAATGACGCAGCTGCCTCTGTTAGAATGACGTTTTACCCGTTTTATCAAAGCCATCATGCCCAAGTACCTGACCGCTGCCCTTTATAAATTCGTCAGCCTGCCTGATTTCAGGGAGCTACAGCCTCCTGTGCTGGAAGCCTGCAAGAAAAACCATATCAAGGGCACACTGCTGCTGGCGGAAGAAGGCATCAACGGCACTATCGCCGGGCTGCCGGATGACATCCGAAATATTCTGCATTACCTGCGCACTGATCCATTGTTTGCAGGCAGACTCGCCGATCTTGAACACAAGGAATCCTATGCAGATGAACACCCGTTCTATCGCATGAAGGTGAAACTGAAAAAAGAGATTGTCACATTAGGTGTACCCGGCGTAAGCCCGACCAAAAAAGTCGGCACGTATGTAAAACCGGAAGACTGGAACGCACTGATCTCCGACCCCGAAGTAGTACTGATCGATACCCGCAATGACTACGAAGTGGACATTGGTACTTTCAAAGGGGCGATTGACCCCAAAACCACTACATTCAGGGAATTTCCGGAATACGTGGCGCAGCATTTCGACAAGACCAAACACAAAAAAGTGGCCATGTTCTGCACCGGCGGCATCCGTTGCGAGAAAGCTTCATCCTACATGATGGACCAGGGCTTTGAAGAGGTCTACCACCTGCAAGGCGGCATCCTGAAATACCTTGAAACTATTCCCGAAACTGAAAGCCTGTGGCAAGGCGAATGTTTTGTATTCGACCAGCGCGTTGCCGTAAAACACAACCTGGAAGTCGGCGAGTTTGACCAGTGCTATGCCTGTCGCTACCCGCTGTCACCAGAGGAAATGAAGAGCGACAAATACGAGCCGGGGGTATCCTGCCCGCACTGCTATGATAAGGTTTCCGAGGAAAAACGCGCCCGGCTTAAAGAGCGCCAGAAACAGATACAGCTGGCAAAAATACGTGGGGAAGCCCATATCGGAGAGGCCGCCGAAGTACTGAAAAAACATAAACCACGAGATGCAGAAGACTGATCAACCCGGGTCAATATCAATGCTGTTGAGAGAGTAGATCTTGCACAACACCCTGCGTATCGCAACTTTCAATATCCATAAAGGGGTCACCCACTTTAATGCTCGCTTTTCGCTGCACCATCAGCGCGAGTTGTTACGCAAGCTGCATGCGGATGTGGTGTTTCTGCAAGAAGTGCGTGATGAGCACAGCGAGCACAGCAAGCGCTTTTCCGGCTGGCCCAATTCGGGGCAGATGGAATTTCTGGCAGATGCAATATGGTCTGACTATGCCTATGGCAAAAATTCGGTCTACCCATCCGGGCACCACGGCAACGCCCTGCTCTCCAAATTCCCCATTATCCAGACCACCAATACCGATATATCCGCCCACACTACCGAAGACCGCGGCATGCTGCACAGCGTGATTGATGTTCCGCAGTGGGACAAACCGCTACATGCCATCTGCGTGCATCTCGGGTTATTCGCGCGCTGGCGCCGCCAGCAGCTGCTGATGGTCACAGATTACATCAGGACACATATCCCGCCGGATGCACCACTGATTGTGGCAGGTGACTTTAACGACTGGGGAACCCGTTCCGGCAGGATATTTGCCGAAAACGCCCAGCTGCACGAGGTGTTTGAACACCACGCCGGCAGGCCGGCGCGCAGTTTTCCATCATGGCTGCCTATCCTGCGACTGGATCGCATCTACACCCGCGGCTTTCAGGTAAAACACGTTGAAGTGCATTCAGGACCACGTTTCCTGAAGGTATCGGACCATGCGCTGCTTGCAGCCACTTTGAACAGAACCACCTGAGCTTATGCGTTTCGTACATGGCAATGACATTCAATTACTGCGCAGCGGCAAGGAATACTTTCCGGCACTTGAACTGGCTATCGACAATGCAAAACATGAAATTTACCTGCAAGCCTACATCTACGAGCATGATGTTACCGGCATACGCATCGGCAATGCATTGATAAATGCCGCCCAGCGCGGCGTCAGCGTCAATATATTACTGGACGGATTCGGCTCGCAATACCTGCCTAAACGCTACGTCAGAACACTGCGCAATGCCGGTATAAAATTAATGTTTTACCGGCCAAAAATATCCCCATGGACATTCAAGACTAATCGCCTGCGGCGATTACACAGCAAGGTAGCGGTGATTGACGGTGAAATAGCTTTTGTCGGCGGTATCAATATCATTGATGATACGAATACACCCAGCCAGATACCGCCTCGCATTGATTTTGCGGTAAGAATTGAAGGCAACCTGCTACCGGCAATTAGTGCCAGCTTTCATAAATTATGGCGGCGGCTGGAATGGATGCACCTGCACAGTCTATACGTACCGCCTATCAAGGAAATCACACACAGGCCGCATCGTGGTAACGGCATCAAAGCCGCCTATGTGATTCGCGACAATATCCTGCACCGGCGCGATATTGAAAATGCTTATTTGCGTGCCATAAAAACCGCAAAAACCGAAATTCTGATTGCGAATGCTTACTTTATTCCGGGCAGAAAATTCCGTAAGGCCATCATTGATGCAGCACAGCGCGGCGTTAAAGTCAGATTGCTGTTACAAGGCCGCAAAGAATATTTTTTGATGTTTGCCACTCATGCTTTTTACAATGAATTTTTAGATAACGGCATTGAGATTTATGAATACCGTAAAAGCTTTATGCACAGCAAAGTGGCAGTCATTGATGATGACTGGGCAACGGTCGGCTCATCCAACATCGACCCGTTTAGTTTATTGTTATCGCGCGAAGCCAACGTCATCATTCGAGACCGGGCATTTACTGCCGAGCTGCATGCCGAGCTTGAGTTTTTGATTCAGAATGGCGGGCTTGCAATAACCCCACAAGAATGGGTAAAGGCCAGCATTATCAAACGCTTAGCCTCATGGGTCGCCTATGGCATGGTCAGGTTTTTCCTGGGCGTTATCGGTTACGCTAAAGAGAAATAGCCAGTTCGGCTGTTCACAAAGTCCACTGCGGAGAAAAACTTATAATGATTCTGGATACCATGGTAAATGCTGACCGTTACCGCGCATTACATCCTTTATTCCCCAATGTATTCGAATATATAAGCAATACAGACTTATCGACGCTCGCCAGCGGGCGACACTCCATTATTGCTGATGACGTATTTGTGATAATAGAACGTGCAGCAGGACGCAGCCGCGATGCCGCGCAACTGGAATGTCACCGCAAATACATTGATATTCAGCTGGTGCTGGATGGCGTTGATGAAATGGGCTGGAAACCATTGGCGGACTGCCATCATCCAGTAGCCGACTACAACGCAAAGGCAGACATCCAGTTTTTCCACGACAGCCCTGCCACATGGGTTGCTACCCCGCCCGGCGCTTTCTGTATTTTCTTCCCGCAAGATACACATGCGCCACTGGTTGCTACGCAGCCTATCCATAAAGCAGTATTTAAAATCGCATTGCACCCGACTGCACCCAACCGCATCTAGCAATACCAGCACCTCTACCTAGCTAAGAAAACGCCTGCGTTTTTTGTTGTCAGCCAACAGCACAGGCCGAGCCAAACAGGCATAAAAATCAATATCCTGCAAAAATCAGCAGGGAAATTACTATTTTGCAGCAGCAGGAACTATACCCTGCTTAACATGCTCAGATGGAAGCTGCATATTGCCGGTAAAAACTTCATAACAGTTTATGCGATCCATATTCTCAATATTAATGCTGACGTTTCTTTTTCAAAGCAATGCAAACTCTGCCGAGCCTTACAAAGCGCCATTTTGGCTGCCCGGTGGGCATCTGCAAACAATTATCGCTTCATTATTTTCCAAAGGCGCTGAGGTTACATACCGACGCGAAAGATGGGAACTGAACGATGGCGATTTCATTGATGTGGACTGGGCAGACGCAAAGCCTGATAGCGTTCGGCAAGCTATCCTTAATGAACCGCGCGCATCATTCCAATCTGCCGAAGCTGGCACTGCCGATCACAAAAAGCCGGTCATTGTCATCTTTCATGGCCTGGAAGGGAACTCACAAAGCCAATATGCAAAGTCATTAATCAGTGCGGCATTAGCCAAAGGCTGGCAAGGTGCAGTGATCCATTTCAGGGGCTGTTCCGGTGAGCCTAACCGACTACCCAGGACGTATTACGCCGGTGACAGCGCGGAAATTAACACCATGCTTGCCAGAGTCAGGGCAATTTATCCAGACAACCCGATTTTCGCTGTAGGTTACTCACTTGGCGGCAATGCCTTACTTAAATGGCTGGGTGAATTCAGCGACAAAACTGCGCTTAACATCAGCAAAGCTGTTGCCGTTTCTGCGCCGATTGATCTGCAAGCCTCGGCTGATGCGCTGGATAACGGCCTCAACCGTATCCTGTACACACCGTTATTTGTAGACTCCATGCGCCCCAAGGCGCTGGCCATGTCCAAACGCTTTCCCGGCTTGCTGGATGAAAAACGCATCATCAATGCAAGAACTATCCATGATATTGATAATGCCGTCACATCGGTATTGTATGGCGCAAAAAATGCCACGGATTATTACCAGCAGAACGCATCAAAGCCTTACCTTAAAAACATCACACTACCCACGCTGATTATCAACGCCAGAAACGACCCGTTCATGCCGGCAGTTTATTTACCAACCACATCGGATGTATCAGCAGCGGTGACACTGGGTTATGAAGAAGAAGGCGGCCATGTTGGTTTTTATACTACTGGCGTCAGAAACCAGAACGGCTGGCTGCCAAACAGAATTATTGAATTTTTAGAACAAAACTAACTCCATGCTAACGATATTCAGTAAATATCCAATTAAAGCTTATACCAATTAAAGCTTATATAAGAACCGATCTTTCGACTTAAAAAAGGGCAGCAATGCAACTAACAGGTTTAGCAATTCAATTCGCAGAAAAAAATTTAATACCGGATAGCGTGATTCGTGCCGGCATTCGCCACCTATCAAAAACCCGGCTTGATGAAATCAGCGCTGCTGACTGTGAACGCAGTATTAAAATCGAGACCGATTTCATCACAGCCATGAACCAAGCCCCTATTGCACTGGTTCCGGAACTTGCCAATGCCCAGCACTACGAGGTGCCGGCAAGGTTCTTTCAGTTATGCTTAGGAAAACACAGAAAATACAGCAGCTGCTTCTGGCTGCCGGACACCAAAACACTGGATGAAGCCGAGACAAATGCCTTGCAGCTCACCTGTGAGCATGCCGAGCTCGGCAATGGCCAGCAGATTCTCGAACTGGGCTGCGGCTGGGGTTCATTAACCCTGTGGATGGCTAAGCACTACCCGCAAAGCAACATTACCGCCGTATCAAACTCAAACTCGCAGCGCGAATACATTATGGCAGCTGCCAAAGAGCGTGGCCTGGACAATGTTCAGGTCATCACCTGTGACATGAATAAATTCGACCCTGCCGAACACAATATCAAACACGCATTTGACCGCGTGGTTTCAGTCGAGATGTTTGAGCACATGCGCAACCACAAAGTGCTGTACAAAAAAGTACATGACTGGCTGGTGCCTGGCGGAAAGTTCATGATGCATATCTTTGTGCACCGCAGCACGCCTTATGCTTTTGAAGTACAAGGTGATGATGACTGGATGAGCCAGTTCTTTTTCTCAGGCGGCATGATGCCCAGCGACGACCTGCCGATACACTTTCAAGATCACCTGAAACTGACCAGACGCTGGCGCTGGAATGGTATGCATTACCAGAAAACTGCCAATGCCTGGCTGCAAAACATGGATGCTCATGAAAACGAGATCACCCCGATTCTGGAACAGACTTACGGTATGGAAAATGCCGTTAAATGGCGTAGCCGCTGGCGCATTTTCTATATGGCCTGTGCCGAGCTGTTTGGTTACCGGAACGGTCAGGAATGGTGGGTCACACATTACCAATTCGAGCGTCCACATCAATAATGATGGCCCCGCCAATCAATACAACCAAGGTAACTCCGTGTTAATCACCAATTTCATATTATTTCAGCTGGCATGGTTTGCATGCGTGCTGGGCGCAGCCAAAGCCATGCCGTGGGCTGGTGTTGGCGTGACGCTCATCATACTAGGCTGGCATTTTTACCATGCAAAACAGGCCAAACCGGAAATCGCACTCATGCTCACAGCATTATTCACCGGCGTTATTTTCGACCAGTCCATGCTGACGCTGCAGCTGATCGAATATCAGGCTCATGGCTGGAATACTTCGCTGGTACCGGTATGGATACTGGCTTTATGGTTGGCATTTGCATCCACACTGAATGTGAGCCTGGCATGGATGCATGACCGCTACCTGATTGCCGTGCTGTTTGGCGCAGTAGGCGGGCCACTGGCTTATCTCGCCGCAGAGAAACTAGGCGCGGTAACAGTCAGCAACAGCGCATATATCGCATTAGCGATTGGCTGGGGCGTAATTACACCGCTGCTGGTACGCACTGCCAAACGCCATAACGGCTTTACTGCACAGGTGACGTCATGAACTGGTCAATCTACTTCAGCGGTCTGGCGGCCATGGCCGTATTTGCCTTTGCCGGCTGGCTGCTCAGCCTTTACCGCAACAATGTAACCCATGTGGATAGCATGTGGAGCCTGTTTTTTATGGTTGCAGCGTTCAGCTTCAGCGCTTGCGTCCATCATTCAGGGCAGGATATCAGCCAGCGTGCGCTACTGGTGCTGATACTGCTGAGTATCTGGGCGCTCAGGCTGTGTCTGTATCTGACCTGGCGCAACTGGGGACCGCATGAAGACCATCGCTACGCAGCAATACGCAAGAATAACGCGCCCTATTTTAAATTCACCAGCATTTACATTGTATTCGGCTTGCAGGCAGTGCTCGCCTGGGTGGTTTCACTATCGCTGTTAGGTGCCATTACCAGCGATGCCCCGCTGAACAGCGCAGATGCAGCCGGTGCATTGCTGATGATCAGCGGCCTGATCTGGGAAACGGTAGCCGATTACCAGTTAAGCCAATTCAAAAACAAGCCTGCTAATCATGGCAAAGTACTCAATCAAGGCTTGTGGCGTTTTAGCCGCCACCCCAATTATTTTGGCGAATGCTGCGTATGGTGGGGCTTCTACCTCATGGCGCTGGCAGGCGGCGCGTGGTGGTCTGTGCCATCAGCATTGTTAATGACCCTGCTGCTGCTCAAAGTCAGCGGTGTAGCGCTGCTGGAAAAAGACATTGCTGAACGACGGCCTGACTATATTGAGTACCTTAAATCAACCAATAGCTTTCTTCCATGGCTGCCAAAGGATATAAACAGATGAACGCTATCATTCGCCTGACTGGTTTATTTTTGATGCTGGCCTGCAATTTATGCTTTGCCAGGGAATGGGCGTTTGATGTCTATCTGGACAAAACGAAAATAGGCCTGCATACCTTTACGCTGAATGATGCACAGCAATTGGTGAGCAAAGCCAAGTTGAATGTCAAAGTGCTGTTCATCAACGCCTATGATTACGACCATAAAGCGGTGGAGAACTGGCAGAACGGCTGCCTGAAAAATCTGGATGCCAATACCGTAGAAAATGGCACGCGTACACTTGTGAAAGGGCTGCTCAATGACAGTGGCTTTATTGTAGATGACGGCAAAAACAAACAGCAGCTGCCCGATTGTGCGATGACGTTTGCTTATTGGAACCAAAAAATACTTAGCCAATCGAAACTGCTTAATCCGCAGAATGCGGAATGGCTGGATACCAAAATCACTAAACTAGGCAATGAGATGCTGGAAGTAAAAGGCAAAATTATCGAAACCGCCCGCTATCGGCTCAATGCTAGCCTGGCTGGAAAACCCAAGCTGAACATAGACCTGTGGTACGCAACGCTTAACAACGAATGGGTTGCCCTGCAATCAATTACACCTGAGGGTTATACCATTCATTACAAATTGAAGAACTAAAACCATGACGATTAAAATCATTAAAAGGTTATTCATAATGACCCTGCTAGCCCAACTTCTGAGTGCCTGCGCCACGAATCAGCAGGCACCTATCGCTACCGTCCCTCAGGTTGATCTGCCCAGATTCATGGGCGACTGGTATGTAATTGCCGCCATTCCCACAGCGATCGAGACCGAGTCTTTCAATGCCGTCGAAAATTACAAGCTGGATGATGACGGCACGATTGCCACCACCTTCACATTCAACAAAGGCAGCCTGAATGGCAAACTGAAAACTTACCAGCCGCGCGGCTTTGTCATAAAAGACAGCGGCAATGCGCGCTGGGGCATGCAGTTTATCTGGCCTATCAAGGCAGAATACCTGATCGCCTACCTGGATGAAGCTTATACGCAAACCATTATTGCCCGCAATGCAAGGGATTACGTTTGGATCATGGCGCGCTCCCCTGCCATTAGTGATATGGACTATAACCGTCTCATGCTGAAAGTAGCTGACTTGGGCTACGACATCCGCAAGCTACGCAAAGTAGTACATCAGGAAGTCATGCATCAGAAAGCCCAGCATGAATCAGATATTAACAATCAATAACTGTTTAGATATCTATGTTAAAAAAAATCATCTCATGGTTCGATAACCAGGCGGTAGCGGCAGAGTCCTCAACATTGCCGACAAAACCTGATTGGACAGACATCGACTGGCTGCGCGTCATACCGTTCCTGCTGCTGCACATTGCCTGCTTTGCCGTGATCTGGGTGGGTTTCAGCTGGTTTGCATTGGGTTTTGCACTGTTGCTTTATTTCACACGCATGTTTGCAGTCACCGCGTTCTATCATCGCTATTTTTCCCACCGCGCATTTCGCACTTCGCGTCTGTTCCAGTTCATCCTTGCCGTATGGGGTGCTACCGCAGTACAGCGCGGGCCGCTGTGGTGGGCAGCGCATCACCGTCATCATCACATTTATTCTGATGACCATGAAGATGCGCACTCACCGGTACAGCATGGCTTTTTCTGGAGTCATATCGGCTGGTTCTTGTCATCCAAAAATTTCCGCACTGAAATCAACCGCGTCAAAGAACTGTCTGCATTTACCGAGCTACGCCTGCTGGACCGCTTTGACGTGATTGTGCCGATCATGCTGGGTGTCGGCATTTTCATCCTCGGTGAATGGCTGGCATTCGAACATCCGGCACTCAATACCAACGGGATGCAGTTATTCATCTGGGGTTTTGCCATCTCAACCGTGCTGCTTTATCACGCAACTTTTACCGTCAATTCACTTGCTCACGTCTGGGGCAAGCGCCGTTACGCAACCACAGACCAAAGCCGCAACAACTTCTGGATTGCACTGGCAACGCTGGGTGAAGGCTGGCACAACAACCATCACCACTACCCCGGCTCTGCTCGGCAAGGCTTCTACTGGTGGGAAATCGACCTCACTTATTATGGGCTGAAGCTGCTGGCCATGCTCGGTTTGATCTGGGATCTGCGCAAAGTGCCGCTAGCCATACGTGAATCCAGAAAAATCAGCAATCAGACGCCGCCTTAAACAGTAAAGCTAAATATAACCTTCGAAAGACAGTCAGATTGAAAATCGCCATTATCGGAAGCGGCATCGCGGGTAACACCATTGCCCACCATTTGCATCAACAGCACGACATTACCGTATTTGAGGCAGAAAGCCATATCGGCGGCCACACGCATACCCACCACATCAGGCATGAAGGGCGCGATATCGCAGTTGACACCGGCTTTATCGTGTTCAATGACCGTACCTACCCCAACTTCATTGCATTACTGGAACAGCTCAATGTTGCATGGCAGCCAAGCAGCATGAGCTTCAGCGTGCGCTGTGAAGATAGCGGCCTTGAATATAATGGCACAACGCTGAACAGCCTGTTCGCGCAGCGCAGTAACTTATTCAAACCATCGTTCCACCGCATGATTCGCGACATTCTGCGCTTTAACAAAAGTGCACTGGAACTGCTGGCAGACGGCAATGAAATCAAACTCGGAGATTACCTCAAGCAAGGCGGTTACAGCAGCCAGTTTATTGATCACTACATTGTGCCCATGGGCTCGGCGATCTGGTCTACCGATGCCGCACAGATGCTGGATTTTCCGGCACGTTTCTTTGTGCGTTTCTTTCACAACCATGGCATGCTCACCGTGAATAACCGCCCGCAATGGCGCACCATTAAGGGCGGCTCCGCCAGTTATGTAGAAGCGCTGACAGCACCGTTCCGCAATGCCATACGCCTCAATACCCCGATTGAAAGCGTACGCCGTCTGAAAAAATCCGTGCGCGTAAAACCTGTGCAAGGTGAGGAAGAAACTTTCGATTATGTATTCTTAACTTGTCATAGCGACCAGGCGTTAAGCATGCTTAGCGACAAGTCAGCAGCCGAAGCCGAGATACTGGGCGCAATCCCTTATCAGGACAACACCGTGTTCCTGCACCATGACGTATCGCTGCTGCCCAAGCGCAAACTGGCATGGGCTGCATGGAATTACCATGTCACCAAACCTGCTACCGATCGCGTTGCCGTCACCTACAACATGAACATTCTGCAAAACCTGCAATCGCGCGAGCCGCTGCTGGTTACGCTTAACCATACCGGGCCGGTCGCGCCTGAAAAAATCATCAAACGCCTCCACTACAAGCATCCGGTCTATACGCTGGCAGGAGCGGCAGCACAGGCCAGACATGCCGAAATCAGCGGGGTTAACCGCACCGGGTTTGCAGGCGCCTACTGGCGCAACGGCTTTCATGAAGACGGCGTAGTCAGTGCCCTGGCAGCACTGGATCATTTCAAGCGGTTCTGCGATGCACAAAACTGAAAAGATCCTTACTGATCAATGCAGCAGCGCGATCTATACCGGCTGGGTTTCACACCATCGGTTTAGTCCGAAACTGCACGGCTTTCGTTATCAGGTATTCATGATGTTTTTGAATCTGGATGAGCTACCCGGACTATTCGACGGTTTTAAATTCTGGTCGTACCAGCGCAGAAATCTGGCATGGTTTAAACGCGCCGATTACTATGGCAACCCGGCACTGCCGCTCAAGGATGAAATCAGCAACCTGCTGCTCCAGGCCACAGGCAGCCGTGCCCGCGGCGCAATATGTATGCTCACCAATATGCGCTACTTTGGCTACTGCTTTAATCCGGTCACGTTTTATTACTGCTTTGAGCCGAATGGTACAACACTGCAAGCCATGGTAAGCCATATCACCAACACGCCGTGGGGCGAAGATTATGTCTACGTGCACGATTACAGCAAGGCAGAGAATGGCAGCACAGAACAGGATGCAGCCTCTGTATTCAGGTTCAGCAAGACATTCCACGTATCGCCCTTCATGCCCATGGATATGGAGTACGACTGGTCATTTAAATTTGCAGCCGACCAGCTGCTGATTCACATGAAAAACATACAAAACGGTACACAGATATTTAACGCGGTACTGGCATTAAAACGTTCTGCAATCAGCCAGCGTAGGCTTAACCGGCTTCTGTTCAGCTATCCGTTCATGACATTTAAAGTCATTGCCGCAATCTACTGGAATGCCTTTCAGCTATGGCTGAAGCGCGTTCCATTTCACTCCACCCCAACCCGGTAAAGAAATAGCCATGACCATCACCATGACCCAACAGGAAACACTGACTACCAGCCTGAAACAGAAGAACCGCGCCAGATGGGTAGCGGGTTTTGCAAAAACACAGATACTGCGTCACCTGCAACAGCTGAAAGTTGGCAGACTGACTCTGATCGACGGCAATGAATCCCATCAATTCGGCCAAGCTAGCTGCAATGAGCTACAAGCGGTAATCCATGTGCATGATGCAAGATTTTACGGTGAGATCGCGTTTGGCGGCAGCATAGGTGCCGGTGAAGCGTACATGCTGGGCTACTGGAGCGCAGACAACCTCACCAATGTGATACGCCTGATGTGCCAGAACCAATCGGTGATGGATACTCTGGAAGGCGGCTACCAATGGCTCACCAAGCCGCTCATGCGCGTACTGCACTGGCTCAACAGCAATACTACCGAAGGCAGCCGCAAGAATATCGCCGCACATTATGATCTGGGGAACGATCTGTTTCAGCTGTTTCTGGACCCCACCATGATGTATTCCAGCGCCATATTCAATACACATACCGCTACCCTGCAAGCTGCGTCTGAGCTTAAACTAAAAACCATCTGCGACAAACTTGACCTGAAGCCGGATGACCATGTGCTGGAAATCGGCACCGGCTGGGGCGGCTTTGCCATTTATGCCGCAACACACTACGGCTGCAAAGTTACCACTACCACCATATCAGAGCAGCAATACCTGCTGGCTAAATCCCGGGTGGAAGCCGCCGATTTAAGCGGAAAAATCACCCTGCTGCTTGATGACTACCGCCATCTGCAGGGGCAATACGACAAACTGGTGTCTATAGAAATGATAGAGGCAGTGGGTTACCAGTTTTACGATACCTATTTTTCAAAAGTCAGCACACTGCTGAAACCAGATGGCTTGGCCCTGATTCAGGCCATTACCATTGCCGATCAGCGCTATGAAAGTGCCAAAAAATCGGTGGATTTCATTCAGCGCTATATCTTCCCCGGCTCCTGCATCCCATCCAATACCGCCATGCTCAACAGCATCACCAGCAAAACGGATATGCGGCTGTATGACTTGGAAGACATAGGCCCGCATTACGCTACAACGTTGCGCATGTGGCGCGAAAACTTCTTCGTAAATATCGAGCAGGTGCGCAAGCTGGGCTACTCCGAAGAGTTTATCAAGATGTGGGAGTTTTACCTGTGTTACTGTGAAGGCGGCTTTGAAGAACGCGCATTGGGCGACGTACACCTGCTGCTGGCAAAAACGGATAACCGCAGAGCAACTGTGCGGTAGTAAACAATAGCAGTAAACAGGGCCAGTAAACATGGGTAATAAACACTGGTTTTTAAGCATGTTTAGCTTTATTGACCACGCACTCATGCTTTATCATGCAGCATGCAGAATACTCAAGCAACACAGGCCAAACTTGAATGGCGCAATGGCCAGCCATACTCGGCATCATTCGATGATGTTTATTTCTCAACTGACAATGGCCTGCTTGAGACCGAGTACGTATTCATACAAGGTAACGACCTAAGCCGCAAATGGCAGCAGCTTGATGCGCCCTGCTTTCATATCATCGAAACCGGTTTTGGCACTGGCCTTAATTTTCTGTGTGCAGCCAGTCACTGGCTAGCACTTGCACCACCAACCGCCATCATGCGCTACACCAGCGTTGAAAAATACCCGCTAAGCCTGGCTGACATGCAACAGGCCCAGCAATACTGGCCTGAACTCAAGCCAATCGCAGATGAACTGATCGGGCAATATGCAGCGTTGCTATCAGCAGGAACCATCTCGCTTTGCAACAGCCGCATACAGCTGAAGCTGCTGTGCGGTGATGCCAGCGCTTGTCTGGCTGAGTGCAACACCAAAGCCGATGCCTGGTTCCTGGATGGCTTTGCTCCGGCCAAAAACCCCGATATGTGGCAAGCCGCTCTCTTTGAGCAGATGGCCAGGCTATCACACAGCCAGACCAGCTTTGCCACATTTACCAGTGCCGGCGCAGTGCGTCGCGGGCTGGCTGCGGCAGGTTTTCTGATCAATAAAAAAGCCGGTTTCGGTAAAAAGCGTGAAATGATTTTCGGGCATTTTTCGGGTATCAACCAGACTGAACACAACCATGAAGCCTGAAACCGCTATTGTCATCGGCGGCGGCATTGCCGGCTGCAGCAGCGCTTACGCTCTGGCGCGGCGCGGCATTAAAGTGACGCTGCTGGAACGCAACGCTAGCATAGCCAGCGCAGCCTCCGGCAACCCGTTAGCCATGCTCTATCCACGCCTGAGCGGTGATGCGGACAGCAGCCAGTTTGCACTGAAGGCTTATCTGCATAGTATTGCCTTATACAAAACTCTGGGTTTAGCTGATGAAGATTTTAACGCCTGCGGCATGCTGCAATTAGGCTTCAATGCACGTGAACTGGCACGCATTCAAAAAGCGGCGGCAGACTACCCACAAAGCATTATCAGATACGTCAGCAAGCATGAAGCGAGCCAAATTGCCGGCATCGATATCGGCCATGATGCACTCTATCTGCCAGAGGCTGCTTGGGTGAAACCGCAGCAACTTTGCAGGCAGCTTACACAGCATGAAAATATATCAACAATCACTTTAAAAGAAGTTAATAATATACTGAAAAATAAAGATTTATTTGAATTTATTTTAAACGATGGCAGCAAACTCGAATCAACGCTGGTAGTTATCGCCAATGCCAATGACGCGCAGCAGCTTTACCCCGACCTGCCATTGAATACACAAGCCGTGCGCGGCCAGGTAAGCCTGCTTAAAGCAAGTGACGGCAGCGCATCCCTGAGCACCATCGTCTGCAGCGATGGCTACTTCAGCCCCGCTGCATATCAGCAGGACACAGCCCAATTACACTGCCTGGGGGCGACTTTTTCAGCCATAAGCGCAACTAACGCAAGTACATCGACACCGTCAGCAGCAGACCACGCAAGCAATTTAGACAAACTCAACAATATCTCAGCTGCGCTATATCAGGATTTACAAAACAACATCGTGGGTGGACGCGTTTCTTCACGCTGCACCACAGGCGATTACTGGCCGCTGGCTGGCCAGCTGCAAGAACCGGCAACACTATGCGCCAGACCGCCGCGTGCCGGTGCCGCTGCAGCCAGCCTGCCCTGGGTCACAGGGCTGTATATCAACGCGGCACACGGCAGCAAAGGCTTCACCACGGCACCGCTATGTGCCGAGATCATCGCGTGCATGATCTGTCATGAACCCCTGCCGGTATCTACTGCCATTGCCGGCCTGCTCAACCCCAACCGCTTCCTGCTCAAGCAAATGGGCTTGAAACGCCTGGCAAAAATGGTAGCGCCTTTAAGCTAAACCTTGAACTCAGGTTGAAATTCAGATTGAAATTCAGGTTAAAATCCAGCCATGTCGCAAACCCAATACACAGCAGCACTGTTGCAGCACCGCGCAGGTGATCTGGCACAGGCAGAAACCCTCTACCGGCAGGTACTCACTACAAACCCAAAACATGCAGATGCGCTGCATATGCTGGGAGTGGTCTATTACCAGACCGGCCGCAGTGAGCTTGCCGTCAACAGCATTGCGCTGGCGCTGGCAATCAACCCTAAAAATACGGATTACCTGAATCACTATGGTTTGAGCCTGCGCGCATCAGGCCAGCCGGAAGCGGCCATCAAGAATTTTCAGCAGGCTGTTTTGTTGCAGCCAAAAGACCTGGATATCCAGTTCAACCTTGCCAACACCCTGCTCACGCTGGATCGCTTTGAGGAAGCCGCAGGCTACTATCGCCGCATGCTGCGCGTAATGCCCAAAAATGACGACATACGCGAAGCGCTATGCCACTGCCTGACTTCATTGGGTAACCAGACGCATGCACAGGGTAACTATGTGCAGGCCGAAGCCTGCTTTGCAGAAGCCTTGCAGTTCAATGCTGGCGATGCCGCCATTTATTACAATCTTGGCAATGCCATGCGTGAGCTGGGTAAGCCCGCGGAGGCGGCCAAACACTATGCTGCAGCCATACAGCTTGCACCGGATGATGCCGATGCCCACAACAACCTGGGCAATGTACAGCGCGAACTGGGCCAGCTTGATCTGGCGGTTGCCAGCTATCAAAAAGCGCTGGAACTGAATCCGCAGCTCTACCATGCCAAGGTGCATCTGGTGCACCAGAAACAGCATATGTGCGACTGGAACGGCCTGGATAAGGATATAGCCGAAATTCGCAGCTGGGTAAAAACCAGACCTGAGGCGCAGATCTCGCCGTTTGCGTTCCTGGCGATGCCCGGCACTACGGCCGACGAACAAAAACTGTGTGCCGACAATTGGGTGAACAACCGTTATGCTGCGCTGATTGAATATGGCAAGCAGCTGAATTTTTCACGCCCAGCAAAACCTGCGCAAAAGAAAATAAAAATAGGCTATATGTCCGCAGATTTTCGGCTGCATCCATTGGCTTTCTTAATCAGTGAACTGCTGGAACTGCACAACCGCAGCCAATTTGAAATCATCGGCTTTTCTTATGGCGCGGATGATAAAACTGACGCCAGAAAACGTATTGAAAAAGCCTTTGATGCGTTTTACGATATTCGCCAGCTGTCAGAAATTGATGCCGCCAAAAAGATACACGCCTGCGGCATTGATATTCTGGTTGACCTGACCGGCTTCACCCAAAACAGCCGTTGCGGTATCATTGCCCTGCGCCCTGCGCCTGTCAGCGTAAGCTGGCTGGGCTTCCCCGGCACCATGGGCAGTTTTATTGGGAGCAGCCATCAGGGCAAGCCGCTGTTTGATTATCTGCTGACCGATAGCTTCATTACCCCGCCCGAAGCAGCAGCTGATTATGCAGAGCAATTAGCCACACTGCCCCATAGCTACCAGCCCAATGACCGTAAACGTCCGGCGGGCAAAACGCCAACCCGCGCTGACTGCGGCCTGCCTGATAGGGCGTTTGTATTCTGCTGCTTTAACCAGACCTTTAAGATCACCGCTGATTTCTTTAATAGCTGGATGCGCCTGCTCAAAGCCACGCCGAATAGCGTACTGTGGCTGCTCGACTGCAATCGCTGGGCAAAACAGAACCTGATTGCACAAGCTGCTGCACAGGGCATTCCAAGCGAACGCCTGATCTTCGCACCGCGCGTTTCCATTGCAGAACATCTGGCGCGGCATGTGCACGCCGACCTTTTTCTGGACACGCTGCCCTACAACGCACACACCACGTGCAGCGATGCACTATGGATGGGCGTGCCGGTGCTGACCTGCGTAGGCGACACCTTTGCAGCACGCGTGGCTGGCAGCTTAATCAACTCTGCCGGCTTAAATGAACTCGTTACCTGCACGTTGCAGGATTACGAAAATAAAGCGTTATGGCTGGCTGAACAACCACAACGGCTTGAGGCAATGAAGCAGAAGCTGATTGCAGAAAGGCTGACTTCTGCGCTTTTTGATACAGAAAAGTTCGCAACAGCACTCGAAGCGATTTATCAAAACATCTGGGTTAAACAGTTGGAGAAAGCCCAGCCAGCTGAAGCCACCTGAACATAATTACAAATAACCATAATTAAAAGTCAGGCTTGGCGAAGCAGATAAAATCTATGCTAGAGTCATAAAAAATTTAATATACGGCTAATAAATTAACAAACAACGCCGTGATAAAAACAACAACATTTAGGGAAGCGTTTCAGAACACACTATGGCAGCTATTGATATTTCTCCGGTTTTAAAATTCATGTTGGACAAAGGTGGTTCAGACCTGTTTTTCAGCACCGGAGCCAGCATTCATATTGAAATTGAGGGTGATACTATTCCTATCAATAACCAGGCCATGGCACCAGGCATGATCAAGGAGATTGCCTATTCGCTGATGAGCCCGGACCAAATCAAGGAATTTGAATCAACTCTGGAATGCAACTTTGCCATCAGTAAAAAAGATGTCGGTCGCTTCCGTGTCAATGTATTCAAGCAGCGCGGCGAAGTGGGCATGGTGGTGCGCCATATTAAAACCGTTATCCCTTCTATCGAAACTTTAGGCTTACCGCCAGTACTCAAAGAATTAATCTTGCGCAAACGCGGCCTGCTGTTAGTGGTAGGTGCGACGGGTTCAGGGAAATCAACCACCCTGGCCTCGATGATTGATTATCGCAATGAAACGACAAGCGGCCATATCCTTACGCTGGAAGACCCGATTGAGTTCGTGCATCCGCATAAAAAATCCGTGGTTGATCAGCGTGAAGTTGGTATTGATACCCTGTCATTTGAAAATGGCCTTAAAAATGCCATGCGCCAGGCACCAGATGTAATTCTCATCGGCGAAGTCCGTGATATGGACGGCATGAAAAACGCGCTCGCCTATGCCGAAACCGGACACTTATGTCTGGCCACCCTGCATGCCAATAACGCCAATCAGGCGTTGGAACGCGTCATTTCGTTCTTCCCGGAAGATGGCCGGGCTGGTTTGCTACTGGCTTTATCCATGAATATGGTTGGCATCATTTCGCAGCGCCTGATACCGGGAAAACAAAGCAAACGTGTCGCGGCCTCTGAGGTCATGATCAACACACCGTATATGGCCGAGCTGGTGCAAAAACAAAAAATGAACGAAATCAAAGACATCATGAGCGAAAACAACGATATCGGCATGCAAACCTTTGATCAGTCATTATTCAAGCTGTATGCCGATGGCAAGATTGATGAAGATAACGCACTTGCCAATGCAGACTCACGTAATGACCTGTCCTTAAAAATCCGCTTTGCTGCTGAGGGCAAACGCGGCAGCAGTTTCAGCGCCTGAAAAATCTGAGATTACGCAGAAGCCAGGCTTCTGCGGAATAACGCCAGTGACAGTGTAAAAAAGACCACTGCAATCGCAAAAACAGCCACAAAACTCGGCCACACCACATCAAAACCGGCACCCCGGTAAAGAATGGCCTGCGCCATGCTGACGAAATGCGTAGTGGGTGCTGCCTGCATAACCAACTGCACAAATATCGGCATACTCTCCCTGGGCGTAATGCCACCAGACAGCATCTCCAGCGGCAGCACTGTCAATATCAGCAGCAAACCGAGCTGCGGCATATTGCGTGCCACCGTACCCATAAAAACGCCGATTGAAGTAACTGCCAGCAGGTGCAGCAAAGCTCCGCCCATAAATAACAGCACCGAACCCTGTATCGGCACATGTAAAACTCCTTGCACCATGAAATGCAGCGACAGCCAGGCCGCCACCAGCACCACCAGGCCCATGGACCATATCTTGGCCAGGATAATCTCGGCAGCATTGACGGGCATAACCATCAAATGCTCGAGTGTGCCGTGCTCACGTTCGCGTATCAGCGCCGCCCCTGTCAGCATAATCCCCAGCATGGTGATGTTATTCATAATCTCCATAATGCTGCTGAACCAGGCACTGCTTAAATTCGGGTTAAATTTGACATGCGGAGCCAGACTGATCGGTGATGCAGCATCCTGCCGGTAGCCTTTCAAAAAGCTGTTTATCTCGCCATTCATGATGTTTTGTATATAACTGGCGCCGATAAATGCCTGCGACATTCTGGTTGCATCAATATTCACCTGCACATCAGGTGACCTGCCGGCAACGATATCGCGCTCAAAGTCCGGCGGAATATTCACGACAAAGGTGTAAATGCCGGCATCCAGGCCGGGATCGATTTCCGCATGCGAAATCATGACCGGCTTTTTAAAGTAAGGGCCATAAAACGCGCTGATAATACGTATTGAAAGATTGGACTGATCCTCATCAACAAAAGCTATCGGCGCATTGTGCAGCTCCTGCGAGGTGGCGGTAGAGCTTGCATAAATAGCACCGGTAAACACCCAGACTATCAGTACCAGCATAATGCTGTCATGAGCAAGGCTGCGCAGCTCCTTGATTCCCAATCGATAAATATTCAGAATGCGGCGCATGGTTATTTTTCCTGTTTGCTGAGAAAAATCACGCTCAGCAACGTCAGCACCGGAATGAATGCAGCAAGTGCCAGAAAATCAGAGTACAGGTCTTTGAACTCCAGAGATTTGGTAAACAAGCCGCGGCTGATATTCAAAAAATAAGTGGCAGGAAAAACCTGCCCGATATAGCCGCCAATGCCGGTGAGAGAAGAGACGGGATTAGTCAGCCCGGAAAAGCTCACCGTCGCCAGCAAGGTGGTAATTGCTGTCGCACCCAGTGCGGCAATCTGGGTTTTGGTGAATGCTGACATCAGCAATCCAATACCGGTAGTTACCGTTACAAAGATCAGTGCGGCAAAAGCCAGCGTCAGCAAGCTGCCTTTAAGCGGCACCCCAAACACAAAAACCGACAATGCAACTAGGCCAAAAAAACTCACCATGCTTACCGCAATATAAGGTAGCTGCTTGCCGAGCAGAAACTCCAGCCGTGTGACCGGTGTTGCGTAAAAATTGGTAATCGAGCCCAACTCTTTTTCACGCACCACCCCCACTGCCATCAAAATAGAAGGAATAAACACCAGCAATATCGGAATCACTGCGGGCACCATGGCATACAGGCTTTTAAAATCCTGATTGTAGCGATAGCGCAGCTCGATATCGGCTGGCGCAGCAACCGCATCTTGACCGCTACGCTGTTTCGCAAGCTGCTTCAAATAGTCGTAGTGCATGCCCTGTACATAACCGAGTATGGTTTCACCACGGAACGGCATTGCACCATCAACCCACACGCCAATTTCAGTGGCACGACCACGCAGAACATCCTTGCCGAAATCAGGCGGAATTTCCAGTGCCACGCTGACCTCACCGCTAGACATACGCAGATCCAGCTCATTGCTGCTGCCAATCTCCGGCAGCATCGTAAAATAACGCGACCCGGCTATGTTCTGAATGTAGTCGCGGCTTTGCGGGCTCTGGTCACGGTCCAGCACTGCAAAACGCAGGTCTTCCACATCCATACTGATGCCATAGCCCATCATAAACATCAACAGCACAGACCCCAGCAAAGAAAACACCAACCGCACCGGGTCGCGCAGCACTTCCAGCAATTCACGATGTGCATAACCAAACAGGCGGCGCAAACTGAATTTCGATGGCAACACTGCATGGCGCTCGGGCTCTACATTCACAGCAGCAAGCGGACCTGATGCGTCTATACTTTCGCCGGTTGCCGCTTCAATATAGTCAATAAAAGTATCTTCAAGCGTAATTTTGCCACGTTGTTCTATCAAGGCCTGCGGAGTATCGCACGCCAGCACGCGGCCGGCATGCATGAGCGAAATACGGTCACAACGCTCACCTTCATTCATAAAGTGCGTGGAAATAAAAATCGTCACCCCATCCTTACGCGACAGGTCGACCAAAAGCCGCCAGAAGCCATCCCGCGCAATCGGATCTACGCCAGAGGTAGGCTCATCCAGTATCAGCATTTCCGGCTTGTGGATTACCGCAACCGCCAGTGACAAACGCTGGCGAATACCCAGCGGCAATGCTGCGGCTGTTTGATTTATATTGCTGGAGAGATCAAAACGATCAATCATTTCCTGCACGCGCGCTTCAACCTGAGCGGCTGGCAGATGAAACAACTGTGCATGCAATACCAGATTCTGCATTACAGTTAATTCGCCATACAGTGAAAACCCCTGCGTCATATAACCAACACGCTTGCGGGTTTCCAGATCATGTGCCTTGGCGGGATTACCAAACAGCCACGCCTGCCCGGCGCTCGGTTGCAGCAGCCCGGTAAGCATTTTCATGGTGGTGGTTTTACCGCAGCCGTTAGAGCCCAGAAAACCGAATATCTCGCCGCGGCTGATTTCAAAATTCACGTGGTCAACCGCAGTGAAAGCACCGAATTGCATGGTCAGGCCTTCGGCACGGATGGCAGGCGTGGCATCGGCCTGCGCTTGCCGAGGCGGAACCACTAATTCATGATGGTGCAGACGTTTTTCCTGCGGCAATAATTGAATAAACGCCGCATCCAGATTGTCAGTTGCGGTACGTGCAAGCAATTCGGCCGGGCTGCCGGTAGCCAGCACCTGGCCATTATCCATAGCTACCAGCCAATCAAAACCGGAAGCCTCCTGCATATAAGCGGTGGCAACTATCACGCTCATACCGGGACGCCGCTCACGGATATGGTCAATCAACCTCCAGAACTGCCGCCGCGACAGCGGATCAACCCCGGTAGTCGGTTCATCCAGAATCAATAAATCCGGGTCATGTATCAGTGCGCAGCATAAGCCCAGCTTCTGCTTCATGCCCCCTGACAATTTACCGGCAGGCCTATCGCGAAAAGCCGCAAGACCGGTACTTTCCAGCAGTTCCGTAATACGTGCATCACGTTCTTTGCGGCCTTGCCCAAACAGGCGTCCGAAGAACTCCACGTTTTCATATACGGAAAGAGTCATGTAGAGATTTTTGCCCAAACCCTGCGGCATATAGGCAATGCGGGTACAAACGGCCAGACGGTGGTTTTTGTCAGCCATGTCACCGTCAAGCACATGCACCGTACCCGACTGAATTTGACGTACACCGGAGATCAGCGCCAGCAGGCTGGATTTGCCAACGCCATCCGGGCCAATCAGCCCCACCATGCAGCCGGACGGGATTTCCAGATTAATATGATGCAGCGCCGTGGTTTCGCCATAGCGTAAACTGATGTCGGCTAAACTCGCAACGCAGCGTTGGCTCATGTTGTATTCTTATCCGCGGATTCTTGTGACCGTATATTCTTATTATCGGGTATTCTGGTTATCGTACATTTTTGTCATCAACCAAAGGCGGCAAGCTGTCTGGCCATGCTGCATTCGCATCGAGGCGTATGTAAGCAACACCTGGCAAGCCGGTTTTTACACGTTTGGCATGCGCCTTGAGTAAATCCTGTGGAATTTTAACCTTGATACGGAACATCAATTTTTCGCGCTCGGTACGGGTTTCTACAGATTTTGGCGTGAACTGCGCTTCCGGCGAAACGAAACTTATCTTGGCCGGTATGGAAATATCCTGGCGTACATCCAGCACAATACGCGCATCAGCACCAATACTTACCCGCCCGGCCTGCGAGGTTGGCAAGAAAACAGTCATGTAAACATCGGTAATATCCAGCAGCGTCAATACATTACCGCCGGCACCAAGCACTTCACCCGGCTCGGCCAGGCGGTACAGTACTCGTCCGCCAATAGGCGCAGTCAATGTAGCATCATTAATATCAGCTTTGATCTTCTCAACCTTGGCTTCTGCTGCCTCAATTGCAGACTGCGCCTCGCTTACCGCTGCCAGCGCGGCATCTATTGCAGATTGCGCTTCCCTGAACTGAGAGCGTGCCGAACGCGTTGTAGCGATAGCGGTGCTCTTTTTGGTTTTATCTACATCCAGCTTTTGCGGTGAAACGAAGCCTTTGTCTATGAGCTGCTGGGTTCTTTGCAGATCTTTATCGGTTAAAGCCAGCTCGCTCTCACGCTGTGCAACCAGCGCGCTAACCGAGGACTTTTCATTTTGTCTCTGGGCGACATTGGCCTGTGCAATTTTTTTGGCATTTTTAGCGCGTTTAACCTGCGCCTCGGCCTCGTGAAGATCTGCCTGTAACGTTGCCGTATCCATGCGTGCCAACACCTGCCCGGCAACCACATCGTCGCCCTCGCGCACTGATATTTCAGCAAGGCGGCCGCTCATTTTGGTGGAAATATTGACGCTGGTAGCTTCGATGCGACCATTGCCGGAAGCAAACGCTTCCGGACCTTTATCGCGATGCAGATACTGCCAGTAATAAACTCCGGCAGCGATAATAAACAATGAACATATTAAAAGCGCTATGCGACCAAAATACTTTTTTGTCATGTAACCATCCATTAACAAGTCAGCTTATATTCTAACTCTCTGACATCACTAATGGCGACTTTAATCGAACAGGCTGGCAGTAATATTCAGCAGTAATTTATAAAAACAAGTCAAACTGAAAAAAGCTATATTTTCAGGTTTTGCACACTGCCCAAAACTACCAGCGTTACCACCATAAGAAATGCCCAGGCGATTACTCCGGCTGTAAGTACTGCACCAAATAACAACATGGCATGACCGCGCTCTTTAATGCGGAATACTGACGGAATGCCGTAATAAATAAACCCGACAGTGGCCATTAAAGCCATGGTAAGCGCAAGCAGACCAATCGACATATCAGGAATGAGGAAAACAATCGGCACCAGCCACAAAGGTGTGGGGGCAACTGCCGCCAGCGTAAAAGCATCGTGGTAACTGGGGTGCGTATCAGCAATTTCCGCCAGCTGGCGCAGCATCAGCGCCATCAGCGGAACCGCGGCCAATTCAACAATGAATAAAATCACTGCAACCAATAATAACTGCCCTTTTGATAACGCAGGTAGCAGGTCACCGGCATAATTTCCTGCACAAAAAAAGATAAACAACGGCGGGATTAATGAAAGAGGGACTACATGCAATAAAAATAGTCTATGCATCGAGTACTTGGCCTGCATCAGATGACGCCAGCCTTTGGTAGGTACAAAAAACAGCCAAAATAAGTTTAATAGACTCATGAACATTATCCTTCACACAAAATGTGGCAATCAGGAATGTGTTGCAGCCATAAACATCACTGCTTACACGATTTTTTGTTTTTACAGTTCAAACTTAATTACGAGCCTTAATTGCGGGCCTTAATTGCAAACATAGTTACGTCGATTAGTATTAACGGATTTTTAAATTTTGTAAATAAATTGTTATTTTCAAACCAAATTAATATAAACATCATGAAAATACCTTTTGATTATTTTTCATAAGATGCCGGTTATTTATCCTGCACAACTGCACTATAGTATTACTTCGTATTACCTCAAGATAATTTCAAGTATTGTTATTTGGCGCGCTTAAACAGAACTTGAGCAGAAGATATGGCAAGTTAATTTCCATCATGTTTTTAACGCCGATAATTTAATTTAAAGTTTTTTTAAGTAAGCTTTTAAAAAATATTGTACAGAAGTATTTTTGAAAAACTTTCTTCTCAAAGCCAGTCGTAGCAAGGCTTGGGCTATAAAAATGTAAAAAGTTTCACAAAAATGTAACTAAAATGTAAAAAATAAAGGTTGCTATTAATATTAATAACACCTACATTGGGTGCATTCCACGAATGTGGAGTGCAAATAACAGAGCAATAAGTAATTATTTTTTGTTATTTTTTACATCCTGATGCAGTAAATTATTTGGAGATTAATATGCAAATCAACAAAATCAAGTTAGCACTTGGCTTAGTTGCAGGTATGACAATGGCAACGCCATTCGTAGCCTCAGCAGCTGCAGATCAAGAAGCAGCGCTTAAAGATGCAAACAACTGGGCACACCCACGCGGTAACATGATGAACCATGGTTACAGCGCTTTGTCACAAGTGAACAAAGGCAACGTTAAAAACCTGAAAGCAGCTTGGACATTCGCAACCGGTGTAAACCGTGGTCACG